>Ga0209369_1000017_pt1 | contig 485285 bp, 474 predicted proteins | sample EBPBio142010_DNA_FD_185865 | JGI IMG/M metagenome (GOLD analysis project Ga0209369, IMG submission 185865) | Wastewater treatment Type I Accumulibacter community from EBPR Bioreactor in Madison, WI, USA - Reactor 1_10/4/2010_ DNA (SPAdes)... | ecosystem: Engineered > Bioreactor > EBPR >...
GTCCCTCGGTTTCGACCACGTCGCCGGAGAGCTTCAGGGCATGGGCTACCGGGTTGCAGCGTGCGTCGTATCAGCGGCGGAAGTCGGCGCGCCGCACATCCGCGAGCGGATGTTCATTCTGGCCCACACCGACCTTCAAGAGCGCCGGGAACCGGGCCTGTGTGACGCTGACGCCGGAGCAGGGCCTGCAATTCAAGACCGACCAGAACCAGAGCGGCAGCCAGGTCGGGCTGCGCAATGCGGCGCTGGCCTGGACGTTGCTGTGGGATCTGCTGACAGCCTCGGGCTGGACACCGCAGCGCCCGCGCTCTTCCCACCGATGCCGGGTGATTTTGCTGAATGGGGAGAAGCACTCCGACGGGCTCCTGACCTTAAACCCGGCATTCAGCGACTGGGTGATGGGGTGGCCACCTGGCTGGACCGATCCGCTGCGGCCGGTAACGGGGTGGTCCCGCTGGCTGCGGCAAGGGCGTGGCGTTATCTGAAGAGAGAGCTGGCGGCAGCTGAATAGCCTGGGTGGGCGGCGATAATTTTATCAACCACAAATGAGGATGAAAAAATTATCGTCGAAGGCTGCGCCAGAATCTGTTCCATGTTCGCAATCCTCGCGCAGCGATATGGACAATAGAAATACCTTTAAATTTCAGCATCATATCCGAACATGGAACAACCTAACCAAACTTGGCGCCTGATTTCCATGTTCGGAACTATCGCCCGATAGCGTTCTCTCGGCAGATATCCCCGATTCCGCCTTGTTTTCTTGGGCTTCCAAGCCTTCCAGCACATCACGCCCGCAGCTCCTTCAACCGGCCTTCAAGGGGCGTTGAAGGCCCTTTTCAGAACTTACTGCATGACATCTCGCCACGGTGCGAAGAATACGGCGCAGGCACTGCAACCCCCTGTTTTTCTTGACCTGTCCGGTATCTTCCGGGGTCAGCCGCCGTCTTCCGGGTTCACTGCAAGATTAAGTGTCAAACCTCAGCTGGACCGTGTGGCGGAATGGGCGCGGCGGGCGGGCGATGTGCCGCTGGTCGGAATCGGCGGGCTGGTGCCCGAACGCCTGCCCGGCCTGTTCGCCGCAGGCGCCGCCAGTGCCGCCGTGGTGACTGACATCGCCCAGGCCAAGGACCCCGAGGCACGCTGCCGCGACTGGATCGCGGCGACCGAAAGGTATCGGCAATGAACCGCTACATCCGGCAAAGCTGCCTGCCCGAGGTGGGCGCCGGGGGTCAGGCGCGGCTGGCGCAGGCACGGGTTCTGGTCGCCGGGGCGGGCGGACTGGGGTCCGCCCTCCTGCCACTGCTGGCGGGTGCGGGCGTCGGGCACCTGGTGATCTGCGATCCCGATCGGGTGGAGGAACACAATCTCCACCGCCAGACCCTGTACCGTATGACCGATATCGGCGCCCCGAAAGCCGAGGCCGCCGTGCGGCATCTGGCAGCGCTGAACCCCGATTGTGAGGCGCGGCCCGTCCTGGCCCGGCTGGACCCGGAAACCGCGCCCGGGGCGCTTGCGGCAGCCGATCTCGTGCTGGACGCGGCCGATAATTTCGCCACCAGCTACGCGCTGTCGGACCTGTGCCGCGCGGCGGGCAAACCGCTGGTCAGCGCCTCGGTTCTGGGGCGACAGGGCTATGTCGGCGGTTTCTGTGGCCCGGCGCCCGGCCTGCGCGCCGTCTTCCCCGACCCGCCGCCCCGCGCCGCCACCTGTGCCACCGCCGGGGTGATGGGCCCTGCCGTGGCGACGCTGGGTGCCATGCAGGCCCAGATGGCACTTTCGGTGCTGCTGGGACACAGGCCGTCACCGCTTGGCCTGATGCTCAGCGTCGATTTCACGGAATGGCGGGTGGCACAGTTCCGCTTCGACGAGGCCGCAGACCCGCCGCCCAGCCCCAGGGTCATTGCCCCCGGCATGATCCGCCCCGGGGATCTGAGTATCGACCTGCGCAGTCAGGAAGCCCCCGTGACCGTGCCCCATGACCGCCGGGTCGTCTTCCTTTGCGCCAGCGGGCTCAGGGCATGGCGGGCGGCACGCGCGCTGGCCGACCGGGGACATGCCGATGTTGCCATCTGCGCGGTCGGGCCATGAGGCCGCGCGTCCTGTGCATCGGCGGCAGCGATTCCGGCGGCGGCGCCGGGCTGGCGCGCGACATTGCCACCGCCACCGACATGGGTGCTCATGCCTGCATCGCCGTCACCGCCGTCACCGCCCAGACCGATGCCGGGGTGCTGGCAAGCCATCCGGTGCCGCCTGAAACCGTCGCAGCGCAGATCCGCGCGGCGGGCCGGGTAGATGCGGTGAAAATCGGCATGCTGGCCAGTGCCGCCATTGTCGAAGCGGTGGCGGCGGCCCTGCCGCAGGCGCCAGTGGTTCTGGACCCGGTGCTGGCCTCCAGTTCAGGCCACCCACTGCTGGACCCGCCAGGCGTCGCCGCCCTGCTGCGCCTGCTGCTGCCGCGCGTCACACTGCTGACACCGAACCTGCCCGAGTTGCAGGCCCTGACCACGCCGGAACTGGAGGCCGCGCAGGTGCAGGCCCTGCGGGATCGGGGCTGCGCGGCGGTTCTGGTCAAGGGCGGCCATGCCGAAACGGCAGATTGCGAGGACCGGCTTTATGCGGCGCGGCGCGGTCCGCATTACTATTCCGGTCCCCGTTATCCCGCCTCCCTGCGTGGCACCGGCTGCACCCTGGCCAGCGCCATCGCGGTGGCACTGGCGCGCGGCGAGCCGCTGCCCCGCGCCATCGGGACCGCGCGCGACGTGCTGCGGGCACGGTTCACGGAGGCCTCAAGCGTTGACAAGCCGCCGACGAACCCCGATCCATGACGGGGTGCCGGCAAGGCGGGGCAGATGGACAGCGGATCGCAGCGTGACAAGACGCCCGTCGGAGGGCCGGAAGTTCTGCCCCTTGGCAGTACCGCATTGCTGCTGCGCTTTGGCCTGTCCGTCACGCCATCGGCCACCGCCGCCGTTCAGGTGCTGCACGACATGCTGGACCACGCCGACCTGCCCGGCGTGACCGAAATCCTGCCAAGCCTCGCCTCGGTCATGCTGCGCTTCGATCCAGCGAAAGTGACACGCGCCGATCTGGCGGCCCGACTGGCCACGTTGACAGAGGCGCGCGACTGGCACGCGGCCACACCCCGACCCGCCACGCGCCTTTGGCAGGTGCCGGTGGCCTTTGGCGGGGTGCACGGCCCGATGCTGGAGGAAGCCGCCGCGCTTGCCGGTGTCAGCCCCGAAGCGGCGGTGCGGCAGATCGCGGAAACCGAGTTACGAGTGCTGGCCATCGGCTTTGCCCCCGGACAGCCCTATCTGGGCCTGCTGCCCGAGACCTGGAACCTGCCGCGCCTGTCGGACCTTGCGCCGCAGGTGCCACAGGGGGCGGTGACGGTGGCGGTGCGCCAGATCGTGCTGTTCGCCAATGCCTCGCCGACCGGCTGGCGCCAGATCGGCCGCGCGGCCTTCCGCCCCTTCCGCCCCGAGGCTCGTGACCCGGCCCCCCTGCGCGCGGGCGACGCATTGCGGCTGGTCCCCTGTTCCGGCGATGAACTGGAGGCGCTGCTGCATACGGGCGATCCCGATGGCGGCGCACGCTGTCAGGTGCAGGCATGAGTGGCGCGCTGATCCTGCATCGCGCCGGGCCGGGGCTGACCGTGCAGGACATGGGTCGCCCCGGTCTGGCCCGGCTGGGCCTGTCGCGCGGGGGCGCCGCCGATCGGCTGGCGCTGCTGGAGGCCACGGCCCTGCTGGGCCTGCGCGCGCCCGTCGCCGCGCTGGAGATGCCCGCACTGGGCGGCAGTTTCGAGGTCACGCAGCCGACCCGCATCGCGCTGACGGGCGCGCCGATGCGCGCCGATCTGGACGGCAGCGCGCTGCGCTGGTCCGCCAGCCATCTGATCCTGCCGGGTCAGCGTCTGACCATCAGCGCGGCGACCTCAGGGGTTTATGGCTATCTCACCCCCGCAGGCGACATTCTGGGCCCCGAATGGCAGGGCAGCCGTGCGGCGCATCTGGTGGCGGGGATCGGCGCGGCGCTGGCGGCGGGCGACCGGCTGCCGCTGGGTGATGACCCCGCGCCTGACGCACCCCGACAGTTTCTGCCGGTCGAAGATCGCTTCACCGGCGGCCTGCTGCGCTGGATCGACGGGCCGCAGACCGCCCTGTTCCCCGAGGTAACCCGCGCGCGCTTTGCCGCCACGCCCTTCCACCGCGCCCCCACCGGCAACCGGCAGGGCATCCGGCTGGATTGCGACGGCCCGGCCTTTGCCGCCGATCTGCCGAAAACCGGCCTTGCCTCCGAGTTCATCCTGCCCGGCGACATCCAGATGACCGGCGACGGGCGGCCCTATATCCTGCTGTCCGAATGCCAGACCATCGGCGGCTATCCCCGGATCGGCACCGTCCTGCCCGCCGATCTGCCCCGTGCTGCCCAGGCCGCCCCCGGTGCGGTGCTGCGCTTTCAGCGGGTGACGCTGGCCGAGGCCGATGCGCTGGCCCGCCCCCGTGCCGCGCGTCTGGCCAGCCTGCGCGCCGCCTGCCACCCATTGCGCCGCGATCCGCGCGACATGCCGGACCTGCTGTCCTATCAGCTGATCAGCGGCGTGACGGCGGGCGACGATCTGGACCCGCCCACCCCTCTGCCCGACTTGGCGTGACCTCGCAGTTAGCGTAAACATGGCGCGCCGGAGAGGACCGGCATGGAGGAACGCATGACCGACACGCCGCTCGCCAGCCCCGCCGCCCCCCGCTGGATCGACGATCCGCAGCACCGCGACTGGCTGGCCGCCGAGGCGCGGCGGCAATTCGCGTTCTTTCGTGCCAGCCCACGCAAGGACGGCGGCTTTCACGTTCTGGCCCATGACGGCACACCGCTGCCGGGTGCGGTGCAGGAACTGCATACCACGACGCGGCTGGTACATTCCTACGCTCTGGGCCATCGCGCCGGGGTGGCGGGATGCGAGGCGATCATCGACGCGGGCATGGCTTACCTCTGGTCGTATCACCGCGACGCGGATCATGGCGGCTATCTCTGGGCGCTGGACGGCGCCGCGCCCTGCGAGACACGCAAGCTCGCCTATGGTCATGTTTTCGTTCTGCTGGCCGGGGCCAGTGCCCGGCTTGCAGGCCAACCCGACGCCGACCGGCTGATCGACGATGCGACCGCCGTGCTGGACCGGCATTACTGGGAAGACGGCGTGGGCCTGTTTGCCGACGAATGGAACCGCGACTGGACGCCGTTTTCTGCCTATCGTGGCATGAATGCCAATATGCACGGGGTCGAGGCGCTGCTGGCAGCCTACGAGGCGACGGGGCGCGAGGTCTATCTGACCCGCGCGGGCCGCATTCTGGATTTCTTTCTGAACCGCATCGCCCCTGCCGAAGGCTGGCGCCTGCCCGAACATTACACTGAAAACTGGCAGATCGACCGCGCCTATTCCGGCAACCCGATGTTCCGCCCCGCAGGCACCACCCCCGGCCATTCGTTCGAGCTGGGCCGGCTGATGCTGCAACACTGGGATCTGGCGGGCCGTCCCGACAACGGCGCCCCGGCAACGGCGCGACGGGTGGTCGAACAGGCGCTGGCCGATGGCTGGAATGCGGAAAAGGGAGGTATCTTCTACACGCTTCAGTTCGGCGGCGCGCCTGCCATCCGTGACCGCTACTGGTGGCCAGTGACCGAAGCCATTGGTGCCTTGTCATCGCTGATCAAGCTGGGCGGCACCGAAGACGACGAGGCATGGTATCGCCGCCTCTGGCAGTTCGCCGATGCGCATTTCATCGACCATGCGCAGGGCGGCTGGTTCCCGGAAATCGACGCGGAAGGCCAGCCCACGGTGACGCAGTTCCACGGCAAGCCCGACATATATCACTCGGTGCAGGCGGCCTTGCTGCCGCTGTCGCCGGGCGTTTCACGGCTGGCCGAAACCCTGCCGCGGATCGGATAGCGCAGGGCCTTACTGGCCCTGCACCCCGCCTTCATTCGCCTGACCACGCTCCGCCTCAATGGCGCGCCAGCGTGCCACATTGGCGTTATGTTCCTCCAGCGTGGCCGCAAAGGCGTGACCGCCGCTGCCATCCGCCACGAAGAACAGATAGTCGCTTTGCGCCGGGTTCAGCGCGGCCTCGATGCTCAGCCGTCCCGGATTGGCGATGGGGGTCGGCGGCAGCCCTTCGATGACATAGGTGTTGTAGGGCGTGGCGCGACGCAACTCGCTTTGCCGCAGGCCCCGGCCCAGCACCCCCTCACCCTTGGTGATGCCATAGATCACCGTCGGGTCGGTTTGCAGCCGCATCCCCTTCTTCAGCCGGTTCACGAAGACACTGGCGACCAGCGGGCGTTCATCGGCGATGCCGGTTTCCTTTTCCACGATGGAGGCCATAACCATGGCCTGTTCCTTCGTGTCATAAGGCAGATCGCCCGCGCGCGAGGCCCAGAGATCATCCATGATCCGGGTCTGCTTGTCCTGCATCTGCACCAGCAGCGCCGCGCGCGAGGCGCCCTTGTCCACCTCATAGGCATCGGGGGCAAGCGTGCCCTCGGGCGGCACGGCCTCGATATTGCCGTCCAGGAAATCGGCGCGCTTCAGGCTGTCGACCACCTGCCAGCTGGTCACGCCTTCCGCCAGCGTGATCTGCCAGCGCAGATCGCCCGCCGCCACCGCATCCACATATTCCTGCGGCGCGGCATCGGTCGCGGGGGCGAATTTGGCCACCTCGACATAGCGGTTGGTCCCGGCATCCAGTTCGCGCAGGATGATTTCCGCCTTGGCGACGCCGATACGGTAATTCACCTCGCGCCCGCAGGTCGAGGCGCCCCCTGCCGTCACCAGATCAAGGATCTGTGCCATCGACGCCCCTTCGGGCACCAGATAGGAGCCGAATTTCAAGCCCTTGGCCTTGCCGGAATAATCTGCACCGATGCGGAAGATCCGCGCGTCACTGACCGCGCCCTGCGCTTCGAGATTGCGGCTCACCTCGCTCAGCGACGAGCCACGCTCCACCTTCAGGCAGATCGGCTGCGCCAGCGGGCCGGGGCCGTTGAATTCCTGCCGTCCCCAGGCCAGAACCCCGGCGACGGCAATCAGCAACACGATGAACAGGGTCAGCGCGTTGGAGGCGACAGACCGCCACATCAGCCGCGCACCTTGCCCAGAACGAGGCTCGCATTGGTGCCACCGAAGCCAAAGCTGTTCGACAGCGCCACGTCGATCTTGCGCTTCACCGCCTTGTTCGGCGCAAGATCAAGCTTCGGCTGGATCGCCGGATTGTCGAGGTTGATCGTCGGCGGCGCCACCTGATCGCGGATCGCCAGCACGCAGAAGATCGCCTCGACCGCACCCGCCGCGCCAAGAAGATGCCCGATGCTCGACTTGGTCGAAGACATCGTGGCCTTCGCCGCCGCATCGCCCATCAGCCGCTCCACCGCGCCCAGCTCGATCGTATCGGCCATGGTCGAGGTGCCATGGGCGTTGATGTAATCCACCTGGTCCGGCGTGATCCCGGCACGGGCCAGCGCAGCGCTCATGCTGCGAAAACCGCCATCGCCATCTTCCGACGGCGCGGTGATGTGATAGGCGTCGCCCGAAAGGCCATAGCCCAGCACCTCGGCATAGATCTTCGCGCCGCGCGCCATTGCGTGTTCGTATTCTTCCAGCACGACGACGCCCGCGCCCTCGCCCATGACGAAGCCGTCGCGGTCGGCGTCATAGGGGCGGCTGGCCTTTTCCGGCTCCTCGGCCCGCTTGGTCGACAGCGCCTTGCAGGCGTTGAAGCCCGCGATCCCGATTTCCGAGATCGGGCTTTCCGCCCCGCCCGCCACCATCACATCGGCATCGCCCCACATGATGAGCCGCGCCGCATCGCCGATGGCATGGGCGCCGGTGGAACAGGCGGTCACGACAGCATGGTTCGGCCCTTTGAAGCCGAAGCGAATGGACACCTGACCCGAGATCAGGTTGATCAGCGAACCGGGGATGAAGAAGGGCGAAACCCGCTTCGGCCCCTTTTCCTTGATCAGCACCGCGGTGTCGGCAATCGTCGAAAGCCCGCCGATACCCGAACCGATCATCACGCCGGTGCGCAGGCGGCTTTCCTCGTCCTCAGGCTCCCATCCGGCATCTTTCACCGCCTGAACGGCGGCGGCCATGCCATAGAGGATGAAATCATCGACCTTGCGACGCTCTTTCGGCTCCATCCAGTCATCGGGGTTGAACGTGCCGTTGCTGCCGTCGCCCAGCGGAATTTCGCAGGCATATTTCGTCACCACATTGCTGGCATCGAAGCGCTTGATCGGACCCGCGCCCGATTGCCCGTCCAGCAGCCGTTTCCAGGTCTCCTCCACCCCGCAAGCCAGCGGCGTGACCATTCCAAGACCCGTGACAACAACGCGACGCATCCGATCTTCCTTCTCGCAACGCCCGTGACAGGGCAAGACCTTGCGAAGCTAGATACACGCGGCATCCGCAGCGCGCAACATGGGGCCTCCGGGCGCGGCCGGGCTTTGCCGGAGGGGCGGTGCGGATGAGGAAGCGGATGGGACGCGCGCCCCGAAGGTCAGGGCGCTCAGCGCGGGTGAGGCTCAGGCCTTGCGGGTCTCGATCCGGTAGCTGCCTTCCGGCAGATCCAGCGCGGCGGCAAGGTCGCGCAACTGCACCATGGACAACGTGATCACCATGGGTTCCTGCGTGACGGGATGCACCTGTTCCAGTGTGATGCAGTCGTCGAAAGCCGAAATGGTGATGTCTTCCTGCAACCCCTCATGCCCCTCGTCGATGAGGGTGATCACGGTCGCGTCGAATTCGTGCTCGATGGTAAACATGACCTCAGGCTAGCAGGCCCGGCGCGCGGCGCAACGGCAAAAAGGGCCGTGACACTTTGCCGTGACAGGCCACCACCACTGGCCGAGGGGTCTTTCCGCCGCCGGGCGTTTTGCTAGATTGAGGAAAACGGCAGGGCAGAAAATGACGACGATGGCAGGATATTCCGGGGCGGGGTTCATGGCGCTGTTGCGGCTGGGGGCTTTGCTGTCTGTCTCGCTTGTCCTTGCGGGATGCGTGACCACCGGCCAGCCTGTGCCCGCCCCAGCACCGCCCCCTGCGCCTGCCGCTGCAGGGGCGGACGGCGGGCGCCTTTCGCCGCAGGATGCCGCGCGCAATTTCGTGACCGTGGTGGAACGGGTGGAGCCGGTGGCCGAACGCTTCTGCCGCCAGCAGGCCGGGCCCGGCCAGAACTGCGATCTTCAGATCGTGGTGGACCGCCGCCGCAACCTGCCGCCCAACGCCTTCCAGACCATCGACGAACAGGGCCGCCCCGTGGTCGGCTTCACGCTTGCGCTGATCGCCGATGCCCGCAATGAAGACGAGATCGCCTTTGTTCTGGGGCATGAGGCCTCGCACCACATCCTTGGCCATATCGGGCGCAAGCAGCAGGGCGCCGAAGCGGGCGCGGTTCTGGGCACAATGCTCGGGCAGGCCACCGGCGCCGATGCCGCGACGATGAAGCAATGGCAAAGCTTTGGTGCCAGCATCGGCGCGCGGCGCTATTCCAAGGAATACGAGCTGGAGGCCGATGCGCTTGGGGCCCGTATCGCCTGGTATGCCGGTTACGATCCGGTGCGCGGCGCGGGCTTCTTCAGCCGCCTGCCCGATCCGGGCGACCAGTTCCTCGGCTCGCACCCGCCCAACGCGCAGCGCCTGCAACAGGTGGGCGCCGTGGTCGCGGGGCTGGAGCGGCAGGCCGCATACTGAGAAGGTCGGGTTGAGAAGGTGGAGCAAGATCGGCGCAGGGGGCACCCTTCCCCTTGCACGCCTGCGAACCGGCAGCCCTTGACCTGCCGCGCACAAGGCCGCAGCCTGCCCGAAAACGGGAGGCAGGCGTGATCAGCAAGGCGCGGTGGATCTGGCGGCAGCTCAGCCGCAAGCTGTGGGTGACTTCGGTGGTCTATGCGCTGGCGGCGCTGGCCACGGCGGGTGCGGCCTCGTGGATCGGGCCGATGCTGCCCGAAGGGATCGACTACAGTATCGGCACCGACGCGGTGGAGGCGGTGCTGACCATCATCGCCTCGTCCATGCTGACGGTCACCACCTTCGCCTTCGGCACCATGCTGGGCGCCTTCAACGCCGCTGCCACCAATATCACCCCGCGCGCCACCAACCTGCTGCAACATGACCGGACCACACAAAAGGTTCTGTCGACCTTTCTGGGCAGCTTCATCTTCTCGCTGGTCTCGGTCATCGGGCTGAAGGCAGGCGCCTACGGGCCGAACGGCAAGTTCGTGCTGTTCGTCGTCACGCTGGCACTGGTGGCGCTGATCGTCATTGGCATGCTGCGCTGGATTGCGCATCTGACGGCCTATGGCCGCCGGGATGATACCCATGACCGCGTGGAACAGGCCGTGGCCGAGGCGCTGCGCGCCCGCACGGACGAGCCATGGCTGGGCGCGCATCCGATGACCGGCCCCGCGCCTTTCGATGCCCGCGCCGTGATGGCCGACCGGATCGGTTATGTCCGCCATGTCGACCTCGCCGCGTTGCAGGCGGTAGCCGAGGCTGCGGGATGCGCCATCTGGGTCGCGGCCCTGCCCGGCAGCTTTGTCCATCCCGGCGCACCGCTGTTGTGGGTCGGCGCCCCGGCAAGCGAGGCCGAGGGCGCCACCTGCCTCGATGCCTTTGACATCGGTGCCACGCGCTCTTTCGACCAGGACCCGCGCTTCGGCCTGTCGGTGCTGACCGAAATCGCCGAACGCGCATTGTCACCCGCCGTCAATGACCCTGGATCGGCCATCGACGTTCTGGGACGCGCGGTGCGGCTGCTGGCGATCTGCACCGAAACCCGCAGCCCCGAAGTGCGCTACAACCGGCTTTGGGTGCCGCCGCTGACCGTGGCCGAGATGATGGAGGATGTTTTTCCGCCCATCGCGCGCGACGGCGCGGGCATCTTCGCCGTGCAGATCCGGCTGCAAAAGGCGCTGCTGGCGCTGTGCGAGATCGACGCCGCCCTGTTTGGCCGGGCCGCCTCGGAACAGGCCCGCGCGGCGCTGACACGGGCCGAGCCGCAGATGCTGCCCGATGAACTCGCGCGTCTGCGCGACGTGGCGGGCCGGATCGGGGCGCTGTCGGACAACCGTCGCCCGCCAGGAATCTGACCTCTTCCCCCCGCGCCTTGACCTGCATCAAGGCGCGTCCGGCTGCCCCGCGCGACCCTTCCCTCAGAATTGCAGGGAGACGGGCAATGCTTGGATATGTCGAGGCGCCGCGCGCCTGGTGGCTGACACATGGCATGGCACGCGCGGTGGGCGTGGACCTGCCGCGCGCGGTGACGGAGGGCTGGCTGAAACGCAGCGAACTGGCGCAGATCGTCACGCGCTGTCAGGGCTGCGGCTGTTCGGCCGATTGCACGGGCTGGCTGGCCGATCCGGCACATGCCGCCGCCCTGCCCGGCTACTGCCGGAACAAGGCGGCCATCGAATCCCTGGCGCCCTGAGTGCTGGCCCTTTCCGGCGCCCGCCGCTAACCTGCCCCAAAGCGGAGGCGGGATGCGTCAGATTGAAAATGTGGTTTCGGACCGGGGGTCGAAATATGCCGTCTCGGGCGGCAGGGTCACGGGCCGCAAGGGCTGCGACGCGTTCATTGCCGATCTGAAGCGGGTGAAGAAATACGCCAAGGCCACGCATAATTCCTGGGCCTGCATCCTGTCGGACGGCGGTCCGGTGAAGAATGACGACGGCGAAAGTGGCGCGGGGGCCGTGATCCTGCGCATGCTGGAACGGGCCGAACTGAAGGACACCATCGTCGTCGTCACCCGCTGGTATGGCGGCGTCCATCTTGGCGGCGACCGTTTCGCGCATGTCGTCACCTGCGTGCGTGCCTTTCTGGCCGGGGAAACCGCGTCTCCACCCCAAGGTTGAGGGCTGCGCCGTGGACAGGCCGGGCGTTTTCGCGATATGCGGCGGCATTCGACCTTACGTCAGTCGGGGAACAGGCATGATCGGACGGCTGCTGGCGGAACTCGCCCGGCTCAGGAATACCGCAACCTGGTCATGGGAGGGCTGGGCCGCCTCATGGCGCAACGAGAAATCGCTGCGGCAGTGGTTTGCCGTCAACATCGCCTCGGCCGCGCTGGCTTTCACGCTGGACCTGACGCCGGGCGAACGGGCCCTGATCCTTGCGCTTGGCGTATTGCTGCTGGCGGCAGAGCTGATGAACACGGCGGTGGAGGAGGTGGTGGATTACATCTCCACCGATCATGACCCCCGTGCCAAACGCGCCAAGGATGCCGCTTCGGCTGCCGTTGCGGTGACCGCCATCGCGGGCGGTCTGGCCTGGCTGATGATTCTGCTGGGTTAAGCGGATCAAAGCGTCTTGTGCGTGCCGTCGCAGAATGGCGCCTTACCGGACTGCTTGCAGCCGCACAGAAAGGCGGGCTTCGTGGCCTCGGCGGTGAATTTCACCGGGGTGAAGCCGGTTTCCTTGTGGCTGCCATCGCAGAAGGGCTGTTTCTGCGACCGCCCGCAGGCACACCAGAAATAGGTTTTGCCTTCGGTCAGTTCGACCCTGTAGGGCGCTTTCTGCGGGCATTCCGGGCTGTCGGTCATCGGGCTCTCCGCTGGCGGTTGGCTGCGGGAATGCTAGCGCGCGCGCCCCGAACCGCCAAGCGGGGATTTCCGGCCTGACGGAACCGGCGGGATGTGGCATCCTGCGGGAAAGGTGGAGGTTCCCATGCGCACCCTATCCATACTTGTCGCCCTGCTGCCGCTGTTGGCCTGTGTGCAGCCTGCCCCGCCCGGCCCCGCCAGCCTGCCACTGATGGGCGGCTATCGCAACCCGGCCGATCCCTGCCGCCGGGTGGGTGAGGATGCCTTTACCAACCAGTTCCTTGACGATGCCGCCGATCCGGTGGCCTGCCCGGCGGGGATGGAGAACATGGGCGTCTTCATCACCGAAACCGCCGCCCGCCGCCTGACCGACGCGGCAGGATACACGCTGTTCAGCGTGCCCCGGCGGTGAGGGTCAGCGAATTTTCCAATTCCTGCAGGCAAACGAAGCGCAGCCGCGCTCACGTATTTTGCTCATCATTTTTCTGAACGTCGGGTCGTTCTGCAAAAGCCAGCCATCAAGGTTTAACCAATCAAGCCTTTCAATCAAGCACGCACCGACTGAGTCACGGTCAACCGTGACTGAAGTTCCTCTTGCGTATCCAAATAAAGCCATGCTCAAGCAAATCAGCGCCTGCCAATCTACAACTGCAGAAAGCCTAATGAACTTAATACCTTCTCCGATCTCCGGGTGGTTAATCGGGATGGCTCCGCTGCCCGCTTCTATATGACAAGACATATCTCGAGAAATCAAAATTTGATACACAAGAATTACTTCAGAGATTGCATCTTGAATGTTTAAATCTGAAAACTCAATACACTCCCTTAATATCTGGATGCTATTCCCCGAAAGCGATGGCGGCCGGTTAGAAATATCATATGTGAGCGTGAACTTGGTCCTCGCCTCACACACATCTATTAACTCTGAGAGAGCAAGTGGGAGTGACGCTCTTGAAGCTGCCAGCTTTCTATTCCGTGCATCTTCCGCAATACGGCGTGTATTCTCGATTGTTGCCAAAACACCCGCCATGGCAAATGACGCGGCAAGTATGCTGACGAAGGCAGTGGCAAGATAGGTCCAGTTCTTTATTGCCTGATCCGCTACGGCAGAATCAATCACCCAGCACAGTGTGAATGTGGAGATTGCGCCACAGCAAAACCCGAGCGGAAAGTTTCTTAGAAACTTCACCAGCTTGGACAATTTCACACCACCCGTCCCCACAGATCATATTCGCTGGCTTCCTCGACCTCGACCGTCACCATGTCGCCGGGCGACAGGGTTTCGAAATCCGCGTCGATGAACAGGTTGCCGTCGATTTCCGGCGCATCGGCCATGGTGCGGCAGGTGGCGCCCTCTTCGTCCACCTCGTCCACCAGAACCTGCATCACCTGCCCCACCTTGGCGGCGAGCTTGGCTTCGGAAATCGCCTGCGCCTTTTCCATGAAGCGTTCCCAGCGGTCCTGTTTCACCTCGGCAGGCACATGGTCGGGCAGATCGTTCGAGCGCGCCCCCGCGACGTTCTCATACTGGAAGCAGCCAACGCGATCCAGTTGCGCCTCATCGAGCCAGTCCAGCAGGGTCTGGAATTCCGCTTCCGTTTCACCGGGATAGCCCACGATGAAGGTCGAGCGCAGCGTGATGTCCGGGCAGGCGGCGCGCCAGGCGGCAATCTCGTCCAGCGTCTTTGCCGCCGCCGCAGGGCGGGCCATGCGTTTCAGCGTCTCGGGATGCGCATGCTGGAACGGGATGTCCAGATAGGGCAGCACCAGCCCCTCGGCCATCAGCGGGATCAGGTCGCGCACATGCGGATAGGGATAGACGTAATGCAGCCGCACCCAGGCGCCCAGCTTGCCCATCTCGCGCGCCAGATCGGTGATATGCGCCCGCACCTCGCCGCCCTTCCAGGGCGAGAGGTCATGCTTGCGGTCCACCCCATAGGCCGAGGTATCCTGCGAGATGACCAGCAATTCCTTCACCCCGGCCTCGACCAGCTTTTCCGCCTCGCGCAGGACGGCATGAGCCGGGCGGCTGACCAGACGGCCGCGCATGTCGGGGATGATGCAGAACCTGCACTTGTGATTGCAGCCTTCCGAGATCTTCAGATAGCTGTAATGGCGCGGCGTCAGCTTCACCCCGCTGGCGGGCAGCAGATCGACGAAGGGGTCGGGCTGCGGCGGCACGGCCTTGTGCACGGCATCCAGCACGGCCTCATATTGATGCGGGCCGGTGACGGCCAAAACCTTGGGATGCGCGCCGGTGATGTAATCCGGCTCTGCCCCCAGACAGCCGGTGACCAGCACCTTGCCGTTTTCACGCAGAGCTTCGCCGATGGCATCAAGGCTTTCCGCCTTGGCACTGTCCAGAAAACCGCAGGTGTTCACGATCACCGCATCGGCGCCCTTGTAATCCGGGCTGATCGCATAACCCTCGGCGCGCAGGCGCGTCAGGATGCGTTCACTGTCCACCAGCGCCTTGGGGCAGCCAAGCGAGACCATGCCGATGGTCGGCTGGCCGGGGCGTGCCACGTCGGGGATCATGGCACGGGCGAGATCGGGGCGGAGGTTCGGCGGGTTCTGCGACATTGGCCCCATATAGCGGTGAAGCAGGCCGCCGCAAAGGGGCCACGCGCAGCCCACCGCCGACCGGCGCCACACGGGATTGTTGCCCGCAACGGCTGCGGTTAGGCTGCGGGCAAGAGTGGAAGGAGGGCCGGATGCGCTGGTTGATGCGGATCGTCTCGTCATTGCTGGTTCTGGTGCTGCTGTTGGCGCTGATGGTGTTCCTGATGCCGAAGGACAGGATCGCCCGGCTGGCGGAAACGGAATTTGCCCGCACCACCGGCCGCGTCATCGAGATCGGCAACCAGATCCGCCCGACGATCTGGCCTGTGCTGGGGGTCACCGCCGGGCCGGTGCGCATCGCCAATCCTGACTGGGCAGCCGGACCGGACCTGCTGCATGCCGACCGCATTGCCATCGGGCTGGAACTTGGGCCTTTGTTCGATGGCCAGATCCGCATGACGGAGGTGGAGATCGATAAGCCCGAACTGCTGCTGGAGCGGCGCAAGGACGGGCGCACCACATGGGCCATGGGGGGCGGCGGCGGGTCGGGCCCCGCAAGCGGCGCATCCTCCGGCGCGGGCATGACGCTCGGGCGTGGCACGATCCGCGATGGCCGCCTGCGCTTCATCGACCGTCAGAGCGGCACCGAGATCGAGATGACCGACGTCAATATCGACGCCGCCATCCCCGATTTCGATGGCCCGGCCCGGATCGACCTGCGCGGGCTGGTGCGTGGGCAGCCGGTCACACTCAATGCCTCGGTCGAGGCGCTGGGGCCGCTGCTGGCCGGAGAACTGGGCGCGATCGAGCTTCAGGCAGGCGCGGGCAAGGCGGCTTTCGGCTTCAAGGGCAAGGCAAGTCTCGCGCGGGCCGAGGCCGAAGGCCATCTGACCGCCGATCTGGGCGACCGCCCGGCACTGGAGGCGGTGCTGGGCCGCCCCCTGCCCGATCTGCCCGAAGGCCTGGGTGCGCGCGCCATCGGGCTGAGCGCCGATCTGACGCGCACGGCCAAGGGCGCGCTGCATCTGCGCAAGGCCGAAATCGCGCTGGACGATACCGTGATCACGGGCGAGGCCGACCTGTTGCCCGGCGCAGACCGCCCGCGCCTTCAGGGTCGCTTCACGACCGAACGGCTGACCCTGCCCGGCAGCGCGACGCAAGGGGACGGCAAGAACACGGGCGATGCGGGCTGGTCCACCACCCCCATTGACGTCTCGGGCCTGTCGGCGCTGGATGCCGAAATCACTCTGTCCGCCGGGGCCATTGCAGCCGGTCCGCTGAAGCTGGGCCAGACCCGGGCGGGCGTCACGCTGGACCGCGCGCGTGCCGTGGTGAAACTGACCGAAGCCGCAGCCTATGGCGGCGGGATCACCGGGCAATTCGTGCTGAACGGGCGTCAGGGCCTGTCAGTCGGGGGTGACCTTTCGCTGAAGGAGCTCAACCTGCAACCCCTGCTGCAAGACCTGACCGGAACCGACCGGCTGCTTGGTCGCGGAAATGTGAAGCTCAGCTTCCTCGGCTCCGGCGCGTCGGTCGATGCGATCCTCCGCAGCCTGTCCGGGGACATTGCCGTCAAGATGGGCAAGGGCGAAATCCTTGGTCTCGACATCGTGGGGATGCTGCGCACAATGGACCCCGGCTATGTCGGTGAAGGCAAGCGGACGATCTTCGACACCGCCGGAATGACCGCGAAAATCACCAATGGCATCGCGGTTTCGGACGACCTGAACATCGCCGCCAACCTGTTCACCGCAGGCGGCGCCGGGCAGATCGACCTTGGCGCGCGCAGTCTCGACTACCGGCTGCTGCCGCGTCTGGGCGGAGACGACGGCGTAGAAATTCCGGTGCTGATCAAGGGGCCATGGGCATCGCCCAAGATCCGGCTGGATCTGGAATGGCTGACCCAAAAGCGGCTGGATGCCGAAAAGGCCCGCGCGGAAGAACGCGCCAAGGCCCGGCTGGAGGAACTGGCGAAGGACAAGCTGGGCGTCACCCCACAGGAGGGCGAAAGCCTTGAAACCGCCGCCAAACGCCGCGCGCAAGAGGCGCTGGAGGCGGAAACCGGCCGCATCCTCGACAAAATCCTGAACGGAAACTGAGGCTTGCGCGGCCTTACCGTTTAAGAACCTCGACGGTGGGCAGATCGGTCAGCGACAGGCCCGCTGCGCGGAAGGCTGCCAGCGACAGTTGCGCGGCGCCCTCGCCCGGCATCAGGTCAACCTGCACGGTCACGCCACCGGCCGTCCGGATCACCCCCGGCACCGGCGCCGACACCAGCGACGACCGCAGCCAGAATCCCGGCGTGGTCGGATCGCCCAGCGTCACCACCACCTTGCCCAGCGAGCCCCCCGCCGGAACCGTCGCCGCCGTGGCGGCCTTGCGCTGTTCGTCGGTGGTCGTATCCAGCGCCTCGACCGTACGGGCGCCGGGTTTCGGCGGCGGCGCCGAAAGCTCGGGCGTGGGCAGCGGCAGCGGCTCGGAAATTGCGCTTTGCGGTGCAGAGGGGCGCTTGCCGAACTGAGGCATCTTCAAGTCGGCGCAGCCCGCCAGTAGCAGGCACCCCCCCAGAATCGTCAGACCACGCAGCATTCCGCACCTCCTTCTCACGCGCCCGCATCGGGCAGAGTGCAACGATAGTCGGGGGGGAACGGCGCTTCAACTGTCGGATTTGCGCTTGCTGGCCGTTCGGCGAATGCCTACCTTTCAGGCATGAACGCGCCCCTGATCGACCCTTTCGCCCGTGCCATCCGATACCTGAGGGTTTCGGTGACGGATCGCTGCGATTTCCGCTGCACTTATTGCATGGCTGAACACATGACATTCCTGCCGAAGGCAGAGTTGCTGACGCTGGAGGAACTTGACCGGCTTTGCACCGCTTTCGTGCATATGGGCGTGGAAAAGCTGCGCATCACCGGGGGCGAGCCGCTGGTGCGCAAGGGCATCATGACCTTCTTCCGCGCCATATCGCGCCATCTGGACAGCGGTGCGCTGAAGGAACTGACGCTGACAACCAACGGCAGCCAGCTTGCCCGTTTCGCACAGGAACTGGTCGATTGCGGGATCCGTCGGATCAACGTGTCTCTGGATACGCTCGATCCCGCGAAATTCGCGGAAATCACCCGCTGGGGGCGCCTGCCGCAGGTGCTGGACGGGATCGCGGCAGCGAAAGCGGCCGGGCTGCGCGTGAAAATCAATGCCGTGGCGCTGAAGGGCTTCAACGAGGACGAGCTGTTCCCGCTGGTCGACTGGTGCGCGCGGGAGGGCCATGACCTGACCTTCATCGAGGTCATGCCGATGGGCGATCTGGGCGGCGAGGACCGGCTGTCGCAATACTGGGCGCTGACAGACCTGCGGGCCCGGCTGGCCGAACGCTTTACCCTGACCGATCTGGCGGAACGCACCGGCGGTCCGGCGCGCTATGTGCGGCTGGAGGAGACGGGGCAGAAGATCGGCTTCATCACGCCCTTGACCCATAATTTCTGCGAAAGCTGCAACCGGGTGCGGCTGACCTGCACGGGTGAGCTTTACATGTGCCTCGGGCAGGAGGACATGGCCGACCTGCGCGCGCCGCTGCGCGCCAGCCCGGATGACACCGGGCTGGAACAGGCGATCCGTGCCGCCATTGCCCGCAAGCCGAAGGGCCATGACTTCGATTATTCGCGCCAGGCCATCGCCGGACAGATGACCCGCCACATGAGCCATACGGGTGGCTGAAGCCGTGAGCGACCGGCAGAAATGGCTGACTGCTGCGGCAGAACATCTGCTGCCCGCCATGGTGTTGCCCCGCGGCAGCGAAATGCTGCGCGCGGCAGGGGCAATCGGGCTGACACTGGGTCTGGCCGCGCTGATGCAGATGCTGCTTGGCGCCAACGATGCGCGGTTCTCGCTGATCGCCCCGCTGGCGGCCACCACCTTCCTGCTGATCTCGGTTCCCAACAGCCCGCTGACACAGCCCTGGTCGGTGGTGATCGGCAATGGCGCGAGTGCTGCAGTGGCGGTGAGCGTGTTGCAATTCGGCCTGCCCGTCCCGCTGACCATTGCGCTGGCGGTGGGCGGGGCGACGCTGGCGATGATGCTGCTGCGTGCCATGCATCCGCCCGGCGCTGCCGTTGCCATGGCCGCCGTCCTGTCAGCCCCGGCGACGATGAAGCTGGGCTACCAGTTCGCGCTGACGCCGGTGATGCTGGACAGCACCATTCTGGTGATTGCAGCCATCGCGGTAAACCGGCTGACCGGCCGGGTCTATCCTTTCCGCCTGCCCCATGACGCCACCGCCGCGCCGCGCCGCGCCGACCGCCCCTCGCCAGAGGTGCTGGAGCGGATTCTGGGCGACCTGCGCCTGTCGGCCAATATCGGGGTGGAAGACCTGCGTCGCGTGCTGGACGAGATCGAGAAGCGCGAAAAGCCGCCTGTACCGCACCGGAAGCCCCGCTTCAGCGGAGCTGTCGGAGCATTCCGGCCACGCTCTCGTCGCTGAACGGCAGGTCCAGCACCAGGGGCGGCGGCTGTCCCGGCAGCGCCTCGACCGAGGCGCGCAGGCTGACATATCGGCCACCCAGCGCCGCTATACGCTCCAGCAGACCGCTGTCGCGCGCCGTGGCGAAAGGCAGGTTCAGGAAAGCCGCCGCCAGATCCACAGCATCGGCCAGTTCGGCCAGCGCCGCCTCGATCTCGGTCGCGACCAGAACCGTCGCCATGCGGTCAGCCTCGCCGATCAGCATGCCCAGATCCTCGGCCACCAGCCGGACCGGGTCGACCACCAGAAACAGCCGTCGCATCCCATTCTCCCTGCGCCAGGATCTCCGGTCACCCGATTCTCCGCCCGATTCCCCGGTAGCATGGAACCGTCTGCGCAGGTTCGCATTAAACTGTGACATAGCCGAAGAGGAATTCGCCATGCCCACAGCCTGCGCCGACTGCCCCCTGCGCTGCCAGCCGATGTTCCAGCCGATGAATGCCGGGGAGGTCGCCTTCATGCAGGCCTTCAAATCGTCAGAGGTGGAGGTGGCCGCCGGACAGGTCTTGCTGTGGGAGGGGCAATCGAGCCCGTGGCTTTACACCGTGCTGCGCGGTCAGGGCCTGCGCAGCAAATCGCTGCCAGATGGTGAACGGCAGGTGGTGAATTTCGTTTTTCCCGGGGATTTCCTTGGCTTGCAGTCGGGAGTTATGGGCGAGATGAAACATTCGGTCGAGGCTACGACCGACATGACCCTGTGCCGTTTTGAACGGAACGAGTTGTGGCGGGTGTTTCGCGATCAACCCGCCCGCGCCTTCGACCTGACTTATCTGGCGGCGACGGAAGAACATTTTCTGGGAGAGGCCTTGCTGACCCTCGGCCAGCGCGACGCGACCAGCCGTCTGGCCTGGGCCTTGCTGCGACTGTGGCGACGGGCGGTTGCGACGGGGATGCAGGGGCCGCGCGGCGTGCCGCTGCCCTGGCGCCAGCGCGATCTGGCCGATGCGCTGGGTCTTTCGCTGGTTCATACCAACAAGACGCTGGCCCGGCTGCGCATCCTGGGCGCCGCGCACTGGTCCGGCGGCTATCTGGCGGTGCCTGATCCGGCGCGGCTGGCCGAACTGGCACAGGAAGAGGACGGGGCTTCGACGCCCCGCCCGCTGTTCTGACCGTCAGGCGGCCGGCATCCGCGTTTCCACCATGCCCGCATACCAGCTTGCGCCGAAGGGAATGGCATTGTCGTCAAAGTTATAGGCCGGGTGATGCACCATCGCAGTATCGCCATTGCCAAGGAAGATATAGGCGCCGGGGCGTTCGTTCAGCATGAAGCTGAAATCCTCGGCCCCCATCAGCGGCGCGGTATTGGTGTCGACATAGCCGGACACCGCCTGCGCCACCTCGGCGGCGAAGCCGGTATTTTCCTCGGTGTTCATCGTCACCGGATAGCCGCGCTGATAGTTCAGCTCGGCCTTCGCGCCCAAAGCCAGCGCCGTGCCCTCAACGATTTCCTTCAACCGCTGTTCCACCTGATCCTGCACCGCCGGGTCCATGGTGCGCACGGTGCCTTTCATCTTCACCACCTGCGGAATGACGTTATGCGCGGTGGAATCGGTGGCGACAGTGCAGATCGAGACGACGACCTGTTTCAGCGGATCGACCGTGCGGCTGGCGATGGTCTGCGCCGCGACGATGATATGGGCGGCGACAACGGTGGTGTCGATGCAGTCATGCGGCTTGGCGGCATGGCCGCCCTTGCCGGTCACGGTGATGTCGAACTGATCCGCCGCCGCCATCATGGCGCCGGGGCGGATGGCGAAATGGCCGACCGGGATGCCGGGCATGTTGTGCATCCCATAGACTTCCTGAATGCCGAAGCGGTCCATCATGCCATCGGCGCACATCTCGCGCCCGCCGCCGCCGCCCTCTTCGGCGGGCTGGAAGATCACCACGGCGGTGCCGTCGAAATTGCGGGTCTCCGCCAGATATTTGGCGGCGCCCAGCAGCATGGCGGTATGGCCGTCATGGCCGCAGGCGTGCATCTTGCCGGGGGTTTTGGAGGCATATTCAACCCCGGTCTGTTCGATGATCGGCAGCGCATCCATATCGGCGCGCAACCCGATGACACGGCCCGTGCTGTCCGTCCGGCCCCTGATGACCCCAACAACACCAGTGCGGCCGATGCCCTCCACCACCTCGTCGCAGCCAAAGCCGCGCAGCAGTTCGGCCACCTTGCCCGCCGTGCGGTGCACTTCGAACAGTAGTTCCGGGTTTTCGTGGAAATCACGCCGCCAGGCGGTGATTTCGGGCAGCAGTTCGGCAAATCGGTTCTTCGGGGGCATGGCGTTCCTCGTGTCCTGGCCGCGCGTGCGGACTTGGATGCCAGCCTGTTACAATCACCGCGCCGCTTCAACCCCGGCGTGTCGGGATTTGATCACAATGACGGGCCGGGCGCGATTTTGCTGCCGTCGGTGAAGCGGGTCAGCCGGAAACGGCGCAGATCGTGGCCGGTATCGTTCCCGGCCACCAGATCAGCGATGACGCGCCCGAAACCGGGGCCGATGCCGAAGCCATGGCCGCTCATCCCCGTTGCCAGCACCAGACCGGGCAGCGCTGCCACCCGGTCCACCACTGGCACCACATCAGGCATCGTGTCGATCATCCCGGCCCATGCTGCCTTGAGCTTCGGCGCCCCGAGATGCGGGAAGCAGGCGGCGAAGCTTTGGCAGACATCGGCAACAATCCGGGCAGAGGGTTCGGGGTTCAGCACGCGCATCCGTTCAAACGGGCTGGTTGCATCCGCCGCCCAGCGACGCGGAGTGCCCCAGGCATCGGGGTAATGCGAAGGTGCGGCGGGATGGAACTTCGTGGAGCGGAAATCCTTTTTCAACACAGGCAGATAGAGGCCGAAATTGCGAAAGGCATCCGGCCCGATGAAGAAGTCATGCGCCGCACCGGGGGCGAGCGTATAGCCGCCATCGGCACGTCGCCGAAAGGCAAAGGCATCATCCGCAGCATTGCCAGCAAAGACCTCCGGCAAGGGTTCGGTCGCCATCACGGTCGCCCGCACCGAAAGCTGCGGGATCGCCACGCCATACGCGCGGGCAAACAGCGCCGACCAGGCGCCGCCCGCCAGAACCACCTGATCGCAGGCGATGCGGCCCTGTTCGGTGACAACGCCGGTGACGCGACCGCCGGCGATGTCCAGCGCCCGCACCGCGCAGTTTTCCACGATCACCGCGCCACGCGCCTGCGCGCCCTCGGCCAGCAGCGGCACCGCCACCCAGGGTTCGGCCCGCGCGTCGGAGGCGGTGAACAGCCCGCCCTTCCACGGCGTCGCCGCCCCTGCGATGCGTTCGGCCACCTGCCCCGCGCTCTGCATCTCGGTATCGACGCCATAGCTGCGGGCCTCGGCGCGCCAGGCCTCGAACCCCGCCATCTCGGCTTCGGTCCGGGCGAGATACATCACGCCTTCCTGACGGAACCCCAGCGCCTCGCCAAATTCCTGCGACAGCGATTTCCAGTGGCGCAGCGATTCCATCATGATCGGCAATTCGCCGAAATCGCGGCCCTGCTGGCGGATCCAGCCCCAGTTGCGGCTGGATTGTTCGCCCGCGATCCGTCCCTTTTCGCACAGCGTGACGCGCAGCCCGCGTTCGGCAAGGTTCCACGCGGTCATCACCCCGATGACGCCGCCGCCGATCACCACCACGTCGCAGGCGTCGGGCAGCGGGCCGGCAAAGCGGACCGGCGTTGCCTCGGAAATCGGGAATGGCATCATTGCGCCAGATCCTCGACCAGCGCCTGCATGAAGCGCCAGCCTGCCTCGAATTCGCTGACCTCCAGATATTCGTCGGGCTGATGAGCCTGCGCGATGTCGCCGGGGCCGCAGACCACGGCGGAATAGCCCTCGGCCTGGAACTGCCCGGCCTCGGTGCCGTAGCTGACAACCATGGTGCCGTTGTCGCCGGTCAGGCGCCGCACCAGCGCCTCGGCCGCGCCATTGGTTTCCGGGGTCAGCGCGGGCACCACAAAGATACGGTCCAGCAGCACCGCCGCTTCGGGGCGCACGGCCTTCATCGCAGCCTCAACCCGCGCGCATTCAGCCTCGAACCGCGCGGCCCAGTCCTCGACGCTTTCACCCGGCACCACGCGGAATTCCATGACGAACCGGCAATCGGCGGCGGTGATGTTATGCGCCGTCCCGCCCGAGATCTGGCCGGAATGCAGCGTGGTGAAGGGCGGGCGGAAAAGGCCCGCAATCTCGGTGACCGGCTTCGCCCGGTTCTCGTCATTGCGGTCATTCATCCACTGGATCAGCCGCGCAGCTTCCATGATGGCGCTGACGCCTTCGGGCAGAAGCGAGGAATGCACCTCGAACCCCTTCACATGCACCCAGAAGCCGGTGCCGCCCTTGTGACCATTCACCAGTTTCATCCGCGACGGCTCGCCAATCACTGCCGCAGATGCGCGCGGCAGGGTGCGGGCCATTTCGGCGATCATCGGCGGCGCGCCGGTGCAGCCCAGTTCCTCGTCATAGGACAGCGCGAATTGCAGCGGCCGCTTCACCCCGCGCTGCACCGCCAGCGGCACGGCGGCCAGTGCCAGCGCCACGAAGCCCTTCATGTCGCAGGTGCCGCGCCCGTAAAGCCGCCCGTCCCGCTCGGTCACAGTCCAGGGGTCAGAGCTCCAGTCCTGTCCGTCAACCGGAACGACATCGCTGTGCCCCGAAAGGATGACGCCCCCCTCCACCGCCGGGCCCGCGCTGGCATAAAGCGCGGCCTTGTCGCCGGTTTCATTATAGACGCGATGCGCTGCCACGCCCCAGGACGCCAGATAGCTTTCCACCCAGTCCACAAGGTCCAGATTGCTTCCCCGGCTGACGGTCGGAAAGGCCACCAGCCGGTCCAGAATCTGACGTGGCGTAAGCTGCTCGGGCATCGCGATCTCCATTTTCCGGGGCGAGCCTGCCCAGTGCCCATGCAATTTGCAAGTGCCGTAGCGTCCATCGCAGGCAGAGCGCAAACTCTTGCCGTCAAAGTGATAGAACTGCCTTGCTAGGTGAAGAAAAATATCTGACACTCTGGTCAAAGATGGCGGCAAAATCCAAATGAGACCGTCCAAACAAGAATAAAAACAAAAACTTGGGGAGTTACATATGCCCGACGGGGCGGTGCCCGTACTTGAGGTTCGCGGCCTGAAAACCGTTTTCCACACCCGTGGTGGATCGGTTCACGCGGTCAATGATGTCAGCTTCCATCTGATGCCCGGCGAGCTTCTGGGCGTTGTTGGCGAAAGCGGTTCGGGGAAGTCGGTGACGATGATGTCGCTGATCGGCCTGCTGCCCTCGCCCCCGGCTGATGTGCAATCCGGTCAGGTGCTGCTCGGCGGTCAGGATCTGCTGAAAGCGACGCCGGAGGCCCTGCGCAAAGTGCGCGGCGCCCGCATCGGCTTCGTGTTTCAGGACCCGATGACCTCGCTCAACCCGGTGTTTACCGTGGGCAGTCAGATCATGGCGCCGCTGCGCAAGCACATGGGGCTGTCGAAGGCGCAGGCCGAAGTCCGCGCCGTGGAACTTCTGGAACTGGTGGGCATTCCCGATGCGCGGCGGCGGCTGAAAAGCTATCCGCATCAGTTTTCCGGCGGGATGCGGCAGCGCGTGATGATCGCCATTGCGCTGGCCTGCGACCCCGAGGTGCTGATCGCGGATGAACCGACGACGGCGCTGGATGTGACGATTCAGGCGCAGATCCTCGAACTGGTGAAAGAGCTGCGGCAGAAGCTGGGCATGGCGATTGTCTGGATCACCCATGACCTTGGCGTGGTGGCCGAAATCGCCGACCGGGTGATGGTGATGTATGGCGGTCAGGTGGTGGAACAGGCCCCGGTGAAAGAGCTGTTCCGCAACCCGCGCCACCCCTATACCCGTGCCTTGCTGAAGACGATCCCGAAGCTGGGCGGCCAGCGCGGCGAACGCTTGCAGGTGATCGAGGGGCAGCCGCCGATCCTTGGTTCCGCCCCAGCCGCCTGCCCGTTCCGCGCCCGCTGTGCCCATGCCTTCGCGCGCTGCGAGGCGGAAAACCCGGTCCGCCGCCCGGTGGATGGCCGCCCTGTCGGTCAGGGGCATGATGTGGCCTGCCACTGGTCGCCCGAAGGTGCAGAAGACCCGTCGCAGGAGGCCGCCCATGCGTGACACCACGACGCGCCCTCTGGTCGAGGTGCGCAATCTGAAAATGTATTTCCCGATCCACAGCGGTCTGATGCGCAAGCACACCGGCGATGTGAAGGCGGTGGATGACATCAGCTTTGACATCTATGAGGGCGAGACGCTGGGCCTTGTGGGCGAAAGTGGCTGCGGCAAGTCGACGGTTGGGCGAGCCCTGCTGCGGCTTTACGAACCCACCGCAGGACAGATCACCATTGCGGGCGACGATGTGGCGAGCCTGTCGCCCGAGGCGCTTCGCCGCAAGCGGCCCACCATGCAGATGGTGTTTCAGGACCCGCAGGCCAGTCTCAACCCGCGCATGACGGTGGCCGATATCATCGGCGAGCCGCTGGACGAACACAGCGGGCTGTCGAGTGCGGACAAGCTGGCGCGGATTTATGAGCTGATGGATGCCGTCGGCCTGAACCGCGCCTTCGCCAACCGCTATCCGCATGCCTTTTCCGGCGGTCAGCGGCAGCGGATCGGCATTGCCCGGGCCCTGGCGCTGAACCCCAAGTTCATCGTCTGCGACGAACCCATCGCGGCGCTGGATGTGTCGATCCAGGCGCAGGTGGTGAACCTGCTGGAGGATTTGCAGGACAGGCTGGGCCTGACCTATCTGTTCATCAGCCATGACCTGAGCATGGTGCGCCATATCGCCGACCGTGTGGCGGTGATGTATCTGGGCCAGATCGCCGAAATCTCGCCGGTGGACGCGCTTTATGCCCGGCCGCTGCACCCCTATGCCGAGGCGCTGCTGTCGGCTGTGCCTGAACCCGACCCGAGCCGCGAGGGCGCGCGACAGCGCATCATCCTGAAGGGCGATGTGCCCTCGCCCGCCAACCCGCCGAAAGGCTGCAACTTCTGCACCCGCTGTCCGAAGGTGATGCCGGTCTGCCGCGAGGTGGAACCTCGGCTTCAGGAGGCGGCGACGGGCCGCCTGGTCGCCTGCCATCTTATTCATCCGATAGACGCCGCGAGAGCCGGGCAAACCGGCCAAGCCGGGGCACAAGAGCACAGCCAACAACAAGGAGTGTAACAATGAAAATGAAAGCCGCCCTGTTGGGCGCCGTCGCTCTGGCCGGGCTCGCCCCGGCCGCCTATGCAGAGCGTGGCGCCGACGGCCATGTTAATATCCTCTATTCCCAGGCGCCCTCGACGCTGAACCCCTATCTGTCCTCGGGGACCAAAGACATCGAGAACGCCTCGCTGGTGATCGAACCGCTGGCAGGCTACGACGAGAAGGGCGTCATGATCCCGCGTCTGGTGGACGAGATCCCGACCCTGGAAAACGGCGGCGTGGCCGAGGACCAGAAATCGATCACCTGGAAGATCAAGCCCGATCTGAAATGGTCCGACGGCTCGCCCGTGACTGCGGATGACGTGGTGTTCACCGCCGAATACTGCATGCATCCCGAAGGTGGCTGCGCGCAGCTTGCCAAGTTCGAAGGGATCGAGAAGGTCGAGGCGGTCGATCCGCAGACCGTGAAGATCAGCTTCAAGGAAGCCAAACCCAACCCCTATCTGGCGTTTGTCGGCTCGCAGACGCCGGTGCTTCAGAAAGCGCAGTTCGCCAATTGCCTTGGCGCCGCCGCCTCGACCTGTACCGAACAGAACTTTGGCCCCATCGGCACCGGCCCGTTCCGGGTGGTCGAGTTCAAGACCAATGACGTGATCCAGCTGGAGGCCAACCCGGAATACCGTGACCCGGCCAAGCCCGCTTTCGCCACCGTGACGGTGAAGGGTGGCGGCGATGCCGCCTCGGCCGCGCGCGCCGTGATGGAAACCGGCGAATTCGACTATGCCTGGAACACCCAGATCCCGCCGGAACTGCAACAGGCGATGGAACAGGGCGGCAAGGGCGAATTCGTCAGCGGCTTCGGCACGCTGGTCGAACGGATCGAGATGAACATGACCGATCCCTCGCCCGATCTGCCGGAGGGCGAACGCTCCACCGCCAAGCACCCGCACCCGATCCTGTCGGATCTGAAGGTGCGTCAGGCCCTGTCGATGGCGATCGACCGCAACCTGCTGGTGGAAATCGGCTATGGCAGTGCCGGTCGTCCGACCTGCAATCTGGTGCCCGCACCGGAAATGTATGCCTCGACCGACAACACCGGCTGTCTGACGCAGGACATCGAAGGCGCCAAGAAGCTGCTGGACGAGGCTGGCTGGACCGACAGCGACGGCGACGGCATCCGCGACAAGGACGGCAAGAAGTTCAGCCTGCTGTATCAGACCTCGGTCAACCCGGTGCGGCAGGACTTCCAGGCGCTGATCAAGGGCTGGTGGAACGAAATCGGCATCGAGGTCGAACTGAAGGCCGTGGACGGTTCGGTGTTCTTCGGCGGCGACGCCGGTTCGCCCGACACGTTCCAGAAGTTCTATGCCGATGTCGAGATGTACGCCAACAACTTCGACGGCACCGACCCGGAGGCCTATCTGGCGGAACATACCTGCGCCAAGGCCCCGCGCCCGGATACCCAGTGGCAGGGCGAGAACATCAACCGCTACTGCGACCCGGCCTATGACGCCATGATCGCGGAGCTGGGCAAAACCGGCGATCTCGAAAAGCGCGCCGAGCTTGCGAAGAAGCTGAACGACATGCTGACCAAGGAAAGCATGACCATCGTGCCGCTGGTGGATCGTGGCCGTCTGTCGGCGCGGTCGAAAACCCTGGGCGGTGTCGTGCTGAACACCTGGGATTCCGAACTGTGGAATGCCTCGGACTGGTATCGCATGAAGTGATGCGGGCCTGAGCCCCGGCTCTGATCCCGGCCGGTGCGGCAACCGCACCGGCCCCCTTCCCGACAAGACCAGGAGGCCAAGACCCATGACCCGAGGTGTCGTGCCATGCTGACATTCACGATCCGCCGCCTGTTGCTGGCCATCCCGACCCTTCTGTTCATCAGTCTCGTGATCTTCCTGCTGCTGGAGCTCGCCCCCGGCGACCCGATGTCGGAAGTGCCACTGACCGTTCCGCCCGAGGTGAAGCAGAAGATGCGCGAGGCGCTTGGCGCCGACCAGCCGATGTTCTTCCGCTATATGCTGTGGCTGAAACAATTCTTCGTCATCGAACCGCTGCACATTCTTGGCGCCATCACCGGCTATGACCTGGCGGGTGACGCGCAGCGCATCATCTCGTGGCAAAGCCGCAGCCCGGTGGCCGATATCATCGCGCAGCGCATCCCGCAGACGCTGACCGTGATCGGCGCGGCCTATCTGATCGGCGTGCTGATCGCCCTGCCCATCGGCATTTATTCCGCCTATCGGCAATACAGCTGGTTCGACCAGCTTGGCACCTTCATCTCGATGATCGGGTTTTCGGTGCCGACCTTCTTTACCGGCGTCCTGCTCATCGTGATCTTTTCGGTGAAGCTGGGCTGGTTCCCCTCGATCTACGACACCACGTTGCGGGTGACGGACTGGGCCAGCTTCGGCAAGCAGGTCAAGCAGATGGTGCTGCCGGTCTCGGTGCTGGCACTTTACAATGCGGCGCAGATCAGCCGCTACATGCGGTCCTCGATGCTGGACAATCTGGGGCAGGATTATGTGCGCACCGCGCGGTCGGTCGGCATGACCGAGCGGGTGGTGGTGCTGCGCGACGTGCTGCGCAATTCCATGATCCCGGTGGTCACGGTGATCGCGCTTGGAATCCCGACCATCTTCGGCGGCGCCATCATCACCGAACAGGTGTTCAAGGTGAATGGCCTCGGCCAGCTGCTGATTTCCGCCATCCACGGCAATGACCTGCCAATGGTGCAGACGCTGACCTTCATCTTCGCAATCCTGATCGTGCTGTTCAACCTGATCGCCGATATCCTTTATGGCATCCTGGACCCGAGAATCCGCTATGACTGAAACCGCTGCCTCCCCCGCCGCGCTGAAACCGCCGCGCAGCCAATGGCGTGATGTCTGGGATCAGTTCCGCACCCACAAGGGTGCGCTTCTCGGGCTTATCGTGCTGGTGTCTCTTGTGCTGTTCGTCACCATCGGGCCGTTCTTCCGCGATGCGCCCGATCTGACCATCGCGCAGCAGATCAAACTGCGCAACAAACCGCCAAGCTGGGAATTTCCCTTCGGCACCGACCAGTTGGGCCGCGACATGCTGCTGCGCATGATGGAGGGCGGCAAGGTCTCGATCTCGGTCGGGCTGGTCGCCATGCTCATCTCGATCACGCTGGGATCGACCGTCGGCGTGCTGGCGGGCTATTTCAAGCGTCTGGACGGGCCGCTTATGCGGATGACCGATCTGTTCCTTGCCCTGCCCCTGCTGCCCTTGCTGCTGGTCATGGTGATGCTGTTCCGCGAAAAGCTCGCGGGCGCATTGGGGCCGGAGGCGGGCACTTTCCTGCTGATTGTCTCGGCCATTGGCGTGACAAGCTGGATGCAGGCCGCGCGCATCGTGCGGGGCGAGGTTCTGGCGCTGAAGGAACGCGAATTCGTACTGGCCGCCCGGTCCATCGGCACGCCGCCGCGCCGGGTGATCCTGCGCCATGTGCTGCCCAATGTGATGTCACCCATCATGGTGGCCGCGACCCTGGGCATCGCCAGCGCCATCATCACCGAAAGCGCGCTGAGCTTTCTGGGCCTCGGCTTCCCGCCGGATTTCCCGACCTGGGGGCGGCTTCTGTATGACGGGGTGGAGCAGATGCAGCTGTTCCCCGCCCGCGTGATCTGGCCCGGCCTTGCCATTTCACTGACGGTGCTGAGTGTGAACTACATCGGCGACGGGCTGCGAGACGCGCTGGACCCGCGGATCCGCGGGCGCTGAAACAACAGCCGGGGCCTCGTGCCCCCGGTTCGCATTTCCAGTCAGTGCATCGCTTGCCGGATACGGCGGATCATCAGCCAGACCCCCAGTATGACCGGCAGCACCAGAAGCGCGGTCAGCATCTCTTTCGGCAGATGCACCAGCTTGCCAAGCGGATACAGCAGATAAGAGGCAAGGCTGACGGCGTAATAGCTGATCGCCACCACAGACAACCCTTCGACCGTATGCTGCAGCCGCAGTTGCAGATCGGCGCGGCGGTCCATGCTTTCCAGAAGACGCTGGTTCTGGGCGCTGCGGTCCACATCGACACGGGTGCGCAGCAGTTCGGCAGCGCGGGCCGTCCGTTCCGACATGGTGGCCAGTCGCGTCTCGGTCGATTTCACCGTACGCATCGCCGGATCATAGCGGCGCATCATAAACTCACCAAAGGTCTGCCGCCCATCCAGCCGGGTTTCACGCAGCACCGCGATGCGTTGCGATACGATGGCCTCATAAGCCCCTGTCGCGCCGAAGCGGAAGGAATAGCGCACGGCAAGCGATTCCAGCTCGGCCGAGATCGACAGCAGATCATGCAGCACCGCCTCCGGCCCCCGATCCATCGCGTCGAGACTGGTGACCAGCGCCGACAACCGCGGATCAAGCGCATTCAGCCGTGATGACAGTTCGCGCCCCCGGCTGAGGCCCAGCATCGACATGGCGCGGTAGGTTTCAATCTCGCACAGGCGCTGCACGATCCGGCCCACGCGCCGCGTGCCGACGCCCGGCGCCACGAAAACCGCAAAGCGCATGTGTCCCGCCGCGTCGATGCGGAAATCGCCCGCGATGATCGCCGCGCCATCGACCACGCGTGACACCGCCAGGCTTTCCGAAACAAACCAGTCGTCGATCCGGGCCAGAATCTCTTCCTCGGTTTCCGGCATCGGTTCGACCCGGATCAGGAGCGAGGCAAGCCGCTTGCCCGGCGCCGCCGCCAGCCATTCTGTCGGAAAGACCTTGGCCTCCACCGCATCGAACGGGCGCTCTGACAGGCCCGGAGTAAAGGCGGAATAGGTGACGAACTCGGTATGGCTTTCCCATTTCAGCGTCGCACGCCCGATCTCGCCCGAGAAATGCGTGGCATCGGGCTGCGGATGGGCCGAGCCATGCCGGTCCAGCAGCGCCAGAAGATGCGCACGGTCGGCATTCCGGTCGCGGTTATGGGCGTCCACCGGCTCCTTGATCGCCACATAGGCAGCCATGCAGGGCACCTCCAGCGACGGGAAGGGCCGGGCATGAAGTTCGTTCACCAGCGGATAGCGCAGGGGATGGTCGGGGATCTTGGGCATTTTCGGTCTCGGGCTTTTGCCCCTTGATGGGTCGGTCGCCCCCGGATTTGGAAGCGGAATCGAGGCATACCCGCGTATGCATCGCCCCTGTTGCTGAAATGCAAAAGGCCCCGGTGGTGCCGGGGCCTTTCATCATGTCGCGGCGATCACTCGATCATCGGCAGCAGGGCGTCGATGCTCTTTTTTGCGTCACCGTAGAACATGCGCGTGTTCTCTTTGTAGAACAGCGGGTTTTCGATGCCGGAATAGCCGGTGCCCTGCCCGCGCTTCGACACGAAGACCTGTTTCGCCTTCCAGCATTCCAGCACCGGCATGCCGGCGATGGGGCTGTTGGGGTCTTCCTGCGCGGCCGGGTTCACGATGTCGTTCGAGCCGATGACGATGGCAACATCCGTTTCGGGGAAGTCCTCGTTGATCTCGTCCATCTCTAGCACGATGTCATAGGGCACCTTCGCCTCGGCCAAGAGCACGTTCATATGCCCTGGCAGACGGCCCGCCACCGGGTGAATGGCGAAGCGGACGTTCTTGCCCTTGGCGCGCAGCTTGCGGGTCAGTTCGCTGACCGATTGCTGTGCCTGTGCCACCGCCATGCCGTAGCCCGGAATGATGATGACAGAGTCAGCGTCGTTCAGCGCCGCCGCCACGCCTTCGGCGTCAATGGCGATCTGTTCGCCCGTGACTTCCATCGCCGGGCCGGTCGTGCCACCGAAGCCGCCGAGGATCACGCTGACGAACGAACGGTTCATCGCCTTGCACATGATGTAGCTGAGGATGGCACCGGAAGAACCCACCAGCGCGCCCACCACGATCAGGAGGTCATTCGACAGCGAGAAGCCGATGGCCGCCGCCGCCCAACCGGAATAGCTGTTCAGCATCGACACGACGACCGGCATGTCGGCACCGCCGATGCCCATGATCAGGTGGTAGCCGATGAAGAAGGCCGCCAGCGTCATCACGATCAGCGCCAGCGTCGAGCCCGATTGCAGATAGACCAGCAGCAGCGCCAGCGACAGCACCGCCGCACCTGCGTTCAGCATGTGACCGCCCGGCAGTTTCTTGGCCTTGCCGTCCACACGCCCCGCCAGCTTGCCGAAGGCGATGACCGAGCCGGTGAAGGTGACCGCCCCGATGAACACGCCGAGGAAGGTCTCGACCCGAAGGATCGACACTTCGACCGGCGTCTTGTGCGCCACCACGGCGGCAAAGCCGTGCAGCGCGGCGCGGGCCGCTTCGTCCATGCCTGCCACGCGGGCAAGTTCGATATGGGTGTTGTACCCGATGAACACCGCCGCCAGACCGACGAGGCTGTGCATCGCCGCCACCAGTTGCGGCATTTCGGTCATCTGCACGCGCTTGGCGACGACCCAGCCGATCGCGCCGCCCGCTGCCACCATGACGACCGAGATCAGCCAGTTGCCCGCACCGGGACCGACCAGCGTGGCCGCCACGGCCAGCGCCATGCCGACAATGCCATACCACACCGCGCGCTTGGCGCTTTCCTGCCCCGAAAGGCCGCCCAGCGACTGAATGAACAGAACTGCCGCAACGACATAGGCGGCCGTGGTGAATCCGTATTCCATTTCCCGGCCTCCCCCTTACGACTTCTGGAACATGGCGAGCATCCGCCGGGTGACCATGAAACCACCGAAGATGTTGATCCCGGCCATGAAGACCGAGGCCGCTGCGAGAATGACGACCAGCCAGTTGCCCGAGCCGATCTGCATCAGCGCGCCCAGAATGATGATCGACGAAATCGCATTGGTCACCGCCATCAGTGGCGTGTGCAGGCTGTGGCTGACGTTCCAGATGACCTGAACGCCGACATAGACCGACAGCACGAAGACGATGAAGTGCGCCATGAAGCTTGCGGGCGCGAACAACCCCGCCAGCAGGATCAGCCCGCCGCCGATGGCCAGCATCAGCACCTGATCACGGGTCTGTTTCCTGAAGGCCGCGGCTTCCTGCGCGCGTTTTTCCTCGGGCGTCAGCTCCTTCGCCTTTTCCTTCGGCTTCTGCGCGGCGATGGCCTGCACCTTCGGCGGCGGCGGCGGATAGGTTATGGCACCGTCTTTGGTCACCGTCGCGCCGCGGATCACGTCATCTTCCATGTTGTGATCGACCACACCGTCTTTCTTCGGTGTAAGATCGGACATCATGTGACGGATATTGTTGGCATAAAGCGTCGAGGCCTGTGCCGCCATCCGGCTGGGGAAATCGGTGTAGCCGACGATGGTCACACCGTTTTCGGTGACGATCTTTTCGTCCGGCACCGTCAGGTCGCAGTTGCCACCGCGCTCGGCCGCAAGGTCGACGATGACCGAGCCCGGCTTCATCATCTGCACCATATCCTCGGTCCACAGTTTCGGCGCGGGCCGACCGGGGATGAGGGCGGTGGTGATGACGATGTCGATGTCGGGCGCCAGTTCGCGGAACTTCTTCAGCTGCGCTTCGCGGAACTCCGGGCTGGACGGGGCGGCATAACCGCCGGTCGCCGCGCCATCGGTCTGCGCTTCACTGAAGTCGAGGTAGACGAACTCCGCACCCATCGATTCGATCTGCTCGGCCACTTCGGGACGCACGTCGAAGGCGAGCGTGATGGCGCCCAGCGACGTCGAGGTGCCGATGGCCGCAAGACCCGCCACACCGGCGCCGACGATTAGCACCTTGGCCGGGGGCACCTTGCCCGCTGCCGTCACCTGCCCGGTGAAGAAACGGCCAAAGTTGTTGCCCGCCTCGATCACCGCGCGATAGCCCGCGATATTGGCCATCGACGACAGCGCGTCCATCTTCTGCGCCCGGCTGATGCGCGGCACCATGTCCATGGCGACGACCGTGGCGCCGCGTTCCTTCGCGGCCTCCAGCAGTTCGGGGTTCTGGGCAGGCCAGAAGAAGCTGATCAGAGTCTGCCCCTGCCGCAGCATGGCGACCTCGGAAGGCTCCGGCCCGCGCACCTTCACCACCACATCGGCGGCGGCATAAAGTTCTGCCGCAGTGGTGACGATCTCGACCCCGGCGGTGCGGTACGCCGCGTCCGAAAAGCCAGCCTTGGCCCCGGCGCCCGCTTCCAGAACACAGACATGCCCCAGTTTCTGCAACTGCACAGCCGAGTCGGGTGTCAGCGCCACCCGGTTCTCGCCTTCGAATATCTCTCTCGGTGCCCCGATCTTCACTGTTTCTCCCCCGTTCGATGGCGCGTTTCAGCGCGTCAGGTTTCTAGTCGATAATCGCCGCGCAAGAAAATTTCAAAAAGAAAGTTCTGCTCTGCGGCAAAATTGCGTCGCTACGCTGCGGCATATCATATCCATCGCCGCACCTGCGCGGTCCAAAGGTCGTAAGCCGCGCCAAACCGTTGCCGCAGCACCGCCTCCTCCGGCAGGATGAAACGGTGCTGGATCACCACCATGAACACCAGCAGTACCGGCAGTGCGAGCGGCACATCCCACCACAGAATCGCCGCTGCCAGAATCAGCGCATCGCCGAGATAGATCGGATTGCGTGACAGGCGGAACACGCCCCTCGTTACCAGCGCCTGCGGAACGCGGCGCGGAATGACCGTCGTGCGCCCGCTCCACATCTGCATCGCCGCAGCCAGCGTCAGAGCCAGACCAAGCCCCGCCAGCACGGGGGCGACGACCGCCCCGGCCGTACCGAAGCCCGCGAAAGGAATAACCCGGTCCATCACCCAGACGAGGGCAATGGCACATGCAAGCCAGAGCGGCGGCCAGTCCAGCGACAGCAAGGCGCGTCCCTCACGTTAGGTCAATACCGGCTTATTCCCGCTCATTTACGACTTTGCAACCCTGTTCGGTCCTGCGTACGGCTATGACAAGGAAAGGTTGCCGCTGCCCCATAAGTTTTAAGCTTGAAATTTATGACTTTCAGGATAGAGATATAAAGATATAAGTTGTCGCCCCTCGCCCGACGCGCCAATCTGGTGCAAAGGCCGTGCGCGTGACTCCCGGCCGCTGACTGCAAGGATCAAGATGACCCGCGATTTCGCTGATACCCGCGCCCTGTTCGATCTGCCCGAAGGGGTGATCTATCTTGACGGAAATTCGCTGGGACCGCTGCCGAAAGCCGCCGCCGCCCGCGTTGCCCGCACCGTGACCGAGGAATGGGGACAAATGCTGATCACCGGCTGGAACAAGGCCGGATGGATGGAACAGCCCTCGAAGACCGGCGACCGGATCGGACGGCTGATCGGCGCCGAACCTGGCCATGTGGTGATGGGCGATACACTGTCGATCAAGGTCTATCAGGCGCTGGCCTCGGCGCTGGAAATGAACCCGACACGGCGGGTGATCCTGTCGGATACCGGCAACTTCCCTTCGGACCTTTACATGGCCGAGGGGCTGTGCCGCACGCTGGGCCCGGATTACAGCCTGAAAACCGTGGCGCCGGAACAGGTGCTGGAGGCGCTGGACGACACGGTTGCAGTGATGATGATCACAGAAGTCGATTACCGCACCGGCCGCCGGCATGACATGGCGGCGCTGACGGCGCGGGCGCATGAGGTGGGCGCGCTCGCGGTCTGGGATCTGGCGCATAGCGCCGGGGCGCTTCCGGTCGAAGTGGCAAAGGGCGGCGCCGATTTCGCGGTGGGCTGCACCTACAAATACCTGAATTCCGGCCCCGGCGGCCCGGCCTTCATTTATGTCGCGCCGCGACACGCGGAAACCGCGCGCCCGGCCCTGTCCGGCTGGCTGGGGCATGAGGCGCCTTTTGCCTTTGACCTGGACTATCGCCCCGGCCGCGGGATCGAGCGCATGCGCGTCGGCACCCCGCCGGTGCTGCAACTCGCTGCGCTCGACGCCTCGCTCGACATCTGGGACAAGGTGGAAATGGCGGACATCCGTGAAGCCTCGCTGGCCCTGACCGACCGCTTCATCGCGGGGGTGGAAACCGCCTGCCCCGGCCTGGAACTCGCCACGCCGCGCGATCATGCGATGCGCGGCAGCCAGGTCAGCTTCCGCCACCCGGAAGGCTATGCCATCATGCAGGCGCTCATCGCGCGCGGCGTCATCGGTGATTTCCGCGCCCCAGACATCCTGCGTTTCGGCTTCACGCCCCTGTTCATCAATGCGGAAGATGTGGACAAGGCGGTCGCCATCATCAAGGATGTAATGGACGGCGCCCTGTGGGACCGCCCCGAATACAAGACCCGCGCCCGCGTGACCTGACCCATAAAGAAACCCGCCCCGTGCTTTACCTTGGTCAAAATATCCCCGCCGGAGGCTCCCGGCCCAACCGGAGGCGCCTCCGGCGGGAGTATTTTGCCAAGGAGCAGGTGCAGAGCGTGCCGCCCCTGTGCCGGCCGGCGGGATGGGTTTGTCTGTGGCGGCGGATCGGTACGGTTTCGGTACTGAACCGGCAGGTGTGCGGCTGACCGCCGCCCTGCCCCTTCAGACACCGGAGTTTCCCATGACCACCTACGATCCCGCCCGCGACGGCGCGCAGATGTCTTTCGACGGCCGCATGTCCTATGGCGATTACCTGCATATCGACACGATCCTGAACGCCCAGAAATTGCTGACCGGCGCGCATGACGAGATGCTGTTTATCATCCAGCACCAGACGTCCGAGCTGTGGATGCGGCTGGCGCTGCACGAGCTGGATGCCGCGCGCCGTGCAATTGCGGCGGACGAGGCGCGCTCTGCCTTCAAGATGCTGACCCGCGTCGCGCGGATCTTCGAGCAGCTCAATTCCGCCTGGGATGTGCTGCGCACCATGACGCCCAGCGAATATACCCGCTTCCGCGACGGGCTTGGGCAAAGTTCGGGCTTCCAGTCCTGGCAATACCGGCTGATCGAATATGCGGTGGGCAACCGCAACCTGGCCATGCTGCGCCCCCATGCGCATCGTCCCGACCTGACGGCGAAGCTGGAGGCGGAACTTGGCCGCCCCTCGCTTTACGACGAGGCGCTGCGGCTGCTGGCGCGGAAGGGTCTGCCGGTGCCGGAGGCCGTGCTGGCCCGCGACCTGCGAGCGCCCTGGGTGGCCGATCCGGGGGTGCAGGCGGCCTGGGAGATCGTTTACCGCGATCCGCAGGCACATTGGGAAGCCTATGAAATGGCCGAGAAACTGGTGGATTTCGAGGATTATTTCCGGCGCTGGCGGTTCAACCATGTCACCACGGTCGAACGTGTCATCGGCTTCAAGCGCGGCACCGGCGGCACGGCGGGCGTGAGCTATCTGCGCCGTATGCTGGAGGTCGAACTGTTTCCCGAATTGTGGCACTTGCGCACGGCTCTGTGAACAATCCGTGATGGACCAAGACGGAACCCTGCAATATCTGTGGGAATTGTGTATCGGGTAAACGGGTTCCGTCCGTTCGGATTCGCTGGGAGAAATTGATGCTGCGTAATGTTCTGGCTCTGGTTCTTGGCGGGATGCTTGTGGGCTCCCTCGGGGCTTGCGTCCAGCCTGCCGTCACCGAGGCGACCAAGTCGCCCGAGCCGCCCGCGCCGGTGGTGAAACAGCCTGTTCCCGAAGATTTCGTGAACAGCTATGTCGCGCGTCAGGACGGCCCCTTCACCATCCCCGCCGTGCCGGAAGAAAAGATTCCGCCGCAGTTCAAGCGGCAGCTGGTGGATTTCCCGACCAATGATCCGGTCGGGACGATCATCATCAACCCGACGAACAAGACGCTGCATCTGGTGACGGCGCCGGGCAAGGCGATGCGCTATGGCATCGCGGTCGGCGCTGACGGCTTCCAGTGGGCGGGTGAGGCGCTGGTGACCAACCGCAAGCACTGGCCCACCTGGACGCCGCCGAAGGAGATGATCGAGCGCAAGCCGCAGCTTGAGAAGTGGAAAGACGGCCAGCCGGGCGGTCCGACCAACCCGCTGGGCGCCCGTGCATTGTATCTGACGACCAATGGCGTCGATTACGGTTTCCGCATCCATGGCACGCCGGAATGGAAGTCGATCGGGCGCAACGCCTCGTCGGGCTGTTTCCGCATGATCAACCAGGATGTGATCGACCTCTATGACCGCGTACCGAACGGGGTGAAGGTGGTTGTGCTGAATGCCGATGGCTCGCGTCCCGCCGCGCTGAAGCTGCCGCCGCCGCAACCCAAGAAAGCTTCGGTCAAGCCGAAGCAGACGCCGAAACCCGCCGATGCGCCGGTTCCCGCCAAAGCGCCGGGCGCGCCTGCGCCGGGCTTCCCCACCATGACGGCACCTGCCCTGAACCCGCCCGCCCTGGGCGGAGTGCCTGCTGCGCTGGTGGCACCGGCCCAGCCCGCCGCCCCGGCGCCGGAAGCTGCCGCCGTGACCGTGACCCCGCCTGCGGCCGAACCGGCCGCCCCCGAGGCTCCGGCCCCTGCCGCAACCTGCGTGCCCACGGCGGAAAAGCCCTGCCCCTGAGGCCGATTGGTGCATCTAATGACAAAGGCGCGGCTTTTGCCGCGCCTTTTGCTTTGCAGGTTGCCGCTTTCGGGATCAGGCGGAGCGAACCGCTGCCGCGCCCTGCCCGGCCCATTCCGCCGCCGCCCGCCCGAAGGCCGCGAACAGCGGCCGCGAGACCGGATCAGCCACCGCATTCCATTCCGGGTGCCATTGCACCGAAAGCGTGAAGCCCGGCGCGTCTTTCACATAAAGCGCCTCGGGCGTGCCGTCGGGGGCCTGCCCGTCGATGACAATGCGCGGACCGGGCCGGTTGATCCCCTGCCCGTGCAGTGTGTTGGTCATCACCTCTTCCGCCCCCATCAGCCGCGCAAATATCCCGCCGGGGGTAAAGCGCACCGGATGGCGCAGGGCAAATTTCTCCTCCAGCGAACCATCGGGTGGCATGCGGTGGTTCATGCGCCCCGGCAGATCGCGGATTTCGGGGTAAAGCGTGCCGCCCATGGCCACGTTCACTTCCTGAAAGCCGCGACAGATGCCAAGGAAGGGCTGCCCCCGGTCCACACAGGCACGGATCAGCGGCAGCGTGATCGCATCGCGCGCGCGTTCAAACGTGCCATGGGCGGGGGTTTCCGCCTCGCCATATTCGCTGGGATGCACGTTCGGTCGCCCGCCGGTCAGCAGGAAGCCGTCGCAGAGCGCCAGAAGCTCGTCAACGCTGACCAGCCGGGGGTCCGAAGGGATGATCAGCGGCACGCAGCCCGCCACCTGCGCCACCGCCTCGGAGTTCATCGTGCCCCCGGCATGAACCGGATAGCTTTCGTTCAGCAGGCTCATGTTCCCGATGATCCCCACGACGGGGCGGCGGCTGGCGGCGTGAACTGACATGGTCTGAGCGCATTTCCCTGTGTTTCGCCAAGTCTAGGCCCGCAGCCGGCGGTTTTGAAGCGTGAAACCCGGCTGTTTCGGTGCATGGGTGCAGAACTCGCCGTCATTCCGCGCAGGCTGCCCCGGCTTTGCCCGCCGGACAGGCCGGAAATAATGCCTCTCCAGAGCCGGAAATTGCCCCTTTGCCCCCCGTTCGGGGGATGGCCCGGCAACGGGTCCGGCCTTTAGAAGCAACAGACCCGGAAGGGACACCCCATTGTTCCGACAGAAATTTGTGGAGAGTGCGCATGGCCAAGACCATCGAAAAGGTGAAAACCTGGTTCAACAACACCAAGGATCTCGACCTGCTGGCCTTCGACGCCACAACCTTGTCCAACGGCAAGGTGATGGTGGCCTTCGGGGGTTCGGCGCTGATTGATTCAGGCATCTATGCCAATTCGGTGGTCTATACGGCCACGCTGAACCTCAGGACCGACAAGCTTGGCCCGATCACCACCGCCTCGGTCGCCACCACGCCCGGCGGCTTCGCCCCGATCAGCACATTTCAATATGTGGATCTGATCGCGGGGACCAAGGGCCGCGCGCTGCTGACGGGGATGTTCTACAACAACCGCATCGACGGCGACGACCATAACTGGTCGCTGGCCGCGCAGGCCTATCGCGGAACGGCGCCGGTTGGCGGCACCCGGCTGGAGCCGCATTCGGTGACGCCCGGCCAGCCCGGGATCAACCCGGCGACCGACTGGTCGGGGGTCCGGCTGAAGGATGGCAGCTATGCCGTTTTCCACACTCAGCCCGGCGGCAGCGCCGCCGACATCTCGACCGGCATCCTGATGACCAAATTCAAGGCCAGTGGCGCGCCCTCGGGCAAGGCCAAGTTGGTGGTCGAGGATCATTCGGTCGGCATCAGCCCCTGGGCGATCGAGGCAAGTCCGGTCGCCCCTTCGGCGGTGGTGCTGGGGAACGGGCGCATCGGGGTCTTCTACAAGGAGGTCGGGGGCGAGACGATCAACGGCATCACCTATACCGACAAGCAGATCACCTATCAGCAGATCACCGCGAGCGGCAAACGTGTGGGCAAGGCCATTGCCATAGACGACACGCTGGGCGCGGGAACCCTGCGCCCCGAGGCGGTGGCGCTGGACAATGGCCGCGCGGTGGTGACGTGGTATGACTCTGCCGATGGCGGGGCGCACAAGGCACGGATCGTCGGTGCCAATGGCAAACTGGCCAGCAAGACCATCACCCTGAACGAGGACGGCCACGACAGCTGGACCGACCTGAAGGTCATCGCGCTGGCGAAAAACACCTTCGCGCTCAGTTGGTTCGACAACGACAACAGGCTGTGGCTGGGGCAGGTGTTCGACGGCGACGGCGCAGCCCGCACCGGGCGCTTTCTGCTGACCGACAATGGCGCCGATCTTTCGGTCGTGGAGGGCGAAAAGAACGATGGCGGCATTATCCGTCAGGGCAAGGGGTTTCTTGGCTGGACCATCGGACGGGAAACCGAACTGACGAAGGAACACCTGGACGGTCAGGCCTTCAGCCTGATCTCGACGCAGGGCGCCGAGCGCAATGGCAACGGGCGCGGCAATACCCTGAACGGCACCACGAAGGACGACATGCTGGACGGGCGTGGCGGCAAGGACAAGCTGGACGGGCGCGCGGGCAATGATCTGCTGACCGGCGGGAGTGGGAATGACCGGCTCAAGGGCGGCTCCGGGTTCGACTGGCTGGAAGGCGGCTCGGGCAATGACACGCTCGACGGCGGCAGCGGCACCGATGTGCTCTATGGCGGTGCGGGGCGCGACCGCGTGCTGGGCGGAACCGGGAACGACCGGATCCATGGCGGCGCGGGGGCAGATACGCTGACGGGTGGCGCCGGGGCCGACCATTTCATCTTCACCGCGCGCAGAGAGAGCTTCCGGTTCGTCTTTGACGAAGGCGGCGACACGATCACCGATTTCCGGCCCGGTCAGGGCGACAAGCTGATGTTTTCGGGCTTCGGCGGCGCCAATCCGTTCAATCCGCTGCCCAACGGGACTGCCGCCAGGCCCACCGAGATCGGGTTCTATTTCAACACGAAAACCCATGTGCTGAGCTACGACCCGGATGGCTCGGGCACGCTTTATGAACGGCAGACCGTCGCCAAACTGGTCGGCGTCAATTCTCTGGGCTGGGATGATATGATCCTGCTGCCCTGAATCCTGCTGCGCGGAGCGGCAATCACAACGCCTTGCGGAAAAACACGCGGGAAAAGCCCTGATCGACCCGCCGCCCCGTCTCGGTATAGCCGAGGCGGGGGTAAAGCCGCAGCGCACCCGCCATCGCCGCATTGGTGTAAAGCGTGACGGCGGGCAGACCCGCCGCCTGCGCCTCAGCCTCGCACAGGGCGACCAGCCGGGCGCCAAGACCACGGCCCTGCGCCTCTGGCGCCACCGCCAGCACGTCGAGAAGCATGGCCCCGTCTTCGGGCCAGCAGGCCATGACAGCGCCCTCTTCCAGCAGCCAGACCTGACCCGCCGCGATCAGCGCCGCATAATCGGCATCCATCGGCGCCGGAGGACGACCGATCAGCGGCGCATAAGGCGCAAAGGCGGCCTCGACCACCGTCTGCACCTGCGCCAGATCGGCGGGCATGGCGCGGCGCGCGGTCATGCGCCAGCCGCCCCGGCCACCGCCTGCGCCGCCGCCGTCAGCGCGCCCGGCCCGTGCGGGATGTCCAGCGCGATCATGCCGGCCTCCATCGCCGCCAGTACACCCAGCGTCATATGGGCATTCACATGGCCCATATGCGCCACCCGCAGAAAGCCGTGATAGGCGGGCTCCGACGGCAAGGCCATGCCCAGACCGATGCCCAGCGTGACCCCCGCACGTTGCTCCAGCCAGTCGCGCAGGCGGCTGGCATTCGGCGCCGGGCCAATGCGGGCCGCCGTCACCGAATGGCCGCGAGACGCCGGATCCGCCACGTTCAGCGCAATCTCGGGGTGCCCCGCGCCCCAGGCATCGAACGCCGCCCAGACGGTGCGGGCAAGCGCGGCATGCCGCGCCCAGACTGCCTCCAGCCCCTCCTCGGCGATCATGTTCAGGCTTTCGCGCAGACCGAACAGGTGATGCGTCGGGGCGGTGCCTGCCCAGTGCTGCCAGAACTCGGTCGCAGTCGCGCGGGGCGTCCAGTTCCAGTAGGGCGTGCGCAGGTCGCTGGTCTTGCAACGCTCCATCGCGCGGTCGGAAAACCACAAAATCCCCAGCCCCGGCGGCACCATAAGCCCCTTCTGGCTGGCCGCTACCACCACATCCACGCCCCAGTCATCCATGAAGAACGCATCGCAGCCCATCGAGGCAATGCAATCCACCGCCAGCAAGGCCGGATGGCCCGCAGCGTCTATGGCGCGGCGGATGGCGGGGATGTCATTCTTCACCGAACTGGCGGTATCGACATGAGTGACCAGAACCGCCTTGATCCCATGCGCGGTATCGGCCCGCAGCGCAGCCTCGATCCGGGCGGGATCGGCAGGGGCGGCCTTGCCAAAATCCAGAAGTTCGGCCTGCACGCCCTGCGCCGTGGCGCTTTCCGCCCAGCCGATGCCGAACCTTCCTGTCGCCACGACCAGCGCCAGGTCCCCGCGCGAGAACAGGTTGGCATTGGCCGCCTCCCACGCACCATGGCCATTGGCGATATACAGCGCCACATACGCCTTCGTCCCCGCCAGCCGCCGCAGATCGGGCCAGAGGCTTTCCACCATCTCGGGCAACGCCCCGGCATAGATATTGGGCGCCGCCCGGTGCATCGCGTTCAGCACGCGATCCGGCATGGTCGAGGGGCCGGGAATGGCGAGGTAGGGGCGTCCGTTGGCGAGGGTCATCTGCTTCTCCGCGAGTCCTGCCAAATGGCTACGCCCGCGCCGGAGCGGCGTCAACGCGGGGCACGCACGCGCACGCGCCTTGCCCTGCCCTGCCACGCGGGCTATCCCAAGGGCCAGCCGTGACAGGAGCCGCCCTTGGCCAGACCGCCGCAAGACCCGCGTTACACCTCGCGCCGCCTGTTCGGCAGGCTCTGGTCGGGCTACCTGCGCCCCCATGCGGGGCTGATGGCGCTGGCCTTCGGGCTGATGGTGATTGAAGGATCGACGCTGGGCGCGTTGTCCTGGCTGCTGGAGCCGCTGTTCGACAAGGTCTTCGCGCCCGGTGGGGAAGGCGCACTGATCTGGGTCGGCCTTGCCATTCTTGGCCTGTTCCTTGTCCGCGCCGTCACCTCGGTCGCGTCGAAAACCACGCTGACGGCGGTGGCGCAGAAAAGCTCCACCGCCATGCAGGTGGATCTTCTGGCGCATGTGCTGCGGCTGGGTGGCCGGTTCTTTCAGGACAACCCGCCCGGCGCGCTGATGGAGCGGGTGGTGGGCGATACCGCCGCCGTGCAGGGCGTCTGGTCCTCCATCATCATCGGGGTCGGGCGCGACACCATTGCACTGGTGTCACTGTTCGCCGTGGCGCTGTCGATCGACGTGCACTGGACGCTGGCGGCGCTGGTGGGGGCGCCGCTGCTGATCCTGCCGGCGGTGGTTGTGCAGCGCTATATCCGCCGCAAGACCATGCTGATGCGCGAACAGGCAGGCAGTCGCGCCACCCGCCTGGACGAAATCTTTCACGGCATTCAGGCCATCAAGCTGAACCGGATGGAGGACTACCAGACCGGCCGCTTCCGCCGCATCGTCGGCACCATCGTCCGCGCCGAGGTGCGCACCGCCTTTGGCCGCTCCACCATCCCGGCGCTGATCGACGTGGTGACCGGCATCGGCTTCTTCACCGTACTGATGCTGGGCGGGGCAGAAATCGCCGAAGGCGAGCGCACGACGGGCGAGTTCATGTCTTTCTTCACCGCCATGGCACTGACCTTCCAGCCGATCCGCCGCATCGGTGATCAGGCCGGGGTGTGGCAGGTGGCCTCTGCCTCGCTGGAGCGTATCTTCCGCCTGTTCGACACCGCACCGCCCGAACGCCCCCGCGCCGGTGAGGCAGAGCCCGGCCCCCCGCCGGTGGGCATTGTGCTGAACGACATCAGCTTCGGCTATGGCGAAACGCCGGTGCTGCGCGGGCTGAGCTTCACGGCAGAGCCAGGTCAGATGACCGCGCTGGTCGGCGCTTCGGGGGCCGGGAAATCCACGGTCTTTCATCTGCTGACCGGCATGGCAGAGCCGCAATCCGGGGTGATCACGCTGAACGGGCGCGACATCGCCGGGATGCGCCTGCCGGAGCTGCGCGCGCAATTCGCCGTGGTTTCGCAGGATGCCATGCTGTTCGATGAAACCATCCGCGAGAATGTAACGCTGGGCCGCGACATCGCGCCCGACCGGCTGGAGCGCGCCTTCGAGGCCGCGCATGTCGCCGATTTCCTGCGTGCCCTGCCGGAGGGCGCCGATACCCATGCCGGGCCGCGCGGCTCGGCCCTGTCGGGCGGGCAGCGGCAGCGCGTGGCCATTGCGCGGGCACTGGTCGCGGATGCGCCGGTCCTGCTGCTGGACGAGGCCACCTCGGCGCTGGATGCGGCGTCCGAGGCCATCGTGTCAGAGGCGTTGACCCGTCTCGGCAGCGGCCGCACCACGCTGGTGATCGCGCATCGTCTGGCCACCGTCCGCGCGGCTGACAAGATCGTGGTGATGGATCGCGGTCGCGCCGTCGAGGAAGGCACGCATGACAGCCTGCTTGAAAAGGGCGGGCTTTATGCCGATCTCTACCGTCTGCAATTCCAGGAGTGAGCCATGCGCCGCCTCATCCGTCTGACCGGCCCCGATGCCCTGAGCTTCCTGCAAGGGCTGGTCAGCAATGATGTATTGCCGCTGAAAGCGCGCGGCATCGTCTATGCGGCACTGCTGACGCCACAGGGGCGGTATCTGGCGGATTTCTTCGTGGTCAACACCGGGACGGAGCTGCTGCTCGACCTGCCCGAAAGCCTTGCTGACGGGATGATGCGGCGGCTGGCCATGTATCGGCTGCGCGCCGACGTGGCCTTCGCGGTGTCGGATCTGTCGGTCAGCCGCGGCATCGGCAACGCGCCCGAAGGCGCCCTGCCCGATCCGCGCCACCCCGCGCTTGGCTGGCGTCTCTATGGCGCGCCCTTGCCCGAGGCCACGGTGGACTGGGATGCCATTCGCGTGGCGCATATCATTCCCGAGACCGGGGTCGAGCTGATCCCCGACGAAACGCTGATCCTCGAAGCCGGGTTCGAGCGGCTCAATGGCGTCGATTTCCGCAAGGGATGCTATGTCGGGCAAGAGGTGACCGCGCGGATGAAGCACAAGACCGAGCTGCGCAAGGGCTTGGTCCGGCTGCATATCTCGGGCACTGCCCCCACTGGAACGCCGATCCTGATGGCCGACGGGCGCGAGGCAGGGCGGCTTTTCACGCAATCCGGCGACCGGGCGCTGGCGCAGATGCGACTGGACCGTCTGGCAGGCCCGTTGCAGGCCGGAGATGCCATTTTGCGGGCTGACGCATAAAATGCGAAGATTGACAAGCTTTCCCGCAACATGATTTCGGCGCGGGAACGCGCAACCACCCCGAAAAACTGGCGAAAGTTTGACCAGTCCTTGAACCGTTCGGGGCGTATCCTATATCTCGTCGGCACACCCCGGATTTGCCCCCAAAACCTAGTGGTATGCGCTGCCAGCCATGACGTAGACGCATGGCAGCCATATCAAACCCGAGATACCGAATCGTCTCGAAAACGTCATATTCCCCGGGCGCCGGAATACGCAAGAGCAAGAACAGGAAAACGGACATGGCTGATTTCATCGACGGCACCGCGTTCAACTATGAGCAGGGGCAACGTGCCCGCAAGCTCTTCGCGGCTGTCGTTCTGGCGGCCCTCGACGATGCCATCGCCGATGACAAGAAATACGGCAACGGGCCGGAACAGATCGCCCGCTGGGCGCGCTCGCGCGACGGGCGCGAGGTTCTGTCCTGCGCCGGGATCGACCCGAACGAACGTGTCGTGAAGGGCCTTATGGAATTCGTGGCGAAAGGTGTGCGCACCTCTGTCGCGCTGTCGCGTGAGGAAAGCGAACGCCGTCACGCCGCCGAGCTGGAGGCCGAAGCGGCCTGAGCCGCCGGCACCCTGCGAAATGCAAACGCGCGCCGGATGGCGCGCGTTTTTGCTTTTGACGTCAGTCCGGTTTCAGGAAAGATCGCGGCTGGCAATCGCGCGACTGATCTCGGCCCGCACCAGCTTGCGCACATTGCGGGTGATGCGTTCACCCAGAGCCCCCTGAAGCTCTTCGCGGATGATGTCGCGCACGACTTCGCGCAGTGCCTCTTCGTCGAAATCATCGGCATCGCCGGGTGCGAACAGACCGGGTTCAGCGGCGGCCTGTTCGGCTACCTCGTCCTCGACCGCGCGGCTGAGCTCGGCCACCACCTCAGCCTCAGCCAGATCCGCCGCTGCCGGATCGCTGTCGATCTCGGCCACGGGTGCCGGCTCGTCCAGTTCGGCGGGCTGCGGACCATCCGGCCAGGCCCCGTCGCGCCAGGCATATTCCATGCGCGCCTGATCGGCCGAAACGAACTGCACCACCTCGGCCTCGGCCACGCTGTCCAGATCCACCTCGACAACCTCGGGCAGGCTCGGCCAGCTTGCCTCGCCCCACTCCGGCTCGGCCGCCTCAGTTTCCCAGGCTTCGTCGGGTTCGACAGCCGCCCCAAGCGAGGCGACCACATCCTCGATGCGCCGCGCCGAAGCGGGCTCTTCCGTCAGGCCGGTGATATCGGTTTCCGGCTGTTCCGGCGAGGCCGCAGGCGCGGGCACAACGCGCAGGGCGGGTGTCAGCAACAGCTTGCCCGGAACGGCTGGCGGGTTGGTGGGCGTGCGATGCGCGGGACGCAGATCGTCGGAGACAAGCCGACGAATCGACGACAGCACATCCTCGATTTCCCGGGAACTCATCGGTTCGTTCATGCCTGCCCCGTTATTCGCCTTTCGGTCCAGACTAGCCGCAGGCGCGCCCGCTTACAAGCGGCCGCCGCCTTATCCGTCAACTTGCTTGCAATCGCAGATCACGGCTTCTTGCCGATGGACTGCAACACACGGTCCAGTTTCTTGCCCTGGAACGAGGTCGCGGGCGCGTCCTTGACGGCGTTGTAGTAGCCGGTCACGTCATAGGTCGGGATACCGAGGTTCAGATCCGTCACCGTCAGACGGCCCATGGCTGACAGCACGTTGTAGACCGCGAAATAGCGCTCCGCCTCGGATTGCACGCGGGCGGCGCGGGCATCCAGAAGCTCCTGCTCGGCGTCCAGCACCTCAAGCGTGGTGCGCGCACCCAGCTTCGCCTCTTCGCGCAGCCCGTCGAACGCAATTTGCGCCGCCTCGATCTGGCGGTTGTTCGCTGCGATCTGCGCCGCCGCCACATCAAGGCCGGACCAGGCATTGCCCAGATTCTGTTCAATGGAGACGCCGGTCTGGTGCAGCGAGGCGCGTTGTGCCTCACGCTGCGCCATGGCCTTGCGATAAAGCGCCGACAGCCGGCCGCCCGCATACAGCGTCTGGCGGCCGGTGATCCCCACGGTGGCGAGGTTGTAATCGCTGCTGGCCGAGGCCGTGCCTTCGTACATCCCGGCGGTCGCATCCAGCGTCACCGTCGGCTTCATATTCGCCTTGGCAATGTCGACGCCCAGATCGGCGGCCTTCACCAGATGCTGCGACCGGATCATGTCGGGGTGATTGCGCCGCGCAATACCCAGCGCCGCATCTTTCGACGCCGGAAGCTTCGGTGCCTTCGGCAGAGCCGACAGACGCCCCGGATAGGCGCCGGTCATGGCCTTGTAGGCCTCGCGCGCCACCATCAGATCGCCCTCGGCGGCCGTCAGCGCGGCACGGGCCTGCGCCAGACGCGATTCCGCCAGCGCCACATCCGTCCGCGTCACCTCGCCCACATCGAAGCGGTCTCTGGAGGCTTGCAGTTCCTGCGTGATGACGCGGCTGTTGTTCTGCCGCAGTACCACGATCTCCTGCGCCAGGCGCACGTTCACATAGGCGTTGACCGTATTCAGCAGCACCTGCTGTTCCACCGAGACCAGCCCGGCGCGGGTAGCCAGAACCGCTTCTTTGGCGGCTTCGATGGCGAAATGAGTGCGGCCGAAATCAATCAGCAGAAGCTGGAAGGACAGCTCCAGCGAATTGGTGGTGGCGGTCGCCTCGTCCGGAACGGTGCTGAACAGGCCGCTGGACTGCCCGGCATTTTCATAGATCTGGCGCGAGCGGCGGAAATTCGCGGTGAATTCCACCACCGGGCGCAGCGCCGAGACCGCCGAGGCCACATCCTCATCCGCCGCGCGCAGCACGGCCCGGTTCTGGTCGAGCAGGTGCGAGTTGCGGTAAGCGGCAATCAGCGCATCCGCCAGCGTTTCGGACTGTGCCGCAGGGGCCATCATCATGACGGACACCGCCGCCGTCGCAAGAATCCGCCTCATGCCGAACATCGCCTGCTCCTGTTCTATTGCCCGCCTGCCGGGGTCGTTCAGAGTGTAAAGGCTCTCCGCGCCGCGAAGCCCGGCAGAACCGGGGCGGAAGCGTTGAAAGCATAGCGCCAGGTGATCTGGCCGTCGATCTTGTAACCGATGCGGGCGACGCCCAGCGCGCCTTCCATGAACAGGCAGCCGATGCGCCCGCCCTCTTTCAGCTGCGCCAGCAGCGCGGCGGGAACCACCTCGGCTGCGCCCTGCACGGTAATCACGTCATAGGGGCCAGCCTTGGGCGCGCCATCGGCCAGCTTTCCGGCCATCACCGCGGCATTGTCCACGCCATGCGACGACAGCGTGCGCTGTGCCTCGGCCACCAGCGCCTCGTCCTCTTCCACGGCCACCACCGCCTCGGCCATGCGGGCGATGACGGCGGTCGAATAGCCAAGGCCACAGCCGATATCCAGCACGGTTTCCGTCGGCTGAATATCCAGCGCGTCCAGCATCTTGGCCAGCGTGCGCGGCTCCATCAGCACGCGGCCGCCACCCATGGCGACATGCTCGCCCACATAAGCGGCCTCGCGGCGGTCCTGCGGCACATAGGCTTCGCGCGGGACAGTCAGCATGGCCTCGATGATCGGGAATTTCGTGACATCCGAGGGGCGGATCTGGGTGTCCACCATCATGGTGCGGCGCGTGGCGAAATCGGTCATGCTAAACTCGTCGGTCTAGTTTCGGCTCACAAGGTGATGCCACAGAAAACCGGCAACGGCAACAAGCCATCTTCGCCTTCCCGCAGAGACATATTCGATTCACTGAATGCAAATCGCAACCGCCTTTTGCCCGGCTTGACGACAAGCCCGCCTAGCCACAGGATCGGCTTATGACAAAGACCGATTTTCCCGTAACGATCTGGCACAATCCCGGCTGTTCGACGTCGCGCAAGGCGTTGCAGGCGATCCGTGATGCGGGGGTGGAACCGTGCGTGATCCGCTATCTTGAAACCGGCTGGGAGGAGGCCGGGCTGCGCGCCCTTCTGGAGGCGGCCGGGCTGACCCCGACACATGCGCTGCGCCGCAAGGGTGATCTGGTGGCAGAGCTTGGGCTGGCTGCGGCCGGGGATGCGACGATCTTCGCCGCCATGCTGGCCCATCCGCTGCTGGTGGAGCGGCCCTTCGTGCAAAGCCCGAAGGGAACCGCGCTGTGTCGCCCCCTGGAAAGGCTGACGCCGCTGCTGCCCTGAGGGTCAGTCGATCCAGACCGGCGTGACGCCAAGGCTTTCCAGCCAGCGCAGCAGATCGGCCGGGGCCATGGCCACGGTGCGGTCATTCACCAGCGGATGCATATGCACCAGCCGCGCCTCTTTCAGCGCGCGTTCCAGCACCAGCATCACCCCGGTTTCCGCCCCCATCACCATGGCCAGCGGGCTGACCGCGCCGGGGCGGATGCCCAGATGCTCCATCAGCCGGTCGGCCGAACCGAAAGACGGGTTCTGTGCCCCGATGGCGGCGCCCAGCGCCTTCAGATCCACTGCGCGATCCTGTTCGACCGTCACCAGATAGTTCCGCTTCTTGCGGTCGCGCAGATAGAGGTTCTTGATGTGATAGCCGCCCGCCTCGCTGCCCAGCATGGCATGCTGCACCTGTTTGGCATCCTCGACCGTGCGCAGGGGCGCGTGGTCGTAGCTTTCAAAGGCGATCCCCGCCGCACGCAGCGCCGACATCAGCGCATCCGAACTGACCGGCAGTTCATGCTGCGCGGCGGAACTGGCGTCGGGGGCAAGCGTCTGGTCCATGGGGGCACTCCTTTGCCCCCATGAAACGCATGACGCCCCGCGCCGCAAGGCCGGATGCGGCTATTCCCAGTCCAGAACGACCTTGCCCGACAGGCCGGAGCGCATGACCTCGAACCCTTCGGCGAAATCTGCAACCTTGAAGCGGTGGGTGATGACGCGGCGGATGTCGAGGCCGTTTTCCAGCATGGCGATCATCTTGTACCAAGTCTCAAAGATCTCGCGGCCATAGACGCCCTTGATCGTGATGGCCTTGAAGACGATGCGCGACCAGTCTACCGGGCTTTTGCCCGGCGGGATGCCCAGCATGGCGATACGCCCGCCCATCACCAGTTGTTCGACCATCTGGTCCAGCGCGGCCTGATTGCCGCTCATCTCCATCCCCACGTCAAAGCCTTGCGTCATCTTGAGCCGCGCCTGCACGGCTTTCAGATCCTCGGTCGTCACATTGACCGGCACCACATCGGCTACCTGCCCCGCCAGCTCCAGCCGCGCGGGGTTCACATCGGTAATCACCACATGCCGGGCGCCGACATGCCGCGCCACCGCCGCCGCCATGATGCCGATAGGCCCGGCGCCGGTGATCAGCACATCCTCCCCCACCAGATCGAAGCTGAGCGCGGTGTGCACGGCATTCCCCAGCGGATCGAGAATGGCCCCGATCTCGTCATCAATCGAGTCGGGCAGCGGCACCACGTTGAAGGCGGGCAGTTTCAGATAGGTGGCGAAGGCGCCGTTTTCATTCACGCCGATGCCGCGCGTGGCAGGGTCCAGATGGAACTTGCCCGCACGCGACTGGCGCGAGTGGCGGCCGATCAGATGCCCCTCGCCCGAGCAGCGCTGGCCGATGGCCAGATCGGTGACATTGCGGCCCAGTTCGACAATCTCGCCCGCGAATTCATGCCCGGTGATCAGACCCACCGGCACGGTGCGCGCCGCCCAGTCATCCCAGTTCCAGATATGGATGTCGGTGCCGCAGATCCCGGTCTTGCGGATGCGGATCAAAACGTCATCCGGCCCGATTCCCGGCACAGGGCGCGTTTCCGCCCAAAGCCCGACTTCGGGTTTCGCCTTCACCAGCGCTTTCATCTGATTGGTCATGCCAGTGCCCCCACCGCCTTGCCCGCTGCCCGGAAGGCATCAAGCGCGAAATCCAGATCATCCTGCGTCAGCCGCGCATTCATCTGCGTGCGGATGCGTGCCTGCCCTTTCGGCACCACCGGGAAGAAGAACCCGGCCACATAGACACCGCGATCATACAAGGCCGAGGCCATGTTCTGCGCCAGCACCGCATCGCCCAGCATCACCGGCACGATGGGATGTTCACCCGGCAAGAGACGAAAGCCCGTATCCTCCAGCCCCGCGCGCCAGTAGCGGGCATTCTCGAACAGCTGCGCGCGCAGGTCGTCGGCGGCCTCGACAATATCCAGTGCCGCCAGACCGGCGGCCACCACGGCGGGCGGCAAGGCGTTGGAAAACAGATAGGGCCGCGCGCGCTGCCGCAGCAGGTCGATCACCGGCTGCGGCCCGGCGATATAGCCGCCCAGCGCACCGCCCAGAGCCTTGCCCAGCGTGCCGGTCAGAATGTCGACCGAAACCCCGGCATGGGCCGGCGTCCCGCGCCCCTGTGGCCCCATGAAGCCGGTGGCATGGCAGTCATCCACCATCACCATCGCCCCGTAACGGTCTGCCAGCGCCCGGATCTCCGCCAGCTTCGCCAGATAACCATCCATCGAGAACACGCCATCCGTCGCCACCAGAATGAACCGCGCGCCATCGGCGCGGGCGGCCTGCAACTGCGCCTCCAGATCCGCCATATCGGAATTGGCGTAGCGATAGCGCTTCGCCTTGCACAGGCGGATGCCGTCAATGATGCTGGCATGGTTCAGGCTGTCGGAAATCACCGCATCCTCCGGCCCCAGCAGCGGCTCGAACAGCCCGCCATTGGCATCGAAACAGGCGGCAAAGAGGATGGAGTCTTCCATACCCAGAAAACCCGCGATGCGTGCCTCCAGCGCCCGGTGCATGTCTTGCGTGCCACAGATGAAGCGGACCGAGGCCATGCCATAGCCCTGCCCCTCCATCGCGCCGCGCGCCGCCGCCACCAGACGCGGATCATCCGCCAGCCCAAGGTAGTTATTGGCGCAGAGGTTCAGGAGCCTGCGCCCCGCCACCTCGACATGCGCGCCCTGCGGGCCGTGGATCAGCCGCTCGCGCTTCATCAGCCCCTCGGCCTCAATCCCCGCCAGCACCTCGCCCAGATGCGCCAGAAACGCCGCCTTCCCCGAATCCGTCATCGCAGAACATCCTCCGTTATGGCGGACAAATTGCCGCAAAACCGGAAATCCGTCAAGATAGCGGATACGCATCCGCCAAAACGGATTTCTTTTTCACTGCCCGGGGCGCCGCCCTAGCTGTCCTGCACGATCAGGATGGCCCGCGCCCCGGCTTCGGCCCGGATGGCATGGGCGCGATCCGCCGCATAGCGCGCGGTATCGCCCACGGCCAAAGCCTGTTCATCCTCGCCGCTTTGCACCAGCAGCGCACCTTCGATCACGGTCAGATGTTCACGGCAGCCGGGGCTGTGCGGATCGGACACCAGCGCGCCGCCGGGCTGGAAGATCAGTTCGTAAACCTCGTGTTCCCCCACCGCCTCGGCAGGGGAAAGGATGCGGATGCGCACGCCACTGCACCGCCCGGCAATGACCGGCGCGGCACCGGCGCGGATCACCTCGATCCCGCCAGAGGGGCGGCCCTCCAGCAGCCCCGCGAAATCGACCTGAAGCGCCTGCGTCAGGTTCCACAGCGTCGCCACGGTGGGCGAGCTTTCGCCACGTTCGATCTGGCTGACCATGGAGCGGCTGACACCCGACAGCTTTGCCACCGCATCAAGGCTCAGCCCGCGCGCCTTACGCGCCTCGCGCAGCGACGCGGCCAGCCGGTCATGGATGTCGGATCTTGCGTTCATGGCTCATAGTCCCCGGCGGCACCGCGCCGCGCAACTGGTATTTTCGCAGCGTCAGGTGCCACAGAAGGTGCGGAAGCCCTGCGCAAAGTCCTGCGGCGCGGGCAACGCATAGGCCTCCTGCCCCGGCCTTTCGCCGAAGGGCTGCGTCACCACATCCAGCAGCGCGTGGAAAGGCGCCATGTCACCCGCCTCCGCCGCCGCCAGCGCCTCTTCCACCCGCAGATTGCGCGGGATGTAGACCGGATTGATCGCCGCCATCCGTGCCGCGAAATCCGGCGCGCGGCGGGCCTGCCAGCGCGGCCACCAGACGGCCAGCGCGGCGGGATCGGCGAACAGCCCCGCCAGCGCCGCCGCATCGGGCGCGCCCGCAAGCCGGTGAAAGCCCAGCGTCCAGTCAGTGCCTTCCAGCGCCTTCAGGAAATCGCCGATCAGCGCCCCGTCGCCGTCCTCCTCACCCGCCAGCCCCAGCTTCGCCCGCATCACCGCCAGCCATTCGGCGCGGAACTGCCCGGCAATCGCCTCCAGCCGCGCATTGGCCAGATCCACGGCGCGATCCTCGTCGGCATCGAACAGCGGCAGCAGTGTCTCGGCCAGCCGCGCGAGGTTCCAGCCCAGGATCTGCGGCTGGTTGCCATAGGCATAGCGCCCCTGCCGGTCGATGGAAGAAAACACCGTGCCCGGCGCATAGGCCTCCATGAAGGCGCAGGGGCCATAGTCGATGGTTTCGCCAGAAATGGTCATGTTGTCGGTGTTCATCACGCCATGGATGAAGCCAAGCCCCATCCAGCGCGCCACAAGCCGCGCCTGCGCCGCCGTGACCGCCTCGAACAGCCCGAGATAGGGGTTTTCGGCGTTCAACGCCTGCGGATGGTGCCGAGCGATGGCGTAATCGGCCAGCCGTTTCACCATGTCGCCCTGCCCGCGCGCGGCGAAGAACTGGAAGGTGCCGATACGCAGATGGCTTGCGGCAACGCGGGTCAGCACCGCGCCGGGCAGCGGGCGCTCGCGCAGCACCTGCGCGCCGGTCGCCACGGCGGCCAGCGCCCGGCTGGTCGGCACGCCCAAAGCCGCCATCGCCTCGCCCATCAGATATTCGCGCAGGACCGGCCCCACCGCCGCGAAACCGTCGCCGCCACGCGAAAAGGCGGTGGGGCCAGAGCCTTTCAGCGCGATATCGCGGCGCTCGCCCTTCCGGTCGATCACCTCGCCCAGCAGCAGCGCCCGGCCATCGCCCAGTTGTGGGGAAAAGCCGCCGAACTGGTGGCCTGCATAGGCCTGAGCGACAGGTTCGGCGCCATCAGGCAGCAGGTTGCCGGAAAATACCTCGGCGGCGCGGGCCTCCAGTGCTTCCGGTTCCGCGCCAAGTTCCTCTGCCAGTTCCCTGTTGAACATCAGAAGCTTCGGCGCCACCGCCCGGCGCGGTGCCTGTTCCAGCCAGGCGCCCGGCAGATCGCGCACATAGCTGTTGTCGAAGCGCAGCCCAAAGCTGCCCGCCGCCTGTTCCGCCTGTGCCATGATCCGCCCTTTCCTGTCGCGCCTTTCCGATATGGACCCCGCGTGCCGGGGCGGCAAGCCTCAGCGCGGCAGGGTCAGGCGCATCTCGGCGCCGATCTCGGCCGCGCGCCCCTCGTAAAACCGCGCCTCGCCCGCCAGAGCCACACCGCGGCGCGGTTCTTCCAGCACCAGCCCCAGCCGGGCGTAGGGGCGGCGTGTCACCACGGTTTCAGAAACGTCCAGCAAGGCGGAACGCACCGTCACCCGCGACCGTGCCGCCTGCATCCCCAGCCCCAGCACCACCTGCCCCGAAAGGGCGCCAAGATCCGCGCGGCGGCTCAGCGCCAGTTCGGGCGTGACCGACAGGCTGCGAAAGCCAATGTCCACCGGATCGGTCAGGATGCCCATGCCCTTGGGCAGGCGGTAGCGGCTTTCACCGATCCCGGTCAGCACCGAGGCCTCCAGCCCGAAGCCCGCGCCCAGATCGGTCTCGCGCGACAGCCGCAGCCCGATCAGGCGGTCGCGCACAAGATCATGCGGCGTGTCGCTGTCCGGGCCAAGCACTTCGGGGTCGATCTCCAGCCCGAAGGCGGGGGGCCGGTTCCGCGCAGGAACCGCCGCAGGTGCCGTGACGAAGCGAGCCGCGGTGACGCGCAGCGCAGGCTCCACATGACCGCGTCTGTCCTGCCCCAGAACCAGCGCACTGCGGCAGCCCTGACAAGCCCCCGTACAGCCCGAAAACACGGCCAGAACCGAGGCCGCCGCGACAAGGCGTCGCCACCCCCTTTGGCGGGGCCGTAGGGGCCACAATTGCCCTTGCATTCCCAGCGTCGCCCTTCCAGATTTGCTGCAATTTTCCAAGGAGGTATACATGTCCACGCTGCGCATCAACACATCGCTTGTCGATGTCATCCAGAAGACGGTCGCCCAGATCGGCGCGAAACCCGGCCTTTACCTCCCCTCGCTCAAATATGCGGACCGGCTTGACCTGTTTGGTGATGTCATCGACGCCGTCACCCCACGCGTGACGCAGCTGTCCTCCACCAAGATCACGCTGGCTTTCAGCGCGGAGTCCAACTGGACGCTGAGCCTTGCTGGCAAGGGGATCAGCCCGGTCGGCAATATCCAGACCCTCATCGAAGCGATCCAGGATGGCGTGGCAAAGGGCGAGTTCGACAGCCTGACCCTGAAACAGGGCAAGACCACGCTGATGAACATTGATTTCTCGCCCACCGGCTACACGCTGAAAACCGGCACTGACACGCTGCGCATCACCGGCAGCCTGCCGGATTCGATGGATGACATTTATGCAATCGCCGCTGTCGTCGGCCAGATCGGCGATCTTGAGGACATGACGCCCAGCCAGCGCGAACAACTGGCCGATGCGCTGTCTGATTACGGCATCACCGGGCTAAGCCTTACCAACGCGACTCGCGAGGTGTTTTCGTTCAGCCTGACCGAAGACACGCTGGCGCTGAAGCTCTTTGGCTATACGCTCCAGTTCGATGGCGTCTTCCCCACCAATTTCGGCGAGATGCTGACGGTGGGCTGGGATCTGCTGGCCCAGATGGGCGAAGACCCGGATCTGTCGTCCATCGCGGGGCTGGCGCTGGATGGCATGAAGCTGACCGCGCCCGACGGCACGACGCTGATGAACCTGACCGGCCCGCTCGACACTTCCGATCCCGGCCATATCGACCGCTTCGTGGTGGATGGCGTCCGCTCGCCGGTCGGGACGATCCTGATGTTCGACCCGACCGCCGAAGGGGATCGTGACAACGAGCTGATCATGGGCACCTGGGGCCGCGACAGCCTCAGCGGCAATGGCGGGCGCGACCATCTGATCGGCTACAAGGGCAACGACATGCTGTCCGGCGGCACGGGGGCGGATACGCTGGTCGGCAGTCAGGGCAACGACAGCCTGTATGGCGGCAGCCAGAACGACCGGCTGGAAGGCGGCGTCGGGCGCGATGTGCTGACCGGCGGCAAGGGCGCCGATCATTTCGTGTTTGGCAATGGGTCTGGCCGCGACACGATCACCGACTACCGCGATGGCACTGACAAGATCGTGATCGGCTGGAGCCGCGCCGACAGCTTCGCCGACCTGACGATCACCGACACGAGCCTTGGCGCCCGGATCACCGATGGCAAGAATATCGTCATTCTGCACGATGTTGCGGCTTCGGTTCTGGATGCAGGCGACTTCATCTTTGCCTGACCCCCCCGGCCGGGCGGCCCCGCGCAGGGGCCCGCCCGCCCCTGCGGCGTTTTCCGCCAATACCGGCCTCGGGCCTTTTCTCGACCCCGTCCTGCGTCTATGCTAATGCCATTCCGGCGGCAGGGCAGTTGCCGCAACGAGCGAATGAAGCGCAGCCCGGCAGAAGGCGCGCCATAATGAGGGTTAGGAATGGCACGAGCAGCGGTCGGACATCTGGTCATGGCGGTGGTTTCCGTCGGTCTTCTGACAGCCTGTGAAGCAGGCAAGAATCCTTTCGCCCCGAAACCGAAGCCGGAGGTCGCGGCCACCGGCAGCGGCGAAAGCCCGGCGGCGACCTCGGTCAAGCTGGTCGACCGCGATGTCGAGGCGCCCGAGATCTTTCAGACCACCGATACGGCGCTCTGGGATGGTCGTCCCTCACTGGGCGGCGTCTGGGTGGCCTCGCCCGATGCGAAAGACCCGGAGCGGGTGATCCTGCGCAATCCGGCGAACGGCAAATTCGTCATCGGGGCGCTGTTCCGCCGCGAACGTGACAATCCGGGGCCGAAGCTGCAAATTTCCTCCGACGCCGCTGCCGCGCTGGGGCTTCTGGCCGGGCAGCCCGGCAAGATCAACGTGACCGCCCTGCGCCGCGACGAGGCGCCGACGCAGACCGATGCGTCGAAGCCGATCCTTGACGCCGCCGAAACCGTGGCAGCGGAACAGCCCGCAGCCCCCGCGCCCGTTGCAGGGGCCAAGCCGATCGCGGGCGCCCCCGTCACCGCGCAGCCGCTGGACAAACCGGCCGCCGCCGCTGCTGCGGCCCAGGCCGCGAAACCGGCGGCCCCGGCGGCCAAGGCAGCCCCCAAGGGCAAGACCACGACGATCCAGATCGGGATCTTCTCGGTCGAGGCCAATGCCAAACGCGCCGCCGATGCGCTTGGCAAGGCCGGTGTCTCGGCCAGCATCAAGCCCGGCCAGACCCAGGGCAAGGCACACTGGTCGGTCACTGCCTCGGGCAGTGGCGACCGCACCGCCCTTCTGAACAAGGTCAAGGGGCTGGGCTTCGCCGACGCCTATCTTCTGTCGAAATGACCGCCTGACACACACGCGGCGCCCGCCCGATGCGGGCGCCCCCAGACCACGGATCGCTGCCATGATGAAACCGCTTCGCCTCGCCCTTGCGCTCCTTCTGCTTTCGGCGCCTGCGCAGGCGTTCGAAACCCAGGCCCGCGCGGCATGGGTCTATGACATGACGACCCATACCGTTCTGATGGACAAGGATGCCGACGAGCCGCTTCCACCGGCCTCGATGTCCAAGCTCATGACCATCAACATGCTGTTCGAGGCGCTGCGCGACGGGCGCGTGCAGCTATCGACGCCCTTCGCCGTATCGTCGCGCGCCAAGGCGATGCAGGGGTCGACCATGTTCCTCAACGAACGCGACCGCCCGACGGTCGAGGAACTGATCCATGGCATGATCATCAATTCGGGCAATGATGCCTGCGTGGTGGTGGCCGAGGGTCTGGCGGGCACGGAAGAGGCCTTCGCGCGCCAGATGACCGAACGCGCCGCCGCGCTGGGAATGGAAAATTCGCATTTTGCCAATTCCAGCGGCTGGCCCGACCCGAACCAGCGCATGAGCATGGAGGATCTGGGCATCCTTGCCGTGCGGCTGATCAGCGAATTTCCCGAATATTACCCGATCTTCGCGCAAACCGAGTTTGATTATCAGGAGCGTTCGCCCGCCAACCGCTTCAACCGCAATCCGCTGCTGAAACTGAACATCGGCGCGGACGGGCTGAAGACCGGGCATACTGCCGAGGCGGGCTATGGCCTTGTCGGTTCGGCCAAGCAGGGTGACCGCCGCATCGTCTTCACGATCACCGGCCTGCCCAGCGACAAGGCCCGCGCCGAAGAGGCAGAGCGGATCGTGAACTGGGCCTTCCGGCAGTTTTCGATGAAGACCGTGGTGAAATCGGGCGTGCGCATTGCCGAGGCCGATGTCTGGATGGGCGAGCAGGCCCGCGTGGGCCTTGTGGCCGCCGAGGATGTCACCCGCCTGGTGCCCGCGCTGGCGCAGGACACCATGACGGCCGAGGTGGTCTATTCCGGCCCGGTCAAGGCACCGATCACGGCCGGGCAGAAGGTCGCCGATCTGGTGATCCACATTCCCGACCTGCCGGATGCGCGGATCCCGCTGGTGGCTGAAACCGATGTCGCCAATGCGGGCTTCGCGCAGCGGATGCTGGGCGCCGCCAGGGTACTGATCTCGCGCGCCCTGCCCGCCGACAGCCCCGCGAGCTGATGCCGGGACGGTTCATCAGTTTCGAGGGCATTGACGGCTCGGGCAAAAGCACGCAGGCGCGGTTGCTGACCGATGCTTTGCGCGCGCGTGGCCAGTCGGTCGTGCTGACGCGCGAACCGGGCGGCAGCCCCGGCGCCGAAGAAATCCGCCGTCTGGTGCTGGAGGGCAACCCCGACCGCTGGTCGGCGGAAACCGAGTTGCTGCTGTTCACCGCCGCCCGCCGCGACCATCTGGAAAAGACCATCCGCCCGGCACTGGCGCGGGATGAGACCGTGATCACCGACCGCTTCGCCGACAGCACCCGGATGTATCAGGGCATCTCGCGCGGGGATCTGGCGGCTGTGGTCGACCAGTTGCACCGGCTGATGATCGGGGTGGAACCCGATCTGACGCTGCTGATCGACATTGACCCGGAGGTCGGCCTGTCGCGTGCGGTGGCGCGGCAAGGGGCGGAACAGCGGTTCGAGGATATGGGGCTGGATCTGCAACGCCGGATGCGCGCCGGGTTCCTTGCGCTGGCGGCGGCCCATCCGGGCCGCTTCCGCGTGATCGACGGCGCCCGCGATCCGCAGGCGGTGGCCGCCGATGTGCTGGCCGCCGTGACGGGGGGCTGACATGCCCTCGGTCTTTCTGGACGACTTTCCCGAACCCGACCGGATCGAGGGTGCCCCCCATCCGCGCGAGACCGCGCATCTTTACGGCCACGCGGCGGCACAGGCGGATTTCCTCGCTTCCTACCGGGCGGGACGGCTGCACCATGCCTGGCTGATCACCGGGCCGCGGGGCCTTGGCAAGGCGACGCTGGCCTGGAAGCTCGCGCGCTTCCTGCTGGCCACGCCCGCCGATGACGGCGGCATGTTCGCCCCGCCCCCGCCCGAGACGCTGGACATTCCCGCCGACCACCCGGTCGCCCGCCGCATGGCGGCGCTGTCGGAGCCCCGGCTTTACCTGCTGCGGCGGGGCCTGAACGAAAGCGAAAAGGCGGTAGCGCAGGACATTCTGGTGAAGGAAGTCCGGCTTCTGAAGGAATACTTCGCGCTTTCCGCCGCTGATGGTGGCAGCCGCGTCGCCATCGTGGACAGCGCGGATGACATGAACGTTTCGGCCGCCAATGCGCTGCTGAAACTGCTGGAAGAGCCGCCGGGCAATGTGACCTTCTTCCTGATCTCGCACCAGCCCTCGCGGCTGTTGCCCACCATCCGCTCACGCTGCCGCGAATTGCGTCTGTCGCCGCTGGCGGCGGGCGACATGGCCGCCGCGCTGGATCAGGCGGGCACCGCCATTGACGACGCTCAGGCCATGGCGGAACTTGCCGGCGGCTCGGTCGGCGAGGCGCTGCGGATGATCCACCTCGACGGGCTGGAGCTTTACGGCAAGCTCGTCACCCTGCTGGGCGCCCTGCCCCGGATGGACCGGCCGCGTCTTCTGACGCTGGCGGAGACCGGCACCGGCAAGGGGAACGAGGCGAAGTTCGACCTGATGGTGTCGCTGATCGACCTCATGCTCGCACGTCTGGCGCGGGCGGGCACGCTGGGCATGACACCGCCCGAGGCCGCACAGGGCGAGGCCGCGCTGCTGGCCCGCCTGTCGCCCGACCCCTGGGCCGCGCGGGCATGGGCCGACCTTGCGCAAAGCCTGTCGGCGCGGGCGCGGCGCGGCAAGGCGGTCAACCTTGACCCTGCCGCGCTTCTCATGGATATGTTCCTTCAGATCGAACAGACGGCGGCCATGCTCGCCGCAAGGTGACGCATGACCCTGCCCGAAATCGTAGACAGCCATTGTCACCTCGACTTCCCGGATTTCGAGGGTGAACTGCCGCGCATCATCGACGCGGCCCGCGCAGCCGGGGTGCGCCGCATGGTGACAATCTGCACCCGGCTGAAGAACGAGCCCCGCGTCCGCGCCATCGCGGAGGCGCATGACGGCGTATTCTATGCCGCAGGCACCCATCCGATGAGCGCGGCGGAAGAACCTATGGCGACGCTGGACGAGTTGATCGCGCTTGCCGCGCATCCGAAATTCGTGGGCATCGGCGAGACAGGCCTTGATTACCATTACACCGCCGACAGCGCCGAGGTGCAGAAGACTTCACTGCGCATTCATATCCGGGCTGCGCAGGAAACCGGGTTGCCGCTGATCATCCATTCCCGCGCGGCAGATGACGACATGGCGCAGATCCTGACCGAAGGCTTCCGCGAAAAGCCCTATGCCTGCGTCATGCATTGCTTTTCCTCCAGCGCGGAACTGGCACGGGCGACGCTGGATCTGGGGTTCTACCTCTCGATGTCCGGCATCGCCACCTTCCCCAAAAGTCAGGAATTGCGCGACATCTTCGCTGCCGCGCCGCTGGACCGTATCCTATTGGAAACCGACAGCCCCTATCTGGCCCCGGTGCCCTATCGCGGCAAGCGCAATGAACCGGCCTATACTGCCTTCACCGCCAGGACCGGCGCGCACCTGTTTGGCCTGACCGAAGCCGAGTTTGCCGCCGCCACAACCGCCAATTTCGACCGGCTGTTCCGCAAGGCCCGTGTGAGCGAGGCCGCCTGATGCATCGCTTCACCATCCTCGGCTGCGGATCGTCGGGCGGCGTGCCGCGCATCGGGGGCGACTGGGGCGACTGTGATCCGATGAACCCGAAGAACCGCCGCCGCCGCTGTTCCATGCTGGTGGAACGGATCGGGCCGGAGGGCACGACACGGGTGCTGATCGACACCTCGCCCGACATGCGCGAACAACTGCTGGATGCGGGCGTCGGCACGCTGGATGCGGTGGTCTTCACCCATTCACATGCCGACCATGTGCATGGCATCGACGACCTGCGCCAGATCGTGTTCAACCTGCGCCGCCGCCTGCCGGTCTGGGCTGACGGGCCGACGCAGGGCGCGCTGATCGACCGTTTCGGCTATGCCTTCGTACAGCCCGCAGGCTCGCCCTATCCGCCGATCCTGGACCTGAACACCATCGACGGCGATTTCACCATCGACGGCGCGGGCGGGCCGATTGTGCTGACCCCGTTCCTCGCCGATCACGGTGCCATCGACGCGCTGGGGTTCCGTATCGGCGGGCTGGCCTATCTGCCCGATGCCGTGGCGATCCCCGAGGCCAGCTGGCCTGCGCTGGCGGGGCTGGAGATCTGGGTGCTGGACGCGCTGCGCCGCAAGCCGCACCCCACCCATGCCCATCTGGCGCTGGCGCTGGAATGGATGGCCCGTGCCGCGCCCCGGCGCGGCGTGCTGACCAACATGCATCTCGACCTTGATTACGAAACGCTGGCAGCCGAATTGCCGCCGCATATTGAACCCGCCTTCGACGGTATGGTTCTGGAGCTTCCTGACATATGAGCGCCCTTCTCGACGTCATCATGCCGGTCTTTCTGGTCATCGGGGGGGGCTGGCTGGCGGCGCGGGCGAAGCTGTTCAGCGATGCGGCCGTTGACGGGCTGATGCGGTTTGCACAGACCTTCGCGGTGCCGGTGCTGCTGTTCCTGTCAATCTCGCGGCTGGACCTGTCGGCGGCCTATGACATCGGCCTGTTCATCAGCTTCTATGCCGGCGCCTTTGCGGCCTTCGGCCTTGGCATCCTTGGCGCGCGTCTGCTGGGGCGGCCCGGCACCGATGCTGTGGCCATCGGTTTTGCCTGCCTGTTTTCCAACTCGCTGCTGCTGGGCCTGCCGATCACCGAACGCGCCTATGGCGCTGATGCGCTGGCGGCAAACTACGCCATCATCTCGATCCACTCGCCGCTGCTTTACGCAACCGGCATCACGGTGATGGAACTGACGCGTAGCCATGGCCAGGGCCTGCCCGCCGGCCGGCTGGCGCGGCAGGTGCTGCGCGCGATCTTTACGCAACCCATGGTGCTGGGCATCTGCGCCGGGTTTTTCGTCAATCTGACCGGACTGCCGCTGCCCGATTTCGCCTGGTCGGCGCTGAAGATGATCGGCGGCGCAGCGATCCCGACAGCGCTGTTCGGGCTGGGTGGCGTTCTTTATCGCTACCGCCCCGAGGGCGACGGCCGTGCGATCGCGCTGGTCGTCGGGCTGTCGCTGCTGCTGCATCCGGCGATCACCTGGCTGCTGGGCAGCAAGGTTTTCGGCCTGTCCGTCGAGCAACTGCGCTCGGCGGTGGTGACCAGTTCGATGGCGCCGGGGGTGAATGCCTATCTGTTCGCGCATCTCTACGGCGTGGCGAAACGGGTGAATGCCTCGGCTGTGCTGCTGGCCACCGCCGCCTCCATCGGAACGATCTGGATGTGGCTGCATATCCTGCCGTGATCCCGGGAAATCAGAATGAAAAAGGGGGCCGCATGGCCCCCTTTCTGCATTCCTGACACCCGGATTACTGCGGGGTGACGCCCCGGATCCGCTCCGACCGGCGGCGCAGCAGTTCCACCGTGGCCAGCAGGGCAATCGAGATCAGCACAAGGATGGTTGCCACCGACAGGATGGCCGGGCTGATTGCCTCGCGGATCCCGTTCCACATCTGGCGCGGGATGGTCTGCTGGTCGGGACCGGCGATAAACAGCACCGCCACCACTTCGTCAAACGAGGTCACGAAGGCAAACAGCGCACCCGAGATCACACCCGGCAGGATCAGCGGCAGGACCACCTTGAAGAAGGTACGCGAGGGCGACGCGCCCAGCGAGGCGGCAGCGCGGCTCAGCGACTGGTCGAAACCGATCAGCGTCGCTGTCACGGTAATGATGACAAAGGGAATACCAAGCGTGGCATGGGCCAGTACGACGCCGGTATAGGTGGAGGTCAGCCGCCCGCATTCGAAGCCAAGCATGGAACAGGGGTTCGAATAGAAGAAGAACAGGCCGGTGGCGATAATGATGATCGGCACGATCATCGGCGAGATCAGAACCGCCATGATCAGCCGCCGATAAGGCATTTCGGACCGCGACAGACCAAGCGCCGCCAGCGTCCCCAGAACGGTCGCGACGATGGTTGACCAGAAGCCGATGATGACCGAGTTCTTGGCGGCCTTCACCCAGGCGGCATTGGCCCAGACATCTTCCCACCAGCTGCTGTCTCGCGGGGCATCCGGTGCGACCATGCCATGCGTCAGCAGAAGGTCATACCAGCGCAGGCTGTAGCCCTCGGGGTCGAAGGTCAGCATCTTCTGCGTGAAGGTGAAATAGGGCTCGGCGTTGAAGCTGAGCGGCATGACGATCAGGATGGGCGAAATCAGGAAGACGAAGATCGCCACGCAGATGACGTGGTAGGTGTAATACCACAGGCGTTCCAGCGGATCGGCATAGACGGGAAGAGCCATCGGTTTCTCCTCGGGCCGGATCGCCGGGGGCGCTGCCCCCGGACCCCCGGGATATTTGGACCAGGATAAAGGGAGGCGCGGGGGCGCCTCAGCCCAGTTTCAGCTTGTCGATGCCGACGAGGCGGTCATAGAGCCAGTAGAGCACCAGAACCCCGGCCAGCAGCATGGCCGAAAGTGCGGCAGCCAGCGACCAGTTGGATTTGCTCATGTGGAACTGGATCAGGTTCGAGATCAGCTGCCCGTCGGCCCCCCCGACCAGAGCAGGGGTGATGTAGTAGCCGACCGCGAGGATGAAGGTCAGCAGCGCCCCTGCGCCGATCCCCGGCAGGGTCTGCGGCAGATAGATGCGGCGGAACGTTGTCCAGCTGGTCGCGCCCAGACTGCGGGCGGCACGGGCATAGGAGGGCTTGATCGTGCGCATCACCGAATAGAGCGGGAGCACCATGAAGGGCAGCAGGATATGCGTCATCACGATGATGGTGCCGGTCTGGTTGTAGATCATGGTGATCCGGCCATCATCACCGATCACGCCCAGCGAGACGAGGATGTTATTCACCACCCCCTGCCCTTGCAGAAGCACGATCCAGCTGGTCGTCCGCACCAGAAGCGAGGTCCAGAACGGCAGCAACACAAGGATCATCAGCAGGTTGGATTTCGACATCGGCAGCGTGGCCAGCAGATGTGCGATCGGGAAGGCGAGGATCAGGCAGAGGAACGTAATGACGCCGGACAGGATGAAGGTCTTGCCGAACAGCCAGAGATAGATGCGCTCGTTTTCCGGCACCCGCTCGATCCCGCCGTCGGCAGTACGCTGGCGGTCGGTGGCGATCAGGTAGAAATCCGAGGTCCAGGGGCTGGAGGCTTCGCGCATCGCCTGCCAGATCACCGGCTCGCCCCATTTGGCATCCAGCGCCAGCAGCGCCTCCTTGTAGGGCGGCTCCAGCTTGTCGGCGCCACGGGCGGACGAGGTGAACAGCGACCGGGTGCCGGGCACGGTATAGTTGATCCGCGTGCCTGCCTCCCCCGCCGTCTTGTCCTTTTTCATCAGCGCGAGATCGGAGGCCAGCGCGGCATAGGCGCTTTCATCGAAGTCGCTGCCATCGGGATGGCTGCTGAACCATTCGCCAAGCGCGGGGGCAGAATTGGAAAATCCGTCGTGATAGACCGAGCGTTGCAGCATCTGGCCAATCGGCAGAATGAAGGTCACCACCACGAACAGCAGAAGGGGCGCCACGAGGAGGAAGGCACGGCGTCGCGCGCGCGCCTGAGCGGCGGCCAGAGCCGCCTTGAGGGGGCGGCCGTCGGCAGTGGTCAGTTGCGAGGATGCATCGGTCATCGTCAGTCCTTGAACAAGGCTGAAGCAGGGTCAGTCCGGGGAAACGGGAAGCCGGGCCGGGGTGAAATGCCCCGGCCCGGATCTGCCATCAGTTGGCGGCGAGCCAGGCGTTGAAACGCTCATTCAGCTCGGAATCGCGGTCGACCCAGAACTCGTAGGACGACGGCAGCGCGTTGGTCAGGTTTGCGGCGGCGGTGGGCATATGCGGGCCCATCTCGGTCTTGCCGTCCTGATAGAGACCGACCAGCGCGCCCGAGGATTTGCGGGCCGGGCCATAGCTGATCCACTTGGCCTGATCGGCAAGGCGCTGGGTGTCCGTCGCATAGGCGAGGAACTTCTTGGCCTCTTCGAGGTTCGGGGCACCTTTCGGGATCACGAAGAGGTCATATTCATAGACCTGACCGTCCCAGACCACCTGGAAGGGTTTGCCCTCGGCCACGGCGGCGGCGAAGATCCGGCCGTTATAAGCGGTGGTCATCGCCACCTCGCCATCGGCGAGCAGCTGCGGCGGCTGGGCACCGGCTTCCCACCAGATCGTGTCCTTCTTGATCTTGTCGAGCATCGCGAAGGCGCGATCCACCCCTTCCGGGGTTTCCAGCGTGGCGTAGACATCGGCCGCCGGCACGCCGTCAGCCATCAGCGCCATTTCGAGGTTGGCCTTGGCGCCCTTGCGCATCGCGCGCTTGCCGGGGAATTTCTCCAGATCGAAGAAATCGTGGATCGAGGTCGGACCTTCCGGGAACTTCGACGAGTCGTAGGCGAAGACGGTCGAGAACACGATGGTCGCAACGGCGCAATCGGTCAGCGCGCCCGGCAGGAAATCCTCGGTCGCCGGGGTGCCATCGGGAGCCGGGGGCAGCATGGCCGGGTCGATCTCTTCCAGCATGCCTTCGTCGCACAGGCGGATCGCATCAGCATATTCCACGTCGGCGATATCGACCGTCACGTTATTGGCTTCGACCATGGCCTTCACCGGGGTCGCCGGGTTGTCGGCGTCGACCATGGTGACCTTCACGCCGGTCTCGGCGCTGTAGGGCTTGATATAGGCTTCGGTCTGGCTGGTGCCGTAGGCGCCGCCCCAGGACATGACCGTAACATCGGCCACGGCCGGAAGGGCCATGCCGGTCAGGGCGGTCGAAAGGACGAGAAGTTTCTTCATGTTATGGTGCTCCCGTTGGTTGGACGTTATTGGCCGCGTCCTTGCGGCATCTCCGGCGGCAACCGCCGGACATTCGATATCTTACATCGGATCCAGCGCGCGGGCATCCGCCGGATGCCAGCCCACCTTGATCTGCTGGCCGGGCGACAGTTTGGTCTGACCCAGCGTGTTGCGCATCTTCATCACGAAATCATCACTGCCCGCCACGCGCAGCCGCACGCGCAGGATATCCCCCATATAGATCACCTCGAGCACGGTGGCGTCGATCATATGGGCGCCTGCCGGCATCATCTCGGGCTTGAACTCCACCCGCTCGGGGCGGATTGACACAAGGGTCTTCTGACCCTTCGCCGTCACGTTGACGGGCGTCGCGTCGATCAGTTCGCCGGTTCCCAGACGCACCAGCGCCTTGTCGCCCGAAAGCTCCTCGATGGTGCCCGGCAGTTTGTTGTTCTCGCCGATGAACTGCGCGACAAAGCTGTTGTCGGGGCGTTCATACAGATCGGACGGCGGGGCAAGCTGCTGGATCTTGCCATCGTTGAACACCGCCACGCGGTCGCTCATCGTCAGCGCCTCGCCCTGGTCGTGAGTCACATAGACCACGGTGATGCCGAGGCTTTCGTGCAGGTGCTTGATCTCGAACTGCATGTGTTCGCGCAACTGCTTGTCGAGCGCGCCCAGAGGTTCGTCCATCAGCACAAGTGCCGGGTCGAACACCAGCGCGCGGGCCAGCGCGATCCGCTGCTGCTGGCCACCGGAAAGCTGGGCAGGACGACGGTTGGCAAAGGCACCCATCTGCACCATATCCAGCGCGCGCCTGATCTTGGCTTCGCGCTCGTCCTTGCCCATGCCGCGCACTTCCAGCGGGAAGGCGAGGTTTTCGCCCACCGTCATATGCGGGAACAGGGCGTAGTTCTGGAACACCATGCCGATGCCGCGCTTGTGCGGCGGCACGAGGTTGATGTTGCGCCCGTCCAGCCGGATCTCGCCATGAGTGGCGGTCTCGAACCCGGCCAGCATCATCAGACAGGTGGTCTTGCCAGAGCCGGACGGCCCGAGCATCGTCAGAAACTCGCCCTTGCCAATGTTCAGGTTGAGGTCTTTGACCACCAGAGAAACGCCGTCATAGCTTTTCTGCACATGGTCGAAGACGACGAAATCGTCGTTGCGGGCTTCTGTCGTCACCCTGGTCTCCCCGTGTATCGGCAGGTCGTCCTGCACTTTCTCTTGTTCCGACTAAAGCGGATGCGTCGCTGCATTGCAACGCTGTTCTGATGCCCGGCAGTGTCGTTGCGTCACCGCGCCCATACCGGCAATAAAACGACACTTGTCCGCACGGCAGCGGCGAGAATGGAAAAGGCGGGCCTGAACCTGTCAAAATTGGCGCATTTCAGGTTCACAACCGGCATGACAGAGTCGATTCGCGGCATAATTGACAGAATCACTCAAAGTGCGGGCGAGGTCGCGATGTATGCAATGGCACACGAAAACGACATCGCGTGAGCGGCGCCGGATGTCGTTTTCCATCATGCTGCAACTGCGAGATAGCCGGCCAGAATGACAAAAGCGCCGCGGCTTTCGCCCGGCGCTTCAGTCAGTCATGGTGCGGTTGAAAGGACTCGAACCTTCACGGGAGTTACCCCACAGCGACCTCAACGCTGCGCGTCTACCAATTCCGCCACAACCGCATGCTCTGGCTTGGTGACGGGCTGTTTAGCGAAGCCTCTGCGCGAAGGAAAGGGGGATTTCACCGCCCGCCGGAAAAATTTTATCCGACGGGCGGGGAGCGATCAAACGGCCTATTGGCCGAGCATCAGACGGGGCAGCGCGGTCATCACCGAAACCGCCCGCGCGGCGACCGGCGTCGTCGCCGGGGGCGTAGCGGACGTGGCCTGCGGGGCCGCCGCGATCACCGTTTCCGCCGGAGCCGGTGCGGCCTCGACCACCACTTCGGGCGCGGAGGGTGCCGGCGCCAGAACCGGCAGCGGCGCGGCAGGCTGGGCCGGGCCATCGCTGCGGCCGTTCAGCATGAAGACTGCCTTGCGCACCAGATCCCCCTGCCCTGCGGGCGTGCCGGGCAGGCCAGGCGCCCCCGCGGGTGTCAGCTCAAACCAGCCCATCGCCAGATCGGGCCGCCGCGTCGCGCCGATCCCGTCGGCGAGGTGATAGCCCGGCAGGGCGGCATAGCCGCTTTCTCCCAGCGCAGTCAGCACCAGTGCCGATCCCAGCGCCACATCGGCATCATCCAGTGCATAGCCGACACCCAGACAGATCTTCGACGTGCCAGAAAGCTGCGCGGGCGACATGCCCGATCCGGCGATGAACTGTGTTACACCAGCCAGAACCTCGGGAGCCGGTTTCAGCGATACCGCCGTCACCTGGTCCTTCAGCACGGGGCCAAAGGCCTTGCACTGATCCGCCACCTGCTGCGGTGTGACGCCCGGCACCGCACGCGACAGCGCCTCGCCCTGCTGGATCGCCGCCGCGCGGCTGAGGCAGAACTGTTCTGACAATGCCTGTGCCGGATCGCTCATGTTGGCGACCGTCATATAACCGCCGTTGGCGTTGGTTTTCAGTGCGATCGTGTTGCAATGCGAGCTGAGCGAAACCAGAGTGCCACCGAAGGACGGCAAGGCTGGCGCTGCCGGGGCAGGCGCGGGTTCGGCCACCAGCGCGGGCAGCGCCGGTGCGGGCGCCACCGGCTGCACCGGCTCGGCGGCCATCATCGCACCGGCCCCGGCCATCGCACCGGCAACGGCCATGCCCTGCCCCGTCATCTGGCCCGCCATCTGGCCCGGCATCTGCGTTGGCAGACCCGCCATCTCGTCCCGTTGCAGCAGCAGCAGGCCCTTGATCCCCATGGGATGCGTGCCCATCACCTGCATGACCTGCGGACCGCCCGCGACGGCACGGTGATAGGCTGTCACCAGCAGCGTGCGTTCATAGTCGGTCAGCTGCCCGGTGGGCGGATAGCCCAGCGTCGCCTGATAGGACGAGATCGCCGACCGGCTCTTTGGCCCCAGCGAACCGTCCGGCGTACCGACCGGATAACCGAAGTGATTGAGCGCGGTCTGCACCTCGCGGTTCTGTTCGCGCTGCGCAGCCGAGATGCCGGTGGATTTCGTTGATTTCGTGCTGGTCGACCGCCGGGTGGTCGTCGTCTGCTTGCGGCGCTGCTGGTCCTTGGCAATGGCATGACCGATGATGCCGCCAATCAGTGCACCGGCAATCGCATCGCCCGCATCGGCCCGAACCGGGCTGGCAGGCGACAATGCCATGGCTGCCGCCACGGCACAGGTGGTTGCAACTGTCCTGACTTTCATCGAAAGACTCCTGAAGAAAGGCGTAAGCTATCCTGTCAGCGTAACACGCCATCGTTACATTGCGAGAAAAAACCGCGTCTGAGGAGGATGCCCATGGTCGAATGGCGCCACATGCCGGGCCTCAGCCCCTATGCCGAGACACTGGCCGCGATGGAGGCCCGCGCGGCAGCCATCGCAGCGGGCGAGGCGGAGGAGGCGATCTGGCTTCTGGAACATCCGCCGCTTTACACCGCCGGAACTTCGGCCCGGCCCGAGGATCTGGTGGAGCCGGACCGCTTTCCGGTTCATGCGGTCGGGCGCGGCGGTCAGTATACCTACCACGGCCCCGGTCAGCGCATCGTCTATGTCATGCTGGATGTGAAGAAGCGCGGCGGCGACGTGCGCTGCTTCGTGCGCCACCTGGAAAACTGGGTCATCGCCGCGCTGGCCGAATTCAACGTGAAGGGCGAAATCCGCCCCGGCCGCGTCGGCGTCTGGGTCGAACGGCCTGACCGGCCGCGCAATGCCGATGGCTCGGTCGCCGAGGACAAGATCGCCGCGCTTGGCATCAAGATCCGCAAATGGGTCAGCTTCCACGGCATATCGATCAATGTGGAGCCGGACCTGAGCCACTTCGGCGGCATCGTGCCCTGCGGCATCCGCGACCATGGGGTGACCAGCCTCGTCGATCTGGGGCTGCCCGTTACCATGGCCGATCTGGATGCCGCGCTGATGGCCACCTTCGACGCCGCGCTGGAGGCGCCGTCCTGCCGGGCCTAGACATTTTGACAATTGTCAAAGCGCGACAAGCCGCCTCATGGTAAAGCCTCGTGGCACGGCACTATCCATCTGCCGAAGCCCTAGCCACCGGACGCGCCCGCCGCGCGCCGGGCCTGACGCCAGACAAGGACGATCACGATGAAACTGACACTCACCGCCGCCCTCGCCACCCTTGCGCTCGCCGCCCCGGCCTTTGCCGGAGACGCCGCCAAGGGCGAGGCCGATTTCAAGAAATGCAAGGCCTGCCACATGATCGTCGCCCCGGACGGGACCGAGATCCAGAAAGGCGGCAAGACCGGCCCGAACCTTTATGGCGTGGTCGGCCGCAAGGCAGGGTCGCTTGAGGGCTTCAACTACTCCAACGCCCTGGTCAAGCTGGGCGAGGCCGGTGAGGTCTGGACGGAAGAAGACATCGCGCATTACGTCGCCGATCCGAACAAATACGTCGATGAAAAGACCGGCGACAAGACGCTGAAGACCAAGATGACCTTCAAGCTGACCAAGGGCGGCGAGGACATGGCGGCCTATCTCGCCTCGGTCGCTCCGGCGCCCGAAGGTGCGTCGAACTGACGCACCATCTTGCGGAGTTTGCGCGGCTTTTCTTGATCTGCGTCAAAGTCTGCGATTGCCCGCAGGGCAGTGCCGCTCTAGTAATGGCTCATAATGCGGCCGGGATTCCCTTCCCGGCCGCTGGGACATAAGGGAGCAACGTATGGCAGACGCAGCCATTCATGGTCATGACCATGATACCCGCGGGTTCTTCACCCGCTGGTTCATGTCGACCAACCACAAGGACATCGGGATCCTCTATCTGTTCACCGCCGGCCTCGCCGGGCTGATCTCGGTGGGTTTCACCGTTTTTATGCGGCTTGAACTGATGGAGCCGGGCGTTCAGTATATGTGCCTCGAAGGCACCCGGCTTTTCGCGGATGCCACCCGCGAATGCACGCCGAACGGCCATCTCTGGAACGTGTCGATCACCGCGCACGGCATCCTGATGATGTTCTTCGTGGTCATTCCGGCGCTGTTCGGCGGCTTCGGCAACTATTTCATGCCGCTTCAGATCGGCGCGCCGGACATGGCGTTCCCGCGCATGAACAACCTGTCCTACTGGCTTTATGTCGCGGGCACCTCGCTCGCCGTGGCCTCGGTGTTCTCGCCGGGCGGCAATGACCAGCTGGGTTCGGGTATCGGCTGGGTGCTCTATCCGCCGCTCTCGACCTCGGAAGGCGGCTATTCGACCGACCTCGCCATTTTCGCCGTGCACCTCTCGGGCGCCTCGTCGATCCTCGGCGCGATCAACATCATCACCACCTTCCTGAACATGCGTGCCCCCGGCATGACCATGCACAAGGTGCCGCTGTTCGCCTGGTCGGTCTTCGTCACCGCCTGGCTGATCCTGCTGTCGCTGCCCGTGCTGGCTGGCGCCATCACCATGCTGCTGACCGACCGGAACTTCGGCACCACCTTCTTCCAGCCCTCGGGCGGCGGTGATCCGATCCTCTACCAGCACATCCTGTGGTTCTTCGGTCACCCGGAAGTGTATATCGTGATCGTGCCGGGCTTCGGCATCGCGTCGCAGGTCATCGCCACCTTCTCGCGCAAGCCGATCTTCGGCTATCTGCCGATGGTCTATGCGATGGTCGCCATCGGCGTGCTGGGCTTCGTCGTCTGGGCGCACCACATGTACACCGTCGGCATGTCGCTGACCCAGCAATCCTACTTCATGATGGCCACCATGGTGATCGCGGTGCCCACCGGCATCAAGATCTTCTCGTGGATCGCGACGATGTGGGGCGGCTCTATCGAGTTCAAGACGCCGATGCTGTTCGCGCTCGGTTTCCTGTTCCTGTTCACCATCGGCGGCGTGACCGGCATCGTTCTGAGCCAGGCCGGTGTGGACCGCGCCTATCACGACACCTATTACGTCGTGGCGCACTTCCACTACACCATGTCGCTGGGCGCTGCCTTCTGTATCTTCGCCGGGATCTACTTCTGGTTCGGCAAGATGTCGGGCCGCCAGTACCCGGAATGGGCGGGCAAGCTGCACTTCTTCATGTTCTTCATCGGTGCGAACCTGACCTTCTTCCCCCAGCACTTCCTCGGCCGTCAGGGGATGCCGCGCCGCTACATCGACTATCCCGTGGAATTCGCCTACTGGAACCACGTCTCGTCGATCGGCGCCTTCATCTCGTTCGCCTCGTTCCTGTTCTTCCTCGGCATCGTGTTCTACACGCTGTTCGCGGGCAAACGCGTGACCGAAAAGAACTACTGGAACGAATATGCCGACACGCTGGAATGGACGCTTCCCTCGCCGCCGCCGGAACACACCTTCGAGCAACTGCCGAAGCGTGAGGACTGGGACAAGGGCCACGCCCACTAAGCGCTGAAACCACAGAAGGCCCCGGCACCGCGCCGGGGCCTTTTGCATTCCGCCTCCCGCCCCTTCATCTGTTCGCAAATATCCCCGGGGGTGAATTGCCGCAGGCAAGAGGGGGCGGAAAGCCCCCTGTCGACAGCAGACATATCCCATGCCCTATGAATGGCTTCCCCCCTCGCCCGAAGGCGCACGGCTGCACCTCTGGCCCTATCGCTCGCTGCCGCGGCGCGGTTTCGTGTGGTTTGTCGGCGCCACCGCCGCGCTGATCGCCGTGCCGCTGATCGGGCTGCTGGGGTCGCCCGTGCTCTGGGCGCTGCTGCCCTTCCTGATCGCCGCCATCGCCGCGATCTGGTGGGCGCTGGACCGCTCATACCGCGATGCCGAGATCGTCGAGGATCTGCTTCTGACCCCGGCGCGGATGACGCTGACCCGCCACGGCCCGCGCGGCCGTCACCAGAGCTGGGAGGCGAACCCGCATTGGGTGCGGGTGGAGCGTCACGAAACCGGCGGGCCGGTGCCGCAATACCTCACCTTCTCCGGTGGTCCGCGCCCGGTGGAGATCGGCGCCTTCCTGACCCCCGAAGAGCGGCTGACGCTGGAGCATGAGCTGCGCCAGCATCTGCGCGCGCTGCGCTGAGACTGTCGCCTTTGTTCAATACGGCAGCGACCTGCATGCGCAATCTGGCCCGGTCGAAAGGAGCCAGACATGATTTTCCGCTATACGATCCTTTACGTTCAGGATGTGCCCGCCACCCTGGATTTCTATACCCGCGCCTTCGGGCTGGAGCGCAGCTTTCTGCATGACTCCGGCGATTATGGCGAGGTGCAGACCGGCGAGACTCGGCTTGCCTTCAGTTCGGTCGCGCTGATGCAGCGGCTGGGCAAACGCATCGCGATCGGGGCGCCCGCCCTGCCCGCTTTCGAAATTGCCTTTGAAACCGCCGACGTCGCCGCCGCGCTGGAGAGGGCCGTCGCGGTCGGAGCCGAACAGGTGCAAGGGGTCGAGCGGATGGAGTGGGGCCAGACCACGGCCTATGTCCGCACCCCGGATGGCACGCTGGTCGAGCTTTGCACAAAAGTCGGCTGACCGCCTAAAGACCCGGCGCCAGCAGCGCCGCCATGGCCTCGGGATCGGCCAGAAGCCGGGCGGGTGGCGCGCCATGGAAGTGGCGCGCCTCGCGGGTGAAATGCGCCTGATCGGCATAGCCGGCACCGGCGGCGGCCATGGCCAGGGGCACGCCCTCGGCGGCTTCAGCCATCGCCCGGCGCAGGCGCGCCAGCCGAAGCCAGAACAGCGGCGGCTGGCCGGTTTCCGCACGGCTCAGTCGTTGCAGGCTGCGCAGGCTTTGCCCCAGTCTGCGGGCCAGCGCCCCGGCCCCGTCCGGTGGCTCCGCCAGCGCCGCAAGCATTTCGGTCAGGGCAGGATTGCCGGTGCAGATCGCGCTGATCGCCGCCACCTCGTCCGGTTTCTCGGGGTCCAGCGCCGACCAGAGCGTCGCGGGCACACGAATTCCCGGCGCCAGACGAAAGCCCCGCATCGCTGTGCCGGTCAGTCCTCGCACCACCCGGACCCGAAGGTCCAGCGTGGAAACTTTCCAGACCGGCGCCTGTCCGGGCATATGTTGCCAGATCACATCCTGACAGCCATCTGGGAAGATCCGCACCGGGCCGGGACGCAACCGCGCCACCTGCCAGGTCTCAAGGCCCCCCCCGTCATGCGCGGTCCTTCAGGCCAGCTTGTCCTTCACCATCGGGCCGACTGCACCAAAATCCATCTGGCCGGTGTATTTGCCCTTCAGCACCGCCATGACCTTACCCATGTCGCGGATGCTGGTGGCGCCCGCCTCGGCAATTGCGGCCTCGATGGCGGCAGCGACTTCCGCTTCGGTCAGCTGCTTCGGCAAGAATTCGGAAATCACCGAGATTTCGGCCAGTTCCTTCTCGGCCAGTTCCAGCCGCCCGCCCTCTTCATAGGCGCGCGCGCTTTCCTGACGCTGTTTCACCATGCGGCCCAGAATGGCCAGAATGGCGGCATCATCGACCACGGCACCGTCGCTTTCGCCCCGCACCGCGATCTCGCGATCCTTGATTGCGGCGTTGATCAGCCGCAGCGTGGAGAGCCGGTCGGCCTCCTTCGCCTTCATGGCATCTTTCAGCGTGGCTTGAAGCCGGTCACGCAAGCTCATGAAACACCCATCCCCAGGTTGCCCGAAGTCGGCAGTCTAACCGTTCACGCTCTGTAACACAACCAGCCGAAAAATGTGTAAGATACTGATTTTTATGAAATAATAATTTCACGCTTCGTAAGGATCATCGGCCTTGACCCCGCCGCCTGTCGCCCTTAGGTTCCCCCCCGTTTATCCGGAGAGTCGCCATGCCCCAGACGCAAGTCCCCACCGCCTGCCTCGCGCTTGCAGACGGAACGATCTTCTACGGCAAGGGTTTCGGCACCCCCGGCGAAACGGTGGCCGAACTGGTGTTCAACACCGCAATGACCGGCTATCAGGAAATCATGACGGATCCCTCCTACGCCGGGCAGATCGTCACTTTTACCTTCCCGCATATCGGCAATACCGGCGTCACCGTCGAGGATGACGAAACGGCCGAGCCGGTGGCAGCGGGCATGGTGGTGAAATGGGATCCGACAGAGCCGTCGAACTGGCGCGCGACTTCGGATCTTCAAGCCTGGATGGCCGCGAAGGGTCGTATCGGCATCGGCGGGATCGACACCCGCCGCCTGACCCGCGCGATCCGGCAACAGGGTGCGCCGCACGTGGCACTGGCCTTTGATCCCGAAGGCAAATTTGACCTTGAGGCGCTGGTCGCCAAGGCCCGCGCCTGGCAAGGGCTGGTGGGCCTCGATCTGGCGAAAGACGTGACCTGCGCGCAAAGCTATCGCTGGGACGAAATGCGTTGGGCCTGGCCCGAGGGTTACAGCCGCCGCGAAGGTCCGGGCCTGCGTGTCGTCGCCGTGGATTACGGCGCCAAGAGGAACATCCTGCGCTGCCTCGCCTCGGCGGGTTGCGAAGTGACCGTGCTGCCCGCCACCGCGACCGCGGAAGAGGTGCTGGCGCATGACCCGGAAGGCGTGTTCCTGTCGAACGGACCGGGCGACCCGGCTGCGACCGGCGTCTATGCCGTTCCGATGATTCAGGAAGTGCTGAAGCGCGACCTGCCGGTCTTCGGCATCTGCCTCGGCCATCAGATGCTGGCGCTGGCACTTGGCGCGCAGACCGTGAAAATGGGCCACGGCCATCACGGCGCCAACCATCCGGTGAAGGAGGTCGGCACCGGCAAGGTGGAAATCACCTCGATGAACCACGGCTTCACCGTGGATGCGCAGACCCTGCCCGCCGGTGTGGTGGAAACCCATGTCTCGCTGTTTGACGGCACCAATTGCGGTATCGCCGTTGAAGGCAAGCCGGTGTTCTCGGTCCAGCATCACCCCGAGGCCAGCCCCGGCCCGCAGGACAGCTTCTATCTGTTCGACCGTTTCGCCGAGGCGATGCGTGCCCGTCGCGCCGGCTGAGCCAGACCTCCGGCCGTTAACCCCGCGTTAACGGCTTTCCGCCGATCCTGCCGCCGGATGGCACGGGATCGGCATGACGGCACACAGACCCGAGTTGCGGCAGGACCGGCCCGCGCCCGTTGCGGGCGGCGGCGGGCTTGGTGTTGCCCTGCTGCGCGAGGGTCTGGTTCCGCCGCATGAGATCGTCACAGCGCTTGCCGATGTTCAGGCCACGCAACACGACCTCGCCGATGCTCTGCGGGGCGGCGGGCCGCAGCGTCCCGCGGTTTACGACAGCATGGCACGGCACTGGCGCGTCGATATCGCCAACCTGTCGCGCCAGCCGCCCGATCCGCGCCTGATCGACCGGCTGGGCATTGCCGCCTGCCTGCGGGACCGGCTGGTGCCCTGGCGACAAAGCGGGGCGCTGACCATCATTGCCGTGCCCCATCCCGATGTCTTTCATCGCCAGCAATTCTCGCTGGAGGCGGTCTTCGGGCCAGTAGGCATGGCCATCGCCCCGCCTGAGGAGATCGAGGCTGCCCTGATCGCCGTGCGCGGGCCGCAGATGGATCGTGCCGCCCGGTTCAAGGTTGCGGCTGAGGAAAGCTGCCGTGACTGGGGTGGGCACAGCCATGCCAGTGTCGCCCGCACTGCGCTGGTTCTGGCAATCATCTGGCTGACGCTCGCGCCGGTCAGCCTCGCGGCGGCTCTCGCCTTCTGGGCAGTGCTGACGCTGCTGTTCGCGACGCTGATGAAGGCCGCCGCCATCCTTGCCGCGCTGCGCAAACCGCCGCCGGAGCCACCCCTGCCGCATATCGCCCGTCAGCCCGTCATCTCGATCATGGTGGCACTTTACCGCGAGGCCGATATCGCCCCGCGTCTGGTGCGGCGGCTGGGCCGTCTGGATTATCCGCGGGACTGTCTTGAAATCCTGCTGGTGGTCGAAGAGGAGGACAGCCTGACCCGCGCCGCGCTGGCCAGCGCCCGCCTGCCCGACTGGATGCGCGTTGTCGTGGTGCCGGATGGACCGCTGAAAACCAAACCACGCGCGCTGAACCACGCGCTGAGGGCCTGCCGGGGCACCATTATCGGCGTCTATGACGCAGAAGACGCGCCGGAGCCTGACCAGCTGCGCCGCGTGGTCGAGCGTTTCCATCGCCGCGGCCCCGAGGTCGCCTGTCTGCAAGGAGTGCTGGATTTCTACAACCCGCAGACCAACTGGCTCAGCCGCTGTTTCACCATGGAATATGCCACATGGTTCCGCATCATCCTGCCGGGGCTGGAGCGGCTGCGGCTGGCCATCCCGCTGGGCGGCACAACCCTGTTCTTCCGCCGCGATGCGCTGGAGCGGCTGGGCGGCTGGGATGCCTATAATGTGACCGAGGACGCCGATCTGGGCATCCGCCTCGCCCGCCACGGCTTTCGCACCGAGCTGTTGCCGACCACCACCTTTGAGGAGGCGAACTGCCGCGCCCTGCCCTGGATCAGACAGCGCTCGCGCTGGCTGAAGGGCTACATGATGACCTATGCGGTGCATATGCGGTCACCCCGCCTGCTGCTGCGGCAGTTGGGCTGGTGGAAATTCGCGGGCTTTCAGGTGTTCTTCCTGACCACATTGTCGCAATTCCTGCTGGCGCCGGTGATGTGGTCGTTCTGGCTTGTGCCGCTGGGTGTGCCGCACCCGCTGGTCACCGCCATGCCCGGCTGGCTTTACGCCCTGACCGCCGGGATCTTCATGTTTACAGAGGTCATGCTGCTGGTCGTCACCCTGGTTTCACTGCGACTGACCCCGAACCGGATCAACCCACTCTGGGCGCCGGTGCTGCATTTCTATTTCCCGCTCGGGGCGCTGGCCTCCTACAAGGCAGCGTGGGAGCTGGTGACGCGCCCGTTCTGGTGGGACAAGACGCATCACGGTCTGTTCGACCCGCTGAACGACGGCTGAAATCAGCGCAGCCGCAACTCGCCCGCATCAACCCTCAGCCGGGTTTCGAATGCCTTGGAAATATGCGCCTTCAGCGCCGCATAGGCGGCATCGCCGTCCCGCGCGGCAATCGCCTGCACGATTTCGTCATGTTCGCAGATCGCCACCTCGTCGCGCCCTTCGGCCGCGAAAGAGGTATTGGCCATCAGGGCCATCGAGCGATGCACGAGGTCGAGCTGCTGCACAAGAAAACGGTTGTGCGAGGCAAGGTGAATCTGCTTGTGGAACCGCTTGTTCGCCCGGCTCAGCGCACGGGGATCCCCCCCCAGTAGCGCACGGTCTTCCTCGACCATCGAGCGCAGCACGCGGATTTCCTCATCCGTGGCATGGCGGGCGGCGAGCCGCGCGGCCAGCCCCTCCAGTTCCGTCCGCACGGTATAAAGCTCAGCCAGCTGGTTGTGATCCAGCGTCGCCACAATCAGGCTGCGGCCATCGCGGGTCAGCATCGACTGGGTCTCCAGACGCTGCAAGGCCTCGCGCACCGGGGTGCGGGACACGCCCAGCCGCTCGGCCAGCTCGGATTCAACCAGCCGCGAACCCGGCTTGTAATCCCCGGCCTCGATCGCTTCGAGGATCAGCGTGTAGGCGTCTTTCTGCAAGGGGTACTCCTTATCGCATCGCGCGACACTAAGCCGGGCGCATCGCCCGGTGCAAGCGCCATTGCCGCCCGAGGCCCGCTGCGATAGCTCTGGGACATGGTAGCCCAATCCTTCTCGCATGTCCGTCACTGGGTCTTCGACCTCGACAATACGCTTTACCCGCCCGAGGCGCGGCTGTTCGACCAGATCGAGCGCCGGATGACCGCCTGGGTGATGCAGGAGTTGAAGGTGGACCAGCCGGAGGCCGACCGGCTGCGCCGCCACTACTGGCAGCTTTACGGGACCACGCTTGCCGGGCTGATGGCGGAACACGGCATCGACCCGCATGGCTACATGCACGAGGTCCATGACATCGACTTCACGGTGCTGACGCCGGACGCCGGTCTGGCCGCACGCATCCGTGACCTGCCGGGGCGGCGGATCGTCTATACCAATGGCAGCGCGCCTTACGCAGAAAAAGTCCTGGCCGCGCGGGGGCTTGCCGGGGTGTTCGACGCGATCTACGGGGTGGAGCATGCCGGTTTTCGCCCGAAGCCGGAGCGCGCGGCCTTCGAGACGGTCTTTGGCCGCGACGGGATCGTGCCGGAAACCGGCGCCATGTTCGAGGATGATCCGCGCAACCTTGCTGCCCCGCATGACATGGGGATGCGCACAGTGCATGTGGCCCCTGCCCCTGCCCCGGCACCGCATATCCACCACCATACCGACGATCTGAGCGGTTTTCTCGCCCGGCTGCTGCCCTGACGGCCTGCGACAGCCTGTCGCGCGTCAAGTTGTATTCTGGAAACACCTTTGAGCGGCGGCGATAAACCGGCCACGCAAACAGGAGAGTTCCATGACCGCGCTTCCCGCCACCGGCCTTGGCCGTCTGCCGCTGATCGGCTTCATCGCCCGCGATATTGCCCGTGACATCAACGTCATTTTCTACATGCTGACCATTGTGGTGACGATGATCACGCTGGCGGTGATGACATGGGGCGTCGTCGCCCTCGCCATGGTGGCGCTGGCCATGGTGCCGGTGATGTTCTGCATTCTCATCGCCATCACGCGGGGCTGACGCTTCGTCGCGTGGACGGCCCCTGCCTTCTGGTCTATCTGACAGGGGAACGGAGGGCTGGCCATGCGTGAGACGACCGACATCCTGATTTCCGGCGGCGGCGTGGCAGGGCTGGCGGCAGCCTGTGCCTTCGGCAGCGCGGGCTTTTCGGTGATCTGCGTGGAGCCGAACCCGCCGGTGACCGAGGCGGAGGCCGAAGGCTCGGACCTGCGCACCACCGCCTTCCTGCATCCGTCAATTCCGGTGCTGGAGGCGGCGGGGCTGTGGCAGCGGCTGGAACCCCATGCCGCTGCGCTTCAGATCATGCGGATCGTCGATGCGGGTGGCGAAAAACCCGAGCCGCGCGTCATCAAGGATTTCGACGCCGCCGACCTGTCGGACAAGCCCTTTGGCTGGAACCTGCCAAACTGGCTTTTGCGGCGCGAGATGCTGGCACGCATCGGGGAGTTGCCCAATGTGCGCTTCTTGCCCGGCGTCGGCACCGCCAGCGTGCTGACCCGCGAGACCGAGGCGCTTGTCGGCCTCAGCGATGGACGGCGCATCGCGGCGCGGTTGCTGATCGGCGCCGACGGGCGCAACAGCATGGTACGGCAGGCGCTGGACATCCCGGTGAAAACCCTGCGCTACGGCCAGAAGGCGCTGGCCTTCGCCGTCAGCCACCCGATACCGCACGGCAATATCTCGACCGAGATCCACCGCTCCGGCGGGCCCTTCACCTTCGTTCCCCTGCCCGACCGCGAGGGCCAGCCGCGTTCCGCCGTGGTTTGGATGGACCACGCCGCCGAAATTGACCGCCGCATGGCGCTGCCGGTGGCAGGTTTCGAGGCCGAGATGATGGAGCGGTCCTGCGGGCTCCTAGGGCCGCTGACGCTGGTAAGCCGCCTGACAAGCTGGCCGATCATCGCTCAGATCGCCGCCCGCATGTCGGGCGAGCGCGTGGCGCTGATGGCCGAGGCTGCGCATGTGATGCCACCCATCGGGGCGCAGGGCCTGAACATGAGCCTCGCCGACCTGACCGCGCTGCTGGATCTGGCGCAGGCCGACCCCGCACATCTGGGAGACGCCGCAATGCTGGACGCCTATCACCGCAAGCGGCATCTGGATGTGGAAGCACGGGTGCGCGGCATCGACCTGTTGAACCGCGCCTCGCAGATCGGGGCGCAGCCGCTGCGTGATCTGCGGGCGGCAACGCTGGACGCGCTCTATTCCGTGGCGCCTGTCCGGCGCGGGCTGATGCGGGCGGGGATCGGGGTGCGGTGAGACACGGCTGAACCGGGGTCTGCCCCCGGTTCGCCGCCCTATTTTCGGCGGAGTGAATGCTCTGCCCGTCAAAGCACCTTGTCGAGCACGGCTTTCAGGCGGGCCACGGTGCCATCCACATCCTTCAGCTTGTCGAGACCGAACAGACCGAGGCGGAAGGTGCGGAACTCCGGCCCTTCGCCCACCTGCAAGGGCACGCCCGCCGCGATCTGCATGCCTTCGGCAAGGAACTTCTTGCCATTCTGGATGTCGGGGTCATCGGTATAGCTGACCACCACACCCGGCGCACCAAAGCCTTCGGCCGCCACCGACTGCACGCCCTTTTCCGCCAGCAACGCGCGGACGGCGCGGCCCAGTTGCCACTGCGCGGCCTTCGCCGCCTCGAACCCCAGCGTGCGGGTTTCGGCCATGGCATCCCGGAAGCCGATCAGCGCGTCGGTCGGCATGGTGGCATGGTAGGCATGGCCGCCCCCCTCATAGGCCGCCATGATCGCGCGCCATTTCTTCAGGTCCAGCGCGAAGCTGCTGGAAGTTGTCGCCTCCAGCCGTTCCACCGCGCGCGGCGACAGCATCACAAGGCCGGCCGAGGGCGAGGCCGACCAGCCCTTTTGCGGCGCCGAGATCAGCACATCGACGCCGGTCGCCGCCATATCGACCCAGATCGTGCCCGAGGCGATGCAGTCGAGCACCATCAGCGCGCCGACCTCATGCGCGGCCTCCGCCATCGCGCGGATATAATCGTCGGGCAGGATCAGCCCCGCCGCGGTTTCCACATGCGGGGCAAAGACCACATCGGGGCGGGTGTCGCGGATCTTCGCCACCACCTCGTCAATCGGCGGCGGCGCAAAGGGGGCGCGGGCGCCATTGCCAGATTGCCGCGCCATGACGACCGTCGTGTCCGCGGCAAAGCCACCTGCTTCGAAAATCTGGCTCCAGCGGTAGGAGAACCAGCCGTTGCGCACGATCAGCGCATGGGCGCCGCTGGCGAACTGGCGCGCGACCGCCTCCATCGCATAGGTGCCGCCCCCGGGCACCAGCGCCACGGCGGCGGCGCCATAGACCTCGCGTAGGAGGCCGGAGATATCGCGCATCGCCTGTTGAAAACGGTGCGACATATGGTTCAGCGAGCGATCGGTGAAGACCACCGAAAATTCCTGCAAGCCTTCCGGGTCCACTTCGGGGCGCAATCCGGGCATGACGATCTCCTCTCATTCTTCCGGGGAACCCTAGCGCGAGACGGCACGGCTGCGCCCGCGAAATCCGACATGAATTCCGCCGGATTGCGCGAAAGCACTTGTTTCGGTTTGCGAAAGCCGCCCTCAGCCCAGCGGGCCGGGGCGCGGTTCTTCGGACAGGACCACATTCGCCTCGACCTGCCCCACCCCGGGCAGGGTCATGATCCGCCGCCGCAGCACGCGTTCGAAATCCGAAATGTCGCGGGCGACAACGCGCAGGCGGTAGTCGAACAGGCCAAGGACATGCTGCACCACCTGCACCTCGGGAATGGCGGTCACGGCGCGTTCGAAGTCCTCAAGACTGACGCGGCCCTTGGTGGCCAGCTTCACACCCAGAAACACCGTCACCCCGAAGCCAAGCGCCGCGCGATCCACCAGCACGCGCTGGCCCTTCAACACACCGGCATCAGTCAGCCGCTTCACCCGGCGCCAGGCGGCAGGCTGGCTCAGGCCATGACGGCGGCCAAGTTCGCCTGCGGACAGCGTGCCGTCACGGGCAAGGTCGCGCAGCAGCGCACGGTCGGTGTCGTCCAGGTCGATCACAGCGGCAGCCCCGCGCTGTCCTTGATGGTGGCCACCAGCATCAGCGCCTCGATGTCATTGATATGCGGCAGGGTCAGGATGCGTTCGCGGTAGATCTGCTGATAATGCTGCAGATCGCGCGCGATCACGTTCAGACGCACGTCGACTCGGCCCAGAAAGGTTTCGAAACCAATGACCTCGGGCACCTCGCGTGCCGCTTGCAGGAATTCATCGAAAGCGCGGGGGTGGGTCTTGTCGAGCGTGAAGCGCAGCGAGACTTCCACCTCATACCCCAGCGCATGCCAGTCGATCACCGCCTGCCGGGCCTGAATGACCCCGCTGTCGGCCAGCCGCTCCAGCCGGCGCCAGCAGGTCGCGGTGGTCAGGCCCGCACGCTCTGCCAGCGTGGCGGTCGGCAGGCCTGGTTCGGCCAGCAGATGCCGCAAAAGCCGCCTGTCGCTGTCATCAAGCATGATGCTCACATGAATCCTCTATTTCGCGAATGAGATTTTCGCAGAAACCCTGTTCCGGGTCAAACCGGCGCCAGCCACCTTTCTGCCACAGTGCCGGATAAACCGCTGCCCCACCGCCGAATTCCGGCAACATCATGCAGCCGTGCGGGTAAGCTTGGCCAAAGCAGTGCGCCCTGCAACGACAGGGTACGAGAAGAACAGGCCCCATCGGATGACCGAACGCACCATCTATGTCTTCGCCAAAAGCGGGGTCTCGATCACCCGTATCAACGGCGCCGCCACCAACCAGAATGACATCATCGGCAATGCGCTGAACGGAGATGCCTTCAGCTGGGAAGTGCCTTATGATCTTGCGCTGACCTTCTCGGGGCCGACCACCGCCATTCATTTCGATGACAGCGACGGCTATCTGACGGATGATCCATTCTCCGGCGCCACCGTGATCGACCAGCGACTGACGCAATCGCTGAACATCAACGGCACCACCTACAATCCGTCGAATGAAACGATCCGCTGGAAATACCCGCCGCCTGTGGGCGTGGAAAACGAATATGAGGTCACGCTTTACGATGCGGCGGGGCACAGCTACCGCATGGTGGGCGTGTCGATCACCCAGGGCTATACGACCCAGGTTGTCGGCGTCATGTTCGAGGGGGAGCAGCCCCCCGCAGGCACCAAGCTTTATTACCTGCAGCGGATCTCCAGCTATTCGGGCTATGGCCAGTCCACGCCGATCATCGACCCGGTCACCTGTTTCCTCGCCGGAACCCGGATCGAAACCGGGGATGGTCCGCGCCCGATCGAAAGCCTGCGCGCGGGCGATATGGTGCGGACCCTGCATCACGGCATGCAGCCGCTGCGCTGGATCGGGCACAGCACCGTGCGCGGCATCGGGCTGAATGCGCCGGTGCAGATTGCCGCCGGGATCATGGGCAATACCGAGGCCCTGAGCGTTTCGCCCAATCACCGCATCCTGCTGCGCTGCGCCGAGGCCGAGCTGTTCTTTGGCAGCACCGAGGTCCTGGTGCCCGCAAAATTCCTGATCGATGGCCAGAGCGTGCGCAGCATGCCCGCACGGCAGGTCGATTACCTGCATCTGCTGCTGGACCGGCACGAAACCGTGTTTTCCAACAACGTGGCAACCGAAAGCCTGTTTGCCGGTCAGGTGGCTCTGGATTCGCTCGATACCGCCGCGGTGGACGAGTTGCGCGACCTGATGCCCGGTCTGGATCTGCGGCACCACCGGCTCAGCCACCGCAGCCTGAACCGGGGAGAGGCAGCATTGCTGCTGTCGCATCTGCGGGCCGGTGGCACGGGGATGCGGCTGCCCGGGATCGTGCTGTCAGCCCCCCCCGCCCGCCCGCGCAAAGCGGCATGATGAATTGAAATCTGACTAATAGCTCATCTGGCGCATGATTTTTGCGGCGGACCGGATCAATCAGAGAATTTTGCACAGAACCGCGCAGGAATTTCCCTATTCTGCCCATCATCAAGGCAAGGAAAGGACCGCCTCATGCGCGTGTATTACGACCGCGATTGCGACATCAACCTGATCAAGGACAAGAAAGTGGCCATCCTGGGCTATGGCTCGCAAGGCCACGCCCATGCGCTGAACCTGCGCGACTCGGGTGCCAAGAACGTGGTCGTCGCGCTGCGCGCCGGTTCGGCCTCGGCCAAGAAAGCCGAAGGCGAAGGCCTGAAGGTCATGGAAATCGCGGAAGCCGCCGCCTGGTGTGACGTGATCATGTTCACCATGCCCGATGAGCTGCAAGCCGAAACCTACAAGAAATACGTCCGTGACAACCTCAAGCCCGGCTCGGCCATCGCCTTCGCCCACGGCCTGAACGTGCATTTCGGCCTGATCGAGGCGCCGGAAGGCGTGGACGTCATCATGATGGCGCCGAAAGGCCCGGGCCACACCGTGCGCGGTGAATACGTCAAAGGCGGCGGCGTGCCCTGCCTCGTGGCCGTCCATCAGGACGCGACCGGCAAAGCGCTGGAAATCGGCCTGAGCTACTGCTCGGCCATCGGTGGCGGCCGCTCGGGCATCATCGAGACCAACTTCCGCGAAGAATGCGAAACCGACCTGTTCGGCGAACAGGCCGTGCTGTGCGGCGGTCTGGTCGAACTGATCCGCATGGGCTTTGAAACCCTGGTCGAAGCCGGTTACGCCCCGGAAATGGCCTATTTCGAGTGCCTGCACGAAGTAAAGCTGATCGTGGACCTGATCTACGAAGGCGGCATCGCCAACATGAACTACTCGATCTCGAACACCGCCGAATATGGCGAATATGTCTCGGGCCCGCGCATCCTGCCCTACGAGCAGACCAAGAAAGCCATGAAGGAAGTCCTGACCGACATCCAGACCGGCAAGTTCGTGCGCGATTTCATGCAGGAAAACGCCGTGGGTCAGCCGTTCTTCAAGGGCACCCGCCGCCTGAACGACGAGCACCAGATCGAGCAGGTCGGCGCCAAGCTGCGCGCGATGATGCCCTGGATCTCCAAAGGCAAGATGGTCGACCGTTCGCGCAACTGAGCCGCGACCATTCGCACCAGAGGGGGCGCCTTGCGGGGCGCCCCTTTTTCGTTCAGGGTCAAGGCGTTGAAAGAGGTGCCCCATGCCCGACATGCCACAGGACAAGATCGACGCCATTCTGGCGGAACGCGCGCGGTTCTTCACCGCCGGCTGGTTCCGCGAGCTGCTGGCGGGGCGGATGACGCCGGGCGAAACCTTTTGGGCGGGCACCTGTGGGCCTCTGCTGTTTCTGGTGCCGGGGCTGGTGATGCTGGCCATGCTGCTGGCGATCTTCGCCCCGGCGGCCAGCATGCCGGTGATGGCGCTGAGTTCGATCCTGTTCGGAATCTACCTGCTGGCCGTGCTGAGGGCGCTGGTCCGCAGCACGGCACGCGCGACGGGGCCAAAGACCTGGCCCCGCGTCGGGATCATTGTCACGCTGCTGAATGCGCTGGCCAATATCGGCACAGGCGTCGTGCTGCTTGTGGCCTAGACAGCCGCCTCCACCGCCGCGACGATGCCCGCGACCTCGGCCTGCAACAGCGCCTCATCCTCACATTCGGCCATGACGCGGATCAGCGGTTCGGTGCCCGACTTGCGGATCAGCACGCGGCCCCGGCCGGTCAGCCGCGCTTCGGCCTCGGCGATGCGGGCCTTGACGGTTGCGTCGGAAAGTGGTTGTTTTCCAGCCTCATAACGCACGTTCTTCAGAAGCTGTGGCACGGTTTCGAACGTGTGCAGCAGGTCCGAGGCCGGACGCTCGGTACGGGCCATCTCGGCCAGGAATTGCAGTCCGGCGACCAGCCCGTCACCAGTGGTGGCGTAATCGGTCATCACGATATGGCCAGATTGCTCGCCGCCCAGGTTGAAGCCACCGCGCCGCATCGCCTCGACCACATAGCGGTCGCCCACGGCGGTGCGTTCCAGCCGCAGCCCGCGCCCTTCCAGAAAACGTTCCAGCCCGAGGTTCGACATCACCGTTGCGACCAGCGTGCCGCCACGCAGCCGCCCCTCCTCGGCCCAGCGGGCAGCGAGAAGCGCCATGATCTGATCGCCGTCCGCCGTACGGCCGTGCTGGTCAAGGATCATCACACGGTCGGCATCGCCATCCAGCGCGATACCGACATGGGCGCCATGCGCCACCACGGCCTCGGCAGCGGTCTGGGTATGGGTCGAGCCGCACCTTTCGTTGATATTGGTGCCGTTCGGGGACACGCCGATCGGGATGACCTCGGCCCCCAGCTCCCACAGCACCTCCGGCGCGGCCTTGTAGGCGGCCCCATTCGCGCAGTCGATCACCACTTTCAGCCCGTCCAGCCGCAGGCCCGCCGGGAAGGTGGTTTTGACGAATTCCTGATAGCGCCCGCGCCCGTCTTCGATCCGCCGGGCGCGGCCGATGTTCTGCGGCTGGGCGGGCGCAATTTCGCCCTCAAGGATCGCCTCGATCTCGGCCTCGGCCTCGTCGGACAGCTTGAATCCGTCGGGACCGAAAAACTTGATCCCGTTATCATGGTGCGGATTGTGGCTGGCCGAAATCATCACGCCCAGATCGGCACGCATGCTGCGGGTCAGGAACCCGACCGCCGGTGTCGGCACCGGCCCCAGCAGCAGAACATTCATGCCGGTCGAGGTCAGCCCTGCCGTCAGCGCGTTTTCCAGCATGTAGCCGGAAAGCCGGGTATCCTTGCCAATTACCACGCGATGCGCCGAACCGCCGTCACGGCGGAAAAACCGCCCGGCGGCTGCGCCAAGGCGCAGCGCCATCTCGGCAGTCATCGGATAGGTATTGGCGCGGCCCCGAACCCCGTCGGTGCCGAAAAGCTTGCGGCTCATGCCACGTCTCCTGTCGTGACGGAGCGCCACAGGGTCAGGGCCTGCCGCGTCTCCCATACATCATGGACACGCAGAACCTGCGCGCCCTGCGCCACCCCGGCCAGCGCCACGGCAACCGAACCGGGCGCCCGGCGCGCGGCTTCAGCCTCGCCGCCCAGCGTGCCGATGAACTTCTTGCGGCTGACCCCCAGCAAAATCGGACAGCCAAGGCCGTGAAACAGGCTCAGCCCCCGGATCAGCGTCAGGTTATGATCCAGCGTCTTGCCAAAGCCGATACCGGGATCGACCATGATCCGCGCGCGGGGAATGCCCGCAGCTTCCGCCTCGGCCACCTTGGCGGCGAGGAAGTCATAGACATCCAGCAGCACGTCATCATAGCACGGGTCCAGTTGCATGGTCTGCGGCGTGCCCTGCGCATGCATGAGGCAAACCGGCGCACCGGCATCAGCCGTCACCTGCTTCAGCGCCGGGTCATAAGTGAAGGCGGAAACATCGTTGACGAAGCTCGCCCCCGCCGCCAGCGCCGCCGAAGCCACGGCACGCTTGCGCGTGTCGATGGAAATGGCCGCCTCGATCCCGCCGGCGCGCAGGGCGGCGATCACCGGGGCAGTGCGCGCGGTTTCCTCCGCCACCGGCACCTCGACCGCACCGGGCCGCGTGCTTTCGCCCCCGATGTCGATGATATCGGCCCCCGCCCCGGCCATCATCTGCCCCTGGCTCAGGGCCGCTTCCGGCGCAAGGAACTGGCCGCCGTCGGAAAAGCTGTCGGGCGTGACGTTCAGGATACCCATGAGGCGCGGGCGGTCCATCGAAAGCCCGGCGAAATCGGCGCGCGGCGCCGTCAGTCGCGCGCGTGCCTCTTCCGGCAGGTCCGCAGCGGCGATGAGATGTGACGGGCGGTCGCGCTCCCGCACTTCGACGCGGTCAAACCACAGCCAGCCACCGGCCAGCGTCAGGGCGCCGTCGGGACGGCAGGGATCGGAGGAGGTGACAGGTCTGTAATATCGCATGCCTTCGGATAGGCCCTTGCCGCGATACAGGCAAGCCGCCCGTGTCAGCCGCGCTCCAGCCGCACGCGGCTTCCCGCCGGAACTGTTACATCGCCGTGAACGATCAGCGCCTCGGCCGCGGTCAGTTCCGCCAGCCAAAGCGCCAGCGCCTCGGGGGCGCGGGAATGCGGGCCATCGACAGCATCCAGCACCAGTTTCGAGGGTGCCCAGACAATCGTTTGCCCGTGCTTCATCGCCCAGTCGATTTCGGTGCGGGTGGACACCACCACACAGCGGTCATCGCGCGCGGCAAGTGTCCAGGCGTTCTGTTCGATGGCCAGAAGGTCGATCCGGCGCTGCGTCGGCTTGTGGCCGGTCACCGGGCGCGGGAAATCGGGCAGACCTACCGTCAGGATCAGCGGCAGGCCCCGTGCCTGCCAGGCATCAAGGCGCTGCGGCAGATCGGGCGCCGCGATGGCGGCATTGTCGAGATGGATCACCAGCGGGTGCAGCGCCTGCATCGCGCCCTCGCTGTCCAGCGCCTGTACCGGCGCCTCGGCCCGGCTGCGCACGATTTCCACCCCCAGCGCACCGGGGCCACGGTCCAGCTTTTCGACCCGCACGAAAACCCGCATCGCCTGCGGCTCGGCCAGCACACGCTCCGCCACCTTTTCGGCCAGCGTTTCCAACAGGTTCAGCCGCTCTTCCGCCAGTTCGGCGGCAATCGCCTCGGTGATCCGGTCGTAGGACAGGATGCGGTCAACATCATCTTCCAGCGGGGCAGGATGCGGGCGCACCTCGACCACCACATTGAAGCGCAGGCGCTGCTTGTGGCCACGTTCCTGCTGGAAGGCGCCAATATCGGCCTCAACCACATGGTCACGCAGGGAAATGCGATCCCGCGGGGCGGCCCCGGCCGATGCAAGGCTGCGCTCTTCCGGGTGGGCAAAGGCGAGACGGGTGTCGCTGGTCATATCGCCCTCCGGCGTTCGGGTCTTTCTGCGGGCAGTTTAGAGGCCCGAGACGGCTATGCCCTGCCCGCCAGCGGCAGGCAAGGCCCAAGACCCGACATCAACGCGGTTACTGCCGGTAGAAAAGATGCGCACCGATCGCGGCGGTCCGCTCGAAGCGGCGCGACCAGGACGGGCGGATATTGACCGTATGGAAATGCGTCGCCCCCGCTGTCAGCGCACGAGGCGCCCCATCCAGCATCAGCCGCGCGATCTTGCCAGCGCGATTCCACGCGCCTTTCTCGTTCGCGCGGTCGGATTTGCCATCACAGGTATAGGAGAACTGACACCCCTGATTGACGACACCGCAGATCGTTCCGGGATAAGAGGCACTGTCGACCCGGTTCAGAATGACCTCGGCCACCGCGAACTGGCCCCGGATCGTTTCGCCACGCGCTTCGTGATAAAGCGCAGTGGTAAGGCACTGCCATTGCTGATCGCCCGAGGTGACCGGCAGCGCATCAAGGAAACTGTTGTCATACCGGATGAGGTTCGGCGTCGAAATCTCTGGCAAGCCAGACTTTTTCGCCACGCGCTTTACCACCGGACGCTTGACCTGCACCCCGTCTGCCAGCGCAGCAAGCCGGGCGGGCGCCACCTGGCCCATGGCCGTGCGCTCCATCCCCAGCAGCGACGTCATCTGACCTCCCAGCGTGATTGAGGGGTCATTCGACTGGCTCACCGTCACATCGGCGAAGGCCGCTCCACTGAGGACGACAGTAGCCGAAACGGCCATCGTCCAACCTTGTAGCAAGCGCATTAACTCTGTTCCCGGTCCTGTTCCAGCGCCGCGCGCAGCTGAGAAAATTTGTAAACAACGCGCAACAAGGGGCGCCCTTAGCCCAGGACAGCGGTCCGAGTCTACCCTAGTGGCAAAAAAACCACACAGAATCAGAGAATTTTGCGCAATTTGTTGCCGAAGCTCTTTTTGAAACCGCAAGAGGAAACAGCGGAAGCATCGCCGTTTCCGCTTGTTTTTCCACAGTTTTCATTGCTTCGGATCGGTCAGCGCCAGATGTGCCGCCGCAAGTCGCGCCAGAGGAACACGGTAAGGCGAACAACTGACATAATCGAAGCCCGCCTTGCGGCAGAAGGCGATTGATTCGGGGTTTCCGCCATGTTCGCCGCAAATCGAAAGGGTGAGATTCGGCCGGGTCTGACGGCCCCGCTCCGCCCCGATCAGCAGCAACTCCCCTACGCCATCCACATCGAGAATGTGGAACGGATCTTCGCTGAATACCCCCTCCTGCACATAGGTATTCATGAAGCGTCCGGCGTCATCGCGGCTGAGCCCGTAGGTCATCTGCGTCAGGTCATTGGTGCCGAAGGACAGGAAGGCCGCGTGCTGCGCGATCTCGCCCGCCCGCAGCGCGGCGCGCGGGGTTTCCACCATGACACCCAGCCGGTAGTCGAAGCTGACCCCGGTTTTCGTCCGCACCAGCGCCGCAACCGCGTCGATCCGGGTTTTCACCAGTTCGACCTCGCGCCGCGCCGATACGAGCGGGATCATGATTTCCGGCACCACCGGCTCGCCCGCGCGCACGGTTTCCACCGTCGCCTCGAAAATGGCACGCGCCTGCATGTCATAGATTTCGGGCAGGACAACGCCCAGCCGGACGCCTCGCATCCCCAGCATCGGGTTGAACTCGGCCAGCGCCTCGGCCCGACGCGTGACCTCGGAAAGCGGGCGGTCCAGCGCCTCGGCCAGTTCGCGCATACCTTCGCGGGAATGCGGCAGGAACTCATGCAGCGGCGGGTCGAACAGGCGGATGCAGACTGGCAAACCCTTCATGATTTCAAAGAGTTGCACAAAGTCCGCGCGCTGCATCGGCAAAAGCCGTGCCAGCGCCGCAGCCCGGTCGGGGGCGGTATCGGCGAAGATCATTTCGCGCATGGCCACCAGCCGCGCCTCTTCAAAGAACATGTGTTCCGTCCGGCACAGCCCGATGCCCTGCGCCATGAAGTCGCGCGCGGTCTGGGCATCCGACGGCGTGTCGGCATTGGCGCGGATGCCGATGTCGCGCAGCTCGTCCGCCCAGGCCAGAAGCTGCCGGAACGACTCACCCTGCGCCGAGGGCAGCATGTCCGCCGCCCCCACCAGCGCCTCGCCCGAGGTGCCGTCGATGGTGATGATATCCCCCTCACGGAACACCCGGCCATCGCGGGCGGTCAGCTTGCGGTCTCGGGTATCCAGCCGGATATCGGAGGCGCCCACGATACAGGGCAGGCCAAGGCCGCGCCCGATCACCGCCGCGTGGCTGGTCATGCCGCCACGTTCCGTCAGCACGGCCGCCGCCGAATGCATGCCGCGAATGTCTTCCGGCGCGGTTTCCCGGCGCACGAGGATACAGGCCTCGCCCCGCGCGGCGCTGGCCTGTGCCGCCTGCGAGGAAAACACGATGCGCCCGGTTGCGGCACCGGGGCTGGCGGCGATGCCACGGGCGAAAACGTCGCGCGGCCCGCGCGGATCGACCTGCGGGTGCAGCAGTTCGGACAGCGCGCGGGGTTCGACCCGCAGCACCGCCTCGGCGGGGGTGATCACACCGTCGCGCGCCAGCGCCACGGCGATCTTTAGCCCCGCACGGGCGGATCGCTGCACCTTCACCGCATCCAGCACGGCCAGCTTGCCGTCCTCGATGGTGAATTCGATCTGCATTTCCTCACGCAGGCGCTGACGGCAGATCGCCCCCTCTCGGATCAGTTCGGCGAAGATTTCAGGCGCCAGTTCTTCCAGCGAGGGGCCACGCGGGTCACGGGTCAGATACAGCGCCTCGCCTTTGGTCAGCGCGTCGCGGCCCTGACTTTGCCCCAGATAACGGCCGATCACCTTGGGATTTCCGGTCACCGGATCGACGAACTGGATCACACCGGAGCCCGAGACCCCCTGTCCGATTCCCTGCGCCATCTGCTGCACCACCAGACCCAGCGCCGCCTCGGCGGGCGCGCCCTTGGCCTGACGCAACAGCCGGGCGGTCGTTCCCTCCCATGCGCGGGCCATGGACCGCAGCACATCGGCCAGTTGCCGCGCCGGGTCTTCGGGGAAGGGTTCGTCCATCTCCATCTCATAGGCGCGCAGCGCGTCGTTCAGCCCGCGCGCGCCGGGTTCCAGCCCCTCGAACATATCGGGGTCAAGGCGGGCGACGTGCACGGCATAGCCCTGAACGAAGCGCAGATACAGCGCATCAGCCGCCGCCTGCCCGTGGCTTTTGGCCAGCAGATCATGGCGCGCTGCGTTGAACCCGATGTTGAGGATGGTGGCAGGCCCGCCCCAATCGGGGTTTTCCGGGCTTGGGCGCACCGAAATCAGCGGGCTGTCGCCGAAATGGCCCAGCACCGCCGGGCAATCCAGCATCTGCCCGGCCGCAATGGCCCGCACGGTCGAGGCGGGCAGCGTTACCGTTTTCGGGACGGGCAGTTCCAGCCGGATCAGCCGTTGCAGGCATTTCGCCCGCCAGCCATGGCGCGGGGTCGAGACCTCGGCCGAGGGGGTGATGACGGTGAAATCGGTAAGAAGTTCGGTTTTCTGCACTGCGGCGCCCTTTCGGTTCGCGGGCAGAATACGCCGTTCGGGGCGTGGCGCAAGCGGCGCTGGCAAAAGGGGGGCTTTCCGCCCCCCTCGCCCGTTCCGGGCTCACCCCCCGGAGGATATTTTGACCAAGATGAAGGGGATCAGCCCTCGACCTTGGTGAAGTCGGCCACCTGCGCCACCAACGCGCGGATGCGGTGGAGGAGGTTCAGGCGGTTGCGCCGCACGATGGCGTTGTCGGTATTGATCTGCACGGCGGTGAAGAAGGCGTCGATGGGCGCGCGCAATTTGGCCATGGCGGCCATGGCGGCGGCGAAATCTTCCTGCACCATCGCCGGAGCAATGGCAGCCTCGCCCGCGTCGAGCGCGGCGAACAGGGCGCGTTCCTCGTCGGTTTCGGCGAATTTGGGATCGGCGCCGAAGGAATATTCCACACCGTCCTTCTGTTCGGCCTGGGTCAGGATGTTGTTCGCCCGTTTGAAGCCTTGCAGCAGGTTGGTGCCGTCGTCAGAGCCAAGGAAGGCTTGCAGGGCTTCGGCGCGTTTAACCAGCAGGGTGAGGTCGTCGTTGCCGGGCATGGCAAGGCAGGCGTCGATCACATCGTGGCGGATGCCTTGGTCTTTCAGGAAGACCTTGAGGCGGTCGTGGAAGAAGGAGAGGAGGTCTTCAAGACAAGCCGTCAGAGAAGCAACAGTATCATTCACAAGTTGCGAATCTTGAACATGTATTGGCGGCTCCCGCTGTTCAAACTCAAGGAGCAATTCGTCGGCATACCGTTGCAGGTCATTGCCATCGTCTTGAAGCACTCGAAGCGACCAAGTCTCAAGAAAATACAGCTCACCTTCCGCGGCAGAACCTTCAGCATAAACCGGCCTCATGCGGTGCTGAAACATCTGAGCAAACAAAACTGGCGCGAGCAAAATACGCAGGTTATTATTCACGATAAGTCGGATGGAACCAAGGCACGCACGACGCAGAGCAAACGGATCTTTCGAACCAGTCGGTATCAACTCCCAAGCCCACATACCAGCGAGCGTGTCGATCTTGTCGGCCAGTGCCACAGCGACGCTGACCGGCTCGGTCGGCACGGCGTCGGAGGGGCCGAGGGGCGAGTAATGGTCGCGGGCGGCGTTGGCGATGGCTTCGGGTTCGCCCGCCTCCAGCGCGTAATAGCGGCCCATGGTGCCTTGCAGTTCGGGGAATTCGCCGACCATGGCAGAGCGCAGGTCGAGCTTCGCCAGACCGGCGGCGCGGGCGGCCTGATCCGGGTCAGCCCCCACCATCGGCGCGATCTCGCGGGCGAGTGCGGCGATACGGGCGATGCGGTCGGCCTGACTGCCCAGCTTGTTGTGGAAGGTCACGGCCTTCAGCCCCTCGGCCCAGTCGCCCATACCGGCCTTGGCGACGCGCAGGTCGTTTTCCCAGAAGAAGCGGGCGTCGGACAGGCGGGCGGACAGCACCTTCAGGTTGCCCTTCAGGATCGTCGCGCCATTGTCGGCGGTTTCGCGGTTGGCGACGGTCACGAAGCCCTCGATCCGGCCCGATTTCGGGTTTCTGACCGAGAAGAATTTCTGATGCTCGCGCATCGAGGTTTGCAGCACCTCGGGCGGCAGGTGCAGGAATTCGGCGCCGATGGCGCCCATCAGCACCACAGGCCATTCCACCAGCCCCGCCACCTCGGTCAGCAATCCCGCATCAGGGACAAGTTCAAGACCGCGCGCAAAGGCCTGATTTTGCGCATCATTCCAGATATGCGCCTCACGTTCGGCGCTGTCGAGCATCACGAAGGCGCGGCGCAATTTCGCGGTATAGTCGTCAAAGGACGAAACCGCGAACCGCGCGGGCGCCATGAAACGGTGGCCCCCGGTGGTATTGCCCGCGACGATCCCGTCAACCGACATCGGCACGACCTCGGCCCCGCCCTCGTCGCCCAGAAGGCAGAGGATGGAGTGCAGCGGCCGCACCCAGCGCAGGCTGCCCGAGCCCCAGCGCATCGACTTCGGCCAGGGGAACGTGCGGATGGTGCGTTCCAGCACCTCGGCGATGATTTCGGCGGCCTTGCGGCCGGGTTTCTCGATGACGGCGAAATAGACCTCGGCCTTCTTGTCGGCGCGCTTTTCCAACTGGTCCAGCGTCAACCCGGTGGAGCGCAGGAAGCCGTCCAGCGCGGCCTGTGGCGCGTCGGTGCGGGGGCCTTTGCGTTCCTCGCGCACGGGTTTGCTTTCGGGCGTCAACCCCTGCACCGTCAGCACCAGCCGGCGCGGCGTGGAAAACGCCCCGGCGCTTTCATAGGTCAGACCCGCCTCGACCAGACCGTCCGTCACCAGCTTCTTCAGGTTCTCGCGCGCGGCGGCTTGCATCCGCGCAGGGATTTCCTCGGAAAACAGTTCGATCAGCAGGTCGGACATGGAGATCTTCTTTCAGCTTCGCGGATCATCCGGGCGCGGCCGCGCCCTGCCTGCGGCATACAGGCCCGGCCGTCGCCACGCAAGCGGACCGGGGCGATTTTGCGGCACATCCCGAGGGCGAAACGGCACCGCCCCCGGCCCTGCCGCTTACTTCAGGATGCCCTTGGTCGGGTCTTCCTTCAGCTTGTCGTTCAACTGGTGCCAGGCATAGGCATTGCCGTTCGGAAAGACCGCGACAACCCGATCCACGCCCGGCACGATGTCATGGACCGACAGGAAGGCGATGGCTTCGCCCGTTTCCAGCGCCTCGCCGATCTTTTCGGCATTGAAGCAATCGAACCACGGCGGGCCGACCAGCGGTTCGGCCTGATCATAGACCCTGTAGGTCTCGGTCAGCATGGCCTGGCTCATCGGGGTGTGGAAACAGGCCCGGAAACGCAGCGGCGAGGAGGTGGCGTCAATGCCTTCCACATTCTCGGCCAGAATCGCCTCGGGCGCATCCCCAAGGATCGGGGTCAGCTGGATTTCCGCCCCCGGCTGAAAGGTGGCGGGTTCATAGAAGGCGTAGACCTGCAACCAGTAGATTGCGATTCCTGCGATTGCGGCGATCAAGACGATTCCCCCCGCGATGAGCTTGCCACTCACGCCGCCGTCTCCACCGAGGCGCCCGCCTCGGTCTGGACGAAGGCATCGGCGCATTTCTTCGCCAGCGCGCGCACCCGGCCGATATAGGCCTGCCGTTCGGTGACCGAGATCACGCCGCGCGCGTCGAGCAGGTTGAACAGATGGCTGGCCTTGATGCACTGGTCATAGGCGGGATGCGCCATGATGATGCGCTTGCCGCTGTTCGGATCTTGCGGATCAAAGGTCAGCAGGCGTTCGCATTCAGCCTCGGCATCCTCGAAATGGCGCAGCAGCATCTCGGTCGTGGCGCCGTCGAAATTGTGGCGGCTGTATTCTTCCTCCGTCTGGCGGAAGATGTCGCCGTATTTCAGGGGGATCGGCGATTGCGGATCGTTGAACGGCATGTCCATGACGTGATCAATGCCCAGCACATACATGGCCAGCCGCTCCAGACCATAGGTCAGCTCGCCCGAGACCGGCTTGCAGTCATGCCCGCCGACCTGCTGGAAATAGGTGAACTGGCTGACTTCCATGCCGTCGCACCAGACTTCCCAGCCCAGCCCCCAGGCGCCCAGCGTCGGGCTTTCCCAGTCATCCTCGACAAAGCGGATGTCATGCAGGCTGGTGTCGATGCCGATGGCGTTCAGGCTGCCCAGATACAGCTCCTGCAGATCGGGCGGCGAGGGTTTGATCAGCACCTGATACTGATAGTAGTGCTGAAGCCGGTTCGGGTTCTCGCCGTAACGGCCATCGGTCGGGCGGCGCGAGGGCTGCACATAGGCGGCGGCCCAGGGTTTGTTGCCAAGGCTGCGCAGCGTCGTCGCCGGGTGGAAGGTGCCCGCGCCCACCTCCATGTCATAAGGTTGCAGCACGGCACAGCCCCTTGAACCCCAGTAGGTCATCAGGCGCAGGATGATTTCCTGAAAGCTGCGGGGCGTATCGGTGGCGGACATGGCGGACCTCAGGGAAGACGGGGCCGGACGGCGGCAATTCCCCGTCTGCATAGGCAGAAGGGCCGCGAGGGTCAATGGGATGCCGCCCCCGCTTCGCGGCGGCGCGCCTGCTCGCGGAACTGTCAGATTTCAGGGATGCACAGCGTTTGCATGCGGCGGCGGGCGCGTGTAACGCTCGGGTGAGGTGGACGTGACGGGATTACAGTGGGAATGAGACATATTCTTTATCTGCTTGGCCTTGTGGTGCTGCTGGCACTGCCGCAGGGGGCGCGGGCGCAACAGCAATACTGGCTTCAGATCGAGGCGCAGCCGACCCTGCGCGAGGCCGAGGATCGGGCGCGCGCCTGGTCGGCGCTGTTTCCCGATGTGGCGGGCTTCACCCTGGGGGCGGGCTGGTATGCGCTGACGCTGGGTCCGCATCTGGATCGCGACTCTGCGCAGGAACGGCTGGTGCAACTGAAACGCGAGGGGCTGATCCCGCGGGACAGCTATGTGACCGACAATCGCGCGCTGCGCGAGCCCTTCTGGCCCACCGGCATGAATCTGGCTCCGGCCCCCGCCGAACCCGAGGCACAGCCCGTTACCGTACCCGAAGTGCAGACCCTGGCCCTGCCCGACGCCGGAACCGGCACCGACCCGGCCCCCGCACCGGAACCGGAGGCGCAGGCGGCGCCCCCCGAGCCTTCGCCCCCGGCGATCATCGAGGAAAGCCCGGCCGAAGCCCGCGCCTCGGAAGCCCTGCTGAGCCGGGATCAGCGGATGGAATTGCAGGCCGCCCTGCAATGGTATGGCTTCTACAATGCCAGCATCGACGGCGCCTTCGGACCCGGCACCCGCAAGAGCATGGCAGACTGGCAGACCGCGAACGGGCTGGAACCGACCGGCATCCTGACCACGATGCAGCGCGACACGCTGGTCGCGGCGCACCAGCAGGCGCAGGCGGAACTCGGCCTGCAAACCGTGACCGAACAAGAGGCTGGGATCGAAATCACCCTGCCGACCGCGCTGGTGGAATTTGACCATTACGAACCGCCCTTCGCGCATTTCCGCGAAAAGAACGGCTCGGGCGTTCGGGTCATCCTGATTTCGGAACCGGGCGATCAGTCGACGCTCTACGGGCTTTACGACGTGCTGCAAACGCTTGAGGTCGTGCCACTGTCGGGCGAGCGCAGCCGTGCCGAGCGCAGCTTCACCATCGACGGGCGCAACGGCACGGTGGCAAGCCATACCTATGCCGAACTGTCGAAGGGACTGATCAAGGGTTACATGCTGATCTGGAACCCGGCGCAGGACGAGCGCATGGGCCGCGTGCTGGCAGCGATGCAGTCGAGCTTCCGTTCGGTCGGGGACAAGGCGCTGGATCCGGGTCTTGTGCCGCTGTCCGACGACAGCCGCCGCAGCTTGATGGCCGGGCTGGAAGTTCGGCGCCCTGAACTGTCGCGCACCGGCTTTTATGTCGATGGCAGTGGCGCCGTGCTGACCACCCGCGAGGCGGTGGAAGGCTGCAACCGTATCACGCTGGACCTGCGCACCGACGCCACCGTCACCTTCTCGGATGCCGCGACCGGGCTGGCGCTGCTGAAGCCCGCGCAACAATTGTCTCCACCCGCCGTCGCCGAATTGCTGACCGGGCCGGCGCGTCCCGGACAGGAAGTTGCCGTCTCGGGCTACAGCTATGAAGACACCCTGCCCGCCCCGACCCTGACCTTCGGCACGCTGGAGGAAATGAAGGGGCTGGACGGTGAGGCGGGCATCGCGCGTCTGTCGCTTCAGTCGCTGCCCGGCGATGCCGGTGGCCCGGTGCTGGACGGCGCGGGCACCGTCATCGGTATGCTCATGCCGCGCGACACCGCAGGCAGCCGCAAGCTGCCCGACAGCGTGACCTATGCCGCGCAGGCCGCCACCATCGCTACCCGCCTGACCGAAGCGGGGATCACCCCGCATGCCTCGGCGCGCAGCGGCGCCATGGCGCCCGAAGATCTGAGCCGGATGGCGCGAGGCATGACCGTTCTGGTCTCCTGCTGGTAAGCCACCGGAGCCCGCAGACAAAAAGGGGCCGCCACGCGCGCGGCCCCTTTTGCATGTCAGTCGCGCCAGAACCGCGCCATGAACAGCACATAGACCGACAGCAGCTCCAGCCGCCCCAGGATCATCCCGGCAATCAGCAGCCATTTGGAGGCGGGCGGAAAACCATCCACCGCGCCCGTACGCCCGACCTCGGGGCCCCAGACCGGCCCGATATTGGCAAGCGAAGTCCAGGCCCCGGTCAGCGCCGCGCTGTCCGACAGGCCGCTGAGCGACAGCGCCACCACCAGGAGGCCGAAGGTCAGCACGAACAGCGTGAAGAACATGATGACCGAATCCAGCACATCATCGCTGACCGGATGCCCGCCATAGCGCATCTGCACCGCCGCACTGGGATGGCGCAGACGACGCAATTGCACCTTCACCGCCTCGAACAGGATCAGATAGCGGAACACCTTGACCGAACAGACGGTGGAGGAGGTGCAGCCGCCGATCAGCCCCACGGTCAGCAGCACTGTAAAGGCGAAAGCCCCCCAGAGCGTGACATCAACCGAGGCATAGCCGGTGCCGGTGAACACAGTAACGACGTTGAACAGCACATCCGTCGCAATACGCTCCGGCGCGATCTCGTGCTGCCACCAGGCGATGAACAGGATCAGCCCTACCGCGACCGCATTCCAGCGCAGGAAGGCCCGCACCTGAATATCGCGGAACAGCGGCGCCACATCGCCCCGCATCACCTGCACATAGCGGATGAACGGCAACGAGGCCATGAGCATGAACAACACCGCCACCAGCTTCGATGCCTCGGGGAAGGCCGCGAAGCTCAGATCGCGGGTCGAGAAGCCGCCGGTAGAAACGCAGGTCAGCGCATGCATCACCGCCTCGAACCCCGACATGCCCAGCGCCCGGAAGGCCAGCGCACAGGCCACGGTGATCAGCGCGTAGATCTGGATCAGCCCGACCGAGATTTCAAAGGCGCGGGGCAGGATCTTGCCCAGCGTGTCAAACCCTTCCGAGCGGAAGAACTGCATCCCGCCGACTTTCATCACCGGCAGAAAGATCAGTGCCACGATGACGATCCCCAGCCCGCCCAGCCATTGCAGCATGCCGCGCCAGAGGTTCGTGCCCATCGGCAGCAGGTCAAGCCCCGGCGCGCCGGTTTCGGCATCGGGGCCGATGATGGTGGTTCCGGTGGTCGTCATGCCCGAAACCGCCTCGAAATAGGCATCCGTCGCGCTCAGCCCCGGTTCGCCCAGCATGAAAGGCAGCGCTCCGAAGGCGGGCAGGATCGTCCACACGGCCGTGGTCAGCACGAAGGCCTGTTTCACGGTCAGCCCCGTCCCCGTCGCATTGGAACAGGTCAGGGCCATCACGGCACCGGTCACAGTGGTCACCGTCGCCGCCGAGAGGAAGGCCAGCCAGTTGCCATGCCCGGTGATGCGGTCCAGCCCCAGCGGCAGCAGCATCAGCCCGCCCAGCACAACCAGCAGGAGGCCAAGGATATAGACGATCGGTCGCAGATCAATCATGCACAGAACCTCGCCCCGCAGCAGCCGGCTGTCAATCGCGCCAGAAACGCGGCATCAGGACCACCAGAAAGGCCAGCAGCGACAGGCGGCCCAGCAGCATGGCGGCAATGAGAATCCACTTCGCCGCCGTCGGAAATTCGATGAAGGTTCCGGTGCCCGCAACCAGCGGGCCGATGCCGTAGCCGATATTGCCGATCGAGGTCCAGACCGCGAACAGCGCACTTTGCATGTCGACGCCGGTGAAGGTCAGCGCGGCACTCAGCACGCCGATGATCAGGATATAGGAGGTGACGAACATCATCACGCCATTCATCGTCTCGGTATCCACCCGCCGACCGTCATAGCGCACAGCGGCAATCCGGTCCGGCATGTCGATCTGGCGCAGTTGCGCGATGACGGCCCGCACCGAAAGCTGCACCCGGAAGACCGTCAGCGCGCCCGAGCTGGAGCCGGAGCAGCCGCCGATGACCCCAAGGATGAAGGCCGCCACCAGGACGAAGCCCCCCCAGTTGGAGAAGGTTCCGGCAAAGAAGCCGGTGCCCGTCATGATCGAAGTGGCATTGAACAGCACGTCACGGAAAATCGGCTCTGGGTCGCCGCCTTCGGTCAGCACCCGCCAGAGCGTCAGGATCAGCACCGCCACTGCCAGCCAGATGACGAAGGCGCGCGCCTGCGGGTCACGCCACAAAGCGCCATGGCGGCCGGTGACCATCTGGACGTAGCGGATATAGGGCAAGGCGGCCAGCACCATGAACAGCGCCCCCGCATATTCGGGCAGGCCCGGATAGGCACCGAAAGAGGCATCCTGCGGGGAAAACCCCCCGGTGGCGATGGTGGCGAAAGCATGCACCACCGCATCCAGCGGTGCCATGCCGACCCCCAGATAGACCACCAGACAGGCCAGCGTCAGCCCGGCATAGACCCCCAGCAGCGAAAGCGCGATATCGCTTGCCCGCGGCAAGACCTTGCCCAGCGTGTCAAAGCCTTCGGTCTTGAAGAACTGCATGCCGCCGACCCGCATCACCGGCAGGAAGATCATGGCGATGAAGGCGATGCCCAGCCCGCCCAGCCAGTTCAGCATGCCGCGCCAGAGATTCAGACCCTGCGGCTGATCCGCCAGCCCGATGATCACGCTCGATCCGGTGGTGGTGATGCCCGAGACCGCCTCGAAATAAGCGTCCGTAAAGCTCAGCCCCGGTGCGCCGGTCATCATCGGCAGCGCCGCGAACATCGGCAGGACCACCCAGATACCAATGGTCAGCAGAAAGGCTGACCGGGTATCAAAACCCCGGTTCAGCCCGGCCCGCGTTGCCATGGCGACCAGCATGCCGGTTCCTGCGGTTATAATGGCCGCCTCGACAAAGGCCCCGGCATTGCCGTTGTCCATTGCCCCGTCGAGCAGCGCCGGGATCAGCATGAGACTGCCCAAGATGAACAGCAGTCGTCCAAGGATACTCGCGGCGGGGGTCAGGTCGATCATGATGCGCAAGACCTCGACCGCCCGCAGGCGTTTGTCAAGCGTGGCCCTGCGACAGGGCCGCGCGCCCCGGATCAGCCGACGTGGAACAGCGTGCCGAACAGGCGGGGATCAAGGCTTGCCTGCGCGAAGGTCGGGCCTTCGGTCAGCACGCTGACGGCATCATGGCTGTGCAGGCTTTCCTGATGGCTGGCCACGATACGGAAATCGCCCACCCGCGGATCGGCCTGCAACTGCGCACAGAACAGCCGCGCGGCATCCTCAACGAAGATCGGATTGGCGGCATTCAGTTCCGCAAAAGCCTGTTCATCCTCGCGCTTCACCATCACTTGCGTCTCGGTCGGCACGGCGCGGCGGCACAGTTCGATCAGATCCTCGAACCACAGCGCAGGGCCCGGATTGGCCACGACCGAAATGCGCGCCACCGACCGCTGCGAATGCGGCGTGGCCAGTTGCCCGCGCGTGCGGCGGGCATGTTCGCTGAGTTCCAGCGAGCACGGGCAGGTCGAGGAGTAAACATAGTCGAGGTGCATGATCTTCAGCCGCTCGCCCGCGCGGTCAACCAGTTCCAGCGCGATGTCGTAATATTGCCAGCCCGACAGCCCTGACCGCAGCGACGGCACCTTCACGGGGAAGGAAAACCGCATCTGGATACGCGCATCGAAGCTTTCCAGATCGCGTTTGTAGTCGCTCAGCGCATGTTCAATGACATCGAAGCTGAAATCCCGCTCGGCATGGGTATAGAATGACCGCATGATGCGGCTCATGTTGATGCCCTTCTTTTCCGCCTCAAGGCTCACCGTTCCGGTGACGCTGGTTTCCAGCAGCACCTCGCCCGCATCGCGGGTGCGATAACGGATGGGCAGGCGGAAATTGGAAATCCCGACATGCTGGATCTGCGTCTTCGCCCCCCGGATCAGACTGGCCGGGCCGTTCTGCAAATCGGGCAGCGTCGCCTTGTAGGCGGCATCGGCACGGAATTCAGCCGGATAGATGGTGGACAGGTCGGGATAGCCGTCGCCGATCAGCGCCCGCGCGGCGGGATCAAGCGCCAGCATCTCCGTGTCGGAAGCCTTGGAGGCCCATTGACGGATCAGCGCCAGCGCCGCCTCCACCTCTTCAGGCCCAGGCTTGCGATCCAGTTCGGGGGTGCGGATGTTCATTGGCGGTCCTTTCGGTTCCGGCGCGGGAGAGACAGGTTCCTTGTCCGCGCCTTCAATGTCAGCAGGATATACGAAGGGCCGCGCCCCCCGGATCACTCACGCCCCGGTCTCCCGGAGCGCAGGGTCAACATAGGCATGGCCAGGGATCATTGTAAGGCCGGAGGCGACGCGAAAAAGCGCATTTGCGCCGCCTGCCGGTGCCGGGATCAGACCGCCGCCAGCGCGTTCTTCAGGTCTGCCACCAGATCACCCGCATCTTCCAGACCGACCGAGAACCGGATCAGGCCAGGCGTGATGCCCAGCAGGTCTTTCTGATCCTGCGGCAGCCGCTGGTGCGTCGTGGTCGCCGGATGGGTGGCGATGGATTTCGCATCGCCCAGATTGTTGGAAATCTTGATGATTTCCAGTGCGTTCATGAAGCGGAACGCCGCCTCTTTCCCGCCCTTGATGTCGAAGGCCACCATGGTGCCGCCCGAGCCCATCTGCTCCATCGCCAGCGCGTGCTGCGGATGGCTGGCAAGGCCGGGGAAGATCACCCGCGACAGCCGCGCATCACCTTCCAGCGCCTGCGCCACCGTCAGCGCGCTGTCCGCCATGGCACGACAGCGCAGGTCCAGCGTCGCCATGCCGTTCAGCATGATCCAGGCGGTGAAGGGGCTCATCGAGCCGCCGGTGTGCTTCATGTAGGGTTCAACCGTCTTGCGGATGAATTCGGTCGTTCCACAGATCACCCCGCCCAGCGCGCGGCCCTGCCCGTCGATGTGCTTGGTCGTCGAATAGATCACCGCGTCTGCACCCAGTTCCACCGCCCGGCTGAAGATCGGGGTCGAGAACACGTTGTCCACGATGACCAACGCGCCCGCCGCATGGGCGATATCCGCCACGCCCCTGATGTCCACCAGCTCCAGCGTCGGATTCGACATGCTTTCGAAGAACACGGCCTTCGTCACGCCGGGCCGCACCGCTGCGCGCCATTGGTCCAGATCGGCGCCTTCGACGAAGGTGACCTCTACCCCGTAGCGGCCCAGCACCTCTTCAAGGATGTAAAGGCACGAGCCGAACAGCGCCCGCGCCGAGACCACATGGTCGCCCGCGCGCAGTGCCGACACCAGTGCCCCGTTCACTGCCGCCATGCCGCTGGCGGTGGCAAAGGCGTCTTCAGTGCCTTCCAGCGCCGCGATGCGTTCCTCGAACATCCGGGTCGTCGGGTTGCCATAGCGGGCATAGATGAACTCGTCGCCCTCGATCTTCAGGAACCGCGCCTCGGCTGCCTCGGCCGTCGGATAGGCAAAACCCTGCGTCAGAAAGATCGCCTCGGCCATCTCGCCATACTGGCTGCGGCGGCTGCCCTCATGCACCAGCGTGGTGCGCGTTTTCCAGTCTTTGCTCATCTCTGCCTCCGGCAAAACAAAACCCCGAAGACCGTCCGGCTTCGGGGTCAGAGCCCTTCACCTTTTAGCGGTTTGTTTAACGTGGCCCGCAATCCGGTCACAAAGCGCCACAAGGCCCGCCATACGCCCGGCGCACGAAAAGGTCAACGCCACGCGGGTTGCGCGCACCCCCGCTTTGCGTTTTTGTGAGCGCAAACAGGAGATGCCGCCATGACCATCGCGCTTTACTACTGGCCCACGCCGAACGGCCACAAGATCACCATCGCGCTTGAAGAACTGGGCCTGCCCTATGAGGTGAAGCTGGTGAACATCGGCAAGGGTGACCAGTTCGCCCCCGATTTCCTGAAGATCGCGCCGAACAACCGGATGCCCGCCATCGTCGATCCCGACGGGCCGGATGGTGCGCCGATCCCGATCTTCGAAAGCGGCGCGATCCTGCAATACCTCGCCCGCAAGACCGGCAAGCTTTACGGCCGGACCGAGCGGGAGCGCGTGGCGGTGGATCAGTGGCTGATGTGGCAGATGGGCGGCGTCGGGCCGATGGCCGGTCAGGCGCATCACTTCCTGAAATACGCGCCGCAGATGGACCCGCCGCAGGTGCTGCCCTATGCGCAGGAGCGCTACAGGAAAGAGGTTGGCCGCCTTTATGGTGTGCTGGACCGGCAGTTGCAGGGGCGCGAATTCGTCGCGGGGGACAGCCTGAGCATTGCCGATATTGCCATCTGGCCCTGGGCGATGGGCTGGGAAGGCCAGCAGCAGACGCTTGACGACAAGCCCGATCTCGCCCGCTGGCTGAAGGCTCTGGGCGCGCGTCCCGCCTTCCAGAAGGGTCGCGCCGTCGCCGCCGAAGCCCGCCAGCCCACGATGGACAAGCAGGCGATGGAGACGCTTTTCAAACGCTAGACCGCGCCGCTCGGTCAGGCGCTCAGCAGCGCTGCGACCTCACGCCGGTGCGGGCGCTGGCGGTGTTCCATCACATAGACCCCCTGCCAGCGCCCCAGCACCAGCCGCCCGCCGATCAGCGGGATGGTCAGGCTGACCGGCAGCAGTGCCGCCTTGATATGGGCGGGCATGTCATCCGGCCCCTCATAGGTATGGGTCAGCCAGCGCATCGAGGGATGGGTGGCCGGCGGCACGAGCCGGTCCATCCAGCCGGTCAGATCGCCCTGCACCTCCGGGTCGGCATTCTCCTGGATCAGCAGACTGGCCGAGGTATGGCGGATGAACAGTGTCACCACGCCTTCGGTGCGCCCTGCACCTTCGGCCCAGTTGCGCAATTCGCGGGTAAACTCATAAAGGCCGGGGCCCTGGGTTGGGATCGTGAACAGCGTATTCATGGTGCCTCCGGTGTCAGGGTGCCGCGATAGCGGATCAGCAACCCGCCCCACGGCAGACAAGCCGCCACGTCGAAAGCCACGCCCGTTTCTGTTCCCGTCTCGGCCACCTCCGCCCGTGGCAGGCAGAAGCGCGGCACCGGCAGACCCAGAACGCGTCCGCCGGTGACATGCAGACGAAATCCGCCGGGGATGGGCTCGGGGCGCATCATCAGCACGAAGGGGCCAAAGCGCTCCACCACCCTGCCCGCCCGGAAGCTGAGTATTGACGGCGTGCACCGGCCCCCAAAGTCACGCAGCCAATGCACCATTGCCCCTTCGCGCCGCGTGGTCAGGTGCAGGTCAATCGTGCCCGCAGCGGGAAACCGGCCCAGCCACAGCAAAAGCCCGGCCACGATGCCGCTGCCGCGCTCCACCAGGCACGGGCCGGACCAGCGCCGGGGTGCCGCCGTCGGCCTGTGCAAAGCGCGCAGGCGGACCGGCAGGTCAACGGCCCCCAGCGCTTGCAGGAACGGGTCGCTCATCCCCCGAAACCGCCGGGCAGAAAGCGGCTGCGCACCTCCGGCCCCGGCACCAGACAAGTCTCGGTCCGCCCGAACAGGCGATAGCGGTTGCGCGCAATCAGGTGATAGGCCGGATCTTTCATCACCCCCGGCAGAAAGCGCAGCAGGCCAGCCAGCGCCCAAGGCCCGCCCAGCCGCCGCATCGCCGCCGAAAAGGCATCGAGCCGCTGGTGGATCTGTCCGTCCACCACCACCAGATTGGTCTCAAATTCGGTCAATGGCAGGTCCAGCGCGGCATAAAGCGCCTGCCCCAGCGGGCTTTGCGCGGTGGCAAAGCTGAAATGTCGCTGCCGATCCCTGCGCAGCATGAAGCGGAAGAAGCCCGAACACAGCACACAGACCTCGTCAAACACGATCAGGTCGCGGCCCGACAGACGGGCTTGCAGAACGGGGGGCAGACTGGAAACCGGGACAGGCATGATCCGGGTGTAGGCCGCAGGCCCGCATGGGTCAATGCGGGCTAAAGGCGCATCCCGCGAAACACTTTGGGCAGTTCGCCGGGCAGATCCTCGGCGATCAGGCCGGGGCCGAAGCTGCGCGCGGCCTCGACATGCAGCCAGGCGCCGGTCGCGGCCGCATCGAAAGCGCCGAGGCCACGCGCCAGAAGGCCGGTGATGATCCCCGCCAGCACATCCCCCGCCCCGGCGGTGGCGAGCCATGGCGCCGCACGGTCGTAAACCGCCGCATTGATGCGGCAAGCCCCGGAAGGCGCGGCGATCACCGTATCCGCCCCCTTGAACAGCAGCACGCAGCCCGCCCGCGCCACCGCAGCCCGCGCGGCATCCACCCTGGAAAAGGCCGGGCCTCGGGTCGCGGGCTCTGCCAACCGGGCGGCGATGTCGGGGAACAGCCGGGCGAATTCGCCCGCATGCGGCGTCAGCACGCAATCCGCGTGCAGCATCGCAAGCAGCCCCGCATCCCGCGCCAGCAACGTCAGCGCATCGGCATCCAGCACCAGCGCGCGGCGGCTGCCCAGCGCCTCCGCCACATGCCGCGCCTGCAAGACCCCGAGGCCAAATCCCGGCCCCAGGCACAGCGCATTGATCCGCCGGTCCGCCAATACCGGCGCCAGCCCCGCGCCACCAACATGCCGCAGCATGATGGCATCCAGCCGCGCCGCATTCTCGGCCATTGCATCAGGCGGACAGCCCAGCGTCACCAGCCCCGCCCCCACCCGCAGCGCCGCACGCGCCGAAAGCCGCGCCGCGCCACCGCGTCCCTGCCCGCCCGACAGGATCAGCGCATGACCGTGATCGAACTTGTGCTGCCCGCTGCCCTTGCCCATCTGCGCGTTTGCCCCGGCCAGCGTCACATCCTCCCCGGCGGTTCGTCCCAGCCCGATATCGACCAGCCGCAACGCACCACAATGCAACGGACCTTCCGACAGCACATGACCCAGCTTCCGTGCATGGAAAGTGACGGTCAGCGCGGCGGAAGCCGCCGCCTCCCCCAGCACGCGGCCGCTGTCCATGCACAGGCCGGATGGCGCATCAACCGCCACCAGCCGCCCCGCGGGAAGCCCCGTCATCACTGCCGCAACCTCGGGCGGGAGCGGCCGGGTCAGCCCGGTGCCGAAAACCGCATCGACGATCACATCCGGCACCTTGGCCCCGGCCTGCCCGATGATCGCCGCAGCCTCCCACTGCGCAATCTCACCCATCACGCGCCAGAGGTCGTAATTCACCCGCGCATCAGGCGGCAACTTTGCGGCATCGCCGTAGAGGAAAACCGCAACCTCCCAGCCCCGCTCCCGCAAAAGCCGCGCCACGACGAAACCATCCCCGCCGTTGTTGCCCGGCCCGCACAGCACCAGCGCCCGGCGCGCCTCAGTTTCTGTCCGCAAAAAGGCCGGCGTCCGGGGCAGAACCCCGGTCGCGGCCCCGCGCCCCTCGGCCAGTTCCGGCCATTCCGCCAGCAAGGCCGCCACCACGCCGGAGCCCGCACGTTCCATCAGCTCCAGCCCTGTGACTTCACCAGAGGCGATGGCCGCCTGTTCGATGGCGCGCATTTGGGCAGCACTCAACAATTCGGTCATCTTTGAGGCTCTTGTTGATTCAGTTTTGCCGCCAATCGGGGCAATATGCACAAATATTGTGCAAATGCGGCGATTTTGCCGGTTCATATCCGACACTGAAAGGCTAGCCGATTGTCCCCCCCGCCGGGAAGTGGTCACTGACCGTCAAGACGCAATTGCCAGCGGGGAGTCGGCCCATGAAGAAGATCGAGGCGATCATCAAGCCCTTCAAGCTCGACGAAGTGAAAGAAGCACTTCAGGAAGCGGGCATTCAGGGCCTGTCGGTCACCGAGGTCAAGGGCTTCGGTCGCCAGAAAGGCCATACCGAACTCTATCGTGGCGCCGAATATGTCGTCGACTTCCTGCCGAAGGTGAAGATCGAGGTCGTGCTGTCCGATGACATGGTGGACACCGCCGTCGAGGCCATCATCTCGGCCGCGCGCACCGACAAGATCGGTGACGGCAAGATCTTCATCTCGCCGGTGGAACAGGCCATCCGCATCCGCACCGGCGAAACCGGCGACGACGCCGTATAAGGCTTTCGCCGGCCCCGGCACGCCCGGGGTCCGGCCCCGCCCATACCGGGCCCGCAAGGCCCGCCCCCGACAACCCAACCGAAAGGCAGACTCATGAGCGCAGTCGCTAAGGCTCTGAAACTGATCAAGGACGAAGAGATCGAATATGTCGACGTCCGTTTCACCGATCCGAAAGGCAAACTCCAGCACGTCACGCTGATCGTCGACCTGATCGACGAAGACTTCTTCGAAGAAGGCTTCATGTTCGACGGCTCGTCCATCGCGGGCTGGAAGTCGATTGACCAGTCGGACATGAAACTGATCCCCGATGCGACTTCGGTCTACATCGACCCTTTCTATGCCGAGAAGACGCTGTGCGTGCACTGCGACGTGGTCGAGCCGGACACCGGCGAAGCCTATGACCGCTGCCCGCGCCAGATCGCCAAGAAGGCCGAAGCCTACATGAAGTCCTCGGGCATTGGCGATACTGCCTATTTCGGCCCGGAAGCCGAATTCTTCATCTTCGACGACGTGCGCTATTCGGTCACGCCGCAGAAGGTTGCCTTCTCCATCGACGCGGAAGCCGCGGCGTGGAACACCGATGCAGCCATCGAGGGTGGCAACCTCGCCCACCGCGCCGGTCACAAAGGCGGCTACTTCCCGGTCAACCCGATCGACGAAGCCCAGGACCTGCGCGGCGAGATGCTCTCGACCATGAAGCGCATGGGCATGAAGGTCGACAAGCACCACCACGAGGTCGCGACCTGCCAGCACGAACTGGGCATGATCTTCGGTGGTCTGGTCGAACAGGCCGACAACATCCAGAAGTACAAATACGTCATCCACAACGTCGCGGCTGCCTATGGCAAAACCGTGACCTTCATGCCGAAGCCCATGAAGGGCGACAACGGCTCGGGGATGCACGTCAACATGTCGATCTGGAAAGACGGCAAGCCGCTGTTCGCAGGCGACAAATACGCTGACCTGTCGCAGGAGGCCCTGTATTTCATCGGCGGCATCCTGAAGCATGCGAAAGCACTGAACGCCCTGACCAACCCCTCGACCAACAGCTACAAGCGTCTGATCCCGGGCTTCGAGGCTCCGGTGCTGCGGGCCTTCTCGGCGCGCAACCGTTCGGGTTGCGTCCGTATTCCGTGGACCGAATCGCCGAAAGCCAAGCGTGTGGAAGCCCGCTTCCCCGATCCGGCGGCGAACCCCTATCTGGCTTTCGCTGCCCTGCTGATGGCTGGTCTTGACGGCATCAAGAACAAGATCGATCCGGGCCCGGCTTCGGACAAGGATCTTTACGATCTGCCGCCGGAAGAGCTGGCCGAAATCCCGACCGTCTGCGGTTCGCTGCGCGAGGCGCTGGAGGAGCTGGAGAAGGACATGGACTTCCTGCTGGCCGGCGACGTGTTCACCAAGCCGCAGCTTGAGGCCTATATCGGCCTGAAGTGGGAAGAGGTCTATGCCTACGAGCACACCCCCCACCCGGTCGAATATCAGATGTACTACTCCTGCTGATCCCTTTCGGATCGCAGTCAAAGGGCGCCTCCGGGCGCCCTTTGCTTTTGGGCCTCCGGCGCAATTATGGCAAGGATAGGGCATTCCTGCGCAACAATTCCCTGATTTGACCATGCTTCCCCCGCGAGCACGGCACAATCCAGAGGTTAGCTGCCCTCAGAACACGCCTGTTGGAGGTATGCCATGTGGTCACGACCCGACAGTATGATTGCCCAGATTCTGTACACCGGCGGCCCCGTGCCGAACTTTGCCGCGCTCGTCAGCATGATTGACCGGCACCTGACACGCCACTTTCCGGCCGGGCACAGCCTGACCTGGGACCATGATGACATCGCCAGTTTCGACGCAGGCGCACTGCGCCTGCTGCTGGCGAAAAACGAGCCGGCGCCAAGCGGTTACACGGCAAGCCTGACACTTGCTGCCGGTCCGCGCCCTGATCTGGAGGAAGGCACCCTGCCGCTGCTGAGCCAGGAAAACCTGTCGCGCGTGCTGACCCAGATTGTCGAAGGCACCCTGCGCCAGCATCCGGCGGAAACCGTTCTGTGGCAACACCGGCCGGAGCCGCTGGATTCCGATCTGGCCGATGCAGTGGCGCTTGGCCTGCCGGCACGCGAGGAGGTCGACTATCTTTCCAATGGCGAATCGGCCAATTTCACGACTGTCCCAACAGTGTGGAGCCCACATCCCGTACCACAGCCCTCGCCGCAGCCCCGACCCGAGATGCGGCACGAGGATGGCCATGACCGTGCCGCCATGGCCCGGGTCAGGGATGCGCTTTATGGCGAGATGCCCGCGGCAGTGACGCCGCAGCCGAAGGCCGAAGCCTCACCGCAGATGCGGCTGGCTGTCCATGCGATGAACTGCACACTGATCGCCGTGGCGCTGCCTGTCGGCACCGCGATGATGGCTTACAGTTTCCGCAAGGGCGAAAACCTCGCCGCCAGTGCGCGTGCGCTTGCGCTGACTGGCATGGGGCTGGCGCTCTGGCACAATGTGGCATCCTTGCCACTGCCGGTCTGACCCCCTCTTGCGCAAGGTCCGGGCGGGTTCCATATGAACGGCACGGGGCGTCAGGCCCCCGCCGTCCGCAGGGCAAGTGCCCATGGTGAAGCCTGACCCGTGACCCTTTCCTCAAGGTCATCCGGCAAGGCCAATGCGGACAGCTTTGAACGCCCGCTGCATGACCATGCGAAAGGGTTACACCATGACGACGACGATCCCCGCGACCACCGCGATGAAAGCGCAGGCCCGCAGGCTGCGCAGCGCCCTTGGCGCACGCGGCCAGACCCTCAGCCACTCTGCCGCGCTGGAGCTGGTGGCACAGACCCACGGCCTTGCCGACTGGAACACCGCTGCGGCGCTGTCGCCTGCCGGGCAGGCACTGCAACCGCATACGGTGGGCGAGCCGGTGCGCGGCCACTACCTCGGCCAGCCCTTCACCGGACGGGTGCATGCCCTGCGCCGCAAGGGTGCCGCGCATATGGAAATCGAGATCCAGCTGGACCAGCCGGTGAACGTATCCCGCTCGGCCCTGTTCGAGGCGCCCCGGCGACGCATCCGTGCCACCATCGGCCCCGAGGGCCGGTCGATTGGCGCCACCTCGGACGGGGTGCCGCATCTTCAGATCGCGGCGGCCTGATCCATCAGCCGGTCCAGCGCGCGGAGCGCCCGCGCCTCGAATGCCGCAAGCCGCGCCGGGGAAACATCCTCGGCGCGGTAAAGCGCGGCAAAGCCGAAACGGGCTTTGGGCGCGCAGACCTTCAGCACCCCCCAGCGCAGCATGCGCCGCACCGGGCGCCGCATCACCAGCCAGTCGGCCCAGGCCGGGCCGCCCAGCGTGGTGACGGCAAGCAGGCCGCGCAACCCCGTCAGCCTGCCAGAAATCGGGCCAAGATCGCTGGCGTGGTCATAGGCGTGACCCGGCACCCAGACCCGGTCGATCCAGCCCTTCAGCATCGCGGGCAGACCATACCACCAGGTCGGGAACACCAGCACCACCAGATCGGCGCGTTCAAGCTGCGCCACCTCGGCCGAGACCGCGCGGATATCGTAGGTTTCCGCATAGGTGGACCGCCACTCTGCCGCCGTCAGCACCGGCGAAAAGCCCGCTGCGTAAAGATCCAGCCGCTCCACCACCGCACCGCGCGCCGTGATCCGATCCGCAAGCAGACGAACCAGATGCCCGGTCAGGCTGTCCTGCAGGGGATGTGCGCTGACCAGAAGAACCCGCATCACAGCCCCGCCGCTGCCATTCCGGCGCGGGCTTCCGGCTCCAGATCCTCCAGCCGCACCAGATAGGTGTGGATAGTGAAGACCACAGCCCGCGTGTCCGGCAGGCGCAGCAGGCATTGCCGCTCGCAGCGCATGTAGAGCCGTTCGACCGGCGGCGGGCGGCGGGCACCCTCGGGACGCGGCTGGAACAGCGCCGGATCATCATAGACCAGCGCATTCATCCGCCACAAAGCCTGTTCCGGCCGGATCGCATCAAACAGACGCTGCACCCGGCGGGCCACGTCGTCGGTGTAGTGATCAACCGGCACATGGATGCGCGTCATCGCCCGGCCGATCTTTTCGGCCAGGGTCCAGCTTGCCGGAAAGCACAGAACCGCGCCGGTCAGAACATGTTCGGTGCCATCATGCTGAAGCAGGCACAGATCCTCCTGCACCAGACGCCCGGCGGTCATCAGCGGGCGGCTGCGGTCCAGCGGTACGATTACGCCATCGGGGCGCGTCACGGCATCAGCACCGACCCGGTAACCCGGCACCTTTGCGACCTTCGCCAGCACGGCGGACAGCAGTTCCTCCGCCGCCACCCTGGCCTGCGGCAGCAGGGCGTGAACCAGAGCCGGATCACTGGCCAGACGCGCGTCACGTTCAGCCATCTGGCCCGCGAAAGCATCATCGGCGCGCAGCCAGTCATCGCCCTCGACCGGCAGGATACCGGGCAGGCGCGCGGTGCGCGGGTCCATCCAGGGAGCGAACGGCAGGCGGGATTGCAGGATCGGCTGTGTCATGGAGCAGAGGCTAGCCTGCCACAAGCACAACCGGAAGGGGGAAGTCCTTGAAAAAACATCTGCAACTCAGGTTGCAGATGACGATATAGCATGTCGGGTACGATTGACCGCCCGTCCTCGTCAGCCCAGATGCCGACCCAGCCCTGCGAGCCTTCAGGCCGCTTAGCCACGGACCCGCGAATGACCCTTCCCCGCCCCAAACCGCTCAGCGCCGCGATGCTCGTCGCGCTGACCTGCCTGTTCATCATGGCCACGGCCAATGCCACGCATTTCCGCAACGGCGCCCGCATCTTCGAAGGCGCCCCCCTGGCCTTCGTGACGCTGGAGGCGGCGCTGTTCTTCCTGTTCTACGCGCTGATCCTGCCGTTCAGCCAGCGCTGGATCGTGAAGCCCGTTCTGGTGTTCCTGCTGCTCGTCTCGGCCTCGGCCTCGCATTTTCTGGAAACCTACGGCACGATCATCGACCGCGAGATGATCCAGAACGTCATGAACACCACCACGACCGAAGCCGGACATCTGATCACATTCGGCTTCATCCGTGACATGCTGATCTTCGGTGTCCTGCCTTCGGCTGTCGTGCTCTGGGTGCCGCTGAAGGATGAGCGCTTCCTGCCGAAGCTGCTGCGCACGGCGGTCATCGCCGTGGTCAGCTTCGCGCTGTGCCTCGGCCTGCTGCTGACCGACTACAGCCGCTTCGCCGCGATCTTCCGCGAACAGAAGGAACTTATGGCGACCTGGAACCCCGGCGCGCCAATCACCGGGACCATCCGCTATGCCAAGCTGATCATGCGCAGCCAGAACATCGTCGTGGCCCCCCTTGGCACTGATGCGAAGGCGGGCCCCTACCTGTCGCAACCCGGCAAGCCGGTGCTGGCGGTGATCGTGGTGGGCGAGACCGGCCGCGCTGCCAACTGGTCACTGAACGGCTACAGCCGCGACACCAACCCTGAACTGGCGAAACGCGACATCACCTATTTCACCGATGTGACCTCCTGCGGCACCTCCACCGCGGTTTCGGTGCCCTGCATGTTCTCGGCCCTGCCGCGCGAGGATTACACCTACACCAGGGGGCTGTCGCAGGAAAATCTGGTCGATGTGCTGGTCCGCGCCGGGTTTGATGTGAAATGGTGGGACAACAACACCGGCTCGCAGCATGTCGCCAAGCGCATCGGCGAGCAGGAATATGACAAGGAGAAAGATCCGGTGGCCTGCGCGCTGGGGGAATGCGATGACCGTATCCTGCTGAAACAGCTTGCCGCCGAACTGCCGAAGATCACGAAGAATACCGCGATCATCCTGCATACGGTGGGCAGCCACGGCCCGTCCTATTACCTGCGCTACGATCCGGCGACGGCGCCCTTTGCGCCAACCTGCCAGACCGGCGAGTTGGGCAAGTGCAGCAGCGAGCAGATCGTGAACACCTATGACAATACCATCGCTTTCACCGACCGCATTCTGGCGGAAACGGTCGACATGCTCGCGGGGGCGCCGAATGTGGTGCCGGTGATGTATTACGTCTCGGATCATGGCGAGAGTCTGGGTGAGAACGGCCTCTACCTCCATGCGGCGCCCTGGTTCATGGCGCCAACGGAACAGACCCATGTGCCGATGGTCACCTGGGTCTCGCCCGAGGCCGAAAGCCGGCTGGGCCTGACGAAAGCCTGTCTGGATGCCCGCAAGGCAGATACCCTGTCACATGACAACATGTTTGCGACGGTGCTGGGGATGCTGGACATCCAGACCGAGGCGCGTGACCCGGCGCTGGACCTGACCGCCGACTGCCGCAACTGAGGCTGAGGTCAAGAACGACAGGCGCGCGTCGCATCCCGGCGCGCGCCTTTCCCATGCTGCGGCCCAGTCTGAACCCGGACACGGAGGCCGCCATGCAAAGCTATGCCGATACCCGCCGCAAGATCGACCCGAGCCGGGGTGACCGGCTGGGCGATGGCACCCCCAACGACAATGACCGCGTAGAGATCGGGCCGACCCAGCTTGCCTTTGCCGAATGGGCGGCGGCGGGGCTGGAATTGCCGGACCTCGACCGCATGCGCCATTACCGCTGGGACCGGCTGGTCAGGGCGCTGGTGGCGCGCGATGTGGGCGGTCTTCTGATGTTCGACCCGCTGAACATCCGCTATGCAACCGACACCACCAACATGCAGCTCTGGAACAGCCACAACCCGTTCCGTGCCTGCCTGATCTGCGCTGACGGGCATATGGTGGTCTGGGAATACAAGAACTCGCCCTTCCTCGTGACCTTCAACCCGCTGGTGAAAGAACTGCGCTCGGGCGCGAGCTTCTTCTACAACGTCTGCGGCGACCGCACCGCGCAGGACGCCGGTTCATTCGCCGCGCAGGTGGACGAAGTGATGCGCGCCCATGCCGGGGCAAACCGGCGGCTGGCGGTGGACAAGATCATGGTCCACGGCTTGCGCGCGCTGGAAGCCGCGGGATTCGAGGTGCTGGAGGGCGAGATCATCACGGAACGCACCCGCGCCATCAAGGGCCCGGACGAGATTCTGGCCATGCGCTGCGCCCACCACGCCTGCGAATCCGCCATTGCCGGGATGGAAGCGTTCACACGGGAAAACGTGCCGAAGGGCGGCGTGTCCGAGGATGACATCTGGGCCGAACTGCACAAGGGCAACATCCGCCGGGGCGGCGAATGGATCGAGACGCGGCTTCTCGCCTCCGGTCCCCGCACGAACCCATGGTTTCAGGAATGCGGGCCGCGAATCGTTCAGAACAATGAAATCGTCGCCTTCGACACCGATCTGATCGGCAGCTACGGCATCTGTATCGACATCAGCCGCAGCTGGTGGATAGGCGACGCACGGCCCTCGAATGCGATGATTTCCGCGATGAACCATGGGCTTGACCATATCCGCGACCATCAGGCCCGGCTGAAACCCGGTGTCACCATCCGCGAACTGACCTTCGGCGGGCATCAACTGGAAGATCGCTACTGGAAGCAGAAATACTCCTGCAAGATGCACGGGGTCGGGCTGTGCGACGAATGGCCCTTCGTGCCCTACCCCGATGGCTGGGTGGATGGCGCTTTCGAGGTCGCACTGGAACCGGGCATGGTGCTTTGCACCGAGGCGCTGATCAGCCCGGAGGGCGGAGACTTCTCGATCAAGCTTGAAGATCAGGTGCTGATTACGGAGAATGGCTGCGAGAACCTGACCCGCTATCCCTTCGACCCGCGCCTGACGGGCGAAGCCTGACCGACGGAGCCCGCCAATGCCCTTCCGCCCCGCCCTTGCCTTTGCCGCTCTGGCCCTTTGCGCGGGATGCGGTGGCGGGGGTGGCCGGCAGGCGGCCGAAGCGTCGAACAGCCGCTGGGCCAGCATGTCGAACCCCGCCTCGCAATATTGCGCAGAACTGGGCGGGCGACTGGAGATGCGGCAGGAACAGGCGGGCGAGGCGGGCTATTGCCATATGCCCGACGGCACCGTGGTCGAGGAGTGGCAGCTTTATCGCGGCAAGAACGCGCTCTGACCCGTCAGGGCAGCAGCGCATCCAGTTGCACCTCCAGCCCCGCACGCATATCGGCGCCTGTGGTCAGTCGCAGCTCCATCAGCCCCAGCGTCGCAGCATAGAACAGCCGCGCCGCATGTGCCGGATCATCGTGACGGGCTTGCGTGAAAAAGCCTTCCAGCACCGCCAGCCGCCGCGCATCCATCGCCGCCACCGCCTGCGCGACCTGTGGTTCGGTCCGCGCCCAGCCACGCAGCGCGGGCTCGACACCGGCGCCACCGTAAGCTGCGGGCGGTGCAACGGAAATCCGCCCGATCAGCGCCTGTAGCGCCGCCCGCCCCTCGGCCCCGCTGGCCAGCACTGTGGTGGTGATCTCTTCTTCCGCCAGCCGCTGCCACAGTGCGACCATCTGCACCTTCAGTGCCGCCAGATCAGCGAAATGCCAGTAGAACGAGCCCTTGCTGGTTCCAAGACCACGCGCCAGCGGCTCCACCCGCAGCGCGGGGGCGCCGCCGTTCACCAGCGCCCTGAATCCCGCCGCAATCCAGTCGCGAGGGGTCAGGCGGGTGCGGTCTGTCTGCAAGGCAGGTATGGTCATGCGCGAACCATACGATAGAGTATGGACTCGGGGCAAGCAGCCATGCCACAAACCATACGCAACCGTATGGAGTTGGCCATGTCCCTGCATCGCCTCACGGCCCTGGCACTGGCCGCCTTCCTGATCAGCCACCTAGCGCATCACCTGGCGGGGCTGATCGCCGGACCGGCGCTGCATCTGGCGCTCTCGGCCCCCTTCCGCGCCTTCTGGCGGCAGCCGGTTGTCGAGGTCTTGCTGCTGACCGCCTTCGCGGTGCAGATCACCACTGGCCTGCGCCTGTTGTGGCGTGGAAGGGCCTGGCGCTGGCGCGGCCTGCGCCGCTGGCAGGCACTGTCCGGCGTCACCCTCGCCGGGTTCCTGTGTATCCACATCGGCGCGGTGCAGGCCGCCCGCGTCACGGGCACCGACACCAACCTGCATTTCGCCGCCGCCGGGATGCAATCCGGCCTCTGGGCGCTGTTCTTCGCGCCCTATTACACCGCCGCCGTGACCGCGCTTGGCCTGCATACCGGCATCGCGCTGAGGCGCCGCACCGGGCAGCACTGGGCCTTCCCCCTGCTGACTTCCGCCGGGCTGGCGCTGGGGATCGGCCTTGTTCTGCTGATGGCGGGCCTGATCCATGATTACACTGTGCCGCAGGAATGGCGCGCCGCTTTCGGATAATGCACCGCCGCCACCTTGCCAGCCCGGCCCTTGCGGATTAAGGGGGCGCAACCCCGCATCCCCGTCAGGAAAGGCCCGCCGATGATCCCGCGCTACTCCCGCCCCGAGATGGTCGCCATCTGGTCGCCCGAGACCAAGTTCCGCATCTGGTATGAGATCGAGGCGCATGCCTGCGACGCGCAGGCCCAGCTTGGCGTGATCCCCAAGGCCAATGCCGAGGCCGTCTGGCGCGCGAAGGATGTGGAATTCGACGTGGCCCGCATCGACGAAATCGAGGCGGTGACCAAGCATGACGTCATCGCCTTCCTGACCCACCTGGCCGAACATATCGGCTCGGAAGACGCGCGTTTTGTCCATCAGGGCATGACCTCGTCGGACGTGCTGGACACCACGCTGAACATCCAGCTTGTCCGCGCCGCCGACATCCTGCTGGCCGATATGGACCGGGTTCTGGCCGCGTTGAAGACCCGCGCGTTCGAGCACAAGGATACCGTGCGCATCGGGCGCAGCCATGGCATCCATGCCGAACCGACCACGATGGGCCTGACCTTCGCCCGGTTCTATGCTGAAATGGATCGCGGCCGTGCCCGTCTGGTCGCCGCGCGCGAGGAAATCCGCACCGGCGCGATTTCAGGCGCCGTCGGCACCTTCGCCAATATCGACCCCTTCGTGGAGGAATATGTCTGCGAAAAGCTGGGTCTGGTGCCCGAGCCCGTCTCGACCCAGGTCATCCCGCGCGACCGTCACGCCATGTTCTTTGCCACGCTGGGCGTCATCGCCTCGTCGATCGAGAATATCGCCATCGAGATCCGCCACATGCAGCGCACCGAGGTGCTGGAGGCGGAAGAATTCTTCAGCCCCGGCCAGAAGGGTTCGTCGGCCATGCCGCACAAGCGCAACCCGGTGCTGACCGAAAACCTGACCGGCCTCGCGCGGCTGGTGCGCATGTCGGTGGTGCCAGCGATGGAGAATGTGGCGCTCTGGCATGAACGCGACATCAGCCATTCCAGCGTCGAACGCGCCATCGGCCCGGATACGACCGTGACGCTCGACTTCGCGCTGAACCGTCTGGCGGGGGTGATCGAGAAGCTGGTGATCTACCCCGAGAACATGCTGAAGAACATGAACAAGTTCAAAGGGCTGGTCATGTCGCAGCGCGTGCTTCTGGCGCTGACTCAGGCAGGGGTAAGCCGCGAGGATGCCTACCGTCTGGTGCAGCGCAATGCGATGAAGGTCTGGGAAAAAGGCGCCGATTTCAAGACCGAACTGCTGGCTGACCCGGAAGTGACCGCCGCGCTGTCGCCCGCCGAGATCGAGGAGAAATTCGATCTGGGCTATCACACCAAACATGTGGATACGATCTTCGCCCGGGTGTTCCGCGCGTAACAGCGCCGGGCGCAGGAGGGTGGCATTTCAGTGGGGCGGGCCGTTGGGCCTGCCCCTTTTTTCATCGAAAGGCCCCGTTTCCCTTGAAAGATCCGGCGGGTATCGGACCAAGGTCCGGCCCATGCAGGTTCCACACCCTGAAAGGCCGGAAACGTGGTATCCTTTCCCAAACCGGAGAACCGCCATGCGCCTGATCCCTGCACTACTGCTTGCCGTCACGCCCTTCGCCGCCTTCGCCGCCGGGTCTGATGACACCGAGCCGCCGAAACCCACCGAAACATCGCAGACCTGCAAGAACGGTCAGGTCTGGGACGACAAGACCAGGGCCTGCGTGAACCCCGAGGAATCGCGGCTGGACGACGACGCCCGCTTCCGTGCCGTACGCGAACTGGCCTGGGCCGGACGCCCCGCCGACGCGCGCCGGGTGCTGGCTGCCATGCACGAAGGCGACAGCGACCGCGTGATGACCTATGACGCCTTCACCCTGCGGATTTCCGGCCGGATCGAGGAAGGGCTGGCCCGTTATGAACAGGCGATTTCGGCCAATCCCGCCAATATCCTCGCCCGCAGCTATTACGGGCAGGCTCTTGTTCTGCAAGGTGAATACGGCATGGCCCGTGAACAGCTCGCCGCCATCGACAACCGTGAAAGCTGGGCCTGGCGCGCCCTGAACCATGCCATCGAGACCGGAGAAACCGCCAACTATTAAGGAGGGAACCATGCGCCTCAGAATTGCTGTTCTTGTCTGCCTCGCCCTGCCTGCCCCCGTGCTGGCCGAAGGCTGCCACCAGCAAACCGCCATGAACTGCGCCGAAGGGATGCAGTGGAACGCAGGCACCAAATCCTGCGAACCCATCTCCAGCTAAGCGCCCGTTAACCGGCGCCTGTCAGCCTGACCCCGGAAGAATCACCGGAGGCGACATGGCGCAGGCGCTTGCTCGGATCAAACCTGTCCAGATTGCCGTGCCCCGGCCACCGGGCACGGCGCTGCATTTGTCACGGCGGCAGAAGGCGGCAATCATCGTGCGGCTGATGCTGGCCGAAGGCTCACCCCTGCCGCTGTCCTCGTTGCCCGAGGCGATGCAGACCGAACTCGCACAGCAGATCGGCGAAATGCGGCTGGTGGATCGCGGCACGGTGCAGGCGGTGGTGGCGGAGTTTCTGGAGGAACTGGAACAGGTCGGGCTCAGCTTCCCCGGCGGTCTGGAGGGCGCATTGTCCCTGATGGACGGGCATATTTCCGGCGCGGCGGCGGCGCGGCTGCGCCGGATGGTGGGGCTGCGCCCCGATGCCGACCCATGGGACCGCATCACCGCCCTTCCCCCCGATCTGCTGCGTCCGGTGCTGGAGGTTGAAAGTACCGAAATCGCTGCCATCATGCTGTCAAAACTGCCCGTGACGAAGGCGGCGGCGCTGCTGGGCAAGCTGCCCGGCGACAAGGCGCGGCGCGTCGCCTATGCCATGTCCCGCACCGCCAATGTCGATCCGGGCACGGTGCGGCGGATCGGGATGTCGCTGCTGACCCAGCTCGACAACCAGCCCGCCAAGGCCTTCGATGCGGGGCCGGTGGAACGGGTGGGGGCGATCCTCAATGTCTCCCCCGCCGTCACGCGAGAGGAGGTCTTGCAAGGGCTGGACGAAACCGATCAGGGCTTTGCCGAACAGGTGCGCAAGGCGATTTTCACCTTCGTGCACCTGCCGCAACGTCTGGCCCCGCGCGATGTGCCGCGCCTGACCCGCGCGGTGGACCAGCCGACGCTGGTCACCGCACTGGCAGGCGCCCGCAGCCCCGATCAGCAGGCGGCGGCAGAATTTATCCTCGCGAACCTCTCGCAACGTATGGCGCAAACCCTGCGTGAGGAAATCGCCGAACGCGGCAAGGTGCGGGACCGTGACGCCGAAGCCGCCATGACCAGCGTGATCGAGGCGGTTCGCGGCATGGAACGTGAGGGCGAACTGACGCTTATCCGCAGTGAGGAAGAGGAGGAATGACCCTGCCCACCGCGTCTTGCCCTTCCCGCGCCCCGCCCCTAGGGTCTGCCGGACCCAGACAGGCGAAGGCAGATGCACCAGACCGAAACCACCCGTGGCATCCTGCTGATGCTGATCGCCATTGCGACCTTCACCAGCATGGATGCGCTGGCCAAGACCATGGTGGCCGATTACCCGGCACTTCAGGTGGTCTGGGCACGCTATACCGGGCAGACCGTTATCGTGACGCTGGTCTTCCTGCCGCGTCTGCACCAGCTGTTGCGCACGCGGCATCCGGGCCTTCAGGCGCTGCGCTCGCTGTTCCAGTTCGGCGCAACGGCCTTTTTCTTCCTCAGCCTCGGGCATATTGGCCTCGCGGAGGCGACCGCGATCACCGATCTGAACCCGGTTCTGATCACACTGGGCGCGGCATTGTTCCTGGGCGAGAAGCTGGGCCCGCGCCGGCTGGTCGGGATTGGCCTGTCGCTCGTGGGGGCGATGATCATCATTCGCCCCGGTCTGGGCGTATTCCAGCCCGCCGCCCTGCTGCCGCTGGCCTGCGCCTGCTGCTATGCCGCCTTCGCGCTGGCGACCCGCTATGTTGGCCGCAGCGAGGGGTCATCGACCGCACTGCTGTACTCCGCGCTGTTCGGCACATTTGCCACCAGCGTTATGATGCCGGGCATCTGGCAACCCATTGCCAGTGCCGACCTCTGGAAATTCCTGCTGATCGGCGCGCTGGGGTCGGTGGCGCAATTCTTTCTGATCCGCGCCTTCACGGTGGCGGAAGCCTCGGCCATCGCTCCTTTCGGCTATGTCGGGATCATCTTCGCGACAGGCTGGGGCGTGCTGCTGTTCGACGAATGGCCCGATCTCTGGACTGTCGTCGGCGCCCTTGTGATCGTGGGGGCGGGCCTCTATGTCTGGCATCGCGAAACGCGGGATCGCCCGCGCCACCCGAGACCGGAATGAAACCATCGGAAAAGCCGCGATTCCGCGTGGATCACTGGCTTCAGAACCTCGTCCTGCGTGGCCTGATCGGGACGCTGCTGACCCTGCCCTATCGCTGGCGGGTGCCGCTTTGCGGCTGGATCTTCGCGCGGGTCATCGCCCCGCTGGCAGGTTATGACCGGCGCATCCGTGACAATCTGGCCCGGATCTTCCCCGACATGCCCGAGCCCGAGGTACGCCGCATGTTGCGCGCGGTGCCTGACAATGTGGGGCGCACGGTGATCGAACTGTATTCGGGCGCCCCTTTCATCGAACGGGCACTGGCCGCGCCGATGCACGGCCCCGGACTTGCCGCGCTGGAAGAGGCGCGGGCGGCGAACCGCCCCGTGGTGCTGGTGACCGGGCATTTCGGCAATTACGATGCCAGCCGCGCCGCGCTGATCGCACGGGGATTCCGCGTTGGCGGCCTTTATCGCCCGATGACCAACCGCTATTTCAACGCGCATTACGTCGCCGCCATATCGCGCATTGGCACGCCGCTGTTCGCGCGCGGGCGGCAGGGCATGGCCGGGATGATCCGCTTCCTGCGCGAAGGCGGGATTCTGGGCATTGTGCAGGACCAGCACATGAACCTGGGCGTGAAGCTGAAATTTTTCGGCCATGACGCGATGACAGCGCTGTCGGCAGCTGAACTGGCCCTGAAATATGACGCGCTGGTGGTGCCGACCTATGCGATCCGGCAAGAAAACGGGCTGGATTTCGACATTCTGGTCGACGCGCCGATCCCTCATACGACAGCAGAACAGATGACCCAGGCACTAAACGACCATCTGGAGGCGCATGTGCGCGACCATCTGGATCAGTGGTTCTGGATACACAAACGCTGGAAGGTTTAGTTCACGCGTTGCGCGGCCAGAATCTCGGCCGGACCGGCGCGCTGGATCAAGACCACCGCAGGCTCATCCCCCGCCAGCGGCAGCGTGAGGTCAAGCGGCGGCTGGCCCGGCCATTCGGCCACCGGCTGCCAGTCGGTGACGATGTTGCGGTAGGTCACAGTACGGCCCGCATTCTCGCCGCGTTCAATGTTCACGGTTTCCTCGGGGCGATACCGGACAAGCTGAATTTTCATCGGCAGCCCCGGCCCCTCGGCCGATTGCGCGCGGACGCGGATCTGCCCGCCCTCGCGCTGCACCTCCAGTGTCACCGGCGACCCGGCCCCCCGCGCGCTGCGAATGGCCTCCAGCACGGCTTCGGGGTCATTGCCTTCCACCCGCGTGCCGCCATTCACGATCATCTGCGGGGTATAGATCGTGCGGCTGCGCACGGCGCGGGCATAGGCTTTCTGGCGGGCGGTAAAGCCGGGCTGGGCCAGATGGTCCTCCCAGCCGATGTAATCCCAGTAATCGACATGCAGGGCCAGCGGGATAACGGCGGGATCGGCGGCCAGCGTCGCCAGCAGGTCATCGGCGGGCGGACAGGACGAACAGCCCTGCGAGGTATAAAGCTCCACCACCACCGGCCGGTCGGCTGCCGTCTGCGCCTGCCCGGCCACGGCAAAAGCAAGCCAGAGGCCGCATGCGGCTTTGAGTGCATCGCGCATCATGGTCTTCCCGATCCCCTCGTGATGTATCGGTTCTAGCCAACAAGCCCCCCGCTTGCCAATCAAGGTTTTGCGAGAGCCCGCGAGGCAGCGTATCCTGACGCCGGGCGACCTGCGGGCGGTGCCCGGCAAAACCGTGCCGAGCGGATCAGAAAGCGCTGGATTTTCGGCATACAATTGCATACAAAGCCCGCAGATTCCCTTGCGTGATGCGCCGCATTGCGGCATGACCGGAGGGAATACCACGGACCCGAGCCCGAATTTCCGAGCCACAGCCAGGAGGCGACCATGACCGTCACCGTCGGACACGACAGCAGCAAAACGAGAAAGACCCTGACCGCAGGCGGCCAGTCGGTCGCCTATTACTCGATCCCCGCCGCCGAAGCCGCCGGTCTGGGCGAGTTCGCCAAACTCCCGGCCGCGCTGAAGGTCGTGCTGGAAAACATGCTGCGCTTCGAGGATGGCAAGACCGTTTCGGTCGATGACATCCGTGCCTTTTCGGACTGGGGCAAGATGGGCGGCAAGAACCCGCGCGAGATCGCCTATCGCCCGGCCCGCGTGCTGATGCAGGATTTCACCGGCGTTCCGGCCGTGGTGGACCTTGCCGCGATGCGTGACGGCATCATCGGCCTTGGCGGCGATGCACAGAAGATCAACCCGCTGAACCCCGTTGACCTCGTGATCGACCACTCGGTGATGATCGACGAATACGGCCATCCCCGCGCCTTCCAGATGAACGTGGACCGCGAATACGAGCGGAACATGGAGCGTTACGTCTTCCTGAAATGGGGTCAGAAGGCGTTCAACAACTTCCGCGTGGTGCCGCCCGGCACCGGCATCTGCCATCAGGTGAACCTGGAATACCTCTCGCAGACCGTCTGGACCGATACCGACCAGAATGGTGAACTGGTTGCCTATCCCGACACGCTGGTCGGCACCGACAGCCACACCACGATGGTGAACGGTCTGGCCGTGCTGGGCTGGGGCGTCGGCGGCATCGAGGCCGAAGCGGCGATGCTGGGCCAGCCGGTTTCCATGCTGATCCCCGAGGTCGTGGGCTTCAAGCTGACCGGGCAGATGATGGAAGGCACCACCGCCACCGACCTCGTGCTGAAGGTCGTGCAGATGCTGCGCAAGCATGGTGTGGTAAACAAGTTCGTCGAATTCTACGGCGAAGGCCTGGATCACCTGCCGCTGGCCGACCGCGCGACGATTGCCAACATGGCCCCGGAATACGGCGCCACCTGCGGATTCTTCCCGATCGACAACGAAACCCTGCGCTACCTGCGCAACACCGGTCGCGAGGAATCGCGGATCGCGCTGGTCGAAGCCTATGCCAAGGAAAACGGCATGTGGCGCGGCCCGGATTATGACCCGGTCTACACCTCGACCCTGCATCTCGACATGTCGGAAATCGTGCCCGCCATCTCGGGTCCGAAGCGTCCGCAGGACTACGTTCCGCTGAACCTTGCCTCGCAGGGCTTCTACAAGGTCGTGTCGGATTACCGTGGCGTCGATCTGTCGAAAGCCGCCGACGAAATGGCCGGTGAAGGCGCCGTGGCAACCGCCCCGGCCACCGATCCGCGCAAGACCGTCAAGGTCGAGGGCAAGGATTTCACCCTGACCGACGGCGATGTGGTGATCGCCGCCATCACCTCCTGCACCAATACCTCGAACCCCTATGTGATGATCGGGGCAGGTCTGGTCGCGCGCAAGGCCCGTGCGCTGGGTCTGAACCGCAAGCCCTGGGTGAAAACCTCGCTGGCGCCGGGATCGCAGGTCGTGGCGGAATATCTGAACGCTGCCGGGCTTCAGGAAGATCTGGACGCTGTGGGCTTCAACCTCGCCGGTTTCGGCTGCACCACCTGCATCGGCAACTCGGGTCCGCTGGGCGATCCGGCGATTTCCAAGGCTATCCAGGAAAACGATCTGGTGGCAACCGCCGTGCTGTCGGGCAACCGCAACTTCGAGGGCCGGATTTCGCCCGACGTGCGCGCCAACTATCTGGCCTCGCCGCCGCTGGTCGTGGCCTATGCCATCGCCGGGTCGCTGAACATCGACCTGACAGTCGATCCCATCGGCCAGGACAAGGACGGCAAGGATGTTTTCCTGAAGGACATCTGGCCGACCAACCGCGAAGTGGCGGATCTGGTGGAAAAGACCGTGACCCGCGAGGCGTTCCAGACCAAATACGCCGATGTGTTCAAGGGCGACGAAAAGTGGCAGGCGGTGGAGATCACCGACAGCGAAACCTACGACTGGCCGCCGAGCTCGACCTATATCCAGAACCCGCCCTACTTCCAGGGCATGGGCAAGTCGAAAGGTGTGATCAACGACATCGAGGGTGCCCGCGTTCTGGCGCTGCTGGGTGACATGATCACCACCGACCACATCTCGCCCGCCGGTTCGTTCAAGGCGACCACCCCGGCCGGAAAATATCTGTCGGAGCGTCAGGTTCCGGTGTCCGAGTTCAACTCCTACGGGGCCCGTCGCGGCAACCACGAGGTGATGATGCGCGGCACCTTCGCCAATATCCGCATCAAGAACGAGATGCTGGATGGCGTTGAAGGTGGCTACACCAAGGGGCCGGATGGTCAGCAAACCTCGATCTATGATGCGTCGATGGCCTATCAGGCCGAAGGCACGCCGCTGGTCATCTTTGGTGGCGTCGAATACGGCGCAGGCTCGTCGCGGGACTGGGCTGCGAAAGGCACCGCGCTGCTGGGCGTGAAAGCCGTGATCGCGGAATCGTTCGAGCGTATCCACCGGTCCAACCTCGTCGGGATGGGCGTCATCCCGTTCGAGTTCACCGGCGGCGACACCCGCAAGACGCTGGGCCTGAAGGGCGATGAGGTCGTGGCGATCCATGGTCTTGCCGGTGACCTGAAACCGCTGAGCCTGGTGCCCTGCACCATCAAATACGCGGATGGCACCGAGAAGACGATCCAGATCAAGTGCCGCATCGATACGGCCATCGAGATCGAATATGTCGAAAATGGCGGCGTGCTGCACTATGTGCTGCGCAACCTCGCCTCGGCCTGATCTGCACTGAACGGACCGCAAGGGCCCCGGAGCGATCCGGGGCCTTTCGCATTTCCGGCGGCGTGGATACCGTGCGGGCGCAGAAAGGTGCTGCAAGGGGGGGTGAACCCCGCGCAGTGCCGCGTTATACAGGAACCGAAGTGCGCGGCGGCAAGCTGCTGCGTCAGGGCAAAGCGGATGGGCGGGACAACCGCCAGAGCGGTGGAGGCAGATATGCGCGGGTTTCTGTCAGGCGTGATTTCAGGCGGGATCGTGGGGGTGCTGGGCCTTGGTGTCCTGTCGCAACTGGCGCCGCCCCCGGCCGGACGTCCGGCCCCGGCAGCCGAGGTCGCCAATGTGGATGCGCCGCCGGTCACGGTGCCTGAGGCCGCACCCGCCGAAAGCCCCGCGGCGGCCCCTGCCACCGTGCCCGCGGCAGAACCTGCCGCCCCCGAACAGCCGGACATGGCAGAGGCAGCGCCGCCGCCGGCTGCCTCCGAAGCCCCGGAGGCGCCGCAGCGCCCGGTGGAACCCGCCGCCGCCCCGGATCTGGCACTGGCCCCGGCCACAGAGCCTGCCGCGCCGGTGCAACCCGCCTTGCCAGAAGCCGGGGCGGACAGCGATGCGGCCCCCGCTGCCGCCGAGCCGCCGCCGGTTCCGCCTCTGACGCCCGAGGAAGAAGCGATGCTGGCCCCGGTCGACGAGGGCGCGCTGCCCGATGAGATTCCGGCCCATTCGCCGCTTGCCCCCGAAGCCCCTGCGGAGGCAGAGACCGAGGCCCCGGCAGAACCCCTGCTGGACCGGCCGCAACCCGGATTGACCGGCACGGTCGATGGTGTAACCACCGGCCGCCTGCCCGCGATTGACGTGGCCCCCCCGGCCGATCCCACCGCGACAGAGCCGGATCTGGCCGATGATCCGCGCCCGCTGATCCGTTATGCGATGCCCTTCGACAATCCCGCCGCCAAGCCGCTTTACGCCATCGTTCTGGCCGATGACGGCCTGCCGGGCGTCGACCGTGCCGCCATTGCCGCGCTGCCGCTGCCGGTGACCATCGCGCTGGACCCGGCCGCACCGGATGCCGAAGAGATTGCAGGCGCCTATCGCACCGCCGGGAAGGAAGTGGCCATGCTGGCGACCGGCCTGCCGAAAGGGGCCACCGCCGCCGATGTGCAGGTCACTTTCGCCGCAAATGCCGATACGCTGCCGCAGGCGGTGGCCGTGGTGGATCTGCCGCAGGGCGGGTTCCAGAACGACCGCAAGCTGGCGAGCGACGTGGTGCCGGTGATCAAGGATCAGGGGCGTGGCCTGGTCACCTTCGACCGGGGGCTGAATGCCGCCGATCAGGTCGCCCGGCGCGAGTCGGTGCCTGCGGCGGTGATGTTCCGTCAGATCGACGGCGAGGGCGAAAGCGTGCCGGTCATGCGCCGCTATCTGGATCGCGCGGCCTTCAAGGCGGCGCAGGACGGCAAGGTGGTCGTTTATGGCACCGTCGCGCCCGACACGATCGCGGCGCTGCTGGAATGGTCGGTCGAGGGCCGCGCAGGATCGGTGGCTCTGGCGCCGCTTACCGCCGTTCTGGCCGCGGGCCAGTAACCGGCTGGCGGCGCCGCAGCGTCAACGCAAGCCATTGCGTTGGCACGCCGCCGAAACCGCCGCCACGGCGCAAGGTCAGGGCCACCAGTTCCCAGCCCGGCCCGCAGGCGGCCAGCAGCCAGGCCGGATCGGGCTGGTTGAAGTATCGCCCCAGCGCATCCGCCCCTTCCGCGTCGCCGGTCCTGAAACTCGCAAACATCAGGCCACCGGGCCGCAAGGCGCGACGGATACGGGCAAGAATGTCGGGCAATTCCGGGCGCGGCACATGCAGAAGGCTCGCATTGGCCCAGACAGCATTATAAGCCGCATTTGCCTCCAGCGCGTCGAACTGCAAAAGCCGCGCGGGGCGCCCCAGCCGTTCAGAGGCGATCCGCACCAGCGCGGCGCTGCCATCGGTCGGGTCCAGCCCGATCCCTGCGGCAAGTATGGCCGCCGCGTCCGTGCCCGCGCCGCAGCCCAGTTCCAGAATATGCGCACCGGGCGCCAGCCTGGCCAGAAATCCGGGAAGGGCGGGATGCGGGCGGGCGCTGCCTTCGGTCGCATAGCGCGCAGCCTGTGTTTCGCAGAACAGCCGGGTCCGGGGATCGCCAGCCATACCCGGCTCAGGGCGTGATCATGGTCACGCCGGGCAGGCTTGCGATATAGGCCATGTCGCGGTCATAGGTTTCGGTCATCACCGCGACCATGTCATCGGTCCAGTCCGGCAGGGCAAAGGACATTTCGACCACATCGGGCCGCGCGAATTTGTCGAGGAATGCCGAAACCACCCGACGCCGTTGCGCCACGCCCTGCGGCGGGTGCTTTTCCATATAGGCGGCCATCCGGCTCATGCCGTCCACGGTCATCACCGTGCCCAGCAGATCATCCGCGCCCTCCAGATACATGCCGGAGGGATGGCCCGACACCGCCTGCAGCACCTCGGGCCAGATCAGCGGTGTATCCTCGTCCGCCCAGACGGTGATCGGAACGCCGGGGTTACGGTCGATCAGTTGCAGGATCAGATCGGACCAGCGCAGGCTCAGCGGGTCGGTGCCCTCGATGAACTCGGCATAATCGCGGCCCCGCTGACGACGGTGCAGTTCCGGCAGATAGGTGGCGGGGTTGCGCAGGCCCAGATGGAACTCTGCCCCGATCTCGGGGAAGATCTGGCAGATCGTGCGCATCCGGTCGCCGCCGGTATGATAGAACCGCCCCTTCACCGCCCAGGCGGGGAAGGACAGAAAGTTCTCCCATGACAGGACAAGCCGGTCGGCCGCATCGGCATCCATGATCTGATCCAGCAGATTGGCCTGCATTTCCATGCTGGCGGGCTGCCCTTTCAACTGGATCGCCGCGTCGCGGATCAGGTTGCGATAGCGCCCCGGTTCCGGCACTTCGATGCCGACCGCAGCCAGCTGCCCGGCGTTGCGGTGCAGGGTCCGCACCAGACGGTCGTCATCGGTGCAATGCACCCCGAGGTGATAGGCAATACGCATTTGGCTCTGTTCTGGCAGTTGCTGCTCGTTGATGCTGAATATACGGGGTTTTCTGGACAGATAAACCGCTTTCCTGTAATCGGGCCTGATGATGCCCGAGCAAAAGACTCAGTCACAGCCTTTCAGACTGCCGCGCCTGCCCGATGTCTGGACACTGGCCGCCGTGGTCATCGGGGTTGTGGTGCTGGCGCCCGTCCTGTCCGTGGTCTGGATTGCCTTCCACCCGACGGAAAACATCTGGCCGCATCTGATGGCGACCGTGATGCCGCGCTATCTGGCGACGACGGGTCGCATGATGCTGGGGGTCGGGCTGCTGACGGCCGCCGTTGGTACGGGCGCTGCATGGCTGGTGACGATGTACCGCTTTCCGGGCGCAAGGTTCTTTGACAGGGCGCTGCTGCTGCCGCTGGCGATTCCGGCCTATGTCGGCGCCTATGCGCTGGTCGATTTCTTCGATTATTCCGGTGCGTTTCAGGTCGGCCTGCGGTCGCTGATGGGCTGGCACAGTGCGCGGGACTACTGGTTCCCGACAGTGCGGTCGGAGGGTGCGGCCATCGTCGTGCTGTCGGCGGCGCTTTATCCTTATGTCTTCCTGCTGGCGCGCGCGGCCTTCCGCGAACAATCGGGCGGCTGTTACGAGGTGGCGCGCGCGCTGGGGTCCGGCCCCTGGAGCGTGTTTTTCCGCGTGGGTCTGCCGCTGGCCCGGCCCGCCATTGCCGCAGGCGTGGCACTCGCGCTGATGGAGACGGTAGCCGATTACGGAACGGCCACGCATTTCGGGGTTCAGACCCTCACGACAGGGCTGTTCTCCACCTGGCTGACCACCGGCAATGCGGGGGGCGCGGCACAGATCGCGGGCGTTTCGCTGACGGTGATCGTGCTCCTGCTGGGGCTGGAACGCTGGAGCCGCCGCAATGCCCGCTTCCATGGCTCGGCCCGGCAGGCCCGCCCGGTAGAGCCACAGCCGATCCGGGGCCCGCAACGCTGGCTGGCGACGGTGGCCTGTGCCCTGCCCTTTGCCATGGGCTTTGTGCTGCCGGTGGCAGTGATGACCGGCCACGCCATCCGCAAGCCCGAAGCCTGGGTCTCGCCCGGTCTGGGCCGCGCGCTGGTCAATACACTGATCACCGGCGGGCTGGCCGCCCTGCTGACCGTCGGTGCGGCGTTGATCATGGTCTATGGTTTGCGGTTGCGCGGGCGCGGATTGCCACGCTGGATTTTGCCGATCACGGCGCTGGGATATGCCGCGCCCGGTGCGGTACTGGCGCTGGGTCTGCTGATCCCGCTGGCCGCCCTTGATCACTGGATGGCCGATACCCTCGCCGCGACCACAGGCTGGGATCCGGGCCTGCTGCTGACCGGCACTGCCGCCGCGCTGGTGCTGGCCTATGCGCTGCGCTTCTTCGGCATCGCGCAGGGGGCGGTGGATGCCGCCTTTGGCCGCGTCTCGCCCAATCTGCCGCTGGCGGCACGGGCGCTGGGGCGCAGCCCTGCGCGGGTGCTGCGCGACGTTTATCTGCCGCTGATGCGCAGTTCGGTTGCGACCGCATTGCTGGTGGTCTTTGTCGATTGCGTGAAGGAACTGCCCGCCACGCTGCTGCTGCGCCCCTTCAACTATAACACCCTCGCGACGCGGGTGTTTGAACTGGCCAGCCTCGAACGGCTGGGCGAGGCCGCACCCGCCGCGCTGCTGGTGATGGGGGTCGGGCTGATCGCCGTGCTTCTGGTTGCCCGGAACGAGGGCTGAGGCACCTTTGTCGCATGCCGCCGCTTTCGCTTTGCGCGGGCGGCACAATCGGCTAGGCAGGGCAGGAAACCGGGAAAGGCGCATGACGGCGAAAGACTATCGGGTATCTGACCTTGCCGTGGCGCGCGGCGGGCTGGTGGTGCTGGAGGGCGTGGGCTTCACCCTGCGCGCGAGGCATGCGCTGGTGCTGCGCGGGCCGAATGGCGTGGGCAAGACCACCCTGTTGCGCACGCTGGCCGGATTGCAGCCGCCCGTTGCGGGCGACATCGGCCTGCCGCCCGAGGCCATCGCCTATGCCGCCCATGCCGACGGGTTGAAAGCGACGCTGAGCGTGGCCGAAAACCTTGCCTTCTGGGCCGCGATCTACGGCACCGACCGGGTTGAAACCGCGCTGGACCGCATGAACCTGCGCGAACTGCGCGACCGCAGCGCGGCCAACCTTTCCGCCGGGCAGAAGCGGCGGCTGGGGCTGGCGCGGCTGCTGGTCTCGGGTCGTCCGGTCTGGATGCTCGATGAACCAACCGTCAGCCTGGACGCCGCCTCGGTCGCGCTGTTCGCCGATGTGGTGCGCGGCCATCTGGCCGAAGGCGGTGCCGCGCTGATGGCGACCCATATCGACCTTGGCCTGACCGAGGCCGGGGTGCTGGACCTGACCCCCTTCAAGGCACGCGGGCAGGCGGCGGGCACGGCCTCCGACTTTGACGAGGCTTTCGCATGATCGCCCTTCTGCTGCGGGACCTGAGGCTGGCGGTGCGCGCCGGGGGCGGCTTTGGTCTTGGCCTTGCCTTCTTCCTGCTGGTGGCGGTGCTGGTGCCGCTGGGCGTCGGGCCGGAAGGCGGGACGCTGGCGAAGATCGCGCCGGGCATCCTGTGGGTCGGCGCCCTGCTGGCGTGCCTTCTGAGCCTCGACCGCATCTTCGCGCTGGATTTCGAGGATGGCTCGCTGGACCTGCTGGCCACCGCCCCGATCCCGCTGGAAGGCGCGGTGGCGATGAAATCCGCCGCGCACTGGCTGGTGACCGGGCTGCCGCTGACGCTGGCCGCGCCGGTGCTGGGGGTGCTGCTGCATCTGCCCGGTGAGGGATATTTCTGGCTCGTCGCCTCATTGGCACTCGGAACCCCTGCCCTGTCGGTCATCGGCACCTTCGGCGCGGCGCTGACCGTGGGGCTGAAACGCGGCGGCCTGCTGCTGAGCCTGCTGGTCCTGCCGCTTTATGTACCGACGCTGATCTTCGGCGCCGAAGTGGTCAAGCGCGGCGCGGCAGGGATGGCGGTGGAAGTGCCACTTCTGCTGCTGGCGGGCATTACACTGGGTGCGGCGGCCGTGCTGCCCTTCGCCTCGGCGCTTGCCCTGCGCATCAATCTGCGGTGATCCTGCCCGATGCCGCTTGTCGCACAACGAAACTGGATTTAGCGAGGCCCCATGTCGCTCTGGGAATATGCCAATCCGAAGAAGTTCATGCAGACCGCCACACGGGTGCTGCCCGTGGTCAGCGTGCTGGCCGCGATCTGCATGGTCGGGGGGCTGGTCTGGGGGTTCTTCTTCACGCCCGATGATTACAAGCAGGGTGCAACGGTGAAGATCATCTTCATCCATGTTCCCGCCGCCATGATGGCAATCAACGTCTGGGGCATGATGCTGGTCACCTCCCTGGTCTGGATCGTGCGGCGCCACCATGTCAGCGCATTGGCCGCCCGTGCCGCAGCACCGCTGGGCATGACCTTCACCCTGATAGCGCTGGTGACCGGCGCGCTGTGGGGGCAACCGATGTGGGGGACGTGGTGGGAATGGGACCCGCGCCTGACCTCATTCCTCATCCTGTTCCTGTTCTACCTTGGCTATGTTGCGCTGTGGCAGGCGGTGGAAAACCCCGATACCGCCGCCGACCTGACCAGCGTGCTGTGCATCGTGGGGTCGGTCTTCGCTGCACTCAGCCGTTATGCGGTGAAATTCTGGAATCAGGGGCTGCATCAGGATTCGACCATCATGAAGGTGGGCGAGAAAGACCCGCTGGACCCGGCCTATTACTGGCCGCTGATCGTCTGCATCGCGGGCTTCATCCTGACCTTCGTTGCACTGGTTCTGCTGCGCACCGTCACCGAAATCCGCGCCCGCCGTCTGGCGGTGCTGACAGCGCGGGAGAGGCTGGCATGATGCCCGATCTTGGCAAATATGCGGTGCCGGTTCTTGGCTCTTATGCGGTGGCGATTGGTCTGATCGCCGCCATTGTCGCGCTGTCCATCTGGCGGTCGCGGCGGATGAAACGCGCGCTTGATGCTGTCGAGGCGCGCGCCGGGAGGAAATGACATGTCGCGTATCCTGATGATCCTGCCGCCGCTGGTTTTCGCGGCACTGGCAGCGATGTTCTGGCTGGGGATGCAGCGCGAGGACCCTGACGCCCTGCCCTCGACGCTCATCGGGCGGGCGGCGCCTGTCGTGCAGGTGGGCACGCTGGGCGATCATCCCGCACTGCTGCACGAGGCGCTGACCGCGCCGGGGGTGAAGCTCCTGAACTTCTGGGCAAGCTGGTGCGCGCCCTGCCGGGCCGAACATCCGATGCTGAAACAGTTGCAGGCCGAAGGCGTGACCATCCTTGGCGTGAACTACAAGGACAAGCCCGATCAGGCCGAGGCATTTCTGGCCGAGCTGGGCAATCCCTATACCGCCATCGGCACCGACAGCGGCCGCATGGCGCTGGAATGGGGGGTTTATGGCGTGCCGGAAACCTTTGTGATCGACGGCGCGGGCAAGGTGGTGCTTCGTTACGCCGGTCCGATCACGGCGCAGGAGCTTGAGCGGGTCATTCGCCCGGCACTGGCCAGGGCGGCAAAATAACTACCGCTGACCCTGAGGCGAAGGCCTGTTACCCTGTGCAGGCAGTCATGCTTTCCGCGAGCAATACGCTATCCTTTGTCCGGATAGCGTAGCGACGGAAAGGACCCCTCAACCATGATCGCTTATGTCACGGTCGGCGCGGACGATATCACGGCGCGAAACGCTTCTATTCAGCCCTCCTGCCCGCCCTGGGTTACGCTCTGGAGGAGGGACCGGAGGGGCTGAGCTACACGCTTCCCGCCACGCCGGGGGCATCCGGCCCCGCGCCCGATTTCTACGTCAAGCCCACTTTCGACGGGCGCCCTGCCTCGGCTGGCAATGGCACCATGGTGGCTTTCATGGTACGCGGCCAGAAGCAGGTGCGCGACCTGCACGCCGCAGCACTGATCGCAGGCGGATCGGACGAGGGCCAGCCGGGTTTCCGCGCCGCCTACGGACCGCATTTCTATGTGGCGTATCTGTGAGACCCTCAGGGCAACAAGATTGCCCTGTTCTCCAGCGATCCGAACGAACCCGGACGAGAAGGGTGATATCTGGGTGCAGACGCCAATCACAGCATCCTCGCGCCCTATGTTTCGGCGACAAGGCCGGCTCGATCCGGCGGACGATGCAAGTGCTTATGGTACCGACTCCCCGGCTCGAACGGGGGACCCCCAGATCCACAATCTGGTGCTCTAACCAACTGAGCTAAGTCGGCACTTGCGGGCGATGTAGCCCCCTGCGCAGGGGAATGCAACCCCCCTCGCGCGCTTGCCATGATGGTTTTTCGGCGCTAAAGCGTTTCGGGAATTACCCGAGCCATGAAACATCGTAAAAAGCCCGTAAGCATCGAAGATGTGTCAGGGTTTTGGCGATTGAGGGTATCCCTGAAACGCTCCGGGCCACGAAATCGGAAAACGGAGAATGCCATGAGTATCAACGACCAGAGCGAAATCGCCGCCAACCTGCAAATCGGCCCGACCGATCAGGGCATGGTGCGAATCTATGTCGAGGCGGAAGGCGGCATCGACCTGCCGCTGGACTTCGACCCGGACGAGGCCGAAGAGATTGCCGAAGAACTGCGCGCCGCCGCCGAGGCCGCCCGCGCCATGGGCGCCCCTGCCCCTAAGGGGAAAAAGCGCTGACCTTGCCCACCGCAGCCGGATCGCGCAGCGCCTGAAGGCGCAGCGCGGCATGGCGGGCGAACTTCTGTACCATGACCTTGCGGCGGGCTGCCGCCAGCGGCGCCTGCGGCCCCATCCGCAGGATTTCGGCATCGTAGTCATCGGCAACGATCAGCCCGCTGTCGGGCGGCAGCAGGCCGGTCGGGAAATCGGCATCCACCGCCCAGAAGAAACGGTCACACCACTCCAGATAATTGTGCCATTTGCGATCTGCCGCGAAATCCGCGCGCGAAGATTTGCACTCGACCACCCAGACCTCGCCCTTCGGCCCCAGCCCCATCACATCGACCCGCAGACCTGGCGCGGGCACCAGCTCCTCGACAGTGGCGAAGCCGTGGCTCAGCAAATGGCGGCAAACCCCGCGCGCAAGGCGCTGGCCGGGCGTCGGAGGCGGAAGTGCGACAGTGTCATCCATGGGAAAATATTGAACGAAAAGGGAACATTTCGCAAGCCCCCCCCTGCACCCCAAGGGTTGACAGCATGGCGCCCCTTGGCCAGCCTGCCCGCAGTTCATTGAGAAAGAGATTTCATGTCCCGTATCCCGATCACACGTCTGTTGCCGCTTGCCCTTTTGTCGCTGCCGCTGCCCGCCCTTGCAATCACGGTGGCCGACTGCACCCTGCAACAGAGCTGCGCCTGCTCCGAATCGCCGCTCAGCGCCGAGGAGATCGGCATTGTCATGGGCGCGACGCCGCCGCAGGGCGCCGACGGCATGGTTTTTGTGTTCCAGGACGGCGACGCTGGCACATGGTCGCCGCTGACGCCCGAGGAAATCGACATTGTTTCGGGCGGTGATGGCGCCTGTGACGGGCCGCTGGTGCCCGAGGATGGCACCTGGGTCACGCGATCCACCCTGAACAGCCTGCATTGCGGCGCGGGCACGGCCATGATGCGCAGCATGATCGAGGGCACCCTGAACAAGGAGAACCCGGTTCCAGTGCGCTGGAACGGCGATTTCAGCGCTGATACCTGGCGCCGCGCCTGGATCGCCGCCAATCCGCAGGCCGAAGCGCCGAACACCCCGACGTTCAACCGCGTGTCGCCGGTCGAACTGTCAGGGCGAGACAGCATCAAGGGCATGACCAGCACGCAGCGCATGGTGCTGCTGACGCCGCGGAGCTTCCGAATGGACTGGCAGTTCGAGGGGCAGAACGAAATGGGGGCCTGCGGCTGGTCTGTCACGCATATGGTGCGCCGCACCGAGGGCTGAGCCCTTGCCGTCGCGCCCGCCGCATCCTATCTGTGGAAACGGCGGGTGCTGCTCTTCGCGTGTGGGACACTTTTCCAGTGGCCGATAAGCAAGCGAACGGGGGCTGGCTCTGGCAGGATCCTGGTCCTGTTACCTGGCACCCACCTGAGACCTCTGGCTCTCGGGAAAACACCGTCGCCCACGGTCGCTGCGGGCCCGCCACTTTACGACCCTTTCCCTGTCGCCACCGGGGCAGCAATCATCGGGCATGGCCCTAGGCTTGCGGGCAGTCCAACGCGCCCGAGGCTGTGCCCCATGTTCCGCATTCCCCGCCCCACCCTTCTGGGTATCCTCTGCCTGTGCAGCGGTATCGCGGTCTTTTCGGTGCAGGATCTGATCCTGAAGCTGCTGTCGGGCAGCTATCCCTTGCATCAGGCCATGGTGATCCGCAGCCTGACCGCCATGCCGCTCTTGTTCCTGCTGGTGCTGCGCGACGGCGGTGTGGCGACGCTGGTGTCGCCGGGATGGTGGCGGATGGCGGCACGCGGCTGGCTGAACTTTGCTGCTTACACCGCCTATTACCTCGCGCTGGCGGCACTGCCCATCGCCTCGACCGTCACGCTGTTCTTCTCGGCCCCGCTGATGATCACGGCGCTGTCGGTGGTGATGCTGGGGGCGCGTGTCGGCCCGCTGAGGTGGAGCGCGGTGGCGCTTGGTTTCGGCGGCGTGGTGCTGATGCTGCGACCGGGCAGCGCGTTGTTCGACTGGGCCGCACTCTTGCCGGTGGTGGCGGGGCTCGCCTATGCGATGACGATGATCCTGACCCGCATTCAGGGCACGCGCTTCACCGCCCCCGCCATGGCCTTTCATGGCAATGTGGTCTTCCTGTTCTGCGCGCTGGCACTGTCGGCGGTGTTCGGATCGGGCGAGATGGCACAATCCGGCCATGCCAGCCTCGATTTCCTGACGCGGGGCTGGGTCATGCCACCGCTGCGCGATCTGGGGCTGATGGCGCTGTGTGGCGTCATTGCCGCCGCCGGGCTGACGCTGCTGACCCAGGCCTATCGCATCGCCCCCTCGTCGGTGCTGGCGCCGTTTGAATATACCGCGCTGATCTGGGGCGTGATCTATGGCTGGCTGGTCTGGGATGACTGGCCGGATGCGATCGGCTGGCTGGGCGTCGCGGTGATCTGCGGCGCCGGGCTGATCGTGCTGTGGAGCGAGGCACAGGACCAGCGCAGCGCCGCCGCCCCCACCGCCGCCTGAAACGCGAAAGGGCCGCATCCTGCGATGCGGCCCCCGTGATCCGGTCTGACGCCGGGATCAGATCTCGTCCAGCGCCTCAACGGCTTTCTGGAGATCTTCTTTCGACACTTCCTTGTCGCTGACCTTGGCACCGGCGACGATGAAATCGACAACCTTGTCCTCGAAGATCGGCGCGCGCAGTTGCTGTTGCATCTGGGCATTCTTCTGCACGAATTCGAAGAAGGCGCGCTCTTGGCCCGGATACTGACGCGCGGCGTTCAGCACGGCTTGCGTCATCTCGGCGTCGGTCACCTGCACGTCGGCCTTGCGGCCCACTTCGGCCAGCAGCAGGCCCAGACGCACGCGGCGTTCGGCCAGCGACTTGTGCTCGTCAGTGGGTTCCACATTGCCGTGGTTGTGGTCATGCACATCCGGGTTTTCTTCGTGCCACAGCTGATGCGCGATCTGCGCGGCTTCGGCATCGACCAGCGCGCCCGGCAGGTCAAACTTCACCAGACCATCCAGCTGATCCAGCAGCGAGCGCTTCAGCACGGCGCGGGCAGCGCCCTTGTATTCGGCTTCCAGACGCTCGGCGATCTGGCCTTTCAGCGCATCCAGCGACTCGGCGCCGAATTTCTTGGCAAGTTCGTCATCCAGATCGGCAGCTTTCGGCGCTTTCACCGCATGGACCTTGCACTTGAACAGGGCTTCCTTGCCCGCCAGGTGCTTGGCGCCATAGTTTTCCGGGAAAGTCACTTTGACTTCGACCTCGTCATCGACCTTGGTGCCGACCAGTTGGTCTTCGAAGCCCGGAATGAACGAACCCGAACCCAGAACCAGCGGATAGCCTTCGCCCTTGCCGCCCTCGAATGCCTCGCCATCAACGAAGCCCTCGAAGTCGATGGTCACCTGATCGCCGTCCTTGGCCTTGGAGCCTTTCTTGCGGTCATCGAAGGATTTGGCGGTATCGGCGAGGTTTTGCAGCGCCTCGTCAACGGCGGCATCCTCGGCCTTCACGACCAGACGCTCCAGCGTCACGGCCGAGGCGTCCAGTTCCGGGATCGGCGGCAGGGCTTCGTAGGTCATCTCGACCACGACATCCTGACCTTCCTTCCACTCTTCGCCGCCCACCATCTTCACTTCGGGCTGAAGCGCCGGACGGTCGCCCGAGGCTTCGAAATGCGACTGCATCGCGCCGTCGATGGCGTCCTGCATGGCCTCGCCCAGCAGGCGCGGGCCGAACTGCTTGCGCAGCATGGCCAGCGGCACCTTGCCCTTGCGGAAGCCCTTCATCTCGATCTCGGGCTGCGCCTCGACCAGTTTCTTCTGGACTTTGGCGTCCAGCTCGGCTGCGGTCACCGTGATGGTGTAGCCGCGCTTCAGACCTTCGTTCAGGGTCTCGGTGACCTGCATGAGTGTTCCGTCCTTGTTCACGTCTCTGGTGCGGGTGGAGGGACTTGAACCCCCACGCCTTGCGGCGCCGGAACCTAAATCCGGTGCGTCTGCCAATTCCGCCACACCCGCTTTCCCAAAACGCGGACGGCCCCCTGCGAGGCCGCCCGCGCCCTGAAATTCCGCGTCCTTCTAACAAAGGCCCGCAGCGGATGCGAGGGAAAAATCGCGCGCGTCCGGCTGAGGCAAATGGGGCACGTCCGGCAGGATCGGCGGCCCCTGGCGCGGAAAAGCCTCGCGCCGGGCGCATTCCTGCCATAATCTGCCTTGAAAAGAGCAGAACATACAAAAAACAGGTGTCACCCATGTCCATCGTGACCGAGGGGCGTGTCGCGCAAGCGGCCGCCGAGACCGATTTTGCTGTGGCCGATTGCGGGATTGCCGCCGGAACCCCGGTGCTGACGCTGGCCGGAGCCGTCGCGGTCGAGGATCTGACGCCGGGAACCCGGATCATCACCCGCGATGGCGCGCGTCAACTGACCGGACTGCGCCAGGTTGCACCGTCGCGCATGGTGCGGGTTTCGGCTTCGGCCATCGGCGTCGAACAGCCGGAAGAGGATATGGTGATCGGCGCCGCGACGCCCATCCTGATCCGCGACTGGCGCGCCAAGGCCCTGAAAGGCTGTGATCAGGCGATCATCCGCGCCGACCGGCTGATCGACGGTGAGTATATCCGGCACGAAACCGCCACCTCCCCCACGCTGTATGCGCTGGAATTCGACGCCCCTGCGGTGATTTATGCGGGGGGTCTGGAACTGGCACTGGCACCCGCGCGGCAACCGGCCTGACCATCGCCTGCCCGGAAACGCAAAAGGCGCCCCTCAGGGCGCCTTTTTTATTTTCGGGTCTGATCGCTCACTGATCGAGGAAACTGCGCAGTTTGCGCGAGCGCGACGGGTGCTTGAGCTTGCGCAGTGCCTTCGCCTCGATCTGGCGGATACGTTCGCGGGTCACGCTGAACTGCTGGCCTACTTCCTCCAGCGTGTGATCGGTGTTCATGCCGATGCCAAAGCGCATCCGCAGCACACGCTCCTCGCGCGGGGTGAGGCTGGCCAGAACCCGCGTCGTCGTCTCCTTCAGGTTCTCCTGAATCGCCGAATCAAGCGGCAGGATCGCGTTCTTGTCCTCGATGAAATCGCCAAGCTGGCTGTCCTCCTCGTCGCCGATCGGCGTTTCGAGGCTGATCGGCTCCTTGGCGATCTTCATCACCTTGCGGACCTTTTCGAGCGGCATTTGCAGCTTCTCGGCCAGTTCCTCGGGCGTCGGTTCGCGGCCGATCTCGTGCAGCATCTGACGACCGGTGCGCACCAGCTTGTTGATCGTCTCGATCATGTGCACCGGAATACGGATGGTGCGCGCCTGATCGGCGATGGACCGGGTGATAGCCTGACGGATCCACCAGGTCGCATAGGTCGAGAACTTGTAGCCGCGGCGGTATTCGAACTTGTCCACCGCCTTCATCAGACCGATGTTGCCTTCCTGGATCAGGTCAAGGAATTGCAGGCCGCGGTTGGTGTATTTCTTGGCAATCGAGATCACGAGCCGAAGGTTGGCTTCCACCATTTCCTTCTTGGCCTGACGCGCCTCTTTCTCGCCCTTCTGCACCTGCTGAACGATGCGGCGGAATTCGCTGATGTCCACGCCAACATACTGGCCGACCTGCGCCATCTCGCTGCGCAGATCCTCCAGCTTGTCACGGCTTTTCTCGATCAGAGTCTGCCAGCCGCGGCCCGCCTTGGCCGCCATGCGGTCGATCCAGGTCGGGTCCAGCTCGTAGCCCTGATATTCGTCGATGAACTCGCGCCGGTTGATGCGCGCGGCATCGGCCAGCTTCACCATGCCCGAGTTGATCGACATGATCTTGCGGTTGATGCCGTAAAGCTGGTCGATCAGCGCCTCGATCCGGTTGTTGTGCAGGTGAAGCTCGTTCACCAGCTGCACCACTTCCGACCGCAGTTTCTGATAGGTCGCTTCCTCGTTCACGCTGAACCTGGCGCCACTGCTGGTCATCGCGGCATGCATCCGCTTGTCCTGCATTTCGGACAGTGTCTCGTAATCCAGCGCGATGCGTTCCAGCATCTCCAGCACGCGGGGGCGCAGCGCGTTTTCCATCGCGGCCAGCGACATGTTCGACGAATCGTCATCTTCATCGTCATCATCGGCACGCGAAATCGGGTTGCCGTCAGCATCAAGCTCGGGTTCCGAACTGGCGGGGCGGCGCGGGGTTGCCGGGGAGGCCCCGGACATGTCCACCTCATCCAGCCCGCCCATTTCGTCATCGCCGTCCAGATTGCGGCCGAAGGTGGCCTCAAGGTCGATGACATCGCGCAGCAGGATGTCTTCGTTCAGAAGCTCCTCGCGCCAGATGGTGATGGCCTGAAAGGTCAGCGGGCTTTCGCACAGCCCGGCGATCATGGTGTTGCGGCCAGCCTCGATGCGCTTCGCAATGGCGATCTCGCCCTCGCGGCTGAGCAGTTCGACGCTGCCCATCTCGCGCAGGTACATGCGCACCGGATCGTCGGTGCGATCCAGCGTTTCGGCCGGCCCACCGGCCAGCGCCACCTCGCGCGAGGTCGATCCGGTCTCGACCAACTCGCTGCCGGTCTCGCCTTCCTCGGCTTCGTCATTCTCGACGACGTTGATGCCCATTTCGGACAGCATCGCCATGACATCCTCGATCTGCTCGGAAGAGGCCTGTTCGGGCGGCAGCACCGCATTGAGCTGATCGTAGGTGATATAGCCGCGCTCGCGGGCGTCGGCGATCATCCGCTTGACCGCCGCCTGGCTCATGTCGAGGGAAACCTCGGTCTCCTGATCCTCGGGCTTGGCGTCGTCGGTGTCTTTGACCATGAGTTCTCCTCGGGTCCGAATCGGTCTCGTCTCGTTACGAATCAATAGCGCGAATCACGCCGGGGGAAAGGGGGCAGCGTTCGCTTCCCCCCGTTCCCATGCAACAGGGCGGCGATTCCGCCCGTTTCAGGGGCGTGACTTGCCCCCTTTGGTAAAGTCGATGCTGGCCCAGATCTTCTTGGCATGGTCCAGTTCCTCCCTGTCCATTTCCACCCCGTTCGGCGCCACCACACCTTCGGCCCGGGCGGCCTCGGGGCCACGGTCGGCTTCAGCACGCGCGCGTGCCGCCTGCCCCAGCCGCCAGGTCAGCCCCTCATCCGCCAGCGCCTCAATATCCTCGGCCGCCTCGCGCATTTCCTGCGCATGGCCCCAATAGGCCTCCAGCTTGGCAAATTCCATCTCCAGGCATTTCGCGGCGCAATCCGTATCGTCGAGGCGACGGATATGCGGCTGGATACGGATCTGGGGATGCGCCAGCAGGGTTTCAAGATCATCCCCCGCAGCGCGACGCACCCGTTCGGCCCGGCTGTCAGGATCAGCGTCATGGGCATGGGTCAGCACAACCTGCCGCAGGTTCTCGTGCCGCAAGTCATGCAGGTGCATCCGTTCAATCCGCGATTCATGCGGGTCGATCAGATGAGGATGCAGGCACAACGTCGTCAAAACCACCGACACGCGCAGATCGACGACCGCTGCCTCGCTATCGGCAGACCCCAGAAGCGAGGCGCGGGTCTGGGGCACCGGCTCCACCGGCTGAAGCCGCGCATTCCGCGCGAAACCGCCCCGTGCCACGCCCCCGACTGGCCGACCATCCGGCCGGGAGGGTCGGCGGCCCTGACGGAACAGCTGCCAGCGCAACTCCTTGATATCCTCGCCGTAATGGCTGCGGATGGAGGGGTCCCTGATCTTCATCAGCGCGGCGCGCAACGATTTGTCCAGCGCGGCCTTGCGTTCGGGGCTGTCGAAAACGCGGCCCTCGGTTTCCCGCTTCCACAGAAGGTTCACCATCGGCTGCGCCTGATCCAGCACCTCCTGCAGTGCGGGCGCCCCCCTGGCCTTCAGCAGGTCATCCGGGTCCATCCCCTGCGGCAGCACGGCAAACCGCAGGCCCTGCCCCGCCTCCAGCAGCGGCAGCGCAAGGTCGATCACCCGCATCGCGGCGCGCTGGCCCGCGGTGTCACCGTCCAGCGTGATCACCGGCTCTGGCGCGATGCGCCACATCAGGCGCAACTGGTCTTCGGTGATGGCAGTGCCCAAGGGTGCCACGGCAGCGGGAAAACCCGCCTCCACCATGGCGATGACATCCATATAGCCCTCGGCCACCACCAGCGCGGCACCCTTGCCCGCAGCTTCACGCGCGGGGCCGTGGTTAAAGAGGTTGCGCCCCTTGTCGAACAGCTCCGTCTCGGGGCCGTTCAGGTATTTCGCCCGCGCATTGGGATCGAGCGACCGCCCGCCCAGAGAAATCGCCCGCCCGCGCGCATCGCGGATCGGAAAGATCACGCGGCCCCGGAAACGGTCGTAAAGGCTGCCATCATCGCCCTTGGCGATCAGGCCCGAGGCCACCATCAGATCCGGCGGCACTCCCTTCGCCTTCAGCGCGTCCAGCAGTGCATGGCGGTTGTCGGGCGCCCAGCCGATTTCCCACCGCTCCTGCGCCTGCGGGCTGAGCCTGCGCTTGCCGCCGATATAGTCGCGCGCCATCTGCCCGGCGCCGGTGCGCAGTTGCAGCCGGAAGAAGCGCACCGCCTCTTCCATCACCTCGGCAAGCTGGCTGCGGCGGTCAGCCTTCTGCGCCGCCTGCGGATCGCGGGCAGGCATCGGCATCCCGGCCTCGCGCGCAAGAATCTCCACCGCCTCCATGAAGCCCACGTTTTCGCTTTCCTTCACGAAGGTCAGCGCATCGCCCTTCGCGTGGCAACCGAAGCAGTAGTAGAACCCCTTGCGGTCATCGACGTGGAAGCTTGCGGATTTTTCCTGATGGAACGGGCAAGGCGCCCAGAAATCGCCCTTCGCCTGGTTCGACTTGCGCATATCCCATGTCACCTTCCGGCCGATGACGGCGGAAAGCGAGACGCGGTTGCGCAGCTCGTCAAGGAATCCGGGCGGCAGGGACATGAGTTCTATATCGGCCCTCGCGGCGGCACTGTCCAGTGCCGGGGTTCGACGTCAGCCGCAGAGATCGCGGATCACGCGCAGGAAGGCCGTGACACCGGGGGCGATAAGGCTGTCGGGAAAATCGTAGTCCGGCGCGTGCAGGGGCGGATGGGTTTCACCGGAACCGGCGAAGGCCATTGCACCACCGAGACGCGCAGCGGAGGACAGGCGGCCAAAATCCTCGGACGCGCGCATCGGGCCGAAGCCATTGACCAACGGGATGCCCGACGCCGTGATGGCGGCGCGGAAGCGCGTGACAGCCTCGGGCGCATTGGTGGAAGCCGCGAAATCATCGTGCCAGTCATGGGTCAGTGACAGCCCGCCCGCACGGGCCTCGGCCCCCGCCAGATGCAGCGCGGCCTCTTTCAGCGCCTGCATGCCGTCGTCGGTCAGCGTTCGCAGCGTCGCCCAGATTTCGGCCCGGCCCGGTGTGATGCCGAAGGCCGGTTCGCCCATCGTGGCATGGGTCACTGTCACCAGCCGGAAGTCGGGGGTCAGCGCGCCGCCCTGCCCCAGCGCGGCAAGGCCGGGGATCAGCCGCGACAGCGCCAGCGCCGGGCTGACGGCCTTGTCCGGCTCTGCCGCATGCGAGGTGCGACCGTTCAGCACCAGCCGCAGCCCGACCGAGGCGCAATTGGCAGGCCCCGGTTCAACCACGAAGGCGCCCAGCGGCAGGCCCGGCAGGTTATGCAGCGCAAAGGCCCAGTCCGGCGCAATCTCGGCAAAGCGCGGATCGGCGAGCACAGCGGCAGCGCCCGAGCCGTCTTCCTCGGCGGGCTGGAACAGCAGCACGACCCGGCCCCGCGCCGGGCGGTCACGGCCCAGCGCGAAGGCCAGCCCCGCGACGATGGCCATATGGCCGTCATGACCGCACAGATGCCCTTTGCCCGGCACAGCCGACACCCAGTCGGGGCGCCCCGTCTCCTCGATCGGCAGGGCATCGAGTTCACACCGGATCAACACGGTCGGCCCGTCTGCGGCCCCCTGAAATTCCAGCGCGACACCATGACCACCCAAACCCGTCAGCACCCGGTCAGGCGCGCTGTCCGCCGTGAAGGCCAGCACGGCACGGGCGGTTTCCGCCTCGTGCCGCGACACTTCGGGCGCGCGGTGCAGCGCGTGGCGAAAGGCCGTCAGCGCAGCAAGGTCGCTCATGCCCCCGCCCGCGCCGCCAGATGCTGCATCGCATGTTCAAGCTCGGTCCAGGCACTGCGCGCCATCGACCGGAACACAAGGATCTCGAACCCGCCCTCGACGCGCATCAGGACCGAGGACATATGTCCCAGCGCCGCCCGTGCTGCACGGCCCGGCGGGAAGGCCGCCGCGCGCAGGTCCAGCGGGTAAAGCCGCGCCAGAACATCTGCCGCAGCCGCCCCTTCCAGCCGCAGGCAGGCCCAGCCATCCGACTGATCGGTCAGCGCCGCGCCCTCGCAGGCCAGCGTTCCGTTCAGCAGAAACGCCTGATCCCGCCCCGTCCAGACCAGCCGCAGCGCGCCGTTCTCGGAGAACAGCCCCGGCGCGGGGAAAGCCACACCCAGCGGCTTCAGCGCCTTGTCCACCGCCTTCTGCCCGCCAGGCAGAACGGCGACAGATGTGATGCCCTCGAGCACGACCTCGGACAAGGCCACCCCGCCATGGGTGACCGGCCACAACCCCGCCAGCGGGGATTTCGTAATCAGCCTAGGCACGGAGCTTCACCCCTTCCCTGTCATGGAATACCGGATCGCAGACCTCGCACAGCACATCCAGCCCGCGCAGATGATCGACCAGCCGCACCGTCTCGCCCAGCCGGGCGGGGCCGTTCTTCAGGAAGGCGAGCGCCAGCCACGACCCCAGCGTCGGCGACCAGCAGACCGAGGTGACATAACCCTGATCGCGGGCACGTTCGACCGTATCGCCTGGCACGAACAGATGCGCCCCGGCGGCCAGCGTATCCTGCGGCTGGCGCGGACGCAGACCGACCAACTGCTCGCGCTCCGGCCCGGTCAACCCCGGACGCTGGCTTGCCGCCTTGCCGATGCAATCCTTCTTCGCGCTGACCATGCGGCCCATGCCGATGTCGAAAGCGGTGGTGCGGCCGTGGATCTCGGCATGGGTGATGAAACCCTTCTCGATCCGCAGCACGTTCAGCGCCTCCATCCCGTAGGCGCCGCCGCCCATGGTTTCGGCCCGCGCCAGCAGGTCGCGGAACAAAGCCTCGCCATAGCGGGCGGGGACCGCGATCTCATACCCTTCCTCGCCCGAGAAAGAGATACGGAACAGCCGCCCCGCCACCCCGAGCACCGAAACCGGCGCACAGCCCATGAAGGGCAGGTCCACGGGGGCATCCAGCATCGAGGCCAGCAGCGCCCGCGCCTTCGGCCCGGCGACGGCGAATTGCGCCCAGGTCTCGGTGACCGAGATGAAGCGCAAGTCCCAACCGGCGCAAAACGCCTGATGCACGAAATCCAGATGCCGCATCACCAGCCCGGCAGCGGCGGTAGTCGTGGTCATCAGATAGTGGCTCTCGCCCAGCCGTGCGGTGGTGCCATCGTCCAGCACCATGCCATCCTCGCGCAGCATCAGCCCATAGCGCACCCGCCCGACCGGCAGGGTCGAGAAGGTGTTGCAATAGACCAGATCAAGGAAGCGCGCCGCATCCTTGCCCTGAATGTCGATCTTGCCGAGGGTGGAGACATCGACCACCCCCACGGCCTCGCGCACCATGCGGACCTCGCGGTCGCAGGCCTCGCGCCAGGTGGTTTCGCCCGGCCGGGGGAAATAGCTCGGTCGATACCACAGCCCCGCCTCGATCATCGGCGCGCCGCGCTCGACACTGGCCTGATGCGAGGTCAGGAAGCGCTGCGGCGCAAAGCCCGCGCCGCGCCCGCCCGCGCCCATGGCCGCAATGGAAACAGGGCTGAACGGCGGGCGGAAAGTGGTGGTGCCGGTTTCGGGAATGCCGCGCCCGGTGGCATCGGCCAGCAGCGCCAGCGCCGCCACGTTGGAGCTTTTGCCCTGATCCGGCGCCATGCCCTGCGTGGTATAGCGCTTCATATGCTCGACCGAGGCAAAGTTTTCCTGCGCCGCCAGCTTCACATCCTTGGTCGTCACGTCATTGGCGAAATCGAGCCAGGCCCGCGCCCAGCGCCCGCCAGAGGTCGGCACCGACCATATCGGCTCGATGGTATAAGGCGCGTCCTCGGCCACCGGCAGGGTGACACCGGGGGCCTTCAGGCCCAGCGCCTCCAGAGCCTCGCGCGCGGCGCGCTGACCCGAGGCCAGACCGGCGGCGGTGGACATGATGCCCGCCGCAGCCCCCACCGGCGCCAGCCCCGGCACAGCACCCGGTGCAGGCACAAAGGCCGCCAGCGCCTCGTTCCAGATCGGGCGACCGTTCAGGTGGCAGGTCAGATGCAGCGTCGGGTTCCAGCCGCCAGAGACGGCCAGACAATCGGTTTCGATCATCGACTCTCCGCCGCCGTGGCGAATGGTGATCTGGCGCAGGCCCTTGCGCCCTTGCGTTCCGGTGACCACCGCGCCGGTATAGACCGGGCAATCCTCCACCGCGCTGGCATGCGGGCGCGGGTCGATGATCGCCGCCACCTGCACGCCTGCCGCCATCAGGTCGCGCGCGGTGCGGCGCGCGTCATCGGTATTGCCGAAGACCGTGACCCGCCGCCCCGGTGCCACACCGTAACGATTAAGGTAGCTGCGCACCGCCGAGGCCAGCATGATGCCGGGCCGGTCATTGTTTTCAAACGCAATGGGCCGCTCCAGCGCCCCGGCGGCAAGGATCGCCCGCTTCGCCACGATGCGCCAGAAACATTCGCGCGGCAGATGCGGCCGGGCGGGCAGATGCAGACCCACCCGCTCCAGCGCGCCATAGGTGCCATGGTCATAGGCGCCGGTCACCGTGGTGCGCGGCATCAGCCGGACATTCGGCAGCGCCCGAAGCTCGGCCAGAACCGTGTCAGCCCAGGTCACACCAGGCTGACCATCCAGCACCAGCGTTTCCGACAGCAGCCGCCCGCCCATCCGGGCGTCCTCGTCGGCAAGGATCACATCGGCCCCGGCCCGCCCGGCCTCCAGCGCCGCCATCAGCCCGGCAGGCCCGGCCCCGATGACCAGCAGATCGCAGAAGGCAAAGGCCTTTTCGTAATCGGCCTCGTCATGGCGCCCCGACAGCCGCCCCAGCCCGGCGGCGCGACGGATCAGCGGCTCGTAAAGCGATTCCCAGAAGCGGCGCGGCCACATGAAGGTCTTGTAATAGAACCCGGCGCCAAAGAAGGGCGCGGCCAGATCGTTCACCGCCAGCAGATCGAAATTCGCGGACGGAAAGCGGTTCTGGCTGCGCGCCTCCAGCCCCGGAAAGATCTCCTGCACCGTGGCGCGGACATTGGGCGTCTGCTGCCCGGCCTCCAGCACCTCGACCATGGCATTGGGCTCTTCCGGCCCGGCAGTCAGCACGCCGCGCGGACGGTGATACTTGAAGCTGCGCCCGACCACCCGCACATCATTGGCCAGCAGCGCCGAGGCCAGCGTATCCCCCGCGAAGCCCACATAATCGCGCCCGTCGAAGCGAAAGCTGATCTGGCTGGCCGGATCGACCAGCCCCTTGCCCGCGATCCTCATTTGCGCCCCCTCTTCTGAGCGACTGGCGCCACCAGATCGACAGCAAGCACCGCATGAGTCACGGTATTGCGCGTCACCGCCAGCCACTGCCCGCAGCCCGCCTCGTGATACCAGAGGTCACGCGTCTCGCCTGCCGGGTTGTCGCGGTTGTGCAGGTAATCATCCCATGCGGCGGCAGGCGCCCCTTCCGCCGGGCGGCGCAGATAATCGCCGGCGCCGTAGTAATAGAACTCGCGGCGGTCCCTTTCGCCGCACAGCGGACAGGTCAGGCGCATGGCCGGGGCTCCTTTGGGTTCGATGCGAAAGAAAGGGGCGCTGCCCCTCGGCCTGCGGCCTCACCCCGGGATATTTGAACCAAGGCGAAAAGCCGTTTCATCTTGGCAAAAATATCCCTGCCGGAGGCATCCGACGGCCCAACCAGGTGCGGAGATCTGAGTGACAGAGCCATGGTCAATGCAGGTTGTGCTGGCTGCCGGTGCCTTCCTCGTCGAGAAGATGGCCGGTGGCAAAACGGTTGAGCGTGAAACGGCGGGCAACTTCGTGCGGCTGGCCGGTGGCCATCAGATGCGCCATGCACCAGCCCGAGGCCGGCACCGCCTTGAAGCCGCCGTAATTCCAGCCGCAGTCGATATAAAGACCGTCAATCCCCGTGCGGTCGATGACGGGCGAGCCGTCAGGCGACATATCCATGATGCCCCCCCAGCTACGGAGCACCTTTGCCCGGCCGATCATCGGCATCAGCGTCATGCCCGCCTCCATCACATGTTCGACCATCGGCAGGTTGCCGCGTGCGGCATAGGAGGCGTAGAAATCCAGATCGCCGCCAAAGACGAGGCCCCCCTTGTCGGACTGGCTGATATAGAAATGCCCCATGCCAAAGCTGATCACATGGTCGATCACGGGCTTCAGCCCCTCGGTCACGAAGGCTTGCAGGATGTGGCTTTCGATGGGCAGGCGCAGCCCTGCCATCGCCGCGACCTGGCTCGACCGCCCCGCGACGACAATACCCACCTTCTTCGCCCGGATCGCGCCGCGCGTGGTCTGCACGCCGGTCACGCGGCCGTTTTCCACGTCGATGCCCGTGACCTCGCAATTCTGGATCAGATCGACGCCGCGCTGGTCGGCGCCACGGGCATAGCCCCAGGCCACCGCATCATGCCGCGCCGTGCCGCCGCGACGGTGCAGCAACCCGCCGTAGATCGGGAAGCGGGTCTGTTCGAAATCCAGATAGGGCAGCAGCGCGCGCACGCCGTCCCGGTCAAGGAGTTCCGCATCGTCGCCCTGATTGACCATCGCATTGCCGCGCCGGGCAAAGGCATCCCGCTGACCATCGGAGTGGAACAGGTTGATCAGCCCGCGCTGCGAATGCATGACGTTGTAGTTGAGGTCAGCCTCCAGCCCTTCCCACAGCTTCAGGGAATGGCTGTAGAATTCGGAATTGCCGGGGAGGAAATAGTTGGCGCGCACGATGGTGGTGTTGCGCCCGATGTTGCCGCCGCCGAGGTAGCCCTTTTCCAGCACAGCGATATTGGTCAGGCCGTGGTTCTTCGCGAGGTAATAGGCCGTCGACAGCCCGTGCCCGCCGCCGCCGATGATGATGGCATCGTATTCGGCCTTCGGCGCCGGGTCGCGCCATGCGGGTCTCCAGCCCTTGTTGCCGAAAAGCCCCTCGGCAAAGACCTTGAAGCCGGAATAGCGCATTCTGACCGTCCTTCCCTGCCCGATAGCGGGCCTCGGCCCATCTGAGCCGGGCTTTGGCTGAATATCAACCCCCGGAGCAAAAAGCCTTATCCGCGAGCGACAGGATCATGTCGCCTTCAGCTTTCATGCGGGCCTGCACACAGGGAATGATCGCCCAGGCTTTCCAGAACGTGACAATCCGCCGTACTGCCCGCCCCGCAATCGGCCATGCGCTGCAATTCTGCCCGCAGAGCAGACAGGCTGCGGATGCGCGCCTCAACCTCGGCCAGTTGCTGACGCGCGATGGCATCCGCAGCGGCGCAGGGCGCTTCGGGATGCCCCGCGAGGCGCAACAGGTCGGCGATGGCAGGCAGGCCGAAGCCCAGTTCGCGCGCATGGCGGATAAAGCGCAGCCGCGCCACCGCCGCCGGGTCGTAGAGCCTGCGATTCCCGGCACTGCGCGGCGGTGCGGGCAAAAGGCCCCGATCTTCGTAGAACCGGATGGTGTTGATCTTGATGCCACTTTCGCGGGCCACATCGCCGATGGTCAGGTCAGACATATCGCTTGCTCCTCCAGTGACTGGAGATGTTACGCCTGATTCGATGCAAGAAGGAGAGTGAAATGTCGGCATCCTGTCACAACCATGCGATCACCTTCGACGGCACCAGCCCGGCCTATCGCCGGGCACTGGTGGCGGTGATCGTGTTGAACGCGGGCCTGTTCGGGGTCGAGATCACCGCCGGGGCGCTGGCGGGCAGCCGGGCACTTCAGGCAGATGCGCTGGATTTTCTGGCCGATGCGCTGACCTACGGCGCCAGCCTCGCGGTCATTGGCCGGTCGGTCGCGCTGCGGGCAAGGGTGGCGCAGATCAAGGGAATTTCACTGGCTCTGATGGGTCTTTGGGTCTTTGGCCGCACGCTGGCCGATTTTCTGGCGCCCGGTGTGCCGAAGGCCGAGGTGATGGGCGCGGTAGGTCTTGCAGCGCTGGCGGCGAACCTCGCCTCGGTGCTGATCCTGATGCGCTGGCGCGACGGGGATGCCAATGTCCGGTCGGTCTGGCTGTGTTCGCGCAACGATGCGGTGGGCAATATCGCCGTGATGGGGGCGGCCGGTATGGTGGCGATGACCGGCAGCGGCTGGCCTGACCTGATCGTGGCCACCTTCATGGCGGGGCTGTTCCTGTCGTCAGCAGTGCAGATCCTGCGCCGGGCGGCCAGCGAGCGCGCAGATCACGCCTGCGGCCACAGCCATTAGGGTCCGGCGCGTCGCAGGGTCATCACCGGCTCCACCCGCCCCGCAGGTTGCCGGGGCGCGGCGGGCTGGGCCGGGGCCTCGGGCGCGCGGGTCGCGGTCAGCGCCGGGGCGGCAGGCTGCGCCGCTGTGGCGGGCGCTGTGCTGTCCCGGTGCCGCGCCTGCCGTTCGGCGGCATCGGCGATGCGGTGCAGCAGGCGGTTGTTCTCGATCTGAAGGGCCAGCATGCCGAACAGCGTAATGACCAGCGCCAGCCCCCCTGCGGCCAGCAGCGCCGCAGAGACACCATTGCCGGTGGCGAGATAGTAAAGCCCTGCCCCGCCCAGGGCGCCAAAGACGAAGGCCAGCGCAATCACGCTGAACAGGGTACGGAGGGCTTGCGCAAAGCTGCGGGACATGGGCGGTTCCGGTTACTGGGTCGGCTCGTCCGGGGGCTAATGCGCCCCGGACGGTCCTGTCAAGCAAACTGCCCGTGAGGCCCGGCCGTCAAAGACCCTTCGACCTGTAGGTCTTGGCCACGCGGTCGATCGCCACGATATACGCCGCAACCCGCAGATCCTCGACATCGTTCCGGCTGTGCCAGACCTCGCGCATCGACTGATAGGCGGTGCGCATCGTGTCATCGAGGCCCGAGCGGACCAGCGCCAGCTCGTCCGAGCCGGTGAGGAAGCGCTCCTTGAAGTCATCGGCCAGCGTCCAGCCCAGCCCCTTGTCAGAGGACAGCCGCTCCAGCTCCTCGACCAGCAGGCGCGACCGCGCCTCCTCGGCGCGGCGCTGCATCCGGCCAAAACGGATGTGGCTGAGGTTCTTCACCCATTCGAAATAGCTCACCGTCACCCCGCCCGCATTGGCATACATGTCGGGGATGATCACCTTGCCCTTCTTGCGGAGGATTTCATCGGCGCCATAGGTGATGGGGCCGTTCGCCGCCTCGGCGATCAGCGGCGCACGGATGCGGTCGGCATTGCCGAGGTTGATCACGCCTTCCATGGCCGCCGGGATCAGGATGTCACATTCCGCTTCCAGCACCGTCGCGCCCTCGGCCACATAATCGGCGCCGGGGAAGCCCTTCACCCCGCCATGGACCGCGATCCATTGCTTGATCTCTTCGACCGGCAGGCCCGCATCGGAGACCAGCGCCCCGTCGCGTTCGATGATGCCGGTGATTTTCGCGCCATCCTCTTCCGACAGGAATTTCGCGGCGTGATAGCCCACATTGCCAAGGCCCTGCACGATGATCCGCTTGCCGTACAGATCGCCGCTCAGGCCGGCCTGAGCCTTGTCTTCCTTGTGGCGGAAGAATTCGCGAAGGGCGTATTGCACCCCACGGCCCGTCGCCTCGACCCGGCCCTGAATACCGCCCGCATGCGGCGGCTTTCCGGTGACGCAGGCCTTGGCATTGATGTCGGTCGTGTTCATCCGCGCATACTGGTCCGCGATCCATGCCATTTCGCGCTCGCCCGTGCCCATGTCGGGGGCCGGCACGTTCTGCGCCGGATGGATCAGGTCGCGCTTGATCAGCTCATAGGCAAAGCGGCGGGTGATCAGTTCCAGCTCGTGCTCCTCCCAGGCGCGGGGGTCGATGCAAAGCCCGCCTTTCGAGCCGCCGAACGGCGTTTCCACCAGCGCGCATTTGTAGGTCATCAGCGCCGCCAGCGCCTCCACCTCGTCCTGGTTCACATTGGTCGCATAGCGGATCCCGCCCTTCACCGGCTCCATATGTTCGGAATGCACCGAACGGTAGCCTGTGAAAGTCTCGATCTTGCCCCGCAACCGCACCCCGAACCGCACCGTGTAGGTGGAGTTGCACACCCGGATCTTCTGTTCCAGCCCCGGACTCAGGTCCATCAGCCGGACCGCCCGCTCGAACATCAGATCAACGGATGCCCGGAAACTCGGCTCGTTCTGCACTGCCATGTAACGTCCTCCACGTTATGACCACCGCCCGCCATGGCCCGGCGGACAGGGCCCTTGGCTCACGCTAGGACGCAATGCTGAAAAATTCATCACCAAATTTGCAACGTTTCCGTGTCCATCAGGCCGAAGCGGAGGTGATTCGTGGCCATTTCGGCGGTTCAGCGCAAATGTGGCAAGAAGTTGACCGCTGCGCGACAATCCGCCACCGCCCGCATCCGCCGTTTCCGGGCCTGTCGAATTCTCTTCACATATCGGGACAAGTCACCGTTATCAGGCCATAATTTCGCCCGATGTCTGAATGTAGATGAACACTTGAGAAGGTCTGTGCCGCAAGCTGCGGCCGGATCGGAATACGAGTGAGCACAGTCCATCGAGGGGTCGGCGACATGGGCAAGGACAGAATACGGATTGCGGCGCGGATCACGGCGGCCCTCCGGGGATTCCGCCGGAGCGAGGATGGCAGCCTGCTGCCCTTCGGCATGATGCTGCTTCTGCTGATGCTGATGGTCGGCGGCCTCGCCATCGACGTGATGCGTCACGAACAGAAGCGTGTGACCCTGCAACAGACGCTGGACCGCAGCGTTCTGGCCGCCGCCGGGCTGAACCAGAGCCTTGATCCCGAAACCGTGGTGCGTGACTATTTCGACAAGGTCGACCTGTCGCAATATCTGAAATCAGTCACGGTGGAGAGCGGTTTCAACTTCCGCAGCGTGACGGCGGATGCCGAGGCCGACACCCATCCGATGTTCATGCAGATGATGGGCGTCAACAGTTTCGACGTGGCCGCAGACAGCGGCGCCGAACAGCGGATCAACAACGTCGAGGTGTCGTTGGTGCTGGATATTTCCGGCTCGATGAGCGGGACACGCATCAACGCCCTGCGCCCTGCCGCGCGCAGCTTCATCGACACCGTCTTTGCCAATTCCGAAGCCGGGCGGACGACCGTTTCGATCATTCCGTACAACGCGCAGGTCAATCTGGGCCCCGATCTGATGGCACAATTCAACGTGCCCAAGCTGCACGACTATTCCTATTGCGTGGAACTGCCGGATGACGTGTTCGGCACCACCACGCTGTCACGCACCCGCAGCTTGGTGCAGAACGGCCATTTCGACCCGTTCAACGGCACGAGCTCCACAGCGCAGGATTACAACTGCCCACCCGAAACCGGAAACCGGATTGTCATGCTCAGCGACAACACGACAACGCTGAAGGATGCGATCACCAACCTTCAGGTGGGCGGCAATACCTCGATCGACCTTGGGGTGAAGTGGGGCGCTTTGCTGCTTGACCCCGCCACACAAGCCGTCACCCAGGGCATGATTGCCCGGGGCAAGGTGGCTGCCCAATATGCGAACCGGCCCCTGGACATCGTCAGCGGCAATACGATCAAGGTTCTGGTCGTGATGACGGATGGCGAGAACACCACCGAATACAAGCTGACCAGCAACTACCGCTCCGGCCTGTCGAACATCTATCGCCGCAACAGCAATGGCCGCGCGTCGATGTATTACAACCGCAGTGGCTCCAACGATTATTACTGGGTCAGTGACGGGTCGTGGCATTCCTCGCCCGAGGGCGGCACGAGCGGGGCGACCCAGCTCACCTGGCCTGAGGTGTTTCGCTACTGGTCTGTCCAGTATGTCGCCTATCAGCTGATGGCGCGGCCGCTGGGGGGGAACTATTCGACCTATTATTACGACATGGTCGACTACGTCAGCAGCACCAAGAACTCCCGCCTGCAACAGGCCTGCACCGCAGCCAAGAATTCGGGCATCATCATCTATGGCATCGCCTTCGAGGCGCCCTCGAACGGCCGCGCCCAGATTCAGGCCTGCGCGACCTCGGATGCGCATTACTTTGCGGCGACGAACCTCGATATCGCCTCGGTGTTCCATTCCATCGCCTCGCAGCTCAGCTATCTGAGGCTGACCCAATGACACTCCGGTTGCCAGACTGTCTGCGCAGGCTCTGGCCGCGTTTCCGGCGCGAGGACGGATCGGCCACAGTCGAGTTCGTGCTGATCTTCCCGCTGTTCATGACGGTGTTCATGGCCTCCTTCGAGACCGGGCTGCTGATGGTGCGGCAGACCATGCTGGAACGCGCGCTGGATATCGTGGTGCGGGAACTGAGGCTGGGTCAGTTTCCAAATCCCACGCATGACAGCATCCGCGATGCGATCTGCGACGCGGCGGTCGTTCTGCCCGAATGCAGGCAATCAATGAAAGTCAGCCTTGACCGGGTGGACATGACGACCTGGGCGCTGCCGACGGACCGCGTGGTCTGCCGCGACCGTGCCTCCAACATTGATCCGGTCACGCGGCTGGACCCCGCGGCACTGGCGCCGCGCGAATTCATGCTGGTGCGCGTCTGCGTCCGGGCCGATGCGATTTTCCCGTCCACCGGCATTGCGGCCAATCTCGAAAAAGACGGCAAGGGCGGGTACCGCCTGGTCGCGGCCTCGGGCTTTGTGAACGAACCGTAAGGATACGAGTAGATGTGGGGCAGCAGAACATGACAGGCAATCCGGGGCTTCTGGGACGGTTGTGCCACCGCCTGCGCCGTTTTGGCCGCGAAGAGGATGGCACTGCCCTGCTGGTCGAAGGCATGTTGCTGATGCCCATGCTGATCTGGGCTGCCTTCGGACTGTACGTCTACTGGGACGCGTTCCGCACCATCAATCAGGTGCAGAAAGCCACCTATACCGCCTCGGACGCGCTGAGCCGGATGGAGCGCAATGCCTCGTTCACCTATGTGAACGGGCTGAGCAACGCCATGACCTACCTCATCCAGAACGACTTCGCGCCGGTGATGCGCTATTCGTCGGTGATCTGGGTCGCGGCGCGCAACAGATACGAGGTGCAATGGTCCTGTTCGATGAACCGCTCCAAGATGCCGCCATGGACCACCACCACCCTGCAAACCGTGGCCACCAAACTGCCGATCAGCGACAATGCGCAAACGCTGATCCTGGTGGAAAGCAGCACCAATTTCCGTCCGGCGCTGAACATCGGGCTGAATGATTTCGTCATCCGGCAGTTCGTGGCGACAAAACCGCGGTTCGTCACGCAGGTCGGCTTCAACGATGTCGGCAACTGCAACTGAGCCGCGGGGTCAGTCCAGCCGGAACAGCTTGTCCCTCGCGGTCGCCCCACGCACCAGCGTCAGACGCGATTTGGCAACCCCCAGCGCTGCGGCCAGCAATTCTGTCACGGCGGCATTGGCCCGCCCGTCCTCCGGCACCGCGGTCACCTGACAGCGCAACTGCCCGTCGTCTTCGGTCAGCGCGTTGCGGCTGGCACGGGGGGTAACCCGCAGGGCAAATTCTGCCCCCGGCAAGGCCTGCGCCGCCAGATCAGGGACAGACCGGCGCGCCATCAGCCCCGCAATCCGGTTTTCTCCAGCAGACCCATGCGCTTGGCTTCGTAGTAGTAGCCCCGCGAATACCAGCCGACCGCCCGGTCATGATTGCCGCGCGACACGAGCCAGGCGCCACGCAGATATTTCACCCCGTATTTCAGGTTGGTATCGGCATCCAGCAATTCCTGTGCCGATCCCCGGTGCCCCATCGTGCGGGCGGTCTGCGGCAAAATCTGCATCAGCCCGTAGTACGGCCCGTTGCGTGCCCCCGGATTGTAGTTGCTTTCCCGCTTCACCACCCGGTGCACAAGGCTTTCCGGCACGTCATAGACGCGGGAGTAATGGGAAATCAGGTGATTGATCTCTGCCGGTCCCTGCGCGGTATCGGGGCGCCGGGCTTCGCGCCTGCGGCCGCCCCCACACCCCGCGACAAGCGTGGCAAGCGTCAGGGCTACAAGGGAACGGCGGGTCAACTGGCTCATGGCAAACTCCTGGCGGCAGGCTAAGCCCCGTTTAGCGGTTCCCTTGGCGCCGATAAAGGGGGCTTGCAGCGGCCCTGCGCCCTTCCGCCCGGCCCGGCCCGCGCCTATGTTGGCCGCGATGACGAGCTTAAGGACCGACAGATGACCCCGAACCCCGCCGCGCTGGATTTCCTGCTGACCCGCCGCTCGCGCCCGGCCAAGACGCTGACGCTGCCGGTGCCGACGCCCGAGGAGCTGGCGCCGTTGCTGACCGCCGCGCTGCGCGTCCCCGATCACGGCAAGCTGGAACCCTGGCGCCTTCTGGTGCTCACGCGCCCCGCCATGGCCCGGCTGGCCGACATGGCTGAGGCACGGGCCCGTGAAACCGGCGGCAACGAGGAACGCATCGCCAAGGGGCGCGGCCAGTTCGATCAGGGCAATCTGGCTGTCGTGGTGATCTCCAGCCCCAAGGCGCAGGACAAGGTGCCCGAAGCGGAGCAGATCCTGTCGGCAGGCTGTGTCTGTCTGGGCCTTGTGAATGCCGCGCTGGCGGCGGGCTGGGGCGCAAGCTGGCTGACAGGCTGGGTGAGCCATGACCGTGGCTTCGCCGAACCGGCCTTCGGCCTTGCCCCGCAGGAAAGCGTGGCGGGGATCGTGCATATCGGCACCGAAACCTCGGCACCGCCCGAACGCCCGCGCCCGGATGTGGCCGCCCTGACCCGCTGGGTCGTGGAATGATCTTTTCGGATTTCACCCGCGCTCTGGGCCAGATCGGCGACCCGCGCTTTCGCCGCGTCCTGCTGCTGGGCGTTGGCCTCGCGCTGGCGCTGCTGGTCGGGGTCTACGCCGGGATGCTGTTCCTGATCGAATGGCTGGCCCCCGCCTCGGTCGATATCCCGCTGGTCGGGCCTGTGGGCGGGCTGGATACGCTGCTGTCCATCGGCTCGGCCCTTCTGATGGTCGGGTTGTCGATCTTCCTCATGGTGCCGGTGGCCGCCCTGTTTTCCGGCCTGTTTCTGGAGGATGTGGCACAGGCGGTCGAAGACCGGCATTATCCGACCCTACCCCCGGTGCCCCGGCTGAAACTGTCGGACAGCCTGATCGACGCTGTGAATTTTTTCGGCTTGCTGGTGATGGCCAATGTGCTGGCACTGCTGCTTTATCCCTTCGCCGGGCCATTGGTGCCGGTTGTCTTTTGGGCAGTGAACGGGTTTCTGCTGGGGCGCGAGTATTTCACGCTGGTCGCCATGCGTCGTCTGGGGCGCAAGGGGGCCAAGGCGCTGCGGGCGCGTCACAACGGGGCGATCTGGCTCGCGGGCACGCTGATGGCCGCGCCGCTGTCGTTTCCGCTGGTGAACCTCTTCATTCCGGTTCTGGGCGTCGCGACCTTCACCCATATGTTTCACCGCCTGAACAGCGCGCGCTGACACCAGCAGCGGACGTACCCTCAGGGGCAGACCGCCGAAGAAAGAAGGCGGGCCGATCCGGGCCCGCCTTTCCTATTTCTGCTCCTGCTGTTCCAGCGCAGAGGGCGGCGGCATATGCCCCATCACGTCGATGTCGCGGATGCTGACCAGACCGCTGGTGATGAACCAGACCAGCCCGGCCCAGATCACCACCGTGATCATGGTGGTGATCTTCGCCTTGCGGCCGACCATGTGATCGGCCGGAGCCGATTTCGGCGTGCCGGGCACCACCTCCCCCGCCTCGGCCTGCGAGCGGAAGCGCACCGGCAGCACCACGAAGAACACCATGAACCAGGTGACGGCGAAAAGGATGAGGGCGGCGGTGATCGTCATGGCTCAGACCTGTTCCAGTTCCACGAGGCAGCCGTTGAAATCCTTCGGATGCAGGAACAGCACGGGCTTGCCATGCGCGCCGATCTTCGGCTCCCCCGTGCCCAGCACCCGCGCACCGGCGGCCTTCAGCTGATCGCGTGCGGCAAGGATGTCTTCCACCTCATAGCAGATGTGATGGATGCCCCCGGCGGGGTTCTTTTCCAGAAAGCCCGCAATGGGGGAATTCTCGCCCAGCGGATACAGCAGCTCGATCTTGGTGTTCGGCAAGTCGATGAACACAACGGTCACGCCATGATCAGGCTCGTCCTGCGGCGCGCGGACACTGGCGCCCAGCGTGTCGCGGTATTGCGCGGTGGCAGCCTCCAGATCCGGCACTGCAATCGCCACATGGTTCAGTCGTCCGATCATCCTCGCGCTCTCCTCTGCCTGACGCCGGTGCGGTTCGGAGCGCGGCGGGCCATGCCGCGCGGAACCCGGCCCGCTTATCCCGTGACCGGCGTCCGCACGCAAGAGCGGCTTTGCCGCAGCGCGTCAACGGTCGTGCATTCCCTTGCCCGCCCGGATATGCGACGCTCATTTTTCAAGCCGCGCGCGCCGGGTTGCCGCCTGCTTCGCCTGGGTGAAATGCAGCAGGTAGCCGCGCCGCCGCCCCGGTGTCAGTGCATCGAAGGCAGCCGCCAGATCCGGGTCTTCGGCGAAGGCTTCGCCGATCTCTTCGGGCAGGTCCAGCTCGCCCGGCGCCGGGATCACCTTCTGCCCGCTCTGTTCCAGATGCAGCGCCTGCGCCAGAAAACCGCGCAAGGCAGGGCTGGCGGGCGCCACCTCTGCGCTTGCGGTAAAGCGCATCATCCGCACGAAGCGCGAGTTTGGCCCCGGCGGCTCCAGAAGCCTGTCGGGGTCATCCAGCAACACGCCCTTGAAGAACGACAGGCCAAAGCTCTCCTTCATGCGCCAGGGCATCGCCACATTGCCGCCCTGCCAGTCATAGCAGGGACCGCGCCATTTGAGGTTTTCGGCCAGAGGCGTTTCGCGCAACAGCGCGCGCAGGGCCAGAAGCCCCTCCTGCCAGCGGCTTTCAGTGCCGTACCATGCTTCGATGCGCGGATCTTCGGTCATTGGGCCATCCTGCCCGCCGCAGCGGCGCCTGTCCACCGTTCACCGGAGATTAGGGAATCTTTGCTTGGCTGGACACAGGACAACCCGCGAGGCCCCAATGCCAGACCCTCTGCACCTGCCCGATGCCAATGCCTGCCGCGCCGCGCCGCTGCGCGGGTTGACGATCCTGCTGGTCGAGGACAGCCGCTTTGCCTGCGATGCGCTCCGGCTGATCTGCCAGCGCACGGGGGCGCGGATGCGGCGCGCGGGAACGCTGGCCGCCGCGCGGGCGCATCTGCGGCTCTATCGTCCCGATGTCGTCCTGGTGGATCTTGGGCTGCCCGACGGGCGCGGCGAAGCGCTGATCCACGAATTGTTCCTAGGAAGTTTCGGGCGGGCACGCCCGGCAATCCTGGGGCTCAGCGGTGATCCGGCCGGGCGCGGCGCGGCGCTGGCCTCCGGGGCCGATGGCTTCGTCGAGAAACCCGTTCCGGGCCTGTCCGCCTTTGTCGCCCTCATCCTGCGGACCACCGGCGCTCCGGCAGCCACCGCCTGCGAATCTGGCATGACGCTGCCTGCCGACCCGCTGGCGCTGCGGGACGATCTGGCCCACGCGGCTGAAATGCTGGACGTGCAGCCAGAAACCGGCAGCTATGTCGCCGGGTTTGTCGAAGGCATCGCCCGCTGCGCCGATGATCCGGTTCTGGCGGATGTGGCGGCGCGGGCACGGCCTGCCGGGGCAGATACCGCGCCACTGGTCAGGCTGCTGGCGTCACGGCTGGCCCGGCCGGTCACCGGACTGATCGTTCCCCCCATGTCGGGGGCCGGGCCGCCGCCTCATTCGGGGACGCATTCAGAATAGACCGGCGTTTCTTCCGCCCCGAACAGCATCATGGCCTGATCACCCTTGCTCCACCAGACAAAGGGCTGGGCTGCATCCCGGCTTTCATAGCGCGCGCCGGACGCCGATTGCGCGATGGCAAAACCGATCTGCCGCCCCTCGAAGGTGACGACGGCAAAGCTGTCGGTCCCGCTATTGATATACGTCGCGCTGACCCGCGCCCCGTGATCGCAAAGGTAGGGGACGGTCGTCACATCCTCCGCGGCAAGCACGGGGGCCGACAGAAGGCAGAGACCGGCAGAAAGCAGGGTCATTCGCGGATGCATGCAGTTTCCTTTTCGCAAACGGGCCGGTCACAGCGCAGGGTCGCGCGCGGGCCGGGTCAGTCGGGTCAGATCCGAAAGCTTTTCATTCTGCTGCCCGCCCGCACCGAAATTCGCAGGCGCCAGCCAGGCCACAAAGGCCTCTCGCAGCGCCGGCCATTCGCTGTCGATCACGGAGAACCACGCGGTATCACGATTATGCCCCTTCACGATCATATGCTGCCGGAACACCCCCTCGTAGCTGAACCCCAGCCGCTGCGCCGCGCGGCGCGAGGGCATGTTCAGCGCGTTGCACTTCCATTCATAGCGCCGGTATCCGGCAGCGAAGGCCCATTGCATCATCAGGAACATCGCCTCGGTCACAGCGCGGGTTTTCTGCATTTCCGGTGCGATGCAGATATGGCCGACCTCGATCACACCATGCGTCCGGTCGATGCGCAGGAAAGAGGCCACACCGCCGCAATGCCCCGTCGCCCGGTCCCGCAGCGCCAGAAACACCGGGTCCTGGCTCGTCTCGTGATCCTTGACCCAGCGGTGATATGCTGCCGCGCCGGGAAACGGGCCATAGCCCAGATAATCCCACAGCCGGTCATCCCTGGCGAAGGCGCGGTACAGATCGCCTGCATGGGCCTCTGCCTCCAGCGGCTCCAGCCGGACATAGCGCCCCTCCAACACCGTGCCCGCCGGATGCGCGGGCGCCGTAAACCCTTGTATCTTCTGACCGAGATCAACCATGCCCACCTCCACCTCGGGTTTGAGCCTAGGCGGGCGCTGCGGTAAAGGCAACGGCCTGCTCAGCGCAGGAAACCGGGATCATCGCCCATGTCGAGACCGGGAAAAACCGCCTGTTCCAGCACCCGGCGGTCCAGCCCGTAAAGCCCGCGCATGGCCCAGGCCGCCCAGCCGCGCACATCGCTGGTGGGCATGAGGTCGCGCCGTTCATACAGGGCTTCCTCGGCCAGGCCCGGCCAGCGGCCGTAGATGCGGCCACCTTTCAGTGCGCCGCCCGCCATCAGCATGGCGCCCCCGGTGCCGTGATCTGTGCCCGCACTGCCGTTTTCCGCCACCGTGCGACCAAACTCGGTCATCGCAAGCAGCATGGTGCGATCCCAGGCCGAACCCATCTGTTCACGCAGGACAAGGATCAGCCGCTCCAGCCCGCGCAACTGCTGCGGCAGCGCGCCTTCCTGACGGCGATGCGTATCCCAGCCCGACAGCGAGAAAGCGGCAATCCGCGTGTCACCTTTCAGTCGGTCCGCCGCGAAACCGGCCAGCCTGTCGGTATCTGCGAATTTGCCGCCCCCCTCCATCGAGGCGGGCGCGGCCCCGCCTGCAAGTTCGGCAGCCAGATCCATCGCCTCGCCGCCCGCGTCACGGAACAGCGCATCATCATGATAGACCTGTTCCAGCAGCAACCGGCTTTGCGCGCTGAGGCTCAGGGTCACTTCGGGCGTCCAGCTGCGGATTTCTGCCGCACCGGCCAGAAGGGGTTGCGCCTCGCGCCCGACCGCATAGGCTGTCTCCGATGCGATTCCCGGCACCGCCTGCAACATCCGGTTCAGCCAGCCATCGCGCACTTCGGGAACCGGCACATCCAGCCCGGTTCCGGCTTCAAGAATGTCCTGCCCATCGAAATGGCTGCGCTTGTCGCGATAGGGCGTCGACGTGGCATGAACAAATGCCAGCTCACCCGACGTCCACAGCGGCATCAGCCCGGCCATTGCCGGATGCAGCCCGAACAGGCCGTCCAGCGGCAGCACGCCCGCGCCGGTGCCCAGCTTCGGCCGCATCCGCGCAAACAGCGGGTCGCCAATGGGCTGCACCGCGTCCAGACCATCCATCGCCCCCCGCAGGATCACGACGATCAGCCGATTCTCCCCCAGTTGTGCCGCGCCTTGTGCGAAGGTCACGGTGGTCAGCCAGGGATGGGCCGCCGCCGAACAGGCCGCCGCCAGACCGCCTCGCAGGAAAAGCCTCCGGGTGACATCTTGCATCGCCGCCTCCTCAGCGCCGGTTGAATTCAGGCGAGGCCATCACGAGCCCCACCCCCTCGCGGGCAGATTCGGCGCGCGAGACCGCAACCCGCAGCGTGTCAGGTGCGAGTGTTCCCAGCGCGTGATCCAGAAAAGCCCTTGGATCGATCTGGTCCACCTGTTCCAGATTGCCCGGCATGTCCATCGCCCAGGCAATTCGCGCGCCCAGCCCCTGCGGTGTGATCCACTCCGCCGCCGCCTCGGCCCAGCCATCCGGGCCGATGGGCCGTCCCCATTCCTGCCCCATCAGACGCATCGGGTCGATCAGCAGAGTGTGGAAGCGCCGTGAGGGCATCCTGAACATGCGTTGCGGCCGCAAACCCAGCGCCCGGCAGGCACCGATGACGAACTCGGCCGGCTGGCGGGCCTTCAGGCGCGGCGCGGCGAAGGCCGATGAATCCGTCAGCATCACCTCATATACCGGCAGAAGCGCGGTATCATTGGCCAGATAGGCCGCCGCCATCCGGTCCACCAGCGCGGGGTCCGGCGTGTCCGACAGGAAATGCGTCACCAGTTTCCGCGACAGATGCTGCGCGGTTTCCGGTCGGCGCGCCAGATCGTCCAGTACCCGGTGGATGGGCTCCAGCCCCCGCCCGTCATAGCTTTTGCCCAGAACCTGTTCCGCACCGGGTTCGGCCCGGCGCGGATAGAACACCGCCCCCCTGGCCGGGTCCACCGCAAGCCCGGTCAGAAGCTCGGCAAGCTGCCGCACATCGGTCTGGGAATATTGCGCGCCCACCCCCAGCGTGTGCAGTTCTATCGCCTCGCGCGCCAGATTCTCGTTCAGCCCCTTTCCCTTGCGCTTCCCGAAGGCCGATCCGGGGCCGATGGAACTTCGCTGGTCAAGGTAAAGCAGCATCGCAGGATGGAGGTCAGCCGCCCGCAGCATATCGGCAAAGCGCCCCGCGAGATGAGGGCGGATGGCACGTTCGGTCATATCACCCGTCAGAACCGAATGCTCGCGCAGGCGGGGCACCGTGGTGAAGTGATCTGCCCAGAACCAGGCCAGCCGTTCGCGAAAACCGTCCGGCGAGGCCAGCGCGCGCGCGATCAGCCTGCGGGAAAACGCCTCGGTCTCCGCCTCCACCAGCTTGACCCGCCTGCGCACCTCGTCACGCTCTTCCTTCTTCTTTCGGAAGGCAACGCGGGCTTTCGCTGCATCGGCAAACAGGGCGAAAAGCGCAGGGGTTTCCGGCGCAGGAAACATGTCCTGCGCCCGGTCAGGGCCGGCCAGTGCCGCCAGCATCTCTTTCGCACCGCGCGGGGCGCCTGCGGGCAAGGGTAATCCATAGCCATAACGGAAGGCGGCGATATCTTCGGCGACCGGCATGGCATCCTCCGGGCTGGCACAGACTGGTGCAGCGAAGATAGGCACAGGCCCGGAGATGGAAAGCCCTGACCTCTGGCCGCCGGCACAATTCCGCGCGAGGGATCAGAACCGGAAACCGTGCGGATAGTCGTGCAGCCCGTCAAAATCGGCCTTGCCGATCTCCAGCCCCTGCTGGCGCAGCACGGCAAAGGCCATGGCTGTGTGGAACATGAAATTCGGCATGCCGAACAGGTGCAGGAACTCTGCGCCGGACTGATCCAGCTCGGCAAAGCCCGCGCGATGACGGATGCGCCGGGTTTCGGCCCCGTCGAAGGCCGCAGGCTCCAGCCCGCGCAGCGCATGGCTTGCCGCCGCAAGACGACGGCCGAGGCCGATCCGGTCCATCCCGTGATCCGCGATCCCCGGCACCACAGCCCCGGCCAGCGGAAAGGAAATCCGCAGGGCAAAGCCCGCCGCCGTCGCCACCTGTTGCGCGGCGGTGAACATGTCGGGGGCAAGCCGGGCCTGAAGCACCTGCTCCTGCCGGGCAGTGCGCTCCACCATGGCCGCCAGACGGTCGAGGTAGTGCAGAAACACCGGGACGGAGGCGTCGAACATCGCAGTCATGGCAGCCTCTTGTTGAAAGACCCCGCCGGGGCGGGGCCAAATCTTTTGCAAAAAGATTTGCAAATTCCTTCACAAGGAATTTGCAACTCCCGCTCAGGCGTCTTTCGGCACCACGCGCAGGCGCAGTTCGCGCAGCTGTTCGTTGGTGGGTTCCGAAGGCGCGTTCATCAGCAGATCCTCGGCACGCTGGTTCATCGGGAACATGATGACCTCGCGGATGTTCATTTCATCCGCCAGCAGCATCACCGCCCGGTCGATCCCCATCGCGCAGCCACCATGCGGCGGCGCGCCATATTTGAACGCCTTGACCATACCGCCAAACCGCTTGTCCACTTCGCTGTTCGGATAGCCCGCCAGTTCAAAGGCGCGATACATGATTTCCGGCTTGTGGTTGCGGATACCGCCCGAGATCAGTTCATAGCCGTTGCAGGCCAGGTCATACTGATAGGCATGCACCTTCAGCGGATCGCCCGACAGCGCCTCCATCCCGCCTTGCGGCATGGAGAAGGGGTTGTGGCTGAAGTCGATCTTGCCGTCGTCGGTCTTCTCGTACATCGGGAAGTCAACGATCCAGGCGAAACGGAACGTGTCAGTTTCGGCAAGGTTCAGCTCGCGCCCGATTTCATTGCGGGCACGGCCGGCAAAGCCTTCAAACTGTTCCGGCTTGCCGCCAAGGAAGAAGGCCGCATCGCCGAGGCCGAGGCCAAGCTGCTGACGGATCGCCTCGGTCCGCTCCGGCCCGATGTTCTTGGCCAGGGGGCCAGCGGCTTCCATCGCGCCATTTTCACCCTCACGCCAGAAGATATAGCCCATCCCCGGCAGGCCCTCTTTCTGCGCATAGGCATTCATGCGGTCGCAGAATTTGCGGCTGCCGCCGGTCGGGGCCGGAATGGCGCGGATTTCGGTGCCCTCATTCTCCAGCAGCTTGGCGAAAACCGCAAAGCCCGAGCCTTTAAAATGGTCGGACACCACCTGCATCCTGATCGGGTTGCGCAGGTCGGGCTTGTCGCTGCCATACCAAAGCATGCTGTCGCGGTAGGCGATGCGCGGCCAGTCGGAGGGCACTTTGCAATCGGGACGGAATTCCTCGAACAGGCCCTGAATGACCGGCTGCACAGCGGCGAACACGTCTTCCTGCTCGACGAAAGACATTTCGATATCAAGCTGATAGAAGTCGGTCGGGCTGCGGTCGGCGCGCGGGTCTTCGTCGCGGAAGCAGGGCGCGATCTGGAAGTAACGATCAAAGCCCGCCACCATGATCAGCTGCTTGAACTGCTGCGGCGCCTGCGGCAGGGCATAGAACTTGCCGGGATGCAGGCGCGACGGCACCAGGAAGTCGCGCGCGCCTTCGGGGCTGGAGGCGGTGATGATCGGGGTCTGGAATTCGTTGAACCCCTGATCCCACATCCGGTTGCGGATCGAGCGCACCACGTTCGAGCGCAGCATCATGTTGCCATGCAGCTTTTCGCGGCGCAGGTCGAGGAATCGGTAGGTGAGACGGGTTTCCTCGGGGTAGTCGGTTTCGCCGAAGACCGGCAGCGGCAGATCGCCCTCCACCGCGCCCAGCACGCGGACGGATTTGATGTAGACCTCGATCTCGCCGGTGGCGAGCTTCGGGTTCACAAGGCTCGCGTCGCGCGCCTTCACCACGCCGTCGAGCGAAATCACCCATTCGGCGCGCAGCTTCTCGATCTCCGCAAAGGCCGGGCTGTCGCTGTCGGCCAGCACCTGCGTCACGCCGTAATGGTCGCGCAGGTCGATGAACAGCACGCCGCCGTGATCCCGCACCCGATGCACCCATCCGGCCAGACGGACATTCTGCCCGACATGATCCTTGTTGAGTTGCGCACAAGTATGGCTGCGATAGGCGTGCATCACGCTCCCCTTTTCCGAGGCTTCATCCGATGCGCCGATACACACCGCGCCAAGGGGCAAGTCAACCCCGCGCGATACGGGCGAAGCCGGGGCAAAAGGGTTTTGCGAAAGCATTTGCAAGGTGCCTTGCAGATGCCCTGCGTGTTTCACCCCAGCCAGACCGCGGGGATCAGCCCGCGCAGCGCGTTCCCGGCCCAGAGCCGGACCTGCGGCAGGTCTTCTGCGCGCAACACCTCTTCCGGGCAGCCGAGTTCGGCACGCAGCACGCCGGGCAGGCAGCCGCTGGCCAGCGGCGGTGTCCGCATCCCCTGCCCCCGGTCAAAGAACAGCGTGCTGATCGTGCCCTCACAGACCTCGCCACGTTCGTTGAGGAAGATCACTTCCTCAACGCCCTCGGGCAGCGCGGCGCGGCTGGCATCATACAGCGCGCGGCGGGTGGTCTTGTGGCGCAGCCAGGGGTCCGCGCTGTCGAGCCGGAGCGGCGAAAGCGCCAGCCGCCAGTGCGACGCGGCGGGCGGCAGTGGTGCCGCCGTCACCTCGATATCGCCCGCCTGGCCCAGCGTCAGCCGGACACGGGCCGTGCCCTCGGGGGCGGGCAGCGCCTCCTGCACCGCCGTGAGGTCGCAACTGTAGCGCAGCACTGCGGCAGAGCCTGCCAGCCGCACCAGATGCAGCGGCAGGCGCGGATAGGACGCCCCGTCCCACAGCATCGTTTCAATGAGGCGCGGCGTCATCGGACCAGCGCCGCGGCATAGCGCGCCTTCCAGTGAGCCTCGTCCCATTCGCCCTGCGTGGTGGAATCGTAGACCACGCCACCGCCGACGTTCAGCACCACGCGATTGTCCGGCCAGACCGACAGCGTGCGGATCGCCACGTTGAAAACCGAGGCACCATCCGGCGCCATCCAGCCGATTGCCCCGCAATAGACCCCGCGCGGGAAGGGCTCGACCTCGCGGATGATCTCCATCGCGCGGATCTTCGGCGCCCCGGTGATCGAGCCGCAGGGGAACAGAGCGGGCATCAGCCGGGCCATTGCGGGTGGTTCGACCAGTTGCCCGACGACGCGCGACGACATCTGATGAACGGTGGCGAAAGCCTCCACCGCGAAAAGTTCGGGCACCTTGACCGAGCCGACCTCGGCAAGGCGCGAGATGTCATTGCGCAGCAGATCGACGATCATCAGATTTTCGGCCCGGCCCTTTTCGGAACGGTACAGTTCTTCCGCCAGCGCGGCATCTTCCTCCGGGTCGGCGCCACGCGGCGCGGTGCCTTTCATCGGGCGGCTTTCGATGCGCCCGGCAGCGGTGGTGGAAAAGAACAGCTCGGGGCTGCGTGACACGATGACCGGGCCGCTGCCAAGGTCCAGATAGGCGCCATACCCCACCGCCTGCCGCGCCCGCAGCGCCGCGTAAAGCCCAAGGGGCGTGCCGGTCAGGCGGCTTTCCATCGGGAAGGTCTGATTGATCTGATAGCAATCGCCTGCGCCGATATAGGCCGCCACCTTTTCGGCGGCCACGCCGTAATCCGCGCGGCTGATCATTGGCACCAGCGGCGCGAGCGTGGCGCCACCTGCCGACCGTGCGGTTTCCAGCAGCGGTCCGCCCGGCGCGGGGGCATCAAAAACACCGAAGGCCAGCAGCGGGTGATCCCGGTTCTCCGGCATCAGGGGCGCCAGCTTCGGCTCCAGCGCATAGCCCGCCTCGTAGGACAGATAACCCGCTATCCAGCCGCCCGATGCCCGCGCCGCATCCAGCCGCGCCAGGGCGGGTGCCAGCGCGTCCGCCTCCCACACGACAATGGTCTCGCGCGGGGCGTCAAACAGGGCCGGGCGGCCCTGCGGCCCGTGTTCCAACAGGATCATGCCTCGCCCTCCGTTCGACCGCTTTCCCGCGATGTAGCAGCCATGCCGCGCGCCGACCAGCCCGATGCCGACATGCCGTTCCTTCCCTGCGCCAGATAGACCCTTGCGCCCCGAACTGACGCGACTATAACCCCGCCAATTTGCGCGATGCTCAGAATCCCTCCCCCGCCCCCTTGGGTGCGGCGGAGCACACACGGGGGCCCCCATGCCGAAAAGAACCGATATCTCCTCGATCATGATCATCGGTGCGGGGCCCATCGTCATCGGGCAGGCCTGCGAGTTCGACTATTCCGGCGCACAGGCCTGCAAGGCGCTGCGCGAGGAAGGGTATCGCGTCATCCTCGTGAACTCCAACCCCGCAACGATCATGACCGATCCGGGGCTGGCGGATGCGACCTATATCGAGCCGATCACCCCCGAAGTGGTGGCCAAGATCATCGAAAAGGAACGCCCCGACGCAATCCTGCCGACCATGGGCGGGCAGACCGGCCTGAACACCACGCTGGCGCTGGATGATCTGGGCGTGCTGGAAAAGTTCAACGTCAAGCTGATCGGCGCCAATCGCCAAGCCATCGAAATGGCCGAAGACCGCAAGCTGTTCCGCGAGGCGATGGACCGGCTGGGGCTGGAGAACCCGAAGGCAACCATCATCGCCGCCCCCAAGGTCGGGACCAAGTTCGACATCGCGGCCGGTGTGGCCGAGGCGATGAAGGCGCTGGATTATGTGGGCCTTCCGGCCATCATCCGTCCCGCTTTCACGCTGGGCGGCACGGGTGGCGGCGTCGCCTACAACCGCGACGATTACGAGGCCATCGTGAAATCGGGTCTGGAAGCCAGCCCCGTCGCGCAGGTTCTGGTCGATGAATCGCTTCTCGGCTGGAAAGAATACGAGATGGAGGTGGTGCGCGACCGCAAGGACAACGCCATCATCGTCTGCTCCATCGAGAATATTGATCCGATGGGCGTGCATACCGGCGATTCCATCACCGTGGCCCCGGCGCTGACGCTGACCGACAAGGAATATCAGATCATGCGCAACGGCTCCATCGCCGTGCTGCGCGAGATCGGGGTGGAGACCGGCGGGTCGAACGTTCAATGGGCGATCAACCCGAAAGATGGCCGCATGGTCGTCATCGAGATGAACCCGCGGGTGTCGCGGTCTTCGGCGCTGGCGTCCAAGGCCACCGGCTTCCCCATCGCCAAGATCGCGGCGAAGCTGGCGGTCGGCTATACGCTGGACGAACTGGACAACGACATCACCAAGGTCACGCCCGCCTCGTTCGAGCCGTCGATCGACTATGTCGTCACCAAGATCCCGCGCTTTGCCTTTGAAAAATTCCCGGGGTCCGAGCCGCATCTGACCACTGCGATGAAATCGGTGGGCGAGGTCATGGCCATCGGCCGCACCATCCACGAAAGCCTGCAAAAAGCGCTGGCGAGCCTTGAGACCGGCCTCAGCGGCTTTGACGAAATCGCCATTCCCGGCGCGCCCGACAAGGCCTCGATCTTCAAGGCGCTGGGTCAGCAAACCCCCGACCGGCTGCGCGTGATCGCTCAGGCCATGCGCCACGGCCTCAGCGATGACGAGATCCAGCAGGCGACCAGTTTCGACCCGTGGTTCCTCGCCCGTATCCGCGAGATCATCGGGACCGAAGCACAGATCCGCGCCGTGGGTCTGCCGGTCACCGAAGAGGGCCTGCGCGGGCTGAAGATGATGGGCTTTACCGATGCCCGTCTGGCCAAGCTCACCGGCCGCGATGAAGGTCAGGTCCGCCGCGCGCGCCGCAATCTGGGCGTGAAGGCGGTGTTCAAGCGTATCGACACCTGCGCCGCCGAATTCGAGGCGCAGACCCCCTACATGTATTCCACCTATGAGGCCCCCGCGATGGGCGATGTGGAATGCGAAAGCCGCCCGTCGAATGCAAAGAAGGTAGTCATCCTTGGCGGTGGCCCGAACCGGATCGGCCAGGGGATCGAGTTCGATTACTGCTGCTGCCACGCCTGTTTCGCGCTGACCGCGCAGGGCTATGAAACCATCATGGTCAACTGCAATCCGGAAACGGTTTCGACCGACTATGACACCTCGGACCGGCTGTATTTCGAGCCGCTGACGCTCGAACATGTGCTTGAAATCCTGCGGGTAGAGCAGGAAAACGGCACGTTGCATGGCGTGATCGTGCAGTTCGGCGGGCAGACGCCGCTGAAACTGGCCAATGCGCTGCATGAGGAAGGCATCCCGATCCTCGGCACCACGCCCGACGCGATTGATCTGGCCGAAGATCGTGAGCGGTTCCAGAAGCTGCTGAACGATCTGGGCCTGAAACAGCCGGTGAACGGCACCGCCCGTTCGCGCGACGAGGCGTTCGCTGTGGCCGCGGATGTGGGTTACCCCTTGGTCATTCGCCCCTCCTTCGTGCTGGGCGGTCGCGCAATGGAGATCATCCGCGACGACGCGCAACTGGAACGCTACATCCGCGACGCGGTGCAGGTCTCGGGCAACAACCCGGTGCTGCTGGACAGCTATCTGGCCGGCGCCATCGAGGTGGATGTCGATGCGCTGTGCGATGGCGAGAATGTCCATGTCGCGGGCATCATGGAACATATCGAGGAAGCGGGCGTCCATTCGGGCGACTCGGCTTGCTGCCTGCCGCCGCACAGCCTGTCCGACGACACGGTGGCCGAGCTGAAGCGCCAGACGGTGCTGATGGCCCGTGCGCTGCATGTCGTCGGCCTGATGAACGTGCAATTCGCCATCAAGGACGGCGTGATCTATGTGCTGGAAGTGAACCCGCGCGCCAGCCGCACCGTGCCTTTCGTCGCCAAGGCGACCGACAGTGCCATCGCCTCTATCGCCGCGCGGCTGATGGCAGGCGAGCCGCTGTCGAACTTCCCCGAACGCGCCCCTTATGACGCGGGCGTCGGCCCTGATTCGGTGCTGCCGCTGGCCGATCCGAACACGCTGGCCAACCCGATCACGCCATGGTTCAGCGTCAAGGAAGCCGTGCTGCCCTTCGCCCGCTTCCCCGGCGTCGACCCGCTTCTGGGGCCGGAAATGCGCTCCACCGGCGAGGTCATGGGCTGGGACCGCACCTTTGCGCTGGCCTTCCTCAAGGCCCAGATGGGTGCGGGGATGAACCTGCCGGAAAGCGGCCGGGTTTTCCTCAGCGTCAAGGATGCCGACAAGTCCGAAGCGCTGGCCGGAGCCGCGCGCGACCTGATCGCCATGGGGTTCGAGATCGTGGCGACGCGCGGCACCGCAAGCTGGCTGTCGGCGCAGGGCGTGGCGGCGACTTTGGTCAACAAGGTCTACGAAGGCCGTCCGAACATCGTGGACAGCCTGAAGAACAATGAAATCACCGTGGTGATGAACACGACCGAAGGCGCGCAGGCCATCGCCGACAGCCGTGACATCCGCCGCGTCGCGCTGATGGACAAGATCCCCTATTTCACCACCGCCGCCGCATCCATCGCCGCCGTCGCCGCGATGAAGGCCCGCGCGGAAGGTTACGGGGTCCGCACGCTTCAGGGCTGATCCCCTGCCCCATGACGCAAACGGCGCCCCGAGGGGCGCCGTTTTTCATTTGGCCTGCATGTCGCGGACATATTCGCCCAGTTGTACCAGCCGCAGCGGCGTGGGCGTGGCAATACCGTCGCCGCTATCGAACAGCACCATCTTCTCGCCTTCCAGCAGGGGTGCGAATTGCGGCATGACCACACCATCGGGTGTGCGGGCATAGCCCCAGATCTTGCTCATCACCCGCGCCATCGGGAACTTGCCGCGGTTCTTCGCGGAAATACGGGTCAGATCAGCCGGGCGCTTGTCCAGCGTATCGGCCATCGGCCCGTCGCCCTTGCCGGCATCGCCATGGCAAGCCGCGCAATAGGTGGCAAAATCCTCGGCCCCGGTCGGCACTTTCTTCGCCAGCGGCAGACAGGCCGCCAGAGCCAGCGGCAAGAGGGCACCCCCGAGGGCAAGGCGCAGCGGCGTAAGATGGAACATGGCAGTCTCCGAGGTATTTTCCCTCACGAAACCATGCCCGGCCACAGGGCGCAAGCGCCAGATCATGCGCTCAGGCGACGCGCCCCTGTTCCAGCCGGACAACGCGGTCCATCCGCGCGGCGAGTTCCATGTTATGCGTGGCAATCAGCGCCGACAGGCCCGTCGCCCGCACCACCGCCATCAGCGCGCCAAACACCTGATCCGAGGTGCCGGGGTCCAGGTTTCCGGTCGGCTCGTCCGCCAGCAAAAGCTTCGGCGCATTGGCCAGCGCGCGACAGAAGGCGACGCGCTGCTGCTCGCCGCCCGAAAGCTCGGCCGGGCGGTGGCCCGCGCGGTGATCGACGCCGACGCTGGCCAGCAGATCCATCGCGCGCGCCTGCGCCGCCCGCGCGGCCAAGCCGTTCGCCAGTTGCGGCAGCACCACATTTTCCAGCGCGGTAAATTCCGGCAGCAGATGGTGGAACTGATAGATGAACCCCACATCCGCCCGCCGCGCCGCCGTGCGGGCACGATCCGGCAGACCCGTCATCTCGCGTCCGGCCAGATCCACGCGGCCCTCGTCCGGGGTATCCAGAAGCCCCGCGATATGCAGAAGTGTCGACTTCCCTGCCCCCGAAGGCGCCACCAGCGCCACGACCTCGCCACGCGCCACGCTGAGGCTGGCCCCGTTCAGCACCGTCACGGCCGAGGGTTTGCCCCGGTTGTAGGTCTTGGAAATGGCCTCCAGCCGCAGCACCTCATTCATAGCGCAGCGCCTCCACCGGGTTCATCCGAGCCGCCCGCCGCGCCGGAAAGATCGTGACGATGAACGACAACCCGAGGCTCAGCGCCACGGCCGAGGCCACATCGCCCGCCTGCAACCGCGCCGGCAGGTAATAGATGCCGCGCACCGCCGGATCCCAGACCCCGCCGCCCGAGACATAGTTCACAAAGGAAAAGATCGGGTCGATGTAGATGGCAAACAGACAGCCCAGAACCACCCCGGCCAGCGTCCCCACCAGCCCGGTCGAGGCGCCGCAGATGAAGAACACCCGCAGGATCGCGCCTTCTGTCAGCCCCATGGTGCGCAGAATGCCAATGTCGCGGCCCTTGTTCTTCACCAGCATGATCAGCCCCGAGATGATGTTCATCGCCGCGATCAGCACAAGGATCGACAGGATGATGAACATCACATTGTCCTCGATATCCAGCGCGCGCAGGAAGGATCCCGCACTGTCCCGCCAGGTCCAGAGCAGCGTGCGCTCGCCCCCCGCCTGCAACAGCGGCAGTTCATATTTCTCGATATGATCGGGGTCAGCCACCATGACCTCGATCTCATCCGCCCGCCCCTCGCGGTTGAAATATTCCTGCGCCTCGGTGAAGGGCAGGTAAACACGGGTCCGGTCGATATCATAGCGCCCGGCGGTGAAGATATAGACCACCTCATAGGCATTGACCCGCGGCGAAGTGCCGAAGGCGGTCTTCACCCCGTCGGGCGAGATCAGCCGCAGCCGGTCACCGATCCCCACCCCAAGTTCGCGCGCAAGGCCTGATCCGATGGCGATGCCCTCGTCGAAACGCGCGATGTCCCCCTCGTGTTCGGCCCCGTCACCGACACGCGGAATGCTGCGCAGGTCGTCCAGCCGGATGCCAAAGACCTCGGCCCCCATGTTCACGCCATTGGCCGTGGCCATGACCTGCCCCTTGACCAGCGGCGCCGCCCGCACCACTCCCGGCACGGCCGCCAGCCGCTCGGCCCGCGCGTCATAATCGCTGAACCCGCGCAGGGACCGGCCGTTGTCATCGACCTCAGCACTGGCATAGACTGTCACATGCGCATTGGCGCCAAGGATCGTATCAACGAATTCCGCCCGGAACCCGGCCCGCACCGCCAGTGTGGCGATCAGTGCGAAGACCGCCAGCGCAATGCCGATCAGGCTGATCCAGGTCATCACGCTGACGCCGCCCTCGCTGCGTCTTGCACGCAGATAGCGCCAGGCGATCATCCATTCGAACGGGGCAAAAGGCGGGGTGCGAGTGCTCATGATGCCGGGTTGTTCCGCCCTTTGCCACAAAGGTCAAGCGCCGCCTGCATCACTTCACCGTTGTCCTCTGCTTCTTGCGCAAATACTCGCGGGGGTCCGGGGGCGGCAGCCCCCGGGGGGACCATCCCGCTCAGCCCAGCCGCATCAGCTTGAAGACCGAAAGCTGGTTGCGCAGGACCCCAGCATGAACGCAAGCCCAGCCATCGTCCGAATAGTTGCGCATGTCGCGCTGGAAGGCATAGACCGCCTCAATGTAGTCCTTGCGCTTCGCATCATGCGGCGCCACCGCATTCGGCACCACCAGCACCGAACGCCGCGCGATCCGGGTGAACTCGCCCACCACCTTCATCCAGTCACGCGGATGGCAATAATGCTCGATCGCGTCGAAACAGATCACGCTGTCGAGGCTCTTGTCCGCAAAGGGATAGGGTCCGCTGCCCGCATCGAACAGCCGCACATCAAGACCAAGGCTTTCGGTGATCGGCCGATAAGGCCAGTCGCGTACCACGCCCGAGCCGTCATGCAGCCCATGATCGTCCCGCGAGGAGGTCAGATCACTGCCGTTGAAATCCCGATACCGGCTGTCCAGCGCCGCCCCGCCGACGAAATTGGCAAAATCATTGCCGATGACCCGGTGTCCTTTCCGGCGCAGGATTTCCAGCGTCGCACCATGGGCGGTGGACATTTCCAGCACCTCACGCGGCGCGCAGCCCTCGGCCATCAGTTCGGGCATATGTTGCAGCAGCAGCGCCCAGCAACGCCGTATATTCTTGAAATGGATTACATATTTCCGCTGAACACAGCGGCTGACATGCTCCAGCCCCTCGGGCGTCAGGTCATAGGGCACCGCAAGATCGGCAGGGGGCAGATCACCGAAGGCGGCGATGATCTCGTCATTCGACGGATGCCGACGGGCCTCGCGGGTCAGGAACTGTTCAAAGAACGTGTCACGCAAGGCGGCCATCTTGCGCCGATAGCCGTCGTGGCCCTTCCGGTGGTCCGCCGGCCGCGCCCGCTCGTTCTCGATCAATTCGGCATGGTTCAGTTTCAGCATCGCCCCTACCCGCACTGCTTCCCCGCCCCGGGGAGATTACCGTTTGTGTTCTGCCCGCTGTCTTGCCTGCAAACAAGCTGGAACGGTTGCTCCAAGGGGCGGAAAGTGCCCTGTGACCTGACAGCGCCCCCAAGACCCGCCCCCGCGCACGGGACCGGGTAAGAAAAAACCGGCAGGAGGCCCTGCCGGTTCGTTGTCCTGCCATCTGCTGGTCGGTCAGATCCCGGCGTAGATCTGCGCGATACGGTCCACAGCGGCTTCGGCGCTCATTTCCTCGCTTTCGCCGGTGCGGCGCGAGGTCAGTTCGACCACGCCACTTGCCAGACCGCGCGGGCCGACGGTGATGCGCCACGGCAGGCCGATCAGATCCATCGTGGCGAATTTGGCCCCCGCGCGTTCGTCGCGGTCATCGTACAGCGGGTCGAGGCCCCTGGACTTGAGCGCCTTGTAAAGCCCTTCGCAGGCTGCATCGGTGGCGCTGTCACCCTGTTTCAGGTTCACGATACCGCAGTGGAACGGGGTCACGCCTTCCGGCCAGATGATGCCCTTGTCATCGTGGCTGGCCTCGATGATCGCGCCCAGCAGGCGCGAGACACCGATCCCATGGCTGCCCATCTCGACCGGCACGCGGTTGCCGTCGGCGGTGACGACGGTGGCGCCCATCGGTTCGGAATATTTGGTGCCGAAGTAGAAGATCTGCCCGACCTCGATACCGCGCCCGACCTTGCGATGCGCCTCGGGAACAGCGTTGAACGCTGCCTCGTCATGGGTTTCATCCGTGCGCGCGTAAAGCGAGGTGAATTCCTCGCAGATGCCCAGAACCTCGGCCCGGTTATCAAAATCGACCTCGCGGTCGCCCAGCTTCAGCGCGGTCACGCGGTCGTCGTAGAACACTTCCGACTCGCCGGTGGAGGCCAGAACGAGGAATTCATGGGTATTGTCGCCGCCGATCGGGCCGGAGGCGGCGCGCATCGGAATCGCGGTCAGGCCCATGCGTTCATAGGTGCGCAGATAGCTGACCATATGGCGGTTGTAGGCGTGCAGCGCGTCCTCTTTGGTGAGGTCGAAGTTGTAGCCGTCCTTCATCAGGAACTCGCGGCCCCGCATCACGCCGAAGCGCGGGCGCACCTCGTCACGGAACTTCCACTGGATGTGGTAAAGCGTCAGCGGCAGATCCTTGTAGCTGTTCACATGGCTGCGGAAGATGTCGGTGATCATCTCCTCGTTGGTCGGACCATAGAGCATGTCGCGTTCGTGGCGGTCCTTGATGCGAAGCATCTCGGCACCGTAATCGTCATAGCGGCCGCTTTCGCGCCACAGGTCGGCCGGTTGCAGCGTCGGCATCAGAAGCGGGATGTGCCCGGCGCGGATCTGTTCCTCATGCACGATCTGCTCGATGCGTTTCAGCACCTTGAAGCCCATCGGCAGCCAGGAATAAATCCCCGCCGCCTGTTGCTTGATCATGCCGGCACGCAGCATGTAGCGGTGTGAGACGATCTGCGCCTCGGCGGGGTTTTCCTTCAGGACGGGCAGGAAGTAGCGCGACAGACGCATGGGGTGGCCTCTTGGCAAAAGCTTTCGGCGGTTTTCCTAGCGGGTTCGCGGCCTGCGGGCAAGTTCCGCGCCACAGAAGCCCCGGGGTCAGGCCCCTTGCCCGCAGGATGTGGGCGTGCGACCAAGGCATATTGCAACCCTGAATTGCCAAGGCCCGTTTCAGATGACCTATTTTGATACAGCCCTGCTGGCCCTGTTGCTGCTGACCCTGCTGGGGCTCGGCGCCGCACTCTGGCCAGGCCGCCGCGCCGCGCCGCGACCGGACCCCAGGGCCCGCGCCGCGTTGCGCCAGAAGGCCGAGACGCTGGCCCTGCGTGGCCGCATCCTTGCCATCACGCCCGAGACCAGCCTGCCCGACCTGACGCTGACCCCGCTGGGCGAGGTCTGGCTCAGCCGTCCGAAGGGGGTTTCCGCCGAAGGGGCGCTGGCCGTGAAGGCGGCGGCGCGCTTTCCGCTGGCGCGCGCGCTGACCGGGTTGCGGCAGCGCCCGAAAGGCGGGCGCGTCGAATGGTCTGCTACCGCCTGTGCCGCCAGCCCGCGCCATGGGACCGAACAGCCCCGCACGCCACGCCCGCAGGCAACAGTGCTGGTCGACGGCTCCAACGTGGTGATGTGGGAAAAGAACTCGGGCCTGACGGACAAGGCGCAGCTTGCCACGCTGCAATCCGTGATCGACCTGCTGCTGGCGGAAGGGCGCGCGGTCAAGGTCATCTTCGATGCCAATATCGCCTATACGCTGTTCGGGCGCGGCATGTCGGTGGAAGAGCTGACCCGCCGCATTGCCCGCCCCGCCGCCGACATCGAGATGACCGCCAAGGGCCAGATCGCCGACGAATGGCTGATCGGCGCCGCCTTCACGACCGGCGCCACCATCGTCAGCAACGATCTGTACCGCGACCATCCGCGCGCCCGCTTCCTGTCGATGCGGCGCGGCTTTTCGCATGGCGGCGTGGCAGAGCTGTTGCCGCCGCGCTGATCCTCAGCCGCGCTTGCGCACGAATTCGGTGCGCAGCACCAGACCCTTGATCGTGTCGTGGCGGCAGTCAATTTCCTCGGGGTTGTCAGTCAGCCGGATCGAGCGGATGACGGTGCCCTGTTTCAAGGTGGTGCCAGCGCCCTTGACCTTGAGGTCTTTCACCAGAACCACCTGATCGCCGTCGGCCAGCACATTGCCCGCCGCATCCTTCACCACGACCGCCGCTTCGGCCCGCACCTCGGAGGCCGGACGCCATTCACCGCTGGCTTCATCATAGACATATTCGTCGTCGTCACTCATTCCGCTCTCCTGCGCCGGACATGGGGCAGCCCTCGCATGAAATTGCCTGTCGTTACAAGGCCAAGGCAGGCTTTGCGCGGCCGCCCCTTGAAACCGGCGCCCCGATGCGCAATCTGGAGGAAAGGTAGTCTGGCGGGGTCCGATGTCGCTTCCGGTGCGCGAACAGGTGAAATACTGGGGCCTTGCCGCATTGCTGTTCGTAGCAGTGCTGTGGTTTCTGGGGGCGGTGATCCTGCCCTTCCTCGTGGGCGGGGCCATCGCCTATTTCATGGACCCTCTGGCCGACCGGCTGGAACGCGCGGGCCTCAGCCGGGCCGCCGCGACGGGTGTTATCTCCATAGCGGCCCTGCTGCTGACGGTGCTGCTGTTCCTTGCCGTGCTGCCCGTGCTGTTCAACCAGCTGACCGCGCTGGTGAACGAGGCGCCGGTGATGTTCCGGCGGCTGCAAGCTTTCATGCTGGAACGCTTTCCCGATCTTCAGGACCAGACCTCGACCATGCGTCAGACGCTGGAGAATATCGGCAAGCTGATCCAGTCGAAGGGGGGCGAGCTGGCGCAGTCGCTGATCGGTTCGGCCATGGGGGTCATCAACGCGGTGGTCTTCATCGTCGTCGTGCCGGTGGTCGCCTTTTACATGCTGCTGGACTGGGACCGCATGGTGGCCCGCGTCGATGAGATCCTGCCGCGCGATCATGCCCCGACCGTGCGCCATCTCGCACGCGAGATCGACCGGGTTCTGGCCGCCTTCGTGCGCGGGCAAATCTCGGTCTGCCTGATTCTCGGCACCTTCTACGCCGTGGCGCTGATGCTGGCGGGGCTGAATTACGGGATCGTCGTCGGTGCGATTGCCGGGGCCGTAACCTTCATCCCTTACGTCGGCGCCATCATCGGCGGCGCACTGGCCATGGGTCTGGCCCTGTTCCAGTTCTGGGGCGACTGGCTGCAGATCGGCATCGTCGCCGGGATCTTCGCGCTGGGGCAGTTTCTGGAAGGCAATGTCATCACGCCGAAACTGGTGGGCAATTCGGTCGGGCTGCATCCGGTGTGGCTTCTGTTCGCGCTGTCGGCCTTCGGCTCGGTCTTCGGCTTCGTCGGGATGCTGGTGGCGGTGCCGGTGGCGGCGGCACTGGGGGTTCTGGCGCGCTTTGCCATAGACCAGTACAAGCAGAGCCGCCTTTACCTTGGCCTTGGCCCCACAGCACGACGCGACGACAATACCCCGTGACCGCCCAGCTTGCCTTCGATCTGCCCGCGCGCGCCTCGCTGCGCCGCGAGGATTTCTTTGCCTCGCCCGCCAATGCCATGGCGCTGGCGACGCTGGAAGCCGGGGGCTGGCCGCTGGACAAGCTTTTGCTGATCGGCCCTCCCGGATCGGGCAAGACCCATCTGGCGCATATCTGGGCGGCACGGGCAGGCGCGACACTGCTGGAGGCGGCCGCGCTGGGACAGACCGATGTGGACGCCCGCGCCACCGGCCCCGTGGTACTGGAGGATGCCGCAACAGTGGCAGGCGATGCGCGCGCCGAAACCGCGCTCTTTCACCTGCACAACCGGCTGGCCGAACGCCGCCTGCCCTTCCTGATGACCGCCGCAACCCCACCGCGCGACTGGGGCATCCGCCTGCCCGACCTGCTGAGCCGGATGCAGGGCACCGCCCTGACCCGGATCGAGCCGCCCGATGATGCGCTGCTGTCTGCAGTGCTGGTCAAGCAGTTCAGCGACCGCCAGATCGCCGTGCCGCCCGCACTGATCCCCTGGCTCGTCGCGCGCATGGGGCGCAGTCTGGCCGAAGCGCGCAACCTTGTGGCCGATCTGGACGCACTGGCACTGGCGCGCGGCGTGCCGATCAGCCGCACCCTTGCAGCCGAGGTGCTGGACAGCGCCTGAACCTGCACCGATATTGGGCGTAACCCCATGCCCGCCAAGACATAAAGCAAGCAGATGACACAGGCAGATTTTCTCAAGTCCCCTTTTGAAACCCCGGTCGAGCTTTGCGAGGCCGAAACCACTGGCCCGCGCCGTTTTTTCAATCGCGAACTCAGCTGGCTCGCCTTCAACTGGCGCGTGCTGGAGGAAGCGGCAAATCCGCTGGTGCCGCTGCTGGAACGGCTGCGCTTCCTGTCGATCTCGGCCACCAACCTTGATGAATTCTATACCGTCCGCGTGGCCGGTCTGCGCGCCATGGTGCGCAACGGCACCCCCACCCTGTCGGAAGACGGTCGCACCCCGACTGAACAGTTGCGGCTGATCAATGACGATGCGCGGCGTCTGATGAAGATGCAGCAGATCACCTACAAGAAACTGAAGCGCGAGATGGAAGCGGCGGGGATCGAGATTCTGACCCGCTCCAAACTGACGGCGCGCGATCACAAGCTGCTGGAGGATCATTTCCTCCACAAGGTATTTCCGGTGTTGTCGCCCTTGGCTATCGACCCGGCGCACCCCTTCCCCTTCATTCCGAACACCGGCTTCTGCCTTGCACTGCAACTGGAACGCGCGACCGACCGGCGGGCCTTGCAGGCGCTGCTGCCGATCCCGCAACAGGTGGCGCGTTTCGTTTCGCTGCCGGGGCGCGAGGGCGAAAGCCGATTCCTGCCGCTGGAGGAACTGCTGCTGCTGCATCTCGACATGCTGTTCCCCGGCTATGTCGACCGCGGCCATTGCGCCTTCCGCGTGCTGCGCGACAGCGATCTGGAAGTCGAGGACGAGGCCGAGGATCTGGTACGCAGCTTCGAGACGGCGCTGAAACGCCGTCGCCGGGGCGAGGTGATCCGCATGAAGATCAGCGCCGGTGCCCCGCCGGAACTGAAATCGCTGATCATGGATGAACTCCACGTCATTCCCGACGAGGTGGTGGAGGTGCGCGGCCTGCTGGGCGTGGCCGATCTGAAGGAACTGGTGCTGTCCTCGCGCCCCGATCTGCTGTGGCCCTCTTTCACGCCGCGCGTGCCGGAACGGGTGCAGGATCACGAGGGCGACATGTTTGCCGCGATCCGGCAGAAGGACATGCTGCTGCATCACCCTTACGAAACCTTCGACATGGTGATCCGTTTTCTGGAACAGGCGGCACGCGATCCCAATGTTCTGGCGATCAAGCAGACGCTTTACCGCACCAGTTGGGACAGCCCGATCGTATCGGCGCTGTGCGAGGCGGCGGAGGCCGGGAAATCGGTCACCGCGCTGGTCGAGCTGAAAGCCCGCTTCGACGAGGCAGCGAACATCCGGCAGTCGCGCCGGCTGGAACGCGCGGGCGCGCATGTGGTTTACGGATTCATGCATCTGAAAACTCATGCGAAAATCAGCACGGTCGTGCGGCGTGAGGGAGAAAATCTGGTGACCTATACGCATTACGGCACCGGCAATTATCACCCGATCACCGCCCGGATCTATACCGACCTGTCGTTCTTCACCTGTGATGCGGCCCTGGGGCGTGATGCAACCAAGGTGTTCAATTACCTGTCGGGCTATGTGCAGCCGCAGGGGCTGGAAAACATCGCCATCGCCCCGATGACTCTGAAACCCCGCCTGCTGGAGATGATCCGCGCCGAGGCCGAACATGCCAGCGCAGGCCGACCGGCCGAAATCTGGATCAAGCTCAACAGCCTGATCGAACCCGAGGTCATCGACGCGCTTTATGCCGCAAGTCAGGCCGGGGTGCGGATCAGCCTCGTCGTGCGCGGCATCTGCGGCCTGCGCCCCGGCGTGAAGGGCCTGTCGGAAAACATCCGCGTCAAATCGGTGGTCGGCCGCTTCCTTGAACACAGCCGGATCGTCTGTTTCGGCAATGGCGGCAGCCTGCCCTCGAAACAGGCGCGGGTGTTCCTGTCCTCGGCCGACTGGATGGGCCGCAATCTCAGCCGCCGGGTCGAGACGCTGGTCGAGACCACGAACCCCACGGTGAAAAATCAGATCATGGGGCAGATCATGGCCGCCAATCTGGCAGATGAGGCGCAAAGCTGGGTGCTGCATGGCGATGGCCATTACAGCCGGCAACTGACGACGGCGGATGATAACCTGTTCAGTTGTCACAAATTCTTCATGGAAAACCCGTCTCTGTCCGGGCGGGGCACCGCCGGGGCCAAGGATGTGCCGCGGCTGGCCCGGCCCCGCGACGAAACGCCCGCCTGAGTGGCGCGGCAAGCCTTGACCTGACCGCCGCCTTGGCGGCAAGGTCTGGCGCAGACCGAGGAAGGGACGCCCATGGCAGCAGACGCCAAAACCGCCGACATGGCCGAAGACGGCCGACTGTTTGACCGCCCGCTGTTCAACGATCCATCGGCGCGGGCGGTCAGTCGGGTCGGGGTGGTCGATGTCGGATCGAACTCGGTCCGGATGGTGGTGTTTGACGGGGCCGCCCGCAGCCCCGCCTATTTCTACAATGAAAAGGTGATGGCGGGCCTGGGCAAGGCGCTGGCCGAAACCGGCAAGCTGAACCCCGAGGGCGCCAAGCGTGCCCTTGCCGCGCTGAAACGCTTTGCCCTTCTCGCCGAAGGCATGAAGATCGCCCCCCTGACCGTGGTGGCCACCGCCGCAATGCGCGAGGCCGAGGACGGTCCCGCCTTCCGCGAGTTGGTGGAGCGCGAGACCGGCCTGCATATCCATGTCATCGACGGGTCGGAGGAGGCACGGCTGTCGGCGCAGGGCGTGCTTCTGGGCTGGCCCGGCGCCCAGGGGATCGTCTGCGACATCGGCGGCAACTCGATGGAACTGGCGCGGATCGGTGGCGGCACGGTGGGCAAACGCATGACCTCGCCCCTTGGCCCGTTCCGCCTGCAACAGGTGGAGGGCGGGCCGAAGAAGCGGCGCGAGCATATCCAGAAAGTCCTGCGCCGCATGCAGGGCGAGTTGGACAGCAAGAACGAGCGCATCTATCTGGTCGGCGGTTCATGGCGCGTCATCGCGCGGCTGGACATGGAACGCCGCAACTACCCGCTGACCGTTCTGCACGAATATCGCATGACCCCCGCCTCGGTCATCGACACGCTGGACTGGATCGCGGCTTCCGACCTCAATCTGCTGCGCGCCCATACCGGCACCAGCGCCGAGCGGATGGAACTGCTGCCGCTGGCCTGTGAGGTTCTGCGCGAACTGGTCACGGTGTTCCGGCCCTCGGAGATCGACATTTCCTCTTACGGCATCCGTGAGGGACTGCTGTATGAACAGATGCCCGCGCGCCTGCGCGCCCGCGACCCGCTGATCGAGGCCGCCCGCGCCGCCGAGGCAACTCAGGCCCGCATCCCCGGCTTCGGCAAGAAGCTTTACAATTTCATCCTGCCGATCTTCCGCGAAGCCAGCGACGAACGGCAACGCCTGATCAAGGCCGCCTGTCTGCTGCATGACACCACATGGCGCGCGCATCCTGACTACCGGGCGGAAGCCTGTTTCGACAATGCCACCCGCGCCAACCTGGGCGGGCTGGATCATCCGGGCCGGGTGTTTCTGGGGCTCGCGCTGCTCCACCGCTACAAGAACAGCCGTACCGGCAGCCGGATGGAGCCGCTGTTCCGCCTGCTGACCGACGAGGAGATCATCGAGGCCGAGGTTCTGGGCAAGGCGATGCGCTTTGGCGCCATGTTCTCGACCGACCGCCCGGAAGAAGCTGGCAGCCTGCACTGGTCGCCGCGCAAGAAGGTGCTGGAACTGAAGCTGACTGAACGCGGTGTCGGCCTGATGGGCGAGGTGGCGCAGGCGCGCTTCAACGCGCTGGTGGTGGCGCTGAAAGCCAAACCCAAGATCACGCTGGCGTAAACATGCTGACCTTCGATCACATCGCCCTCGCGGCAGAGACGCTGGAAGCGGGCGTGGCCCATGTCGAGGCTGCGCTGGGGGTGCCACTCGCCGGTGGGGGGCAGCATCCGCTGATGGCGACGCATAACCGGCTGCTCGGGCTGGGGGATCTGTATTTCGAGGCTATCGCCATCGACCCCGCTGCACCGGCGCCCGCCTTCCCGCGCTGGTTCGACCTCGACCGTTTCGCAGGCCGCCCGCGCCTGACCAACTGGATCTGCCGCACCGATGATCTGGAGGCTGCACTGGCCGCCTGCCCGCCCGGCACCGGCATGCCCGTCGCACTGGCGCGCGGCGATCTGCGCTGGCGCATGGCCGTGCCGGAAACCGGCATCCTGCCCTTCACCAATGCCTTTCCTGCGCTGATCGAATGGCAGGGCAGCCTGCATCCGGTGCAACGCCTGCCCGACAGCGGCCTTTGCTTGCGCCGGCTTGAAATCGCCAGCCCCGACGCACCGGCCCTGACAGCGGCCCTGGCTCCACTGATCAACGACCCGCGCGTTGTTATCGTGCCAGGCGAACCGGCGATGCGCGCCAGCTTCGACACCCCCTCTGGCCCGCGCGTGCTGGAATGATCCGTCCGACCTGCGCTGCCGATCTGGAACCGATCCGCGCCTTCTGGAACCCGCTGATCCGCGACACGGCCGTCACCTTCTCTTCCGAGGAGAAGACCGAGACCGCGATGCGCGACTATCACGCCGCCCGCATCGCCGCCGGTCACGGCTTCTTTACCGCACTGGCCGAGGGCCGCCCCGTTGGCTTTGCCACCTACGGCCAGTTCCGGGGCGGCAACGGTTACGCCCGCAGTATGGAACATACTGTGATCCTGTCTGACGCCGCACGCGGCCACGGTCTTGGTCGTGCCCTGATGCAGGAAGTGGAAGATCACGCCCGCGCCGCCGGTCATCATATCATGGTGGCAGGCGTTTCCAGCGGCAATCCGGCGGGGCGCGATTTCCACGCGGCACTCGGCTACCGCCTTGTCGGCACCGTGTCCGAGGCAGGCTGGAAATTCGGCCGCTACTGGGATCTGTGGCTCATGCAAAAAATCTTGACCTGACAGCTTGGGTTTTCACCGCTATCCTGCCGCCATGTCAATCTGGACCCGGATATACGAGGCAATAGCCGCACTGGCGCAGGGCGAGGGCCTTGGCACCGTCTTCGACCGCCTGCGCCACCCGCCCGAAGCCTGCCCCGAACGTACGGTGGCCTTCACCATCGCGGTGATCGCGCTTGGCGCCAAGATGGCCAAGGCCGATGGCGAGGTGACACGCAACGAGGTCGCGGCCTTCCGGCAGGTCTTTCACGTCCCGCCGGGGGAAGAGCCGCATGCCGCGCGGGTGTTCAACCTCGCCCGGCAGGATGTCGCCGGATATGACATCTACGCCCGCAAGATCGCCGCCATGTTCGAGGGTGATCGCAAGGTGCTGGTGGATCTGATGGAAGGGTTGTTCCACATCTCGGTCGCTGACGGCCACTATCACCCGCGCGAAGATGAATTTCTTGCCGATGTCGCCCGTATCTTCGGTCTGGGCGAGGCCTGTTTCCGCGCCATCCGCGCCCGCTATGTACCCGAGGCACCGCGCGACCCCTATGACGTACTGGGCCTGCCCGCCAATGCCACGCTGGACGAGGCGCGCAGCGCGTGGAAAACCGCCGTGCGCGACAGCCACCCCGACCGCCTGATGGCCCGTGGTGTTCCCGAAGAGGCGGTAAAGATGGCCGAACGCCGCCTGATTGCCGTCAACGCCGCATGGGAGGAAATCGCGGCGCGCGAGGCGGCATGAGCCATCCGCGCCGCCCCTTCCGCCTGGCGACCTATAATGTCGAATGGTTCAATGCGCTGTTCGATGATACCGGCCGCCCGCTGGAAGACAGTGAACCCGCGCACCGCTATGGCGTGACGCGGGGCGACCAGCTGGCCGCGCTGGGCATCGTGTTCACCGCACTGGATGCCGACGGCATCATGGTGATCGAGGCGCCCGATACCAACGGCCACCGCAGTTCCACCCGCGCGCTGGAACGCTTTGCCGCGCTCTACGGGCTGCGCGCCCGACGTGCCGTCACCGGCTTCAAATCCGAGACGGAACAGGAAATCAGCTTCCTCTTCGATCCCGACCGCCTGACCGCACGCCACGATCCGCAAGGCAACCCCACCTTCGATGGCACCTTTCGCCGTGATCTGGATGGCGACGGCGTGGCCGAACCGATCCGCCCCTCGAAGCCACCGCTGGAACTTGCCGTCACCGTCGGGCGGCACAGGCTGCGGCTGATCGGCGTGCATGTGAAATCCAAGGCCCCGCATGGCGCCCGCCATCTGGACGAGGCGCGCCGCATCGCCATTGAAAACCGCCGCAAGCAATTGGCCGAATGTATCTGGCTGCGCGAAAGAGTCGACGAACATCTGGATCGCCACGACGATCTGATCGTGCTGGGCGATTTCAACGATGGCCCCGGTCTTGACGAATATGAAAAGCTCTTCGGCACCTCCGGCGTCGAGGTGGTGATGGGCGTGGGCTGCCCGCGCGACCGGCAAATGCGCGACCTGCATGCGCAGATGGCGGTGGAAAGCCGGCTGCACCCCACGACCGCGCGGTTCTACAGCACTGAACATGAACGCTATTTCGAGGCGCTGCTGGATTTCATCATGGTCTCGCCCGGCCTCGCCGCACGCCAGCCCCACTGGCGGATCTGGCATCCGCTGAACGATCCGAAATGCTGGGCGGTGCCGGAATTACGCGACGCGCTGCTGACCGCCTCCGATCATTTTCCGGTCACGCTCGACCTGCCTCTTTGAGCCTTGGCCGCACTGCCCTATATTCAGGGCATGACCCGTTGGCTCGCCCCCCTGTTCCTCGTCCTCGCGCTTGGCCCTGCCCAGGCCCAGGAGACGGAAGAAACCGACCCCGGCCTGATGAAGCGCGGGGCCGAACTGTTTCTGCGTGGCCTGATGAACGAGATCGGACCCGAACTGAACCAGATGCAGGACAGCCTGCGCGACCTGCAACCCGAATTGCAGAAGCTGGTCGAACTGATGGGCGATTTCCGCAATTACGAAATGCCGGAAAAGCTGCCGAACGGCGACATCCTCATCCGCCGCAAGCCCGACCTGCCCAAGCCCCCGATCTTGCCCGAAGGCCCGGAAATCGAACTCTGAGCCTTTATCCTGGCCCAAAGATCCTCGGGGGGTGAATTGGCCGCAAGGCCAAGAGGGGGGCAGACAGCCCCCCTCCCCTCGTATCAGCCGCGCGCTTCACCGATCAGCTTCAGGATATCGCGCGCCGCGTTGGGGATGTTGGTGCCAGGACCAAAGATCGCCTTCACGCCGCTCTTGTAGAGGAAATCATAGTCCTGCTGCGGAATGACGCCGCCGCAGATCACGATGATGTCGCCCGCACCCTTGGCCTTCAGCGCCTCGACCAGCTTCGGTGCCAGCGTCTTGTGGCCCGCCGCCTGGCTGGAGATGCCGACGATATGCACGTCATTGTCCACGGCATCCTGCGCCGCCTCTTCCGGGGTCTGGAACAGCGGCCCCACATCAACGTCAAAGCCGATGTCGGCAAAGGCGGTGGCAATGACCTTGGCGCCCCGGTCGTGACCGTCCTGCCCCATCTTCACCACCAGCATGCGCGGGCGACGGCCCTCGGCCTCGGCGAAGGCATCAACATCCTTCTGGATCTGGGCAAAGCCGTCGTCGCCTTCATAGGCGGCGCCGTAAACCCCGGCGAGGGTCTTCACTTCCGCGCGGTGGCGGCCGAATACTTTTTCCATGGCGTCGCTGATCTCCCCGACAGATGCACGGGCGCGGGCGGCCTCGACCGCAGCTTCCAGAAGATTGCCGCCCTCGGCGGCGCGGCGGCCAAGCTCGGCCAGCGCGGCCTGCGCCTTCGCCTCGTCCCGCGCTGCGCGGGTGGCTTTCAGCCGTGCGATCTGCGCCTCGCGCACCGCGATATTGTCGATGTCGAGAATGTCGATCGGCTCTTCCTTGTCCTTGCGGTATTTGTTGACGCCGACGATCACCTCCTCGCCGCGGTCGATCATCGCCTGCCGCCGCGCCGCCGATTCCTCGATGCGCAGCTTCGGCATGCCCGAGGCCACGGCCTTGGTCATGCCGCCCATCGCCTCGACTTCCTCGATCAGCGCCCAAGCCTTTTCGGCCAGTTCCGCCGTCAGGCTTTCGACATAGTAGGATCCCGCCAGCGGATCGACGACATGGGTGATGCCGGTTTCCTCCTGCAGGATCAGCTGGGTATTCCGCGCGATCCGGGCGGAAAATTCGGTCGGCAGGGCAATCGCCTCGTCCAGCGCATTGGTATGGAGCGACTGCGTCCCCCCCAGCGCCGCCGCCATCGCCTCGTATGCGGTGCGGATGACGTTGTTGTAGGGGTCCTGCTCCTGCAAGGACACGCCCGAGGTCTGACAATGGGTGCGCAGCATCAGGCTGCCCGATTTCTTCGGCTCGAATTCCGTCATGATGCGGTGCCACAGCAGACGCGCGGCGCGCAGCTTCGCGGCCTCCATGAAGAAATTCATGCCGATGGCGAAGAAGAACGACAGCCGCCCGGCGAAATCATCGACATTCATGCCGCGCGCCAGCGCCGCGCGCACATATTCGCGCCCGTCGGCCAGCGTATAGGCCAGTTCCTGCACGAGGTTCGCGCCCGCCTCCTGCATGTGATAGCCGGAGATCGAGATGGAGTTGAACTTCGGCATCTCTTTCGACGTGTATTCGATGATGTCGGCGATGATCCGCATCGAGGGTTCGGGCGGATAGACATAGGTGTTCCGCACCATGAACTCTTTCAGGATATCGTTCTGGATCGTGCCCGACAGCAGGCTGCGGTCCACGCCCTGTTCCTCGCCCGTCACGATGAAATTGGCGAGGATCGGGATCACCGCGCCGTTCATCGTCATGGAAACGCTGATCTTTTCCAGCGGGATGCCATCGAACAGGATCTTCATGTCCTCGACCGAGTCGATGGCCACGCCCGCCTTGCCCACATCGCCCACCACGCGCGGGTGATCGCTGTCATAGCCGCGATGGGTGGCGAGGTCGAAGGCGACCGAAACGCCCTGCTGCCCGGCGGCCAGCGCCTTGCGGTAGAAGGCATTCGATTCCTCGGCGGTGGAGAAGCCGGCATATTGCCGGATCGTCCAGGGGCGCCCGGCATACATCGTCGCCCGCACACCGCGGGTGAAGGGGGCGCTGCCCGGCAGCGTGCCCATATGCGGCAGGTTTGCCGTGTCTTCCGCCGTGTAAAGCGGCTTGACGGTAATACCTTCCAGCGTCTGCCAGTTCAGGCTGTCCGGGCTTTTGCCCTTGAGTTCCTTCTCGGCGACCTTGCGCCAGGTTTCGATCGGATCAGTCATGGCTCTCGTCCTTGGCTTCTGCCGGATGGGCACCGGCACAGGGAATTGCGGCGCGCGCGAACGCACCGATGCAAAATGGCTGCCGGTCAGGGCCAGCGCCTATTCCAGAAAATCCTCGGCGGTGGGGATGCGCCCGAAGGCGATCTTGGCGCCGGTATAGGGCACATGATGCGGCGGCAGCTGGCCATAGCGCACGGTATCCTGCCCGAAGCGCTGGTTCAGACGATCCACCACCGCGCAAAGCGCGCGCCGGTCCTGCGCCGGGGCGAACAGATCCGCCGAAACCCCGGCATCCGGCACCAAACCGCCCAACGTAACCGAAACCGACAGCGGCCGGTGTGGTGGCAGCGCCGTCCAGTAGCGACCCAGCACCTCCAGCAGGAAAAATGTATCTTGCGTAGCGCGGATGTCGCCGCCATGGCTGATATAGCCCGCCTCGGCGCATTTCACGCTCAGATGCAGGCTGCGGGCATGGAAGCCTTCGCGCCTCAGCCGCGCCGCAGCCTTCACCAGCAGGCGCCGCGCCACCAGACGCGCGCCCTCGGGCGTCTTGTTGCCCGCGGTCAGCACCTGGCCATGGCCGATCATGCCGCGATGGGTTTCCGGCCAGACCACTGTTTCGCCGCGCAATTCGCGCAGAAACCGTTCGCCCGCGACATTGCCCCAGATCGCCCGCGCGCGCTTCGGGTCCAGATGGTAAAGTGAAGGCACATCCGTGATCCCTGCCGCCTCCAGCCGCGCCTTCATCCGCCAGGACACGCCCGGCAGATCGTCCAGCGCCAGATGCGCCAGCCGGTCGGGCAGCACATGCGGCAACAGCCAGTGCAACCCGCCCGGCTTTTCCAGCCCGGCGGCCAGTTTCGCCAGCAATCGCGTCGGCGCCAACCCGACAGAGCAGCGCAGCGCCGGGCTGACCCGATCCAGCACCGCCTGTTGCAGATCGCGCCCGATCTGCATGGCCCGCGACAGTTCCTGCTGCGAGCCTGTCAGAAGGCACGAACATTCGTCGATGGACCAGACCCGATGGATCGGCAGCACCGTTTCCACCGCTTGCAGGATGGCATGGTGATAGCGCACGCAGACATCGTGCTTCACCGGACGAAAGACGATGCCGGGGCAAAGCCTGCGCGCCTCGTCCTGCCGTGTGCCCATTCCGACGCCGCGGCGCTTGGCGTCGATGCTGGCCGCGATACAGGCCGCGCCCGGCGCATCCGTCGTCAGAACACCCACCGGGCGCCCCATCAGCGCCGGCTCCTCGGCCTGCGCGACCGAGGCGTAGAAACTGTTCATGTCGAAGAACAGGGTGGAAACGCGCAGCGTCATGGCAGGACGACCCGGACAGGAGTTGAGGCCCCACTATAGAACAAAATGGGAACTCAATTCCAGCCCGAAGCCGGTATGCCATGACGCCGCGCGCCACCTTATTCGAACTCCATGATCACATCATCGACCTTGAGGCTGGCCCCGGCGGCGGCATTGATCTTCTTCACCACGCCCCGGCGTTCGGCCTTGAGGATGTTTTCCATCTTCATCGCCTCGACCGTGGCCAGCGCCTGCCCTTCCTGCACTTCCTGGCCTTCCTCGACGCTGATCTTCACCACCAGACCCGGCATCGGGCACAGCAGGAATTTCGAGGTATCCGGTGGCAGTTTTTCCGGCATCAGCAAGGCCAGATCGTGCTGGCGCGGGCTGCGCACATGGACTTTCAGATCGGCACCGCGCACCCGGATGCGGAAGCCCATCGGGATCTTGCCGACCTTCAGCACCAGCGGCGCGCCCTCGACCGTCAGGCGGGCCAGCGGCTGCCCCGGCGTCCAGTCGCTTTCGACGCGCATGGCATGGCCATCCTCGAAGGTCACGGTCGAACCGGCCTTATCAGCCGCGATCTGCACCGGGAAGGCCGTGCCTTGCAGGCTGACCACCCAGTCGTCGCCGACGCGGCGTTCGTGGTTGTCCATCGTGCCGGAAATCTTGGTGCGGCGAATCTCGGCCACGCGGTTCATCGCCGCCGTCGCCGCCACGACACGGCGCAGCATGGCCTCATCCAGCGTCACCCCGTTGAAACCTTCGGGATATTCCTCGGCGATGAAAGCGGTGGTGATATTGCCGCTGGTGAAGCGCGGGTGATCCATCACCGCCGAGCAGAACGGCAGGTTATGGCCGATGCCTTCCACCTCGAACGTGTCCAGTGCCAGTCGCATTTCCTCGATGGCGGCCTCGCGCGTCGGCCCCCAGGAACAGAGCTTGGCGATCATCGGGTCGTAATACATGCTGATCTCGCCGCCTTCAAAGACGCCGGTATCATTGCGCACGATGCCGCCGCGCGCGGTTTCGCCCTCAACCGGCGGACGGTAGCGGGTCAGCCGCCCGATGGAGGGCAGGAAGTTGCGATAGGGATCTTCGGCATAGAGGCGGCTTTCCATCGCCCAGCCGTTGATCTTCAGATCTTCCTGCCTGAACGGCAGCGGCTCGCCATTCGCCACGCGGATCATCTGCTCCACCAGATCGACCCCGGTGATCAGCTCCGTCACCGGATGTTCCACCTGCAAACGGGTGTTCATTTCGAGGAAATAGAAGTTGCGGCTGCCATCCACGATGAACTCGACGGTGCCCGCGCTGGTATAGCCCACGGCCTTCGCCAGCGCGACCGCCTGTTCGCCCATGGCCTTGCGGGTGGCCTCATCAAGGAAAGGCGACGGCGCTTCCTCAATCACCTTCTGGTTCCGCCTCTGGATCGAGCATTCGCGCTCGTGCAGGTAGACCGCATTGCCATGCTTGTCGGCCAGCACCTGAATTTCGATGTGGCGCGGCTGAGTCACGAATTTCTCGATGAAGATACGGTCGTCGCCAAAGCTGTTGGCCGCCTCATTCTTCGAGGACTCGAAGCCTTCGCGCGCTTCCTGATCATTCCACGCGATGCGCATGCCCTTGCCACCGCCGCCCGCGCTGGCCTTGATCATCACCGGATAGCCGATCTCGCTGGAAATCTTCACCGCCTCGTCGGGATCGGCGATCAGGCCCATGTACCCCGGAACGGTGTTCACGCCCGCCTCCATGGCGATCTTCTTCGAGGTGATCTTGTCGCCCATCGCCTCGATGGCCGGGCTCGGCGGGCCGACGAAGATCACGCCCTCGGCTTCCAGCGCCGCGGCGAAATCCATGCGTTCGGACAGGAAGCCATAGCCCGGATGCACCGCCTCGGCCCCGGTCTGGCGAATGGCGTCCATGATCTTGTCGATCACGATGTAAGACTGGTTGGCGGGCGGCGGGCCGATATGCACCGCCTCGTCGGCCATCTTGACATGCAGTGCGTTGCGGTCGGCGTCCGAATAGACGGCAACCGTCTTGATACCCATCTTGCGGGCGGTCTTGATCACGCGGCAGGCGATCTCGCCCCGGTTGGCGATCAGGATCTTCTTGAACATTCGGCTTCCTTCCCTCAACGGCACGCGGGCCAGCGTGCGCGGCAGCTCAAAAACGAAGGGCCAGCCGGGGGATACCCCGACTGGCCCTGGTGACAGGTTCAGACGCCGCGAAAGCGGCGGTCAGATCAGTAGCAGGCCGGCAGCCCGGCAACGCCGCAGGATGCGCCACCGGCCAGCGCGCCAAGCGCAGCCCCGGCAACCATGTTTTCATCGGTCGCATCGGCAATGGCGGCACCGACGACTGCGCCTGCGACGGCGCGGCCGCCCTGGGTTTGCAGCGGGTTGGACGGCTGACCGTAGTAGCCATTCGACGGCTGCGACTGCACGCAGCCCGCGACGACAAGAACCAGCGCGCCGCTGGCGAGAAGGGAAGTGATACGCATTTTGCTCGGCCTCCATGAGCGGTCTCGTTATGGAGTAAGTCTAGCGCAACCGTGAACGGCGACCAGTCGGGAAATGCGCGAACGGCCGCGCCGCAGGCAAAGCCTTGCCGATGTCCTGCGACAAAAAGAGACCGCCCGCCCCGCGCGGGAACGGACGGCCGAGATGGGGAAGGGTCACACTCCTGGCGCGAGGCCCGGATGCCGACATGGCCGGGGACAGCCACATCGGCAGGCAGAAGATGCGGCAGCCCATGGCCACAGGCAAAGGCAAAAGCGCCCTCCACCTCCGCTTGCGCGGAGATTTGCCGGAAAACCATGGGGTTGCGCGAAATCATGCTCAATCGTCCTCTTCGTCCCAGTCGTCGAGATCATAGGGCTCTGCCTCGGGGGCAAAGATCTCGGGGAACGAGGCCTGGGCACGCTGCACGTCGATCCGCAGCAAGGCGTCATAGGAGGAGGGATCGAAGGGGTCTTCGGCAGGAACCACCTCGCGCCCGAACAGCCAGCTCAGGCGGCCAGCGTCCAGATTGCCACGTTCGAAGGGTTCTTCGCCGAAATAGGCCCAGAGGGCCGCCATGAAGGCGCTGTCCGCCGCCCGGTCAAGGTTCTTGCGGTCCTTGAACCGCTCGCGCCGGATGATTTTGGTCGCGCCTTCCTTCATGTTGGCGCGGCGGATGGTGAACTGGAAGTCCGTCCCGGTCATGCGACCGGGGAAACCACGATGTTTCAGCATGCTGCGCCTCCCAGACCGGAGGCGCCGAAGGGGGCGGACCGCAGCCCGCCCCGCGCTAGGGTCTTACTTGTACTTGCCGGTGTAGACCGGCTCGGTGGTGAGCTGAGGCTCAGCCGAATAGACGACTTCTTCTTGCTTGCCAGCGCAGGCCGCGACGAAGGCGACAGTGCAAAGCGCGAAGGCGATACGGGCAGTGCTCGACATTCTCTTCTCCATTCTTGCGGGACGACCGCGACAGAGAGATCCGCAGCGGCCCCCCGATACAGGGTTGGAAACGCTGATGCGCGTTTCCCCGCAATCATAACCCTTTCCCGCAAGACAGGACATCCGCGCCCGGCGAAAGCGGGCTGCTGTGTCCGGGCTACATCATTCCGGGCAGTGGATGAAGAACATACCGCAAGATGTTGTGGATACATCAGAACATCTCCCAGATGCAGGCCCCGTCGCGAATGGCGAAGGCTTCGAAGAATTGCGTGGCTTCCGGCGCACTTTCCCCGAAAGGCACCGCCGTATCCGACAGCGAGATGATGACCTGTTGCGGCACCGGCCCAAAATCGCTGATCCGCGGCAGGGCAAAACTTTCGCACAGCGCGTGGATATCAGCGGTCGCCGTGTCGACATCGACACTGCCACCCATGCGCGCGATCTGCGGCGCCAGAAAGCGGAACCGCAGGGTCAGGCCGTCGGGCCCGGTCTCGTTCCAGATCACATCCAGCAGCGTGACCGGCTGGCCGGAAGGCACGGCAACGGGGTTGGCATCCCCGACCAGGACCACCTCGCCCGGTTCCTGCATGGGGTCGGGGGTCTGGTCAGGCAGCGTCATGCCCCACCCCCTTGCGCATCATCACCCGCAGGTACTTCGGCTGCTCCGACAGCACCTCGACCGCGCCGCGCGACCGAAGCTTTGCAAGCTGCGTCTCGGCGCGACCGGCGCGCAGGTCGAACAGCGCCGCACCACCCGGGGCAAGCGCCTTGTCCAGGAAGGGCAGATAGGGGTCCAGCGGATAATGGAAGCCGCAGGACAGGAAGGAGGCCGCACAATCGACCGGCCCCGCCTCTTCCGGCGCGCGGTCGCGCGGGTTCAGCAGCTCGATCCGCCCGGCCGCGATGCCGTTTGCAAGCAGCATCGCCCGTGCGGTCGCAAGACTGGAATAGGCGGCCCCGTCCTTTGCAAAGCCGAAGTGCCGCCGCTCGTTGCTTTCCAGGTCGATCAGCAGCAGGTCACAGCCGGTCTCGCGCGCCAGAAACAGGTCGAACAGCGCATAGCCGCAGCCGATATCGGCAAAGCGCTTCGGCGCCAGCTTTTGCAAAACCGGCGCAAGCAAAGTGTACTCTGCAAATATGACGCCCGCTGCCCGATAGGCGATCTCGATGCCCAGCTTCTCTACAGCCTCGGCAATGGGCGCCTCGTCCCCGGCGTTCCATGCCTTGATCACCTGGCCGGGCTGAGGCCAGTCAAACAGCACCTCAGACCGTTGCAGGATCAGGTTGAGCAGATCCTGCGGTCCGAATGCCGTCAGGTCCAGCGACCGGATTTCCGGTCGCTGAGCCTCGGCCCCTATGTCGATATCAAGCTGCATGGCACCCCCTGCTTGCGATTACAGGGGGATATTATCGTGCTTCTTCCACGGGTTTGCCAGCTTCTTGCCCCGCAGCGAGGCGAAGGCGCGGGCCACGCGGCGACGGGTCGAATGCGGCATGATCACCTCGTCGATGAAACCACGCTCGGCCGCGACGAAGGGATTGGCGAAACGGTCCTCGTAATCCCTGGTCCGCGCCGCGATCTTCTCCTTGTCGCCCAGCTCGCTGCGATACAGGATCTCGGTCGCGCCCTTGGCGCCCATCACCGCGATTTCCGCCGTGGGCCAGGCATAGTTGAAATCGCCGCGCAGGTGTTTCGAGGCCATCACGTCATACGCGCCGCCATAGGCCTTGCGGGTGATCACCGTGACCTTCGGCACCGTCGCCTCGCCATAGGCGAACAGCAGTTTCGCACCATGCTTGATGACGCCGCCATATTCCTGGCCCGTACCCGGCAGGAAGCCCGGCACGTCGACCAGCGTCAGGATGGGAATTTCAAAGGCGTCACAGAAGCGCACGAAACGCGCGGCCTTGCGGCTGGAATCGATATCCAGACAGCCTGCCAGCACCATGGGCTGATTGGCGACCACACCCACGGTCTGCCCTTCGATCCGCACGAAGCCGGTGATGATATTCGCCGCATAATCCTTCTGGATCTCGTAAAAATCGCCCTCGTCCGCGATTTTCTGGATCAGCTCTTTCATATCATAAGGCTGGTTCGGATTGTCAGGGATCAGCGTATCAAGGCTGTTTTCCACCCGCGACGGATCATCGAAGAACGGGCGCACCGGCGCCTTTTCCCGGTTGTTGAGCGGCAGGAAATCGACCAGACGCCGCACCTCGGCCAGCGCCTCGACATCATTTTCGAACGCGCCATCAACCACGCCCGATTTCCGGGCATGGGTCGAGGCTCCGCCCAGTTCCTCGGCTGTCACCACCTCGTTGGTGACCGTTTTCACCACATCGGGGCCGGTCACGAACATGTAGGACGTGTCCTTCACCATGAAGATGAAGTCGGTCATCGCAGGGCTGTAGACCGCGCCACCGGCGCAGGGGCCCATGATGACGCTGATCTGCGGCACCACACCCGAGGCCATGATATTGCGCTGGAACACCTCGGCATAACCCGCCAGCGAGGCCACGCCCTCCTGGATGCGCGCGCCGCCGGAATCGTTCAGACCAATGACAGGGGCGCCGTTCTGCACCGCCATATCCATGATCTTGCAGATCTTCTGCGCATGGGTTTCCGAAAGCGATCCGCCGAAAACCGTGAAATCCTGGCTGAAGACATAGACCTGACGGCCATTGACCGTACCCCAGCCCGTCACCACGCCATCGCCCGCCGGACGGTCGGCCTCCATGCCGAAATCGGTGCAGCGGTGGCGGACGAACATGTCGAATTCCTCGAACGAGCCTTCGTCCAGCAGCAGTTCAATCCGTTCGCGCGCAGTCAGCTTGCCCTTGGCATGCTGCGCCTCGACCCGGCGCACCCCACCCCCGGCACGCGCAGCGTCACGGCGGGTTTCAAGCTCTTGCAGGATGTCTTTCATGGCGGTCCTCTCCCCGGGAATCGGCTGCAACATAATCTTGCGTGACAGCCGCGTGAAACGAAATTGCGAAAATTTGCAAATTATTGGCAAGGCCATTTGTGCAAATTGCAAATTCCGTTCAGATCCCGCACACCCCCTTCGCAGCAAGTTGAGAACTCAGGCCGGCGTTAGCGATACCAACTCTGGCTCGGCCGCATTAGGATCGCGCGCAGATCAACCCGTCCGGAGCCATCATGCCCGCCCTGCCCGTTCCGCTTGTTACCATCGGATTGCTTGTCGCCTCCAATGTTTTCATGACCTTCGCCTGGTATGGCCACCTGAAATTCAAAGAGGCGGCGATCCCCATGGTGATCCTCACCTCCTGGGGAATCGCCCTGTTCGAATACATGCTGATGGTGCCAGCGAACCGCATCGGCTACGGCTATTTCTCCGCAGCCGAGCTGAAGACGATCCAGGAGGTCATTACCCTTGTGATCTTCGGCATCTTTTCGACGCTGTTCCTGAAAGAGCCGCTGAGCTGGAACCACTTTGTCGGCTTTTCGCTGATTGCGGGCGGCGCCTTCTTCATCTTCCACCGCTGGTAACCGGCCCGCCGCACAGCGGCCTGTGCATTCTTGCGATGGACAGAGCCGCCGCGCGCGCGTAGCCCTTGCATATGCAACTACCGCCCTCACGCTTTCTCGATCCGACGACCCCGCCGAAGATCGTCACGCTGACCCTGCTGGCCGGGGTCTCTGCGCTGACCATGAACATCTTCCTGCCCTCGCTTCCGGGCATGGCAGAGTGGTTTGGCACGTCTTACGGGTTGATGCAGCTTTCCGTCGCGCTGTATCTGGCGCTTTCTGCCGTGCTGCAAATCGCCATCGGCCCGATTTCAGACCGTTATGGCCGCCGCCGCGTCGTGCTGGGGGCGCTTCTGCTGTTCCTTCTGGCCACGGTCGGCACCTTGCTTGCCCCTAATGCGACGGCCTTCCTGATCTTCCGCATGGCGCAGGCGGTTGTCGCCGCCGGCATGGTGCTGTCGCGGGCCATCGTGCGCGACATGGTCAGCGATGCCGAGGCAGCCTCGATGATCGGCTATGTGACGATGGGGATGAGCCTCGTGCCGATGATCGGCCCGGTGATTGGCGGTGTGCTGGATGAATATTTCGGCTGGCACGCCAATTTCGGCCTGCTGCTGGCGGCAGGCATCGCGGTTACCGTGCTGTGCTGGCGCGATCTGGGCGAAACCTCCACCCCTTCAGGGATGAGCTTTACCGAGCAGGCCCGGCAATATCCGCTCCTTCTGCGGTCGCAGAGGTTCTGGGGTTACTGCCTGTCCGCGGCTTTCGCCTCAGGCTGTTTCTTCGCCTATCTCGGCGGCGCCCCCTTCGTCGGCACCGAGGTTTTCGGCCTCTCCGCCTCGCGCGTGGGCATGTTGTTCGCCCTCACCGCGCTGGGATATGCGGGGGGCAACTTCTTTGCGGGCCGGTATTCGGTGCGCATCGGGATGAACCGCATGGTTCTGCTGGGAACGGTGGTGACCACGCTGTCCTCCGCCGTGCTGGCGCTCCTGTCGCTGCTGGATCTGACCACTGCCTTCCTTTTCTTCGGGCTGACCCTGTTCATGGGGCTTGGGAACGGCATCTGCCTGCCGAATGCCAATGCCGGCATCCTTTCAGTGCGCCCCGAGCTGGCAGGCACCGCGTCGGGGCTTGGCGGGGCCTTCATCATCGGCGGGGGCGCGGGGCTCGCGGCACTGGCCGGTATCCTGCTGCAACCCGGCTCCAGCGAACTGCCCCTGGTACTGTTGATCCTTGCCTCCTCCGTTGCATCGGTGCTGTCGATTCTCTGGGTCATGCAGCGCGCCCGCGCCCTTGGTCTTTCGGGCTGACCGCTTGACGACAGGCTTTGCAAAGGCGAGTGTTTGCAATTAGCAACCCCGCCGCAAAGGAGGCCCGATGTCGACCCAGAAGCTTTATGCCGGGGTAAAGCTGCGCGAACTGCGCGGCAGGCTCGGTGTCACCCAAAAGGTCTTTGCAGACAAACTGGGCGTATCCCTGCCCTATCTGAACCAGATGGAAAACAACCACCGGCCGGTTTCAGCCGCGGTCGTCTTGTCGCTGGTGCAGGAATTCGGCTTCGACGTCACCGAACTGACCACAGGTGATGCAGAGCGGATCGTGTCGGACATGCGCGAGGCACTGGCCGACCCGGTTTTCCAGAGCGGCGCACCGCCGCTGGCCGATCTGCGGCTGGCCGCGTCCAACGCCCCTGCGCTGGCGCGGGCCTTTCTGGACCTGCATCGCGCCTATCGTCAGACCCACGAACGTCTCGCCTCTCTGGACGAGGCTCTGGGGCGTGAAGATGCGGCACTGCGCCCGTCACCATGGGAGGAGGTCCGTGATTTCTTTCACTATTGCGACAACTACCTCGATGCCATCGACCGCGCGGCAGAACATTACGCCATGCCTTCGGGGAGCCGGAAAGACCCGCTTTTCATCGCAACCGACACGCTGACCAAAGCGGGGGTGGAGCTGCATTTTTCCGACAGCACGGCGCTTCGGGTTTACGATCCGAACGGGCGGCGGCTGGAGATTTCGGGCCGTGCCTCCGGGCCGACCCAGCGGTTTCAGCTGCTTTACCAGGTGGCGCTGACCACCCAGAACGATCTGCTGGAAGCAACGCTGGATCTGGCCCGCTTTGCCACGCCGGAGGCGCGGGATATCGCCAAGATCGGTCTTGCCAACTACTTTGCCGGGGCCGCGCTGCTGCCCTACCGCGCCTTCCAGGCGGCCGCCATGGAAACCCGCCATGATCTTGAGCGCCTGTCAGACCTGTTCGGCGCCTCCATCGAACAGGTGGCGCATCGCCTGTCCACCCTGCAAAGGCCGGGTGCGAAAGGCATACCTTTCTTTTTTGTCCGGGTCGATCAGGCGGGCACGATCACCAAACGCCATTCGGCCACACGTCTGCAATTCGCCCGTTTCGGCGGGGCCTGCCCGCTGTGGAACGTGCATCGCGCCTTTGAAACACCTGGTCGGTTTCTGCGTCAGCTGGCGGAAACACCGGATGGCGTGCGCTATTTCTGCCTCTCGCGCGATGTCAGCAAGGCGGGGGGCAGTTTCCAGGCGCCGGTGCGCCGCTATGCGATTGGCCTTGGATGCGAGGTGCAGCACGCTGATGCTCTGGTCTATGCCGACGGGCTGGACCTCCGGGGCCGGTTCGAGCCGATCGGCATTTCCTGCCGGATCTGCGAGCGGCGCGATTGTCACCAGCGTTCCGTCCCGCCGCTGGAACGCCGGTTGAAGGTCGACCCCGACAAACGCGGAATCCTGCCCTACCAGATTGCTGAGTGATTATTGCAAAGCAAAGGCCCGGAATTTGCATATTCCGGGCCTTTTTTCCGGTCGTTACGCCGCTAGGCGCTGCCAGATCTGGTCTTTCAGCGCGGCGCGCTTGCGGCGCAACTCGGCCTCATGTTCTTCCGACAGCGCCTCGACGCGGGTTTCCGCACGATGCACGGCGCGGTTGACCTCGTGATATTCGTCCACCAGCCGGGCGAAATGCGCATCGGTCTCCTTCAGAGCCGAAATCTTGCCCGCTTCAGCCGGAAACTCTTCGGCCAGTTCGTGGGGGGTGTTCGACATGCGTCTGTCTCTCCTTCAACGTTACCCCCACATCCTAGCCGCCGCTGAGGGGCACCACCTTGACCCGGATCAAATCGCGCAACTGGCAGGCATCTTTTCAGCGCTGCGCCTGCTGCCAGTCCGGGTTGATCCAGGGCGCAAGGTTCGACGGCGGCAACATTGCGCGGCCCAGAATATGATCCGCCGCCTTCTCGCCCGTCATGATCGACGGGCCGTTGAGATTGCCGTTGGTCACCCGAGGGAAGATCGAACTGTCGGCAACGCGCAGGCCGTCCACCCCGATCACCCGGCATTCCGGGTCCACCACGGCGCCGGGATCGCTGGCGGCCCCCATCCGCGCAGTCCCACAGGGATGATAAGCACTTTCAACATGTTCGCGGATGAAAGCGTTCAGTTCATCGTCCGATTGCACGCCCGCACCAGGCTGGATTTCCGATTTCAGATAGGGGGCGAAGGCCTGCTGGCCGATGATCTCGCGCGTGAGCCGGATGCAGCGGCGGAAGTCATCCCAGTCTGACTCCTGGCTCATGTAGTTGAAACGGATGCGCGGCGCGACACGCGGATCGGAGGACCGCAGCGTGACATCCCCGCGCGAGGCAGAGCGCATCGGGCCGACATGGGTCTGGAAGCCATGGCCCTCGGCCGCGGCCTTGCCGTCGTAGCGTACCGCGATGGGCAGGAAGTGATACTGGATATCCGGGTAATCGACCCCGGCCTTCGAGCGGATGAAAGCGCAGCTTTCGAACTGGTTCGAGGCACCAAGTCCCCGTCCGGTCAGCAACCATTGCGCCCCGATCAGCGCCTTGCCCCAGAGGTTCCAGTATTTGTACAGGGTCACCGGCTGGCTGGCTGCAAACTGCAAATATAGCTCAAGGTGATCTTGCAAATTCGCGCCGACACCCGGCCGGTCTGCCCAGACATGGATGCCATGCTCGCGCAAATGGGCCGCAGGGCCGACACCGGACAGCAGCAGCAGTTTCGGCGTATTGATCGACGAAGCCGCGAGGATGACCTCACGCGCCGCCGGTATCACCACGATCCCGCCCTTCTGTTCCACCTCGACCCCGGTGGCACGGCCATTTTCGATCACCACGCGGCGGGCGAAGCCCTTTTCGACCTTTACCCGCCCGGTTTTCAGCGCAGGTTTCAGATAGGCGTTGGCGGCCGACCAGCGCCGCCCGCGCCAGATCGTCGCCTCCATGGCGCCGAAACCTTCCTGCTGGCGGCCATTGTAGTCTTCGGTCACCGGATAACCTGCCTGCCGGCCAGCCTCGATGAAAGCGTTGAACAGGGGATTCGCACGCGGGCCTCGGGTGATGTGCAAAGGGCCATCGCTGCCGCGATAATCCGCCTCGCCGGTATCGCCGTGCCAGCTTTCCATCCGTTTGAAATAGGGCAGCACATCGGCATAGGACCAGCCCGCCGCACCCTGCTCCGCCCAGTGATCGAAGTCGCGCGCATGGCCGCGCACATAGACCATGCCGTTGATCGAGGACGAGCCGCCGATCACCTTGCCGCGCGGGGTGGCCAGCACCCGCCCCCCCAGATGCGGTTCGGGTTCGGTCTGGAACCCCCAGTCATAGAGGCCCATGTTCATCGGATAGCTGAGCGCGGCAGGCATCTGGATGAAGGGCCCGGCGTCGGTGCCGCCGAATTCGATCAGGGTGACACTGCGCCCGGCCTCAGCCAGACGATAGGCCATGGCGCAACCGGCGGAGCCCGCACCGACGATGACGTAATCGCTGCTCATCTTCGCCTCAATACGGAGCGTCGACGGGGCCCATGCCCACATAGACGGATTTCACCTGCGTGTAATGCTCGACCGCCGCCCGCGAATTTTCGCGCCCCACACCCGAAGATTTCACCCCACCAAAGGGGCCTTCCACGGGGGTCAGGTTATAGGCATTGATCCAGCAGGTTCCGGCCTGAAGCTGCGCGACCACGCGATGCCCGCGTGCCAGATCGGCGGTGAACACCCCGGCGGCGAGGCCAAATTCCGTGTCATTGGCGCGGGTTATCACCTCTTCTTCATTCTCGAAATCAAGAATGGCCATGACCGGGCCGAACACCTCTTCCCGCGCCAAAGTCATATCGTCGGTCACATCGGCAAAGGCAGTGGGCTGAACGTAGAAGCCGGTATTCAGCGCGGCACGGTCGCCACCGCAGATCAGCCGGGCACCTTCTGCCTTTGCAATTTGCATATAGCCCAGAACTTTTTGCAACTGCGCCTCCGACACCAGCGGGCCAAGCTGGGTTTCGGGGTCCAGCGGATCACCAAGGCGGATCGCAGCGGTTCGCTCGGCCAGGCGGCTCAGGAAACGCTCCTTGATGCCCTTCTGCACGAAGACGCGGGTGCCGTTGGAACAGATCTGCCCGGTGGAATAGAAGTTCCCCAGCATCGCCGCGCCAATGGCGCTTTCGACATCGGCATCGTCAAAGACGATCAGCGGCGACTTGCCGCCAAGCTCCATCGTCACATGGCGGATGCCTTCAGCCGCCGCGGCGTAAACCTTGCGCCCCGTCGGCACAGAGCCGGTGAGCGAGACTTTCGCCACGCGCGGGTCGGTGACCAGCGCGCCGCCCACGGCGCCCCGCCCCTGCACCACGTTGAACAGCCCGGCGGGCAGACCTGCCTCCACCAGAATCTCGGCCAGCTTCAGCGCACCGAGTGGCGTCACCTCGGACGGTTTGAAGATCATCGCATTGCCAAGGCTCAGCGCGGGGGCGGCCTTCCAGCAGGCGATCTGGCTCGGGTAATTCCAGGCACCGATCCCGACGCAGACGCCCAGAGGCTCGCGGATCGTATAGACGAAATCGCCCCCCAGCGGCACGGTTTCGCCGGTCACCGTCGGCGCCAGCCCGGCAAAATATTCCAGCGCATCGGCGCCCGAAGGCCAGTCGGCCACCGTGGTTTCCTGCACCGGCTTGCCGGTATCCAGCGTCTCCAGCACGGAGAGTTCGTCATTGCGGGCGCGGATCAGATCCACGGCGCGGCGCAAGATGCGGGCGCGTTCCACCGGACGGGTGGCCCCCCAAGCCTTCTGCGCCGCCGCTGCCCCGGCAAGCGCCGCCTCGATCACCGCAGGCGTCGCCTCGTGCAGCACGGCGATCACCTCGCCAGTCGCCGGATAGATCACCTCAATCGCCGCTCCGGCAGTATCCTCGACATAGTCACCATTGACGAAATGGCTGGCCTTCGGCTGTGCCCGCATGGTCATCCCCTTCATTTATTTGCGTTTCCCAAGTTCCGAGGCCATGAATTCCATCACCGTGGCCACGGCCGAGGCCGAATCCGGCGGCCCCTCTTTCAAAGCCTCGCGCAGGTAGACGCCGTCGATCAGCGCCCCCAGCGCATCGGCCGCGCGATCCGCCCGCAGACCGACCAGCGGACGCAGACAACTGAGCAGATTCGACCGCAGCCGCCGCTGATAGACCGACAGCAGCCGCCGCGCCTCGGGCACGGTCTGCGCCAGAACATAGAAGTTCAGCCAGGCCCCCACCGCCTCGCGCCGGAAGTTACCGGGGCTGAAACTCGCACGCAGAATCGCCTGCAACCGCGCCTCCGGCCCGTCCACCGCCGCCAGCGCGCCGCGCACCTCGGCCCCGTAAAGCGACAGGATGTGTCGCATCGCGGCAAGGAAGATATCTTCCTTGGACCCGAAGTAATGATGCGCCAGCGCAGAGGACATGCCTGCCCGCTTGGCGATCTGGCTGACCGTCACATCCAGCGACCCGGCACGGCCCAGCTCCACGATGGTCGCTTTGACCAGCGCGGCCTTTCGGATAGGTTCCATCCCAAGCTTCGGCACGGCATTTCCCCAAAAAAGACTTGCCAAACCGAGCTAGCGTGTTTTTTATTGATCCGTCAATCAACAAAAAACACGGCCAACGCCAGACCCAGGGAGTCGACATGACCAAAGTGAAATCCGCCCTTCTGGCCACCACGGTGGCCTTTGCCTTTGCCGGCACCGCCCATGCCGAAGGCTGCGACAAGGTGATCTTCTCGGATGTCGGCTGGACCGACATCACCGCGACCACCGCCGCCACCAGTGTCGTGCTGGAGGCTTTGGGCTATGAAACCGAAACCAAGCTGCTGTCGGTGCCGGTGACCTACACCGGCCTTGCGGGTGGCGATGTGGATGTGTTCCTCGGCAACTGGATGCCGACGATGGAGGCCGACATCGCCCCCTACCGCGAGGCGGGCACCGTGGAGACCGTGCGCACCAACCTTGAGGGCGCCAAATACACGCTGGCCACCAACGAGGCCGGTGCCGCGCTGGGGATCAAGGATTTCGCCGATATCGTCGCGCAGAAAGATGCGCTGGAAGGCAAGATCTACGGGATCGAGCCGGGCAATGACGGCAACCGCCTGATCCTCGATATGATCGAGAAGGATGCCTTCGGCCTGAAGGGCTTCGAGGTCATCGAAAGTTCGGAACAGGGGATGCTGGCCGAAGTCGCCCGCACCACGGGCGAGCAGAAGCCGATCATCTTCCTCGGCTGGGAACCCCACCCGATGAATGCCAATTTCAAGATGACCTATCTGACCGGCGGCGATGATTTCTTCGGCCCGAACCTTGGCGGCGCCACCGTGGCGACCAACGTCCGCAAGGGCTATGTCGCGGAATGCCCGAATACCGGCAAGCTGCTGCAAAACCTCGTCTTCTCGCTGCCGATGGAGAACGAGATCATGGGTGCGATCCTGGATGATGGTGCCGATCCGAAGGCCGCCGCCTCGGCCTGGCTGAAGGCCAATCCCGATACGCTGGGCCCCTGGCTGGACGGCGTGACCACAAAGGACGGCGGCGACGCCATGGCCGCGGTGAAATCGGCGCTGGGTCTTTAAGGCTTCCCTGAACCGCCCTCCCCTGTCCCACCGGCGGGGGAGGGTTTTCGCATGCGCCCCGCAGGAAGGAAACGCGCCGGATGCTCGACTGGCTGACCGACAACAAGCTGCCGCTGGGCAAGCTGTCGAAAATTGCCTTCGAATGGATGAAAGTGAACCTGAAGCCCCTGTTCGACGTGATGGGGACGGTGATGGATCGGCTGATCGACGCGATCCTCTGGGTTCTGCAAAGCCCGCCGCCGCTGGTGGTGATCGCGGCGTTTCTTGCGCTGACATGGTATCTGCAAAGATCGTGGAAGGTGGTGCTGTTCGTGGCGCTGGCTTTCGCCTTCATCCTCAATCAAGGCTACTGGAAATCCACGACCGAAAGCCTGACACTGGTGCTGTCATCCTGCGTGGTCTGCATGGGGCTGGGAGTGCCCATCGGTATCTGGGCCGCGCACAGGCCCAAGGTCTATGCAGCACTGACCCCGGTGCTGGACCTGATGCAGACGCTGCCGACCTTCGTTTACCTGATCCCCGCCATCGTGTTCTTCGGCATCGGCATGGTGCCCGGCCTGATCGCCACGGTGATCTTCGTGCTGCCCGCGCCAATCCGCATGACGCAGCTGGGAATTTCCTCGACCCCCATGCCGCTGCTGGAGGCCGCAACCGCCTTTGGTGCTACCAAACGGCAGGTGCTCTGGAAGGTGGAACTGCCTTATGCCCTGCCGCAGATCATGGTCGGGCTGAACCAGACCATCATGCTGTCGCTGTCGATGGTGGTGATCGCCGCGCTGGTGGGGGCGAACGGGCTGGGCGTGCCGGTGGTGCGGGCGCTGAACTCGGTCAATACCGCGCTCGGGTTTGAAAGCGGCCTCGTCATCGTCGTCGTGGCCATCATGCTGGACCGCATGCTGAGGGTGACGCGCAAATGACCGCAGTTGAATTCGACCGGGTGTCCATCGTCTTCGGCGATGATCCGCAAAGCGCGCTGCCGCTGATGGACCAGGGCAAGAGCCGGGCCGAGGTGCAGCAGGCCACCGGGCAGGTGCTTGGCGTGCATGACTGTTCGCTGAGCGTGGCCGAAGGCGAGATCCTCGTGCTGATGGGCCTGTCCGGCTCGGGCAAATCCACGCTGCTGCGCGGGGTGAATGCCCTGAACCCGGTGGTGCGTGGCGAGGTGCGGGTCTCGGATGGCGACCGCATGGTCAGTGTCACCAGGGCCGATGCCGATACGCTGCGCCGCCTGCGCCTGTCGCGCATCGCCATGGTGTTCCAGCAGTTCGGCCTCTTGCCATGGCGGTCGGTGCGGGAAAACGTGGGGTTGGGGCTGGAGCTTGCGGGCATCCCGGTCGAGGCCCGCCGTCAGCCGGTGGACGAACAGCTTGAACTGGTGAACCTGACGCAATGGGCCGACCGCAAGGTGGGCGAATTGTCAGGCGGGATGCAGCAGCGCGTTGGTCTGGCCCGCGCCTTTGTCACCCGTGCGCCGATCCTGTTGATGGACGAGCCTTTCTCGGCGCTGGACCCGCTGATCCGCACCAAGTTGCAGGACGAATTGCTGGATCTGCAACAGCGGCTGAAGCGCACCATCGTCTTTGTCAGTCACGATCTGGATGAGGCGTTCAAGATCGGCAACCGCATCGCCCTGATGGAGGGCGGCCGCATCGTGCAATGCGGCACCGCGCGCGAGATCATCGCCAATCCGGTCAGCGAATATGTCGCTGATTTCGTGGCACATATGAACCCTCTGAGCGTGCTGACCGCGCGCGATGTGATGCGGGCGGGGCCTGCCTCTGCCAGTCATGCGGTGGAGGCGGAGACCCCGGTGAAAGCGGTAATGGAGATGATCCGTGACGGCGCCACCGAGATTGCTGTGACCGAGGGAGGGAGCACCATCGGCAGCATCGCCGCCGCCGATGTGATGGCGCGGCTGGTCAATCCGCGCGGCGCCTGAGCCGGAGCGTGAGGCAAAAGGGGGGCGTTCAGCCCCCCTTTTTTCTGTTTCAGCTTTCGGCGTCGGCAGCCTTCTTGCCTGCGGCCTTCTTCGGCCTGGCTTCGGCTTTGGCCTTCGTCGCCTTGGGTTTTGCCTCTGCCTTCGGCTTTGCCGCCGCTTTGGGCTTGGCCGCCTTCTTGGCCCCGCCCTTCTTGCCCGCCTTTTCCGCGATCAGCGCCAGCGCCTCGTCAAAAGTAATGGCCTCCGGCTCCATGTTCTTGGGCAGGGTCGCATTGACCTTCTCCCATTTCACATAAGGACCGTAGCGCCCCGGCATCACAGCGATGACGCCGCCGTCCGGGTGCTCGCCCAACTCCTTCAGCGGCTGGGCCGGCGCGCTCGCCCCCCGCCCGCGGGAGGCTTTGAGCGCCAGCACTTCGACCGCACGGTTCATGCCGATGGTAAAGACCTCGTCCACCTCGGGCAGGTTGGCATAGGTGCTGTTATGCTTCACATAGGGGCCGAAGCGGCCGATCCCGGCCTCGACCAGCGCGCCATCCTCGGGGTGCGGGCCGATGGGACGCGGCAGGTTCAGAAGCATCAGGGCGCGTTCCAGATCAACGCTTTCCGGCGACCAGCCCTTGGGCAGGCTGGCGCGCGGCGGCTTGGGGTTGGCCTCGTCCGCATCGCCCTTTTGCACATAGGGGCCAAAGCGCCCGGCGCGCAGGGTGATCGGCTGGCCGTCCTCGTCCTGCCCGAGCACCTTGCCGTCCGGGGTGATCGCACCCGAATCGTCGCCCACCGAAATCGGCCGCGTATAGCGGCATTCCGGGTAATTGCCGCAGCCGATGAAGGCCCCGCCAGACCGCGCCGTCTTCAGATGCAGCCGTCCCGAACCGCAGACCGGGCAGGATCGCGGGTCACCACCGTCGGCCCGCGCCGGGTAAAGATGCGGCGCGAGGAAATCATCGAGCCGCTCCAGCACCTCGCCGATGCGCAGATCAGCGGTTTCCGCCACGGCGGCCGAGAAATCGCGCCAGAACCGCGCCAGCACTTCCTTGTAGTCGCGCTCGCCCGCCGACACATCGTCCAGCTCGCCCTCAAGCTCGGCGGTGAAATCATACTCAACATAGCGGCGGAAGAAGTTGGTCAGGAAGGCCGTAACCAACCGCCCCTTGTCTTCGGGGATCAGGCGGTTCTTGTCCTTCCGCACATATTCGCGGTCCTGGATGGTCGAGATGATCGAAGCATAGGTCGAGGGCCGGCCGATGCCGAGTTCCTCCATCCGCTTGACCAGTGTCGCCTCGGTGTAGCGCGCCGGCGGCTGGGTGAAGTGCTGCATGCCCTTCACCGCCTCTGTCTTGCCCAGCATCATGTTTTGCGCCCGACGGATGTCGCCGCCGACCGGCGCCGGTTCGCCTTCGGCAAAAACCGCCTTGGCGAAATCGGCGCGATAGGCACCGGCAGCGGGTTTCACCGTCTCGCCCTGCATGATCTGCGGCAGGCGGCCCTCGTCATCGCCATCCTCGTCACGGCCTTCGTCATAGACCTTGAGGAAACCGTCGAACATCACCACCTGCCCGTTGGCGCGCAGCGTGACCTGGCCGTCGGGGCTGGTCACATCCACCGCTGTCCGCTCCAGCCGTGCTGCCGCCATCTGGCTGGCGATCGTACGCTTCCAGATCAGGTCATAAAGTTTGCGCTGGTCCGCCTCGGTCAAACGCAGCTTTTCGGGCGCCGCCGACATATCGGTCGGGCGGATACATTCGTGGGCTTCCTGCGCGTTCTTGGCCTTGTTTTTATACATGCGCGGGCTGTCCGGCACATATTCGGCGCCGAAGCGATCCTTGATCTCGGCCCGCGCCGCCATCACCGCCTCGGGTGCCATGTCGATGCCGTCCGTCCGCATATAGGTGATATGCCCGGCTTCATAGAGCCGCTGCGCCGCTGACATCGTGGCCTTGGCGCCCATGCCGAACTTGCGGCTGGCCTCCTGTTGCAGGGTCGAGGTCATGAAGGGCGGAAAGGGATTGCGGCTGGCGGGTTTCGATTCCACCGCCGCCACGCGCAACTCGCGCGATTGCACCGCCTGCACCGCCAGTTCGGCCGCTTCGGCGGTCGGGATGTCGAACTTGTCGAGCTTCCTGCCACCCAGCACGGTCAGCTTCGCCTCGAAGCTCTGGCCGCGTGGCGTGTCGAGCATGGCAACCACGCTCCAGTATTCGCGGGCGCGGAAGGCCTCGATCTCCATTTCCCGTTCGACAATCAGCCGCAGGCAGACCGACTGCACCCGCCCCGCCGATTTCGCACCCGGCAGCTTGCGCCACAGCACCGGCGAGAGCGTGAAGCCCACGAGATAATCAAGCGCACGGCGGGCCAGATAGGCGTCAACCAGCGCGGCATCAACCTCGCGCGGGTTCTTCATCGCCTCGGTCACGGCGGCCTTGGTGATGGCGTTGAAGGTGACGCGGCTGACCTTCTTGCCCTTCTTCAGGCTGGAGGCCAGCGCCTCTTTCAGGTGCCACGAAATCGCCTCGCCCTCGCGGTCAGGGTCGGTGGCGAGGATCAGTTCGTCATCGGTTTTCAGCGCCTCGGCGATGGCCCGGACATGCTTCTTGCTGTCCGAGGCGACCTCCCATTTCATGTCGAAATCATGCTCGGGATCGACCGAACCATCCTTCGGCGGCAGGTCACGGACATGGCCATAGGAGGCCAGCACCGTATAGTCGGAGCCAAGATATTTGTTGATTGTCTTGGCCTTGGCCGGTGACTCGACGACGACGACTGCCATGAAAACCTCTTGCGCCCTGCCCATCGGGGGCGCCGAAACATGTGTATGACCGGGCACCCATGTCAAGGCAGGGCCGTGTCGTCAAGCCCGCAATCGGGTTTGACGGAAGCGTGAAGACCGCGCAATCTGCGCCGGATTTCCCTTTGATCCGGTTGATTTCGATGCGCCTTGCCCTGGTTCTGAGCCTCTGCCTCGCCCTGCCCCATCCCGCCGCCGCCTGGACCGAACCCGCCCGCGGCACCGCCGACCGACGCGCCATGATGGATGCGATGCGCCCGCTGGCCGAGATGAACCTCCGTGCGCCGGTGGAGTTCGTTGTCCACACGCTGCGCGTCGACGGCCGCGCGGGATTCGCCATGGTCAGTGCCCAGCGGCCGGGCGGCGGCGAGATCGACATGGCTCAGACCCCGATGGTACGGCAGCAGGGGCTGGACCCGGAATTCATGGACGGGGCCAACATGCAGGCGCTGCTGTGGAAATCCGGCCAAAGCTGGGCCGTGGCCCATTGGGCCATCGGGGCCACCGATGCCTGGTGGGCCGATCCGGCGCTGTGCCCGCAATGGGCCGCGGTCACGCCCGAGGTCTGCTGATCCCGCCTCACGCCCGGCAGATCAGACCGCCGGGCTGGCGCAGTACCCGCCCCTCCAGTTCCAGCGTCAGAAGCTGCGGTGCGACCTCATGCGCGGGCACCGCCAGATCGCGGATCAGCTGATCCTCGGCCACCGGGCTGGGCGACAGCCGGTCAAGGATCTTGCGATGCAGCGCCGCAATCTCGGCCAGCGGTCGGCGGGCGGGCACCGGGCCGGGCAGTACCCCGTCAGGTAATGCGGCATGGGCGCGCGCGGCGGGCGCGGGCACCTGGCCAAGTGCTTCGATCACATCCTCAGCCGAGCGCACCAAGGTTGCCCCTTCCCGGATCAGCTGGTTGCAACCCGCCGCGCGGGCGTCGAAGGGATGGCCCGGCACCGCCAGCACCTCGCGCCCCTGATCCGCCGCCTCTTTCGCGGTGATCAGTGAGCCGGAGCGCGCCGCCGCCTCCACCACCACCACCGCGCGGGCAAGGCCCGAGACGATGCGGTTGCGCAGCGGGAAATGCCGTGCCTGCGGTTCCGTGCCCATGGGCTGTTCCGACAGCAGCGCCCCTTCTGCCGCGATCCGGGCCGCGAGACCGCCGTTTTCCACCGGATAGATCACGTCAACTCCACCCGCCATCACCGCCACGGTGCCAGTGCCCAGCGCAGCGGAATGCGCCTCGCCATCAATGCCACGCGCAAGACCTGATACGACGACAAACCCCGCCTCGCCCAGTGCCCCGGCCAGCCGCCGCGCCATGCGGATACCCAGGCTGGAGGCATTGCGGGCCCCCACCAGCGCCACCATGGGCCGGGCCAGCAGCGCCACATCGCCGCGCAGCCACAGAACCGGCGGCGCATCCGGCAGGCCCGCCAGATGTTCGGGGTATGCCGCCTCGCCCGGGCAAACCATACGCGCCCCGGCTGCCCGTGCCGCCCGCATCTCATGCAAAGCCACCTCCGCCGGGCAGGCCGCGTAATCATTCACCCCCGCCGCGCGCGCCACATCGGGCAGCGCCGCAAGCGCCGCCTGCGCGGTACCGTGTTCCGCCAGCAGCCGGTGAAACGTCACCGGCCCGACCCTGCGGGAGCGAATGAGGCGCAGCCAGGACAGCCGTTCCTGTTCCGTGAAGGGGTGGGTGGGGTGTGGGGTGTCACAGTCCGGTCCGGGCGCCATGATTCCGCTCCTCATTCGCAGGGCCAGACTGGCCCGGAAAGGGTTAACCGGCGGTAAACACCAACTGCCGCTTGCGACAATTCACAGGCCGCGCTACGGCAATCGGATGAGCACCGATCAGACCGAGGATTCGCAGCGATACGTGGCGCGCGGCGTGGCACATGTCACGCTGCCGAAAGTCATCGAGCCGGTGCATGTCACCTTCGTTCTGGCCCCGCGCTTCACCATGCTGGCCTTCACCTCGGCCATCGAGCCATTGCGGGTGGCGAATCAGCTCACCGGGCAGATCCTGTTCCGCTGGCAGACCTTCTCGGAAGACGGCCAGCCGGTGCGCTGTTCCAACGGCGTGCCGGTGATGCCCGACGGGCCGCTGAGCGCCGCGCAGCCGCAGGGCCATGTGCTGATCTGCGGTGGCGTGCAGCCCGAGGTCACGATGGGCGCGACGCTGGGTGACTGGGTGCGCAACCAGTGGCGGCGTGGCCGCACGGTGGGCGGGCTGTGCACCGGCGCCTATGCTCTGGCGCGGGCGGGTATCCTGAAGGGGCGGCGTTTCACTCTGCATTGGGAAAACCTGAGCGGCTTTTCCGAAACCTTCCCCGATCTGACCCCGGCTCGGCAGGTGTTCTGTCTTGACGACCGGATCGTGACCTGCGCGGGCGGCGTTGCTGCCGCCGACCTGATGCTGAAACTGATCCATGACCATTACGGCGCCGAACTGAGCCAGGAGGTCATGAACATGTGCCTGCTGACCCAGCGGCGCGACGAGGCGGACGAGCAGGTCACCTCGCTGGCGGCACGGCTGGGCACGCGGAACGAAAAGCTCATCAAGGCCGTGGCCTTCCTTGAGGCGCGGATCGAGGAGGAATTTGATCTGGACGCCTGTGCCGATCACCTTGGCGTATCGCGGCGCCAGATCGAACGTCTGTTCAATCGTTATCTCGGCGTCACCCCGGTGCGCTACATGAATGACCTGCGGCTGCAACACGGCCGCGCCCTGCTGGCCGAAACCGACCTTAGCGTAACCGAAGTGGCCGTCGCCTGCGGCTACGCCTCCAGCAGCCATTTCTCGAAAAGTTTCCGCAAGAAATACGGCGTCTCGCCCTATCGCTTCTCACATTTCCGGGCCTGACGCCGGTCGGAACTGCCGGACGAGGCGGAAGCCGGCCATATACCTGCGATATGATTCGATGGCACCGCCACGCGCCGCAGGACGGGCGTAATCCATGCCATCCGTGAAGGCGCCGCCGCGTTCGACCCGATTGCATTCTTGCTGTGACAGCGCATTTGCCAGATAGGCACTGTCTCTGGCAAGGCCGAGGTGCCCGCCCTCAGTCCAGCAGGAGAGTGTCCTTTCACTGACATTGCCTGACATGTGGCGCAGGCCCCAGCCGTTTGCAGCATCCAGTGCATCCACTTCGACCGGCGTGTCCCGCCAGGCGAACGTCGGAACAGTATTACCGCGCATCCTGTCCTCGCCCTCGCCATTGAAATTCGCCTGATCCGAGGTCAGCTCATCCCCCTGGGCAAAGCGGGTTTCGGTGCCCGCACGGGCGGCATATTCCCATTCCGCTTCAGTCGGCAGACGATAAGCCTTCGCCCCGACCAGCGTATTCAGCCACAGCACATACTCCTGCATGTCGAGGTAAGAGATATTGATGACCGGATGCTTCGGGCCAAGCGGGATGTCGCGGCTGAGTGTCGGGGTCACATGTTTCGGCACGCGGGTGCAGGCACCGGCGTCCACGCATGCCATCCATTCGGCATGGGTGACCTCGTTACGGCCCATGGCGAAGGGAATGTCCATCTCGACCCGATGGCGCGGATGTTCGCCGGGGATGAAGGGTTCCTTGCCGGGGGGAAGCAGGCGGAAGGTCGCATTCGGGCCGAACATGTCAATCGGGTTACGCGAATCGCCGGGCTTTGCCCCCATCATAAAACTGCCGGGCGGCATGACGATCATTTCGGGACAGGCATCACATTCGCGGAACATGTCCAGCGGCGCGAGGCTTCGGCCATCGGTCAGAAGATAGCTTTGCTGCCCCTGCCCCGCAGTCGGCAGGCAAGACACCCAGAGACCCAGCGTGATGCACCACAATCCAGACCTGAAACCCATCAGCCCAACCCGTCATTCTGAAATCCGTTCGGGGCAGTATCCTTGTGCCTCCCCGGATCACAAGACCTGCCGAATCCCATTGCCTGCGGTGGGGATATTTGATCAAATGCGGCGCAACTCCCCTTAGGGCAGATGAGGACCAGAAAGATGAAGAATACCGAAGTGGCCAGCCGCCGGGACGAGGCGATTTCGCGCGGTGTGGGGATGCAGACGCAGATCTATGCTGATCGGGCGCTGAACGCCGAGGTCTGGGATGTCGAGGGCAATCGCTATATCGACTTCGCTGCGGGCATCGCGGTGGTGAATACCGGCCATTGCCACCCGAAGGTCATGGCGGCGGTGGCCGAACAGATGGGCCGCTTCACCCATACCTGCCATCAGGTCATGCCCTACGAGAACTACATCCGCCTCGCCGAGCGCCTGAATGAAAAGGTGCCGGGCGATTTCCGCAAGAAGACGATCTTCGTCACCACCGGCGCCGAAGCCTGCGAGAATGCGGTGAAGATCGCCCGCATCGCCACCGGCCGCGATGCGGTCATCGCCTTCGGCGGCGGCTTCCACGGCCGCACCTTTATGGGCATGGCGCTGACCGGCAAGGTGGAGCCCTACAAGAAGGGCTTCGGCTCGATGATGCCGGGCGTATTCCATGTGCCCTTCCCGATGGATGTGCACGGGATTTCGGCCAAGGATGCGATGGCGGGGATCGAGAAGCTGTTCAAGGCCGATCTGGACCCGGCCCGCGTCGCTGCCATCATCTTCGAACCCGTGCAGGGCGAAGGCGGCTTCTACCCGGCGCCGACCGAGCTGGTGAAGGCCATCCGCGCTTTGTGCGACAAGCATGGCATTGTGATGATCGCCGACGAGGTGCAGACCGGCTTTGCCCGCACCGGCCACCTGTTCGCCATGGAGGCGCATGGCGTCGCCGCCGACCTGACCACCATGGCCAAGGGTCTGGCGGGTGGCCTGCCGCTGGCGGCAGTGACCGGCAAGGCAGAGCTGATGGATGCGGCCAATCCCGGCGGTCTGGGCGGCACCTATGCGGGCAACCCGCTGGGCATCGCCGCCTCGCATGCCGTGCTGGATGTGATCGAGGAGGAAGACCTTTGCGCCCGCGCCAACGAGCTGGGCTCGCGGCTGAAACAGAAGCTCGAATCGCTGCGCGCGACCACACCCGAGATCGTCGACATCCGCGGCCCCGGCTTCATGGTGGCGGTGGAGTTTGCCAATCCCTCGACCAAGGAACCCGATGCGGGCTTCACCAGCCGGGTGCGGGCCGAGGCGCAAAAGCGCGGGCTGATCCTGCTGACCTGCGGTGTTTACGGCAACGTCGTGCGGTTCCTTGCCCCGATCACCATTCCCGACGCGCATTTCGCCGAGGCGATGGAGATTCTGGAAGCCTCGGTCGCGGCGGCGCAACAGGGCTGAGCGGGGCTGGGGGCTCTGCCCCCGCGCCTTCGGCGCTCCCCCGGGATATTTATGGACAGAAAATGAAGGGGGGCCTCGTGCCCTCCTTTTGCTCTGCCCTCCTTTTTCGTTGTGCGCGGCCGGGGTGACCGCTATGCGGGCGGCATGGACGGGATAGAGTTTTCCGGGGTGCAATATGCGGTGCAGGGCAAGCCGGTCCTGCACGGCATCACGCTTTCGCTGCATGAGAGGCGCATCGGCATCGTCGGGCGCAACGGATCGGGCAAAACCACATTGCTGCGGCTGATGGCAGGGCTGTTGGCGCCGACGGGCGGCACGATCCGGGTGGCAGGCGTGGACCCGGCGGTGGATCGCAAGGCCATGTTGCGGGCCATCGGCATCCTGTTCCAGAACCCTGATCACCAGGTCATCTTCCCCACGGTAGAGGAAGAACTGGCCTTCGGTCTGCGTCAGCTGGGGCTGCGGGCCGGGGAGGCCACGGCGCGGGTACGGACCTGCCTCGCGGCAGAGGGCCGCGCGCATTGGGCGGCGGCGCCCGTCACAGCGCTGAGCCAGGGGCAGAAGCAATGGCTGTGTCTGATGGCGGTTTTGCTGATGGAGCCGGCGACACTGTTGCTGGACGAACCCTTCGCGGCACTGGATTTACCCACGCAGGCGCGGCTGTCGCGGAGGCTGGCATCCCTGCCGCAGCGGCTGGTGACCATCAGCCATGATCCGCAGGCGGTGGCGGGTTGCGACCGGGTGATCTGGCTTGAGGCCGGCCGCGTGGTGGGCGACGGCGCCGCTGCCGGGGTTCTGGAGGAATTCCGGGCCGAGATGGCGCGGCGGGGGAATAGCGATGCTGACACTGACCTCGGCGCATGAGACAGCAGCGCATCGCTGGCCTGCCGGGCCAAAGCTGGCCGCTGCCGCGCTGGGATCGGCGCTGATCTTTCCGGTGCAGGCACTGCCGGTAATCGGGGGCGCGCTGCTGGCGCTGGCGGCGCTGCATCTGGTGCTGGGGTGGGGCTTCACCCGCGAGGCAGCGGGGCGGCTGTGGATGCTCTGGCCGTTTCTGCTGGTGCTGACGCTCTGGCATCTGTGGACGGGCGAAATTCGCGCAGGCGCGGTCATTGCGGGCCGCATGATCTTTGCCGTGGCGCTGGCCAATCTGGTGACGATGACCACCCGGCTGGATGCGATGCTGGCGGCGGTCGAGCGGGTTCTGACCCCCTTCGCGCGCTTCGGGCTGAACCCCCGCGTGCTGGCGCTGGCGGTCGCGCTGGTCATCCGCTTCACGCCGGTTCTGCTGGACAAGGCCGGGCAATTGCGGCAGGCATGGCGCGCGCGCAGTCCGAAACGCGCCGGGGTGGCCATCGTGCTGCCGCTGGTGCTGACCGCGCTGGATGACGCTGATCATGTGGCCGAGGCCCTGCGCGCGCGGGGCGGGCTTTGAGGAGATCCCCCCGATGGAACGCAACCTGACCCATATCGCGCTTTTCGCTGCTCTTATCGCTGTTCTGGGCCTCGTGCCCAAGATCGACCTCGCCTCGGGCGTGCCGATCACCGCGCAATCGCTGGGCATCATGCTCTGCGGCACTGTGCTGGGCGCGAAACGCGGCACGCTGGCGGTGCTGCTGTTCCTTGGCCTCACCGCGCTGGGTCTGCCGCTTCTGGCGGGCGGGCGTGGCGGGCTTGGCGTCTTTGTCTCGCCCACTGCCGGTTATCTGGTGGGCTTCCCGCTGGCAGCCTTTGTTGCCGGTCTGGTGGTCGAGAAATGGCGCGCACCTGTGGGCATCGCCGCCTTCGGCGGCGCCTTCCTGGGGGGTCTGGTTGTACTGCATGCCTGTGGCATTGCCGGTATGGCTGCGGTTCTGGGCAAGACCCTGCCCGAGGCTGCCGGTCTGGCCCTGCCCTTCTTTGCCGGTGACCTGCTGAAGGCGGTCATCGCCGGGGCGATCACCCAAGGCCTCGCACGGGTGCGCCCGCAGGCCCTGCTGTCACGCGGCTGAACCATCTGCCAAGGGGGCGGCCTGCCCCCTTGGCTGCGGCCATTCACCCCCGGGAATATTTCCGCAAGGTGGAAGCCCATCCGGCTCTTTATCTTGGTCCAAATATCCCGGGGAAGGCCGCAGGCCTGGGGCGGAGCGCCCAGCGCGCTCAGGCTTGCAGAACCAGCGCCGAGCCGATGCCCCCCGCCGCTGCGATGACAGCAAGGCCGGGGCCATGTTGCAGCCCGTGAAACAGCCGGGCAACCAGAATGGCCCCCGAGGCCCCGATGGGGTGCCCTCGCGCCAGCGCCCCACCGCCCGGATTGACGCGTTTCTCTGGCAGGGCACAGGCGTCCATGCAGGCAAGGGCCTGCACGGCGTAGGCCTCCATCAGTTCAATCTGTTCCAGCGCATCGGGGGCAAGGCCGGTGCGGTCCAGTACCCGGCGGATGGCGGCGACCGGGGCAAGGCCCGGCTCTTCCGGTGCGGCACCCAGCGTCGCACAGGCGCGGATGCGCAGGCTGCGACGTGCCTTTGCCGCGATATCCGGCGCTACGACCAGCGCGAAAGCTGCGCCGTCGGCCTCCACCGCCGTGGTCGCGGCATTGACGCTGCCCGCCAGACATGGTGCGCGGGCCGCCAGCGCCGGGGTCAGCGCGCGGGTGAAACCATCCCTGTCCTGCCCCGCGACCGGCACGATTTCCGGCTGCGCGCTGGCGCGGGCAAGGGCATGGCTGCGCACCGCCCAGGCCTGCTGGCGCGCGGCAGAAATCCCCAGCCGGTCGGCCAGTGCGGCGGCGGCATCGGTCATGTCCGGATCACGGTCGGGCCATGGGGTGAAGGGCGGGCGGTCATAAGGTTGCGGCGTCTGACCGGGCGCCTGTGCCAGCCGCAGGGGGCGGCGCGAATAGCTTTCCACCCCGCCCGCCAGCACCACCCTTGCCTGCCCGGACGCCACCAGCGCCGCCGCAATGCCAATGGCATCCAGCCCGCCCGCACACTGGCGGTCGACGCTCAGCCCCGCGACACGCTCTGGCAAACCCGCGGCCAGCGCCGCCAGCCGCGCCGGATTGCCGCCCGCCCCCAGCGCGTTCGACAGGATCAGCTCGTCCACCTGATCCACCGCGATGCCTGCATCCTTCAGAACGGCGGCAATCACGGGCGCGGCCAGTTCGTGCAGGGCAAGACCGGCGAAGGCGCCGCCACGCGGCATCACCGGGCTGCGGCGGGCGGCGATCAGGCGGGGTTCAGTCATCGCGCAGATCCCACGCCAGCGCTGCGAGGTCAGTCTTGCCCGAGGGCAACTCGGGCCAACTGTCGCGCCAGATCACGCGGCGCGGCGCGGCCAGCGGGCCGAATGCGGCGCGCAAGGCGGGAAGGATTGCAGGCTCTGCCGCCCGGTCTCCGACCACAACCGCCACCAGAACCTGCCCGCGCAAACCATCGGCCACCGGCAGAACAGCGGCGCGCGTCACGCCGGGCAGGCCCAGCAGCGCCAGTTCGATTTCCTCGGGGAACACGCTCTGATCGGCAATCTTCACCCGCCGCCCGGCCCGTCCACGCAGGAACAGCGCGCCGTCGCGCAACTCGGCAAATTCATCCAGATGCAGCCAGCCGTCACGCCATTCGGCCCCGGCCCCGCCTCCGGCATAGCCCTCGGCCAGATAGGGCGATCTGACGGACAAGCCATCGGTGTCACAGCGCAATTCAACACCGGGATAGGGTCGTCCCACGCTGTCGGGCGGGGTCGTTTCATCCGCCATGGCGATGAAGCTCGCCTCCGCCGCGCCGTAAAACTCGGTTACCCGCGCCGGACCCAAAGCGGCCAACGCCGCCCGCAGCCCCGGATCGAGCTTCGATCCGCCGACGACGACATGGCGCAGATCGGGCAGCGCGCCGCCTGCCTCGGTCAGCAGGCGCAGTTGCGCGGGCGTCGCATAAAGCACATCGATATTGCGCGCTGCCAGCGCCGCGCGCTGCCGGTCGGGGCGCAGACCGTCCAGCAGATGCAGTTCTGCGCCCAGATGCAGTGCCTCCACCGCGCCATAAAGCGCCAGCGAATGCACTAGGCGCCCCAGAACCGCAACCCGCGTGCCCGGCCCGATGCCGAACAGCCGGGCATTCACCGCGAAACTGGCAATCCAGGATGCCTGCGCGCGGCGGATACGCTTCGGCGCGCCCGAGGTGCCGCCGGTCAGGGTTTCAAACACCGGGACCCTGCCCGGTTCGGGCGCCGGAGCCTCCGTCGCCCCGATGCGGAACGCCGGATGCCCGATGGCGGACTGCAAGGCGGCAAGCGCCGGGCGATCCGGCAGAACCGGAGCCCCTGGCAGCGCCCGGTCGCACACCGCGCCGCGCGCATCCACCGCCCGCGCTGCCGGATGCCAGCGAAAGCTTTCCACCCCGCCTAGCCCGCCCGCAGCAGCGACACCACGCGGCGCAGCGCCAGAAGGTAGCCTTCCGTCCCGCAGCCCGCGATCACCCCGTCTGCCCGCAGCGAGACATAGGAGTGATGGCGAAAGCTCTCGCGCTTGTGGACGTTCGAGATATGCACCTCGATCACCGGCCCGTTGAAGGCGTTCAGCGCATCCAGAATGGCGACCGAAGTATGCGTATAAGCAGCCGGGTTGATGACGATGGCCGAGGCGGCGTCGCGCGCGGCGTGGATCATCTCGATGATCGCGCCCTCGTGGTTCGATTGCGCGAAATGCAGCCCCACGCCCAGCTCGGCGGCCAGCGCGGCGCAGCGCGTCTCGACATCGGCGAGGGTTTCATGGCCGTAAACCTCGGGCTGGCGCTTGCCCAGCAGGTTGAGGTTCGGCCCGTTGAGGATATGGATCGGTTTCATGTCTGCCCGTTGCACTGGATCGCAGGCAGGATAGCAATGCCCGCCCCCCCTGGCCAGATGGCTTGCCCCGCGCAGGCAGGCATGGCAAGCGATGGAAAACGGGAGGGCGGATGAAGCTGCTACTGATCCATACCGGCGGCACCATCGGCATGGCGCCGGGGCCGGACGGGCTGCACCCCGCACCGGGGCTGGTCGAGGCGGCGCTGGCCGCGCGGCTGCCGAAGGACGCCGATCTGGTGGCCGAGGTCTTTGCCCCCCTGCGCGACAGCGCCGATGTCAGCCCGGCAGAATGGAACCGCATCCTGACGCTGATGGCAGATCATCCGGGCCGGGCGGTCCTGCTGACCCATGGCACCGATACGCTGGCCTATACCGGCGCGGCGCTGGATCAGGCACTGGCCGGGTCGGGGCGGCGGCTGGTGATCTGCGGCGCCATGGTGCCGCTGGGCATGGGCGGCGACGCCGAGGCCAATCTGGACCTTGCGGTGATCGCGCTGGCCGAACAAGGCGCCGGGGTGTTTCTCGCGCTTGGCGGCGCGCTGCTGCCCGCAGGCGGTCTTGCCAAGATCGACAGCCACGCGCCGGATGCCTTCACCGCCCTGCCCCAGCCAGCGCCCGTTCCGCGTGCGCCACATCCGGCGCCGTTTGACGAAAACAAGCGCCTTGCCATCCTCAGCTTGTCGCCCGGCCTGCCCGCCGCGATGCTGGAGGCGGCGCTGGAAGTACTGGATGCCGCTGTGCTGCGGGTCTTTGGTGCTGGAACCATGATGTCCGACCCCGCAATTGTGGCGGCACTGGCCCGTGCCACGGCGCGCGGCTGCCGTATCCGCGCGGTCAGCCAGTGTCTGCGCGGTGGGCTGGAGCCGGGGGCCTATGCCGCCGGTGCCGCGCTCTGGTCCGCCGGGGTGGAAAACGGCGGGCTGGAAACGGCCGAGGCCGCCCTGGCGCGGCTGTGGCTGGATCTTTCGGCCCGCGCCCCGCACACGATCGCGTGAAAGGTGTAACTTTCACGCCCTCCTGACCGTAGAATAGGAAAAGCGACAGGAGGCACCGCGATGGCGCAACGCTACAATTCCGGGCTCGGCTGGGCCGATGTCACCCCGAAGGCCGGCTGGCTGAACCGCAGGCAGCTGATGATGACCATGGGCGCGGCGCTGGCGGCCAGCCCCGCACTGGCTGCGACCGGCCCCTATTCCACCGACGAGGCGCCAAACAGCCTTGAGGACATCACGGGCTACAACAATTTCTATGAATTCGGCTTCGACAAGACCGACCCCGCGGCCCACGCGGGCAAGCTGACCACCTCCCCCTGGGCGGTGGAGGTTGACGGGCTGGTGGATCGCCCCGGCAGCTACGACCTTGGCGATCTGCTGAAGGGCCTGCCGGTCGAGGAACGCATCTACCGCTTCCGCTGTGTCGAGGCGTGGTCGATGATCATCCCGTGGAACGGCGTGCAGCTTTCGCATGTGCTGGATCGTGTCGGCGTGCAACCCGGCGCGAAATTCGTGCAGTTCACCTCGCTGGCCCGGCCCGAGGAAATGCCGGGGGTCAAGGCCGGTCTGCTGGACTGGCCCTACCGAGAGGGGCTGCGTATGGACGAGGCGATGCACCCGCTGACCCTGCTGGCGACCGGGATCTATGGCGAGCCGATGCCCAACCAGAACGGCGCGCCGATCCGGCTGGTGGTGCCGTGGAAATACGGCTTCAAATCCGCGAAATCGCTGGTGAAGATCACACTGACCGACCGAATGCCCTACACGACCTGGAACGCGCTTCAGCCGAAGGAATACGGCTTCTATGCCAATGTGAACCCGGAGGTGGATCACCCGCGCTGGTCGCAGGCGTCCGAGCGCCGCATCGGTGCGGGCCTGTTCGCATCAAGGGTCGATACGCAAAAGTTCAATGGTTACGGGGATCTGGTGGCCGATCTTTACAAGGGGCAGGATCTGGCGAGGGATTACTAATGCTGCGCGATACGATCCACCGCGCCTTGCGGCCGGTGCGCCCCTGGATGGTCTACACCCTGGGGGCGCTGCCCGCGTTGCTGTTGGTCGTTGATGTCTTCATCGGAAATCTGGGCGTCGATCCGGTCAAGACCATCGAGCACCGCGTCGGCGAGGTTGCGCTGCAACTGATCGTGGCAGGGCTGTGCACCACACCGCTGCGCCGATTTGCCGGGCTGAACCTCATCCGATTCCGGCGCCAGATTGGCGTGCTGGCCTTCGTGTACGCGGCACTGCATCTGCTGGTCTGGATCACGCTGGACCTGCAATTCCGCTGGTCGGAAATCGGCGCAGATCTGGTGAAGCGGCCCTATATCATCGTCGGCTTTGCGGCTTTCCTGATGCTGCTGCCACTGGCCGTCACCTCGAACAATGCCGCGATCCGCCGGATGGGCGCCGCCGCCTGGCAGCGGCTGCACTGGCTGACCTACCCCGCCGCCATGTTGGCGGGGCTGCATTTCGTCATGCTGGTCAAGGCCTGGCCCGCCGAGCCGCTGATCTATATGGGCGCCATCCTCGCCCTGCTGGGTTTGCGCCTGATCCCGCGCGCCACCCCGCGCCGGGTGCCTGCATAAAAAAACGCCCGGGCCGCAAGGGACCGGGCGCAGGTTTGCCGGAAAGGGCCTGTCAGGCCACCTTTTCCAGCGCCACCTCGGGAGAGATCCCCAACGCGTGACAGACATCACGCGTGAGATGCGGACGGTTCAGGGTGTAGAAGTGCAGGTCTTCCACCCCTTCCGAAATCAGTTCGTCGCACAGTTCGGTGCACAGCGCGACCGACAGCAACTCCTCGCGGCCATCGCGTTTTGCGGTGGCATAGGCATCATCGAGCCACTGCGGCACCTGTGCTCCGCAGCGTGCCGCGAATTTCTTGACACCCGCGAAATTCTCGATCGGCAGGATGCCGGGGATAATCGGGGCGGTGATGCCCTCCTTTGCGCAAAGATCGCGGAAGCGCAGGAAGGTTTCGGCCTCGAAGAAGAACTGGGTGATGGCCGAGGTTGCACCGGCATCCAGCTTGCGCTTCAGCCAGCGCACATCGGCCGGCGTATCGGCGGCATCGGGGTGCGGTTCGGGGTAGGCGCCGACGCGCAGGGTGAATTTGCCGGTGGCGGCCAGCGCCTCGATCAGTTCCACGCTGTTGGCAAAGCCTTCAGGATGCGGGGTGAAGCGGGTCGCGCCCTTCGGCGCATCGCCACGCAGGGCCACGATTTCACGCACACCGGCGTCAGCATAGGCCGCGGCGATTTCCAGCGTCTCGGCCTTGGTCGCCTCCACACAGGTCAGATGCGCCGCGACGTTCAGGCCATAGTTGCGCCCGATGGTGGTGACCGCCTCATGCGTCAGCTTGCGGGTGGTGCCGCCCGCGCCGTAGGTGACCGAGGCAAATGTCGGACGCAGCGGCGCCAGCATCTGCACGGTTTCCCACAGTTTGAACGACGCATCCAGCGTCTGGGGCGGGAAGAACTCGAACGAGATGCGCGGGGTCGTCATGATCTGCTCCGTGTTTGCGGTGTGTCCCTTGTGCCGGAAAGCGGCCTGTGAGACAAATTCATAATTCTCAAGATCAACATGAGGCCGCTTCATGTATTTCGAGCTGCGCCACCTGCGCACCATCCGCGCCATCCATGATTGCGGCGGCCTCGCCCGCGCCGCCGACATGCTGAACATGACGCAATCGGCGCTGAGCCATCAGGTAAAGGGGCTGGAGGAACAGGCGGGCGTTGAACTGTTCGTGCGCCGGTCAAAACCGCTGAAGCTTTCCGCTGCTGGGCAGCGGATGCTACGGCTGGCCGACAAGGTGTTGCCCGAGGTCGAGGCGCTGGAGGACGAGTTTCGCGCGCTGCGGGCGGGCAAGACCGGGCGGCTGCATATCACGCTGGAATGTCACGCCTGTTTCGACTGGCTGTTCCCGGTGCTGGAGAAATTCCGCCACGCCTGGCCCGATGTGGATGTGGACATCCGCGCGGGCCTGGCCTTCGATGCCTTCCCCGCGCTCGACCGCGAGGAAGTCGATCTGGTCATCACCTCGAACCCGACCGACCTGCCGGGCGTGGTGTTCAACCCGCTGTTCGACTATCACCCCACGCTGGTTGCATCCTCCGCCAATCCGCTGGCGGGCAAGGCCGCGATCAGTGCCGAGGATCTGCGCGATCAGATGCTGATCACCTACCCCGTCAGCCGCGACAAGCTGGATGTGTTCACCGAATTGCTGACCCCCGCCAAGGTAGAGCCGCGCGGGCACCGGCAGGCCGAACTGACGGCGGTGATCCTGATGCTGGTCGGCTCGAATCGCGGGGTTTCCGTGCTGCCCGACTGGGTGCTGCGCGGGGTGCGTGACAATCCCGATTATGCGCTGCGCCCGCTGGCGGGGAACCCGTCGAAACGGCTGTACGCTGCCACGCGCACCGAGGATGCGACACAGCCCTACATGGCGCATTTCCTGCGTCTGGGGCGCACCGAGGCGGTGAAGCTGCAACGCGGCTGAACCCTGTTCCTTCGGGAACAGCCGCGCCCGGCGTGCCATGGCAGGGTGAGCGTATCAGAGAAGGAGATCCCCCATGGCCCGCACGATCCGTTTCACCAATGGCGACGACAGCTTCCGTCAGGGCTTTGCCCCCGAAAACACCCGGCTGACGCTGGTGATGGGCGGCGGCAAGGACAGCGTGCTTCTGGACCGCGACGATGATCTGGGCGGGCTGAACCGCGTGCTCGCCGGCGCAGGCGACGATTCTGTGATCAGCCGGATCGAACAGGGCAATGTGATCTCGCTCGGCGCGGGGAACGATATTTATGTCAGCACCGGCTTCGGCAGCTTCGCCACCGACCGCGGCGACCGTGTTTCGGGCGGCGCGGGCAGGGACACATTCGCCGTCTCGACCTTCCAGAGCACCTATCTGGGTGGCACCGGCAACGACATTTTCCACTCCGTCGGCTGGCAGAACACTTTCGTCGGCGGCAAGGGTCGTGACACCATCAGCTATGAGCCGCGCGCGGATGATTTCACCCAGGGCGGCAGCGGTGTGACTGTTGATCTGGGCGCAGGCCGCACCCAGACCGGCGCCAACCGTTTTGAAACCCTGCGCGGCATCGAGAACGCCATCGGCTCGGGCGCGGATGATGCGCTGTTCGGTAGCAATGGCCGTAACGTGCTGACGGGCGGACTGGGCTTTGACCAGCTGACCGGACGCGGCGGCGCCGATACTTTTGTCTGGCGCAGCGCCGCCGAGGCGGCGATGGCCTCGGATGCCATCGACCTCGTGACGGATTTCAGCACCGCACAGCGTGATCGGATCGACCTGCGCGGCATCGACGCCGATGCCACCACCCACGCCAATGACGCGTTCGACTTCATCGGCGCGCAGGGCTTCAGCGGCACGGCGGGCGAGCTGCGCTTTGCCGGTCAGATCCTTGAAGGCGACACCAACGGCGACGGTCTCGCCGATTTCCGTATCGGCCTGCTGAATGTCGACACGCTCGGCGCCAGCGACATCCTGCTGTAAGCGTCAGTATTTCGACGGCACATACAACTCGGGCGGCAGCACCGCCCGTTCATAGGACGGATTGAACACGCGATCCGGCAAATGGATTTCCTCGTGCGGGACAGGGCCATAGGGCACCATGCTCAGGAAATGGTCGATGCAGTTCAGCCGCGCGCGCTTCTTGTCATTGCCCTCCACGATATACCATGGCGCTTCCGCGATATTGGTGCGGGCGAACATCTGTTCCTTGGCCTTGGTATAACGCTCCCACCGCACCCGCGATTGCAAGTCCATCGGGCTGAGCTTCCATTGTTTCATCGGATCGTGGATGCGCATGAGAAAGCGGAACTGCTGTTCTTCGTCAGTGATCGAGAACCAGTATTTCACCAGCCGGATACCCGAACGCACCAGCATCCGTTCAAACTCCGGCACGTCACGGAAGAACTCTTCTACCTGATCCTCGGTGGCGAACCCCATCACCCGCTCAACCCCGGCGCGGTTATACCAGCTTCGGTCGAACAGCACGATTTCCCCGGCCGCCGGCAGATGCGGCACATAGCGCTGGAAATACCACTGGCTGCGCTCGCGTTCGGTGGGCGCGGGCAGCGCCACGGTGCGCACCACGCGCGGGTTCAGCCGCTGGGTGATGCGCTTGATGACGCCCCCCTTCCCGGCCGAGTCGCGCCCCTCGAACAGCACCACGACCTTTTCACCGGAATGCACCACCCAGTCCTGCAACTTGATCAGTTCCGACTGCAGCCGGATCAGCGCATGCATGTAGGTGACACGGTCCAGCGCATTCGGGTGCTTTTCCTTGTAGATACGGGCGATTTCCTCGGAAATTGCCACATCTTCCAGCTCCAGCTCGTATTCCTCGTCCAGCGTATCAGCCAGCTCTGCCGCCAGCCAGTCACGCCCCGGAAGATCCTCTTCGCCGTTCATCACCGCCCCCTGTCCTGCGCACGGTCGTTTCGCGCCGAGACAAACCATGTCCACATGACGGTTTCGTGACAGGTTGATAACATCTGTCCCCGGTGGTGCCGGATGCAAGACAATGCCCCGCCCCCTTCACAAAGCGTGCATTCCGGTCTAGAAGCCCCGGCTTGAACATCCGACATGACCGAACGAACCGAGGAAAGCCGATGCAAGGCAGCGCCAACCTGAACGTGATGATCAAGGCGGCCCGCAAGGCCGGCCGCAGCCTTGTGAAAGACTTCCGCGAGGTGGAAAACCTTCAGGTCTCGGCCAAGGGTCCGGGCGACTTCGTGTCGAAGGCCGACCGCGAGGCGGAACGCATCATCAAGGAAGAGCTGATGGGTGCCCGCCCGACCTATGGCTGGCTGGGCGAGGAAACCGGCGAGGAAGCCGGGCAAGACCCGACCCGCCGCTGGATCGTCGATCCGCTGGACGGCACCACCAACTTCCTGCACGGCATCCCGCACTGGGCGGTTTCCATCGCGCTGGAACACAAGGGCGAGATCACCTCGGCCGTCGTGTTCGACGCCGCGAAGGATGAGCTTTACTGGGCCGAAAAAGGCGCCGGGTCGTGGATGAACGACAAGCGTCTGCGCGTCTCGGGCCGTCGCCATATGCATGAGGCGCTGTTTTCCACCGGCGTGCCTTTCGGTGCAAAGCTCGGCCTGCCCGCCGTGTTCCAGGATCTCGCCCGCCTGATGCCCGCCACCGCCGGGGTGCGGCGGCTCGGCTCCGCCTCGCTCGACCTCGCCTGGGTCGCGGCAGGGCGTTACGACGGCTTCTGGGAACGTGGCAACAAGATCTGGGACATTGCGGCCGGTATTCTGCTGGTGAAAGAGGCCGGTGGCCTGATGTCGGGCATCCGCGAGGGGCAGGACATCCTCGAAAGCGGCTCTGTCATCTGCGCCAACGAGGCCCTGTTCGAGCCCTTCCGCAAGATCATCCGCGGCGAGTGATCAGCGGCCGCGCCGGGGGACCACCGGCACCCGGCTGCGCGACAGCCGGTAAGTGGCGGGCGGATGGGCCGGGTGTCCCTCGGTCCGCCGCCAGAAGCCGGGGCCACCGCGCCGCAGCCACACCAGAAGCGTCAGCACGAAGCCTGCGACGAAACCGCCCGCATGCGCCCAATACGCAACGCCGCCCATATCGGTTGGTGTGCTGATGCCCGATACCAGTTGCAGCGCGAACCAGATCCCCAGCACCGCCCAGGCCGGAATGGCGAAGATGCGGAAGAAGATCACGAAGATCACCAGCACATCGACCCGCGCGCGCGGAAACAGCAACAGATAGCCCCCCATCACGCCCGCAATCGCCCCCGAGGCGCCAACCATGGGAACGGGCGAAGACGGTTCAGCCGCCACCTGCGCGAAAGCCGCAGCGAGGCCGCAGGCCAGATAGAAGCCCAGAAAACCCGCATGGCCGAACTGGTCTTCCAGATTGTCGCCGAAGATCCAAAGAAACAGCATGTTCCCCAGCAGATGGGCCCAGCCGCCGTGCAGGAACATCGCGGTCAGCAGCCCGCCGTAATGGCCCCCGTGTATCAGATCGGCTGGCACCAGCCCGTAGCGGTAGAAAAACCCGTCCAGCGCCGCGCCATCGGGCAGCACCAGCCAGTAGCTGACGAAAATCGCCACATTGGCCGCGATCAGCGCCCAGGTGATGTACGGGGTACGCCCCGAAGGGTTATGGTCACGGATCGGAAACATCCGCTCACGCTTCCCGATCCCGCGCCGCGCGTCAAGTGACCGGCGTAAACGAGGCGCGTTGCCGCTCCGGGCAACGCCTCCCGCGCCTGAAACAGAGACGGGCAAAAAGGCTGAGAGAGGATCAAGATGGTCGGGGCGAGAAGATTCGAACTTCCGACCTACGGTACCCAAAACCATACAGAAACCATGACATGAAACGCGGTTTTCTGCAAACCGCTAGATTTTCTGCCCTTTTAGATTCAATGGGTTATGCGGCATGTGCAAACCGCAGCTTCGCCAATGTAGAGGAAGTCGTTCATGCGCCTCATGACGCTCGCACGCGGGCCGTCTTGGCTTTTGCCAACCGCCTTTCAGCGCGTGCGTTTGCAAGCAACAGCCTGCTCATGCGCCCTCCAGAGCGCCAAGACCTGCTCAGGACCAACTATCCGGGGTTTGCCCGCCACGGGCTTCCAAAGGCCCGCGTGATGCGATACGCCGTGCCATGCGTACAGCTGCATCGAAAGCTTCAGTTTCTAGCTTGAAACTGCGGATCAGTCGCCCGTCCACCAGCAGATCCCAAGAATCCTCGCGCTGGCGGATCATGAAAAGCGTCGGAGTGAAGAAGCCCAGAACCGGCGCACCTACTGCTGATTTATCTTCAGTTGGGATCACCTCGGTGAGGATAACTTTCGCAAAGTTCGGAACGCTTTGACCGAGAATCTCGATCGCACGGATGAATTCAGCCGCATAGTCTTCTGTTTCGACATAGTTTTGCTCATAACGCTTCATCGACAGAGGCGTCACAAAGGTCTTTTTCAACCTTTCCATATACTGAGGGTCGAGTTCAGTCAGATGCGCAATCAGCGATTGCAGTATGCGTTCATGTGCCAGGACGCGCCGCTCAAGAGTTGTCACTTCCGAAGCTCTTTCTTGTGAACTTGCAGGCATTGTGTCCTGAAGAACCGGCATCCCTTCATTTTCCGCCCGTTCGATTTGATCCTTGATCATCTGCCTGTTCTCAGGCTTGTAACCAAAGAATATCGGCTGCGCGGTGTCATTATAGAGCATGGCAACCTCCAAAGAGTAAATTAAGAACAAATCACGGGGCGGCAGGCAGAAACTCCCGCCGCCCCGCAGCTCGGTTAATTCATGCGAATGGCTCCAGAGAGCTGAAGAAGCTATACCTCTTTGCCCAAACTTTCGCCGAGCTCCGTTCAGGCCGGCGGCAGAAACTTTGCAATGTAAGCGCCCGCAGATGCCAACCCGTCGCGCAATAGCATGATCAAGCCTGTTGGGGCTTTTCTGCGCGAGTCTGTTCCGTTGCCGGAGGGTCGCCAGCTTCGCGGCGCTTCGGGTCGGTTTCCGAAGGTTCGCCCTGCTGCTTCTGTTGGGGGTCTTGTGCCTGGCCGTAGCCAGTGTGCTTTTTGTCGGTACCCATGATCGGGTCCTCCATATCGTCGCTCGGGATTTTCCCGCGACAAGCAATACATAGGCCCGAAACCGCCATTCTCCTAACTCTTTCTTGGCGGCTCAGCGTAAGCGCATACGAACGCTCATTTCTTTTTTCCATTACACATGGCGCACGAAAAATCAGAGTGGCAAACCCGGATAGCAAGTCGCTCCTCGCTGGCCTTCGTCACTTTCCTAAGTGGAGAAAAAGCAACTTATCATTGCGTTCAATGCATTATCCGGAACCTGCGATTAAAATACCCGCCTCAACCCTAACCTGTGATAGCTACGGCTGCTTTAGGCTGGGTTAGGATGGCAAGCCGCATCGCAGGCAGAAAATCTGCTTACGCGCGGTCAAGGGGGGGAGCATGACGATCCAATCATCCATCTTGCATCTCACGTTTGTACATCCATTCAACCTTGCCGGTTACCCCCAAACGTTTCCAGCAGGCTCCTACGATGTACTGACGGAGTACGAATTACTGTATGGGCTGAGCTTTCAAGCCCACCGTCGAGTTTCAACCTTCTTACGCGTCGAAGGTCGAGCAGGCATGACAGAGCTGCTCCCTACCACAGAAAACGACTTGGAGGTCGCCCTGGCAAGGGACTCGGTCAGTCACGAAATCTCCGACACGACAGCATCCATTTCCTCGAAGGAAACAAAATGAACACACCTAAATGGCTGAAGCCCGGCCTGTACGGAGCGCTCGTCGGTGCAGCCGCGCTGGCTTTAATTGGGTTCAACTGGGGCGGCTGGAAGACCTCGGGAGGCGCAGAGCAACTGGCAGCGAGCCGGTCATCCGTCGACGTGACGGCAGCACTGGTCCCCGTTTGTGTCGAGAGATCCCGCACTGACCCAGCGGCAACCTTCAAACTCGAAGCCCTGCGCGCCGAGTCGTCGATTGGACAGCCCGCCGCCCTGATGAAAACGGGCTGGGCCACGCCGCCGGGAAAAGACAATCCTGATATCATTCTTGCACGAGCTTGTCTTAAGGCACTGGCGATCACAGCACCATGACCGACAATCTTGATGAGCCTCCTGCCACCGGGACAATTACGCTGGCTCCCTCAGGTATCGATATTGACGCACATTCCTGTAGCGTTGGGACCGTAACTGATCTCGACGATAGCAGAACTTCTGCCGACTTGTTCCTCGTTTTTCTTCGGAGATCAATGCGCGGAACCGCCTCATTCGATCCTCGCCTACGCTTGAAGGCTGCAGATGCCCTCCTGCTACAAGGGCCTGCGCGGAGGTGGCCGGATGCGGCAGGTCGCTTGCGTTATGTGGTGGAACAATACCTGCTGACTCTCGACGGGCAAAACAGCCGCGATCAAACTCTGGCTCGACGAGCTTTAAGAGATATCGCCTTTCTCTTGCACGAGGCGGAAGAGGCGAATTGATCTCAGAAAATCAAATCATTGTGCGTCACTCCAATTGGATAGTATCAAGCCCTCGCTGACTATCCACCCGGCGAGGCTGGCAACCTCTAGATCACATCAGGGCCTACCTCAATCCAGAACAGGATCGAGTATAAACCGATCAAAAGCAAACTATCCAATCCTCAAGGACGGAACTCTGTGTTGACTCGACACCAGCTTCTGTCATTCAAAATTTTTCCTTCTTGTTTCTAAAATACTTCAATTTAGCAATGGCCCATCGTGATCAAGATAAGCTCTGTCAAAACTGGCGAAATCCACCAATGCGTCATAATTGTTGAACTCTACCCGGCCCCGACGAAATGTAACCAATCCGTCTTCGCGCAATTCCCGCAGGACGCGGTTCACATGAACCGCACTCAATCCCAGAGCATCGGCCAAGAGATACTGCGAAAGCGGACAGGCAAACCCTGTGCTGTTTCCCATACCGACCAATCTCAGCCGCGCACCCAGCTCCAGCAGGAAGTGCGCCATCCGTTCAGATGCGGACCGTCGACCCAAGTTAACAAGGTGCTCCACGACCATTGCTTCATCCCGAGATGCCGCCCACAAAACAGCAGTAGCCAGACGTGGTGTTTCAGAGAATGCAGCCAATAGATCACACTGCGTCACCTCTGATGCCTGAATAGGCGTTACCGCCTCAACATTATGATCGGATGCTCGAAACAGCACAGACCGCAGGCCAAGAAAATCTCCCGGCACCTGAAAATCAACGATTTGCCGCGTTCCTCCGCTCAGCAGTTTGTAGGAGCAGGCCCAGCCTGAAGCCAGTACAAAGGCCGACTGCCCCGCCTGTCCTTGGTGGATGAGTTCGACACCCATGGCAAAGTTACGCCTTCGGCGGAACATACCCGCCACGACCTCAACATCATTCGGCGAAAGCCGAACAAAGGCAGATAACTTCCTGGCCAACGGGTTGTCTTGGGAACTTTGGATGGCAGGTCGCTCCGTCATGGACATTCCTTCGGGCTCAGCAGCAGCCGTCTGCTCTCAACCGATCTTGTTCAGAAAAAGAAGGGCAACATGCTGATCTGCGTCAGCTCGCTCGTGCTATTTCCTGCCACATTTCCAGAGGCTGGCCGCCTGTTCTTCCAGCATGGCAGAAACTGCACAGAAAGTCGAAAAATGATATACCCCAAGCCAGACGTTGCCGGGCATGCCGCTCTCGCGATCTGCGAGTCACTCTTGCTGGCCCTGAACGACCGCGGGATTCTACCTGAACAGGAGATCTTGGGCGTCCTCCAAGATGCTGCTGCAGCACATGAAAACGCCTCGGGAACAAACGCTGACCCGGTTCTGCATCAAGAAGTGGCAAATCTGATTCAGCGCATCATCAACAGCGGGAACTCTGTGCGCCGCATTTGATTTTACTAATTGATAACAACGGGATATGAAGCCGGCATGTTCCGCACGAACATCTCTCCGTTCACGATACCAAGCCTTGCACAGTGGAATTATTGCGCATGTCGACAAGGCGCGCGCCCCCACACCGGCGCCTCTTCGCCGGGCTTGGTTGCGATGGCGGCAGGCCATGCTTCTCGATCAGCGCTGCGCTCCGCGTCCTCCGCCGCGCCCGCACTACGCGAAACCAAGGCTCCAGCCCCCCCCCTTTCAGACAATCGTTGCCCGTCCATGTCCCGGTCACAAAGCTGGCAACTAGCTATGTCGAACCAATCAGACCCGAACATGGGCGATCTGGTGACAATGATACCTAATGTCGGACCGTGGGCGAAACTCTGCAAAAGAATCCTTGCAATCTGACGGTACGACGCCCATCTGTGTTGAGCTTATGTTTCTTCTCTTCGAAATGCTGTCGCCGCTGACCCGGTTCCGGTTGATCGACCTGGATCGACTTTTGCCGGACTGCCGCGATCCTGCGGGCAGCATTTATAGGAGAACACGGATATGGCCAACGGCACCGTGAAATGGTTCAACACCACCAAAGGTTTCGGCTTCATTGAGCCTGAGCACGGCAGCAAGGATGTGTTCCTGCACATCTCGACCGTCGAGCGCGCGGGCATCGGCCAGTTGACGGACGGCCAGAAGGTCACCTTCGACGTCGAATCCGGGCGCGATGGTCGCCAGTCGGCCTGCAATCTGGCACTTGCTTGAAAACTTCGCTGGAAGACCTCATCCCCGGCGTCCCCGAGCAAACGGGAAATGGTGGCAAGCTTCTGAAGCCCACCTTTCCTGGCACCAAAGCTGTTGTATCAGGTCCGATGTCTCTGAAGGAGAAAACGACCGTCAACGCCATGGACACGCTGGAAGAAGAGGCCAAGGCGCGCGCGGAGAAAACCGCGCGCCTCCGGGCTGCGCGGCAAGAGCGCGATTCCGGCAGCACACGATAGGCTGACCACTGCGTACCCCAAGAAGGGGCAGCATGGGTCGCGCCGCACCTAAAGGCATTTGTTTATCAGGCGAGCGCATCAAGCGATGCGGTTCCTTTCCGGCGCTTACCCCTCCCAAAGGATGCTTGCCCAGACGACCTGTTCCACGTTCTGCTGGCGACAGGCCAGATGCATGACATATTTCGAGGAGAGAAATGATGGGATACTCATCCCCTAAAAAACAGCTGGACCTCAAAGAATTCCTGAGCACGCCAGCAACGAAGCGGCCGAGCGCAAAAGGCTTTGGCTTCCGTAAGTACCCTTTTCCCAAGGATGCCACGCCAGAGACCACGCCCGATACCCCGGACGCTGACGGCAAGGAAAGCTGATCCGCCACGACTGAAAGACCTTTTGCGCCCTGCCACTGTTGCCGGGCACGAACCCACCTGCGGTGAGACTCACCGCATCGAACAGATCCCGGCGCCGACCCCGACTGGTCTCGCGCAGGGCCGCCCTGTGAAGAGGCAGCCCGGATCTACTAAAATTGAAAGATACTACGAATGATGGAAATTCAATGGGGCCAGCCCGTGGTCCTGATTACCCCGCATGATGGCGAGGCGGAACGCTTCGGCACAATCGAGAAAGCCCGTTACTGGCTGCGCCGCAAATGGCCGGTTTCGGACAAGGCCCGAAACACGGCGCTGAGACAGGTTGAAGCCGCAATGGATTGCATGCAACCCGTCGAGGAGGCACGCAATGCTTTCCTTGTCGCGGCTCTTTCAGCCGGATTTGTCGCTGCACGCGCCATCTGAATGATCTGGATGCCTCCCGCTCAAGTTTATGGGCAGAGGCACGATATACATTGGCCACGCCTTTATGCGCGGGTCACAGAGACCCGCACCTGACCTACATGCTGCGGTCAAATCGGAGCGTGGGATGATCCAGCAAGCAGCGACAAACCGCTGTACCGCGCACCGTTCATCACACGCGACTTGTCCCGCCAGGCAGGACCACTACTCTCGAAATTGCAGTGTCCTAACCACACAACTGCCCGCGCAGCTCAACGAGCGCGCAACGCCCCGCCATCCCCCCAGATTGGCGGGGCATCTCATTGTGCGGCTACCTTAGCGTGCCTTATCCCGCTGGCGGCTGGCCCAGAGCGCGGCCAGCACGGCGCCGACGGCAAGCGCGGCCTCGATAATGGGCTGCTGAAGTTCGGCCGGCACCCAACCCTTAGCGACGGCATAGGCCAGCGCGGGCGGCAGGACATGGCGAGCGAGGCGAGCGATTTCGGTCTGCATGATCAGGCCTCCTTGCCCATTTCGCGCACAGTGATCTCGACCTGAACAGGCCAACCGGCGTGCGCGTCGATGGTGATTTTCGTGGTCATTTCAGGCTCCGTTGATATAGGCCACACAGGCCCGGTGAATGCCCTGCACCAGGGCGGCATCGTGACGGTCGGCGGCGGCGCAGTCGGTCGGGTTGCTGCCAAAATACGGCTCCAGCAGCACCGCAGGCGCACGACCCGCGTGCAGGCTGAGGCCGCCACGGTCATTGCGTGCGCGGGCGATGATGCCGCGATCCCGCAGCCCGAGCGCCTGCACCATGGCGGGCTGGATCATGCCGGCCAGACGCCGCGAGCCCTTCGAGCCACTGGTCAATGTTTCGGTGCCGCTGGCGGATACCGGCCCGCCGTTGAAGTGCAGCTCCACCGAGGCCACTGCGCCCTTGGCATCAACCGCGGCATAGGTCTCGCGGATCTCCGCGCTGTACGGCCGACCGGCAGGGCGCCGGAAAACCTCATACATCCCCGGCGCGCAGGCGCGGATGGCTGTGGCCAGCTCCCCGCACCAGTCATATTCGGTGCGCCCGTCAATCTGACGGACAGCACCCTGCGACCGGGCGTTATGCCCGATCACCAAGGCGACCTTGGTCATTTCATTGCTCCATAAAAAAGCCCGCGCGAGGCGGGGGGGTGGTTTCCGGGTTGCGTTGCATGAGGGATGGCCCCTATACACGCGCCAGTTGTTAATGATTGATCAGGAGGAATTATCTCCCATGGAACGCAGCCGAAACTTGCGTGCCGAACTCTCTGCCTACATCGCGCGCACGGGCCTCACGCAGGAAGCGCTGGACGATCTGGCGGCGAAAATCTGGAATGAACGGGCCACCGATGATCTGCGCATCCTCAGGGTTTGCGCCAGAGCCGCCAAAGCTCGATGATCTGCCTGGGGTCGTTGACCCCAATCAGCAACCAGCGCATCGCGCCCTCTGCCGTCAGGGTCACAATGGCGGCAGCGATGGGCAGTGGCACGCCGAACACTTGCGCAGCATAGTCAGCACTGACCCCGGCCGCGCCGATGCCGACAATCATCGTTACCATGACTTTGGCCGGACTGAGCTGTCTTGTTGTCCTGATCTTGACGATGAGCGCGACGATAACCGCGATCCAGAAATCAAAGCTGCGAAACGGGGAAGGATCTTGCACGGCGCCTCCTGCGCATGAAAAAGCCCGCGCGAGGCGGGGTGGGATATTGGGGATCATGACGGGGTGCGGATCAGGCCCCGATGAGCCTTTCATGCATTTCGGCAATCGCCGCCTCGACCTCCTCAACCGCCGTCGCGGCGTCGATTGCGGCGTTGGCGGTGAGCCGGAGGGCCTCCAGATCAGCAGCGGCGCTGCGCCACAGGGTGGCGAGGTTGAGCCAGATCTGCGCGAGGCTGGCGGCGTCGGGGGCGGTGATGCCCAGCTCGGCCGAGAGCAGCGGATAGGCGGCAAGATCCGGTTCGGGATCTGCTATCCAGGCACGGGCCTCTGCTTCCTTGGCGAGGTAAATCATGCTCTGACCCGGCAGATCGGTGATCATCCTTGCACGCGCCTGTGCAATGGCAGCCGTCAGTCCGGCGTGGGCTGCGACCTTTGCCCCCTCCAGTTCAGCAGCCGCGCGGGCTTCGGCGGTGATCGTCTTGCTCCAGTCGATCATTGGCTGATCTCCTCAGAACTATAGCTCGGCAGAAGGATCGGCCCGTCTGTCGTGACAAGGATTGGTTCGGGATGGGTGACCACCCGCGATTCAGGCGGAGCGGGCCATGGGATCGGGCCGTGCGGCAGGATCAGTGTCAGATGGATCACACCATCAATGCGGCGTACCTCCGAGGCCAGCCAGTCGCAGGGCACCGCTTCGCGCGGCAGGACGGCGCCCTCGGGCAAGGGACCGAAGTCGAGATCCGCGCCGTCGATGGTCAGGACATCGCCCTGCCGGGACAGGGTGAGGGCGGCATCGGAGCGGAAGGGCGAGAACGAGATGAACATGGGTGGATCTCCTCAGTACCAGCGGCCGACGGCGCGAAGATCAGCGCGGGCCGTAAGCGCAGCACCGCCTGTATTAGCCAGAACGAACACGCCGCTCGAAGCACCTGAAGGCGTAGCGCAGACCCGCAGATATTGCGCTGCGGCGAGGCGATCGGCGGTCGTGTTGGTCGCCCGCGCGGTGGCCTCTACCGCTGGTGTCGTCCCGCTCAGAAAGCTGGCCGGGAAAGTCCAGAACTGATCGCCACTGTTCGCCCCACCAGCCAGCGAAGCATCATAGGCTGCATCTCTCCAGCACCACTGAGAGCCATCTGCAAGCCGGACGTATTCGCCATTGGTATTGCTACCGCGTTCAATGATCGCCCCGGTCGGCACACCTGCGGATTGACTGGCTGGCCCGACGATGTTGTCCCGCATCAGGATCTCATCCCATGCAGTCCAGCCATCGGTTCCACGACTGCGGACGTACTGGCGCATGTTTGCAGTGTTCGACGTTGTGCCGCCGAACGTCGTGTATATCTGGACCACATTTTGATATGACCGGAAAATCACCTGCAATGCGCCGGCAGCGTTTGATGGGTAGTTGTTGCCAGGCGTATTTGCGGCGCTCGGGTTATAATAGAGGCCTGAGGTCAGGATGTTGTCCAGGTTATCGGTCGCCCCCAGAGAGATTGCGATGCCCAGCCCGAAATCTCCCGTCTTCAGCAGCCGCCCCGCTGTCGTGTCGTTGGGCGACTGCGTGACTGCGGTGCCGATCAAAGGCACATCGATCTGCATCCCCATGTTGGAAAGCAGCCATCTGGTAACCCCACCCGTCACGGCCGCGAGCTGGTTCGCGCCGGGGCGGTAAAGCCCTGTATCCGGGTCAGCAGCAAAACTGATACCCGGATTCGCGGCGCTGCCATTGAGAAACAGCCCCGGCCCGGTCGCAAGCGCCAGAGCATTGAACTCCGGCACAGCCGTCACAAGCCATGCAAGGAATGAATCCATCCGCGGAGAGAATGTCGCCGGGTTATTGCGCGATGGCGCCGGCGGCGGGAGAGTGATCGGCATCAGGTAAGCCCCTCGACTTCAAGGTTGCCAAAAGATCGGTTGGTGGTGAGCGGGATCGAGAAGTCCCGGAAGAACCCGTAGACTGTGGTCCCGTACTGGCTGGTGGAGGGACCGGCGTAATAGACCGCCGGCGTTGCCCTCAGCCGCGCGAGGATGCCGCGAATGCGCCGCGCATCCTCAGTTGGGAAAGCGAACCGAAAACTCGCGGTCTGGGCATAGGCGCGCTCAATGATGATCGCATTGCCGAAATCATCGCGTTCCTTGCGCGAGAAATCCTCGATGCCGATCGCTGTATCGACAAGCGCCTCACCAAGGATCTGGTCACGGCCGACAACGATTTGTCCGACCTGTGTCGCGCTCCCGCTGGTCACGGTGATATCGAGCGTCACACCGGAATAGATCGGCACTCCGGTGACAATCTCCTGCGTGTCATAGACCACCGGCTCGAAGCAGTAGGACCAGCCATCGAAAACAGCGCTGTTGTCGACGATGGTGCGCGTGACATCATAGATGACCCCATCCACCGGATCGGTCACCTTGACCCGAACCGATGATGCGTTGAGCCCGAAGAAGGCCACAGCATCCGCAAGGCTGCTGATCTGAAGCGAATAGGTGATGCTGCCCGTCTTCACGACAGGATCGGAGATCAGCCGGTCAAACGCCTTCCAGCGGTTCGTCGCCCCCAGCTTCAGCCAGTAGGTGCTGCCCGCGTCCAGCAATGGGTCCTGCCCGGTATGCGCTTGCACGGCCTCATAAACAGCATGCCCCCGGATCACCTGGTTGCCGACGGCATAAGCCGTCCCGACATTCCACGCCGCGGCATCGGTTTCCGGGACATTGGACGAAACCAGCATGGCTTCGGTAATGGCAATCGGCTCAAGCACCCTCATTCTGTGCGCTCCGCAGGCAGACCATTGGCATCCCAGTCCCGCACGATCCGGGCCTGCTGACGCTCGTACCCTTCGATCCTCAGCAGCAGCTGGGTGTTTTCCGCGCGGGCGGCGGCAACCTCCCGGCGCAATTCGGTGATCGCCTCGACCACGGCACGATTGTCGAGCATCTCCCGGGTCTCACGCGGGCTGTAGACCCGGGACGGGGCCACGAGCTCCAGATCATTTTCCCCGATATACGCCGGGCCGCCGCTATGCTGACCGCCGCGGGCAAACGCCGGGTACTTCTGATCTTTCAGCCACTTTTCCGCCGCTGCTCTGGTGATGAATTGTGCCCCGCCTGGCCCGATGGTACCCCGGATTCCACCGAGCGGGCCAAGGATCGAAAAGCCCTCGACCCTACCGTCATCGCTGCCGTATTGACGCCAGAAGATCCGGAAATCGTCCAGCGTCAGGCTTTCACCCTGTGTCTCCTCCAGCAAAAGGCTGTCGAGATACCGGCGTTCGCGCGATCCCGTGGGATCATAGATCGTCCCGCGCAAGAGATCGCCCTTACTATACCCCGCCACACGGTTGCGCAGCGTGTTCCGATCCATTCCGGTAGCATCGATCCCGAGGATTTCGGCCATCCGCGCAAGTTCGGTATCATCGACAAAGGCACGGCCTTCGCCATCGCGGGTCAACGTCCCCACATAGGCGTTCAGCGCCGCAACCTTTGCCGCACGCTCCTGCCGGTTGCCCTCAGCCTCTATCACTTTCCGCAAATCCGCGAGCGACCCGCCCAGTGTGGCGAGCGCGCCCCGCATCGTGGCAAGCGGATTGGCAATATTCGAGGTCGTCGTGGTTTCGAACCATACCGAGAATGCCTTTGCAGGCTCGAATGCGAAGCTCCCGCCGAGCAGGATCTTGCCCGTCGTGGTCCCGCTGATCGCATTGAGAAGGGTCTTCTGTCTGTCATTGAGCCCGGAAAGATCCACAGCCCCCTTGATCGTGCGAAGAATGGTCGAGGTGGTGGCGCGCAGCATCCTGAGCTGATCCGCCCCCAGCTTTGCCAGAGTCACGCCACCCGAGATTGTGATATCGACCCTTCCGGCTTCGGCAAGAAGCATGCGGCGTTGGTCCACTGTCAGCGCGCCGGAAGCCTTGAGGATCGCAGCACGGTTCACCGTTCCGGAAATCGCAGCGAGCAACAGGCGCTGATCGGTGGTCATGGACCCTGTTGCCCTCAGATCCGCGTTCTTCCGCACCGTCTCGCTGATCGCGCCAAGCAGCATCCGCTGATCGGCGGAAAGCGCAGACAGCGCGATCTGGCCCGTGATCGTCTTCTGGAAGGCTTTGCTGCCTGCCCCGATCTGCGCCAGAAACAAGGCCCCGGTGGGTGACAGCCCAGCCAGGCTGATCGCGGCACGGATCGTCTTGAAGGACTCTTGTGCCGATGAAATCAGGGCCGCGCGCTGATCGGCCGTCATGCTGCTGGCAAACACGGACGCAACCGTAATCGCCCGCGCGGCCGCCGTGTTTGCATTCAGCAGGAGGCGACGGGTCGGGCCGTCCATATCCGAAGCGAGAACACCAGTGACGTTCGCGATATACTCACCCTGCTGCGCCAGCAGAATCCGTCGCGCGCGCTCCCCCATCTGCGCGCTGATCGCAGCCTCGATCATCGCCGCGTAGCTGCCCTGCTGGGCGATCACGATCCGCCGCACACCGTCGCTGATCCCGGGAGAAAGTGAAGCCATGACGCTGACCGCATATGCACCGACATTCCCGAGCGCGAGACGCATCGCAGCCGGGCTGATCCCGGAGGAAAGCGTCGCCGTCACAACACGCGACAATTCCGAGTTTCCGGCCAGCGCGATCCGCATCACATCGACCGGCAGCGCAGCCCCCGTCAGCAGATGTACAGTCTTTTGCAGGCTCGACACATCGGCCAGTGCCAGCCGCGTCAGATCATGGCCCAGATCGTTCTGGGCCAGGTAATCGATGGTCTTGATGTGCTCGGAGGCCCCGGTCAGCGCCAGCCACTTCAGATCGGCAGGCAGATCACTGCGCGTCAGGAAATCAATATAGCCGGTGACGCCTGTCGCTGCATTGTTCAGCAAGGCGCGCAGATGCGGCGGGATATCGGCATCCGCGATCACATCCACGGTCACCGCCAGGCGTTCCCGCAAGAACTGGTAGTTGATCATCTCGGCCGCGGCGATAGCCTGCTGAAGGCCGCCCAACTGGCCGTTCAGCTGATCGATCATCGCCTCGTCCAATACGCCACCGCCGGCGAGGAAATCCCGCACCTCGGTCAACACATCGATCTGCTGCCCCAGCAGCCCGGCGATCACGTCATGCCGGGCCCCCTCGATATCTGCAACGCCCTGCACCAGCCCAAGGTCGGACAGAACGCGCGCCTGCGCGCGCGCCAGTTCCACACGGTTGCGCGCCATATCGCGCTGGCTTGCCAGCATCGCATCGGCGGCGCCGGTCAGATCACCAACCGCCGCGATATCGCCTGCCACAGCGCGCGCCAGAATGGCCTGATAGCGTGCTTCATTGTACACCAGCGCCTGCTGCCCGGAGACCAGCGCCCCTGCCGTGCCACGAAGCCGGTCAATATAGTCGCGGATCGATTGCGCCGCGCGGTACCATGTCCGGGCTGCATCCAGCGCCGCCCGCTGTGCCTCCGTCGTTGCATCAATCGTCGCGTCCAGCCCGGTCGAGACCATGCCGGTCAGCTGCTCCATTTCGCGCGTCATTTGGGCAATCGAAGGCAGAACCTGATCCATCACCCCGGAAAGGCCGATCAGCGTTGCATAGAGCTCCTGCTGTTTCTTGTCGGTCAGATCCAGCGCCTCGACCATCAGCCGGTATTCCGCCCGCGACTTCGGCATGGCAGCCCCGAGCCTGGCCAGCTCCGCCTCGGCCCGCCGCGTGGCGGTCGCGACCTGTTCTTCCTGTGTGTAGAAGGTCTGGAAATAGTTCGCGGTTGCCGTGGCCATGTTGTCCAGACCGCCGAACGCATCGGCCAGCGATGATGCGACATCCCCGCCGACAAGCCCCACCATGTCGAACCGATGCCCCAGCAGATCCACCACGTCGCGGACGCCGGTCAGGCTGGCCGACAGTCGGGTCAGCGTATCCAGTGCGGTTTCGCCCGCCCGTGTATAGGCGTCCGTCCCCAACACCAGTTCGGCCATCCCTGCCCCGGCCTTGGCCATTTCCGCCTGCAAGGCCTGAAGCACCTGATCCTCGGACATGTCCTTGGTGCTGATCTTGAAATCATGCACAAAATCAGCAATCGCGCCTGATCCCAGATCCAGCACCCCCGCCATGTCGCGGATATTGCCGCGCAGATCGGCATAGGCGAGGCCGATGGTATCAGACACCTGCGGGTCCAGTGCTTCGGTCGAGGTCTTGTTCGACCGGAACAGCCCGCCCTTGTAGTACCGATAGGACGATCCATCGAACGTGTCGCCGGTGAACTGGCCCATCACGCCGGTATCGGCCAGCTTGCGCCCGAACAGCGCCTTGCCGAGCGACATGACAAGCCCGATACCGCCCGCGATCACACCCACGGTACCCAGCATGCTGCCCAGACCGCCCAGCATCCCTGCCCCGCCCGCGCCGGTACCGCCAAAACCGAACAGCTTGCCGATGCCGCCAAGGAAGCCTTTTCCGGATGCCAGCCCTTTGCCTAGCCAGCTGTCCTTGCCGATCAGGCTGCCAAGGCCGAGCAGGCCGGACGCGCCGCCAGCTGCGCCAGCCGCGGGAACCTTTCCATCCGCAGGCAGAATGCCCATCGAGACCATGATCTGCTGTTTCGCGGCATCCGCGATCATCTGGTGCAGGGTCTGCCTGAACAGATCACCAAGGCCGGAGATATCCTTGCCCCCCGACATCACGAAATCAGCCCAGGCATTCGAAAGATCGCCCACGAGTGGAATCGCATCCGCCAATTCTTGCGAAACTAGCTTTTGGCCCCTTCCGAACTCTTCCTGCGTGAGCTTGCCAGCCTTGTAGAGCTGCGTCAGTTCAGCGAGCTCAGTGTTGTATCGTTCCAGAGGTGTTTGCGTTTCTTTCAGCCGGTCACGCCATTTATCAGCCGCCTTCGCAAGATCATCTGTTGCTTTGGCGGCCCCTCCAGCCTTCTTTGCACTGTCGCCCAGCCCAGACCTTAGACTGGGAAGCTCGAAGAGCTTTTCATCATCCGAAAGCACGGTTGAAAGTTGGCCAATGGCTTCCTTGGCCTTGCCAAAGCCATCAGCAGTAATCGCACTGGCCCGCGCTGCGGCTTCGCTAGATGCAATAAAAGCATCCGTGGACGCCTTCATCGACGAAGTAACCATTTCATCAGTTGTTGAGGCCAAGCCGTCCAGACCCATCGACGCTAGAAAATCCCGCCACGCCCCGGCAATAACTGTGAGCATGTCAAAAAAGTTGGACTTCACATCTTCCCACACCGAAGCGAGCCCAGCCGGAATTGCGCCCGCAGAGATAACGATCCCCTCCCAAACACCTGACACAACGTCGCCCATCAGAGAAAACGCCCTGCCAATACCCCCAGCAGCCTTTGTAACGCGGCCAAACTGATAGACCAGCTCTCCGGCCCCCACGATCAGCGCTCCTATCCCGGTACGGATCAGCGCGCCGCGCAGTACCAGCAAAGCCCCGGACAAAGTGCCGGTGGCTGCGGCCGAAGCCAGCAAACCAGCCACCCACTTCCCTGCGAATAGCGCGGCAGCAGTCCCTGCATAAACGACGATCCGGTCAAAATGCTGGGCCAAAGTACCGATGGCAGTGCGCGCGGCCGTGACGACGCCGGTGGCCTGATCAAGCTGATCGGTCATGCGTTTCACCGCTTCGCCTACCCCATCAATCTTGGGGATGACAGCCGCACCGATAGCCACCAAAGTACCGAGGATGGCCCCGAAAAGCGCTATTTTGCCAGAGAAGCCGAAAGCGCCCAGCAGTTGTGGAAGCTGCTGAGACAGTGCTGTGACAGCGGCAGTTCCAGCCGCCACTTGGACGAAGAAATCCTGCACCTGGAAGCTAGCATTTGTGATGGCGCCGGTTAGCCGGTTGCTGCCCGCAGCGGCGGCAACATTGGCCTCGCGAAAACCTCTCGCCACAACACCGCCCCTGCTAGACAAGCCGATGAACCGACCCATGGCAGCAATCAGCCCCTGCATGCCACCAGTGCTTTGCACAACAGCGCGCTGGTTTTGATCTAGCTGGTCCGTCACACGCCGAACACCATTGGCACCTGCGATCATATCTGTCGCCAGCCGCCGGGTTGAATGCGACAACCGCTGCGCTGCCGTACCAACCTGCCCGGCAGCTCCTTCAATCTTGCGAATATTACGGGCAGATTCGTCTGCGCCGCGAGTTGTCAGCCGAATGGACAGCTCAGCGAAAGTGGTCATACTGCGTTCCATTTCTGATAGAAAAGCCCCCATGGCAGGAAAACCCGGGGGCAATGTGAGGCTCGATGCATTTGCAATTTTTCGCCGCTATCCTTTTGGCACTTCCAGGTACTGCCCTCGCTGAAACGCCCATACCCAATCTTCCGAACCAAAGTGATGCCTCGGGATCTGGCCCTGTCATCAGAGAAATTCGACTGACTTCTAGCGAAATGGATGCTCTGCGCGTCGCGATAGAACGCTGCTGGAACGTTGGATCGCTTTCAACTGAGGCGCAGCGTGTTGCGGTAGAGATCGGGATGATCATCGGTGCAGACGGCAGGCCGGTTGCATCGTCAATCGAGCTTCTTTCGTTTTCAGACGGATCAGACAGCGCAGTAAGGCAGGCATACGAAGCTGCCCGGAGGGCAATCCTGCGTTGCGGATCACAAGGATTGCCGGTTCCTGCAAGAGCCGATCTTGAGGGTAGCCACATCACCTTTGGATTTCACGCGGCAGAGGCCGAATTTGATCAAGCCGCGCCAGCTGCAGGCAAAGCAGACCCTCGCGCTGTCGCAGCCTGCCAAAAGGAAGCGACAGGATTCATGGAAGTTGCTGCCTGCTTGCCGCACGCCCATGTTGCAGTTCTAACTCTGGACGCGTTTAGCAGAATTTACCCGCCAGAGGCTTTCGAACTCAAAGAAACTTGCCTTCGGATCAATAAGACTCTTGCGGGCGGGGCCACCTGCGTAACAGCAGCGATCTCCACCGCCGTGACACTACAATCGCACCTGCCCGATGGCACCGATCTCGATGATCCCTTGTTTTCCTCCATATCGTCCCCTCAGGACGAGAGTAAGTTAAATGCCGAAATTTCTGATGCCAGACGAGACTTCCCGGACCAGCCGCTTTGGGGGCTGATCCGTTACAGTCCCTTTAAAAGGTGATCTATCTCGCAAGACATCAGGTATTTGGCGATCTCTCGGCGGGGGCAATGACCATAGCATCATTTCGGGCTTCATCATGTGCAGAGCAATAGGCCCTGCACATGTGAAACAGGATACCCATGTCCGTGCCGTCCTCGACCGATCCCGTGCTGATCGCGAAGGCGAGGATGTCGGGCCACTCCAAAGGAATGGCTCCGGCAAAGCCCGACTTGCTGATACCGCACTCCCGGAAGGCGACAATCAGGTTGCGGTCATTCTCGCCCAGTTCCGGCAGGCCCAGTTCATGCCCAAGACGCAACCTCAGAGCACGATTTGTAACGCCCCGAGGCTGCTTTCCTTTCTCATTCACAGGATCCGCATCGAGCCACCCTGACTGCGCCGCCCAGAGTATTAGGCGGTCGCGTCGATCCGCAAAAAACGGGTACGATCCGCGATAAACTCATTCAGCTGATCAAACGCAGGACGATATGCCTCCAGGAACATGAGAAGATTGTCGTCGGTAAACGACAGCAGATAGCCCTTGTCTGCATCGGACCACGGGATATTCTTCCAGCCCACCACCCCGGCAGCGACCATCTTCATTGCTTCTTGCTCGGCTTGAGCCGATTTGATGCTCCGCTGCCGGTTGCGCATCGCATCCACCATTTCATGACGACGACGCCGATAGGTGCGGCTGTCCTGCCCGACCACAGTCATGATGCACGGCACCGCACCTTTCGCTTCCGCATCCACAGTCACGATCCAGCCGCGCTGCGCATCCTCAACGGCAAAGAGCGGCGTGAAGCCATCCGGGCCGACCAGATGGACCTCGGTGCCCTCGTTGCTGGCCAGCACCTTACCCATAGTTGCAAACGTCGTGAAATCCATGATCTTCATCCTTCAGGTTCTGGTTCAAGGGATGGGCGGCACCGGCTGAACCACGACCGGCGCCGCCCGGCTTACCTGCCCGACCGGCCTACATGTCGCAGGCCATGCACTCGGTCAGGAAAGACTTATGCACACTTATATACACACTCCCTTGACGCTTGGTCAGGGAGTGTGTATATAAATACACACGAAAGGAGGGGCGATGGAGCTTGAAACGAATTCAAGAAAGCTCCTGAAAGTCATGAAAGCAGAGGGTTTTGAGGAAGTGTCCAAGAAGGGTTCACACCTCAAGCTTCGGAAAGGGGATCGCACCGTGATCCTGCCGCATCCGAAGAAAGACCTGCCGCTCGGGACCGTCAGGAGCATCTACGAACAGGCCGGGCTTCTTTAGCCCGGCCACCCCATCGCCCCTCTACGAAACAACCACATGGGGTACTGCCATGCGCTACTACATCGCTATCGTTCACCAGGAAGGTGACAGTGCCTTCGGCCTGACCTTCCCCGACCTTCCCGGTTGCCATGCCGCTGCGGACAACTGGGCGGGCATCTCTGCCGCCGCGACCGAGGCTCTCGACCTCTGGTTCGAGGATATGCCGGATGTCGATCCCGCGTCGCTCGACCAGATCCGGGCCCGCGCCGATGTGGCTGAAGCCATTGCAGACGGCGCCGTTTTGCTGCCCGTGCCCTATATCCCGGCCGACACCGCCCCGGAGCGGGTCAATATCTCGATGGAACGTGGCTTGCTGCGCGCCATCGACGAAACCGCCAAGGCACGCGGCATGACCAGATCGTCCTTTCTGGCATCTGCGGCGCGCCGGGAACTGGTAGGCTCGGTTTGAGGATCAGGCCCGCATGACCGAGGAAGAGGAAACCGAGTTCCAGATGATGCGCGCAGAGGCTGCAATCTACAAAGCCATTGCCGAGATTTCGCTTCAGAGGCTTCCCCAAGGCCAGGCATTCAGCCTGCTTGAAGCCTTCCGCGCGCATACTATGGCTTCGTCACCAATCCAATCGCTCGGGCCAAGCGCTTCAGAGCGCCTTTACCGCTTGCTTGATGAACTTCAGGGGAAGTACCCGCCGCCATCTCGCGGGTGATCCTCGTCAGTTCACCCAGAAGCTCGTCCACGATTCTCTTGAGCGAACGGTTCACCAGCCTTCCCTCCTGTCCGGGCGCATCGGCGCTTCTCGTTGAGGATCAGGCCCGCATGGCGGCGGGCCTGACACCATATCAGACGCGGACGGTCGCGCTGTTGACGCGGAATTCGCCAGTCTGGCCTTTCATGGTCGAGGCGGTGCGCTGACGATCCTTCAGGTTCGCAACCTTCCCGAAGAAATAGGCGATCTGACCATCGGGATCGGTGATCTTCACCGACACCTCGTCATTGGTGTTATTCTTGGTCTTGAGGATCGTCTGGCCCGCATCGGTGCCATTGCTCAGGATGGTGAACGCAACCGATCCGCCGTCCAGCGCGCCATTGGCGTGGTTGGTGCGACCGGCCAGCGTGGTCTCGGTCACATCCTCCGAACTGTCGCCCACCTCGCCCCATTCGGTGATGCTGCCGACGGCAGTATAGGTCAGTGCCGCGAAACCCGCCTGATCGACGGTCGCGGGCACGGCGGCGGAAACGGCGACGGTGGCGCCGATATAGGTGATGAATGCCATGGAAATCAGCCTTTCGATTTGCCCGCAGCGGGCGATTCAGGTTGGGAGGAAAGTGTCGGGGCGACCTTGGGCGCCTCGGGCGGCTCCACAGGGTCGGGATCGAACTGGAGGGTGAGCGCACCCGACAGTTCCTGACCGCGCAGGAAGGCCACGTTGTCAGCACAGCGCAGCACATCATTGGTGGTCACGAGTTCGCCCTGCCTGGGAACCACATGGCCAGTCGGCAGCGAGACCGGACGCAGACCGGGATTGAGGATCTTCGCCATGATCACGCCCCCAGCAGCATGGCCACGAGGCCGGTTCCGGTGACATTGATCGTGCCCTGCAAATAGGCCGAGATGCTGTCGAGCGGCACCAGGCGGGATGCACCGGCAGGGATGGAGCCGACCGCATATCCGGCAGAGACATCAACATTGCCGATGCCCGGTGCCGGAACCACGGTTCCGTCAGCCCCGTCGATAATGCAGGAAACGGCACCAGCCGTAGGGTTGCGCAGGATGAGAAGCTGCCCGGTGCCCGCCTCGTACGCGAAGGTGTTGCTGGAGGTCAGCGTCACCTCGGTCACGTTGCGGGCACCGGGACCGCCCATCGTCGTCTTCGTGATGGTTGCCATGTGGAGCCTTTCGGACATGGAAAAGCCCCGCCGGATGGCAGGGCCGGATTAACCCGCTGATCCTGCGGGCCAGGAGGTTCGTGGTCAGAGCAGCTGACCCGCCAGTGTGCGCTGCCAGGTCACGCGAAAGTCGGCTGTGATGGTGGCGATCTTCTGTTCGCCCTCACCGTTGAGGGTGAAAATCACTTTTTCGGGCAGCAGCATGATGCCCTGCGCGGCGAAAAACGGGCAGAGACAGGCCTCGATAGCGTCGGCGTCATCATCCAGATCAGCCTCCGGATCTACCCCGCCCAGCCGCTTCACCACGACCTGCAACAGCGTGGACCGGGTGAAATGTGACAGGGATTCGGGCTGGACGTTTTCCTGCGCGGTCACCACACCCAGCACCGGCAGGGCATCGGCCGAGATATTCCCTGCCCAGGCCGAGATTTGCGTGACATCCCCCATGCGAGGATCAGCCGCGAGGGCCTGCCGGGCCAAGGCCCGAAAATCGGAACGACGGCTCATTCGATGATCCTTTCCAGTTCGCAGATGACATGCGCGTCTGATGCGGTTGAACCGGCGGGCACCACGTTGAACACGGCGTAGATCTTGCCGTTACCCGGAGAGATCCGGTCCCCTTTGGCAAGCTCGGGCACCAGATTGTGCCGCACCCGCCAACTGGGCGAGGTGATCAGCACAGGGTGGCCGTCCGGATCAATGGCCTCGACCGGCGTTTCCCGAAAGATCGATTGCACGTCACGGGGCACCCCGCCCTTCGGCGTATAGGCAACCGGCGCGCCCAGCGTCTCCGCCAGCACCCCGGCCATGCCATCAAAAATGCTCGCCATGTCAGCCGGTCAGCCGGATACGGCCCGTGGTTTCCCCTGCGCCACTGCCGACCGCCGCCAATGCCTTGCCGATCAGCGTGTTGCCGCTGGAGGTCGTGGTGCAATACTTGTTGGTATTGTCCCAGTAGATTGCGGCGCCCACCGTCCAGGCCTGCGACCCGACCTTCAGGATATCAACGACGCCCACGAGCTGCGTCTCGACATCTGCACCGCTGACTGCGTCATGGACAGCAACGCCGAAGATGGTCCCGACCAGAAGGCCCGCGCCCGAGGCCACGTCATAGGGCGCGGGAAGCGTGATCCGCTCGCCGCGCTGCACATAGTTCTTCATGTTCCGATCCTTTCGGTTGTCGATTGAACCCGGCATCCATGCAGGGCGAATGACGAAGGGCGGCCCGGAAGCCGCCCTTTCGTCAGGTCATGTCGTCGCCCGATCAGGCGCCGGCGTTCTTGTAGCCGCCGCGGAAATCAATGGCGCCGCAGCCGAAGTCGTGTTCCAGCGAGAACTTGGTGCCCTGCACACCGAAGGGATCTTCCATGCGGAAGCGCGGCGCGGCGTAGCCTTCCAGCAGGCCCCATTCGAAGCACGGCGCCTCATCGACCGAGGCGAAGACGTACCAGGCGTTGCCGGTGATCTTGGCGGTGATGACCGGCGACATGACCCCTGAGAACGGGTTCACATTGCCCGCCTGCTGTGCCTGAATCGGCGCGAGGATCTGCTGCGCCTCGGTTTCCTTGTCCGGCCCGCACAGCAGGATCGCGGCGGTCAGTTCCAGTTCTGCACCATCCAGCGACTTGCGTTTGCGCAAAGCGGCGCGCGCAAGGCTCAGCGAGGCGATGTTGATCGCCGCCGCCGTCCCGGCTTTGGTGCCATCGGTCGTATTGAACACCTGCCGGGTGGTTTCGAGCAGCGTCGGACCATCGGCATTCGAACCGCCCAGCATCATGGTGTAGAAGGTCCGGTCCTCGAACCGCGCCACCGCATTGCCCCGGTCGTTCAGCACCTGCATGATGCCGTCGAGACTGTCATTGACCAGCAGTTGCCGCGACAGCAGCACCTGCACACCATAGGCCAAAACCTTGGTCTTTTCCTTCGACTCGCTGAAGCTGCCCGCCTTCAGCTCGCCCGCCTCGGGGCTGACCGGCTGAAGATCCGGGAAGTCACCCACGCGCACGGTGGTGTGGTCGCGGAAATCCACATAGGTCCTCTGCCGGGCGATGCGACGGTAGGTCGGCTGTGCCTGCGCATAGCGCGCGGCCAGCGAACGGTTCATGGCGTTTTCCAGCAGCGCCGGGAAATCGCTGGTCGAATGGAACGCCATGCGCAGCGTTTCCTCGCGCCCCGCGAAATGCCCCGGCACCCGGCGCTGGCTCAGCCGTTCGGCCGCCATTTCGACGATGGAGAAATCCATATACTGCCGGGACACGTCGGCCGGTTCGGCCCGGGTCAGGCGGGCGACAAGCGCGCCTTCCATGCCCAGACGGCGGGTTTCGGTTTCATCGCGCCCGCGTTCGGTGACCCGCATCGTGCCCGGTGCCGGTTCGCGCTGTGCCATGGTCGCCATGAACCGCGACCCGGCCATATCGGCCGCCGTGCCGTCATTGATCAGCGCGGTCACATCCGCGTCGGTCAGGCGACCGGCCTCAACGAACGGACGCGCCATGCTCTGGATCATGGTGACGCGGTTGCGCTCCGCCATGATTGCCGCCTGCGGATCGGGCGCGGGCGACGGCGGGGTCTGGATCTGCGTCGGCGCCGGGGTCTGTACCGGCGCGGTGGGGTTGGTCGGATCGGGCATCACATGCTCCATGGTTGCGGCCACCGGGGCCGGGACACCGCCGGGGGCGGCAGGGTTGCGGGGCGCGGCAGTGCCACGGCCCGGAGATTTGTCGCGCATCATCGCGGCATAGGCGGTCATGTCGCGCTGCATGCGGGCGCGCAGCGCATCGTCGAAGCTGGGCGGGGATGCGTTCGCGTCAGTGCCATCGGCCACCGCATCTGCGAATCCCGCCTCGATGGCGGCCGAGGCGCTGTAGAAGGTTTCGGCATTCATGATGGCAAGAACGGCTTCGATGCTCTGGCCCGACCGATCTGCATAGACCTGGGCATAGACCCGGGCCAACATGTCGAGGAAATCGGCCTGCGCACGGTGATCCTCTGCCCCGCCATAGGCATAGCCGGAGGGGTTGTGCAGCATGATGAACGACCCGGCGGTCATCTCGCGCTGCGCGGCCCCCATCAGAAGAAGCGAGGCCGCCGAGGAGGCCTGCCCCTCGACAATGACACGGCAGCCGCCGGGATGGCCTTGCAGCGCCGTGCGGATCGCCTCGCCTGCCACCGGATCGCCGCCGCCGGAATTCAGACGCACGGTGATGCGCCCCTCTCCCATGGCCAGAAGCGCCTCGCGGACCATGGCCGGGCAGAAGAAGATCTCTTCCTCCCAGGCCCATCCCGCCGCCTCATCCGACATCACATAGCCCGACAGCACCAGCTCGCCGCCGATGATCAGGTCCGCCCCGCGTCGTCTCATACCACAGTTCCTTCGGGATTGGCCTTGGCCCGGCTTTCGCGGGCGGTCGGCAGGTTGCTTGCCCCGGTCGGGGCGAGTTTCGCATCGCTGTCCTTCTGCGCATCTTCTGCCCGCTCGCGCCGGATACGCTCGGGATCGAGCCCGAGTGTGCGCTGGACGTTCTGGCGACTGTTCACGCCCCCATCGATCTGCTTCAGAAAGGCGTCGATTTCGTCATTCGGGTCGATCAGCGGACGGCGTGGCGGCGTATGGTTCAGCCGAATGACTTCAGTGGGCAGCACGCGCTGCATGGCCCATGACTCCCGGACCCAACGCTCGACCCCCATGCAGAACTGCATGATGACCATGCGTTGCCAGCGTTCGACATTGCGGTCCATCTCCATCCGTCCCATGCGGCCGCTGGAGAAATTGACCCCGCTCAGATCCCCGGTCAGGGATTCACGGGTGATCCCGATGCCCATGGCAACGGCCCCCAGCGCCTCGCGCATGAAGGGCTGATAATCGTCGACCTTGGGCGGGGTCGTGAAATTGACCGACGTCCCTTCCGGCGTGCCCACCACGGCGCCGGGCTCCAGCGCCTCAAGCCCCTTGAGCCGCTTCGAGGGATCGACGCCGGAATCCTTGTCATAGGTCACGACAGCCGCCAGCAGTGCCGCCATCTTCTGCTTCAGGATCTGGGCTTCCTGATAATCGCTGATCTCGCCCATGGTCATCATGACCGGCGCCAGCCACGGCACACCGCGCAACTGGCCGGGCCGGTCGAACCGCTGGATGTGCAGCACATCCTGCCACGGCACGCGGCGCGACGTCAGCTTCAGCCCCCGCATCCGCGCCGCACCGGGATGTTCGTCAAACAGATGATAGGCCTCGATATCGCCGATGGGGCTGTATTCGACGCCCTCGATCACCTCGTTCGCGCCCCAGCTGGTGACGGTATCGTCCAGGTGATCCGCCTCAAGCAGCTCGACCTGAAAGCCCAACGGCAGATCGCGGGCGTATTTCCCGCGCCGGATGCGGCGGCGGGCCAGCACCTCGCCATCGGTGAAGACGGTGCCGATCACCACTTCCTGCATGGCATAGAGGTCCAGCTCGCCCCGTGCATCCAGCGCAGGGGTAAGCAGGTGTTCCGACAACACCGCCCCTATTTGCGCCTGCACCTCAGCAGTCTCATGCACCACCGATGGCACGATCCCGGTGCCCACCACATTCGAGATCACCACCTCGCGCGCCCGCGCGGCGTAGGGGCGATTCCGCACCATGTCGCGGCTCAGCTGGCGCAGACGCGCCCGAACCCCGAATGCGGCAGCATCGGCATCTGTCGCCGGCGCTTTCCATCCCGCCGCGCGCCTGCCCCGCGAAGCGGCGTCATAATTCATGGCCAGCTTCGCGGCCGAGCGGGCGAGAGCCCGGCGCCGCCCGGCTTCCGGAGCAAATTCGCCAACCAGCGCGTCCAGAGTGGCTCCGATCCATCCCATGATCAGAGGCCCCGCCCGGTCGTGACATAGCCGACGACGAAGCCGCCAGCGCCCTGCGCCTCTGCGATCTGTGCGGTCAGCGAAGCGATAGCGGCAGCCATCTCTGCGTCAGAGCGATATTCGACCCGCTCGCCATTCAGCTGCACCGATTTCACGCCTTTGGCGCGGGCCCGGATCAGCGCATCACGCATCTGGACCAGTTCGGCCTGATCAATCGCCATGGGGTAACCTCACCGTCTGAGCCAGTTGATGTATTGCGGCGCAGCATCTTCGCTGGCCTCTGGTGGCGGCGCCGCCTGCCCTGTCCAGGTTGCAAACGGATTGACCTCGCCCAGCACCGCCCAGCCCGGAGGATCGTCCGGGTTCAGCCGGTTGATGCCCCGATGCTCGGCAATCGCCTGCGCCTGCACCGACAGGTCGAGGGTTTCGTTGCGCCCGGCGCCCGGCCGTTTGCTGTAGCCATCGACGCCGCGCCGCTCGGCCAGCATTTCCTCGATCCGCTCTTTCTCGATCGACGCCGCGAACAGATAGGCGCCGGGGCCATGATCCAGCCGCGCCGCCGCGGCCAGAACGGTATCCTTCAACCGATCCACTGCCATGTTCAGCAGCTTGATCGACCGCGCCTTCTTGCCTTGTGACCCGCGTTCCGGCGAAACATGCCAGACGCGATCCGACAGCTTGAACCCGCCCCGCCCGATGGACAGAAACCACAACGCGCCCTTGCCTTCGCGCTTGCGGCGACGCCAGAACTTCTCGGCATTGTCAGACCAGCCGGTCGGGCCGTTGAAATCCACCACTCCAACGCAGGGCTTCAGGCTCCAGTCCTCGCCTTCCACCGCATAGGACCGTTCCATCAGATCGGTCAGAACCTCGGCATCCTCGACATATTTACCGGGGTTGATCGCGCGATACCTTCCTTCTGCGTCCCGCGCCTTCGGTGCCGTTTCCGGCGGCTGCACCAGGTCGAACCGATCCAGCGCCATGTGCTTGCCGTCCAGTCCCCATGCGGTGATCAGAACCGCGAACCAAGACCCGTTCGTATCCACCGACACCGTGATGAACCGCGTCCACGACGGACAGGTCATCGCACCCAGCTCCACAGCTGTCTCGCGCAACGCGGCAGCCGACAGATCCTGATCATCGCCATCGGGCCGCGCATAGGGCACTCCGATATCGGTGTAATGCACCCGTGCGAAATCGCTGTCATCCTGCGACACCTCGAAGGCCCGGCGCGCTGTCTCATAACGCTCGACCAGCTCATCCCAGCCAGAAAACGCCGCCGCCGCGCCATTCAGCGCATAGCTGGCGACCGGGGTCTGGCGGACGCGCGGATCGTCGATGCGCACCAGCAATCGGTGCCCGCGCTCGTCCACCAGCGCATTGCCCTCCGCATCGAACGGCCGCGCCTCGTGCAACCATCCGCCGCGCCCCAGTGCCGCGAGGGTATTGAGGCGCGCCTTTTCGCGATGGCTGATCCGGTGCCCGCAATCGGGACACTGCATCTTTGCCGTGGCGCCAGCGGCCCCCGGCTCCAACGTCTCGTCATAGACCAGCCTGTCGAAGCGCGGTTCGAACAGCTCGGCACAGTTGGGGCATTCCCAGAACCAGCGGCCTCGGGTGCCTTCGTTGTAGATCTTGCAAATCCCGTTCGTCACGGGCGGCAACCGGTGCGGCGCGGTTTTGTCGAGCTCCCAGACCTGTTCCGGATCGACCGGAAAGGCCGGCGTGCTTTCCACGAACACACACCCCCGGCTCATGAATGTCCGGATACGCTGGAGCGCCATGCCGTGGGGCGAACCCTCGGGCGAGTCCTTCGGCCCCAGCTTCTGCGGCATGTGGTCGTAATCGGTCAGCAGCACCATCCGCTGCGACCGGCTGGAAAGCTGGTTCGGCACAGGATAGCCGATGGTCAACCGCATCCCCTTGAACCGCTTGCGGGCGAAAGTGCTGTCATCCCGAGCCGTGCCCAACCGCTCCCGCAAGAAGCGGCTGTTCATCAACGCCGGGTCCAGCTTTTCCTCAACCCAGGCATCCGCATCCGTCTTGGTCATGTGGATGATCTGCACCGGCGACGGCGCGCACATGATCGCATGCGTCGAAACTGACAGCAGCATCTGGCTCTTGCCGCTCTGTGACGGCCCGACAAAGCAGACGGTCTTGAACCGGCGCGACTGGCTCATGTCCTGCGGCTCGACCGTGTAGGGCGCGACCGTCCGGTCATAGTCCTGCCAGTTGCCCTGCACCGGCACCTTCAGATACTGCTCTGCCGCATCCGTCACCGAAATCCGGCTGGGCGGGTCCAGAAGTGGCAGAGAATCTGCCAGCAGTTCCTCCGGCGTGATGAATGGCGGCAACGGCGGGATTCGGGCCAGAAGCCCGATCCCCCGGTCAGACATCGCCACCATCAGACGCTCAGCTCACCCTGCCGGGTATTGATCGGCACAACCGATCCCGGTCGCCGCACCAGATCCTCCAGCGCCGTCTTGATATCGTCGCGCAGCTCGTCTGTGCGGGCCACGACCTGCGCCACCTGTTCCGCCGACAGGCCGAACTTCATCTCCAGAAAATCCGGCAGGGTATCGAGGCTGTTGCCGATCTTGACCAGAGACTCTTCGAACACGGCCCGCACCCGGTCTGTGCGGATCAGGTCTCCCCGCTGTTCCGCCAGGCGATTCCGGGCATATTCCGCCTCGGACCATGCCCGCACCTCGGCCGCTGACATGCCCGCTTCGGCCTCGGCCTGATCATCGTCGAGGTTCCGAAAGGCCAGCGCAGCCTGCGCCGCGATCTGGTCACCGCGCTGCTTGGCCGCGCGGATCTTCTCATTCCGCGCCGCGCGCCATGCCCAGCAATGCGACAGCCGGAATTCATAGGATACGCCGTTCTGCCCTTCGGACAGCACCGGCATGCCCTGACCGATCCACTTGGTGATCGTGTTTTCGGTCACGTCGAAAGCGCGGGAAAGCTGCCCCCGGTTCAGCACCCCATCCTCCACCCCTTCGGGCAGCGGCCATGCCGAAACGTCCAGCACCTCCCCATCCGACAGAGTGATGAGGTCAGACATAGTTTTTCCTTTCAAGAACAACAACAAGCACGGTAACATGCACCCATGCCGAAAAATTCCCGGCCAAAAGTAACGGGGTGCGAATTACCCGCGTGAGGGAGATGCCCCGGAAGGACCCGACGGCTTAGCCGAAGCGCTTGGCGAGCATCTGCCCGAAGGTCCGGCCCAGATGGTCAGCCATCCGCGCAGCGAACAGCCGCTCAGCATGCTCATAAAACCCGAGGCGCTGCTGATAGACCGGCACCTTCGGCGTGAAGATCGCTACGATGCCGATGCGGCCCTGCCGATCCTTTTTGTAAATCCCCGGCGTCAGGCCTGACTGCGGCACGAAGTAACTGTCCCGCCGCTTGCGCGCCCGCCGCCATGACGCGTCGGTCATGTTGGTGGCCCCGTCCCTCTGGGCCTTCAGGGCAGATTGCACCTGATTACGCTCCGGTCGCGCCCAGTTGCCATACTGATCCAGCCGGGCATTGTCGGCCGGGATGATCGCCTGAATGACGCCTTCATGAACAAGGCTGCGCGAGAGCTGCGCTTCGAACCCCGTCTGAGCCCGAGGCCCACCCGCCTCCTGCACCCGCAGATAGTGACGCCGCGAGGCTGAAGGTTTCAGCTGTACAGCGGCTTCCAGCCTGGATGTGCTGGCGTTCACCACCATGAACGCATTCTTCGTCCATGGCGTCGGCCGGTCGAACACCACATCCATCCGGTCACCCAGATCCTTGTGGATATCGGTCGCCATATCGTTCAACGCCCAGACCGTCGCGATCCGAAGATCCCGCTCCGCAAGCTGCTGCATGGCAAAGCTGAAGGTGCTGGTGTCAAGGGTTACACCGAAGTCCATGCAGCCCCCCTGAAACGCGAAGCACCCGAGAGGGGTTTCCTCCGGGCGCATCTGTGGATCATGTCAATAGAACTACATCCGGTGGAGTTAAGGCGTCAAGACACTTTCGGCATGGTATCTGCCATGCGGTCCAGCGCCTCGGCCAGTGCAGCCCTCGCCCAGTCCCTCGACTCGCCATAAACCGACCAGCCGCAGGCATCCAGAATGGCGCTCACGGTCTCGCCGCGCAGGCAAACACGATCCACCAGCTCGGAGACGGTCAGAGGCGTGCGCTTGCGCTTGCTCTGGCGCACCACCACCAGCGCCCAGCCATCCCCGACCGCCGACCGCATGGCTGCAATCGCCGCGCCCTCATCCAGGATGATATCCATCACACCATCGCCACCCCGACCGCTGCGCCCGGTCAGCATGGTCTCGACCGACCGGCCCTTCAGGCCCACCGCCGAATGCCGCTCCACCAGCGCCGCATAGGCCCGGCCTGCGCCCTTCTGGCGCTGAGTGAACGGATCATCGCCACCAGCGCGCCGCGCCTGCCGGGCCATTTCGTCGAACACATCGGCCGCCCGCGCCGCATCCCTGCCCCGGAAGCCACCGTGCTGCGGCGCCCAGCCCTCTTCGGTCAAGTGCATCGCAACCGGCGCCACTCGCACAATGCGCCCCCGTGCCGGGGCTACCGGCATATCCGGGCCGCAGGTCTCGGGAGCCACAGACTGCGCCTTGAGCATTGCCAGCCGGTCCCCCTCACCCATCGTCGGATCATCCAGCCCCATGGCCGAGGCAATGGCCCGCACCACCTCTGTCCGCCGCGCCACCATCCGCAGCACAGTCGCCTCAATTTCCCTGTCCAGCATCGTGCTTCCCATATTTTGTGCCCTTGATCCTTGTTTCCACTTAACCTTGTTTTTCGTCGTTCTGTCTGGGGAGGATGGGGAACAAAGCAAATTGAATGGGGAGGAAGAAACGAAGGCGCAGCATTATGAATTAACAAGCATATTCAACAACATACGCAGAATACGGGGATGATGGGGAGGTGGGGGAGTTTATCGAGACATACACATGAAACCGACCCTCCATCAGCACCCCCAACCCCTCAGTGGGAAACATACCCATGCGTAACCCGCAGATTGCTCCCCCAATTCCCCATCCTCCCCGAAACAGCCGCAACCCTTTGTTACCCTTGAAATTCTTCCCCTCACCCCGTGCCGGAAACGAACCTCCCCACAGCCGTCGTATGTTCCCCATACTCCCCGAAATCAGGCGAGGGGTGCGGGGAGATTAGCCATAGAACGGGGTCCGGCCCGGTATGGGGCGGCCGTCCTGATCACGGGGAGCATCCCAAAAGCGGGGACCGAACTCCTCATCGAAGCGTATGCCGGTGTAGGTCATTACACCGTGGGCCTTCACCACGTCATAGCCCTGCCCATCGCGCGGACTTCGCCAGCGACCTACCTTTTCCTTCAGCCGCATGGCGACGCGACGATCCGACCAACGCCCTTCGCCACGCAATTCCAGCCAGTAATTGAAGGCCATACCTAGATCGCGTGCACCGATCCTGTCCTTGTCATTCCCGGTGCAATGGCAGGATCCTGCGATGAAAGAGCCGATCGGATCGCTGTCCTCTCGATATTCCTGCGTAGCCTGGCGGACCTGATCCGGTTCCTGCATCCCGCCTTCGAGATAGTCGATCAGGCCATCAATGAGCCATTGCAGGATGCCATCACGCTCTTCCATCAGCTTGGAGATCAGATCCTCGTCGCGGTCTGCCTCGGGGATCTGTACATTCCAGGGCACCAGCTTCATGCGGCGCCAGATACCATCGTCTGTTTCCCGAATATCCGGCTTGTGGTTCCCAGACATCGTGAGCTTGAAATACGGATACAGCCGAAAGAAGGCTCCGTAGTTCGCCCGCACCATGATCGGCTCGCCCGAGGTGATCGACTTGATCAGCGCTGCTTGCAGCTGCTCGCCCTCGCGTGGTTCCATGGCGCGGGCGAAGCGGGCACCGACCAGATAGACCAGATCCGGCGTCGCCTGCGCGCCGCTTTGCTGGCCTTTTCCAGTCAGGGTTTCGATGCGGATATCCGCCGCGTAATCGCCAAGCAGCTTGGCCATCATCTCGCTCAGCACGGATTTCCCGTTTGCGCCCGCGCCATACCAGAACATCATGGCCTGCACCGGAAGGCCGGAAATCGACAAGCCCAGCCAGCGCTGAAGGTAACGCCGCATTTCCTCGGCCGGCTGAACGCGCTCCAGAAAGGCCAGGAATTTCGGACATCTGGCAGCCGGATCGTATCCTGCCTCGATGCGTTTCGAGATATTGTCGGCTCTGTCATGCGGATCGAGCCGGACCGAGGCAGTCCGGGTTCCGGTATCAGGATCAATATCCAGCGCCATGCGCAGTGTGCCCGACAGGCAGTTGATCGCCAGCGGGTCCGAATCCAGATCCTCATGGCGCAACTTCACATGTGGTGCGGCTTCCTCCAGCGCGGCCTTGATCTTGCCGGAGTTCCCAGCCGTACGGGCGAAGTTCCGATGCGCCTTGCGCTTGTCGCTTAGGGTCTTCTTCAGATCGGCGATGGAGCGCAGCCGTGTGCCAATCTCGGCAATCTCGCGCTCTGCATCCGGCGTCAGACGGCCATCCTCGCCGGTTGCGGCCTGAAGCTCGGTCACGCGGGCCCGCAGATCCGACTCCTTGCCTATGGCCTCCATCTGCCAGTCATCCAGCGTGATATAGGGGATTTCCTTCGCGATCAGCTCGCCCAGCTGCTGCGACAACGCACGCACCACAAGCCCCTGCGGGTCCAGCTGGAAATGCGTTCCGTTCCACGCGACCCAGCCCAGATCTTGTACGAAGCGCACATCCTGCCCGAAATGGCGGATGAACCGCTGCGCGTTGCCGAAGTCATTGAGCGGGAACATGACGCATTCCGCCTCGGGCGGGGGAGGCTCGCCCTCTTCAATCGGGGGGTGCGGGGGCATGGCATCATCGCCGGGATAACCGACATCCTCATCCCCCAGCGGCGCGTCAGGATCGGGCTCCGCCTCCGGCGCCACCAGCCCTTCCGGCATGTCGACATCCTCTGCCGAAGCCATGATCTGGCGCACCTTGTCGAGATTATCCATCACTGCCTGCCTCCCGGATCGCGGCCTCGAGGGCGCGCAGATCCTGTTCGTAGTGCCCGGCCCAGGGACCGGGTTCGCCTTTGACCTTCGACCCGCGCAACCAGAGACTGCGGTAAAACCGCAGCTTCCGGGGCAGATCGGCTATCGGGATGCGCTCCGACCATCCGGCCTTGCACATCAGGGCCGTGCCGGTTTCGCGGCACAGCGTGATTTCGAGGGGCGCCGTCACGGCACCGGGTCGGATACCTCCGGCCCTTCCATCAGCACATCATTGAGATCCACGCCGGCTGGGCACGGCACCACCTGACCGCGCAGGCCGGGGCGCAGCGCCATGGCGCGGCGGATGCCGGACAGCAGCTGGGAACGGGTCAGGCGCGGTTCGGAATCGCCGTCCTGGACGAAGACCAGCCGGTCGACGCCGGCAGGCGGCACGAAAGCCTCGGTATCCCCCAGATCCGGCAGGCCGGCATATTTCATGCCCTGCCCAAGCTGGCGCTGACCGGCCATATTGCCAAGGCTGACCCCGGCCCAATAGGAAGCGCCTGGCGGCTCATCGGCCAGCAACGCGGTCAGCGTCGTCTCGATCCCCTCGCCCATGATCAGCACCCGGCCCGGCGGCGTCAGGCGGATCGCCCCGCCCTTGACCGAACCGAGCGCCTTCTTGACCTTGAGCCGATCACCCGACACCGGATGCAGGATCTCGGGCTTACCCTTCCGCCGGGACGTGTCGACCCATGTGCGATGCACACCGATGAACCGCCCGTCCGGCCCCTGAATGGCGGCCAGCATCGCCGGGCCCCGATGCGCCTCGACCCATTTCCGATCGACCTGCACCATATAGCCGAGCGAGGGGTGAAATCGCAGGCACACCGGCAGGCGCGGGAAACGCGCGCGCGGGATGCCCCGCAGCGCGAGGTAATCATGCACCGGGCTATCCTGCGCCGGCTGACCCTGTTCCCATATCTCGCGCGCCTCGCGCCTCGCCTGTTCCCGCGCGGCAGCGGCCTTCGCATCATTACGCGCCTTGTTCTCGGCCGCCTGCCGCTCGCGCTTGCGGCGTTCCTCCGGGCTGACGCCCTCTACCGATCCGCACAGCCATTCCAGCGCGGCCGGGAAGGCCAGCCCCATGACGAACATCACCAGATCGACATTGCCGCCCTTGCCCCCGCATCGGCGACACTGGAACACCCGCTTCTGAGTATTGATCCCGAAACGGTCTGTGCCACCGCAGCGCGGGCATGGACCGATCATCTCGCGACCTGCGCGGGTCAGACCCTGAATGGCCAGCCGGTTGGCGACCTCGGCCATATCCATGGCCGCAGCCTCGGCCGGGCGTGGATCATCGCGAGTCACGCCACATCCCCCAACATGGTCCGGCCTGCCTCGGTGATGTCATAGACCGTCAACCGGCCGAATTTGGCATTGCTGGCAGAGACCAGCCCGCGCTTGACCAATTGCCCTCGGACAGATGGGCTGATCCCGGCATAACGGTCCCACTCATCCGAGGTCAGCGGCACAAATGTCTCGCGGTTGCGCCGCCAGAAACAGGTCAGCGCCTCGCGGGTGGCATGTGGGGTCATAGCCATCATGCCGCCCCCGCGTAGATATGCACCGGCACATTGTGATCGAGCGCCCATGTGACATCCCGCGCCACCATCGGACAGCGCTGCCAGCCGCGGATATCCGGCACCACGACGATGCCACAGGCAATCAGATAGGGCGCCGACCAGCGCGCCCAGAAATCCAGATCCAGCGGATTGATCACCACATCCTTGACCGTCGGGGCAGCATGCATGGCCTCAGCCCGCAGCACCGTCGGGCAGATCGCGCTGACACGCTCGCAGATCAGCCGCAGCACCTCGCGCGCGGCCAGCGTCGACATCATGGTCGAGCGATCGATCTGCCATTTGCGGCGCTGCCCGGCATGTGCATCATAGGGTGCCGCCACATAGGCGATGCCACTGCAATGCCGCGCCACCTGCGCCGGGTCGGACCCGACCCGCACAAGAGTCGAGGCCGATCCCTGCGGCGCCATCACGCGCCGCCAATCCACCGGATGATTGCCTGTCACCATGCCTGCCTCACTGCATTCTGGCCTGCGGTCTCACGCCGCTCAGGCCGCCTCCGGCCGGACCACACCGGCTGCAACGCGCAGCACCAGCAACAGATCGGCCTGACCGTCGATCGTCACGCGGTCGCGGTCATCCCGGATCACGGCGGTCAGGGCGCGGAAGCGGCCGACCACCGCAGCCGAATCCAGCCCCAGATCCAGCGCCACCTGCCCCGCCTTCGTGCCCGCGATCAGCTGCTCGACCAGTGCGAGATTGGTAGAGGCATCGAAACCGCTACGGCCGGACAAGCGCGTGACATGGGCGGCAATCTCACGCTGCCGGGTGGTCAAGGGTGCCGCGCCACCAGCCACCGGCGCGGGGGTCGGGGCCGCCACCGGCATCACCCCTTCGGCGATCTCACCCACCGGGGCGGCCCTCACCGCCACCGGCACTTCCACAGCCGCATCGGCACCGACGGCATCGGCAGCCGAAGCCTGTTCGGCCACGGGGGCGGGCTGGGCCGCCTTGAATTCTTCTGTTTTGCCGGCGGCGCCCTTGGGCGGGTTCGCCAGCCCATGCAGATACAGAGCCACCGTCTGCGACCGTCGCCCGAGGCGGCGCGCAATCTCTTTCCGCGATACGCCCTGGGCGTCGAGCCGCTGAATCTCAGCCCGCTCTTCATCACTCAGCGGACCCGTCACCGGCCCGGGCCTCGGCCCTGTCCTTTCCAGATCACCCACGCTGGCACCGGGATCCCTGTCCCCGGTGCCAGCGCTGCCTGCCGTGACAGCAGGCACAGGCGGCGTCTGGGGCGCCGCCGGGATGTCATCGCCGCTGTCACGCGCGGCACACGCGGGGGGACTCTCCACGAGACTATGCCGTTGCAGGTCCCCCGACCCGCCCAGCATCTCAGCGGCCGCCACATCGGCGGCCTGATCGGTTTCGCGCTCGACCAGCACGAATTCGGGCGGAGGATCGAACCGCCGGAAATGGCCCGGCATGGCGTAATGCGTGGTGATGATCACCACCTCGCCCGGCGTCATGTCGATGGTGGTTTCGGCCTCGCCCTGATTGACCGGCAGACCGGACAGGATGCTGACTCCCTTATGGATCATGGCAAAGGCCTGTTGCAGCTCGACAAGCTCAGCCAGCGAAAGCGCACTCAAATTCATTTGAATCCCCCATTCGGTTCGATCAGCGCCTGCGCGGCGTCCACCGCATCGGCCAGGTGACGGAGTTGCGCGCCCGTGCCGGGCGCCAGAAAGTCGTTCCAAAGGACAGCGGGTCCAACCAGTGGCCCCGGCTCACCCCGGTGCCAGATCAGCTGCGCCGCGCCCTCGGCCAGCAGCACGGTGGCGGTGCAATCGCCGACCGGAAGGTCACGCCGACAGGTCACTGTCACCAGTTGCGCCGCAATGCTGCCGATCGGCCGAAAGCCCATCACGCTCTCTCCCCGCCGAAGCGCTGGCTCGAGGGGAACACCCCGAACCAGCGCGCCGGGACAACAGAGAGAAACCGGGAAAGCGCCCGGCGCGCATCCGCCCGACCCGGGCGAATGGGAATGAAAAAGGGTGCGGCGGCATCGCGCCGCACTAGGCGCTCACCATGCGGACAGGCAATGTGAGCAGGCAACGAAGGGCGTGGCGTCATGGCACCACCCCGAACAGCAGGGCTGCGACAAACCGCGCTCCAGGCATCAGCACATTCATGGCGGCAGTCGCAACCGTCGCGGCCAGCATGAGCCAGATCGCCCAGCCGGGTTCGCGCTCCACCTCGGAAACCACGACGGCGGGCTGATCCTCCAGCGCCTCGATCGCCTGCGCCCACAACCGCAGATCAGAGGCGCGGACGCCCAGTTCCAGCACCTGATCCGGCTGGATCAGCGCCGCCGTCACCCGCATCCTCTGCGCCAACTCAAGGCGCGTCCGGCAGGGCTGCGCGAACGTGATGGACAACCCACTCATCCGGCGAACTCCTCAGGCCAGAGCCGCATGGCGATCATCACCTTGTCGCCGGTCGGACAACTGAAACCGTCGTGCCAATTGCACGAAGTTTGGAACGTGACACCAAACACCACCGCACATTCTTCGCGGCTGGCACAACGCCTCGACACAAGATCGGCCCAGAACACCATGGCCGCCTGTTTGGTAATCACTGGCGCCACGCTGACCTGCCGCATGGCCGAGGCCGACCGGCGCCGGTCAAATCCTTTGGTATGGGACATTTGACCCCGGCGCGGGGCATGATCAGCCGGAGCCAGAGATTCGCGAATGCGGGCGAGGCTCATGGGATCACCTGAAAGGAATTTGCATTGCGGAACGCCCCCACTGACGAAAACACGGCACGAATTGAGGCGCTGGAGGATTCCTTCGTGGAACTCTTGCTTCTCATTGCAAACGAAGATGGCGCAATGCGCGCGAAGCTCTTGCAGATGTTCGACAAAATCGAGACCGACTTTGTCGGCATGAATAAACCGGGAACAGCAAAGGCCGTTGCGACCTTGCGCGAAAGCTTCCGCCACGGGTGAAATGCGATCAGCGCCATTTGTCGACCTCGCGCCGCTCGCGTTCCGCGATTTCATCTTCGGTCGACGTCCTGCCAGTCGCGGAATACGGATTGTCCTGGAACAGCTGTGCGCCCAACTCGGGCTGATGCAGACCGATGGCCTCACTCAGCGCATTGATCATGCGTTCGCAGGTCAACCGTTCCTCTGGCGTCCGTGCCGCACGCAACTTGTTCCACCAGTCATTGCGCTGGTTGATCACCGTACGCAGCTTCCAGAGGCCAACAGTGCCACGGGCGAAACTTGTCGCATCCTGCTTTGAGACAGGATGCGGTTTTCCCATCCAGCCCTCGGCGTCAGGGTCCACTACAGGAACCGATCGACGGGCGAACTTGACCTCGACCGGCTCCCCTTCGGTCAACTGGCGCAAAAGCTCCCCAGAAAGGGCTGCACGAGCGTCTATCTCGGACTGGCGAACGCGCGCGACGCCGAGAAACTGAGCAAACTTGGAGGTAAATTTTGACATCATGCTGTATCCCTCACCCATGCATCCACAGGCACCTTGCCTTCCGTCGCACGGGCAATCCGAACTGCAAGCGGCAACGATGGCGTGATCTGTCCCGCGCATAGCTTGGAGACAGTTCCTTGGCTTACGCCCACGCGCTTTGCGAACTCGACCTGAGTTTCGTCTGTCTCGTTAAGGAAGAACGCAAGTTTTGACATGCCCAAGTAAATGCCCATCAGGCATATGCCTGTCAAGCATCATTATTCCCCGAGGGCGTTAGCCTGTTCAGATCAGTAAGTGCATAATCATCTCATGCAAAACCTCCGCTCAATCCGCAAAGCAAAAGGTCTATCCCAGGCTCAGCTTGCCGAGATGGCCGACGTCAACCAAGCGACGATATCCAAGATCGAAAGCGGAACCGCCAACTTCACATCCGAAATGGTTACCAAACTGGCAGCCGCGCTCGCGGTTTCCGAAGCGGAGCTATTCGGACTACCTGAACTTCATTTGCGAGTTTTGCAGGCGATCAATCGGATGGATCCAAGTCAGCGCGAGGCGGCGTTGGTGGTTCTCGAAGCGATGTCGCGCAAGTAAACTCCACGCCAGCACCCGCTATCAGCCTCAGCAAAGCCCACAGTTCCCGGCGACTCAGGCCACGAATCAGCTTCTCCATATCAACACCCGTTCCCAATTCGTTCTAGTTTGGCGTGGATTAACTTCTACGCAATGATGAATGTCCAATTATCCACAGGCAACATTATGCCTGACAGGCATTGACAGAAATATGCCTAATAATCATATTGCTTCCATTCAACGATGGAGGCCCCCGTGACCATTATCCCCTACCCTTCCACCCGCCACGGCCGGACACCGCTCTTGCAGCGTGACGCCATGGCAATCTGCGCCGCCCCCGGTGATCACGCCCATCGGCCCAGCCTTTACGCGATGGCATGGCTCACCCTGAAATCCGCCCGTGGTCAGATCGTGCATCAGCACCGTCTGCGGGCCAGCCACATGATCGACCACAGCGCTGGTGGCGAGGCGGCATGATGGACGGCTGGTTCCCCCGCAATCCACCGCGGGCCGAGGTGGTGCCTCTGCGCCCCGGCCTGTCCCGCCTGACGCTCGCCTGGGCGAACGCCTGCCGCGATGATCCGCAGGTAGCCGCGCTCGCCGTGACCTGCGGCGCCCTGCGCCCGGTGCATGCGCGTGGCGACAACTGGGTGCTGGAGGGGCTGACCTCGGGCGGCAGTGTCGTGCATGCCTGCATCACGGCTGACAATCACCTGTCCATCTTCCGGCACGGCCCCGACGGCGATCCGGTCGCCCTGCGCCTGCCGCTGACCGATGCGCTGCCGGAGGCATCGTGATGCAGGCCCATCATCATGCTGCCGTTGTGCTGGCGGTGCTGACCTTCGCGGCGGGCATGCTCACCCTCGCGACCGGCCTGCCCCAACCCGCCCCGCGCACCTGCATCAGCTCGGGGTGGTGACATGGCCGATACGCCCACGACGCCCGAGGCCGAGCTGACCGATTACCGCGAGACCCTTCTGGCCATCGCCCGGCACACGCCCACCTGTTCGCCTGAATCTGATGACGCATGGTCGAACCGCGTGTGGTCCGGCCTGTTCCGCGACCTGCAACGCATGGCCCGCGAAACCCTGACCCGTCACGGCCAAAAGCCCTGATCCGCTGGCCCTGACACCACCGGCAAAACAGTGCCGGTCCTGCCCCTCTTAGAAATGGATTTGACCATGGCCGAGATTACCTGGGAGCCGCTGTCGCGCCTCTATCTGCACCCCCTCAACAGCCGCTCCGAGCCGCCCCCGGCTGAGATCGAACTGTTGGCCGAAAGCATCCGATCCGCCGGGCTGCTGCAAAACCTGATGGGCTATGGCGACTTTGAAAGCCGCCCAGAGATGATCGGCATCGTCGCCGGCGGACGCCGCCTGCGCGCGCTCCAGATGCTGCACGGTGATGCCGGCGGCGATCTTGAGGTGCCGGTGCTGATCACCTTTGATGCCGCCACTGCTGCCGAATGGGCAGGCACCGAAAACACCGCCCGCGCCGCGCTGAATCCGGCAGATGAGGTGGTGGCCTATCGCCGGATGCGCGCGCAGGGTGCCAGCCCCACCGCTATCGCCAGTGCCTTTGCGGTGCGCGAACGGCATGTGCTGGGTCGGCTGAAGCTCGCCGAACTCCCCGACGTGGCACTGGAAGCGCTGCGCGCCGGGCAGATCTCGATTGATCAGGCCGGTGCGCTTACCGCAGCTCAGAGCGAGGATGCAATGATCGAGATGATCCCGCGCATCATAAGATCAGCCGGTGGATACAGCAGCATGAGCGCAAGCCAGATTCGCCGCGAACTGACCCCTGAAGCAGTGCCCACATCCGACCGCCGCGCGAAATTCGTCGGGCTCGAAACCTATACTGGTCGAGGAGGACGCATTTGGGCTGACCTGTTTTCTGAGTACACCGTGCTACTGGACCCCAAACTGCTGGACGAACTCTTTGCCGAAAAGCTGGAAGCCGCCCGCTTGCAGGTTGCCGCCCAAGGCTGGGCAGATGTGCATGCCCTTACCGGGCCCCATGCCGATTACCAGCTGATCCGCGAACGCTATGGCGCCCGGCTGCAACGGACCCCCTGCGAATTGCCCGGTCCCGATGCCGAGGAACTGGATGAGCTGCAAGCGCGCGCCGAGGTCGAGGAACTGGGGCAGGAAGATCTGGCGCGCCTGGGCGAGCTGGAGGCAAGGGCCGAGGGCGACTATGACGATGCCGACCGCGCCCGCGCCACGGCATTCATCACCGCAAGTTTTCAGGGCGAGGTCATCATGGAAGGCGCATGGTTGCCGCGCGAGGCGCCAGATGCCGAGGCAGGCAGCGGCGAGGTCATCACCGGCAAGGCTGAAACCATCCCGCAGAACTTGCGCGACGATCTGCGCATCATCCAGACACTGGCCCTGCAAACCGCCCTGCTGGAAAAGCCTGAGCTGGTGCTGGATCTTCTGGCCATCACCCTCACTGCCGATGTCTGGCCATGGCATCGACCGCTGGCACTCAGCCCGACGGCGCAGGGCCTTACCCCGTCCAAGTCGGACGAAACCCATATCGACGCGCGCCTGGCGCGAGCCATCCCGACGGATGATCGCACTGGCAAGGCCGATCTGACGATTGCCCTGCTGTCTGATGTTCAGAGCCTCGGCCGCAAGGCACGGAACGCGGCGATCACCGCCGCCCTTGTCCGCACCATGCACACGGCCGGCAGCGATTTCGGCAAGGCCCTCGCCGCCCGCCTGCGGGTCAACCCGCGCACCGTGTGGCATCCGACGGCCGAGAACTACTTCAAACGCCTGCCCATGGGCATGCTGGATCAAATCCGCGATGAACTTCTTCCGCACATGGCGGATGAGGCGCAGCGGTTCCGCGAGCTGAAGAAAGCCGCCAAGGCGGCCGAGCTGCACCGCATCATCCATGACGCGGATTACCGCGAGGCCCTCGGTCTCTCGCGTGACCAGAATGCGGCGATCGACCGCTGGCTGCCACCCGAACTGCGCCTGCCCGATGCCGAAGGCCCGGCCGCGATCGAGGAGGATGCAGCATGAGCTACGATTTCATCCTTCCAGCCCGCATGATGTTCCATATGCAGCGCGTGATCGCCGCGCCGATGGCCACGACCCGCGTCTACCTGTCCGGCGTGCGGATCGAGCCGATCCCCGAGGGTGGCGCTTTGATGGTCGCCACCGATGGGGTTGCCATGCTGATCCACCGCGCGCGCCATGCGACCGCGACACGGGCTGCAACCATTGCGGTGCAGGAACCGTGGCTGCCCGACGCCTATGATGAATGGGGTGAACGGCTCGAAAACAACTGGCAGGGGCAGCACATCCGCATCCCGCCCGAAATCTCCGACCATCCGGTCGCGGCCGGAATCGTCTATGGCGGCCGGGAAGAGCCGGTGGTGCATGTCATAGCGGAAGAGGTCGCCGGGACATTCCCGGACTGGCGCCGCGTCTTCAGTATGGATTTCTCGAACCTTACCTCCATGCAGAACAGGGTCATGGCTGGCAAGGATCACAGGAACGATCACTTCGATCATCGGATCCTCTCTGAAACCTGTGGCCTCTGGCGGGGTGTGCAGATCTCGCGCTTTGGCGACGACGCGCCATGGCTGATCACCATGGAAGATGACCCCGATACCTTGGGCGTGATTTCTCCCCGGTCCCTGCCCCGGCCCGAAACCACGGTACTGACCGACATGCTGACCGCCATCGGTCGCGCGGATCTGCTGGAAGGCGGTGCGGTATGACAGAGGTCGATGTCAGCAAAGCGGCCCTGGACCAGATGCGCGCCGAACTGAAGGCCATGGGCGCGCCCGGCGACTATGGATATGGCTCTCCGGCGGGCGATGCCTTGATGCTCGCACACCGGATCATGTCCGCCTGTTACGCGCTGCAATTCCAGGTCGAGTATCAGACCGAGCGCCCGCGCATCGCAATTCTTAGGGCTGAAGAAGCTGAAGGGGCCGCCACAGCCGGGCAGACCCCCGCCGCCCATGATGTGCTGGCCGAGCGGGCGCGACAGATCAGCGCCGAGGGGTTCTTGCCTTCGCATGACGAGGCCTATCAGGCCCGAGATCTCGCCAATGCGGCGGGCTGCTACGCCCTTGTTGCAGGCCTTTCACCGGCGCATCGCGAGATCATGGCCGGCAAGGCGCCGCGCCCTTGGCCGTGGGCACTCTCATGGTGGAAGCCAACCACCCCGCGCCGCGATCTGGTGAAGTCTGGCGCCCTGATCCTCGCCGAGATCGAGCGTCTCGACCGCTCGAAATCCAAACCCGGGGAGAATGCCAATGAGCCGCTGTGACGACGCCAAGAACGAGCGTCTCTATCGCGCGGCCACCCAGACCGGATACGCCGTCTATTGTGTGAAATGCGGCCGGAACCATCCCGCCACCAGTCAGGAGGTCACCCGCATCCTCGCGGGTGGACAGACCGATGACTGACGACTGGCGCGGCGAACACCTGATCCGGGGCCGCGTGCCCAGCAAGGCCGAGCGGCAGACCGCTGGCATGAGTGCAGTCAGCAGTCTGTCCCACGAGCTGCGTCGCCGCGCCGGCATCCCGGTCGCGGCAAAGCGGGAGCATGACAAGTTCGTCACCCGGGTTTTCCGCGACATCCACCAGATCGAGCGCATGGCGACCGAGGCAGGCACCACCGCGCGACCACAGGAGGGCTGACACATGGGCCGCCGCGCGACCTTTACGGAGAAACAGATCGCCGCCGCCGTCTCGGCCGCCCGAGCGACAGATCCGCGCGCGGTGGTTGAAATCGTCACCCCGTCTGGCACGATACGCATTCTGCCGGAATCTGCCCCTGCGAAACCGGCCGATGATGTGGAGGCATGGTTCGGGCGTGACAATGGTTAAGCTGCGCGGCATCAACAAGGTCCGCAAACGCCTGTCCGATGGCAGCGTGATTGAGATGCATTATGCATGGCGCGGCAAAGGTGCGCCGTGCTTCTGGCGCAGTGACAGCAAGATCGAAATCGGGTCACCCGAGTATGTAGCCGCCCTGGCCGAAGCCGCGCCCAAAGGGCAGGCTGCCAAGGGCAAGTTCCGTGAGGTGATCCTCGGCTTTCTGTCCAGCCAGGAGTTTCGCGGTCTGGCGCCGCGCACCCAATCAGACATGCGCATATCCATCAACCATCCGAAAAGCGGGATCGACACCAAATTCGGTGATGCACCCCTCAGGGCATTCGACGATCCGCGTATCCGCAAGCAGGTGCTGGACTGGCGCGACGGGATCGGCGGCAAGGTTGGCGATGACCGCGTGCGCCACCTGCAAAGGATCGTCGGCTGGGCGCTGGATCGCGGGTTGCTGATGCAGCACCGCCTGATGGGGATCAAATCGACCTACAAGGCCAGCCGCGCCGAGGTTTTTTGGCTGGCGTCCGACATCGAGGTATTCGTGGCCGGGGCGCCGGCACATGTCGGGCGCATCCTGATCGCCGCCACCGAAACCGGCCTGCGGCCCGGCGATCTGGCAAAGCTGACGCGCGAGCAGATCCATCCCACGCCGACCGGCCGCCGGATCGTCGTCTGGACCTCGAAGGGTAAGGCCAAGCGCCGTGTCGCCTCGATCCCGGTCACGCCGCGCATGGCTGCGCTGATCGACAGCACCCCGGCCGACCAGTCTGCCATCATCACGAACAAGGGCGGGCAGCCCTATCAGCACGAGAACTATCTGGGCGATGCAGTCAGCACCTGGCGCGACAAGCTCGGGCTGAGATCAGAGCTGCGGCTCTATGATGCGCGGGGAACTGCGGCGACCCGGCTCTTTCAGGCAGGCGCAGAACTGCGAGAGATCGCGACCCACATGGGGTGGTCGATCAAACACGCATCCGAGGTGATCGAGCGCTATGTCGCGCTGTCCCCGGAGATGACCGACGAACTCGCCGGAAAGCTGCGACAGGCCGAATCCAGAACGAAAATGCAAACTGGGGTGCAAACTGGATAGGTCTGGAGACTGCTAAGTAGTGGTCGGGGCGAGAAGATTCGAACTTCCGACCTACGGTACCCAAAACCGTCGCGCTACCAGGCTGCGCTACGCCCCGACTGGCGGCTTCCTAACCGGGTATCGTCGGCTTGGAAAGGGCTATTCCGCCGCGCAGGGCCAAACAGCTTCATCCTGCCCAATGGCGGGATGGCGCAGTTCGGCTCCGGGCGCGATGCCGATGGCTGCGGCCAGACCGCCGTTTACCTCCAGCACGAACTGCACATCTTCACCGCCGTCGATCGGGGTTTCGTCCTGCGGCACCGCATTGGCATGCACCCGCGTCACACGTCCCGCCGCATCGGCGAAGATCATGTCCAGCGGAAGAAGGGTATTCTTCATCCAGAACACCGCGCGTTGCGGTGCCTCATAGACGAACAGCATTCCGGCAGACCGGCCAAGATGATCGCGGAACATCAGCCCCTGCGCCCGCTCTGCCGTATCGTCGGCCACCTCGACCGAGAACCGGGCCGTGCCGAACGGCCCGCGAAGATCCACCGCCTGCGGATCGCAGGCGCCGGCCAGCGCGCTGCCAGCCATCAGGCCGGACAGCACCGCTGCCGTCAGGATTTGTCGCCGCGCACTGCTGCTTCCCATGACACCACCTGCACCGCCATCCGACCGCGCTTGCCTTCGATGATGCGCAGACAGACCGCCTCTCCCGCCGCCAGATCGGCAAAGCCCGACTGGCGCAGAACCTCGACATGGATGAACACATCCTCTGACCGGCCAAAGACGTTGGCGAAGCCAAATCCCTTGCCCTTGTCGAACCATTTCACCCGCGCGGGTTCCAGCGGACGCGCGGCAATCTCTTCCGCCGTCGCCGAGGTCTGCCCCTCTGCCACCGGGAAGGTCACACCCCCCGGAGGCTCGATCTTCACCACTTCTACCGCCTGCACTCCACGCTGCGTATTCTGCACAAGAACCGAAATTCCGGTGCCATCCGCGACCGAGCTTTGCCCATAGTTGCGCAGCACATTGGCGTGCAGCAGAATATCTGCCCCGCCTTCGTCACCGACGATGAAGCCGAAGCCCTTCGCCGGATCGAACCACTTTACCTTGCCGTGCACGAGCTGTGCAGCGACATCATTTTCTTCAGTCATATGAGAGCCGTGTCCCCAGTTGTCCCTCGCCTCTGTCAATCGGGCAATCGCGCGACGTGTTCAAGCAAAAAACCACTATGGTTTACGCCCTGCATTTCACGAAGCGTAAAATGTCAGGGGTTCAGTCGGTCGACAACCCATTCGGAAGAAGGTGTTGAACGGGTCCAGCGAAAACGGTCATGGAGGCGGAAGGCACCATCTGCCCAAAACTCAATCTCAGTCGGAATAATACGAATGCCCCCCCAGAACGCGGGGCGCGACGGATTGGTTCCCTTAAGGGCTGTAATTTTTGCGACCTCGGCCATCAGTGCCGTGCGCGAGGCCAGCGGCCGCGACTGGCGGCTCGCCCAGGCACCCAGCCGCGACTTCAGACTGCGGCTGGCGTAATAGGCATCAGCCTGCGGACCTTCCTCGCGTTCGGTCCTGCCCCGCACCCGGATCTGGCGGCGCAGGCTCTTCCAGTGCAGCACGAAAGCCGCCTTGCCGGTGGCCGCGATCTCCTGCCCCTTGGCGCTTTCGTAGTTGGTATAGAAGACGAAACCACCGGCACCTGCCGTCTCGATCTCTTTCAGCAGCACCATCCGCACATTCGGCAGCCCTGCGGCATCGACCGTAGCCAGCGCAATGGCATTGGGGTCGTTCGGCTCTTCGGGCTCGGCCTCGGCCAGCCAGGCCCGCGCCAGTTCGAAAGGATTGTCGCCCGCGAAAATGCCCGTTCTGTCCATATCCGTCTCTCCTGCCGGTCCGCGCCCGAAGCGCCGCGCCATGGTTGCCACTCGCCGCAGCGGGCATCAAGCGCGTTCCGCCCTGCACGGGCCGCCTTGATGCGACCGTGCGGATGGCCTAAACCTCGGGATCAGCCTGAATACTGAGACGAGGGAACAATGGCGAACGGACTGCTGGCCGGGAAGCGCGGACTCATCATGGGCCTCGCGAATGACAAGTCGATCGCCTGGGGTATCGCCAAGGCGGCGGCCGAACAGGGTGCGGAACTTGCCTTCTCCTATCAGGGTGATGCCCTGAAGAAACGGGTGGAGCCGCTGGCCGCCTCGGTGGGGTCGGATTTCCTGGCCGAATGCGATGTGGGGAATGAAGCCTCGCTCGACAGCCTGTTCACCACGCTGAAAACGCGCTGGGACAGCCTCGATTTCGTGGTTCATGCCATCGGCTTTTCCGACAAGAATGAACTGCGTGGCCGCTATGTCGACACCACGCGCGGCAATTTCACCATGACCATGGATATCTCGGTCTACAGCTTCACCGCCGTCTGCCAGCGCGCGACCGCGATGATGGGACCGGGTGGCAGCCTGCTGACGCTGACCTATTACGGCGCCGAAAAGGTCATGCCGCACTACAATGTCATGGGCGTGGCCAAGGCGGCGCTGGAGGCATCGGTCAAGTATCTGGCCGAGGATCTGGGCAAGGATGGCATCCGCGTCAACGCGATCTCCGCCGGGCCGATCAAGACGCTGGCCGCCTCGGGTATCGGCGATTTCCGCTATATCATGAAGTGGAACGAGCTGAACTCGCCGCTGCGCCGCAATGTGACGCAGGAAGAGGTCGGCAAGGCCGCCCTTTACCTCCTGTCAGATCTGGGCAGCGGCACCACGGGCGAGAATCTGCATGTGGACGCGGGCTATCACGTCGTCGGGATGAAGGCGGTGGACGCCCCTGACATCGACGTGGTGACCGGCCGCAAGGACTGATCCCTCAGCATCAACGCAGCGAAAGAGGCCACGCATGATTGACCGCCTGCCGCATGAAAAAGGCTTCCACGTCAGCTGGGACCAGATTCACCGTGACTCCCGCGCGCTTGCCTGGCGGCTGGATGGCAAAGGCCCCGGCGAGGGCGGCGCCTGGAAAGCCGTGGTCGGCATCACCCGCGGCGGCCTCGTCCCCGCGATGATCGTCTCACGCGAACTGGACATCCGTGTCGTCGATACGATCTCGGTGAAAAGCTACAACCATCAGGCCCAGATGGAAGCCGTCGTGACCAAGAGCCCTCAGGTTGACCTGATGGGCGACGGCACCGGCATTCTGGTGGTGGACGATCTGGTCGACAGCGGCAAGACGCTGGAAATGGTGCGCAAGCTTTATCCGAAGGCGCATTTCGCCACCGTCTATGCCAAGCCCTCGGGCCGCCCGCAGGTCGATACCTATATCACCGAGGTCAGCCAGGACACCTGGATCTTCTTCCCCTGGGACATGGCGCTGCAATATGTGCAGCCGTTCCGCGGCACCGACTGACGCATCAGGGGGCTGCCTGCCCCCTCTTGCCTGCGGCAATTCACCCCCGGGGATATTTCCGCCAAGATGAACGCGCATGACTTTCATCTTGGTCCAAATATCCCGGGGGAAGGCCGCAGGCCTGGGGACAGAGCCCCCTTCCCCATCGACACCCGTAGCTGACGAGGCCCCGATGTCCCTGCCGCTCAACCCCGCGATGGCCGCCACCTTCCCGCCCCCGGTGATGGAGGCGCGGCGCTGGCTGGAGGGGATCGAGTTCGGCCCCGACCGCCCGCTGATCAACGTGAGTCAGGCGGCGCCGGTGGACAGCCCGCCACTTGGGCTGCGGCAGGCGCTGGCGGAGGCGGCTCTGAACGATCCTCAGGCGCATCTTTATGGCCCGGTGCTGGGGCTGCCCGCCTTGCGCGAGGAGATCGCGGTGCAATGGTCGGCGGCCTATGGCGGCACGATCCGCCCCGCACAGGTCGCGATAACCCAGGGCTGCAATCAGGCATTTACCGCCGTGATGTCCACGCTCGCCGGCGCCGGGGATGAGGTGATTCTGCCGACGCCGTGGTATTTCAACCACAAGATGTGGCTCGACATGCAGGGCGTCACCACAGTCCCGCTGCCGACCGGCGAAGGCCTTCTGCCCGACCCCGCGCAGGCTGCCGCGCTGATCGGGCCGCGCACGCGGGCCATTGCGCTGGTCAGCCCCAACAACCCCGGCGGCGCGGAATATCCGGCGGCCCTGATCGCGGCGTTCCGCGATCTGTGTCGCGCACACGGTATTGCGCTGATCCTTGACGAGACCTACCGCGATTTCGACAGCCGCCACAGCCCCGTCACCGGCGGGCGTCCGCATGATCTGTTCACCGATCCCGACTGGGACGATGTGCTGATCCATCTCTATTCCTTCTCAAAGGCTTACCGGCTGACCGGGCATCGCGTGGGCGCCATCGTGGCGGCCAGCGCCCGGCTGGCAGAGGTGGAGAAATTCCTTGATACCGTCGCCATCTGCCCCAGCCAGCTTGGCCAGATCGGCGCGCTGTGGGGCATGCGCAACCTCCGCGACTGGGTCGAGGGTGAGCGGCGCGAGATCCTCGCCCGCCGAGCAGCCATGGAGGGTGGCTTCGGCGCGCTGGAGGGCTGGCGGCTTCTGGGCTGCGGCGCCTATTTCGCCTATGTCGAACATCCTTTCGCCGCCACCTCACCCGATATCGCCCGCCGTCTGGTACGCGAAGAGGCGGTGCTGATGCTGCCCGGCACCATGTTCCAGCCCGACACCCACCCCGAGGGCGCTCGGCAGTTCCGCATTGCCTTTGCCAATGTCGACAGCGCCGGAATCGCGGAATTGTTCCATCGGCTTGCCCGTTTCCGGGGCTGAGCCACACCTCCGGGCCTTGCCGGGCAAGGGACGAGCGCATAGAACCTTGCGAAACCCTTGAACGACAGGCGAGCCATGGCCAGAAACGACGAGACCGAAAGCCCGAAACGCAAGCGCAAGGGCGCCTCTGTCATGGTCTGGCTGCTGATGGCGATGCTGGTGACCGGCCTTGGGGGCTATGGCGTCACCAATTATGGCGGGCGGGTTGCGGCCATCGGCTCGGTCGGCGGGCGCGACATTGACGTCAAGGATTACGGCCGGGCGCTTCAGGCAGAAATGAATGCCCTTGGTGCGCAGGCAGGCACGCAACTGACCATGCAGCAGGCCCGCGACATGGGAATTGACGCCCGCGTGCGGCAGCAATTGGTCACCCAGACCGCCGTGGATGATGCTGCGGACCGCATCGGCGTTTCGGTCGGCGATGGCCGCGTCGCGCAGGATATCACCGCCATGCCCAGCTTTCATGGCGCGGCGGGCGGGTTTGACCGTCAGACATACAAGATGACGCTGGACCGCAACAATCTGACGGAAGCCGAATTCGAGGCGAAGATCCGGGACGATCTGGCCCGCGCGCTGGTGCAGGGTGCAGTGACCGGCGGTTTCGTCGCCCCCGCCGCAGTGACCGACACGCTTTACAATTTCATCGGCGAGCGGCGCGGCTTCTCGCTTCTGGTTCTGTCCGAGGCCGATCTGGCAACGCCGCTCGCCGCCCCAACGGATGCAGATCTGAAAGCCTTCTACGACGCGAATGTCGCGGCTTTCACCAAACCGGAAGCGAAGCGCATCACCTATGTCTCGCTGCTGCCGGAAAAGCTTGCGGCGACGATGCCGGTGGACGATGCCGAGCTGAAGAAGCTCTATGACCAGCATCATGACGAATATGTCAAACCTGAGCGCCGTCTGGTGGAGCGTCTGGTCTTCGGCACCGAGGATGAGGCCAAGGCGGCCAAGGCCCGGCTGGATGCGGGCGAAAGCTTCGAGAAGCTGGTCGAGGAACGCGGGCTGAAGCTGATCGACATTGACCTTGGCGATGTGACCCAGGCTGAACTGGGCGCGGCCGGGGCCGATATCTTTGCCATGCCCGAGCCTGGCGTGATCGGCCCGCTGCCGTCGGATCTGGGACCGGCGCTGTACCGGATGAATGCGGTTCTGGCGGCACAGGAAACCAGCTTTGACGATGCGCGCGAGATGCTGACGCTGGATTACCAGACCGATGCCGCGCGCCGCGCCATCACCGACCGCAGCGAGGCGATCAACGATGCGCTCGCCGGTGGGGCAACGCTGGAAGATCTGGCCAGGGAACAGGCGATGGAACTTGGGACCATCGACTATGCCGCCGGGTCGGACGAGGGCATTGCTGCCTATCCGGCCTTCCGCGAGGCTGCGGATGCCGCCAATGCGGGCGATTTCCCGGAAACCGTTGCCCTTGAGGATGGTGGTCTGGTGGCCCTGCGGCTGGACGAGATCGTGCCCGCCACGCCCATTCCCTTCGACGAGGCCCGCGAGGGCGTGACTCAGGCCTGGCGTGCCGAGGCGCTGCACAAGGCGCTGTTGGCCGAGGCGGAAGCCATGCGCGAAAAGGTTGCCGCAGGCACCTCGATCAGCACACTGGGCGTGGTCAGCGTCACCCCGGAAATCGCGCGCAACGGTTTTGTCGAAGGCGCACCGCCGAGCCTGCTGCCTGCGGTCTTTGCCATGTCTGAAGGCGAGGCGAAGGTGATCGAGGACAAGGGCTTCGTGGCGCTGGTGCAACTGGACCGCGTCGCACCCGCCGAGCAGGAAGGCGAAGGCCCTGCCGCGCTGAAAGGGGCGATCGCCGCGCAGGCGGAACAGGCGCTGGCACAGGATGCCTTCGCCCTGTTTGCCCGGGCCGAGGCAGATATCGGTGGCATCACGCTCAATCAGGCGGCCATCGACGCCGTCCACGCCCAGATGCGCTGAGGCCGCAATGACCCTGATCCCTTCTTTCGACGCCTTTGAACGCGGCTGGAACGCGGGCAAGAACCAGCTGGTCTATGCCCGTCTCGCCGCCGATCTGGATACGCCCGTCAGCCTGATGCTGAAGCTGGCCGAGGCGCGCAGCGATACGTTCATGCTGGAAAGCGTGACGGGCGGCGAAGTGCGCGGTCGCTATTCGGTGGTCGGCATGAAGCCCGACCTGATCTGGCGCTGCCGGGGCGAGGCATCCGAGATCAACCGCGAAGCGCGGTTCGATCCGGTGGCGTTCCGCCCGCTGGACGGGCATCCGCTGCAAACCCTGCGCGATCTGCTGGCCGAATGCCGGGTGGATATGCCCGAAGATCTGCCCGCCATCGCCTCGGGCCTGTTCGGCTATCTGGGCTATGACATGATCCGTCTGGTGGAACACCTGCCCGACGTGAACCCCGACCCGCTGGGCCTGCCCGATGCGGTGCTGATGCGCCCCTCGGTCATTGCCGTGCTGGACGGTGTGAAGGGCGAAGTGACCATCGTTTCCCCTGCCTGGACCGGATCGGGCCTCTCAGCCCGTGCGGCCTATGCGCAGGCGGCGGAACGGGTGATGGATGCGCTGCGCGATCTGGACCGCGCGCCTGCCGCCCAACGCGATCTGGGTGAGGCCACGCCGGTGGGCGAGGCGCAATCCAACTTCACGCATGACGGCTACAAGGCCGCCGTCGAGAAGGCGAAGGAATATATCCGCGCCGGTGACATCTTTCAGGTCGTGCCCTCACAGCGCTGGAAACAGCGGTTCGAACTGCCGCCCTTCGCGCTTTACCGTTCGCTGCGCCGGACCAACCCGTCGCCCTTCATGTTCTTCTTCAACTTCGGCGGTTTTCAGGTGGTAGGCGCCAGCCCCGAAATCCTCGTGCGTCTGCGCGAGGGTGAGGTGACGATCCGCCCCATCGCAGGAACCCGCCCGCGAGGGGCCACGCCGGAAGAGGACAAGGCGCTGGAGGCTGATCTGCTGGCCGACCAGAAGGAACTGGCCGAACATCTGATGCTGCTGGATCTTGGCCGCAACGATGTGGGCCGGGTGGCGAAGGTGGGCACCGTGCGCCCGACCGAGAAATTCATTATCGAACGCTACAGCCATGTCATGCACATCGTCTCGAACGTTGTGGGCGAGATCGCCGGGGGCGAGGATGCGCTGTCGGCGCTACTGGCGGGGCTTCCCGCAGGCACGGTTTCCGGTGCGCCCAAGGTTCGCGCCATGGAAATCATCGACGAGCTGGAGCCGGAAAAGCGCGGCGTCTACGGCGGTGGCGTCGGCTATTTCGCCGCCAATGGCGAGATGGATTTCTGCATCGCTCTGCGCACGGCCGTCCTGAAGGACGAGGCGCTGTATATCCAGGCGGGCGGTGGGGTGGTCTATGACAGCGACCCCGAGGCCGAATATCAGGAAACGGTCAACAAATCCCGCGCCCTGCGCCGCGCGGCTGAAGACGCGGGCCTCTTCGCCCGCCGCAGCAACACATAACATGCAGCGGGGTGCCCACCTGCGCCCCGCTGCCGTTCGCGTGTCTTCAACTGCCCGTTAGGTGCTTGGCAGCGCCGCGCCCTGCCCTTATCCTGCCCCGGAAAACCGCACAGCCCGGGCCAACCGGGAAAGGAACCGAGGCATGACCCGAGTAGCCCCGAGCGCCGCGCCTGTCTTCGCCCAGCCGATCCGGCAGGTCGTGCTGATGCTGATCGTGACCGGCCTTGTCGCTGCCGGGGCCTGGGTGATGCTGCCCACCCTGCGCGGCATCTTCGCCTCAAACCCGCTGTTGAACGGCTTCATCGCCACGGTCTTCCTGCTGGGCGTGCTGACCTGTTTCTGGCAGGTCTGGCAACTGGTGCAATCGGTCAACTGGCTGGATACCTATGTGCAGGATCGCCCCGGCGCCGAACCCGGTGCCGCGCCGCGTATCCTTGCGCCACTGGCCGCATTGCTGGGGCCGCGCACGGCGCGGATGCAGATTTCGGCCAGTTCCTCGCGCTCCATCCTCGATTCCGTAGCAACGCGGATCGACGAGGCGCGCGACATCACCCGTTATCTGGCCAACCTTTTGATTTTCCTTGGCCTTCTCGGCACTTTCTACGGCCTTGCCACCACCGTGCCCGCCATTGTCGAAACCATCCGCTCGCTCGCCCCGCAGGAGGGCGAAGGCAGCATGGAGATTTTCGGCAAGCTGATGGGCGGGCTGGAATCGCAGCTTGGCGGCATGGGTACGGCATTTTCCTCGTCGCTGCTCGGCCTCGCCGGATCGCTGGTCATCGGGTTGCTGGAACTGTTCGCAGGGCATGGCCAGAACCGTTTCTACCGTGAACTGGAGGAATGGCTGTCCTCCATCACCCGCATCGGGCTGGATGGAGCCGAGGGCGAAACCGGCGGCATGGGCGCGCTGGCGCAGGTTCTGGATCATCTGGGCGAACAGATCGAAAGCCTTCAGATGCTGTTCACCCAGTCCGACGTCAGCCGGACGCTGGCGGATGAACGGCTGGGCGATCTTTCGGCCGCCGTCGCGCGCCTTGCCACGCGTCTGGAGGAGGACAGCGCCCAGACTGCCGTGCTGACCCGCATCGCCGAGGGGCAGGACCGGATCGTCGCCGCGCTGACCTCGGAAACCGGGGGTGCGCATGTCGATGCCGAAAGCCGGATGCGGCTCCGCTCCATCGACGTGCAATTGCTGCGCATCCTTGAGGAAATCTCTGCCGGGCGTCAGGAAACCATTGCTGACCTGCGCGGGGATCTGGGGGCGCTGACACAGGCGGTGCGGCAGCTTCTGCGGGCACGGGGGTAGGTCATGGCACTGTCGCGACGCGGATCTGTGCGATCGGGCGACGGGATGATCTGGCCCGGCTTCGTCGACGCTGTGACGACGCTGTTGATGGTACTGATGTTCGTGCTGACCATCTTCACCGTCATGCAATCGGTGCTGCGGCAGGAAATCTCGACCCAGGACAATGAGTTGAACGCGCTTTCGGCGCAGGTGGCGCAACTGGCCGATGCGCTGGGTCTGGAACGTGCACGCGCCGATGGCTTGCAGGCCGAAATCGGCGGGCTGCGGTCGAACCTGAATGCGGCGCTGGCCAAGGGGGCCGAACAGGAAAGCCTCATCGCCTCGCTGACCAGCCAGATTTCCGACAAGGAAAGCCAGCTCGCGCAGGCGCAGGGGCGCATCGCCTCGTTCGAGGCGCAGGTGGCAAGCCTTCTGACCGAAAGGGATACCGCACGGGGCGAGGCAGCAGCGCTGACCGCTTCGGTCGAGGATCTGAAGGCGGCGCAGGCGAAACTGATGACGGAACAGGAGGCGCTGAACCTCGCGCTGGCGAAAGCGCGCGAGGAGGTGGATGCCCAGACCGAAGCCGCCCGCCTTGCCGCCGCCCGTGCCGATGCTGTGGAGGCACTGGCCGCCAAGCTGCGCGCCGAGAATGCCGAAAGCGCGACGAAACTGTCGGATGCCGAGGCCGCACGGCTGGTCGATCAGGCCGCGCTGGCGGAATTGCGCGACAAGCTGAAATCCTCTGACACCGAGTTGACCGCCATGACCCTTGCGCTGGAAGAACAGCGCAGGAAGGCCGAGGAAACGCTGACCCTGCTGGCCGCCGCGCAGGGGGTAGAGGCCGACAAGACCGATGCGCTGGCCACCGCGCGTGCCTTACTGGCCGAGCAGGAAGGCAAATCCGCCGAGGCGGAGCGCCGGGTCACCCTGCTGAACGAACAGATTGCCGCGCTGCGCACGCAACTGGGCAGCCTTCAGGCCCTGCTGGACGCGGCGGAATCCCGCGATGCCGAAGCCAAGGTGCAGTTGGAAAACCTTGGCGGGCAGCTCAATTCCGCTTTGGCGCAGGTTGCGGCGGAACAGAAGCGGCGGGCGGAACTGGAAGAGGCAGAGCGCAAGCGGCTGGAGGCTGAAAAGCTGGATCTGGAGAAATTCCGGTCAGAATTCTTCGGCCAGTTGCGGCAGGTTCTGGCCGGGCGCGAGGGTGTGCGTATCGTGGGCGATCGTTTCGTCTTTTCCTCCGAAGTGCTGTTCAACCCCGGTTCTGCCGATCTGGCCCCGGAAGGGCGACGCCAGATTGCCGGCGTGGTGCAAACCCTGAACGAAATCGCGGGCGACATTCCGCAGGGCATCGACTGGATCATCCGTGTCGACGGCCACACTGACAATGTGCCGCTGTCCGGTCAGGGCGCGTTCAAGGACAACTGGGAACTGAGCCAGGCGCGCGCGCTGTCTGTCGTGCGTTTCATGCAGGATCAGCTGGGCTTCCCGCCCAACCGACTGGCCGCAACCGGCTTTGGTGAATGGCAGCCGGTGGCACCGGGCGACAGCGCCGAGGCGCGGGCACAGAACCGGCGGATCGAACTGAAGCTGACCGAACGCTGAGGATCAGCGGCAATAGGCGCCGTTGCGATAGCGCGCGACGTCGAAATGCAGGTGATCCTCGTGATGCCCGTCCGATCCGGGGCCAAGCGTCGTGCCGAAGATGCCGCAGGCCGCCTTGTGCGCCGCCTTCATCCCCTTCGACTTGTAGTAGCCCCCGGCGACATTGATTTTGGTGCCATTGGCCAAAACCAGCCCGCCGATGTCCAGCGCCCGGCCCTTGCCATGTTCACTGATCTTGTTGCCACGGATGCTGTTGCGCGGGCGGCAGGTATAGCTGCCCGCGATCTGCAACTGCACCACCGGGGTCTTGCCGAACTGCGGCTGCAATCCCCGCTCGATCCATTTCTTCGCGGCTTTGGCGGTATCGCAGGTGATGGTGGCGGGCTGGCTGAATTTCACGCCGGAGATGCTGGTGACTTTCACGGGGTCGGCGATGCCGCAACCCTTGACGCGGCTGACCACGGGGGCAAGCACCTCACCCCGGATATCCGGGTCACCGCAGACCGAGCCCTTCTTGCCGCGCAGGCTTTTCTTGTCCTGCGGCACCCGCACCAGCGCGGCCTTTTCGATCACGGCCTCGCCCTGCCCCAATCCGGCGGGGCGGGCTCGCGGGCGCAGCACCGCAGCGACGGCCGGGGCCGCCTGCGCAACCTGCTGTGGCTCGTGTTCGGGTGTCGGCACCGGCAGGACAACCGCCGCCGGGCGCGGTTTGGGGCGAAACAGCGCCAGCGGGCTGACCGCATTGGCGGTGGAAACAGTGGTCACCAGATCCAAAGGCGCGGGCGCTGCGGCCACCGGACGGGGCTTCGGCAGCGGCGAGGATTTCAGCCCCTCGGCCCCTGCCCCATGGGCAATAGCCGCAAAAGCCAAAGCCAGCGCCAGCGTGCGTTTCATCCGTCCCGTCCCCCCGAGGGCGGTTGCCCCCGCCCGAAATCCGGCGCGGACGTATCCTGCCCCGCCTCGATGATCCCCCGACGGATCGCGCGCGTCCGGGTGAAATAGGCGTGCAGATGATCGCCATCCCCCAGACGGATCGCCCGTTGCAGCGCAAAAAGCTCTTCGGTGAACCGTCCGAGTATTTCCAACGTGGCGTCCTTGTTCGTCAAGAACACATCACGCCACATGGTAGGGTCACTGGCGGCAATCCGCGTAAAGTCGCGGAAACCCGCCGCAGAATACTGGATCACCTCGCTGTCGGTGACGCGGGCAAGGTCATCGGCCACACCCACCATCGTATAGGCGATGAGGTGCGGGGTATGGCTGACGACGGCCAGCACCACGTCGTGATGCGGCGCATCCATCGTATCGACCTTGGCGCCGAATCCCTCGACCAGCGCGCGGAAGCGCGCCAGTGCCACGGGGTCATGCCCCTCCAGCGGGGTCAGCAGCCACCAGCGATTGCGAAACAGCGTGGCAAAGCCCGAGCGCGGGCCGGAGTATTCCGTCCCGGCCATCGGGTGACCGGGGATGAAATGCACACCCTCGGGGATATGCGGGCGCACGGCGTCAATCACCGCCTGCTTGACCGAACCCACATCGGTCACCGTCGCACCGGGGGCCAGATAGGGGCCGATCTCGGCCGCGATGGCGCCCATGGCACCCACCGGCACCGCCAGCACCACCAGATCGGCGCCTTCCACCGCCTCGGCCGCCGTGGCGGCAGCGCGGTCGATGAAGCCGATCTCAAGCGCGGTGGCGCGGCTTTCGGCGGATTTCGCGTAACCCACGATCTCGGCCGCCAGCCCGCCCGCCTTCATCGCATGGGCCATGGACGAGGCAATCAGCCCCAGCCCGATCAGCGCCACGCGGTTGTAGACCGGCGCCGTCATTTCAGCCCCTTGAACTGCCCCACCGCATAGGCAATGCGGCGGCACGATGCCTCATCCCCCACGGTGATGCGCAGGCAATGCGGCAGGTTGTAGGAGGCCACGCGCCGCACGATCAGCCCCTGCCCTTGCAGGTAATCATCACAGGCCTCGGCCTCTTCGGTGCTGGCAAACCGGGCCAGCACGAAATTCGCCATCGAGGTGTCCGAGGGCACGCCGACCTCGGCCAGCGCCTCGGCCAGCCAGTGCCGCAGCCGCGCATTTTCGGCCCGGCATTTGGCAACGTAATCCTGATCGCGCACTGCCGCTTCGGCGGTTTCAAGCTGGGTGTTCGACAGGTTGAACGGACCCCGGATGCGGTTCAGCACGTCAATGATCGCCTGCGGGCCGTAGCCCCAGCCGATGCGCAACCCGCCCAGACCATAGATCTTGGAAAAGGTCCGCGTCATCACGACGTTCGGCATGGCTTCGACAAGGCTCAGCCCGGCGTCGAAGCCTTCCACATATTCGGCATAGGCGCCGTCCAGCACAAGAATGGCCTGCGGCGGCAGGCCACGCGCCAGCCGCGCCACCTCGCCTGCCGAAATCATCGTGCCGGTGGGGTTGTTCGGGTTGGCGATGAACACAAGCTTCGTGCGTTCGGTACAGGCCGCCAGCAGCGCATCCACATCGGTGGTCCGCTCGCGCTCTGCCACCTCGACCGGGGTGGCCCCTGCCGCCATGGCCGAGATTTTGTACATCAGGAAGCCGTGCTCGGTATAAAGCACCTCATCCCCCGGCCCGGCATAAGCCTGACACAGGAAGTGGATGATTTCGTCCGAACCGACGCCGCAAATGATGCGCCCGGCATCCAGACGGTGTGTTTCCGCAATGGCCTGGCGCAGCGCAGCGTGATCGGTCGAGGGATAGCGGTGGAGCTGATGCACCGACTTGGCGAAAGCCTCTTTCGCCTTGTCCGAAGGCCCGAACGGGTTTTCGTTCGAGCTGAGTTTCACCACATTGGCCACGCCAGACACATGGGCCTTGCCACCTTGATACAGGGCAATGTCCATGATGCCGGGTTGGGGGCGGATGGCGTCGTTCATCGCTAGCTCCATAATCTGCCGCCCGGGTTTAGCGGGCGGCCCGATCCAATGCCAGCGCGATATGCGCGCAGCGGGACGAAAGGACCGCAAACGCGACCCCAAAGCCCCGCTTTCCGCACCGTTCAGTGTTTGCTCGTGCGCGCGGCCAGCCAGTCCATCAGCGCCAGCAGCACGCCCGAGACGACGAAGGTCAGATGGATCGTCACCAGCCAGAACAGCTTGTCCCCGTTCAGCCCCTCGCCGCTGGTCTTGCCCAGTTCCATGAAGACCTTCAGAAGATGGATGCCCGAGATCGCCACGATCGAGGCGATCAGCTTCATCTTCAGCCCCGAGAAATCGACCTTGCCCATCCAGCTTGGCCGGTCGCGTGAATCGCCGAGGTCCAGTTTCGAGACGAAGTTCTCGTACCCCGAGAATAGCACGATCAGCAGAAGATTGGCCGCCAGCGACAGGTCGATCAGCGTCAGAATGGCCAGAATCGCCTGATCCGCGGTGAGCGTGAAGGTCTTGGCAGCGTAATAGACCAGCTCCTTGGTGAAGACGATAGTCAGCATGGCAAGGCTGATGACCAGCCCCAGATACATCGGCGCCATCAGCCAGCGCGAGGCGAACAGCCCCTGTTCGAACCTGGCCTCAAGCGAATTCTTGTCAGTGGTCATGCGCGGTATCCTGTCCCGTTTTGTCCTGCCCCGCGCGCGAGATAGGGATGGCAGGGACAAAAGAAAAGGGCCTGCGCGCGGCAGGCCCTTCCCAAGCACAAGTCCCGCGAAGGATCAGTTCTTCGCGTAGTATTCGACGACGAGGTTCGGTTCCATGACGACCGGATAGGGCACGTCCGACAGAGCCGGGGTGCGCACGAATTTCGCGGTCATTTTGGAGTGGTCGACTTCCAGGTAATCCGGCACGTCACGCTCGGTCAGCGCGACAGCTTCCAGCACGATGGCCAGTTGCTTGGACTTCTGACGAACTTCGATCACATCGCCTTCCTTGCAGCGATACGAAGCGATGTTCACGCGCTGGCCGTTCACGGTCACATGACCGTGGTTCACGAACTGGCGGGCGGCAAAGACGGTCGGCACGAACTTGGCGCGATACACGATCGCGTCCAGGCGGCGCTCCAGCAGGCCGACGAGGTTTTCACCCGTGTCGCCCTTCACACGCTCGGCTTCGGCATAGATGCGGCGGAACTGCTTTTCGGTCAGGTCGCCGTAGTAGCCTTTCAGCTTCTGCTTGGCGCGCAGCTGCGTACCGAAGTCCGACAGCTTGCCCTTGCGGCGCTGGCCGTGCTGGCCCGGACCGTATTCGCGCTTGTTGATCGGGGATTTGGAACGACCCCAGATGTTCTCGCCCATGCGGCGGTCGATCTTGTACTTGGCAGCGGTGCGTTTGGTCATCGCTGATCTCCTTCTTTGTTGGCTCCCTCGACCTGTCCGAAAGCCGGTTTCCGATTTTCGGGTCACGGGCAGCGAATGCCGCGCGGTTCCCGATCTGTCGTTGCCGGCCCGTTCAGGCGTCGGGCGAGAAGGGCGTTGTCCTTTCCCCTTTACCCTTGCGGGTTTCAGGGGCGACAGGCTACCCCTTGCGGGGGCCACCAACACCAATGGAAAGCCCCGCAATCGCTTGCGGGACCGGGCGCTTATACAGCGCAAAACGGGGCTGTCAACAGGCGCGGATCACGCCGCCATGTCATGCCGCAGGATCGCGGCTTCCGAGGCCGAGAGATTGCGCCGCGCATAGTCGCCATAACGCTCGGGATTGGCCTCCACCCCCGGCATCAGCGCCAGCAGGCTGGCGCGGCTTTCCGGGCTCAGCGTATCCAGAGCGGTATTCGCCGGGTGGAAGCTTTCCGTCTCCATCCCGTTGGCAAAGACGATGTTATGCCCTTCCAGCAGCAGATGCACATAGGTGACTTCACGCAGTGCATGATCGACCAGAATGCTGTGATCGTTCAGCAGATCCTCGGCCGCGACCAGCACTTCATCGGTATTGAACAGCGCCCGCGCGGCGGCGCCCGTCACCAGCATCCGGTGCTGCGGCGAGACCAGAAGATCATCCTCAGGCCGGCCACTGCCGAAAGCGCCCGCGCGAAAGCGCACCGGGCGCAGATGCGGCATGGCATAAAGCCGGGCGCCCGACATGCGGCGGCTGCCGGTCCACAGAATCTCTTGCGGGCCATTGTCGCGGGTCAGCACCCGATCACCGGGGCGCAGATGCTGGATCAGTCGCGGACCATCGGGAGTGGCGATGCGGGTATCGGGGGTGAAACAGATCACCCCGCCCGCCTGCCGCGCCCCTGCCCCGGATTGTGTCCGGTCAACGGAGGTCCGCACCACCCACAGATCGCGGTCGGCCGGGGGCAGATCGTCGACAAACATGGCCAGCGTGCTGCCGGTATCGGGCACCGCGATCAGCGTGACGCACCAGCTTTGCAGCCCGTCGGTCACCACGACACCCTGTTCAGGTTCCGCCTCATCCTGTTCCGGCGCGGCCAGTGCGGCTGCGCGTTCCTCAAGACTGGCGCTCAGCGATGCGCCGATCAGTCGGCGCACCATACGCGCCGCACGTTTGCGGATGTCGGCCATATTCTCGGCCGCCTCCAGAACCAGCACCGATTGCGGGCCATCCACCCGCACCGGCGCGCCGGTCCAGCGCCAGGAGGCGCCCACCGCCAGCACATCGGGCGTGGCAGCCCGAATGCCATCTGTTTCTGTCTGCGACCAGGAAATGACGAACGTGCCCCGAGAGCCCGTTTTCATGCCTGTTCTGCCTGCTCGTTTTATTTTTATGCGAACAGGTTAACAGGCCGACTCAGGCTTGGCTATGTCAAATCGGCAACAATCCGCCTGCTAAACACACATTTCCGAATGTGCGGGAACAGTCAGAAGCGGAGGTTCACGCGCAGCGAACCAACGACCTGCCCTTCCGGCTGACTTTCATATTCCTTGCCCAGCCAGGTGACGCCATAGAAGGCCGCAGCGCGCTCGCCCTGCCAGTGCACACCGGCGCGCAGGCGACTGCGGCTGTCAGCCAGATCGGCCGTACCGCCCGAAGGCAGGTATTCGCTGTCGAAGACGCGCGCCACATCGCCGCCCAGCGTCAGGCTGAAGCCTTGCGCCACGTCGCGTTCGATCCCCAGCGCCCGCTGCCCCGTCACCACATCGCGCGCGAACAGCCCGCCGCGCCCGAAATCGCCCAGCACAACGTCACCGCCAACCCGAACGAAGCTTTCCACACCGGCCTGCGCCTCGACAAAGGGGCGCAGCGTCAGACGCTCCGTCACCTCAATGTTGCGGCCGATCTCGGCCTCCAGTGTCGGGTGAAAACCGTCGGGGATCTGGCTGTCGAGCACGGTGGGCCGGTCGAAGCCGAACATCTTGTGAATATCGCGCTGGAAGCGGCCCACGCCGGTCTGCGGCCCGGTGATCACCAGATCCAGACCGACGCGGGTTTCAAACCCGCCCATGTCGAAATGAGTCGCGATCCCCGGCGCGATGATGCCGACATAGCGGCGATCCGGTGTCGGATTGGTCAGCGATTCCGGGGCAATGATCTCGGCCCGCAGACGCACCTCAAGCAATTCGCCAAAGGTGGCGGGCAGGTGACCATCCCAGCGTTCCGCCCGGAAACGGCTGACGCTGTAAGACCCCGTGCGCCAGCGGTCCTTCGTGTCACCAATTGCGTCATTGTTGAAGATTCGCGCGAAACCAAGGGTCACACGCTCCTGCGCGGCGGCAGAATGTCCGGAAAGTGAAAAGGCCGCGAGTGCTGCGGCAAGGAGTGCCTGTTTCATGTATCGTCCGTAACCCGGCCCCCCAGCCTGCACCATTCGTACCAAGATCATCGCCCACGCGATAGTGCAAGCTTGCAACAGCCTGAGACCGAGCATCCGGCGAGGCAGAACCGATACAAAAACCAAGTGAAAGAATCAGACTTTACAAAGCCGAGTGATTTTGTCACCTTATCCCCATCCAAGCCAACCCCCTCGGGTCAGCCCGGATGCCCCGCGCAGACCGCCGCAACACCCGAGGTCCAGATGAAAGCGAATGATACCGGCCCTTTGGCCGAACCCAGACCCGAACCGCTGGTGATCGAGATGATCCGCCAGTCGCTGAACGGGCTGATCCCCGCGTCGCCGGACCTCATGGCCCTTTTCGACCGGATGGAGATGCCCCGATGAACATGCAAGTCGATCCCCGTGCCCTGATGTCCCTGCCAGCCGACACCACCCCCAGCCATGACGCCCTTGCCCTGACTGCGGGCGGCAATCTGGCGCGGATCGTGCTGCACGGTCAGGTCTATTCGCTGCGCATCACGCGGGCGGGCAAACTGATCCTCACCAAGTAACGGACCCCGGAATGAAACGCATCCTTCTGCCCGCCCTTCTGTCGACCGCCGCCCTGCCTGCCTTCGCCGTGACCGAGGCCGAGGTCGTCAAGACCTATGCCGATATCGCTCAGGCCGGGTACGGTGACAGCCTTGCCACGGCGAAGGCGCTGCAAACGGCAGTGGATGCGCTGATTGCCACCCCGTCGGAGGCCACGCTCCAGGCCGCGCGCAGCGCCTGGCTTGCAGCCCGCGTGCCCTATCAGCAGACCGAGGCCTTCCGCTTCGGCAATCCGGTGGTCGATGACTGGGAGGGCCGGGTGAATTCCTGGCCGCTGGACGAGGGGCTGATCGACTATGTCGACCCCGGCTATGGTCAGTCCGAGGAAAACCCGTTGTCCACGCTGAACGTGATCGCGACGCCGAAGTTCAGCATCGGCAGCACCGAAGTGGATGCCACCACGATCACGCCCGCGCTGATCAGGGAAACCCTGCACGAGGCTGACGGGATCGAGGCCAATGTGGCTTCGGGCTATCACGCCATCGAATTCATGCTCTGGGGGCAGGATCTGAATGGCACCGCGCCGGGGGCGGGCAACCGCCCGTACACCGATTACCTCACCGGCGACGGCTGCACCGGCGGCAATTGCGACCGGAGGGGTGCTTATCTGAAAGCCGCGACCGACCTTCTGGTGGCGGATCTGGAGGAAATGGCGGGCGACTGGGCCGAAGGTGGTGCAGCCCGCGCCGTGGTGACTGACGATCCGGCCAAGGGCGTGCAGGCTATCCTGATGGGTATGGGCTCGCTGTCCTACGGCGAGCTGGCGGGCGAGCGGATGAAACTGGGCCTGATGCTGAACGACCCCGAGGAGGAGCATGATTGCTTCTCGGACAATACCCATAACAGCCATTACTACGATGGTGTCGGCATTCGGAACGTCTATCTGGCCAGCTATACCCGGCCCGATGGCAGCACGGTTTCCGGCCCTTCGCTGTCGGAACTGGTGGCAGAGAAGGATGGCGCGCTGGATACCGAACTGCGCGCGCGGCTCGACGCTTCGGTAGAGGCTCTGGGCGCGGTCAAGGCAGCGGCCGAGGGCGGCTTTGCCTATGACCAGATGCTTGCTCCGGGCGACAAGAAGGGCGAGGCGCTGATCATGGGTGCCGTCGATGCACTGGTGACGCAGACCGCCTCGATCGAGCGTGTCGTGCGCCTGCTGGGCATTTCTGGGACAGCGTTCGAAGGCTCTGACAGTCTCGACAACCCCGACGCCGTTTTCCAGTGATCCCGCAAGGGGGCGACACACGCCCCCCTTCCCCCCTCCGGGCCGAGGTTGCCATGATCGTCTGCCACTGCATGAATATCACCGATCACGAGATCCGCGCCGCCGTCGACTGGATGCGCGCTGCCGATCCTGAAACCATCGTAACCCCCGGCAAGATCTATCACGCGCTTGGCAAGCGGGCCGATTGCGGCGGCTGCATGCCCCTGCTGCTGGATACGATGCGGTCCTGCGACAGTTTCGGTGTTGCCGACCAACCCGCCCGCCCGCCCGTGCTGACCGCAATGCGTCAGCGCCGGATCGGCTGAAGTTCTCAATTTTTAGAATTATTCTAAATTATGCCGCCCACCCATGGACAGGCTGCGGACAGTGGCATAGCGTTTCATTCACACGAAGCCCGTCGGGATGCCTGCGCAGCCCGAGCAACGAATGAGGAACTCCATGAAAGGCGATGCAAAGGTCATCGAATATCTGAATGCCGCGCTGCGCTCCGAACTGACGGCGGTCAGCCAGTACTGGCTGCATTACCGGCTTCAGGAAGATTGGGGCTTTGGTCATCTGGCCGACAAGTCGCGCGCCGAAAGCATCGAGGAAATGCAGCACGCCGACCGGCTGATCGCGCGGATCATTTTCCTTGAGGGTCATCCGAACCTGCAAAAGCTTGACCCGCTGCGCATCGGCCAGACCGTGAAGGAAACGCTGGAATGCGATCTGGCGGGTGAACATGACGCCCGCACCCTGTATATCGAGGCGCGCAAGCATTGCGATGCGGTGGGTGATTTCGTCAGCCGCGCCCTGTTCGATGCGCTGATCGCCGACGAGGAAGGCCATATCGACTTCCTTGAAACCCAGCTTGGTCTTTACGAGAAACTGGGCGAAGAGAAATACGGCCTGCTGAACGCCAAACCCGCCAGCCAGGCGGAATGAGCGCAGGCGGGGCCAGCCACCGGCCCCGCCCCTTCACAGGAAAGTGTCAGCGTCAGAGCCTTGACGCGGCACCGTGTGAAAACGACGCATTGCGCGCGGCAAAAACTCCCGATAAAAAAACTCGGGATACGCCCCGACGCATCGGCACTCACATGACTTACCGCCTCGCCTTTACGGCTGCGCTTCTGCTTGCAGCCCCCGCCATGGCCCAGACGCTTGACGACCGGCACCTGCCCGTCCTCCCCCGCACCAAGGCCGAAACCGCCCGCATCGCCCGCGTGCTTGCGCCCCCTACCGATTTCAGTGCGCCTGAGAAGTTCGAGGCGAAACCCGGCGGCGCCGCGACCACCCGCGCCATCGCCACCGCCGATGCCTTTTCGCAAAGCTCGGAAAACATGCCCTTCGCCCGCGAGATGGATTTCAAATTGGGCAACGGGCTGTTCCGCAAGACCTGGGTCGCGGCGCCTTCCTCGACCAAGGCCAGCGACGGGTTGGGCCCCTTCTACAATGCCCGCGCCTGTCAGGATTGCCATATCAAGGACGGGCGTGGCCATACGCCCGAGGGCGCGGACGAGCCGCGGGTGTCGATCTTCCTGCGGCTCTCGGTGCCCGGCGGCAATCCGGTGCCCGAGATAGCCGATTACATCGCCACAAGCCCCGAACCGACCTATGGCGGCCAGTTGCAGGACTTCGCAGCCCCCGGCCTGACACCCGAAGGACGCATGGGCATCGACTGGCGCGAAGAGCCGGTGACGCTGGCCGATGGCACCGTGGTTTCCCTGCGCCACCCGACCTATCGGTTCGAGGCCCCCGCCAACGGCCCGCTGGCCCCGGACATCCAGCTTTCACCGCGCGTGGCGCCACAGATGATTGGCCTCGGTCTGCTGGAGGCGATTCCGGCGGCTGAAATCCTTGCCCATGCCGACCCAGAGGATGCTGATGGCGATGGCATCTCGGGCCGCCCGAATATCGTGATGAGTGCGGAATATGGCGTACCGATGCTGGGCCGTTTTGGCCACAAGGCCGGTGCGCCGACGATCAAGGAACAAAGCGCAGGCGCCTTCGCGGGGGACATGGGGCTTTCCACCCCGCTGCATCCCGATCCCTGGGGGGATTGCACCGCCGCGCAGACCGCCTGCCGCACGGCGCCGCACGGGCAGGAACCCGACATCCGTGACGGGCTGGAGGTTGATGCGCAAAGCCTTGATCTGGTCACCTTCTATTCCCGCAACCTCGCCGTGCCGGAACGGCGCGGGCTGGATGATCCGCAAGTCCTGCGCGGGAAAGAAATCTTCCATCAGGCACAATGCGCCGCCTGCCATGTGCCGAAATTCGTCACCAACCGGCTGAAGGACCAGCCGGAACAAAGCTTCCAGCTGATCTGGCCCTTCACGGACCTGTTGCTGCATGACATGGGCGAGGGTCTGGCCGACAACCGCCCCGAAGGCCGTGCCACCGGCCGCGAATGGCGCACCGCCCCCCTGTGGGGCATCGGTCTGACCGAACAGGTTTCCGGCCACAGCCAGTTCCTGCATGATGGCCGCGCGCGCACGATACTGGAGGCCATCCTCTGGCACGGCGGCGAAGCCGAAGCTGCCCGTGACATGGTTGTCAACCTTCCCACCGGGGACCGCGAGGCCCTCATCGCCTATCTGGAGAGCCTGTGATGATCCGTCTCTGCCTGTCTGCCCTGCTGCTGACAACCGCCCTGCCCGCCCATGCCGATGTGGCCGAGGCGGTGAAGAAACACGCTCTGCCCGGCTATGCCCGTTTCGCGGAAAAGACCGCCGCCCTCGCCGCACTGGACACTTGCGAGACCGAGCCGTTGCAGGCCGCCTGGAACGAGGCTTTCGATGCCTGGCTGGGCGTCGCCCATCTGCGGCTGGGTCCGGTCGAGGAAGATGGCCGCGTGCTGGCCATCGCCTTCTGGCCCGATCCGAAGGGGCTGGGCCAGAAACAGCAGCGCGCCTTGCTGGAAGCGGCTGACACTGCTGCGCTGACACCGGATCGGATGGCCGAACAATCGGTGGCGGCGCGGGGTTTCTTCGCACTCGAACGGCTGCTCTGGCCCACCGAGCCGCCGCAGGGCGATTACGCTTGCGCCCTGACCCATGCCACAGCAAAGGATCTGGCGCGGATGGCGGCGGAAATCGACGGCGAATGGAAAAAGGGCTTTGCCGAAACGCTGATCAACCCCCGCCCCGATGGCCGCTACCTGAACCGCAGCGAAACCCGGCAGGCGCTGTTCACCGCGCTGGTTACCGGGATCGAGTTCAACGCAGACAGCCGGGTGGGTCGCCCGCTGGGCACGCTGGACCGCCCGCGCCCCGAGCGCGCCGAAGCGCGACTTTCCGGCCGCAGCCTGCGTGACATCACCCTCTCGCTGGAGGCGCTGCGCGGGCTGGCCCATCAACTGCATGATCCGCTGCCGCAGACCGATGCCGCTTTCGACCGCGCGCTGAAACAGGCCGAAAAGGTCGATCTGGCCCGGCTGGACGACTCCGGCATGTGGCTGAAAGCCCAGATCCTGCAACAGAACATCAAGGCCATTGCAGAAACCGCTGTCATCGAACTCGCCCCCGCGCTGGGGTCGTCGGTCGGTTTCAACTCGGCCGACGGGGATTGATCCGATGCAACGCCGCGCTTTCCTTGCGACCCTCGCCGCCGCAGCCGCCACGCCCCGGCTCAGCTGGGCCGATGCCGGAAGCCCCGCCTATCTGGCTGCCGCGCGCCTGCCCGATGGCAGCTATGCGCTGCATGGGTTGACCGTGGCGGGTGAAAGCCTGTTCGGCCTGCCGATGCCCGCGCGCGGCCATGCCGCCACCGCCCATCCCGAACGCCCGCTGGCCGTGGCTTTCGCCCGCCGCCCGGGCACCTTCGCGCTGGTGATCGACTGCGCCCGCGGGATCGAGACCGCGCGGCTGACCCCGCCGGAGGGTCGGCAGTTCAACGGCCATGGCACGTTTTCCGCCGATGGCGCGGTGCTTTACACCTCGGAGGTCATCGCCGAAGGCTCCGAAGGGCGGATCGGCCTGTGGGACAGCGATACCTGGCAGCGCATCGGCGAGATGCCGACCCACGGCATCGGCCCGCATGACATCCGCCGCCTGCCGATGTCGGACGATCTGCTGGTCGCCAATGGCGGCATCCGGACCGACCCGACCGACCGCACCAAGCTGAACACCGATACGATGCGGCCAAACCTTGCCCGTATCGCGCCGGACGGCACACTGGTGGCAAAGGCGGAACTGCCCGAAGGTCTGCGCCAGAACTCCACCCGTCATCTGGCACTGCTGCCCGATGGCCGCGCCGCCTGCGCGATGCAGTGGGAAGGCGACAGCGCCGAAACGCCGCCCCTTCTGGCGCTTTGGCAGGCGGGCGCGCTGGCGGCATGTCCGGTGCCCGAGACCGAGGCCGTGACCATGCAGAACTACGCAGGGTCCATCGCGCATAGCCCCGAGACCGGCGAGATCGCCCTGACCTCGCCGCGCGGCGGGGCGGTGCAGGTCTTTGCTGCCGACGGCAGCTTCAGGGCCAGCTTCCGCCGTGCCGATGCCTGCGGCATCGCTGCCGGGCCGGGCGGGTTCGTGGTGACGGATGGTAATGGCGCTGTGCTGGCCCTGACGGGTTCCGGCCTGCGCCCGCTGGCCAGTCATACCCTGAACTGGGACAACCATCTCATCGCGCTGGAGCGGACCTGACAGGAACCGGGGGATATGATCAAATCCCCCCCTTGCATCCCGACCCGCCGCATGCTCATCCTCGGCCCGCAACAGGCGGGAGGCGCGGATGCGAGTCTTCATCAACGGCTTTGGCCGGATCGGGCGGTCGGTGCTGCGCGCCTGGGCAAAGGGCGCTGGCGCAGGGATCGAGATTGTCGGGATCAATGACATCGCAGCGCCCGAAATGTGCGCCTACCTCTTTGAATTTGACAGTGTCTTCGGCCCCTATCCCGGCCATGTGGCGCTGGAGCCCGGCGCGCTGGTGATCGACGGGCGCGCGATTCCGCTGCACCGCACGCCGGACATTTCCAGCCTTGATCTGTCCGGCGCCGATCTGGTGATGGAATGCACGGGCCGCGCCGACAGCCGCGCAGTGGCGGAGCGCGGGCTGAAGGCTGGCGCACGGCGGGTGCTGATCTCCGGCCCCTCGAAAGCCGCGGACCTGACACTGGTTCTGGGCGCCAATGACGCGGCGCTGGCGGATCAGGCGATCGTGTCGAACGCCTCCTGCACCACCAATGCGCTGGCGCCGCTGGCGCGGCTGATCCATGCGCATTGGGGCATCGTCACCGGGTCAATGACAACGATCCATTGCTATACCGGCAGCCAGCCCACGGTGGACGCGCCTGCCGCCGATTTCGCGCGGTCGCGCGCCGCGGCGCTGAGCATGGTGCCCACCACGACATCCGCGCAACGATTGGTCGATCTGGTTCTGCCCGATCTGGCGGGACGGCTGGAGGGGTCAGCAGTGCGGGTGCCGACGGCCAGCGTTTCGGCAGTGGATCTCTGTGTCATGACCGAGCGTCCGGCCGAGGTGGAGGCGGTGAATGCCGCTTTACGTGCGGCGGGCGGCGTGATCGGCGCGACCGACCGGCCGCTGGTCTCTACGGATCTGCGGGCGCGGGCGGAAAGCATCGTCATGGCCTGCCCGGAAACCCGCGTCACGCGCGGCGGCATGCTGCGCGTGTTCGGCTGGTATGATAATGAATGGGGCTTTTCCAACCGGATGCTGGATGTTGCCCGGCTGATGGGCTGACGGCGCGGGGCGGGGGTGCGGACCGGGGCTCTGCCCCGGACCCCGGAGTATTTTGACAAGAAGCAACGGGATTTAGCCCGGGCGGCGCAGGACGCGCTGCATCTTGTCGAGGAAGAAGGCGACATTGTCGGGGCTGAAGGTCAGCGGCGGGCGGATTTTCAGCACATGGCCCTGCGGGCCGGTGGCCGAGATCAGCACGCCCTCATCGCGCAAGCCGTTCACGATGCGGGCGGCGCGAGGAGCATCGGGGGCGCCGTCGGCCACGATGTCGAGGCCGAGGAACAGGCCTGCCGCGCGCAGATCGCCCAGGGTGGCGTGGTCTTTGGCGAGGCTTTGCAGGCCGTCGGCAAAGAGCGCGCCGGTGGTGCGGGAATTGGCGATCAGCCCTTCGTCCGTGATCACGTCCAGCACCGCATTGGCCACCGCCGCCGCCACGGCATTGCCGCCAAAGGTGTTGAAATAGCGGGCGTGACCGGCAAATTCGGCCACGACCTCGGGCCGGACCGCAAGGCCCGCGACCGGGTAGCCATTGCCCATCGGTTTGCCCATCGACACCATGTCGGGCACCACGCCATGCCGGGCGAAGCCCCACATGCCAGCGCCGGTGCGGCCGAAGCCGGGTTGCACCTCGTCGGCGATGAACAGGCCACCGGCGGCGCGGATTGCCTCAACAGCGGGGGCAAGGCAGCCGGGCGGATCGGCGAAAATGCCGTCGGAGGAGAAGATGGTGTCGACGATCAGCGCAGCGGGGCGGATACCGTGGCGCGCGAGATCGGCGATGGCGGTCTGCACAGCCTGCGCGAAGCCTGCCCCCACGTCGTGGCCAAGGCGGCGCGGATCGGGCGGCGGCACCACGCGGACATGGGCGCCCAGCGGCACGCCCGCGCCCAGCGAGGGCGAGAATTCGGCCACGTTCTGCGTGACGCCGTGATAGGCGTTTTCGGTGACGATGATGCCGGTGCCGCCGGTATGCGCCCGCGCGATGCGCAATGCGAGATCATTGGCCTCGGACCCGGTGCAGGTGAACATCATATGGCCCAGCGTCGCGGGCATCGTGGCCAGCAGGCGCTCGGCGAGGGTCAGCACGGTTTCGTGGAGGTAGCGGGTGTGGCTGGCGAAGACCGCCGCCTGATCGGCCATGGCAGCCACGATACGCGGGTGGCAATGGCCGCAGGAGGCGACATTGTTGTAGGTATCCAGATACTTGCGGCCCTGTGCGTCATACAGCCAGACACCCTCGCCCCGCACCAGATGCAGCGGATGTTCGTAGAACAGCCGGTAGGCCGGGCCAAGCGCCGCCTGACGGCGCGCGACCAGTGCGGCTTCCTCGGGCGGCAGATCGACCGCACCGGGGCGGAAGGCGTTGGGCATGGTTTCGCGGGTCATTCTGGCCTCGTCAGTCAGGGCACGGCAGGGCCAGAAGGCCCGCCCGCGCGCCGGGGAAATTGCGCAGGATATAGGGGGCATTGCCGGGCTGCCGCGCGGCGCGGTGGCTGGTGATCGCAAGCGTCGTGACCATGCGGATCGCGGTCAGGTCGCGCAGCAGCGCCGCTTCCTCGGGCAGCAGCGGCAGGATGCTGGCCCAGCCTTCGGCCACCTGCATAAGCGAGGCTTCGGCCTCGTCGGGGTTGAGCTGATAGGCCGCCGCCACCGCCAGATCGCAGATGCGCGGGGTAAAAACCATATCACCGAAATCCAGCACGCCAGAAATATGGGCGGGATCGTCCGGCGCGGTCAGTACGTTATGCGGGTTCAGGTCGGCATGAACCACCTGCCAGGGCAGGCCCATCAGGCGCGGCCCGACCTGCCTGTCGAACCGATCCAGCCAGCGGGTGCAGATCGCAAGCAGATCGGCATCGGCGATGGCGGGCAGCAGCGGGCGCAGGCAGCTGGCGTGTTTGATGTCCCATTGCAGCACATGCCGCGTCGCCGGGTGGTCAAAACCTTCCAGCGCGCGGGTCAGGCGCGCGGCCATGCTGCCCATCGCCCGCCGCAGCGCGGCTGACGGCACGACACGGTGCATCGGCACGCCCTCAACCCAGGACAGCAGCCGCATCCGGTTGCCCCCCGCCAGCAGCACACTCGCCGCACCATCGCGGGCGCGGATCGCACGCGGTACCGGCAGGCCGGGATCGCGCGCGGCGATATGGTCGAGCGCGAGGGTCTGAAATTCGGTGACACCCGCATCCTCGGCCGCGTTCACCACCTTCAGCACGAAATCGCCCTGCCCCGTGCGGAGGCGAAAATTCAGATCACGCTCCGATGTCAGTGGCTCCGGCCTGCCGTCGATTCCCCAATGTGCGGCGACGGCCGCAAGACACTCTGCCTCGGTCAGGGCAGGCGGCGGCACGTTCAGGATCGGACCAAGCGGGTCGTCAGTGGCGGGCATCTGCGTCATGGCGCTACGGAACATGAAAACGCCCCCGGCGGCAAGGCCGGGGGCGACAGGCGCATGTCGGCGATCAGTGATCGGCCATGCTGGCAGCGACCTTCGCCTCCTCGGCACTGCCCGAGGCGCCGTTGAAGAAGGCATTCAGCGCCACGGCAGCGATGGAGGCCAGAAGGATGCCGCTTTCGATCAGCGGATGCAGACCATGCGGCATCCATTGCTTGAAGTTCGGCGCCACCAGCGGGATCATCCCGAAGCCGAGGCTGACCGCCACCACGAACAGGTTGTTGCGGTTGGTGGTGAAGTTGACACCCGCAAGGATGCGCACGCCGGTCGCGGCCACCATGCCGAACATCACGAGACCCGCGCCGCCCAGCACCATGGTGGGGATCGATTCGACCAGCGCGCCCATCTTGGGCAGCAGCCCCAGCACGATCAGGATGATGCCACCCGCGACGCAGACAAAACGGCTCTTGATCCCCGTCACACCGACGAGGCCGACATTCTGGCTGAACGAGGTATAGGGGAAGGTGTTGAAGATGCCGCCGATCAGCGTGCCCAGACCATCGGTGCGAAGGCCCGCGGCCAGCGCCTTCTGCTCGACCCGCCGCCCGGTCATGTCGCCCAGCGCAAGGAACATGCCGGTAGATTCGATCATTACCACGATCATCACCAGCACCATGGTCAGGATCATCACCGGATCAAAGCTCGGCATGCCGAAATGGAAGGGCGTGATGAAAGCAAAGACATCAGCCTTCGCCACCTTGTCGAAATTCATCGCGCCAATGGCAATGGCAAGCACGCAGCCAATCACGATGCCCAGCAGGACCGAGATATTGGCGATGAACCCCTTGGCAAACCGCGCGATCATCAGGATCGAGAGCAGCACCACGGCGGAAACGGCAACATTGCCTAGGGGCGCATAGGCCGGGTTCTGCATGCTGGGGGCAGCGGCCAGTTTCTCGGGCATCGGCGGCAGGCCTGCGGCGGCGGCGCCGTCCTTCATCGCGGCCAGCCACTCGGCATGGGCCGGATCAACGATGGAAGGCGCGGTCGGCCCGAACGGGTTGCCGAAGATCCAGTTGATGCCGATCCGCATGAGGCTGACACCGATCACCAGGATGATCGTCCCCGTCACCACCGGCGGGAAGAAGCGCAGCATCTTCGACACCAGTGGGGCGATCAGCATGGAAATCACACCGGCGGCCATGATCGCCCCGAAGATCGCCCGCGCGCCTTCCGGGCCGGGATTGGCATTGGCCATGGCGACCATCGGGCCGACCGCGGCGAAGGTCACACCCATCATCACCGGCAGCTTGATGCCGAACCACTGGGTGACGCCAAGGCTCTGGATCAGGGTCGCGATGCCGCAGACGAACAGATCGGCCGAAATGAGGAAGGCCACATCGGCCGGTTCCAGCTTCAGCGCACGACCGATGATCAGCGGCACGGCAACGGCCCCGGCATACATCACCAGCACATGCTGGAAGCCAAGGCCGAGGAGTTTCGGGGCCGGCAGGATTTCATCCACCGGATGCGGAGTTGAGGAGGCCATTCTGTCCCTTTCCTGCGGAGGAGTTGTTTTTCGCGCCGTCTCCGCGCCTCCCCCGGGGGTCGCGGTCCGGTTAGGCCCCGCTTATGGCGCAGGGAGGATCATGTAAGGCTCGGGGAACCAGTGTTCCTGAAGGTTGGGCGTGGTGCCGATACGGTCGACCACGGCGAAAAGGCCGGGTTCATGCAGCGGCGTCAGCACCCCGTGCCAGGTGCCGCGATGCAGGTTGATCGCCTGCGCCCCGTCGGTGACGAAAGCACGCGGGCGACCGGGGGGACCGCCTTCGTCCGGGGCCACGATCACGAGGAAGGGATCGGCGCTCATCGGGATGAAGGCCTGACTGCCCTCCGGGTGACGCTCCACCATATCAAGCCTATAGGGAAAGGCGCGCGGCACCGCCTTGAAGATCGACAGGCCCGCCCGGGCCTCCGGGCCGAAATCCAGCCGCGCGCGGTCGTGATACCGGCCACAGAAGCCCTGATTGATGATCCGGTCCGGCGCACCGCTGGCAGACAGCACATCGCCAAAGGGGGCGAAGGCCTCGGGGGTCAGCGGTTCGGTGAGGATCTGCAACATGGTCGGTCTTTCGTGGAGGTGTTAGCGGCCGAAGGCACCGGGGCCGCGCAGCTTGGCGTGCCGGTTGACATCCTTGTACAGCAGATAGCGGAACGGCCCCGGCCCGGCGGCGTAACAGGCCTGCGGGCAGTAGGCACGCAGCCACATGAAATCGCCCGCCTCGACCTCCACCCAGTCGCGGTTCAGCTTGTAGACCGCCTTGCCCTCCAGCACATAAAGCCCGTGTTCCATCACATGCGTCTCTTCAAACGGGATCAGCCCGCCGGGCTGGAAGGTAACGATGTTGACATGCGCATCGTGGCGCACATCGGCTGGATCGACGAAACGGGTGGTGGCCCAGCGTCCTTCGGTATCGGGCATCGGGACCGGGGCGAGGTCGCGTTCATTGATCACGATGGCTTCGGGCACGGCGACGCCCGGCGCAGGTTCGTAAAGCTTGCGCAGCCAGTGGAAGCGTGCCGGTGCGCCACCTTCGGCCAGCAGGGTCCAGCGGGCGCCGGGCGGGATATAGGCGTAGGAACCGGCCTCCATCTCATGCCCCTCGCCGCCGATGGTCAGGGTCGCCAGACCGCCGGTGAAGAACAGCCAGTGTTCCGCGCCGCTTTCCGGGTCGGGCGCGTCAGAGCCGCCTCCGGGCGCGACCTCCATCACATATTGGCTGAAGGTTTCCGAAAAGCCGGTCATCGGCCGCGCGATCAGCCAGAGCCGGGTCTTGCTCCAGCCCGGCAGATAGCTGGTCACGATGTCGGAAAAACAACCCTTTGGGATGAAGGCATAGGCCTCGGTGAAAACCGCGCGCTGGGTCATCAGCGCGGTTTGCGGCGGCAGGCCGCCGGGCGGTGCGTAATAGCCGGTCATGGCAGGATGTCCTTCAGCCGCAGTTCGGCGATGCGTTCCACCTGTTTGCAGGCGGTCGCGAATTCGGTCTCGGTGTCATTGGCGATGCGGGCGCGGAAGGCGGCGAGGATGCTGGCTTTCGTATTGTCACGCACAGCGATGATGAAGGGGAAACCGTGCTTTGCGGTATATTCCGCATTCAGCGCCTCGAAATTCGCGCGTTCCGCATCGGTCAGTGCATCCAGCGCGGCGCTGGCCTGTTCGGCGGTGCTTTCCTCGGTCAGCCGTTTCGCCTGCGCCAGCTTGCCCGCCAGATCAGGGTGGGCGCGCAGCACGCCCATGCGCTCGTCTGCCGGGGCACTGCGGAACATCCGCGCCAGCGCATTGTGCAGGCCCGCCGCACTGTCATGGGCGGGGCCGAGCTCCAGATCATACGCCCGCTCCGCGATCCAGGGCGAATGTTCGAAGATCGACCCGAAACGCGCCACGAAACGCGCGCGGTCCATCTGCGAAGGCCGTTCGAACCGCTTGTGGGGATGGGTCTTGCGCCAGTGATCGGCAATGTCGATACGGCGCGGGAACCAGACGCCCTCATGCGATTGCGCGTAATCAAGGAAGCGCATCAGACCGGCAATCTTGCCCGGACGCCCGATCAGCCGACAATGCAGCCCGATCGAGAACATCTTGGCCGCCCCCGCCTGCCCTTCGGCATAAAGCACGTCGAAACTGTCTTTCAGATACTGAAAGAACTGCTCGCCGGTGATATAGCCGGGCGCTGTGGCGAAACGCATGTCATTCGCCTCCAGCGTATAGGGGATGACCAGCTGGTCGCGGTCGCCCGCTTCCAGCCAGTAGGGCAGATCATCGTCATAGGTGTCGGATATCCAGTCCAGTCCCTGTTCGGCGGTCAGCCGCACCGTGTTCAGCGAACAGCGTCCGGTATACCAGCCGGTCGGGCGGCTGCCCGTCACCTCGGTATGCAGGCGGATCGCCTCGGCGATCTGCCGACGCTCCTCGTCCTCGGGCATGTCGCGGTGCTCGACCCATTTCAGGCCATGGCTGGCAATCTCCCACCCGGCCGCCTGCATCGCCGCCACCTGCTCCGGCGCACGCGCCAGCGCGGTGGCGACGCCATAGATGGTGACGGGGATATTCCGCCCGGTGAACAGCCGGTGCAGCCGCCAGAACCCGGCGCGGGCGCCGTAATCGTAGATCGATTCCATGTTCCAGTGCCGCTGCCCCGGCCAGGGCTGGGCCCCTGCGATGTCGGACAGGAAGGCCTCGGATTGCGCATCGCCATGCAACAGGCAGTTCTCGCCGCCCTCTTCATAGTTCAGCACGATGGAAACGGCGATTTTCGCGCCGCCCGGCCATTGCGCATCGGGGGGCGTCGGGCCGTGGCCACGGAAATCGCGCGGGTATCGGGGTGCCATACTTCTTCCCTCTGGTATTCTGGTGCCAGATTAGGCTTGGATCGCCGAAGATTTTTTCAAAAAATCTGCGAAAGACCTTTCCGGCAAGTCCGGTGTCGCATTGCGTGGCGAAGCAGGGCAGGATTGGCGCAGGAATGACCAGCGAAAAGAGGCAGGGAATGAGCGGCGGACGCCTGACAACGCATGTTCTGGACACGGCGCGCGGCAAGCCCGCGGCGGGGGTGCGGATTGCGCTTTACCGTATCTCGGGCCAGAGCCACCGCAAGATTGCCGAGGTGGTCACCAATGCCGACGGGCGCACTGATCAGCCGATGCTGGCGGGCGATGCCCTGAAGGAGGGCAGCTACGAACTGGTATTCTTCGCAGGCGACTATCTGCGCGCCAGCGGTCAGGCGGGGGAAGGCGTGCTGTTTCTGGATGAAATCCCGATCCGCTTTGGCATTCCCGATGCCGGGCAGCACTACCATGTGCCTCTGCTGATCTCGCCCTTCGCCTATTCGACTTACCGGGGCAGCTGAGCCTTCGCACGAAGCCGCCCGCCCGCCGAAGTGGCGATGCGCACAAGGCGGCGGCGGTCGCCTGCAACGGCCGCTTCGATCAGCCCTCGCATTACGCCGCGCGCACGCAGATACGGGGCGAGGCTGCTGTGCCCCTGATCCGCGAACAGGAACTGGTCGATTCCCGGTTGCTGCGGGAAGGCCAGTGCCTGCGTTGCATCGTCCTGCATGCCATGGAACAGACATGCCCAGCCTTGCAGCGGGGCGCAGACGGGCCGGAAGGCCGGGATGCGGCTGGTCCAGTCGCGCCAGCGGGTTTCACCGGGCATAACCGCAGGATCGACACTGAACTGCGGCGAGAACGCGAGGGTGGCGTCGATCCGCAGCACGTCAGAGGCCGCCAGCGCGCAGAAACCGCCCATGGAAACGCCCAGGCTGACGATACGATTGACCGGCTGACGCGCCCGCACGGCCGCCAGCGCCGCTACAAGGCCGGGGGCGAAATCTGCGCCGCTGGCCCAGCTTCGGCCTTCGTCCATCACGAACAGGGCGGGGAAGCCTGCCGTGCTGCGCATGAACTCGGGCGAGGGCATGCGCGTCACATCATGGCCGATGCTGGCAAAGGCGATGACCAGCGCCTCGCCCTGCCCCGGTCTGTGGGCGATGCGGAAACCGCCGCGCTCCCACAGCGGCTCCATCATGGTTGGGCCAGCGCGAAACGGCGGCCGCCGGTTTCGCTGTAATGGCCGGTTTCCTGCGCGACGAATGTCGTGACCTCGGCCTCGGCGGGTGAAAGCACCAGCAGGTTGAAGGCGTTGCGTTCCGTCCGGGTGCGCGTCGACAGGCCGGTGCCTGCCTGCACAAACAGAAGACCCGGCGCCTTGGTGAACGGCCCGGCATGGCTGACATGCACATGGCCCGACAGAACGATCTGCGCACCCAGTTCCGGCAGGCGGCGCAGGGCCTGATCGGCGCCCTGCATCAGCCATTCCTTTTCGCCCGGCAGATGCTCCAGCGGGTGATGCATCACCACGACGCGCGCGCGCGGACCCGCATCGGCAAAGCTGCGTGCCAGATGATCCAGCTGCGCGCCCGTGATGCGGCCCTGTTTCCACGCCAGCGGATTGGCGGTGTTGATCCCCGCCACCACGGCACCCGGACCGTTCCAGACCGGCGCCAGATCCGTGGTGATCGCCCGGCGATAGCGGCGCCAGGGATGAGCCAGCCGCTCCCACAGGTTCCACAAGGGGGTGTCGTGATTGCCGGGCACCGTCAGCACCGGACAGCCGAACTCCGCGATCAGCGCCGCCGCCTCGGCGAATTGCGCAGACGTCGCGCGCTGGGTCAGATCGCCGGAAATCGCCACCAGATCAGGTCGCAGCCGCGCCACCGATTCGCGCAGCCGCGCGATCAGGCCCGGCGTCACCGTGCCAAAATGCAGGTCGGACAGATGCAGCAGTCGCGTCATGCCTCGACCCGGTCAGCCGCATCCGGCACGATAATCGTCAGCGCGTCGGGCTGGATGCGGAAGGACAGCGGCACCCGCATCCGGGTCTTTTCACCATCGAAAGCCACACGGGGACGCGGGCGCTCTGTTACCACTTCCAGCGTCGCGGCCGTCATCAGGTCGATGTCCTGCCCGGCGCGCAACCGTCCCGTCGCCAGCCGCAGCGCCTGCCGCAGCAATTGCCAGCGCGTGCCGTCATGCAGGATATAGACGGCGAAACAGTCGTCGCTGATCGCCTTCTCGCCCTCCAGCCCGAACCTGCGCAACTGATAGGCAGAGCGCGCCACGAAAACCAGCGGCGTTACGAGGTCATGGGTGATCCTATCCGCTGTCAGCCGCATGCGCATCGGTCGCTGGAAACGTACCAGCGTGCGCAGCACCGACCAGTGCGCCATCAGACGCGAGCGACCCCAGCGGGCATAGATATCCTCCCGCTCCTGCAGGATGCTGGGGTAAAGCCCGACCGAGGCGTTGTTGAGAAACACCTGGCCGTTCACGCTGCCCACCGCGATCTTGCGGCGGTGCCCGCGCAGGATGGCACGCGCGGCTTCGGCTGGTTCCTGCGGCAGGCCAAGACCGCGCGCGAAGTAGTTGAAGGTGCCCAGCGGCAGCACGCCAAGACTGACGCCGCTGCCGACCAGCGCATGGGCGACGCCCATCACCGTGCCATCGCCCCCGGCGGCCACGATGGTGGTAAAGCCATCCGCCACCGCGCGGTTCACAAAGGCCTCCAGATCGTCGCCCTTGTGCCAGCGCCGCAGTTCTGCCGCGCCCCCGAACACAGACATGGCCGCCTCGATGGCGGCCTTGTCGCGACTGTTTCGCCCCGACTTGGGATTTGCGACGACGCAGATCGTCGCGGGAGGGATCGTCATCTTTGCACCTTGGTCAACGTCTGGCCCCGATCTGCGCCGTCCGGGGACAATGCGCCATCAGCCATTCGGTTCCAGCACCAGCCCGTGCATCCGCGCCGCCATGTCAGCCTTGATCCGCGCCACAATGAAATCGACGAACAGCCGGATCTTCGGATCGCGGAAGCGGCGGTGCTGGCTGAGACAGGAAAGCTGCGTCGCCGTGGGCGGCGTCGCGGTGGCCACCGGCACAAGCCGCCCCTCGCGCAGATGTTCGGCCACCTCGAAGATCGGCTTCATCACGATGCCGCGCCCGTCCAGCGCCCAGCCGGTCAGCACATCGCCATCGTCACTTTCAAACGGGCCGGTGATTTCAAACCGGCGCGGGCCTTCCGGGGTTTGCAGGGTCCACTGAAACTCGCGCGCGCCCGGAAAGCGCAGGTTGAGGCAGTCGTGATGCCCCGTGACCAGCGCCGCCCCGTCGACGGGCATGCCATGCCGGGCGATATAGGCGGGTGCGGCGCACAGCACGCGCGGGCAATCCGCCACCAGCCGCACCTTCAGCGTGCTGTCTTCCAAAAGCCCAAGGTGAAAGGCCACATCCAGCCCCTCGGCTGTGACATCGACATTCCGGTCCGACAGGCGCAGCCGCACGTCGATCTGCGGATACATGTCCTTGAAGGCAGGCACATGCGGCGCGATGAAGCGCCGCCCTATGCCCAGCGGCGCCGCCACGAAGATCGAGCCGCGCGGGTTCTGTGTCACATCGACCACCGCCGCCTCGGCCTCGTCGATCGCCTCCAGCACCTTGCGGGCGCCTTCATAGAAGATGCGGCCATTCTCCGTCGGTTGCAGGCTGCGCGTGGTGCGGTTGAACAGCCGCACCCCCAGATGCTTTTCCAGTTCGGAAATCCGGGCCGAGGCCACGGCGGGCGAGGTGCGCTGGTCGCGGGCCGCCGCGCTCATGCTGCCCAATTCATAGACACGCACGAACATCTTTATGTTGTTCACATAGGACATCGCGCCCGGACCTCATTTTCTTCGCGCATTTGAAAGTGATCTGTCATTTGATGAATTAACCGAAAAGGTGTGCCCCGGTATACCTTTTTGAAAATCGCAAAGGGGCTGCCGATGTATGACTTCGCCGTCATCTGGGAATGGGTGGAATTTGCCGTCCGCTGGACACATGTGATCACGGCCATCGCCTGGATCGGGTCGAGCTTCTATTTCATCGCGCTGGACCTGGGCCTGCACCGCGACCGCAACCTTGCCTCGGGCGCGGATGGCGAGGAATGGCAGGTCCACGGTGGCGGCTTTTACCATATCCAGAAATACCTCGTGGCGCCTGCCGCCATGCCCTCGGACCTGATCTGGTTCAAATGGGAAAGCTACATGACCTGGCTTTCCGGCTTCACCATGCTCGTGCTGGTTTATTACCTTGGGGCCGAGTTCTATCTGGTCGACCCCAATGTGATGGAACTGCAAACCTGGCAGGCCATCGCCATTTCCATGGCCTCGCTCGCCTTCGGCTGGATCGCCTACAACACGCTGTGCAAGGTCTTCGTCAATGCCAACCAGACGGTGCTGATGGTGGCGCTGTTCGGGGTTCTGGTGGGGATGAGCCTGTTCTACACCCATGTCTTTTCCGGCCGCGCGGCGCTGCTGCACCTGGGCGCCTTCACCGCGACGATCATGTCGGCCAATGTGTTCTTCATCATCATGCCAAACCAGCGCATCGTGGTGGCGGATCTGCAAGCCGGACGCAAGCCGGACCCGAAATACGGCAAGATCGCCAAGCAGCGCAGCACGCACAACAATTACCTGACGCTGCCCGTGCTGTTCCTGATGCTGTCGAACCACTATCCGCTGGCCTTCGCCACGCCCTACAACTGGGCCATTGCCAGCCTTGTGTTCCTGATGGGCGTGACGATCCGGCACTGGTTCAACACCCGGCACGCCCGCAAGGGGGCGCCCTACTGGACCTGGGCCGCGACCGCGATCCTGATGCTGCTGATCGCCTGGCTGTCCTCGATCCGGCACGAGCCGGTGGAGGAGCAGGCCGCGCTCAAGGATCAGGCGCTGGTTTATGCCAGCGCGCCGGGGTTCGAGGATGTGACCTCGATCGTCATGGGGCGCTGTTCAATGTGCCATGCCGAAGAACCGGCGTGGGAAGGGCTGCACTGGGCGCCCAAGGGCGTGAAACTGGAAACGCCGGAGCAGATCGCGCATGAGGCGCGGCGCATCTATGTGCAGGCCGGGCTGACCCATGCGATGCCGCCCGCGAACCTCAGCTACATCGAGCCGCAGGAACGTCAGGCCATCGTGCGCTGGTTCGAAGGCGCCGCTGCCTCGGGCACCGACAGCTGAGCGAAATGCGCGAGCAGCGCCGCAAGCGGGCGGCGCCCGGTCATCGCCACCGGATGAATGGCAACGTAAGCCTGCCGCATCGGCAGCGCCGGCCCGGCGCAAAGCCGTAGCCGCCCCGCCGCAAGATCAGCCGCCACCAACCGACGCGGCGCCAGCGCCGCCCCCAGCCCGGCCCGCGCCAGCGACAGCGCCATGACGGTGGAGGGCACCACCAGCCCCTGCCCCCGGTCCGGCGCAGGCTGCGCCGCAGCGGCGGCCCATGTCGCCCAGTCGGGTTCGTTGGGGTAAGCGGCACCCCAGTCGATATGAATGGGCCGATCCGCCGCGCCATCGGCGGAAACCGCGACGATCTCATCCTGAAACAGCGGGTGGATGGCATGGGCGGGATAGGCCTGCCCGCCATAGGTCAGCCGCAGATGCGGCCCTTGGGTGAAATCCACCGGGTCATCCTCCACCCGGATCGCCAGATCGGCCAGCGGAGCGCCCGCCAACGCCTCGGGCAGCCAGCATTCGGCCAGCGAGGGCAGCACCGACAGCACGAAGCGCCGCCGGGGCGGGCCGTCGCGCAATTCGCCGGTCACGGCGGCAATCTCGGCAAAAGCGGCGCCAAGACGCGGCTGCAAGGCCAGACCGGCGGCGGTCAGGCTCAGCCGGTTGCCCTGCCGCAGGAAAAGACGCTTGCCAAGGTGATCCTCCAGCTGGCGGACCTGAAGACTGATCGCGGCAGAGGACACGCCCAGTTCCTCGCCCGCACGGGTAAAACTGCCGCAGCGCGCAGCAACCTCGAAGGCACGCAGGGCATTCAGGGGTGGCACCATCTTCCCTCCGGTTTTCCTTATGGTTCCTCAGATTTCCCCCGATTGCAACTTTCGCAATCCGGCGCAGTCTGGACAGAACCCGCACAGCAGGAGGTTCCCATGCGCGACATCATCGACCTTGACCGCTACCCGCTGGATCGGCCGGACAGTCCCGAATGGCAGGCGCTTGTCGATGCCGCGCAGGCCGAACTGGCGGCCACCGGCATGTTCAACCTGCCCGGCTTTCTGCGCGCCGAAGCCAGCGCCGAGGCGACTGCGGCGCTGGCCCCTAAGTTCGCCACCGAGGCGCATGTGCATGCGCGCCGCCATAACATCTATTTCCGCAAGGACATTCAGGGCCTGCCCGCTGATCATCCGGCACTGGCAGAGGTCGAATCCCGCAACCGCACGCTTTGCGCCGATCAGATCGGCGGCGCGCTGAACCGGCTGTATCACTGGCCCGAATTCGCCCGCTTCCTTGCCGGCACGATGGACAAGCCCGCGCTGCATCCGATGGCCGATCCGCTGGCCGCGCTGAACGCCATGTCCTATGCGACGGGCGACGGGCTGAACTGGCATTTTGATCGGTCCGAATTCACCACCACGCTGCTGTTGCAGGCGCCCGACGCCGGGGGGCTGTTCGAATACCGCCGTGATCTGCGCGGCGACTCGGACCCGAATTATGCGGGCGTGGCGCGGCTTTTGCGCGGCGAAGACCCGGACCTGCGCGCCATCACCCTGTCACCCGGCACGCTGAACGTGTTTCGCGGCAAGCATACCGCGCATCGGGTGACGCCGGTCGAGGGCACGACGCCCCGTGTGATTGCGGTGTTTTCCTATTTTGAAACGCCCGGCGTGCGCTTCACCGCCGAGGAACAGCGCGGCTTCTATGGCCGCGCGGCCTGAGCCTCAGGTGCCGAAACGCCAGCGTATCCGCTGTTCGCGCGTCTCACCCGCGCGCAGCAGGACCGAGGGGAAACCGGGCTGGTGCAGCGCATCGGGCCAGAATTGCGGCTCGATCGCCAGCGCCTCGTAAGGCGCCGCACCCCGGCGCGAGACGATACGGTTGTCATAGACCTGCACCCCCGGCTCGGTCGTGGCCACCACCATCTCGACCCCGGTCTTGCCGGTCAGCCACAGCACATCGCGCAGCGGCTGGGGGCCGTTTGACAGACAGAAATTGGTATCCAGCGCCGGCTCACCCGGCCAGATGCGGCGCCCCGCCCGAAAATCCAGATCGCCGCCCGCCACCGGCGTCAGCCGCCCTGTGGGCAGCAGCGCTGCGTCCGTCTCTGTCACGCGGTCGGCGACAATGCGCAGTTGATGGCCGGACCAGTCGGCACTGCCATCAAGGTTCCAGTAACTGTGATTGGTCAGCGCCGCAGGGGTATCGGCGTCCGTGGTCAGGGTCAGCCGCAGATGCAGCGTCGCGGGCGCACTGACCCGCCATTCGGCGCGCACCTGACGGTTGCCAGGAAAGCCGCCCTCCCCCGCAGCCAGATCGCAGACAAGCGTCAGATGATCCTCGCCCGAAGTCTCGATCCGCCAGACCTTGCGATGCAGCCCCGCGCCACCGGAATGCAGGCAGTTCGCGCCCTCATTCGCCTCAAACTGACAAGGCAGACCGCCGATATCGGCCCGCGCCCCGGCAATGCGGTTCGCCACAGGGCCGATCACCGCACCGTGGTAACCCAGCGCGCCTTCATATTCCGCCAGATCCTCAGAGCCGCGGGTCAGGCTGTAGCCCAGACCCGACAGCCGCAAATCCTGAAGGATGGCGCCGTAGGTGAGGATCGTGGCGCCCAGCTTGCCCGCGCGCAGCGTCACCGCCTGCACCGCCTCTCCCGCTGCCGTCTGCCCGAACTCGCGGATCATGCTTGCCTCCCCCGGCCAGAATTTCGCTAGAAATTCACGAGCCGGAGGGAAGGTCAAGGGCTGCTCACGGCGCGGTGAGGCAGTCGGCCAGCGTCGAGGCGAGCCCTTCCAGCACGGCGGTATAGCCATCCGCGCTTGCGGGCAGTGTCACACCGGCAGGGTCCAGCGCCCCGCCCTGCCGGGCGCCCGCCGCCTCGGCAATCTGTTCGATGGTCTTCGGGGCGTGTCCGGCCTCGGGGAACAGGCAGGCCACACCCGCGCCCACCCGCGCCCGCAACTCCGCCAGATGCGCCGCACCGGGGGCTGCGGCATCACCTGCCGAAACGCTGCCTGCGATGGTCAGCCCGTAATGGCCCGCGAAATATCCATAGGCATCGTGGAAAACCACGATGGGCTTGTCCTGAACCGGGGCAAGCTGCGCAGCGATCCGGGCGTCGGCAGCGGCAATCGCCTCTTTGCCCTTCGCGGCATTAGCGGCATAGGTCGCGGCATTTTCGGGGTCCAGTGCGGCGAGTTGCGCGGCGATCGCCTCCAGCCAGATCGCGCCATTCGCCGGATCAAGCCAGGCATGCGGATCGGTGCCGCTGTGGTCGTGACCATGCGCGTCGTGGTCGTCGTGGTCGTCGTGCCCGGCTTCCCCTGCATGATCGTGGTCAGCATCATCGTGCCCGGTTTCCGCCGCAGGATCATGGCTTTCGTGCCCTGCCCCGGCGCCGTGATCGTGGTCGTGGTCGTGGTCCTCGTGACCCTCCCCGAAGGGCTGAAGATGGGTGCCCGCGACTTCCAGCAGGCGCAGTTGCTGCCCGTTTGCCACGCCGTCCAGCGCCCGGTCGAGCCAGGGCGACATCTGCGGCCCCATCCAGACCACCAGGCCGGCATCCGACAGGGCCGCAGCCTGGCTCGGGCGCAACTGGAAGCCATGGGCATTCGCCCCCTGATCCAGCAGGCGCTCCGGCTGGCCCAGATCGCCCATCACGGTGGCAACAAGACCATAGGTCGGCGTCATGTCGGTTACCACACGCGGCACCTCGGCCAGGGCCGGGGCACACAGCGCGGTGCTGGCAAGGGCGGCGGATATGATATAACGCATCGGAAACCTCTTCGCTTTGGCGGACGGGCGATCTATGTATGTAATATCATAACACGTCAAGAGGCGCCGCATGGACCCGCAGCCCTTTCACGATCACGATCATCACCTGTGCAGCGATGCCGTAATGTCCCAGGCCGAGGCCATGCTGACCGCCAGCGGTGCCCGCCTCACCCCGGTGCGCCGCCGCGTGCTGGAGATCTTGCTGGAACAGCATCGGGCCATGGGGGCCTATGACGTGCTGCAACGGCTGGCCGCAGAAGGATTCGGCAACCAGCCGCCCGTTGCCTATCGGGCGCTGGATTTCCTTGTGGAACAAGGCCTTGCTCATCGCATCCAGCGGCTGAACGCCTTCACCGCCTGCATGCATCCGGGCGAGGCACATGCCCCGGCCTTTCTGATCTGCCGGGGCTGCAACACGGTGGCTGAAGCCCCTGCCGCCCCGGTGCGGGCGGCGCTGGAAAGCGCGGCGGCGGATCTGGGTTTCACCGTAGAACGCGCCAGTGTCGAGGCGCTTGGCCTCTGCCCTGCCTGCCGGGAGGCATCATGACCCAGCCGCTGATCGAGGCGCGCGGCCTCTGCGTCCGGCTGGGCGCGCAGGAGGTGCTGCACGATGTCTCGCTGAAAGTCGACCCGGGCGAGATCGTGACGATTCTCGGCCCGAACGGATCGGGCAAGTCCACGCTGTTGCGGGCGCTGCTGGGCATCCTGCGGCCCGAGCATGGCGGCATTACCCGCAAGCCGGGGCTGGCTGTCGGCTATGTGCCGCAGAAACTGCACATCGACCGGACACTGCCCCTGACCGCGCGACGGTTCCTGTCGCTGCCACAGCGCCATGGCAAGGCTGAGACCGAGGCGATGCTGACCCGTGTCGGCGTACCGGAGGTGGCAGACCGGCCGATGACGGGTCTGTCCGGCGGGCAGTTCCAGCGGGTGCTGCTGGCCCGCGCCCTGCTGACGCGGCCCGAACTTCTGATGCTGGACGAACCCACGCAGGGTCTGGACCAGCCCGGTGAAGCCGCCTTCTACCGGCTGATCGACGAGGTTCGGCGCGACACCGGCGCCGCCGTTCTGATGGTCAGCCATGACCTGCATGTGGTGATGAGCGCCTCGGACAGGGTGATCTGCCTGAACGGCCATGTCTGCTGCGAAGGCACGCCGCGCGTGGTGTCGAACGCCCCGGAATATCGCGCCCTGTTCGGACTGGGCACACAAGGCGCGCTGGCGCTTTACCAGCACGTCCATGACCACGACCACACGCATGGTCATGACCATGAGCACAGCCACGGACATGACCATGGGCACGGACCTTCCCATGCGGAGCACGATCATGCTTGACGATTTCCTGATCCGCGCCGCGCTGGCGGGCCTTGGTCTGGCGCTGGCGACCGGCCCGCTGGGATCTTTCGTGGTCTGGCGGCGGATGGCCTATTTCGGCGATGCCACCGCGCACGCCTCGATCCTTGGGGTGGCGCTGGCGCTGGCCAGTGACCTTCCGGTCGGTCTTGGCACACTGGCGGTTGCGCTGGCCATGGCGGTAACGGTGGCGGGACTGGCCGCGCGCGGCTGGGCGCTGGATACCACGCTGGGCGTGCTGGCGCATTCGGCGCTGGCCTTCGGCCTTGTCGCCGTCAGCTTCGTCCCCGAGGCGCGGACCGATCTGTCTGCTTATCTGTTCGGCGACATTCTGGCCGTGTCGCGTGCCGATCTGGGCTTCATCTGGGGCGGGGCCGCACTGGTGCTGGCGCTGCTTTACTGGCGCTGGAACGCGATGCTGACCGCGACACTGAGCGAGGATCTGGCCGCCGCCTCGGGCCTCAACCCCGACCGCGAGCGGCTGGTGCTGGTGCTGGCGCTGGCGGTCACTGTGGCCGTGGCGCTGAAGGTGGTGGGGGCGCTGCTGATCGCGGCAATGCTGGTCATTCCGGCGGCCGCCGCGCGCGGCCTCGTCCGCAGCCCCGAGGCCATGGCCGCACTGGCGGCTCTGATCGGGGCGGCGGCGGTCGTGGGCGGTCTGCGGCTGTCCCTGAGCCTCGACACCCCCGCAGGTCCGTCCATCGTCACGGTAGCGGCCTGCATCTTCGTTCTGGCAGCCTGTCTGGGGCAGATGCGCAAGCAATGATGCCCGGCCTTCCGGCCGGGCATCGGGGGAGCAGGCTGTGGGTATGGAGGGTTAGCCCGCAGCCTCGGGCATGGCTTTCAGTTGCTCTTCGGTGGCGCTGACGTGCAGCACAGTGCCATCCCCGTCGGCATCGGGCGCGATGCGCAGCATGTCGGCGGTCAGGCTCACCGATTTCTCACCGATGCCGAGGAAGCCGCCAACATCGACCACGACCGACTGGATCGCGCCATTGCCGTCGAGCGTCACGGCGCTGACCTCACCCACGTCTTCCTCACCCGGGCCGTAGACGCGCTTGCCGACCAGGTCAGCCTCCGTCACGCCGGTGAAATCGACGGGCTCGCCCATCACCGAACCATCAGCCGCGCCGGTGGCCGGGGCTTCCGCCATGGTTTCGGCAGGGGCCGCCGTGGTCGCAGCCGGATCATTGGCCGCCGGAGCCGTGGCGGTATCGGTCGCCATCGGAGCCACCGGGGTTGCCACCGGATCAGCCGTGACGTCCGCACGATCCCCGGCCGGGGCTTCGGTGCTGAAGATCATGGCGGTGTCAAAGGCGGGCGCCGCTTCCAGATCAGTTTTCGTGCCGTTGAACACGATGAAATAGTCCTGCGGGCTGTCAGCATCCGGCACCATGGTCAGACGTGCCATGTCGATGGCCACGGTCTTTTCGCCGATCCCGAGGAAGCCGCCGAAGTCAACCAGCACGGCCTCGGTATCGCCGCTGCGGCTGAGGATCACATCACTGATCTCGCCCGCATCCTGCCAGTCAGCCGACGCCTCGGCATAGCCATCGGGGTTTAGCGCGCTCGTATCGGCTTCGGTCAGCCAGACACGCTTGCCGATGAAATCGGAGGCCCGCACACCCTGGTCGATCGTGGTCAGATAGGGCGACGCCGTCGCGTCGGTCGCCATGGTATTGGCCGGAGCAGCGGTCTGCGGCGCAGCCGGATCGGGGGTCGTGGTGGCAGTGTCTGCAAGAACCCCGCCCGCCATACCGGCGGTCAGGCCAAGGGCGAGGATCGTCGAGTTGAGAAGGGTTTTCATGTCAGCCTCCGTTCAGGTTGAGCGGCGGGAAACCGGGCTTTCTGGATCGCCCTGCACCTTCCCGACGCGGTATGAACAGACAACCCGCCCCTTCCCCGTCCGTTCCGGGCGGGGCTGTCACGATAAGTTCAGCCGGGCCGCGGGAACCCGCAGCCCGGCTGCACGTTTGGGCGGCCGTGTCAGGACAGCGCGCGCCGCAGCGGCGGCAGGCCGGTCAGCACCAGCAGATCAAAGGCCAGCACCGCCAACAGGGTCAACCCCAGCATCGGGAAGGCCATCGACAGCAACAGCGCAATCAGCACCACGCCACGCGCCAGCGGCACGACCTCGGGCCGTGGCGGCGCGGCCAGACGCGGGGCGCCCGCCGGGCGGCGCTTCCACCACAGCACCAGACCAGAGACCGCAAGAAACACCACCGACAGGCAGAATGCGGTGTTCAGCACCAGATTCCACAGCCCCAGATCGCCCTCGTGGAAGGCAATGCCCCAGGCCATCGCCTTGGCATAGGCCGAGTAATCCGCATAGCGCACGTCGGCCAGCACATTGCCGGTGTAGCGGTCGATATGCAGCGTGCGATCCGCCGCCGGGTCCGGCCCGTCGTTCGACATGCTGTCATGGCTGATGGTCCAGACCCCGCTGTCGCTACCCGGCAGGTTGATCTGGAACCGGCGGTCAAAGCCCAGCCCCTGCGCGAAGGCCGCCACACTGTCCAGCGTCACCGGCCCGGCAATCGCCGCCTGCCCGGCCAGCGAACCAGAGGCGGGCATCGGTGTCTGCTCCAGCCCCCAGGGCACTTCTTTCGCGGCGCCGTGGTTCATGCTGGCATGGGTCGCGTCCGACAACGGAACATTGTCCCATTTCTCGGCCGGGAACGTGCTCCAGGCCTGAACGAATTTCTCGCCCCAGATCCCGGCCCAGCTCAGGCCGGAAATCAGGAACAGCACCAGCAGGACCGACACCCAGATCCCGACCACGCCATGCAGCGATTTCCACAACGCCCGCCCCGTGCGATTGACCGAGGGCACCAGCGCCGCCCGCCAGCCCGTGCCACCACGCGGCCAGTGCAGATAAAGCCCCGATGCCACCAGCAGCAGACCCAGCGAGGCTGCGGCCTCGATCAGCCGGTCGCCCAGCGTGCCCAGGAGAAGCGAGCCGTGGATGTCATTGGCAAAGTCATACCAGCCAGCCCGCCACGGGAAGCTGTGAACCGCCGCGCCGGTGTAGGGGTCCAGCGCAACGCCGGTCTTGCCCGACCCGGTCGCTACGGCAAAAACCGCGACCTTGTCGGCGGCCAGCGGCGCCACATACTGCACGGCCTTGCCGCCGGGCACCGCCGCCTCGGCCGCCTCTTGCAGCACCGAAGGCGCCAGCGGCACCGTGCCGACCGGAACCGTCATCCGTTCGGCGCCGATGCCTGCGCCATGGCTGATCCACAGCATGACAAGGCCGGTCACCGCCAGCATGCACAGGAAAGGAATGACATACAGCCCGGCATAGAAATGCCAGCGCCATACGGCAAAATACAGGGGATTGATGCGGCCATTGCCGCTTCCGGCCTGAGGGCCGGGCGTTTGGGTCGACATGGAATACTCCGTCCGATTGCGTTTGAGGAATGCAGATCAGACGGTGCGGGGTGGTCCCCTTGCCCAGATGCCCAGCGGATCGAAAGCGGGGCGCCACAGATCATCCGGCGCGACCGGATGGAAGGCCGCGGCAAGCCGAAGCGGCAACCGCACCACCGGCGCCTCCGGCACCGGCACCGCGACGGCGGCCTGCGCCCAGGAACAACGGCCATCAACGACTTCGGGCGCGGGTTTCAGTTCGCCCGTTTCGGGGTCAAACAGCATCGACACCGGCCCCTGCCCGGAACAGATGACAATGCGCAGCACGCCATCATCCCCCCGTGCGGGCATATAGCCCTGCGCCACCAGCGACAGCAGCAGGAAGGGCATCGCCAGCACGAGACCGGCGAGTCGCATCCAGACTGATCGGGGCGCGGGGGCGAATGTCATGCCCTCTCCTGCCCCGGCGGCACGATTCCGTCAAGCAGGGCTTTGGATGTCGTTTTTCGCCGCAACAGGTCGGGCCGACTTGTCCGTTTCCCCCGCGCTCTGGCATTCATGGGAAAATTCTTCAGCGCGCACGGAGTCGCCCATGAAAACCCATGTCAAAGCCTTGGTCGTCGGCGGCGGCGCCGTCGGTAACGGGATCGCCTATCATCTGGCCAAAGCGGGCTGGGATACCATGCTGGTGGAACGGGACGAGCTGACCTCGGGCTCCACCTGGCACGCGGCGGGCCTGCTGCCCCTGTTCAACATGAGCTTCGCCACTACCCACATCCACAAATATTCGGTGGATTTCTACAAGTCGCTGGAGGCTGAAACCGGCCTGAATGCCGGCTTTGCGGTCGTCGGCAACCTGCGCATGGCGCAACGCCAGGAGCGCATGGATGAATACATGCTCTATTCCTCGGTGGCCGAAACCGCCGGGGTCTACCATGAATTCCTGTCGCCCAAGGAAATGAAAGACCGCTGGCCGCTGCTGAACACCGAAGACCTGATCGGCGCGCTCTATCACCCGCAGGACGGCTATATCAACCCGGCCGATGTGACGCAGGCCATGGCCAAGGGTGCGCGCCAGCATGGCGCCACCATCGAGCGCAAGGTGCAGGTGGATGGCTACCGCTGGACCGGCTCGGAATGGGTCGTCTCCTGCACCCGCATGATCGAAAAAGGCGGCATGCTGATCCCGGGCGAAGAAAAGTTCGAGATCGTGGCCGAACATGTGGTCACCGCCACCGGCAACCACGCACAGCGCACCGCGCGCCTGCTGGGCGTGAAGATCCCGGCCATCCCGGTGGAACACCAGTTCATCGTGACCGAGCCCGATCCGATGCTGCAGGAATACCGCAAGAACAACCCGGAACACCCGGTGCTGCGCGACGCCGACGCCAAATGGTATGTCCGCGAAGAGCGCGGCGGCTGGATTCTCGGCCCCTATGAGGCCGGTGCGCCCGCCCGCTTCCTCTATGACGTGCCGGAATCCTTCCGCGCCGACCTGTTCCCGCTCGATCTGGAACGGATCGAGACGGAATACATGTCGATGATCCACCGCCTGCCCTCGTCGGAGACCGTCGGCCTGAAAGACGATTTCAACGGCCCGATCTGCTACACCCCCGATGGCAACCCGCTGGTCGGCCCGGTTCCCGGCCTGCGCAATATGTGGATCGCGGAAGGCTTCAGCTTCGGCATCACCGCCGCAGGCGGCACCGGCTATTACCTCGCGCAGATGATGACCCAGGGTGAAGCAGAGATCGACATGGCCTCGCTCGATCCGCGCCGCTATGGCCAGTGGATGACCACCGAATACGCCGCACGCAAGAATGAGGAATGCTATGAGCACGTCTTCATCCTGCACCACCCGGATGAAGAGCGCGAGGCCTGCCGCCCGCTGCGCACCGCCCCGGCTTATGACCGTCAGAAAGAGATGGGCGCGCAATTCGGTCAGGTGAACGGCTGGGATCGTCCGAACTACTATGGCCCGAAAGATGCACCCGCCTCTTTCGACCATGACAGCCGCTCGTTCCGCCGCGGCGCCTGGTGGCCCTATGCCAAGGCCGAGGCCGAGGCCGTGCGCAATACCGTCGGCATCATCGACGCCACCGCCTTCACCAAACATCTGGTGCGTGGACCCGGCGCAACGGCCTTCCTCGACCACTTCACCTGCAACAAGTTGCCCGCCGTGGGCCGTATCAACCTGACCTATGCGCTGACCGATGCGGGCACTACCCGCACCGAATACACCATCGTCCGGCTGAAGGAGAATGAATACTACATCATCTCCGCCGGGGCATGGACTTCGTATGACAGCGACTTCCTGCTGAAATCTGCCGAAGATTTCATGGGGAATGGCGGCGGCTATATCGACATCCACGACGTGACGACCCAATGGGGTGTCTATGCGCTGGCCGGTCCGAATGCCCGCGCCCTCATGAAAGACCTCATCAAGGATGCCGACCCGGAAACCGCGCTGTCGAACAAGCGCTTCCCCTGGCTGTCCTATCGCGACATCGAGCTGGGTATGTGCCCGATCCGCGCGATCCGCGTGGCCTATACCGGCGAACTGGGTTGGGAACTGCACTACCCGATCGAGTTCGGCCGCTACCTCTGGGATCTGCTGTGGTCGGTGGGTGAAAAGCACGGCCTGAAAGGTGTCGGGGCCCGCGCGCAGAACTGGCTGCGTCAGGAGAAATCCTATCGCGCCTTCGGCAACGAACTGGGCCGCGACGCAACCCCGCTGGAAGCCGCACTGGACCGCTTTGTCGATCTGTCGAAAGACTTCCGTGGCAAGCAGGCGATGCTCGACACCGGCATCCGTTCGAAATGCGTCACCCTGCTGATCGACGGGCCGGATGATACCGACCCGTGGGGTAAGGAAGCGATCCTGAAAGACGGCGTGAAAGTGGGCCGTCTGACCTCGGGCGGCTATTCGGTGGCCTTCGGCAAGCAGATCGGCATGGGCTATGTCAGCCCCGAACTGGCCGAAGTCGGCACGAAGCTGAAGGTGAAGATGCTGCTGAAGGAATGGGACGCGGTGGTCGTCGAAGACAGCCCCTTCGACCCGAAGAACGAGCGCATCCGCGTCAACGGCTGATCCGCCCTCCCCCAGACCAGAAGGCCGCCCGCAACACGGGCGGCCTTTTTCATCGTGCCCCTGCCCGGCGGCGGGTGAGATCCCCGGCCGCGCATGAGTATTTTTGCAAGGAGCAAGATGGCTTTGCTTCTTGCCCAAATACTCACGGCACGACAGTCAGACCGGGCGCCTCGTCAGGGTTGCGCGCGTTTGGCGAGCCAGTCGGCCCAGGCGGCCTCGCCCCCGGCAAAGACGTTGATATCCACAGCACCGGCGATGCCTGGCACCTGACCCGTCGAGGTATATTGCCAGAAGGCCCAGTGCTGCCCCGGATAGCGGTCGGAAGGATGGGCCGCGACCGAACGCAGCCAGAAATCCACGCCCCTGAGCTTCCAAAGCTGGTTGTCCTCGTAGAAATCGACGGTGGTGTAGAGGATCGGTGCCGTGCCGTAATGCTGCGTGAACATGCGGATCAGCACATCTGCATCGGCGCGGATTTCGATGGCCGGACGGCGGATCGTGCAGGTCGGACTTGTCGGCGTCCATTCCATGTCGATCACCGGCGGCAAATCGCCCGAGCGGCGCGGCACATGGCGGAAGAACCAGCGTGCCTGCTCTTCCGGGACGCGGCAATGATAGAAGAAGTGATAGGCACCGCGCCGCACCCCTGCGCGGGCCGCCCCGCGCCAGTGACTGTCGAACATCTCGTCCACCCGATCGCCGCCTTCGGTGGCCTTGATGAAGGCAAAGTTCACCCCGTTGGCGCGCGCCGTCTGCCAGTCGATGCTGGTCTGAAAGCGCGCGGCGTCGATTCCATGAACGCTATGGCGACGGATGGCCGAGGCCAGTTCGGGGTGGGGCTGCGAATCGCCAAAATTCGGCGCGGTCACCGCACCGGCAGGGACCGGGGCCACGGTCCGGCCCTGGGGTGAAGGGGCGCCACCGCAGGCGGCAAGCAGGGAAAGGCAGGCAAACAGGACAAGCGGGCGCCGCAGCATTATAACCTCTGTGGAAACGACTGGCCTGCATCGTTGCCGATGAGGGCCGTATTGTCCACGCGGCTTTTCTGCGGCGCCGGAGGGTCAGCCGAGGTTCGCCAACTCGTCCCAGCAGGCCAGCGCATGTGCGGCATACATCACCGCAGGGCCGCCGCCCATCTGGATCGACATGGCCATTACATCGCTCAGTTCTTCGCGCGTGCCACCCGCCTTCATCAGCGCCTCGACATGGAAACTGATGCAGGGCTCACAGCGCTGCGAGATGGCGATGCCGATGGCGACATATTCCTTTTCCTTCACCCCCAGCGGGCCGTTTTCTTTGGCCGCCCTGGAAAGTTGAGCGAAGCCCTGCATGGTTTCGGGGATGGCCTTGTTCATCACGCGCAATTCGCCGCGCATGCTGTCGATCTTTGCCTTGTAACTCATGTCGTGCTCCTGACTTGCTGTCAGGGCCATGCCATGCGGGCCGGGGTCGCGCCTTGACACATATCAAACCGTGAATGTGACAAGTGCCAGATTGTTCGCGGGCATTTCATGCCATTGCAGATCATGGCCGTGGCTGCGCAACTGATCTGCCACCCAGCCGAGATCCTTGTATCCGATGGCCGGATCCTGCGCGCGCAGCGAAGCATGGAAGGCCGCGTCGCCGGGGCTGGTGGTCTGGGCTTCGCGCAGGAAGGGGCCGTAGATCACCAGACGCGGCGCCACCGCAGCAAGGCCCGCCAGCACCGCTGCGGCCTGTCTATCGGAGATCAGGTGCAACAGGTTCACAACCAGCGCCGCATCGAAGCGGCCCATGTCCAGGTGCCAGCCGGGCCGTCCGGCATCCAACACAAGGGGCGGCGCGATGCGGTCCTGCCCGGCCGACCAGGCGCAGATCGAGGTCAGGTTCTCCGGGTTCAGATCGCTGGGCTGCCAGTGCCAGCCGGGAAGGCCGTCGCTGAAGGCACGGGCGTGCTGGCCGGTGCCGGAGGCAAGCTCCAGCATCTGCCCCTCGGGCGGCAGCACCTGTTGCAGCAGCGCAAGGATCGGCCCCGCGTTGCGCACGGCGGAAGGCGCGTGGCGGCGCCCCTCGGCATCGGTATCCGCGCCGCTGTCGGGCAGGTGCAGGCTCATGCGAAGCGTGTGGGCGAAAGGCGCGCAGCCAGATCGGCCCCGACATCCGGCGCGGTGCCCCCCAGCAGCGCCGCCACCAGCCGCGCGGCGGCGGGCGAGGTCTGGAAACCGTATCCACCCTGCCCCGCCAGCCAGAAAAAGGCGGGCTCCACCGGGTCCGGCCCGATGACCGGCACCCGGTCGGGCGAGAAGGTGCGCAGGCCCGCCCAGTTGGCCAGCGGCCGGGTCACGGGTTCGGTGACCATCTCCTCATACCGGGCCAGTCCTTCGGCCAGCACCATGTCATCGGCCCAGGCATCCTGCGGTGCCAGCGGGTCTTCCTCGGCCGGTGAGACGATCAGCGCCCCGGCATCAGGCTTGGCATACCAGCTTTCACCGCAGCCAAACAGCATCGGCCAGCGCGAGATGTCGCGCGCGCCGGGTGCCGCGATCCGCGCCATCGACCGGCGCAGAGGCGTGAAGCCCGGATCACGCAGACCCGCCATTCCCGCCACCTGCCCGACCCAGGCGCCTGCGGCATTGATCAAGACGCGCGCGGCAATCTCGCCCATCGCGGTGGTCACATGCCACAACCCGCCCGCGCGACGGAGGGCGCTGACCGGGCTGGAGGTGCGCAACTCGCCGCCCCCCGCCTTCAGGCGGCGGATATGGCCCTGGATCAGCAGATCGGTGTCGATGTCCCAGGCATGGCTCGCGGTGGCCGCGAAGGCCACAGTCGCGGGGTTGAGGATCGGCACGATACCGCACGCCGCCTCGACCCCGATTTCCTCAAGCTGGAAGCCCGCCAGATCACGGTCGAAAGTGAAGCGCTGATCCGCCTTTGCCAGAATCATCAGGCCGCGTTCCGACAGGATGCCCGGCAGCACGCGGAACGCCGCTTCCGAGGCCAGCGACAGTTCCACCACCGGCGGCAGGCCATAGCGCGGTTCATAAAGTGCTGCGGAGCGGCCAGAGGCGTGATGCGCAGGATGCGCCTCGCGTTCCAGCACCAGAACCGAGCCAAGCGCCGCCAGCTCGGCGGCGGCGGAAAGACCGGCGATGCCGGCCCCGATGATCAGGAAATCATATGTCATGGGGGCGCAGAGTAACCGCCCGACCGGCAAAGAAAAGGGGGCTTGAAGCCCCCCTTTCGGTCAGCCTTTCTGTGGCGCCTTCAGCTTGTCGATACCCAACATCTTCATCGCGGCTTTTTCGTAATAGGGCTCTGACGTGCCCTTGCGCAGCTTGCGGATGAAGTATTTCTCGAAGCCGATCTTGGCCAGATGCACCCATTTGCCACTGGAGGACCAGTTGACGTTGCGCGGAGGGATCTGCGGCTGCGCAACAAAGGCAATGCCACTGTCACCGAAATCGGCCAGACATACGGCATTCCAGGTGCCAACCTGATCCGGCCCTTTCCCGCGCACCAGATTGCCGATGTTATGCGCCGTCGCGGTCACCATACTCTCGATCATGAATCCGGTCTTGGGCACGCCACAGGGCACCGGCGTCGGCCCCATCGGCGGGATGGCGACGCAAACACCCACGGCAAAGACATTGGGGAATTTCGGGTTGCGCTGATACTTGTCGACGATGGTGAAGCCACGCGGGTTGCTCAGCCCCTCGATCCCCGAAACCGCCGGGATGCCGCGGAAGGCGGGCAGCATCATGGCAAAGCCGAAGGGCATGTCCTTCTCGGCCTTCACGCTGCCATCGTCGGCGATTTCCTCGACGATCATCTTGCCGTCCTCGACCTTCTTCACCCGCGAGGAGGTCATCCATTTGACGTGCTTGCCGCGCATCTCGGATTCCAGAAGACCCTTGGTGTCGCCCACCCCGTCCAGCCCCAGATGCCCGACATAGGGTTCCGGGGTGATGAAGGTCATCGGCACCTGATCGCGGATCTTGCGGCGGCGTAGTTCGGTTTCAAGGATGAACAGAAACTCATAGGCCGGACCGAAGCAACTTGCCCCCTGCGCGGCGCCGACGATGATCGGGGCGGGGTTCTTGCAGAATTCCTCGAACCGTTCGCGCGCCTTCAGCGCGTGATCGACGTGGCAGACCGACTGCGTATGCCCCTCGGGGCCAAATCCCTCGATCTCGTCAAAGGCAAGCTCGGGGCCGGTGGCGATGACCAGATAGTCATAGCTGACCGAGGTGCCGTCGATCAGGTCGACGCGGTTTTCCTGCGGATGCACCTTCTCGGCGGCGACGGGTTTGAAGGCAATCCCCTTCTTCGCCATGGTCGGGGCGAGATCGACCGTGATGTCATCCCGTTCGCGCCAGCCCACCGCGATCCAGGGGTTCGAGGGCACGAAGTGATAGGTCGGCTCTTTGGTGATCACGGTCACGGTATCTTCCGGCCGGATCTGATCTTTCAATTCGTAAGCCATGATGGCGCCGCCAAGTCCCGCGCCCAGAACGACGATATGAGCCATGCCTGACTTCCTCCCGATTTGCATGCTGGCGCGCACAACATATAATCATATATGAATTTGACAAATGAAAACTTCGGCGCGCCAGACAAAAGGCCCGCCAGAACGGCGGGCCTTTCCGGGTCTTTTCGTCGCAGGGGCGCGATTACTTCGGAATATCGCCCTTGATGCCCTCGACATAGAAGCCCATGCCCAGCAAGTCGCCATCCGGCGCGGTCTGCCCTTCGGCCAGCCAGGCAGAGCCGTCCTGCTTGTTGATCGGGCCGGTGAACGGATGGTAGGTGCCCGCCGCGATATCGTCGCGCAGCTTTTCGGCCTCGGCCTTCACATCAGCCGGAATCGCATCGGTGATCTCGCCAATCTGCACCTCGCCTCCGGCGATACCTTCCCAGGCATCCTGCTGTTCATAGGTGCCATCCATCAGCGCGCCAACGCGCTTGACGTAATAGGGCGCCCAGTTGTCGATAATCGACGACACGCGCGGGCTGGGCTTGTATTCGGTCATGTCCGAAGCCTGACCGAAGCCGATGACCTTGCCGCCTGCCTTGGCAGCTTCGGCCAGCGGCGCGGTGGAATCGGTGTGGCTGGCAATGACATCCACGCCCTGCTCGATCATCGCCTTGGCGGCATCGGCCTCTTTCGCCGGGTCGAACCAGGTGAAGGCCCAGACAACGGTCAGTTCGACATCCGGATTCACCTTCTTGGCATGCAGGTAATAGCTGTTGATGCCCATGATCACTTCGGGGATCGGGAACGAGCCGATATAGCCGATCTTGTTGGTTTTGGTCATCCGGCCCGCGATGACGCCCTGCACCGCGCGGCCTTCATAGAAACGCGCGTTGTAGGTCGAGACATTGGGCGATTCCCGCTTGAAGCCGGTGGCATGTTCGAACTTCACGTTCGGGAATTTCTTCGCCACCGCATTGGTCGGGTCCATATAGCCGAACGAGGTGGTGAAGATGATGTCGCAGCCACCCAGCGCCATCTGGGTCAGCACACGCTCGGCATCCGCGCCTTCGGGCACGTTTTCCTGCCAGGCGATTTCCACCTTGTCACCATAGGCTTCCTGCACGGCAAGCGCACCCTGATGGTGCTGATAGGTCCAGCCGCCGTCGCCGATCGGGCCGACATAGACGAAGCAGGCCTTGGTCTTGTCCTGAGCGGAGGCCGCGCCGCCGAAGGCCAGCGAAAGGCCCAGCGCCGCCGTGGCAAGAAGATGTCTGCGGTTCATTCGGTTGCTCCCTGTAGCATCGGGCATTGCGCCCGGGTTGATCGTGGCCGGCTCAACGCGCGGCGTGAAAATTCTGACCAAGGCTCGCCGGCGCGTTCAGCGCCGCCCGGCCCCGGCCCGAGGACATGATGACCAGCACGAGAATGGTTATCAGATAAGGCGACATCGACAAGTATTCGACCGGAATGCCTGAACCCGCCGCCTGAAGATTGAGCTGGAGCACCGTGATACCGCCGAAAAGCCAGGCCCCCAGCAGCACGCGCCACGGACGCCAGCTCGCGAAGACCACGATGGCCAGGGCGATCCAGCCCGCGCCCGCGGTGATACCGTCGGTCCACTGCGGCACGCGCACGAGGCTGATATAAGCGCCGCCCAGACCCGCCATGGCACCGCCGAACAGGATGGCCAGCACCCGGATGCGCCGCACCTTGTAGCCCAGCGCATGTGCCGCTTCGTGGCTTTCGCCCACGGCGCGCAGAATCAGCCCGCCCCGCGCATTGCGCAGGAATATCCAGACCGCCGCCACCGCCAGAACCGACAGATAGACCAGCGGGTCATGGCCAAAGATCACCCGGCCGAAGAACGGTATGTCGGCCAGCGGCCCGAAGGGCACGGCGCCGGTATGCGGCGGTTTGATCCCCACATAGCCCTGCCCCAGCAGCGACGACAGCCCCAGCCCGAACAGCGTCAGCGCCAGACCCGAGGCCACCTGATTGGCCTGCATGACCTGCGTCAGCAGCGCGAAGAGCAGGCTCAGCCCGGCCCCCCCCGCCGCCCCGCCCAGAAAGCCCAGCGCCGGGCTGCCGGTGACGACGGCGGTGATGAAGCCGCAGACCGCGCCCATGATCATCATCCCCTCGACCCCGAGGTTCAGAACACCCGCCTTCTCCACCACCAGCTCGCCGGTAGCCGCCAGAAGGATCGGCACCGAAGCCACCATCAGCGAGGCGATCAGCAGGGCAGGATCAATACCTCCGAACATCAGCGCACCTCCTTGCGGGCGGGAACGACACGGAAATTGGTCAAGAGGTCACAGGCCAGCAGGAAGAACAGAAGCATTCCCTGAAACGCCTGAATGGCTGCCGACGGCAGGCCAAGGTTGGTCGAGGCCATCTCGCCGCCGATATAGGTCAGCGCCATCAACAGCCCCGCGAACAGGATACCCACGGGGTTCAGCCGCCCGAGGAAGGCCACGATGATCGCGGTGAAGCCGTAGTTCGAATTGAAGTCGATGCTGATCTGCCCGGCCGGTCCGGTGACCTCGAACATCCCCGCCAGACCGGCCAGCGCCCCGGCTATGCCCAGACACATGACAACCAGACGGTTCGGGCTGACACCCGCAAAGCGCGCGGCACGCGGGGCCTGCCCCGCCAGCTTGATCTGGAAGCCAAGGATATGGCGCTGCAACAGCACATAGGCCGCAACCACAGCTCCCAGTGCCGCGACCCCGCCCCAATGCAGGCCGGTGCCCGCGATCAGTTCAGGGTTGGCCGCCGCCGGATAGCTGCTGAAATTGCGGCTGCCGGGGAAGCCCGCGCCGTCGGGGTTGCGCAGAAAGCCGGTGGAAGCCATGGCCAGGACGGTTTCCGCCACATAGACCAGCATCAGCGAGACAAGGATCTCGTTGGTATTGAACCTTGTCTTCAGGATGGCCGGGATCATCGCCCAGACCCAGCCTCCAAAGGCCCCCGCCAGCACCATCACCGGGAAAATCAGCCGGCTTTCGGTCGGATAGGCCGCAAGGCCCACGGCCGCGCCGCAGATCGCGCCCATGATATACTGGCCCTCGGCGCCAATGTTCCAGATCCCGGCGCGGAAGCCAAGGCTCAGCCCCACCGCAATCAGGATCAGCGGCCCAGCCTTCACCAGAAGCTGCCCGCGCAGATACCAGGCGAATTCGCCGAACAGCGGGTCCCAGAAGATCGTGCGGATCGCCTCGAACGGGTTCTTGCCCAAAGCCGCGAACATCAGGCTGCCCGCCATCATGGTCAGCGCTACCGCCAGAACAGGCGTGGCCCGGCCCCAGAAGACCGAAGGCGAAGGCCGCTTTTCCAGCTTCAGCATGCGCTGCCCTCCGTCGCCGCGCAAATTCCTTCAAAGGAATTTGCAATTTTCTTGCAAGAAAATTGCCCGCTCTCAGCCCGCATGATGCGCCACCTCCATCCCGTGCGCGCCGCCCATCATCAGGCCAATCTCGTCGATGGTCAGGCCCTGCACCGGGCGCGGCTTCGTCAGCCGCCCCTCGTTCAGAGCCGCGAAACTGTCTGCGATTTCCAGCAGTTCATCCAGATCCTGACTGATCACCACCACCGCCGCGCCGCCTGCGGCACAATCAAGGATCGCCTGCCGGATCGCCGCCGCTGCCGCTGCATCCACCCCCCAGGTGGGCTGGTTGATCACGATGACCTCGGGGCTTTGCAGAAGCTCCCGCCCGACGACGAACTTTTGCAGGTTGCCCCCCGACAGCGCCCGCGCCGCAACATGGGTGCCGGGGGTGCGCACATCGAAACTTTCGATGATCTTCTCGGCAAAAGCCTCGGTGCCGCGCCAGTCGATGAAACCGCGCGCTGTCAGCCCCTGCCGCACCGCGCCCGACAACAGCGCGTTTTCCGTCAGCGTCATATTGGGCGCCGCCGCATGGCCCAGCCGTTCCTCGGGGGCGGAAACCAGCCCCGCCCGACGCCGGTCCGTGGGTCCAAGATCCCCGACGGGCTTGCCATGAATGCGCACCCGGTCCGGTGCCACCCGCAATTCGCCATTCAGTGCCAGCAGCAATTCGTCCTGCCCGTTGCCCGCAACCCCGGCGATGCCCAGCACCTCGCCCCGCGCCACGGTGAAGCTGATCGCCTTCAGGCTGGTGCCGAAGGGGATGGGCGAGGCGACCGACAGGTCGCTGACACCCAGCGCCACTTCGCCCTTTTCCGTCGCGCGCCGCTCCGGCGGAGTCAGCGTTGCACCTACCATCATCTCTGCCATTTCGCGCGCCGTGCTGTCGCGCGGAATGCAGGCACCGACCACCTTACCCCGCCGCAGTACCGTCGCCCGGTCGCAAAGCGTGCGGATTTCCTCAAGCTTGTGCGAGATATAAAGGATCGAGGTGCCCTCGGACCGCAATTGCCGGAGCGTCTGGAACAGGATCTCAACCTCCTGCGGCGTCAGCACGCTGGTCGGCTCATCCATGATCAGCAGCTTCGGCGATTGCAGCAGGCAGCGGATGATCTCGACGCGCTGCCGCTCACCCGCCGAAAGGTCGCCCACCATGCGCGACGGGTCGAGCGGCAGGCCATATTCCTCGCTGACCGCGCGGATGCGCGCGGCAAGTTCACGCATCGGCGGCGGAGTTTCCATGCCCAGCGCCACGTTTTCCGCCACGTTCAGCGCCTCGAACAGCGAAAAATGCTGGAATACCATGGCAATGCCCGAGGATCGTGCCGCACTGGGCTGCGAGGGCGCAAACGGCGCCCCGCGCCAGATCATCCGCCCCGCATCCGGCTTCACCAGCCCGTAGATCATCTTGACCAGCGTGGATTTCCCCGCGCCATTCTCTCCCAGAAGCGCATGGACCTCGCCTTCGGCAATGGCCAAGCTCACGTCGCTGTTCGCCACCACCCCAGGATAGGCCTTGGTCACACCCTCGATGCGCAGCAGATCGCCCGCGCCGGTTTCAGCTGCCGTCATCCCGCCATCCCCCTGCGCTTCCCCTGTTCGCCGGCGCCTTTCAGCAGCGCGCTTGCCATGCCTATTGCTATGGCTTGCGGATGCTTGCCAAGGCTCTTGTCGCCTATCGGACAGGCAATCCGTTGAATTTCCGTATGCAAATGCCCCAGATCGTGCAGTCGTGCCCGGAATCGCGCCGCTTTCGTCGCTGATCCGATCACCCCCAACGAGGCGAAACCATGCGCCAGAATGCGGTGACACAGTTCCAGATCCAGCGCATGCGAATAGGTCAGCACCAGATGCGCCGCGTCGCGCGGGGCATGGGCGACCAGCAGCGCCGGATCTGCCACCGGCACCGCCGTCACCCCTTCGGGAATCGTGGCCGGAAAACGTTCGGGCGCGGTATCGACCCAGGTGATCGCCAGATCGGGCAGCGGCGCCAGAACCGACACCAGCGCCCGCCCGACATGCCCGGCGCCCCAGACCCACAAGGGCCGCGCCGGAACCGCCACCGGCTCGACAAACCAGCCCTGCACCAGTTGCGGCGCCGGGGTCACGCCGCTGCCGCGCTGCGCCGCCAGCAGCCGCTTCACTGCCAGAGGCATCGCGCTATCGGTGGCAGCGGGGCGGGCAAAAATCCCTTCCGGCAAGGCATCACCCGGCGTGAACCGCTCAAACAGCAGCGCCACGGCGCCGCCGCAGCACTGCCCGATTGCAGGCCCCAGCGGCCAGCGACCAAAGCGCCGCGCCCCGGCGCCCGCCAGCATCTCCCCTGCGATGCCGGTCGCCAGATGTTCCAACGCGCCACCGCCGATGGTGCCCGCCTGCCCGCCGCGCCAGACCAGCATCGCAGCCCCAACCTCGCGCGGGCTGGAGCCCTTCACCTCGGCGATGACCACCCGCACCACGGTTCCCTGTGCGGCCAGCGCCGCCTGAAGCTCCGCGCGGTCAAACATCGCCCACCTGCCGCCGCACCGCCGCCAGCACCCGCTCTGCCGTGGCGGGCGCATCAAGCGCCGGATAGGCGGACCCGTCGCCACAGGCTGCTACCGCATCCGACAGCGCCATCAAGGCCGAAATCCCCAGCATGAAGGGCGGCTCGCCCACAGCCTTGGACCGGCCCACCGTCTCCTCCCGGTTGGGGCGGTTCCACAGCGCGACATTGAAGACCGGCGGGCGATCCGAACAGGCCGGGATCTTGTAGGTGGAGGGCGCATGCGTCATCAGCCGCCCCTTGCCATCCCAGACCAGTTCCTCGGTCGTCAGCCAGCCCGCGCCCTGCACATAGGCGCCTTCCACCTGGCCGATATCAATCGCCGGGTTCAGGCTGGCCCCGGTGTCATGCAGGATATCGGTGCGCAGAATGCGGTTCTCGCCGGTCAGCGTGTCGATCACCACCTCGGTCACCGCCGCGCCATAGGCGAAATAGAGGAACGGCCTCCCCTGCCCCTTCACCCGGTCCCATTGCAGTTTGGGTGTGGCATAGAAACCGGTCGCCGATAGCGAGACGCGCGCCTGATAGGCCCATGCCGCCACCTGCGCTAAGGGGAAAGCCTCCCCCGCCACCCGCACCATGCCGCCCTCGAACCGCACCTGCGCAGGCTCCACCCCGAACTTGCCGGCCATGAACGCCGCCATCCGGTCACGGATCGTCAGGCAGGCGGCCTGCGCCGCCATCCCGTTCATGTCGCTGCCGGAAGAGGCCGCCGTCGCCGAGGTATTGGGCACCTTCGCCGTATCCGTCGCGGTGATCTTCACTGCCGCCACATCCACGCCGAATACGCTCGCCGCCACCTGCGCAACCTTCAGGAACAGCCCCTGCCCCATCTCGGTGCCACCATGGTTCAACCGGATCGAACCATCCTGATAGACATGCACCAAAGCCCCGGCCTGATTGAGCCAGGTGAGCGTGAAGGAAATCCCGAACTTCACCGGCGTCAGCGCGATGCCGCGTTTCAACACCGGCGATCCCGCGTTCCACCGCGCGATCTCGGCCCGCCGCGCGGCGTAATCCGATGTCCGCCCCAGCTCGTCCAACATGGCCCGCAGACAGAAATCCTCGACCGGCATGCCGTAAGGTGTGGCCTGCACCACCGCTTTCGGAGAATGGGTCCCGCCATAGCGATGCCCCGTCCCCGGATTTTCGGCCCTGAACACCCCCACCGTCATTTTCTGTCGGGAAATATCCTCGGGGGGGCCGGGGGGGGCAGACAGCCCCCCCTCCGCAGCCTCCGCATAGAAATTCCGCCGCCGCACCGCGACCGGGTCCAGCTTCAGCGCATGGGCGACGTGATCCACCACCCGCTCGATCCCCACCACGCCCTGCGGCCCGCCAAAACCACGATATGCGGTGTTCGACTGGGTATTGGTGCGCAGCCGGTGGCTTTCGATACGGATATTTTCAAGGAAATAGGCGTTATCCGCATGCAGCATCGCCCGATCAGCGACCGGCAGGCTCAGATCCTGGCTCCAGCCGCAGCGGAACAGATGGGTGAACTCCACCCCCAGGATCCGCCCCGTCGCGTCGAACCCGGCGCGATAGCCGATCTTCAGGTCATGCCGCTTGCCGGTGATGACCATGTCGTCATCGCGGTCATAGCGCATCTTGCAAGGGCGCCCCGTCGCATGCGCCGCCATGGCGCAGGCGATGGCGAGGTGATTGCCCTGGCTTTCCTTGCCGCCAAAGCCGCCGCCCATGCGGCGCACTTCGACCCGCACCGCGCTCATCGGCAGATGCAGGGCATGCGCGACCTTGTGCTGGATCTCGGTCGGGTGCTGGGTGGAACTGTGGACCACCATATCTCCGCCCTCTTGCGGCAGGGCCGCCGCGACCTGGCCTTCCAGATAGAAATGCTCCTGCCCGCCGACCTCGAACTGCCCTTCGACCACCTGCGGCGCCTTGCCGATCGCCGCAGCCGCATCGCCCCGCGCCCAGATGACCGGGCCCTGTTCAAACCGGCTGTTCGCCGCCAGCGCATCCTCGACCGTCAGCAGCGCCGGGCGTTCGTCATAGCTGATCCTGCCCAGGCGTGCAGCCTTGCGCGCCGCCAGATGGCTTTCGGCCACCACCAGAAACACCGGCTGGCCGACATAATGCACCTCACCCGTGGCCAGAAGCGGCTCGTCGCCCAGCGAGGGCGAGCAATCCGGCATCTCTGGCCAGTCTTCGGCGGAAAACACCGCGATCACGCCGGGGGCGGCCCGGACCGCCGACAGGTCCATCGCGGTGATCGCACCATGGGCGCAGGTCGAAAGGCCGAAGGCCAGATGCAGCGCATCCGCAGGCAGCGGGATGTCATCGGTGTAGCGCGCGGCCCCGGTCACATGCAGGGCGGCGGCATCATGCGGAAGCGGTTTGCCGATGCTCATGCCCGCACCTCCAGCACATCAACGCCTGCGCCGCTGGCCTCGTGCCAGTAGCGGAGCGCCATATTGCCCGCCGTCTCCAGCCGGTAGGCAGCACTGGCGCGCATGTCGCTGAGCGGCGTGAAATCCTGCGCGGCGGCGGCGCGGGCAGCCTCGAAGGCCGCACGGGTGAAGGGCTGTCCGATCAGCGCCGCCTCCATCGCGGTCGCGCGTTTGGGGATACCCGCCATGCCGCCAAAGGCAATGCGGGCGCCCGTGATAGTGCCGCCCGCAACGGTGAGGTTGAAGGCGCCCAGCACGGCGGAAATATCCTGATCGAAGCGTTTCGACAGTTTCCAGACCCGCAGCCCCGGCGCAGTGGCGGGGATGGTAATGGCTTCAACGAATTCGCCGGGCTGGCGATCCTGCTTGCGGTAATCGAGGAAGAAATCTTCCAGCGCCATCTCGCGCCGCGCGGTGCCCCCGCGCAGATGCAGGGTCGCGCCCAGTGCGATCAGCGCGGGCGGGCCGTCCCCGATGGGCGAGCCATTGGCGATATTGCCGCCGATGGTCGCGGCATTCCTCACCTGTTCGCTGGCGTAGCGGGTCAGCATGGCGGCAAAGGCCGGATGCGGCCCGGCCATGGCGGCGCGCAGGTCGGTCAGGGTGACCCCCGCGCCGATGCGGATGAAGTCGCCCTGCGCCTCGATCCGTTGCATTTCAGCGATGCCGTTGAGGAAGGCGACCTGCGGCAGGTCACGCAACTGTTTGGTCACCCAGAGGCCGACATCGGTCGCGCCTGCGACCAGCGTCGCGTCGGGGTGGGCGGCATACCAGTCAGCGAGTTCATCGGTGGTTTCGGGGCGGAAAGCGCCGGGGGCTGTCTGCCCCCGGACCCCCGAGGATATTTGTGCCAAGATGAAAGCGCGGTCGTCTTCCATCCATGCCGGAAGTGGCTGGCCCTCGGCCGCCTCGGCCGCACGGATGATCGGGGCGTAGCCGGTGCAGCGGCAGAGGTTGCCCGCCAGAACCACATCGTGATCCTTGCGGCCCTGCGCATGGGCGGCGGCCATCGAGGCGATGAAGCCCGGTGTGCAGAAGCCGCACTGGCTGCCATGATGATCAACCATGGCCTGTTGCACGGGGTGCAGCGTGCCGTCGGGCGCCGCGATGGCCTCGACCGTGCGCACCGCCTTGCCGTGCAGTTGCGGCAGGAACAGGATACAGGCATTCAGCGCGCGCGGCCCAAGTTCATCGGTCACGATCACCGTGCAGGCGCCGCAATCACCTTCGTTGCAGCCTTCCTTGGTGCCGGTCAGGCCCCGATCCTCGCGCAGATATTGCAAAAGGGTGCGCGTCGGGTTGGTTTCACCCAGGCGCACCGGCGTTCCGTTCAGCAGAAACGCTATTCCGGTCATCGGTCGTCCCGCCGCGTTACCCCCTTGGCCCGGTTATTCCCCTCCGATGCGGCGTAAGAGGGGCGGCCTTGTTCTGGTTCTTTATAGATGACCCCAAGGGCCCGTCGTCTGGCAAGCATTACTTTTTTGTGTTTTCCGAAAGCAGTTGCAAGAAATGCCGAAGAATGTGGCACCCTTTCCGGCCGGACGCCGACAGGCTAGGCTATCGGGCATGAGCGATCCAGTCCGATTCATCCATCTGCGTGTCCATACCGAATATTCGCTGCTGGAAGGCGCGGTGCCGGTGAAAAAGCTTGTGGGGCTTTGCGCCGCGCAGAACATGCCCGCCGTGGCGGTGACCGACAGCAATGCCATGTTCGCGGCGCTGGAGTTTTCGACCATCGCGAGCGGCGCCGGGGTGCAACCTATCGTCGGCTGTCAGGTCAGTCTTGCCTATGAGACGCCCGCGCCGGGGGAAAAGCCGAAGGCGCCGGCCCCTGTCGTGCTGCTGGCGCAGGACGAGGCGGGATACGGCAATCTGATGAAGCTGAACTCCTGCCTTTACCTCGATCAGGGCGGGCAGTTGCCGCAGGTGACGCTCGCGGATCTGGAGGCGCATGCAGAGGGGCTGATCTGTCTGACCGGCGGCGCCGAGGGGCCTTTGGGCAAGATCCTGCAAACCGGCAACCGGGGCCGGGCCGAGGCTTTGGCGGACCGGCTGGCCGCGATCTATCCGGGGCGGCTTTATGTCGAATTGCAGCGCCACCCCGGCGAGGGCGGGCGGCTGATGGCGGCCGAAGCTGCGACCGAGCGCGGCTTTGTCGAGATCGCCTATGACAAGGGCCTGCCGCTGGTCGCCACCAATGACGTCTATTTCCCGAAATCCGAGATGTACGAGGCGCATGACGCGCTGATCTGCATTGCGGAAGGCGCCTATGTCGATCAGGCAGAGCCGCGCCGGCGGCTGACGCCGCAGCATTACTTCAAGTCCGAAGCCGAAATGTGCGCGCTGTTCGCCGATCTGCCCGAGGCGTTGGAGAATACCGTCGAGATTGCAAAGCGCTGCGCCTTCAAGGCCGCGAAACGGGCACCGATCCTGCCTCGCTTCGCCGATGACGAGGTGGAGGAACTGCGCCGTCAGGCCTGGGCGGGCCTGAAGGCGCGGCTTGACGTGATCCCCCATGCCGCGCCGGTCGAGGAATACGAGGCACGGCTGCAATTCGAGCTCGACATCATCGAGCGGATGAAGTTCCCCGGCTATTTCCTCATCGTGGCCGATTTCATCAAATGGGCCAAGGCGCATGCCATCCCGGTCGGTCCGGGGCGGGGGTCAGGTGCAGGCTCTCTGGTAGCCTATGCCCTGACCATCACCGATCTTGACCCGCTGCGTTATGCGCTGCTGTTCGAACGCTTCCTGAACCCGGAACGGGTGTCGATGCCGGACTTCGACATCGACTTCTGCATGGACCGCCGCGAAGAGGTGATCCGCTATGTGCAGGAACGCTATGGCCGCGACAAGGTGGGGCAGATCATCACCTTCGGCGCGCTTCTGTCAAAGGCCGCCGTGCGCGATGTGGGCCGCGTCTTGCAGATGCCTTACGGGCAGGTGGACCGGCTGTCGAAGATGATTCCGGTCGAGGGGGTGAAGCCGGTCAGCATCCAGAAGGCGCTGGCGGACGAGCCACGCCTGCGCGAGGCGGCCAAGGCCGAGGAGGTGGTGAAGCGCCTGCTGGATTACGGCATGCAGATCGAGGGGCTGTTGCGCAACGCCTCCACTCACGCCGCCGGTGTGGTGATCGGCGACCGGCCGCTGGATGCGCTGGTGCCGCTGTATCAGGACCCGCGGTCCGATATGCCCGCCACCCAGTTCAACATGAAATGGGTGGAAGCCGCCGGTCTGGTGAAGTTCGACTTTCTGGGTCTGAAAACCCTGACGGTGATCCAGAATGCCATCGACCTGATCCTTGGCACCGGGCGACAGTTGCATGAGGCGCCGGACGGTACGCGGCTATACGAGCCGAAGCCGGGGGCCGAGAATGATATCGGCCATATCCCGCTGGACGACAAGGCGACCTACGATCTTTATTCGCAGGCCAAGACGGTTGCGGTGTTCCAGGTCGAAAGCTCGGGCATGATGGATGCGCTGCGGCGCATGAAACCCACCTGCATCGAGGATATCGTGGCGCTGGTGGCGCTGTATCGTCCCGGCCCGATGGAAAACATCCCGGTCTATTGCGAGGTGAAGCACGGGTTGCGCCCGCTGGAAAGCCTGCATCCGACAATCGACCCGATCCTCGCCGAAACCCAGGGCATCATCGTCTATCAGGAACAGGTGATGCAGATTGCGCAGGTCATGGCGGGCTACAGCCTCGGTGGCGCCGACCTTCTGCGCCGCGCCATGGGCAAGAAGATCGCCGAGGAGATGGCCAAGGAGCGCCCCAAATTCATCGACGGCGCCAAAGCGACCCACAACATCGACGCAAAGAAAGCCGGTGAGGTCTTTGACCTTCTGGAGAAATTCGCCAATTACGGCTTCAACAAATCCCACGCCGCCGCCTATGCCGTGGTCAGCTATCAGACGGGCTGGCTGAAGGCCAATCACCCGGTCGAATTCATGGCTGGCGTGATGAACTGCGATATTCATCTGACCGACAAGCTGGCCGTCTACAAACGCGAACTGGACAAGCTGTCGATCCCGGTGGTGCCGCCCTGCGTGAACCGCAGCCTTGCCACCTTCAGCGTGACAGGCGGCAAGGTGGTCTATGCGCTTGGCGCGCTGAAGAATGTGGGCGTCGATGCGATGGGCCTGATCGTTGCGGCGCGGCGCGGACCGAACGGCGCGGACAAAACCTTTGCCACGATCTTCGATTTCGCCCGCCGCGTGGATCTGAAGCGCGTGGGCAAGCGCCCGCTGGAGATGATGGCGCGGGCGGGCTGTTTCGACATGCTGGACCCGAACCGCGCGCGGGTGTTCGACGGGCTGGACGGGCTGGTCGCCTATTCGGCAGCGATCCACGAAGCCAAGACCTCGGCCCAGGTGTCGCTTTTCGGCGAGGCAGGATCGGACATCCCCGAACCGCGCATGGCCAACCGCAATGACTGGCTCCCGGTCGAACGGCTCGCGCAGGAACATCAGGCCATCGGCTTTTACCTGTCCGGTCACCCGCTGGATGATTACATGGGTCCGCTGAAGCGCAAGAAGGTGCTGACGCTGGCCGAACTGACGCTGGCTTGCGAAAATGGCCCGGTGGCGGCCAAGATCGCGGGGTCCGTTTCCTCGAAACAGGAACGCAAATCGGCCAAGGGCAATCGCTTCGCCTTTGTGCAACTGTCCGATCCGACCGGGCTCTACGAGGTCACGGTGTTTTCCGACACGCTGGAACAATGCCGCGATCATCTGGAACCCGGCATGAATGTCGTCCTGACGGTCGAGGCCAATCTGGAAGGCGACACGCTGAAGCTGCTGGCGCGTTCGGCCCAGCCGATCGACAGCGTGGCGGCGGAAGCCGGTGGGACCAATCTGCGCATCCATCTGAATCAGGCCGAGGCGGTGGCCTCGGTCGCGGCCCTGTTCGCGCGGGTCGAGGCCGGGCGTTCCAGAGGCCAGATCACCCTGACCGTGGCCGATGCGGATGGGCGCGAGATCGACCTGACGCTGCCGCAGCTTTACCCGGTTTCACCGCAGATCAAGGGCGCGATCAAGGCGATGCAGGGCGTGGTCATGGTGGAAGAGGTCTGAGCGGCCTCGCCAAAGCCGGAGGGGACGATGGGAATATTGCGGTTCGTGGTCAAGCTGGCGCTGGCCTGCGCCGCGCTTGTCCTGCTGGCGCGGCTCGCTTTTCCGCTGCCCGCGCTGGACGGACGCAGCGAAAGCCGCGCCCTGCCCGCCGATCCGGCCAGCCCGCTGGCTGCGGCGCTGCTGCCTGATGCCAGCGCGCATCCGGGCCTGACCGGCATCCGCCCGCTGCATCACGGCGCCGAGGCCTATGCCGCGCGGATGCTGCTGGCCCGCGCCGCCACCCGCAGCATCGACGCCCGCTATTACATCTGGCAACGCGATCTGACCGGGCTGCCGCTGCTGGACGAATTGCGCGCTGCGGCCGAACGCGGGGTGCGCGTCCGGCTTCTGGTGGATGACAACGGCACACCTGATCTGGATACCGAACTTTCGGCGCTGAACGCCCTGCCGATGGCAGAGGTACGCATCTTCAATCCATTCACGCTGCGCAGTCCCCGGCTGCTGTCCTATGCCTTTGACTTTCCGCGCCTGAACCGGCGCATGCACAACAAGAGCTTCACCGTCGATGGCGTCGCCACCATCATCGGCGGGCGCAACATCGGCGATATTTATTTCTCGCGCGCGGCAGATACCCAGTATTCCGATTTCGACCTGCTGGCGTCAGGTGCCATCCTGCCCGAGGTCGATGCCGATTTCGATGCCTACTGGAACAGCGGTTCGGCCTATCCGCACGAGGCGCTGGTCACCCCACCTAGGGATGCGGCGGCAAGCTTTGCCTCGGCTGTGGCGACCGCGCGCGCGGCGCCTGATGCGGCAGACTACAACGCCGCGCTGCGGGACACCCGTCTGGTCGGAGATCTGCTGGCCGGACGGCAGTTTCTGGACTGGGTGCCGGTGCAGATGGTATCTGACGACCCGGCCAAGGGGCTTGGCCCGGTGGCCCCAGAGGCGCTGATGATCGGCCGGCTGGCCGCGATCCTCGGGGCGGCGGAACAGCGGCTGGATCTGGCCTCGGCCTATTTCGTGCCCGGCCAGCGCGGGGTTGAGGTGCTGACCGGCCTTGCAGCACGGGGCGTGAAGGTCCGCGCGCTGACCAATTCGCTGGAGGCAACGGATGTCCTGCCGGTCCATGCCTCTTATGCCAAATATCGCAAGGCCCTGCTGGAAGGCGGAGTCGAAGTGTTCGAGCTGAAACGCAGCCCCGCCTCGGCCGAAAGCGCCGAACAGCTTGGCCTGCTGGGCAGTTCGGGTGCCAGCCTGCACGCCAAGACTTTCACGCTCGACGGCGACCGGGTCTTTGTCGGCTCGTTCAACTTCGATCCGCGCTCGGTTCTTCTGAATTGCGAGATGGGCTTCCTGATCCGCAGCCCGGCGCTGGCCGCTGCGATGAGCCAGAGCTTCGACAGCAATCTGGGCGATACCGCCTGGCGCGTGACCGAAGGCCCCGAAGGGCTGGTCTGGTCCGATGGCCACGGGCAGGCCCTGACCGACGAACCGGGTAGCAGCCTGCCCCGGCGTATCGCATTGACGCTGATCGGCCTGCTGCCGATTGAATGGATGATGTAGCAAAGAAAAAGCCGCGCGAGAGAGGGGATCCCCGCGCGGCTTTCATCGCCCGTAAAGCTGTGTCAGCCGCTCAGAACAACTCGAAGTCGTTCATCGTCAGTGTGCTGACACCGCGCAACTGGGCAATGAACTCGGCTTCGGCCACATCGCCCTTGCCGTCGGGATCGAACCAGAGCCGCCCGTTATCGGTTTCGAACAGGATGGTCGGGCCCGTTGTCTTGGCGACAGGATTGGCCCCGGTCACCAGCTCGAATGCGGGTTTTTCAAAGGCATAGATCCCGAAGGCATAGCCCTGAATGCCCAGCTTGTCAGAGCCGCGCGTGAAATCGGTGATGATATCGCCCTGATTGCCGTCGCGGTTGAGAATGAACATGTCATTTCCGGCACCGCCGGTCAGCCAGTCGTCGCCGGTGCCACCGTCCAGCGTGTCATTGCCCGCGCGGCCATCCAGCGTATCATCGCCGTAACCACCGTTGAAGTAGTTGGCTTTGCTGTCCCCGCTCAGCCGGTCCTCGTTGAAGCTGCCGTGAACGCGCTCGATGTTCTTGACGGTCAGGCCCTTGGCCAGCCCGTCATTCTGCGACTGCTTGGCCAGGTCGAGGATGACGCTGCCGTAGTAGCCCGAGAACTGGAGCGTATCGGTTCCGGCGCCGCCGTCGAACACGTCCTTGCCGGTCATGTCGCTGCGCCACAGCGTGTCATCGCCGTCGCCGCCGTACAGCTTGTCGTTCCCGGCGCCATCGGTCAGCGTGTCGGTGCCGCCCCGGCCCACCAGCGTATCATTGCCGTTGTAGCCGTTCAGGATGTCCACGCCCTCGCCGCCGGTCACGTTGTCCTTGCCGGCGCTGCCGTAATATTGCAGCGCCTCGAAACCCGAGATTTTCGTCGCGGCATCAAGCTTTTGCGTGGCTTTCCCGATGTTGAGCGAGAAATTACCGGTCTCGCTGGTCAGGTAAAGGACCAGCGTGTCGAACCCGCTGCCGCCGATGGCGGTGGCGCCCAGACCCATCGTGATGACATCATTGTCGGCGCCGCCGTCCAGCACATCGCCGGTTTCCCGCGCGCCCGTGACGCTGCCGCCGGTAAGATAATCCATCCCCGAGCCGCCGTAGAGCTTGTCGACACCCGCCCCGGCGTCCAGCCGGTCACTGCCGGCGCCGCCGTACAGCTTGTCATTGCCTTCGCCGCCGCTCATCGTATCGCCATTTGCACCGCCGGTCAGGACATCATTGCCCGAACCCGAGGTGATATTGACCGTCTCGAACCCGGTTACCTTGATACGACCGTCCAGCAGCGATTTCGTCTTGCGGATGTTGAAGATGATGTCGTCGGTCTGGTCCCCCAGAGACAGGCCGATAGTATCCACACCGGAGCCACCGTCCGCCACCATCCGCCCAAGGCCATCGACCCGCATCGTCAGTTGCAGGTTGTCATCCCCGGCGCCCAGCTTGACGCTGCCGCCGATCGCATATTCCTCGATCGTCGGATAGTATTCGGACAGCGCCACATAATCGTTGCCACCACCGGCGTCGATCTTGTTGGTGCCGTAATTGTCGTTGATCCAGTCGTTGCCGTCGCCGCCGATGAGCGTGTCATTGCCCTCGCCGCCGTCCAGATTGTCGTCGCCTGCCCCGCCGTTCAGGCTGTCGTTTCCGGCATCGCCGCGCAGGTAGTCGAACGAATTCTTGGTGCCGGAAAGCGTGTCATTTCCGGCGCCGCCGCTCAGGTTGACCGATTCCAGCGCGCCCACCTTGACGAACTTGTCATTGCCCGAGCCGAAGCTGGCGCTGACCGTCTCGATCCCCTTGAACACCGAACCGCCGGTCAGTGTGCCGTTCTTGCCGGTGAAGGCCATCACCAGATCACGGGTGTCGGTATAGTTGCCCATCGACAGCGTATCGCGCCCGGCGCCGCCATCCACGGTATCCTTTTCGGCGGAATCGACGGCAAGGAAGTCATCGCCCGCGCCGCCATAGATCTTGTCGTTGCCACCGTAGGCATAGATGAAATCGTTGCCACTGCCCGAGTTCAGAACATCACTGCCCGAGGTCGCATACAGCGTGTCATTGCCGCCCAGCGTGGTGAACTTCAGGCCCTGCCCCTGATTGGAGGCCTGCAGGTTGTAGTTCTCGAACCCCGAATATTTCGTGCCCCCCGGCAGGGTCACGGTCTTGCCCGATGCCTTGGCGGTGAAATTGTCCGTCACCTGTTCGAGGATCAGCGTGTCGCTCCCTGCCCCGCCGATCAGCGTGTCACGGTCGGCACCATAGCGCAGGCTCACAGTGTCATCGCCAGCCCCGGCGTTGATCAGGTCGTTGCCCTCATCACGGTAGAAGACGTCGTTACCCGCGCCGCCATACATCGAGTCATTGCCCAGCCCGCCATCGAACGTGTCGTTCGAAATGCCGCCGGTCATCTTGTCGTTGCCCTCGCCACCGTACAGCCAGCCCGCAAGCCCGCCATTCAGCGTATCGTTGCCAGCGCCGCCATCCAGGAGGTTGGCCCCCTGCTGGCCATCAAGCCGGTCGTTGCCTTCGCCGCCGCGCAGCGTGTCATTGCCCATGCCACCCAGCAACGTGTCGTTGCCAAGCCCGCCTTCAAGCGAGTCATTGCCACCGGCGCCATTCAGACGGTCATGACCGTCGCCGCCATACAGGAAGTCATAGAACATCCCGCCGGTGATCTTGTCGTTCTGCGACGTGCCGGTGATGTTGAACACATCGACCCATGTCACGGATACGCCGCCGGTCAGCGTCTGGGTCTTGATCCAGTCCCCGATGGTCAGCGAGACTTTGCTGCCGCGCGACGAGTAATCAAGATACATCCAGTCGAGGCCCGAGCCGCCGTCGATGACATCTCCGGCGTAATCCGAAATCGGCTGACCATACCCGCCGATCGTATCCGATCCGCTGCCCCCGAAGATGCGGTCCTTGCCCGCGCCGCCGGTCAGGATGTCTCCGGCGCTGTCGCCGTAAATCACATCATTGCCCGCCTCGCCGTTCACCACATCGGTGGCAAAGCCGCCATAGACGGTATCGTTGTCATCGCCCGCCAGGATGTTGTCGTTGCCGAAGCCGCCGAACACCTTGTCGTTGCCCGCATAGGCAAGGATCTGATCGGACTCGTCCGTTCCGTAAATCGTGTTTTTCTTGTCGTCGCCGGGCAGGTAGGCCATGGTCAAACCCCGATTGAAAATTTTCTCTGATATGCCGCATCTCGCAAGGTAAACACATCCCCTGTTCAGGGGATATGCCCCGGAAAGGCCGCGCAAAAGCCAAAGTCCGGGTTCAGCGGGTTGCAGGGTGTCTTTCCTGCGCTATGGTCTGAAACGGGGAGAGGCAGGGGCGGATTTTGCCGGGGGAGACGAGGATTTTGCGCATGGAGCCAGAGCGACTTCCCGCAGGGTTGCGGGATGCATGAGCTGCGCACCCCTGCGTTGCGGTTGCTGGCCGCCTGCGTCGGCATCCTGCTTCTGGCGCTTGCCGTGCTGGCTCTGCGCGAAAGCCTGCCGGACTACAGTCTGAGCGTCCAGACCGATGGCAGCCGCCTTTCTGTACTTGCGCCGGACGGGGCGATTGAGGTCCGCGCGCTGGGGCCGTCCACCGGGCAGGCAGGCGCGCCCGTCCTGCTGACACCGGATCTTCTGGTCGAAGACCCCGACATGCTGAGCAGCTATGCCGGTTTCCGTGCCCTGCTCGCAGCGCAGGGCGAGATGACTGCCCTGACCACGCAGGCCACCGCTGCCGGACAGCCGTTGCGCCTGCATCTGGAGAACGGCGACGAGATCGACCTGCCCGTCACGGCTGAAACCCCGCTCCGGCACCTGCCCGCGATGTTCTGGGTCCAATGGGCGGTCGGGATCATCGTTCTGGCCATCGCGGCCTTCCTGCTGGTCCTGCGCAGCGGCCGCAATGGCCGCCAGCAAAGCGAGGGGCTGGGCGGCTTCGTGCTGGCCGGGGCCGGGGTGGCGACGGCGGCTTTCACCGCTTCTGTCTATGGTACGCGCGAGTTGTCCATCGACCCGGATCTGCTGTGGCGCCTGAGCATCGTGAACCACATCGGCACTTTCGCCTTCGGGGTCGGCATGATCGGGCTGTTCGCGCACTACCCCCGGCCCGTTCTGGCGTCGCGGTGGGTCCGGGCAGTGGCGGCGCTGGCCGCTGTCAACGAAATCGCCTATCGGCTGCAACTTCCGCCCTATGACCTGATCAAGCCGCAGGTGCTCATCGGGGTGATGTTCCTGACGATCCTCGGGCTGATCCTTGCACAGCTGCGCGCCACGCGGGGCCATCCCGCCGACCGCGCCGCCCTGCGCTGGCTGGGGCTGTCGGTGCTGCTGGGCTCGGGCGTTTTCGTCCTCATGGTCTCGTTGCCTGCGCTGATCGGGGCGGAAACGATCCTGTCACAGGGGCTGGCCTTCATCCCGCTCTGCGCGATCTATGTCGGCGCCGCGCTTGCGCTGGCCCGCTATCGCCTGTTCGATCTGGACCGCTGGGCGCTGCGGGTGCTGTTCAGCCTTGCAGTCGTCGCGCTGATGATCGTGGTCGATACGGTCTTCCTGCTGACGCTGAGCCTGTCCGGCCCGGCCTCGCTGGCCTCGGCCGTGGCGCTGGTGGGGCTGGTGTATTTTCCCATGCGAGATCTGGTCTTTGACCGCTGGCTTGGCCGCCGCCGCCCTGATCTCGCGGCACTGTACCGCGATACGTTGTCCGTGGCCTTTCAGCATGGCGGGCAGGCCAAGGCAAATGCCTGGCGCGGTGTGATGGAACGGCTGTTCGCGCCGCTACGGGTCGAGGCGCTGCCCGCGCCGGTGACCGGCGCCCTGCTGGAGGACGAGGGGCTGGCGCTGGTCATCCCCGGCCCCGAGGGCACGCCCGCCCTGCGTCTGGGCTATGCGGCCGCCGGACGACGGCTGTTCAACGCCGAGGACCGCGCACTGGCCGATGAGCTTGCCACGCTGGCCGAAGCCGCGGGCCGCGACCGCGTGACCTATGAAACCGCCGTCGCCCGCGAACGCCAGCGCATTGCCCGCGACCTGCATGACGATGTGGGGTCTCGCCTTCTGTCCAGCCTGCATGCCCGCGACGACGGCCAGCGGCAGGATTTCCTGATCGAAGCGCTGTCAGACCTGCGCCAGATCGCCACCGGGCTTGCCGGACGCGAGGTGACGCTGCCGCTGCTGATCGGCCAGTTGCGCGCTGAAAGCCGCAGCCGGGCCGAGGCGCTGGATCGCCGCCTAATCTGGCCACCGGGCAGCGCCGACGAAGCCGAGATCCCATTGCGCTATGACATGCAGCGCAATCTGACCGCCATCCAGCGCGAGGCCCTGAGCAATGCGCTGACGCATGGCGCCGGGGATATCCATGTCACCGCCACCTGTGACGGCCAGAGCCTGCACTTGTGCCTTGTCAATGCGCTTTCCTCTGCGGATCGGCGGGCAGAAGGCCCCCATCGCGGCAACGGCACCGGCAACATGCGCAACCGGGCAGAGGCGCTGAAAGGCCGTCTTGAGGCCGGTCCGACAGAAAATGGCCATTACCGGATGGAACTTTACCTTCCGCTGAACGCTGATATTTCTTGAATACCTGAGTTTTCGCCCCACAAAGTCATTTTACGCCGATAGACAGGACCAATGAACCAGAGCCGCGACGCAGACCTTTCCAGATCGCTCCGCACGGACGGGGGTGTTCTGCATGCGCTGGTGCTGGACGATAATCGTGAAACCCGGAACTGGATCTGCGAAACCCTTCAGGCCACGCTGCCGGGTGCCATGATCAGCACCGCCTCCACCTGCGCCGAGGCTGTGACGGCGCTGTTTCACAGCGACACGCGCTTTGACTTCGCGCTGATCGACCTCGACCTGCCGGACGGCCACGGCATCGACATCATTCGCGCGATCACCCGTGACCTGCCCGAAACGCTGCCGGTGGTCATCACCATCTTCGAGGATGACGCCTCGCTGTTCGACGCGCTGGCGGCGGGGGCGATGGGCTATATCCTCAAGGGCGTGAAGGCCGCGAGCCTTGCCGACCAGTTCCGCCGGATCGCAGCCGGAGAGCCGCCGATCTCGCCCCGCATCGCCCAGCGCATGATCGCCCATTTCCAGGCCCAGGCAAAGGCGCTGCGCCCTGCCGAGGTGCCGGGCCAGCCCGATGTGGCACTCACCCAGCGAGAGCAGGAGGTGCTTCGCCTTCTGGGTAAGGGCTTCACCGGCACCGATATTGCCGCCACGCTGGGGATCACGCCCAACACCTGCGCCTCGCATACGAAGTCGATCTACCGCAAGCTCAACATCTCCAGCCGGGCTGAAGCTGCGCTGGCCGCCAGCCGGCGCGGGCTTATCTGACCGGGGCCGCCTCGGCAGGGCCAAGCCGCGCCGCCGCCTCCATCAGGCCACGGCGGGCGGTGCTTTTCTCCACCGCTTCGCGCAGCGTCTCGTCCCGCGACAGAAGATCAAGGAACCGAGCCTCATCCAGCGTCAGCAGCGTGCAATGCGTAATCGCCGTGACCTGCGCCCGGCGCGGCCGGTGGGTCAGGATGCCCAGTTGCCCGAACATCTCGCCCCGGCCCAGACGTTCCACCTGCCCGGCGAATTCGACCTCGACCGCGCCGGAGGCGATAAAGAACACATGCCGCGCCGGATCGCCCTTGCGGATCAGCACATCGCCCGGCTGGGCATAGACTGTCGCGACCCGCTTCTGCACCATACGCAACTGTGCCGCATCCAGCCCCGCCAGCGCCGGCATCTGCCGCAGCATCGCGCTTTTCTGCACCGCCAGATCCAGCCGGGGCCGCCGGTTCAGCCGCCGCCGCGCCCCGCTGAGCGACTGGCGCAGGGTCATGTGCAGCTCGCGCCCGATCAGCCCGTCTTCGAGCAGCGTGTCATATTCCCGCTCCTCCAGCCGCAGGGCAAGACGGCGGATGAAGCGACGCTCCATCTCCTCGGCATAGCCAGGGTATTGCAGGCGCAGCGCATCCAGCGCCTGTTCCACCTCTTCCTCGCGCTGGGTCAGCAGGCGATGCAGAAGGTCGGCCACACGGCGGCCATGGATGCGGCGAATCTTGCTGTCGATATAGCCGTGCAGATCCTTCAGAAGGATACGCTGGTTTTCAAGGATTTCGAAGCGGTGCGCGGTCAGAAGCGCCAGAAGCCACGGCACGCGCAGCCGGTTGTTCATCCAGACGCCCAGCCGGTGCAGCCGCCCGCGCCCCAGCGCCCGCCGTGCGGCGCGGCGATAGCCGGTGCGCCCGCCCGCCCGCGTGCCTTCCATCAGCCGGTCGGCGTCGGTCAGCATCTGTTGCGCGCGGCCGGGGCTGATCTCCTGTTCGCGAAACGCCTCCAGCACCAGATCGCGCTCGCGTCCGGCAAGGGCCAGCAGGCCCAGCGTGATGCGGTCCTTCTCGCCGATATCGGAACTGGCATCCGCAAGCTCGACCGCCTGATCGAGACGGGTGGCAAAGCTTTTCGCCTCGGCGCGCGCGATATCGCGGCTCAGGCCATGCTCTTTCACGCTTTCAGACACTTCCTCGCGGACGTTCTGAAGGGCGACAGCGATGACCTGCCGGGACAGCGCGACATCCAGCGGGGCCAGCTTGGCCAGCCCCAGCTTGCGGATCAACAGCCGCAGCGTGGTGCCCTGCATGAACAGGGTGAACAGCGTAAATCCGGTGGCCAGAATGCCAACCTCGCGGCGGATATCGACCGGAACGCGCAGGTTCTCGGTCACTGCCAGTGCCAGCGCCAGCGTGACCGCTCCGCGCAGCCCGCCCCAGAGGATTGCCACGCGATAGGGCTGATCCACCTTCGGCGACAGGCGCAAGCGTGCAAGCAACGGCAGCAGCACCCACAGCATCAGCATCCGCGCCACCGTCGCCGCCACCACCACGACCAGCACCAGAAACAGGTCGAACGGCCGCGCATCCGCCATCAGCCGCGGAATGAGCAGCGAGGCCAGCACGAAAATCAGCGCCCCCGCCCAGTGCGCCAGCAAGTCCCAGACCTCGCGCAGGTTGGTCCAGGCACCGGGCGACAGCCGTCCAGGCCCGGCCCAGTTCAGCGTCATGCCCGCAAACACAACCGCCACCACGCCCGAGGCACCCAGCAACTGATCGGCAATCAGGTAGGTCGCATAGGGCACCGCGACCGACAGTGACAGTTGCGCCAGCGGCCATGCGGCCAGCATCACCATGGCAAACAGCGCCACCTGCGCCACGATCCAGCCGGTGAGCATCCCGCTGGCCACCTGCACCGGCAGGCCGATGAAGGCGTCATGCAGCGTTGGGTTCGGCACCCCAGCCATCACGAAGGTCAGGAAGAAGCCAAAGAGCGCGATGGCCGCCGCGTCGTTCAGAAGGCTTTCGCCCTCGACGATCCGCGCCAGCCGCTGCGGCGCGGCCAGTCCCCGGAAGATGCTGACCACCGCCGAAGGATCGGTGGTGGACACGATGGCACCCACCAGAAAACAGGCCAGCACCGACATCTGGCTGAACGGCACCAGCGCGCCGCCGACAAAGGCCGTTGCCGCCAGAACCGCCAGTACCGCCATCACAAGGATCGGCACCCAGTCATCCAGCATCCGCCGCAGATCGAGCCCCAGCGCCACCTGAAACACCAGTGTGGGCAGCAGCGCGTAAAGGAAGACACTGGACCGGATGGGCAGTGCCAGCAGCGCCGAAACCTCCTCAGGCAGGCGTGTGCCCATCGTCGCGGTCAGGGTCGCGGCCCCGGCCCCCAGAAGCGCACCGATGGCCGCAAGGGCCACCGTATAGGGCAGACGCAATCTTTCGGCCACAGGCTCGGCCAGGGCGATCACAACGAACAGAAGCGCCACGGCGGCGATGATGAGGATGATATTCATGAAACCAGAATAAGCTCATGGCCGGAAAGGCAAAAGACCGATCACGCAAAGGTTGGCTCACCAAAGGTTACAAATGTTGCCTTATCCTGCAGATGATGTATTTTTGCGCATATGAGCGACCGCAACCCCTATTCCGCGCGCCTGCCGGCGGATGAAAACCGCGACCACCTGATGATTCAGGCGGCGAAGCTGTATTATGACCTCGACCGCACGCAGGCTCAGGTGGCGGATGAGCTGGGCCTGACCCGCTGGCAGATTGGCCGTCTGCTGGCCGAGGCGAAGGCGGAGGGCGTGGTCAGGGTGGAAATCGTGCCGCGCGCCCGCCGCGCGACGGGGCTGGAGGCCGCGTTGCAGGCCCGGTGGGGCCTGCGCGAGGCGCTGGTGGTTCCCATGGGCGGCGTGACCGACCCCGACATGCTGAACGAAGGCATCGCCCAGGCCGCCGCGCGCTGGCTGGTGGCACTGACACCGAAACCGGCGCTGATGGGCGTCAGCTGGGGCCGCACCATGGCGGCGCTGGCGCGCGCCCTGCCGCAGGGCTGGGCGCCGGGTCTGGAGGTCGTGCTGCTGAACGGGGCAGCCGCGCTGACGGTGACCGACCCGCGCAGTTCCGCCGTAGCCGAGGCAGTGGCGCAGGCGGCGGGCGGCAGCGCCACGCTGCTGCCGGTGCCCGCGATCCTTGGCCAGCCCTCGACCTGCCGCGCGCTGGAGGCCGATCCGGTGATCGCCCGCGCCATGGCACGCGCCGGGGACGCATCGTTGGTGGCCTTTTCGATGGGCGGCGTCTCGCATCGGTCCGCCCTTTGCGCGCAGGGCTACCTCAGCCCCGCTGAAATCGACACGCTGCGCGCCCACGGCGCGGTGGGCGACATCCTTGGCCGTTTCGTCGATGCGGCAGGGCAGCCGGTCGATGCGGCGCTGGATGCCCGCACGCTGGGCCTGCCACTGCACCGCCTGCCCCATGCCGAACATCGTCTTGCCCTTGTGGCGGGGGCGGAAAAACACGCCATCGCCCGCGCCGCCTTGCAGGCCGGATATGTCTCGGTCCTCGTGACTGACGACGTCACCGCCCATTTCCTGCTGGAGACCCCGAATGAGTGAAAACGGCACGTTCCCCCGGATGACCGGCACGGAATTCACCCCGGAATGGTTCGAAAATGTCAGCGTCAACCGATCCGCCGCCGAACGCCGCGCCGCCAGCCTGCCTGGCCGCCGGACCGTGAAGAAGGATCATCAGGCGGCATGGCTTGCCCGCGCCATCACCTGCATCGACCTGACGACACTGGCAGGCGATGACACCGCCGGACGCGTGCAGCGGCTTTGCGCCAAGGCGCGGCAGCCGCTGCGCCCCGATCTGCTGGCGGCGCTGGGTCTTGAGATGCTGACCGTCGGCGCGGTCTGCGTCTATCCCACCATGGTGCCCCATGCGGTGAAAGCGCTCGATGGCTCGGGCATCCCCGTCGCCTCGGTCGCCACCGGCTTTCCCGCCGGGCTGACGCCGCTGCCGCTGCGACTGGCGGAAATCCGTTATGCCGTCGATCAGGGCGCGGTGGAGATTGACATCGTGATCACCCGCGAACAGGCGCTGACCGGCAACTGGGCGGCGCTTTACGATGAAATCCGCCAGATGCGCGAGGCTTGCGGCGACGCGCATATGAAGGCCATCCTGGCCACAGGCGATCTGAAAACCCTGACCAATGTCTACAAGGCCAGCATGGTCGCGATGCAGGCGGGCGCCGATTTCATCAAGACCTCGACCGGCAAGGAAGAGGTGAACGCCACCCTGCCCGTCTCGCTGACCATGGTGCGGGCGCTTCGCGACTTTGGCGACCGCACGGGCCAGCGTGTCGGCTTCAAACCCGCAGGCGGGCTGAAAACCGCGAAGGATGCGATGAACTGGCTGATCCTGATGAAAGAGGAAATGGGCAGCCGCTGGTGCATGCCCGATCTGTTCCGCATCGGCGCCTCGTCCATGCTGGGCGATATCGAACGCCAGTTGGAACATCATGTGACGGGCCGCTACTCGGCCGCCAACAGGCATGCGCTGGCCTGAGGAGAAGACCATGACCATCAAGGATCTCATGCAGACCATGGATTACGGCCCCGCCCCCGAATCCGCGACCGAGGCGCTGGCCTGGATCGCCGACCGCCCTGTCATTGGCCATTTCATCAACGGCCGTTTCACTGCGCCCGAAGGCGAGATGGCCGAGGTGGTGAACCCCGCGACCGATGCGGTGCTGACCCGCGTGGGGCTTGGCACGGCCGCCGAGGTGGATGCGGCGGTGCAGGCCGCCCGCGCGGCCTTCCCCAAATGGGCGGCCCTGCCGGGGCATGACCGGGCGCGCTACCTTTACGCCCTCGCCCGCCATGTGCAGAAGCGCGAACGCTTCCTCTCGGTGCTGGAGACGCTGGACAACGGCAAGACCATCCGCGAAAGCCGCGACATCGACGTGCCACTGGTCGCGCGGCATTTCTATCACCACGCGGGCTGGGCCGAGCTGATGGCGGATGAATTTCCGGGCCATACGGCACTGGGGGCCTGCGGCCAGATCATCCCCTGGAACTTCCCGCTGCTGATGCTGGCGTGGAAGGTGGCCCCCGCTTTGGCGGCGGGCAATACCGTGGTGCTGAAACCCGCCGATCTGACGCCGCTGACGGCCTTTGCTTTCGCGGAGATCTGCGCCGAGATCGGCCTGCCGCCAGGCGTTCTGAACATCGTGAACGGCGATGGCGCCACCGGTGCCCTGATCGCGGGGCATGAGGGCGTGGCCAAGGTGGCCTTCACCGGCTCGACCGAAGTGGGCCGGGTGATCCGCCGCCAGATCGCCGGTTCGGGCAAGAAACTGTCGCTGGAACTGGGTGGAAAATCGCCCTTCATCGTGTTCGAGGATGCCGATCTGGACGCCGCTGTCGAAGGCGTGGTCGATGCGATCTGGTTCAATCAGGGCGAGGTCTGCTGCGCCGGTTCCCGCATTCTGGTTCAGGAAGGCGTGGCGCCACGCTTCTTCGACAGGCTGCGAAAGCGGATGGCGACGCTGCGCATCGGCGACCCGCTGGACAAGACAATGGATGTCGGCGCCGTAGTGTCGCGCAAGCAGTTGGCGCGCATCCATGGTCTGCTGGCGCAGGCGGAGGCAGAGGGCGTGACCCTGCATCGCGCGCCGGCGCAGATGCCCGCGCAGGGCGCCTTCTGCGCGCCGGGCTTCCTGACCGGCACCGCTCCCGCCCACACCATCAGCCAGACCGAGATCTTCGGCCCCGTCGCCACCACCCTGACCTTCCGCACCCCGGACGAGGCCATCACGCTCGCCAATGACACGCGCTATGGCCTCGCCGCCTCGGTCTGGTCGCAGAACATCGACCGGGCGATCGAGGTCGCAGCCAAGGTCAAGGCGGGGGTGGTCTGGATCAATGCCACCAATATCTTCGACGCGGGCGCCCCCTTCGGCGGCTACCGCGAAAGCGGTTACGGGCGCGAGGGCGGCCGCGCAGGGATGCGCGAATACCTCGCCGCCCCCGCGCGGCCGGGCAAGCCGCACCCAGATCCGGCGCCGCTGTCCGGCGTGGCCCCCCACGCGGGCAAGACTGACCGCGCGGGCATCGACGTCACGGCGAAGCTTTATATCGGCGGCAAGCAGACACGGGCGGATGGCGGACAAAGCTATACCGCCACCGGCAAGGGCGGCGTGGCGCTGGGTCAGGCCGCCTTGGCCAACCGCAAGGATGTGCGCAACGCGGTGGAGGCTGCGGGCAAGGCCAGCGGCTGGGGCGGCGTGACTGCCCATAACCGTGCACAGGTGCTGTATTTCCTGGCCGAGAACCTGTCGCAGCGGGCCGAGGAATTCACCGCCGCGCTGGCCGCTTGTGGCACCCCGAAACCGGCCGAGGAGGTTGCAGCGACGCTGCGCCGCGCCTTTTGGTACGCGGCGCAGGCCGACAAGTTCGACGGCGCAGTGACGGCCACCAAATCAAACCATGTCACCCTGACAGTGAACGAACCCTTCGGCACCATGGGCCTGATCGCCCCCGACGAGGCGCCACTTCTGGGCCTGATGTCGCTGATCCTGCCCGCCATCGCCATGGGCAACCGCGTGGTGGCCGTCGCCTCGCAAAGCCACCCGCTGATTGCGACGCGGCTTTATCAGGTGCTGGAAACCTCGGACATTCCGGGTGGCGTGGTGAACCTGCTGACCGGCGCCCGAGACGAGCTGGCGAAAACGCTGGCCGAGCACGATGATGTGGCGGCACTGTGGTATTGCGGCTCGGCCAGTGGTGCGGCGATGGTGGAAACCGCGAGCGCCGGGAACCTGAAGCCGGTCTGGACAGATCAGGGCCTGACCCGCGACTGGCTCGATCCGGCGCAGGGACAGGGACGCGAGTTCCTGCACCGCGCCGTACAGGTGAAAACCATCTGGCTGCCCTACGGCGCCTGATTGGCCATCGGCCTCATCGCATGTATACAGAGCTTTCATAAGCCAGGGGACATGCGATGAAGCCCAGCCTGCGACAGATCGAATGCTTTCAGGCGGTGGCGGAGCTTGGCAGCTTTTCCCGTGCCGCCGAGCGGATGAACACCACGCAACCGGCCCTGAGCCAGGCGATCCGCGATCTGGAAACCGGCTTGGGTGCGCGGTTGTTCGACCGCACGACCCGCCGCGTCGACCTGACCGAGGCGGGCGAGGCCTTTGCCGCCTCGGCCTTCGTGGTGCTGACGGAACTCGACCGCGCGGTCAGCAATGTGCAGGATCTGGGCCAGTTGCGGCGCGGGCGGCTGCGGATTGCGGCGCCGCCGCTGCTGGCGGCCGCCGTGCTGCCCGCCGTGATCCGCGAAACCGCCGCGCACCACCCCGACCTGTCGCTGCGGGTCGAGGATCTGGGCACCGATGCGATTGTCGGGCAAGTGCGCAACGGGCGGGCCGATCTGGGGCTTGGCACTTTCCAGCCCGGAGAGGAGGGCGTGGTGGTGACGCCGGTGCTGCGCGACCGACTGATGGTGTTTCTGGCCACCGATCATGCCCTTGCCAGCCAGCCGGATCTGACCTGGACGCAGATCGCGGGCCAGCCGCAGGTGGCGCTGACACGCGAAAGCGGGCTGCGGCTGCTCACCGAGGTCGGCTATGAAAGCGCGGGCCAGCCGTTCCGTCCGGCGCTGGAGGTGCATCAGATCCATACCGCGCTGGCACTGGTGGAACAGGCGGGGCTGATTGCGGTGCTGCCCGCCTATGCCAAAGCGGCGGTGCATGGCCGCCCCATCGTGGCACGCGCATTGACCGCCCCCGATATCGCGCGCGAGGTGGCGCTGCTGCGTGCCCGCGACCGCAGCCCCTCACCCGCTCATGTCGCCGTCGCCGCGATCCTGACCCGCGTGCTGCGCCGGATGGCCGCCTGAGCTTTGCCGCATTTGACGGCGCAGAACAGGCAGGCTAGAAATGTTCCATGAATGTTCTCGTCTGGCTCAATCAGGATCTGCGGGCAGAAGATCACCCAGCGCTGGCTTTCGCCGCCGCGCGCGGTCCGGTTCTGCCGCTTTATGTGGTGGACCCCGATCATTGGGCAAGCCCGGATCGCTCTGCCCGACACTGGGCCTTCTGCAGCGAAAGCCTGAAGGATCTGGCCGCGGCGCTGGCGGCACTGGAGCTTCCGCTGGCGATCCGGGTCGGCGATCCGGTCCCGGTGATGGAGCGTCTGGTCCGCGCCCATCGGATCACCGAAATCGTGACACAGCAGGCGGGCAGTGCAGCCGAATCGCGTGTGGCGGAATGGGCGCGCGCCTCGGGCCTGCGCTGGACCGCTCTGCCCGCCGATACCCTGGCAGCGCCGCTGACCGCGCGCGGGATCGACGGCGTGTCAACCGGCGCACTCCCCTTGGCCCGCGCGTTGCGGCTGGCGGATGACCCCTGCCCGCACCGACAACCCGGCGGGCGCAGCGCGGCGCTGGCAGTCCTGGAAAGTTTTCTGACCAGCCGGGCCGCGCCAGGCCTCCCGGCGCAGGTAACGCCCGCCGGGGCCGAGCGGGCGAGCCCGCGTCTTTCGGCCCATCTGGCCTTCGGCACCCTGTCGGCGTCCGAAGTCATCACCGCCATCGACGCGCGGCTGACAGATCGCCCGCTGCCGCAGATGGCATCCGGCCTGCGGGCCACGCAGTCCCGGCTGCTGGCGCGCGCGACTGCGATGCGCAGCGCCGAGGCTTTTCCCCGTCGCAGCGCCGAAAGCGATGCTGCGCGGCTGGCGGCATGGGGGGCCGGAGAAACCGGCCTGCCCTATCTGGATGCCTGCCTGCGCTATCTGAACGCGACCGGCTGGCTGCCTCATGCCGCGCGGTCGATGGTTCTGGGTTGCGCCCTGCACCACCTGTCGCTGGATTCCAGATCAGCGGGCGAGGCGCTGGCCCGGCGGTTGACCGATTATACCCCCTCAATCCATTGGGCGCAGGTCCGGCGCCACGCCGGGCTGGCGGAGGTTCCGCCACGCATCTGCAACCCGGTGCGGCTGGGTCAGACTCTGGACCCCGACGGCAGTTTCACCCGGCGCTGGCTGCCCGAACTCGCCCCCGTCCCCGATGCGTTGCTGCAAGAGCCATGGAAATGGTCCGGTGCCCCCGGTCTGCTGGGCCGTCGCTACCCCGAGCCGGTGGTCGACCCCGTCAGCGCCGCCCGTGACGCCCGCGACCGGCTGACGGCCAGCCGCCGCGCTTGCGGAACCCCACCGCCCCGCCGCCTCCGCCCCACTCTCTCCGCCCTGATCGAAGGCAGCCGCTCACCACAAGGCGGTCAGCTTTGCTTCGATCTTTGAGCAGGCAGTGCCCCCGGAATCCGTTTATCAAGAAAGTCCGACAAGTGTTTTTCGCCTGAGCTTTCAAATCCGGTGTCGGCTTCGGTTGCCCGGACGGCGGTTTTTCCGCATCCTCGCGACCGAACAGAGCGGGGAGTCGGAAATGACCGGACGGATGACCAAGAACGGACTTCAGGTGGATCGCGAACTGGCGGATTTCATCGAAACCCGCGCCCTGCCCGGCACCGGCGTGAGCGCCGATACCTTCTGGAGTGGCCTTGCCGCAGCGATAGCCTCGCTTGGCCCGAAGAACCGCGCCCTGCTGGACAAACGCGCCGCGCTGCAAGCCAGTATCGACGACTGGCACAAGAGCCGGCGCGGCCAGCCCTTTGATGCCGACGCTTATGAAACCTTCCTGCGCGAGATCGGCTATCTGGTGTCCGAAGGCCCGGATTTCAGCATTGAAACCGCCAATGTCGACCCCGAGATCGCCAGGATTCCCGGCCCGCAACTGGTGGTGCCGGTGATGAACGCGCGCTACGCGCTGAATGCCGCCAATGCCCGGTGGGGCAGCCTTTACGATGCACTTTACGGCACCGATGCGTTGGGGGATCTGCCCTCCGGTAAAGGCTATGACCCCGCACGCGGCGCCCGCGTCATTGCCTGGGCCCGCGATTTCCTCGACAGCGCTGTGCCGCTGGCTGGCGCCAGCTGGAAGGATGCGCGCGGATTCGCCGTTGAGAGTGGCGCACTGGTGGTCCGGACCGCTCAGGGCGACAAGGCGCTGGCAGACCCGGCACAATTCGCGGCCCATATGGGCGATGCCCGCGCGCCGCAACAATTTCTGCTGCGCAACAATGGGTTGCTGATCGAAGTGGTCATGGATGACCGTTCCGCCATCGGCGCTTCGGATGCCGCACATATTTCCGACATCTGGCTGGAAAGCGCCCTCTCCGCGATCATGGATTGCGAGGACAGCGTGGCGGCGGTGGATGCCGCCGACAAGGTCGTGGCATACGGTAACTGGCTGGGCCTGATGACCGGCACGCTGACCGAAGAGGTCAGCAAGGGCGGCCAGACCTTCACCCGCAGCCTGCGCCCCGATGCCAACTGGACCGGCGCGGATGGCACGCCGCTGGCGGTGAAGGGCCGCGCCCTGGTGCTGGTGCGCAACGTCGGCCATCTGATGACCAACCCCGCCATCCTTGATGCCGAAGGCGCCGAAGTGCCCGAGGGCATCATGGATGCCTTCGTCACCACGCTTTGCGCGATGCACGACCTGAAGAAGACCACGGGTGTGCGCAACTCCGCCACCGGCTCGGTCTATGTGGTGAAACCCAAGATGCACGGCCCCGGAGAAGTGGCCTTCGCCTCGGAAATCTTTGACCTTGTGGAAGATACGCTGGGCCTGCCACGCAATACCGTGAAGCTCGGGATCATGGACGAGGAGCGCCGCACCAGTGCGAACCTGAAGGAATGTATCCGCGCCGCGAAATCCCGCGTGGCCTTCATAAATACCGGCTTTCTGGACCGCACCGGCGACGAGATCCACACCTCGATGGAGGCCGGGCCAATGGTCCGCAAGGGCGAGATGAAACACACCGCCTGGATCAAAAGCTATGAGGACCGCAATGTCGATATCGGTCTTGCCTGCGGGCTGCGTGGCCGCGCGCAGATCGGCAAGGGCATGTGGGCGGCGCCCGATCTGATGGCCGCCATGCTGGAGCAGAAGATCGCCCATCCTCAGGCCGGGGCAAACTGCGCCTGGGTGCCCTCGCCCACCGCTGCCACGTTGCACGCAACCCATTACCATCGCGTCAATGTGCTGGCCCGGCAGGATGCGATTGCCAAAGGCGGCCCGCGCGGCACCTTGCGCGACCTGCTGACCATCCCGCTCGCGCAAGGCGCCAACTGGTCCGAAGCCGAAATCACGGCCGAGATCGAGAACAACGCGCAGGGTATCCTAGGCTATGTCGTGCGCTGGGTTGATCAGGGGGTGGGCTGCTCCAAGGTGCCCGACATCCATGATGTCGGCCTGATGGAAGACCGCGCCACCTGTCGTATCTCCAGCCAGGCGCTTGCCAACTGGCTGCATCACGGCGTCATCTCGCAGGCGCAGGTGATGGAGGCGATGCGCAAGATGGCCGTCGTGGTAGACCGCCAGAACGCCACCGATCCTGCCTATCGCCCAATGGCGCCCGGATTCGATGGCCCGGCCTTCAAGGCCGCCTGCGATCTGGTATTCGAAGGCTGCGGCCAGCCTTCGGGCTATACCGAACCCGTACTGCACCGCCGCCGACTGGAGGCCAAGGCCCGCTGAGGGCGCACCGTCCCTGCCGCGCTCCCGGCAGGGACGTCCTTTTGAGTATTTGTACAAGAAGCAAGACAGCCGGTCGCGCGCCGTTTTGCCGCCCCCGCAAAAGCTCTGCTGTTTGCTCCTTGCCCAAATACTCAGGCAAGCTCCGACAGAAGCGCGGCGGTCAGAGCGGTGCGCAGGCGGCTTTCAGCCACTCCAGCGTGGCCCCCTCAACCAGCGGCCCGATCTTCGCCAGAACCCCGGCATGATAGCCGTCAAGCCAGCCGCGTTCGCTTGATGACAGCATGTCCGGCAGGATCAGCCGCCGGTCGAAGGGCACAAAGGTCAGCGTCTCGAAATCATATTGCGCGCGGTGGTCACCCAGCGGCGGCGCCTCCCGCACCACGATCAGGTTTTCGAGCCGGATGCCAAAGGCCCCCTCACGATAATAGCCCGGCTCGTCCGACAGGATCATGCCGGGCACCAGCGGCACGGTGGAGAGCCGCGAAATCCGCTGCGGCCCCTCGTGGACTGAGAGGAAGGCGCCGACGCCATGCCCCGTGCCGTGGTCATAGTCGTAGCCCGCAAGCCAGAGCGGCGCACGGGCCAGCGCATCCAGATCACGCCCGGCCAGCCCCTTCGGGAACCGCGTGCGCGCCACGGCGATCATACCTTGCAACACGCGGGTATAGCAGTCGCGCGCGTCAGGTTCTGACGGCGCGCCGATGGCGATAGTCCGGGTGATGTCGGTCGTGCCGTCCAGATATTGCCCGCCGCTGTCGACCAGCAGCAGATCGCCGGGTGCCACTGCACGATTGGTGGCCTCGGTCACCCGGTAATGAATGATGGCACCATTCGGCCCCGCCCCGCTGATCGTGTCGAACGACAGGTCATGCAGCTGGTTGCTTTCGCGCCGGAAACCTTCCAGCGCCTCGACCACAGCAATCTCGGTCAGCCCGCCCTGCGGCGCAGTGGCATCCAGCCAGGCGAGAAAACGCACCATGGCAGCGCCATCGCGCAGATGGGCGGCACGGGTCGCCGCGATTTCAACCGGGTTCTTGCAGGCTTTCGGCAGCGCGCAGGGGTCGTCGCCGGTCGCCACCGCAACGCCCGCATCCTCCAGTTCCTGCGCCACCGCGACCGGCGCGCTGGCCGGGTCTATCCGCACCGGGCCGGGCAGGCTGTGCAGGCCCGGCACAAAGGCCGCGACCGGGCGCAGGGTCACATGATCACCCAGACCCGCGCGGGTTTCCGCGTCGAACTTCGCCGGATCGGCATAAAGCGTCACCCGCCCGTCGTCATGCAGCACCGCAAAGCCATGCAGCACCGGATTGCGCGGCACATCGGCCCCGCGCAGGTTCAGAAGCCAGCACAGGCTGTCGGGCAGAGTAATGACGGCCGCGCGCTGGCCCGCGGCACGCAACCCCTCCGCCAGCCGCGCCCGTTTTGAGGCGCTGCTTTCCCCGGCCAAAGCCTCGGGATGCAGGAAGGCACGCCCCTGCGGTGGCTCAGGCTGATCGGGCCAGATCGCATCGACCATATTGGCGCAGGGCCGCAGGATAACTCCGCTGCCTGCCAGTGCGGTTTCAAGCTTCGCAATCTCGTCTGCCGCATGCAGCCAGGGGTCGAAGCCGATCACGCCTTCAGTCAGGTTTTCAACGATCCATTCGCCCGGCTTCACCTCAGGCCAGTTCACCGGCGTGAACACCGCCAGATCGACCTGCGCGCGGACCTGCGTGCGGTAGCGGCCGTCAACGAAAACACCCGCCAGATCGGGCAGCACAATGCAGAAGCCGGCCGAGCCGGTAAAGCCGGTGAGCCAGGACAGCCGCTCATCCCGCGCCGCGACATATTCGCCTTGGTGGGCGTCGGCGCGCGGCACCAGAAAGCCAGAAAGCCCCTCCGCCGCCAGCCTGCTCCGCAGCGTCGCCAGCCGCGCCGCCCCCTGAGACGGATCTGCCTGCGACGTGAAATCCTGAAACATGCCCGCCTCTTTCCCTTGGCTCAAATATCCTCGGGGTGAATGCGCCCGGCACGGGCGCAAAGGAGGCGAGCCCCCGCACCGCCCCGTCAGCCGACCTTGCGCATCCCCAGAACCCGCGCCCGCTTGCGCGGGTCGGTGTCAAACAACCCGGCCAGCTGTTCGGTCATCGCGCCGGCAAGCTGTTCCACATCGGTGATCGTGACCGCGCGCTGGTAATAGCGCGTCACGTCATGGCCGATGCCGATGGCGATCAGTTCCACCTGTTTGCGCTTTTCCACCATGGCGATCACATCGCGCAGATGCTTTTCAAGGAAGCTGGCAGGGTTCACCGAAAGGGTGGAATCATCCACCGGCGCGCCGTCCGAGATCACCATGAGGATTTTGCGCGCTTCGGGACGCGAGGCCATGCGACGGTGCGCCCATTCCAGCGCCTCGCCGTCAATGTTCTCCTTCAGAAGCCCCTCTTTCATCATCAGCCCCAGATTGGGCCGCGCCCGACGCCAGGGGGCATCGGCAGATTTATAGATGATATGGCGCAGGTCATTCAGGCGACCCGGCTGTTGCGGACGTCCCGCCGCCAGCCATTTCTCGCGGCTCTGCCCGCCCTTCCAGGCTCGCGTGGTGAAGCCGAGGATTTCCACCTTCACCCCGCAGCGTTCCAGCGTGCGGGCCAGAACATCGGCGCAGATCGCGGCAATCGAGATCGGCCGTCCGCGCATCGAGCCGGAATTGTCCAGAAGCAGCGTCACGCAGGTATCGCGGAACTCGGTATCCTTTTCCTGCTTGAACGACAGCGGCGTGGTGGGGTTCGCCACCACCCGCGCCAGACGGCCTGCGTCCAGCGTGCCTTCCTCCAGATCGAACAGCCACGAACGGTTCTGCTGCGCCTGAAGCCGACGTTGAAGCTTGTTGGCCAGTCGGCTGACCGCGCCTTTCAGCGGTTCAAGCTGCTGGTCCAGATAGGCGCGCAGGCGTTCCAGCTCAGCCGCCTCGGCCAGATCCTCGGCGCGGATTTCCTCGTCGAATTCCTGGGTGTAGACAGTGTAATTCGGGTCGGCATCGGAATAGGGGGCGGGCGGCGGCGGCTCCTGCGGGGCCTCGCCCTCGGGCAGTTCGGCTTCTTCCGACTGCTCCATGTCCGCATTGTCATCCATCGAGACCTGGGCCTGGCTCTGGTCCTGGCTGTCTTCCTGGCTGCGCTCGGGTTCGGCCTCGGCCTCCTCCTCCTGACTGTCCTCGCCGTTGCTTTCGGCGTTGTCCTCGTCCTCCTGCGCCTCGTCCTGCGCTTCGTCATCCATGTCGTCGGCGTCCGGGTCGTCGCCCAGCTGGTCGCCATAGCCAAGGTCCGAGATCACCTGGCGCGCAAGGCGCGCGAAGGCCGACTGATCGGCCAGCGCCTCGTCCAGATTGTCCAGCGCGCCTCCGGTCTGCTGTTCGATGAACCCGCGCCAGAGGTTCATCACATTCGCCGCAGCGGCGGGCAGCGGCTGGCCGGTTGCCAGATGCCGCACCAGATAGCCCGCTGCGACAGACAGCGGCGCGTCGGCGGCCTGTGTGATCTGGCCATAACCCTTGCGCTCGGCCTCGTGGCCAAGCTTGTGGGCAATGTTTACCGCCGTGCCGGGCATGGCGCGCGCGCCCAGCGCTTCGGCTCGCGCAGTTTCCATCGCCTCGTAGATCTCGCGCGCGATTCCGCCGGGCGGGGCGTATTTCGCGGCCACCCCCTCATCATGGTGACGGCGGCGCAGCGCCAGCGCATCGGCAGTGCCGCGCGCCATCATCACCTCGTCGCGCGTCATGCGGCGGCTGACCTGCGGCAGGCGCATGCCATCCTTGGTCATGCCCGAAGGATCGACGGAATAACTGACCGTCATCTCCGGATCGTCGGCCATGGTCTTGGTGGCCTCGGCCAGAGCCTTCTTGAACGGATCGGCGGGGTTGTCAGCGGGTTTGGTCATGTCGCGCGCGCTCCGGGTCGGATGTTGCCCCCAAAGCCGGGGGGCTGTCTGCCCCCCGCGCTTCCCTTCGGGAAGCTCCCCCCGAGGATATTTCCGGACAGAAAATCGGTGAGCCACCGCCTTATTTTCTGTCCGGAAATATCCTCAGGGGGGTGAGGCCGCAGGCCGAGGGGGGCGCGAGCGCCCCCCTGCGACGGTTCACTTCATCGCCATCGAGGCGGCGCTTTCCGGCAGTTCCTCGCCGAAGCAACGCTGGTAGAACTCGGCAACGGTCTGGCGCTCCAGCTCGTCACATTTGTTCAGGAATGACAGACGGAAGGCATAGCCGACATTGTGGAAGATGCGGGCGTTTTCGGCCCAGTTCAGCACGGTGCGCGGCGACATGACGGTGGAAAGATCGCCATTCATGAAGGCGGTCCGGGTCAGGTCGGCCACCGTCACCATCTGGCTGATAGTCTTGCGGCCCTTCTCGGTGTTGTAATGCGCATTCTTGGCCAGCACGATCGCCGCCTCGGCATCATGGCTGAGGTAGTTCAGCGTGGCCACGAGGCTCCAGCGGTCCATCTGCGCCTGGTTGATCTGCTGCACACCATGGTAAAGCCCGGTCGTATCGCCCAGACCCACGGTATTCGCGGTGGCGAACAGGCGGAAGGACGGGTGCGGGGTGATGATCTCGTTCTGATCGAGCAGGGTCAGCTTGCCGTCATGTTCCAGCACGCGCTGAATGACGAACATCACATCCGCCCGGCCCGCATCATATTCGTCGAAAACGATGGCGACGGGATTGCGCAAGGCCCAGGGCAGGATGCCCTCGTGGAATTCGGTCACCTGTTTGCCGTCGCGCAGCTTGATCGCATCCTTGCCGATCAGGTCGATCCGGCTGATGTGGCTGTCGAGGTTCACGCGCACGCAGGGCCAGTTCAGCCGCGCCGCCACCTGTTCGATATGGGTCGATTTCCCGGTGCCGTGATAACCTTGAATCATCACGCGGCGGTTGTAGGCAAAGCCCGCGAGGATCGCCAGCGTCGTGTCAGGGTCGAATTTATAGGTCGGGTCAATCTCGGGCACGCGGTCGGAGCGCTCGGCAAAGCCCTTGACCTTCATGTCGGTGTCGATCCCGAAGACATCCCGCACAGAGATTTCTTCGGTGGGTTTCGCAACTTGATCCAGCATTCCGTCCGCCATCGCATCAGGCACCCCGGGCGCGGGGTGCGGGTTCGTATCCGTGGTTTTGTGGAACATATCGCCCCCCGCTGCAAGGGCAAGGCTTGTCCCCGACACAATCGGCTGCATCGGCGGCGCGACAGGGTGGCGCTTTTGGCCGCCCTGGTCGCATTTGCGTGAAGTGTGAAACATCCGGCCTGCTGCCTGCGTATGGTCATACAGGACCATGGAGGACATCATGCATCGCAGAACCCTTCTTGGCAGCGCGCTGGCGCTGCTCGCCACACGCCCGGCATTGGCCACGGGCGAATTTCCCTTCACGCTTTCCGATGCGGAATGGCGCGCGCGACTGTCGCCGCTGGCCTATGACGTGCTGCGTCACGAGGCGACCGAGCGTGCCTTCACCTCGCCCCTGAATGACGAGAAGCGCCGCGGCACCTTTCATTGCGCGGGCTGCGACCAGGGGCTTTATGCATCGAGTACGAAGTTCGACAGCGGCACCGGCTGGCCCTCGTTCACTGCCGCGCTGCCGGGCGCGGTGGGCAACCGCGAAGACAGCCGGTTCTTTATGCGGCGGATCGAAGAACATTGCGCCAATTGCGGCGGGCATCTGGGCCATGTGTTCGACGACGGCCCGCCGCCCACCGGCAAACGGCACTGCATCAATGGCGCGGCTTTGCGCTTCCAGCCCGCGTAAGGCCCAGAAAACGCTGGCCCGGCGGGCGGGTGGCGGCTAACCTTGGCCCGAAAGGCGGCAAAAGCCCGCCTGAGTGGCGAGGTTCGGGCATGTCTTCCCGGAACGACGATCTGGTGCGCCGCGTGGCAACCGAAGTACAGCGGCTTGCTGGCCATGATGCCGGAGACCGCGAGTTGAACCAGGCCCTGCGGCTGCTCGCGAAATGGCGGGCTGGCTGGCTGGAGGGCGCGCTTGCACGCCGCCTGCCGCAGCAGATTCCCGCAGGCCCCTTTGCGGGGATGACCTACACGGTCCGCGCCTCCGAGGGGGCGCGTCTCGCGCGATTGCTGGGTGTTTACGAAGCCGGGCTGGCCCCGGTGATCGAAGAGATCGTGGCCCGGCGATATGGTCTGGTGGTCGATATCGGTGCGGCGGAGGGTTATTACGCCGTCGGGCTGGCCCGGCGCCTGCCCAACGCCCGGATCCTCGCCCATGACGGCGATCCGCGCGCAAGGGCCCTTTGCGCCGAGCTTGCGACCCTGAACGGCGTGTCAGACCGCGTGAAGATCGGCGGCGTCCTGACCCATGACGATCTGTGCCACCTCCCTGCGAGCGATTGCGTGATCATCTGCGATATCGAGGGCGCCGAAGCCGAGTTGCTGGACCCCGAGTCGGCCCCTGCCCTGCGCGGCGCTGATCTGCTGGTCGAGGTGCACGAGGGCATGAAGCCCGGCACGCTTGACCTGCTGCACCGCCGGTTCAGCGTCAGCCATGAGATCCGGCAGATCGGGCGCCATCTGGCTGATGACGCTCTGCCGGACTGGGCGGAGCGGCTGTCAGATATGGACAGGCTGATTCTGCTGTGGGAATGGCGGTCTTCGCCGACGCCCTGGCTGTGGATGACCCGCCGATGACCGATCTTGCGCCCAATGCGGCAATCTATTTTGCCGCCGACGGCTATGACCCCGGCGCCAAGGGCATCAATGGCCGTCGGGTGGCGGGGGAAAGCTTCATTCGGGGCTTTTTCCGCCATGCGGATGCACCCGCACTGATGTCGTTTACGCCGAAGCCTGCCGATCAGGCACTGTTCACCCGGCTCGCGGGTGAGGAACGGCCCGGCATGACGGTTCAGCACCTGCCCCTGCGCAGCCCGCAGCGCCTGGCCGAGCCCGGGACGCTGTTCTTTCCCAGCCCCAATTTCGCTGGCGAATGCTGGCGCCGTGCGCCGCATGGGGATGCAAGCTGGTCGATATGTGGCATCACCCATACCATTTCGACCCGGGGCGTGATGCAGGGTTTTTTCGATCTGCGCATGGCGCCGCAGATGGAATGGGATGCGGTCATCTGCACCTCCCGCGCCGTGCAGTCGGCGGTTCTCACGCAGATGGACATGATCGACGCCCATGCGAAGGCACGGTTCATGGCCAACCCGCCGCCCCGCCCGCAGCTTCCCGTCATCCCGCTGGGGATCGACTGTGGCGCCTTTGCCCCGGATGCGGCCGCCGGCGCGGCGTTGCGCGCGCGGCTTGGCGCGGGTGCGGCGGATACGGTGTTCACCTGCATCGCCCGCCTGACCCCTTATGAGAAGTTCGACCCCCTGCCGCTCTTTATTGCGCTGGCCGAGGCGCAGCGACGGCTGGGGCCCCGGCAGAAGCTGCATCTGGCGCTGTGCGGGATCTTCCGCGATGCGTTTTCCCGCAAGGTGTTCGAAGAAGGGGCCGCGCGGTTGATGCCCGATGTGGGCTTTCTGGTGCTCGACGGGGCCGATGCGGCTGAACGGCGCGCGGCACTGTCCGGTGCCGATGTCTTCACCTTCCCGATCGACAATATCCAGGAAACCTTCGGCCTTGCCCCGATCGAGGCGATGGCGGCAGGCCTGCCGGTTCTGGTGTCGGACTGGGACGGCATGCGCGATACGGTGACGCCCGATGTGGGCATCCGTGTTCCGACCCGGACGCTGGGGCCAGGCCATGCGATATCCGAGGCGCTGCGCCATTTCGGTGGCGCCGACACCTATCCGCAATATTGCGCGCTGATCTCGCAGATGACGGCAATCGACATCCGTGCGCTTGTCGAGGCGATCCTGTCGCTCGCAGGTAATCCCGATCTGCGCCGCAGGCTGGGAGCCGCCGGACAGGCCCGCGCCGCAGCGCTGTACGACTGGCGGGTGATCGTGCCGCAGATGCAGGCTTTGTGGGGCGAGCTTGCCGCGCGCAGGGGCGCCGCCACAGCTCCGGCCCTCCCGCCTGCCGGGCGACTTGCCGTGGCCCCCTCGCCCTTCGCCTATTTCGCCAGCTATCCAAGTGCCGCAGGCGGGTTTGCCAGCGTGCGCTTCGCCAGCGCGACGCCACAACCGCCGCTGCCGGTGGCCGAAATGCTGGTGCTGCGCAACTATACCGGCATGGGGCGCTCCACCGAACGGCCCGAAGCCTTCGCCGCCATGGCCGAGGCCATCGCGGCAGCGGGTGCCCCCGGCATCAGCCGCGACGATCTGGCCAGCGCGCATAAGTACAACCCGCTGACGGTGGATCGTCTGCTGATCTGGCTGCTGAAATACGGCTATATCCGGCGCCTGCCCGCCGTAACGCCCGTTCAGTCGCGGAAATAGCGGCTTTCGCGGATCTGCTCCCACGCCCAGACGACTTCTTGCAGACGCGATTCGTCATCGCGGTTGCCGCCATTCATGTCCGGGTGAAGATCCTTGACGAGGCTCTTGTATTGCTTGCGGATTTCCGTGCGCGTCCAGGTGTCGCGCGCATCAAGGATCTCCAGCGCCTTGCGTTCGGTCGAAGGCAGCTTGCGCGTTACGGCAGATTGCACCTTGCCGGGGTTCTGCGTGCCCTTCTCGCCCAGGATCGCCATGGGGTCATTGACCCCCAGCCGAGCCCAGGCCCGGCCATCATCCTTCTGACTGAAGGGTTTGGTTTCCCGCTCCCATACGCGCGCCTTGTCGAGGAACTTCTGAAACTCCTCGTCCGAGGTGCCGTTGAAGAAGTTCCACTTCAGATTGTATTCCCGAACGTGATCCTTGCAGAACCAGAAGAACTCGTCCAGCAGGTCCGGCGATTTCGGCGCGCGATAAAGACCTGCCTCCTGACAGCCCGGATATTCGCAGTTCTTCTGCGACGTCTCAAACGCCCCCGACATGCCCCGGCGGCCCGTCTTGCGGCGCTTCTTGTCCGAGGAAACGCGGATGTCGAATTCGAACGGGGGTTTCTGCATTACACGGCCTTTCCGACACTGCCTTTCCGACTCGGAGGCGAGAGTTTAGATGTTTACGCGCCGGATTGAAGGGGGAGCGCGCTGAAAATGTCTGTCCGTAACGAAATCGAGGAAAGGCTGACCGCTGCCTTTGCGCCGGAAGTTCTGGAAATTCAGGATGATAGTGAGAAACATCGCGGTCATGGCGGCTGGCGTGAAGGCGGCGAGACCCATTTCAACGTGACCATCCGCGCACCTGCGCTGGCGGCCCTGGGCCGGGTCGAGCGTCATCGTGCGGTCCATCGCGCGCTTGGCGATCTGACCACCCGCATTCACGCGCTGGCGCTGGATATCGGCTGAGCCTCAGGCGGTGGCGGCGGTCTTGCGGATACGCTCGACCATCGCCCGCACACCATTCGACCGCTGCGACGACAGATGCTCGTTCAGTCCCAGCCGCGCCAGTTCGGCAGGCGCATCAACCTGGCCGACCTCCGCCGCAGTCAGCCCGGCATAAAGCGCGTGCAGCACCGCGATCAGCCCGCGCACGATCATCGCATCCGACGTGCCCTCAAAATCGAACCGCGCCGAAGGGCCCTTCCCTTCGACCATCGGGCGCAGCCAGACCTGGCTGGCGCAACCATCCACCTTGAAGGCAGGCACCTGAAAGGCCGCGTCCAGATCAGGGAAAGCCTTGCCCAGTTCGATCACATGGCGATAGCGGTCCTCCCAGTCGTCAAGGAATTCGAAGGTTTCCACGATCTCTTCAAAGGCGGGGGTGGCCATGGTGTGCTCCTTACCGTATCGGGCCACAGCTAGGCCGAAGCGCGCGAAAGGTCCAGAGGAGTGCTTTTCAAAAGCCCGCGCTTGGGTTAGCCAAGGGTCAGGCCGGATCAGGCGCCAGACGGGCGCGAAAGGGGATGGGATGAGAAAACCGCTGCTTGCCGCGCTGGCGCTGGTGATGTTCGTTTCCGCCTGCGGGGCGGTGCGCGAGTCGCGTCTCAACCCGTTCAACTGGTTCAAGCGCAGCGAAACGGTGGCGGTCGATCCGGTGACGCAGAAGCCGGAAGACCCGCGCCCGCTGGCCCAGCAGATCATCGACCTGAAGGTCGAACCCGCTCCCGGCGGTGCGATCATCCGCGCCACAGCCCTGCCCCCGACGCAAGGCTGGTGGGATGCAGAGCTGGTGAAGCGCGGCGACGACCAGAACGGTGCCCGCATCTATGACTTCCGCATGTCTGCCCCCAAGACGCAGGCCGGCGTCTCGACCCCACGCTCGCGCCAGATCACGGCCGCGGTGTTCCTGACGACCCGGCAATTGCAGGAGATCACGTCGATCACCGTGCAGGCCGCGACCAACGGCATGACCAGCCGCCGCTGACATCCGCACCGCGGCAGCCGCTTTGACGGGGGCTCGATGCCCCCGGCGAAGCGCCCCCGTTCAGAGCTTCAGCCAGTTCCGCGCCTCGGCCACCATCTGCCCGACGGGACGGAACGCCCGCAGCGCCAGTGCCCCTTCCTCCGCACCCGGCGGCTCCAGCGTGGCGCACTGGCTTGCCAGCAGCGCAGGCGGCATGAAATGTCCCTGCCGCGCTTGCAGATGCCCGGAAATCTCGGCCTCCGACGCCGCCAGATGGATCACCCGCAGGTCAGGAGCAAAATCCCGCAGCCGGTTCCGATAGGCCCGGCGCAGGGCCGAACAGGCCAGAACACCACCCGGTTCCAATGCCACGCCACAGGCCTCAAGCCATGGCCATCGGTCGTCATCCGACAGCGGCTCACCCCGCGCCATTTTCGCAATATTCGCCTCAGGGTGCAGGTCATCCGCATCGCGGAACACCAGACCCGTCGCCGTGGCCAGCGCCGCCCCGAAACGGCTTTTGCCGCATCCGGAAACGCCCATGACGAGAATACGCACGGGCGTCACCCCAGCCGCACCACCCGGACCTCGTTGCCGCGTGCGGTCAGGGCAATTTCGCCCTTGCAAAGCCGCAGCGCATCCTCTCCGAAGGCTTCCATCCGCCAGCCCTTCAGCGCGGGCAGATCGCGTTCGCCCGCGGCGATGGCATCCAGATCGGCGGCAGAGGCGATCAGCTTGGCCGCAACGCCAAGGCTTTCCGACTTCGCTTTCAGCAGCACACGCAGCAGATCTGCCAGCGCCGGATTGACCTGCAACTGTTCGCGCGCAAGATCAGGCTTCGGCATATCCTCGGGCTTCATCTCCAGCCCGGCTTTCACCGCCGCGATGATTCCGTCGGCGATGTCGCCCCGCCGCCCCTCGCGCAGCAGAAGGCGCGAGCGGCCCAGCTCCTCATGAGTCTGCGGCCGGGTCGAGGCCAGTTCCAGCAGCGCATCGTCCTTCATCACCCGTGAACGAGGCACATTGTTCGTTTGCGCATAACTTTCGCGGAACTCGGCCAGCGCCTTCACCAGCGCCAGGAACCGCCCCGAGGTAGTGCGAGTCTTGACCCGCTGCCAGGCTTCGGCCGGGCGGATCGTGTAGGTTTCGGGGTCGGTGAGCATGCCCAGCTCTTCCGCAACCCAGCGTTCACGCCCCGATTTGGCGATCTGCCGCGCGAGGCTTTCATACACCACACGCAGATGCGTCACATCGGCCAGCGCATATTCCTTCTGCGCCGCGCTCAGCGGGCGGCGCGACCAGTCGGTGAAGCGCGATGTCTTGTCGAGACTCGCCTTGGCGATCTTCTTCACCAGCGTCTCGTAGCCCACCTGTTCGCCATAGCCGCAGACCATGGCGGCGACCTGGGTGTCGAACAGCGGCACGGGGAAGACCCCGCCCTCGACGAAGAAGATTTCCAGATCCTGCCGTGCGGCGTGGAACACCTTGACCGTCGCCTCATGGCGGAACAGGTCATACAGCGGCTCCAGCGACATGCCCTCACCCTCAATCGGGTCAACCAGCACCGCTTCGCCATCGGCGCCCGGCAGGGCCATCTGGATCAGGCAGAGTTTGGACCAGTAGGTGCGTTCGCGCAGGAACTCAGTGTCGATAGTCACATAAGGGTGTGCCTTGGCTGCCGCACAGAATTCGGCAAGCTCCTCGGTCGTCGTAATGGTGCGCATGGGCGTCTTTCGTCTGGCTCACGGGGGTGTCCCGCCCTTCCGCTATAGGCACCTGATACCGCGATGTGAACCTTTTTCCACAAAAGTGGGGCGGAAAGCCACGGGAAGCTGCCCCGTGGCTTTCCGGACAGGCAGATCAGACCAGTTCAGCCAGATCGCGGGCGTCGAAGCCGCGCAGCGCGGCGGTGTCACCCGCCTCCACATGACGCACCCAGTCGGGGTCGGAAATCAGCGCGCGGCCCACGGCGATCAGGTCGAACTCGTCGCGCGCCATGCGATCCATCAGCTGACCCAGCGGCGCGGCCCCGGCGCCTTCGCCCCGGAAGGCGGCAAGGAATTCGGCCCCGCCAAGCCCCACCGACCCCACGCTGATCGTGGGCGCGCCCGTCAGCTTCTTGGCCCAGCCTGCGAAATTCAGCCCGGTGTCCCCGTCGATTTCCGGGAACTCAGCGTCCCAGAACCGGCGCTGCGAGCAATGCAGAATGTCCGCCCCGGCCTCGACCAGCTGGCCAAGCCAGGCTTCCATTTCCTGCGGAGAGGCGGCGAGTTTCACGCCGTAATCCTGCTGTTTCCACTGGCTGACGCGCAGCAGCACCGGGAAATCGGGACCGACGGCGGCACGGACAGCCTTCAGCACCTCCACAGCGAAGCGGCTGCGTTCCGGCAGGGTTGCGCCGCCCCAGCGGTCGTCGCGCAGGTTGGTGCCCTGCCAGAAGAACTGGTCAATCAGATAGCCATGCGCACCATGCACCTCGACCAGATCCATGCCGATCCGCTTGGCATCCGCCGCCGCACGGGCAAAGGCCGCGATGGTATCGGCAATATCTTCCTCGGTCATCGCGCGGCCGCGAGGCTTGTCGGGCGCCAGCAGACCCGAAGGGCTTTCGACCTCGGCCTCGGGCTTCCACGCCCCGCCCTTGGTCGAGCCGGTATGCCAGATCTGCGGCCCGATCTTCCCGCCCGCGCCATGCACCGCTTCGGCGACGCCGCGCCAGCCTTGCAGCGCCTTGTCCCCGTGGAAGAACGGAATGTTCGGCAGATTGCGCGAGGCCGGACGGTCGATCACCGTACCCTCGCTGAGGATCAGCCCCACGCCCCCCGCCGCCCGGCGGCGATAGTATTCGGCATTGGCCCCGCCGGGCACACCTTCGGGGGCCATGTCACGCGTCATCGGCGCCATGACGATGCGGTTCCTGAGCTCAAGCCCCTTCAGGCGGAAAGGACGGAAAAGCGGCTCTGTCGCGGTCATCTCGCGGACTCCATATCGTTGAGCAGCGGATGTATGTGCGCTAACAGCACTTTCAAGCCGCACTGCAGCATGACCTGACTGCGCGCAGATGCACAGATGGCTGCGCCGGTACAGATTATCTTTCAGGGGAAGGTCTGGTGGAGCAGAGGGGGATCGAACCCCTGACCTCGTCATTGCGAACGACGCGCTCTCCCAACTGAGCTACTGCCCCTCGACCTGAGGGCTATCTGGCTGATGATGCGCGGAATGTCAAGCGGACAGGCTGCGTTTTTCATGGGGCCATATGGGACCGCGCCGCTTTGACGCGGCCCCATGCGAAGGGCTCAGCCGAACAGGAAATCGGCGCTGCCGATTTTGCCCGCAGCCACATCCTCCAGCAGGATCGTAGTGCCGCTGTCCAGCGTGATGCGGGTATCCGCGCCGTCATTCACCGCCTCGATGGTCACATCCGCCATGCTGCCCCCCGACAGGACGATACGGTCCACCCGGTCGGTGAAATCGCGGATCACATCGTCGCCCTCATCGGCCAGCCGGTCATAGACAAAGTGATCCGCCCCGCCGCCGCCCGAAAGGTCATCATTGCCCAGCCCGCCCGAGATCGTGTCGCGGCCGCTCGCCGTCTGGATGATGTCGTTGCCGCCCGACAGATCGTAGAAGGCGAATTTCTCGATGCCGGTAAAGTTGACATCATTACCGCCCATGCCGTTGTACTGCCCGCTCCAGCCGCCACCCTCTGTCGCGGTCAGGTTGCGCAGCCAGACATCATTGGTTGCAATTGCATAGGTGAGGATCAGCGTATCCACCCCTGCCCCGCCATTGACCTGATCGGTGCCTCCGGCATGCAGGGCGATCACATCACTGCCCCGCCCCGTGTCGATGACGTCACCCATTGCGCCGGTGTCATGGCCGGTCACGCGGTCATTGCCACGGCCTGTTTGCAGGTTCATCCCCTCGAAGCCCTGCACCTTGCCCGAGACGAGGTATGTGGAGACCTTGTTGAGGTCGATGCGGATGGCCTTGCTGGCGGTATGCAGATCGGCGGTCCAGAAATCGGTCCCGTCACCGCCATTCGCCTGATCCCGCCCACGCCCGACATCGACCAGATCGTTGCCTGCCCCGGCCAGCACCGTATCGTTGCCCTTGCCGAAGACCAGAATGTCATCGCCCCCCACGCGATCCTCGTAGCGGAAACGCTCGATCCCGGTGAAGAACAGGTCATTGCCGCCGAGACCGTTCAGACGGCCACTGTAGCCGTCCCGTCCGGCGGTCAGCCCCTCCAGCCAGACACCACCCCCGAACTCCTCCACCGTATAGCGCAGGAGATCGGCGCCGGTTCCGCCATTGGCCTGATCCGTTCCGCCATCCCAGAAGGTCAGCGTATCATTGCCCGCGCCCGAACTCAGGACATCGCTCATGTTCGCGGTCCGGTGCACGATCAGCGCGTCATTGCCCGCGCCGGTTTCAAGATCCATCCCCTCGATCCCCTTCACCCAGCCACCGCCAAGGGTTTTCGAGGTGCCGTTCAGGTTGACCTTCAGCGCCGCTGTTGCGTCGCCCAGTCGGCCCTGCCAGAAATCAAGCCCGCCGGCCCCGCCATCAATCCGGTCCTGCCCGCCGCCGCCCATCAGCGTGTCGTCACCTGCACGGCCCAGCAGCGTGTCATTGCCGTCGCCGGTATGGATGCTGTCATTGCCACCCGAGCGATCCTCGAAGCGGAACCGCTCGATGCCGGTGAAGATCAGGTCATTGCCCCCCATGCCGTTGAAGGTGCCACTGTAGCCGCCGCCCTCGTCCGCTGTCAGATTGTTCAGCCAGACGTCATTCGTGGGCTGGGCATAGATCACCTCCAGCACATCACTGCCCGCGCCGCCGAACACCTGATCTGTGGCGCCCATGTAGATGCGGATACGGTCATTACCCGCCCCGGTGGAGACGACATCATAGCCCACACCGCTGGCATGGTTGGTGATGACGTCGTTGCCCGCGCCGGTCGTCAGGTCCAGCGCCTCGACATTGCGCACCTCAGCCCCGTCGGCGAAGGAAGAGACCACGTTGATGTTCACGGTCACATTGCCGCTGAACCAGCTGACATTGGCCTGCCAGCGGTCGGTGCCCGCACCACCATCGACGGTATCGCGCCCGCCATTGCCATAAAGACTGTCATTGCCCGCGCCGCCGATCAGATTGTCATCACCGTCGCCTGTGACGATGGAATCATTCCCCCCGGCCCGGTCGATGAAGGTGAAATGGCCGAAGCCCGCGAAGAAGGCGTCATTGCCCCCCATCCCGTCGAACTTGCCCTCGTAGCCCGATGCGGGATGTTCAGCCCCCGAGCCCGCCGGGCTCAGGGTATTGAGCCAGACATCATTTGTCTCGGCATCATAGATATAGGTCAGCCGGTCGTTCACACCGCCGGTCACAAGATCGGCCGCCCTGTTGGTAATCGTGACATCTTCCATAGCAACCTCCCACCAAATCCGAATATAATTATATTTATGATTCGAGTGGGCCGCCTTGGCCTGCATCAAATCGGCCTACATGCCGACAGCGACTCAGGGCCGCAGGTTCTGCCGCACGAAATCCGCGATCTGAGCCGCAGGCCGTGCCCCCGCCAGCCGGGCGACCTCGCGCCCGCGATGGTAAAGCACCAGCGCCGGAATACCCTGAATCCGCGCACGTCCGGCAATATCCGGGTGATCTTCGGTATTCAGCCTGGCCAGACGCACCTCGGGGGCCAGCGCCTTCGCCGCCTTGGCGAATTCGGGCGCCATCGCCCGGCAGGGGCCACACCACGGCGCCCAGTAATCCACCAGCAACGGCAGGTCATCACCCCGCACCGCCTTGTCATGGCTCAGCCGATCCAGCTCGTGCACGCGGCCATCGTCCAGCGGCTCGCCACAACTGCCGCATTTCGGCGCGGCCGACAGACGGTCGCGGGGCACCCGGTTCATCTGCCCGCAGGTAGCACAGGCCAGTTTCACGGCTTCCATCGGAGCCTCCATTCATATTCCCGTTGCGGAATATATTGGCGGTCCCCCGAACACCCGCAAGGGGCCTAGATTGCGAAAACCACGCCATAGGCCAGCGCCCCACCCAGGGTCGCCAGCACGACCGAGCGGCGCCAGAACCACAGGCCGATCACCGCCGCCGTTCCCGCCCAGAACGCCGCCTGCGCCCCGCCCGTCAGCAGGGGCAGAACCGAAACGGCAAACAGCGCCGCAATCGCCGCTGGGCCGGTCGCGGCCAGCATCCGCCCCGGCCAACCCCCCGCAGAAAGCGCCGACAGGTTCAGCCGGAACGGCAGATAGCGAAACGCCCATGTCGCCGCGCCTACGGACACCACCAGTGCCAGAACCTCAGCCCTCATGCCCGCCCCCGCGGCAACCCGGCCAGAGCCCCGGCCACCATCCCCGAAAGAATCCCCGAGGTCGCCGAATGCAGCAGCGTCACCCCGATGGTCACGGCCGCCGCCACCGCGATCACCGGCAATTGCGCCCGGCTCAGGATCGACAGCAGAAGCGCCAGAAACAGCGCGGGCAACATGAAGCCCAGCGCCGCCTCGACCGCCGGATAGGCCGCCAGTGCCCCGCCCCCTGCTGCCGCCCCCGCAGCGGTGCCCGAAACCCAGGCGGCATAGGCCGCCAGCCCGAGCCCGAACATGAACGGCTCCGAAAACCGCCGCCCGCGCGACAGCGCGCCCAGCGCTGTACCAAACACCTCGTCCGTCAGCCCGAAGGCCCAGACCCAGGCGCGCCGCGTCGCCTGTTCATGCCCCGCCGCCGCCATAAGGGCCGGACCATAGGCCAGATGGCGCAAGCCCATCGCCACCAGCGTGAATACTGACACCAGCAGCGGCGCCCCGCCCGAAACCAGCGCCACGGCAAGAAACTGCGCCGCGCCGGAATACATGATCACTGAAAAGGCCATCACCTCGGCAAAGCCAAGCCCCGCCCGCGTTCCGGCCACACCAAAAGAAAAGGCAATGGGAAAATATCCCAGCACAATCGGCAGCGCCGCCATCAGCCCCGCCGCGAACCCGCTTTCCCCCTGCCGCATCACACCCCCAAGACCGACCCGGATGCAGCTAAAGGCCAGACGCTTCCGCGTCCAGCCCTGCATTTGCTTCTTGCCCAAATACTCAGAAAACACCGGTCGCCCCGCGCAAAGGCCGGGCGGCCGGGCGCCTTCATTCCGCCGCCATGTAGCTTTCAACCGGCGGGCAGATGCAGATCAGATTGCGGTCACCATAGACGTTATCCACCCGCCCGACCGGCGGCCAGTATTTGTCCACCCGGAAGGCGCCGGGCGGGAAGCAGCCCTGCTCGCGCGGGTATTTCCGTTCCCAGTCGGCGACCAGATCTTCCACCGTATGCGGCGCATGGCGCAGCGGGCTGTCCTCGGCGGAAATCTCGCCCGCCTCCACCGCCTTGATCTCGGCGCGGATCGCCAGCAGCGCGGTAATGAAACGGTCGATCTCGGCCTTGGTCTCGCTCTCCGTCGGCTCCACCATCAGCGTGCCCGCCACCGGCCAGCTCATCGTCGGCGCGTGGAAACCGTTATCGATCAGACGCTTGGCGATGTCATCCACCGTCACGCCCGCTTCCGCGAAAGGCCGGGTGTCGAGGATGCATTCATGCGCCACACGCCCCCGGTTGCCCATGAACAGCACCTCATAGGCACCCTTCAGCCGGGCCGCGATGTAATTCGCGTTCAGGATCGCCACGCGCGTCGCCTGCGTCAGCCCTGCACCGCCCATCATCAGGCAATAGGCCCATGAAATCAGCAGGATGCTTGCTGAGCCGTAGGGCGCCGCCGAAACCGGCCCCTCGGCGCCTCCCGTCTCGGGGTGCCCCGGCAGATAGGGCGCCAGATGCGCCTTCACCCCGATCGGCCCCATGCCCGGCCCGCCGCCACCATGCGGGATGGCAAAGGTCTTGTGCAGGTTCAGGTGGCTGACGTCGCCACCCACCTCGCCTGGCTTCACCAGACCCACCATGGCATTCATGTTGGCGCCGTCGATATAGACCTGCCCGCCGTGCTCATGCGTGATCTTGCAGATCTCGCGCACGGTTTCCTCGAACACGCCATGGGTGGAGGGATAGGTGATCATGCAGGCCGCCAGACGGTCGCCCGCCTCCGCCGCGCGGGCGCGGAAGTCCTCGACATCCACATCGCCATTGGCCGAGGATTTCACCACCACCACCTTCATCCCCGCCATCTGCGCCGAGGCCGGGTTGGTGCCATGGGCCGATACCGGGATCAGGCAGACATCGCGATGCTCTTCGCCCCTTGCCCGATGATAGGCCTGAATGGTCAGAAGCCCGGCATACTCGCCCTGCGCACCGCTGTTGGGCTGCATCGAGAAGGCGTCATAGCCGGTGATCTCGCACAGCTTCTCCGACAGGTCGGAAATCGCCTCGTGATAGCCCGCCGCCTGATCCGCCGGCACGAAGGGGTGCAGGCTGGAAAACTCGGGCCAGGTGATCGGCATCATCTCGGCCGCCGCGTTCAGCTTCATCGTGCACGACCCCAGCGGGATCATCGCCCGATCCAGCGCGAGGTCACGATCCGACAGGCGCCGCATGTAGCGCATCATCTCGGATTCCGCGCGGTTCATGTGGAAGACCGGATGGGTCAGCACCTCGGATGTCCGCAGCATCGCCTCGGGGAAGCCGAGGTCGGCGCTGACCGGCGGCGCAGTATGGATGCCAAAGGCGCGCAGCACGCGGGCCAGAACATCCTCGTTGGTGGTCTCGTCCAGGCTGATGCCAACGTGGTCATTGCCCACCTTGCGGAAGTTCAGCCCCTCAAGCCGCGCGGCGGCCAGAATACCGGCCTGCCCCACGCCCACATTCACCGTGATCGTGTCGAAGAAGTGCTTCTGCGGCAGCACCGCGCCCGCCTCGCGCAGGGCGCTTGCCAGCCGCACCGTGTAGGAATGCACCCGTTCAGCAATGGCGCGCAGGCCCTTCGGCCCGTGGAAGACCGCATACATGCTGGCCATCACCGCCAGCAGCGCCTGCGCCGTACAGACATTCGACGTCGCCTTTTCCCGCCGGATATGCTGTTCGCGGGTCTGGAGGCTCAACCGATAGGCCTTGTTGCCCCGCGCATCGATGGAGACACCGACGATCCGCCCCGGCATGGCGCGTTTCATGTCGTCCTTACAGGACATGAAGGCGGCATGCGGCCCGCCATAGCCCATTGGCACGCCGAAGCGTTGCGCGGAGCCCACGGCGATGTCGGCCCCCATCTCGCCCGGCGCTTTCAGCATCATCAGTGCCAGCAGGTCGGTCGCCACCACGGCCACCGCCTTCGCGGCATGCAGACGGTCGATCCAAGGTTCCAGATCGCGAACATTGCCCCAGGTGCCCGGATACTGGAAGATCGCGCCGAACACCTTTTCCGGCTCAAGGAACTCGGGGTCCGCCACGATGACCTCGATCCCGAGCGGCAGCGCGCGGGTGCGGATCACTTCAATGGTCTGCGGGTGGCAATGCGTGTCGACGAAGAAGGCGCGGGCCTTCGATTTCGCCACGCGCTCGGCCATGGCCATGGCCTCCGCCGCCGCCGTCGCCTCGTCCAAGAGGCTTGCGTTCGCCACTGGCAGCCCGGTCAGATCGGCCACCATGGTCTGATAGTTCAGCAGCGCCTCAAGCCTGCCCTGCGCGATTTCGGGCTGATAGGGGGTATAGGCGGTATACCAGGCCGGGTTTTCCAGAATGTTGCGCTGGATCGCGGGCGGGGTCACGGTGCCGTAATAGCCCTGCCCGATAAGGCTGGTCATCACCCGGTTCTTGGCCGCCACCCCGCGGAGCTTCGCCAGAAGCTCATGCTCGGACAAGGGCGCCCAGCCCAGGGGCGTTTCCTGCCGGATCGAGGCGGGGATGGTTTCGTCGATCAGCGCCTCCAGCGTGGGCACGCCCACGGCCTTCAGCATATCCGTCATCTCGGCCGGAGACGGGCCGATATGACGGCGGTTGGCAAAATCGTAAGGGTTGTAGTCGGTCGGTGTGAAGGTCATGTCACATCCCGCGACGGACCATGCCGCCGCGCTCCCATTTTCGGTCCGAAATAACGTGGTGGTGCAGGGGCGGCGCCCCCGCCCTTGCCGTCTTCAGCCAACCGGCCTCAGCCGATCAGTTCCTTGTATTCGTCCTCGTCCATGAAATCGTCGAGCACGCTCAGATCATCGAGCTTCATCTTGAAGAACCACGCTTCCCCCAGCGGGTCTTCGTTCACCAGACCGGGGTTGTCGGCGAGTTTCTCGTTCACGGCGACAATCTCGCCCTCGACCGGGGCGAGGATGTCCGAGGCTGCCTTGACGCTTTCGATCACACAAACCTCATCCCCGGCGCCGACTTGCGTTTCCGGCTCGGGCAGTTCGACAAAAACCACATCACCCAGCGCCTCGGCCGCGTGTTCAGTGATGCCGACCACCACAACATCGCCCTCGACGCGCAGCCACTCGTGTTCCTTGGTATATTTCATCTCTTTAAGCCCTGTTTCAGCGTTTGTAGGTGGTAGGTTGGAACGGCATGTCGGCCACCGTCACCGGCTGGCGCTTGCCGCGCAATTCGCCCGCGAGGGCGGTTCCGGTGGCGGCGTGGTCCACCGTGACATAGCCCATGGCAATCGGAGCCTCGACTGAAGGCCCGAACCCGCCCGAGGTGATGTGGCCCACGGCGGTCTCGCCTGCGTAAAGCTCGACCCCCTCGCGCATCGGCGCGCGGCCCTCGGGGCGCAGGCCGACGCGGCGGCGGGCCGGACCTTCGGCCAGTTCACGCAGGATGCGCGCGGCACCGGGGAAACCGCCTTCGCGGGCACCGCCCGTGCGACGGGCCTTCTGGATCGCCCAGGTCAGACCGGCCTCGACGGGCGAAGTCGTCTCGTCAATGTCATGGCCATAGAGGCAAAGCCCGGCCTCAAGCCGCAGGCTGTCGCGCGCGCCAAGCCCGATGGGCGCAACCTCCGCCATCGCCAGGAGCGCGCGGGCCAGCCCCTCGGCCCCGCCATCTGGCACCGAGATTTCATAGCCATCCTCGCCGGTATAGCCCGAGCGGCTGATCCACAGCTCGCCGAACACCGTCGGCACCTGCGCCACATCCATGAAGCGCATCGCAGCCACCTGCGGCACCAGCCGCGCCAGCGCGGCCTCCGCCGCCGGGCCTTGCAGCGCCAGCAGCGCGCGGTCGGTCACCGGCAGAACCTCGGTGGTGGCGGAGAGATGCGCCTGCATATGGGCAATGTCGGCGGCCTTGCAGGCGGCGTTCACCACGACGAACAGATGATCGCCGCGATTGGCGAACATCAGGTCGTCCAGAATGCCGCCCGCGTCATTGGTGAACAGGCCATAGCGCTGCCGCCCCTCGGCCAGCCCGGCCACATCGACCGGCATCAGCCGCTCGAAATCCAGCGCGGTGGCCTCGTAGCTGCCTTTGGGCCGCAGGATCACCTGCCCCATGTGGCTGACATCGAACAGCCCCGCAGCCGCGCGGGTGTGAAGATGTTCCTTCAGCACCCCCATCGGGTATTGCACGGGCATGGAATAGCCCGCGAAGGGCACCATCTTGCCGCCCAGTTCCTCATGCAGGTCATTGAGACCCAGCCGCAAAAGGTCGCTCACGCGCGCCTCCTCTTCCGCCGGTCATCGCATAGGTCCGGCACCTGTCGACAGGCCAACCCCTGTCGTGCGGTGCCCCCTCTGTCCCTGCCCTTGCCATGCCGGCTTCGGACGCCTGAGATCGTTATCCCTTCGGCGGGCGCGTCGCGCGCCACTCTCCAGAGTCTTCTGCCAGGACGGTCCTGTCGCCTGAGAGTTTACCGGGGCGGTTGCTCCTTCGGCACCGGCTCCGAGGTGAGTGACCCCCGCCGGATTCTCCCGATCCTGACAAGTTCACTGCTAGCCCAGCCGCCCCGTCGGAGGCAAGGGAAATTTCGTATCCGACGGTATGCCAACCATTTCCGACATGGCCAGCATACGCCGGTCAATCACGCGCAAAGCAAGCCAGACAGCCAGCACCCCGAAAACGATGCCGCCGACCGCCTGCCCGATCAGCACCCCTTGCGGACCATAGCTCTGCCCCAGCCACCAGGCAAAGGGCACCGTGCCCAAGGTATGCCGCCCCCAGTTGATGAGCGTCGCCTGAAACGCAGCGCCCAGATTGTTGCAGGCGGCATTCGCCACGAAGATCAGGCCATTGAAGAAGAACAGCAGGCTCAGCGGACCGCAGAACAGGAAGACCAGTTCGCGGGTCAGCCCCTCGGCATGAAACAGCGCGGCGATGGGCGCGCGCAGCAGAAACAGCAGTGCCGACATGCCAAGGATCACAAGGCCAGTGAACCGGATGGCGTCAAAGAAGGCACGACGCACGCGGTCCATCCGGCGCGCACCAAGATTCTGGCCGATGATCGGGCCGATGGCCCCCGCAAGAGCAAAGATCATGCCGAAGGCGACCGGCGTCAGCCGCCCCGCGATGGCCATGCCCGCCACGGCGGCCTCGCCATAGCCCGCGACCATCCGCGTCACCAGCGCCTGCCCCACAGGGGTGGCAAGCTGGGTCAGGATCGCGGGGCCGGAGATGGCCGACAGCGGCGCGACCGCCCCGCGCAGGCTGCGCGCCGAAACCGGGCTGAAGCCACCATGCCGCCGCCAGATCGGCCAAAGCGCCATGACCACCATCGCGATGCGCGATCCCCAGCCCGCAATGGCGGCGCCGGTCAGCCCCAGATCAGCCCACAGGATCAGCACCGGGTCCAGCGCCGCCAGCACGACCGCCCCCCAGACCGTGACCATCATCGACGCCCGCGCCTCACCATGCGCGCGCAGGATCGCCGCGCCGATCATCCCGATCATCAGCAGCGGCTGCCCGGGTGTCACCAGTTGCAGGAACCACAGCGTCAGCTCCGCCGTGCGACCCGTCGCCCCCAGAAGGTCCACGATCTGCGGCAGCAAAAACCAGACAACGGCCGAAAAGACGATGCCGAACAGCGCCCCCAGCACCAGGCCCTGCGTCGCCCTGTCCCGCGCCAGCACCGGGTCGCGCGCGCCCACTGCCTGCGCGGTCAGCGCCGAGACACCGATCGACAGGCCGATGCCGAAGGCCGTGGTGAAAAACAGCACCGCCCCGCCATAGCCCACAGCCGCCGTCGCCTCGGGATCGCGCAGCCAGGAGATGTAGACCATGTTGATCAGATCGACGACGAAAATGGCCATCAGCCCGACCGACGAGGTCAGCGACATCACCGCCACATGGGCAAACAGGTTGCCCTCCACAAACCGCGCCTGCGCCATCGTCCCGTCCCTGTCCGTTCGCGGCGCCAGTCAGCGCTGACCGAGCGGAAATGTCCAGCCCGGACGGGCCGGCCCGCCCCTCCGAAACGGCGATTGCCGGAATCCCCGCCCTATGTCAGCATCGGCGGAATTTACCGGATGATCAGCATTCGGCGGGAGGGTGGGATGGCTGTATTCACGGGCGTGCGCGGACTGTCCTGGACAGCCGTTCTGCTGGACGAGGAACAGGAAATCGTCGGAACCAATTTCGATGTGGCGACGGTTCCGGACGACGAAACAGATGTGCGCCTGGGCGGCGCGGGCGCAGGCAGCCTTGCGCAGATTGTCGAGACCACACTGGCGGGCGAGTCGCTGAACATCCGCAATCTCGACATCCTCACGGGCGCCGCGCTGGAAGGCTACAGTTCGAACCTGACCATCCACGGCGATGTCAGCAATGCCGGAAGCTGGTCCCTGCTGACTGACTACATGACGGTGCTGGGCCGCAGCATCGACAATGCGGGCACCATCCGCATTCTTTCAGATGACGCGCAGAACAACAATTCCTCGGCCCTGAGGCTGGGCGATGGCACCACCACGCTGACCGGCGCAGGGCGGCTGGTGCTGGGGTCGCGGCTGGAAGGCGGCACCTCGAACAGCCTGTCCACGCAACTCACCGGGATGGATGGGGATGACGGTCTCGCGGTGCTGGAGAATTTCAGCACCATCGAAGGCGCGGGCACCATCGGCTACAACAAGAACCTTGGCGATCCGGGCGGCAATCTGGTTCTGCATAATGCCACCGGCGGCCTGATCGATGCCAATATCGCAGGAGTGCGGCTGCATCTTTACAGCGCCGATGTGACCGGGGCGAACCCGACGACGAATGCCGGTATCATGCGGGCCAGCGGGGGCGGCACACTGTATCTGCAAGTGCCGCTGCTGGAACAGACCGCCGGGGCAGAACTGCGGGCCGATGGCGCAGGCTCTGTGCTGCGACTGCATGACGGACGCATCGCCGGGGGTCATCTGGCAACGACCGGCGGCGGGCGGATCGAGACCGCGAATTTCCATACCACGCTGGACGGCGGCTCGGTCGCGGGCGCGCTGACCATCGACGCGGGCGGGCAGGTTCGCGCCACGCAGATGCTGGAACTCGCGGGCGAGATCGTGAACCGCGGCACGATCCAGGTGGACGGCTACTCAGGCCAGCTGGCAGCGACAGACCTGACGCTGCGCGGCGGGGGCGCGGTGGAACTGGCCTTCGACGTGGCGTCCGGCACCCAGTATCGCAATGCGCTGGTTCAGGGGACAGACAGCGCGAAAACGGGCCTTTTGGTGAACGAGGATAATCTGATCCACGGCGCGGGTCAGATCGGCCGGCAGCAGGCCGCCATCGGCATGGGTCAGTCTGTGGCAATCCGCCTGTCGCTGGAAAACGGCACCAATGGCATCATCGCGGCGGATGTGGCAGGCGCACCGCTGACCCTGCAAGGGCTGGAGACTTTCAGCAATGCCGGGCTGCTGCGAGCCGAGACCGGGGCGACCCTGCGCATCGCCGCCGGATCAGGCGATGTGGCGACGGATTATGCCGATGAAGCGCAGGTGCTGGACAACAGGGGGGGCCGCATTCTCGCCACCGGCACCGCAGCGCGGGCAGAGCTTCAGGGCAACGGCCAGACCATGACGGTCGAGGGCGGCACGCTGGAGGGGCGCGCGGGCGGCGAAATCCATCTGATGAACGCCAATGCAGTGCTGGATGGCAGCACGGCGCGCGGGGCCGTGACCCTGCTGGGCGATATCCGCGTGCAGGGCGGTGGCACACTCACCGGCCAGATCGACAACAAGGGCGATCTGCATTTCGACACCGCCCGCACCCAGCGCCTGCTGATCGAGGACACGGCGCGGCTGGCAGGCAAGGGCGAGGTACGGCTGGCCGAAACCGGCACCCCCGGCGGCGAGATCCGGGGGGCGACGCAGGGCGGTGAGGCGACGCTGGAGAATATCAACAACTGGCTGCACGGCGCGGGCACCATCGGCAGCCTCTGGGCCGGATCGGGTGCGACCGGCTATTTCCGCTATGGACTGTCGCTGACCAATGCGGACGCAGGCCGGATCAGCGCCGATCTGAAAGGTCAGACGCTGCGGCTGGAAGGGCTGACCGCCTTCCGGAATGACGGGCTGGCAGAGGCGCTGAAAGGCGGCCTTTTGCAGCTTGCGGTGGGGGTGAATGACGCCGGGCGCGACATGGCCGCCGTGATCGCCAATCAGGGCGGCACGCTGCGTGCGGCGGGTGCGGGTGCGCGGGTCGAACTCGCGGGCGGCACCGCCAGCCTGACGGTGCAGGGCGGCACACTGGCAACGGTTAATGGCGGCGAAATCCTTGGTTACAGCGGCGCGGGGCTGGACGGCAGCGCCGGGGCGCTGAAGCTACTAGGCCTGTTCCGCGTCATGGGCACCACCACCCTGCGCGGTGAAATCGGCAGCAGCGGCCAGATCCGCTTTGACGAGGCGGGCAGCACCCGTCTGGCCATCCACGCGAAGGGCGCCGCGCTGACCGGCAAGGGTCTCATTGTGATGGACGGTCTGACCGGACAGGACAGCCTGACCGGCAGCGGCGCCAGCGCGGCCCTGCTGACCAACGGCAATACCATCACGGGGGGCGGCTTCATCGGGTCGCTGGAAGGCGCCGCCGAGTTGAAACTGGCCAATGTCGCAGGCGGCACGATCCGCGCCACCACCGGCCAGACCCTGACGCTCGACACCGGCCGCACGTTGCGCAACGAGGGTGTGATCGAGGCGCGCGGCGGCACGCTCGACCTGCACGACGATCTGACCGGCGCGGGCCGTCTTGGCGTTTCGGCAGGCGGCACGTTGCTGCTGAACGGCACTGCAAACGACCGCGTCACCATCACCGGGAACGGCAGCGAAACCGTGCGCGCCCGCGATGACTGGGCCACCGGCATCAGCTTTCGCATCGACGGTTTCGGCACGGGCGACCGGCTTGAACTGGGCTCTGCTCATACCTTCGGCACAGATGGCCGGATCGAGGATTTCACCTTTTCGGCCAAAGGCCTGTTCCGCTACGATACCGGCGCGGGGCTGCGCAGTTTCACCCTTTCGGGCCTGTCGAAGACAGAACTGGCGGTCGAGGTCAGTGGCGGCATGGCGACGCTGGTCGGCATGAAGGTCACGCGCGGCGACAGCAGTGCCAATGTGATGGCGGGCAGCAAGGGCGATGACCGGCTGATGGGTCTGGGCGGCTCGGATACCTTCCGCTCCTCCGCCGGGAATGACATTTTCGACGGCGGCGCCGGGGCTGATCTGGTGACCTATGGCAGGGTAAAGGCGGGGGTGACAGTCACCCTCGGCGCGGGCACTGCGGACGGGCAGGCCAGCGGCAAGGGCATCGGCACCGACATCCTGCGCGGGATCGAGCATGTCACAGGGGGCAGCGGCACCGACCGGATTACCGGCAATGCTGCCGCCAACCGGCTGGAGGGCGGCGGCCGTGGCGACCATCTGTCCGGACTGGCCGGGGCGGATACGCTCACGGGCGGGGCGGGGAATGACCGGCTGACAGGGGGCACCGGCAAGGATGTGCTGACCGGCGGCTCCGGGGCGGATGTCTTTGTCTTCGATACGGCGCTGAAACCCGGAAATGTCGACCGCATCACCGATTTCGACACCGGGGCCGACAGTATCGCGCTCGCGGGCAGCGCGTTCCGGTCTCTCCACGGTCAACTGCAAGAAAACGCCTTCAAGATCATCGGCGTGCCCGGCGCGAAGGTCGATGCCGACGACCGGCTGATCTATAACAGCGGCACGGGTGGATTGTTCTTCGATACCAACGGCAGCGGCGCGGGCGGACGCAAACTGATCGCGATGATCGGCGCAGGGCTGGACCTGACCGCCGGGCATTTCGACCTTCTGGGCTGATGCAAAAAGGGCGCCGGTTCTGCACCGGCGCCCCTTCTTGCTCTGCCCTGCCGATCAGCCGGCGTCGCGGTAATCCACCGTTTTCACATCATCGCCGGGGTTGGATTTCTTCCGGCGCTCGATCAGGCGGTTGATCGCGTTGACATAGGCCTTGACGCTGGCCACCACCGTATCGGTGTCGGCGGACTGACCGGTGGCGATCCGGCCTTCCTCTTCGATCCGCACCGAAACCGTGGCCTGCGCGTCGGTGCCTTCGGTCACCGCATGCACCTGGTACAGCTGCAACCGCGCCTTGTGAGGGTAGAGCATCTTGACCGCGTTGAACGCCGCATCGACCGGCCCGTCGCCGGTGGCGTCAATGCTGTGCTCCGCCCCGTCAATCACCAGCGTCAGCTCCGCCTCCTGCGGGCCGTCGGTGCCGCAGACAACGCGCAGGCGTTTCACCTGAATGGTGTCATGCGCCTCATGCGTATCGGCGTCTTTCACCAACGCCAGCAGGTCGTCGTCATAGACCTCTTTCTTGCGGTCGGCCAAAGCCTTGAAGCGCACGAACAGGTCATTCAGCTGGTTGTCACCCAGATCGACGCCCAGTTCCTTCATCTTGGCGCGCAGCGCCGCGCGGCCCGAATGCTTGCCCATTGCGATGTTCTTCGCGGTCAGGCCGATGCTTTCGGGGCGCATGATCTCGAAGGTCTCGACATTCTTCAGCACGCCATCCTGATGGATGCCGCTTTCGTGCAGGAAGGCGTTCTTGCCGACGATCGCCTTGTTGAACTGCACCGGGAAACCCGAAACGGTCGAGACACGGCGCGAGATATGCATGATCTTGGTCGTATCGATGCCGGTGGCATAGGGCATGATGTCATTCCTGACCTTCAGCGCCATCACCACTTCTTCCAGCGCGGCATTGCCGGCGCGTTCACCCAGACCGTTGATCGTGCATTCAATCTGCCGCGCACCCGCTTCCACAGCGGCCAGACTGTTCGCCGTCGCCATGCCCAGATCATTGTGGCAGTGGGTCGAAAAGATCACCTCGTCGGCGCCCGGCACACGCTCCAGCAGCATGCGGATCAGATCGGCACTTTCACGCGGGGCGGTATAGCCCACGGTGTCGGGAATGTTGATGGTGGTCGCGCCGGCGCGGATCGCGATCTCCACCACCCGGCACAGGTAATCATGTTCCGTCCGCGTCGCATCCATCGCCGACCATTGCACGTTGTCGCACAGGTTACGGGCATGGGTGACGGTTTCATGGATGCGCTCGGCCATTTCATCCATGGTCAGGTTCGGGATGGCGCGGTGCAGCGGCGAGGTGCCGATGAAGGTATGGATACGCGGCGAGGCGGCGTGTTTCACCGCCTCCCAGCAGCGGTCAATGTCCTTGAAATTCGCCCGGCTCAGCCCGCAGATCGTGCTGTTTTTCGCGCGTTTCGCGATTTCCGTCACCGCGTTGAAATCGCCTTCCGAGGCGATGGGAAAACCCGCCTCGATCACATCGACGCCCATCTCGTCCAGGAGGCCGGCAATCTCCAGCTTTTCCTCATGGGTCATGGTGGCGCCGGGGGATTGTTCGCCATCGCGCAGGGTGGTGTCAAAAATCACGACGCGGGGTTGTGCGCTGCTGTCGGTCATGTGCTTGTCCTTGAGAATTCTGGTGCTTCGATCCCTGGGTGCTGGTCACCTCCGAGCGGTCGCACCCGAAGGCACGCTCAGAGGCAGCTAAGGAGAAGCAGGCCACGGGCGGCCGAGGCGCACAGCGGCGCGCAGGAAATGATATGGAAGCCCGTGTTCATGGGGCGGGACTATAACGGCCGGGACAGGAAAGAAAAGAGGAAATGCACTAGTCCCGGTCCTTCTGCATGATCCCGGTAATCGCCGCCACCCCCAACGCCGAGACCAGCCAGCCCATGCTTTGCAAGAGCCAGCGCGCCCACCAGAGCCGATAGCCATCCGGCCCGCGATCCCTTGACGGCTGCCACGCGTCCGTCTGCCCGATGTCGAGGATCGGCACCACGAGATCCAGCCCCCGGGCATAGCGGTTGAAGGATTCCCAATCCTGCCCCGCCGCCCCTTTTGAGGACCATGCCTCTGCCGGGTTCGGCGTCTCCAGTTGCGCAAGCCAGCCGTCGGAAACCAGCATGACATCCGAATTGGGAGCGAAATCGCCGTTGATCCACGCCGCATGGGCCAGCCAGGTCGCGGCGAACCATAGCCCGATCATCCAGAGCAACGCCATCCAGGGCTTATGCCCATATCCGACCACGGTTCTGGACAGAAGGTCACCGGACAGGCGCAACAGGTATTTGCCATCTTCTTTCAGATTTTCCAGCGGGAACAGATACACCCCATCGCTGCGCTTGTAGCCCAGCAGCCGCTCCTCGCGCCCCAGCACCCTTTCGCGCCGATATAATACCCGCCGCGCCGCCCGGTTATGGCCCATTGCAGCGAGAGTCTTGGCAAGCTGGGTGTAGGGCTGGGGGGAGAAGGTGCCATCGAACCACGCGCCTTGTTTCAGCCAGCGCAGGCGGCCGGGAATATCCAATGGGCCGAACAGCCGGTCATATGTGAACCCGGCCAAGTTCAGGTTTCCTTTTATCTTATTCCAGCTTGCGAAATCATCGACCAGATCCCCAACCTGCGCCGCGGTTAGAATGAGATCGCCCGTTATTATGTTAACTTCGCGAAAGAGAAGGCCCCCGGTCACGCTCATACTCTGTCCGTTCAGCGCCGGAGCGCCTTTACCGTCGAGTATGGCCATTTCGCAGTCCATCTGTCCGCGGATCTGGGCTGAATGAAGATTGATGCAACCGTTCGCTCTGATCCCGCTCAGAAACAAGTCGGTTCCAATCGTCATTCCCTGCCCGTTAAGCGCTGTTTCGCCGTCAAGCATGGCATCTTTGCAAACCAACTGGCCGCCGATATTCGCCAAATTAAGATCAATGCAGCCCTTCGCCGTCACCTTATGTAGAATTATGCTGGCGCCAAGTGTCATGCCCTGACCGTGTAACGACTTGGCCCCACCGCCATTAAACTTGGCAGCAACACAGGCAATCTGCCCGCCGATTCTTGCGCCGATCAGCATACATGTGCCCTCAACATCGGATTGATGCAGATAGAGACTGCCTTTCAGGTCGAGGTAGGGCGCCCAAAGCCCCGGCAGATTGCCCCCCTCAAAACTCAGGCGATCCAGCCGAGCATGTTCAAGGTCGGGCCTTTCCTCAAAATGACAGGCATCGAGGCTCAATCGACCCCGCCCCTTCGCAAAGCGCAGATCCAGCCCCCCCGTAATCCAACCGCCTTCCAGCCAGACCCCGCTCTCATGCAGCCCGAAATCCTTGGTGCCGCCGAGGATCAGCAGGCGGATCAGCTCGGCGCGGATGGTATTGGCTTCGGTCGGCTCAGTCGGACGTTCATTGGAGAGGATGCAAGGCTCCCCCTCCTGACATGCCGCAATCAACCGCCGTTCCGTCTCGGTCGGCTTAAAGCCGTTCGCAGGGTCCAGAAACGCGGCGACAGAGGGGATACGGGGCATGGTGGACCTCACTTGCACCCCATAGTTGTGGCGCGGCGCGGGTCGGCCTGCAGGCGGCGTCAGTCGCGCGCCGGGTCGGTATAGCGATGCACCTCGCCCAGCCGGTCCGTCACCCGCCATTCGCCCGGCGCGACCTCCTCCGCCATGCCCGGCGTCAGGGCGATCTTGCCCGCGCCGCCCGGAATATCCAGCACATAGGCCGGCAGCGCGAGGCCCGAGAGGCGGCGTTTCAGCTCGGCCATCAGCGCGCGGCCTTCGGCGATGGTGGTGCGGAAATGGCTGGTGCCCTCGGCAAGATCGCAGTGGTGCAGGTAGTAGGGCTTTACCCGGTTGCGGATCAGGGTGCGGAACAGCGCTTCCAGGGTGTCGGCGTCATCATTCACGCCGCGCAGCAGCACCGATTGCGAGAACATCGCAACCCCGGCGCGGTTCAGCCGCCGCAGCACGGCCCGCGCGGGCTCACCCAACTCATCGGGGTGGTTGGTATGGATCACCAGATGCACGGGCTTCTCACGGTCCAGCACGGCCAGCATGGCCGCATCCATCCGCTCCGGCGCGACCACCGGCACCCGGCTGTGAATGCGCAGGGTTTCCACATGCGGCACCGCCTCCAGCCGGTCGAGCACGGCCCCCAGCCGCCGCGCTGACAGGGACAGCGGATCGCCGCCGGTCAGGATAACCTCACGGATTGCGGGCGTGGCGGCGATATAGGCCAGCGCCGCGTTCAGATCGGCCGCGGGCAAGGCGCCCGCCGCGCCCACCGTCTCGCGCCGGAAACAGAAGCGGCAATAGACCTCGCAGGTCTGGGTGACGGCAAGGATCACCCGGTCGGGGTAGCGATGCGTCAGGCCCGGCGCCGGGCTGAAGGCACGGTCACCGATGGGGTCGGCGCGCTCCTCCGGGCGGATCAGCAATTCTGCCGCATCCGGCACGAATTGGCGCGCGACACCCGCCGACCCGGCCTGCGCGCGCATTGCGGGGCTGAGCCGGATGCGAAACCGCTCCGCCACGGCATCCAGCGCCGCCGAGGGCTCCACCAGCCCCGCCGCCGCCAGGTCGCTCACAGTGGTCAGAGCCTTCATCGCCATCGCCCCTTTTGGAAAGCCCGGCGAAATGCGCGCGGCTTAGCGGTTTGTCAACCTCTGCCATGCAGGACTGGGGCGGAACGCACGAAAGGGTGACGGCGATGAAGGGAATCGTTTTTGTCGAACTGCTGAAGATGGCCGAAAACCTGCTGGGCGAGGCTGCGGTGGATCAGGTGCTGGACGACACGCCGCTGTCCACCGGCGGGGCATTTTCCGCCGTGGGGGATTACCCCTGCGCCGATCTGGTCGCGCTGGTCGGCGCGTTTTCCCGCGTGACCGGCCTGCCGGGCGAGGAACTGCAACGCCGCTTCGGCCACTGGATGATGAACACCTTCAAAACCTATTATCCCGCCTTCTTCGAGGACAAGCCCGATGTGCTGGCCATGCTGGAGGCGATCGAGGGCGAGGTGCATGTGGAGGTGCGCAAGATCTATCCCGGCGCCGAATTGCCGACATTCGCCACCGAAAGGCTCGGCCCAGGCGAGTTGCGGATGGATTACAGCTCCACCCGGCCGCTGGTGCCGTTCTGTGCCGGGCTGATCGAGGGCTGTGTCGATCATTTTGGCAGGCCCGCCACCATCACCACACGCGACCTTTCCACCCCCGGTCAGGCGCGGGCCGAATTCACCATCCGCCACGACATGCCATGACCGTGCTTCCACCGCCCGATCAGGTGTCACGCCGTCGCTATGACCGGGAACGACGCGCGCGTGAGGAGGCCGAGGCCCTGCTCGAACAGAAAAGCCGCGAGCTTTACGAGGCCAATTGCGCGCTGGAAGGTCAGGCCCGCAATCTGGAAACCGAAGTGCGGTTGCGCACCGCCGATCTGGAACGCGCCCGCCAGCAGGCCGAGGCCGCGAATGCGGCGAAAAGCCTGTTTCTGGCCAACATGAGCCATGAGATCCGCACACCGCTGAACGGGGTTCTGGGCATGGCCGAACTGCTGGAGCCACTCATCGCCCCGCCCGAACAGCGCGCCATGGTGGCCACGATCCGCGAATCCGGTGAAACGCTGCTGCGGGTGCTGAACGACATTCTGGACCTGTCGAAGATCGACGCGGGCCATATGGAACTGGAAACCTCGGCCTTTCGTCCGGCGGATGTGGTGGCGCGGGTCGAGGCGCTCTATTCCCTGCGCGCGCAGGAAAAGGGGCTGTCCTTCGCCATCCTTGCCAGCGCCGATGCCGCGCGGTTGCGACTGGGCGACCCGCATCGTATGGCGCAGATCCTGCATAACCTGCTGGCGAATGCGATCAAGTTTACCGAAACCGGCGAGATCCGGGTGCTGATGACCTGCCCGCCGGGGCGACCCGTCACGCTGGATGTCACTGATACCGGCATCGGTATGACTGCAGACCAGCTTGCCCGCATGTTCGAGGATTTCCAGCAGGCCGATCCGACCATCACCCGCCGCTTCGGGGGCACCGGGCTGGGTATGGCCATCGTCAAAAAACTGGTCGGGATGATGGGGGGCGAGGTGAGCGCGCAGTCGCAACCCGGCTTCGGCACCCGAATCCGCGTGACCCTCCCCCTGCCAGAGGCAGAGGATATGCCGATGGTGCCGCCGGAGCCTGCACCACCAGATCTGCCGCTTGAGCTGCTGCCCGGTTTGAAGGTGCTTGCCGCGGATGATAATGCCACCAACCGCAAGATCCTTGCGGCAATGCTGGCCCCCTGCGGGATATCGGTTGAGCTGGTCTGTGACGGCCGTCAGGCTATCGCCCGCGCATCGGAAAAGCGGTTCGATCTGATTCTGCTGGATATTTCGATGCCGGTCGTAGATGGCGTGACCGCCTTGCGAGCGATCCGCGAGGCGGAGCGCGCCTCGGGCTGGCCCGCCGTGCCCGCGCTGGCGATCACCGCCAATGCCATGCGCCATCAGGTCGAGGCTTATGCAGCGCAAGGCTTTGCCGGCCATGTGGCAAAACCCTTTTCACGGCAAAGGCTTCTGGCCGCTCTTTGTCAGATTGCGGCGAGAGATGGCTGACGCTGCACTCACCCAAGCCAGTCCGAAAGCGCGCGGCTCAGTTGCCCGCTGGCGCGGCAGCGTCACCCGGCGCAGGCTCAGTCGAGGCGTCGGCCGGGGCGGGCTCCGGTGCTGCCACCAAAATCCCGTTCAGCCACTGGCCCGAGCTTTCACGGCCATTGGCATAGCGCAACATTCCTTGCCCCTCGCGCCGCCCTTTGACGAAAGCGCCTTCATAGACGTCGCCATTGGCATAACGCGCGATGCCCTGCCCGGTCATCTCGCCCGCCACCCAGTCGCCCTCATAGCTGAAACCATCAGCCATGGTCATCTTGCCTTTGCCCTGCCGGGCACCATCGACAAAACCGCCAGTATAGGTCGCGCCATCCGCATAGGTCGCAATGCCCTCGCCGGTGCGCTTGCCCGCCACCCAGTCACCTTCGTAGCGATAGCCGTCAGGCCGGGTCAGCACACCCTCGCCCTGCGCCTGCCCATCAGCATAGGCACCTTCATAGACTGCGCCATCGGCATAGGTCGCCCGGCCCTGCCCCGCAATCTCGCCCGCGACCCAGCCGCCCTCATAGCCCGAACCATCCGCATAGGTGATGCGACCGCGTCCTTCGGGCTTGTCGGCCTTGAACGCACCCTCATAGACCGATCCATCGGCATAGGTCATGCGCCCCGCACCTTCCATCCGGCCCGCGACCCAGTCACCATCATAGCTGTAGCCATCAGCGGTGCGAAACACGCCCTTGCCATCACGCTGATCGCCCCTGAAACCACCTTCGTAGACCGAGCCGTCCTTGTAGGTCATCTTGCCACGACCCTGACGCTCGCCCTCCACGAAGGCGCCTTCGTAAACCGAGCCATTGGGCTGGGTCAGCTTGCCCAGACCATTGATCTGTCCCTTGGCCCAATCGCCCTCATAAGTCAGGCCGTCGGGCATGGTCAGCTTGCCCTTGCCGTCGCGGTTGCCCGCCTTCATACCCCCGTCATAGACGGTGCCGTCCGGGTAGGTCAGCTTGCCCTGCCCATCCTTCATGCCCCTGAGCCAGCCGCCTTCGTAAACCGCCCCTTCGGCCGAGGTCAGCTTGCCCTGCCCCTCATGCACCGCATCAACGAAATCGCCCTCGTAGACCGAGCCATCGGCATAGCGTGCGACACCCTTGCCGGTGATCTTGCCGTCCGACCAGTCGCCTTCATAGGTGCTGTTGTCGGCATAGGTGATCTTGCCCTTGCCAAAGGGCTTGCCCCCGAGAAAATCCCCCTCGTAGACCGAGCCATTGGGATAGCGGGCAGTGCCGCGGCCACGGATCTCACCTTCGACCCATTCGCCGCTGTATTCGAATCCATTGGTCAGCCGGTAGGTGCCCTGCCCGTGCTGCCGCCCGTTGAGGAACTGCCCCTCGTAGACCGAACCGTCATCATATTGCTTGACCAGCACATCGGAGGTGTTCTGCGCCGCGACCGGCAAGGCCAGTGCCATCGCCAGCCCCGCTGCGCCCATGCCCATCCCGAACCGCTTCCGCATCCTCGCCCCCCGGATCCCTGTGCCGCTTCCTCCTTTTCCTTGGCCGTCAGTCTGCTAGAAAGCAAGACAAATCCTCGGGACGCTGCTCCCGCTGCCAGACGGAGAGCCGCCCATGGCCGCAGACCGCTTTCGCCTGACGCTTGCCCAACTGAACCCGGTTGTGGGCGATATCGCGGGCAATGCCGCCAAGGCCCGCAGCGCCTGGGCCGAGGCGAAGGCCGCAGGCGCCGACATGCTGGCGCTGACCGAAATGTTCATCACCGGCTATCAGACTCAGGATCTGATCCTGAAGCGGGTTTTTGCCGATGCGACAGAGGCGGCGATCCTGGCGCTGGCCGCCGATTGTGCCGAAGGCCCGGCCATCGGCATCGGTGGCCCGGCGCGGGTAGGCGACAGGCTTCACAATGCCTGGTGGGTTTTGCAGGGCGGCAAGGTGGTGGCGAAGGTGTTGAAGCACCATCTGCCGAACAGCGATGTCTTCGACGAAAAACGCATCTTTTCACCCGCCGATGTCTCCGGTCCCTACCGCATCGGGCCGATCCGCATCGGCACGCCGATCTGCGAGGATGCCTGGCACCCCGATGTGGCCGAAACGCTGGCCGAGACCGGGGCAGAGATCCTGCTGGTGCCCAATGGCTCGCCCTATCACCGGGGCAAGCCGAACCTGCGGCTGAACCTGATGGTGGCGCGCGTGGTCGAGACCGGGCTGCCGCTGGTCTACCTCAATATGGTGGGTGGCCAGGACGATCAGGTTTTCGACGGGTCGAGCATGGTGCTGAATCCCGGCGGTGCGCTCGCGGTGCAGATGCCGCAATTCGACACCTGCCTGACCCATGTGGATTTCACGCGCGGGCCGGAAGGCTGGCGCGCGGAGCCCGGCATGATCGCCGAAATCCCCCGGATCTGGGAGGCGGATTATCGCGCCTGCGTCATGGGTTTGCAGGATTACATGGCGAAAACCGGCTTCCGCAGGGTCGTGCTGGGCCTGTCGGGGGGCATTGACAGCGCCATCGTTGCCACCATCGCCGCCGATGCGCTGGGGCCCGAGAATGTGCGCTGCGTCATGCTGCCCTCGGCCTATACGTCGGAGCATTCGCTGGAAGATGCGGGTGAGGTCGCGCGCAATCTGGGCTGTCGGCTGGATACCGTGCCGATCGGCGGGGCGCAGGCGGCGGTGGGCGAGGCGCTGGCCGACCTGTTTGCAGACACCGAACCGGGCATCACCGAGGAAAACGTGCAAAGCCGGCTGCGCGGGCTGATGCTGATGGCGCTGTCGAACAAGTTTGGCGAGATGCTGCTGACCACCGGCAACAAATCCGAAGTGGCGGTGGGCTACTGCACCATCTATGGCGACATGAACGGCGGCTACAATCCGATCAAGGATATGTACAAGACCCGCGTGTTCGAAACCTGCCGCTGGCGCAATGACCATCATCGCCCATGGATGAAGGGTCCGGCGGGCGCGGTGATCCCCGAACGGGTCATCACCAAACCACCCAGCGCCGAATTGCGCCCTGACCAGAAGGATCAGGACAGTCTGCCCCCTTATGAGGTGCTGGATGCGATCCTGGAGGGGCTGGTCGATCAGGAACTTTCGGTGGCCGAGATTGTGGCACAGGGTTATGACCACGCCACTGTGAAACGGGTGGAGCATCTGCTGTATATCAGCGAATACAAACGCTTCCAGTCGGCGCCCGGCGTGCGGCTGACCCCCCGCGCCTTCTGGCTGGACCGCCGCTACCCCATCGCCAACCGCTTCCGCGATCCGGGCTGAACCGGGTTCCGTGCATCAGCGAACATCCGCCCTGCGGCCGCACCGAATGGCGCAGGGCCGCCTGCGCACTATGTTAGCTGCATAACTGCACCCGACAGGAGGACAGGATGACCGCCGTCAAGCTCGCAATCGTGTTTTACTCGACCTATTCGACCAACCTTCAGATGGCCCGCATCGCCGCCGAAGCAGCTGAGGCTGCGGGCGCCGAGGTCCGTCTGCGCCGTGTCGCGGAAACCGCACCGGCCGAAGTGGTGAACGGGCAGGATGCGTGGAAAGCCACGCTGGACAAGATGCAGGACATCCCGGTTGCGACGCCCGACGACATGGAATGGGCCAATGCCTATCTGTTTTCGGCCCCCACCCGCTTTGGCCAGGCGCCGTCGCAGATGCGCGCCTTCATCGACACGCTGGGCGGTCTGTGGTTCAAGGGCGCGCTGGCAGGCAAGCCCGTCACCGCGATGACCACGGCGCAGAACCCGCATGGCGGGCAGGAGGCGACGATCCTCGGACTTTACACCACCTTCGCGCATTGGGGGTCGATCATCGTGCCGCCGGGCTTTACCGATCAGGCGATCTTCGCGGCGGGCGGCAACCCCTATGGCTACAGCCATACCCAGGGCAAAGAGTTCGATGACAATGCGAAAGCCGCCATCGGCCATCAGGCGCGTCGTCTGGTCGATGTGGCCGCAAAGCTGGGCTGAGCGCCAAGAGATTTCCTGAAAACTCTTGCAATTCCTTGATCAAGAAAATTGGGGGCGGCGCTGCCGCCCCTTTGCGTTACAGCATCTGCTGGTAACTTGCAGGAACGAAGCGAAAGCCCTCGCCCTGTGCCTCGACATAGCCCACAGCCGGGAACGGCATGTGATATCCGATAAAGGGCGTGCGGTCAGCGGCCAGCATTCCCAAAAGCTTGCGCCGGGTCGCCGCGCCCGCCGACTTGTCCATGTCGAACCGCACCTCCCAGTCGGGGCGCTGCATGGAAAAGACGTAGTGGTTCACCGTATCCGCCGTGATGACCAGCGATTTGCCGCCGCTTTCCAGCCGATAGGCCATATGCCCCGGTGAATGGCCGAAGGCCGCGATGGCGCTGATGCCGGGCGCGACGCTGCCGCCGTCATCGAGCATGGTCATCTTGTCGCTCAGCGGTTTGACCTTGGTGTCAAACCCCTCGTTACCCGCGCCGGACCAATGGTTGTGCTCCACCGCGCCGGTGACGTAGCGGGCATTGGTGAAGGTCGGCGCTTCGCCCGCAAGCCCGCCGATGTGATCGCCATGCATATGGGTCAGCACCACGACGTCCACCTGATCGGGCGTGACGCCCGCCGCCGTCAGCGCGGCCGTGATGGCTTCGGGCGCAAGGCCGGTGTCGAACAGCACCAGTTCCGCCCCGGTATTCACCAGCGTCGGGGTGAAAAAGTTCACCGACATGTCGGCGGGCAGGAAATTCGCTTGCGCGAGGGCGGCGAAATCTTCGGGGCTGGCGTTCAGGCCGAAGGTGCCGTTGGGATTTTCCATCGGACGGGTGCCGACCAGCAGCGTCGTCACCTCCATCTCGCCAAGGGGAAAACGATGAAAACCGGGCTGGGCGGCGCCCTGCATCGGTGCGGCGGCGCGGGCCGCGCGTGGCGCCAGCGCCACGGCGGGAACGGCGGCTGCGGCGATGAGTGCCGCGCGGCGGGTGAGGGTCGGCGTGGTCGCTTCTGCGGTCATGTCACTCTCTCCTGTGTTGCAAGGCCTCAGCCTAACCCGGACCGCAGGATTCACCGCTTCACGGCTGCGTTATTCCCACCACGGATCGACCACGGCGATGTCATCATCCGACCAGCCGAAGTGATGGGCGAATTCATGGATCGTCACATGCGTCACCAGCTCGCCCAGCGAGACATCGCCACGTTCCAGCCATTCATCCAGAATGGGGCGGCGGAACAGCCAGATCACATCCGGCCCCGCCGGCTGGTCGCTGACAGATTTCTCGGTCAGGGGAATACCCTCGTAAAGCCCGGTCAGTTCGAACGGATCGGCGATGTTCATGGCATCAAGGATGTCGTCGGGCGGAAAATCCTCGACCCGCAGCAGGACCATGGTCGCGGCCTTGCGAAAGGGTTCGGGCAGGCTCATCACGGCCTCATGGGCCAGTTGTTCGATCAGGGCGAGGTCGGGGGCGATGGTGTTGGCGCTGGCATGGGTCATGGCGTGGCAGCATACCCGCCCCCCCGCCTGCGCGATATGGACAAATGCGTGCCCGCATGCGAAAGGGCGCGGGTTGCAGGAGGCACAAAATGACCACCGTTACCCGCTTCGCGCCCTCGCCCACCGGCTATATCCATGTCGGCAATCTGCGCACCGCGCTGATGAACTATCTGATCGCCCGCAAGACCGGCGGCCAGTTCATCCTCCGGCTGGATGACACCGACCAGGAACGCTCGAAGCAGGAATACGCTGATGCGATCATGGCCGATCTGGAATGGCTGGGCCTGCATTGGGACCGGGTGGAACGTCAGTCGCTGCGGCTGGAGCGTTACCGCGCCGAGGCGGAAACGCTGAAGGCGAAGGGCCGGTTCTATGAATGTTTCGAAAGCCCGACCGAGCTGGACCTGAAGCGCAAGAAGCTGCTGAACATGGGCAAGCCACCGGTCTATGACCGCGCGTCCTACCGGCTGTCGGACGACGAGAAGGCGAAGTTCCGCACCGAAGGGCGCGATGGTTACTGGCGCTTCCTGCTGGATCAGGAGCGGATCGAATGGACCGACGGTATCCTTGGCCCAATCTCGATCGACGCAGCCAGCGTGTCTGACCCGGTGCTGATCCGTGCCGATGGACAGGTGCTTTATACCTTCGCTTCGTCGGTTGATGACATCGACATGGGCGTGACCCATATCGTGCGCGGCGCCGACCATGTGACCAATACCGCGACGCAGATCCAGATCATGCAGGCCATGGGCGGCACGCCCCCGGCCTTCGCCCACCATTCGCTGCTGACCGGCGCCAAGGGCGAGGAACTGTCGAAGCGCCTTGGCACGCTGTCCCTGCGCGACCTACGCGCACGGGGGGTCGAGCCGCTGGCGCTGCTGTCGCTGATGGCGCGGCTGGGATCGTCGAAGCCCGTGGTTCTGGCCGGCTCGCTGGACGAGATCGCAGAAGGCTTCGATGTCGAAAGCTTCGGCTCCGCCCCGACCAAATTCGACGCGGAAGACCTGTTCCCGCTGACCCGCGCCCATGTGCAGGCGCTGCCGCTGGATGCGGTGGCGGATCGCATCCGCGCGCTGGGGGTGCCGGAGGACAAGCTGGCGGCCTTCTGGCGCGTGGCCAAGGACAACATCACCGTGCTGGAAGATCTGGCCGGCTGGTGGGAACTGTTCCGCGACGGCGCCGAGCCGCTGGTCGAGGACGAGGACCGCGATTTCGTCGCGCAGGCGCTGACCCTGCTGCCCGCCCAACCCTGGACCGAAACCACCTGGTCCGAATGGACCACGGCGGTGAAAGAGGCGACGGGCCGTAAGGGTAAGGGGCTGTTCATGCCGCTGCGCAAGGCGCTGACCGGGCGGGCCAACGGGCCGGAAATGGCGGATGTGATGCCGCTGTTGCAGAAGGCGCCACGCGCACTTTGAGCCGCGAAAGGGCCGCCCACCGGGCGGCCTTTTTCATTCCGGTGCACCAAATATTGCAAGTCTGCAACGATAGCCAAAGTCCACCCGCCACCACCCGCGCGAAATGTTCGATAAGTGCAAGCCCTTACAGAACACGCGGAATTGTGCCGTCCACGCAGACTCCGGGCTTTCGCCGGTCGGGTGCTGTCTTTATATGAAGGCGCCCGCGCCGGAAACGGCCTGAGTCGCGGGCTGATCCGTTTTTGCTCATCGAAGGACGCAGTCCAGCATGTCACTCACCGGCCTCTTTTCGTCGGATATGGCGATCGACCTCGGCACCGCGAATACGCTTGTCTATATCCGGGGCAAGGGCATCGTGCTGAACGAACCCTCGGTGGTGGCGTACCATGTGAAGGACGGCAAGAAGCAGGTTCTCGCCGTGGGCGAGGATGCCAAGCTGATGCTGGGCCGGACGCCGGGCAGCATCGAGGCCATCCGCCCGATGCGCGACGGCGTGATTGCCGATTTCGACAGCGCGGAGGAAATGATCAAGCATTTCATCCGCAAGGTTCACAAGCGCACGACCTTCGCCAAACCGAAGATCATCGTCTGCGTGCCGCATGGCGCGACCCCGGTGGAAAAGCGCGCGATCCGCAATTCGGTGCTGCAAGCCGGTGCGCGCCGCGCGGGCCTGATCGCCGAGCCCATCGCGGCGGCGATCGGCGCGGGGATGCCGATCACCGAACCGACCGGCAGCATGGTGGTCGACATCGGCGGCGGCACGACCGAAGTGGCCGTTCTGTCGCTGGGTGACATCGTTTATGCGCGTTCCGTCCGTGTGGGCGGCGACCGGATGGACGAGGCGATCATCAGCTACCTGCGCCGTCATCAGAACCTGCTGATCGGCGAAAGCACGGCGGAGCGCATCAAGACCTCGATCGGCACGGCGCGGATGCCCGATGACGGGCGCGGCGCCTCGATGCAGATCCGCGGCCGCGACCTGCTGAATGGCGTGCCGAAAGAAACCGAGATCAACCAGGCCCAGGTGGCCGAGGCGTTGGCCGAACCCGTGCAGCAGATCTGCGACGCGGTGATGCAGGCGCTGGAAACCACCCCGCCCGATCTGGCGGCGGATATCGTGGATCGCGGCGTGATGCTGACCGGCGGTGGTGCGCTGCTGGGCGATCTGGATCTGGCGCTGCGCGAACAGACCGGCCTGTCGATTTCCGTCGCCAATGAATCGCTCAACTGTGTGGCGCTTGGCACCGGCAAGGCGCTGGAATACGAAAAACAACTGCGGCACGTCATCGACTACGATAGCTGAGCCGCAGGACACAGCGCATCGCAAAGGGGCCGCGCGTGGCAAAGAACCGGACCAACCCGGAGGATTTTGCCCGCCCGATCAGGCGCATCCTGATCGGCGCGCTGGTGGTGCTTTTGCTGGCTCTGTTCCTGCTGTGGCGCATCGACAGCCCGCGCGTGGAACGCTTCCGCACCGCCTTGGTGGATCGCACGGTGCCCAGTTTCGACTGGGTGATGCTGCCGGTGACCAAGGCGGTGCAGATGGTGCAGGGCTTCCAGTCCTACACCAAGCTTTACGAGCAAAATCAGGAACTTCGGCAGGAACTGAAGCAGATGCGCGGCTGGAAAGAAGCGGCGCTGCGGCTGGAACAGCAGAATGCGAAGCTTCTGGACCTCAATCAGGTGCGGCTGGACCCGAAGCTGACGCATATCACCGGCGTGGTGCTGGCCGACAGCGGCAGCCCGTTCCGGCAATCCGTGCTGATCAACGTGGGCGAGCGGGACGGCGTGCGGGACGGCTGGGCCGCGATGGACGGCATCGGGCTTGTCGGGCGCATATCGGGCGTGGGCAGGCGCAGCGCACGGGTGATCCTGCTGACCGATTCCAGTTCGCGCATTCCGGTGGTGGTGGAGCCGTCGGGACAGAAGGCGCTTCTGTCCGGCGACAACTCTTCTGCCCCGCCGCTCGAATTTGTGGAAAAGGCCGATCTGGTGCGCCCCGGTGACCGGGTGGTGACCTCGGGCGATGGCGGGGTTTTCCCGGCGGGTCTGCTGGTAGGGTCGGTCGCGCAGGGGCCGGACCGTCGGCTGCGCGCCCTGCTGGCCGCCGATTACGAGCGGCTGGATTTCCTGCGCGTGCTGCGCAGCCACGACCTTGAGGCGATCACCGATCCCGGTGGTCTGGTGGCCGAGCCGGTGACGCCCGGCGAGATCGGCCCCCCGCCCCCTGCCGAGGGGGAGGACAGCAATGGCTGATCCGCTGCGCCGCGACGTGCTGATGCATCGCGGGATCTTCGTGGCGGTGGCGCTGTTCCTGATCTTCCTGCGCCTGCTGCCCCTTGGGTCCGAGGCGGGCCGCCTGCCCGGCCCCGATCTTCTGCTGTGCCTGATCCTCGCCTGGGTGCAGCGCCGCCCCGATTACATGCCCGCCCTGCTGATCGTAGCGGTCGTGCTGACCGAGGACATGCTGCTGCTGCGGCCGCCGGGGCTGTGGACCGCCCTGGTGCTGGTCGGGTCGGAAATCCTGCGGTCCCGCATCGCACTGACCCGTGAATTGAGTTTTGCGACGGAATGGATTTTCATCGGCCTGCTGATGTTCGGCATGTTTCTGGGCTATCATCTGGTCTTTGCGGTAACCCTGCTGCCGCAGGCGGGCTTTGGCTATGCCATGACGCAGGCGGTGGCGACGGTGCTTGCCTATCCCGTGGTCGTCTGGCTGTCGCATGTCACACTGCGGGTTCACAAGCCGGGGATGGGCGAGGTCGATTCGATGGGACGGCGGCTATGAAACGGACGCAACGCGATACCGAAGATTCCGTGCGGGGCGTGCGTCGGCGCGCCTTCCTGATGGGCGGCGCCATGACCGCCTTCGTCGCCGTTCTGGGCGCACGGATGCGGTATCTTCAGGTCGATCAGGCCGAGGAATTTCGCCTGCTGGCCGAGGAGAACCGGGTCAACATCCGGCTGATCCCGCCCGCGCGCGGTCAGATCTTCGACCGCAACGGCCGCCTGATCGCCGGAAACGAACAGAATTACCGCGTCGTCATCACCCGCGAAGATGCAGGCGATGTGGAAATGGTGCTGAAGCGGCTTGCCTCCATCGTGGCCCTGCCGCCCGCCGACATCGAAAAGACCCTGAAGGAGGTGGAGCGCCGGTCTCCCTTCGTGCCGATCATCGTGGCTGACCGGCTGAGCTGGGAAGATTTCTCGAAAATCGCCATCAACTCGCCCTCGCTGCCCGGCGTCACGCCCGAAGTCGGCCTCAGCCGTGTCTATCCGCTGGATCAGGATTTCGCGCATGTGGTGGGTTATGTCGGCCCGGTGTCCGAGCGGGATCTGGAGCGGATCGAGAACCCGGACCCCGTGCTTCAGCTGCCGAAATTCCAGATCGGCAAGGTCGGGGTGGAACGCTGGACCGAGGCGGAGTTGCGCGGGCGGGCCGGGCAGAAACGGATCGAGGTGAATTCCGTCGGCCGGGTGATGCGCGAGCTGGAGCGGCTGGAGGGCGACCCCGGCGATGACCTGCGTCTGACCATTGACGCCGAGGCGCAAAATTTTGCGCAGGCACGGCTGGGCGATGAAAGCGCCGCCATGGTGGCCATCGACGTGCAGACCGGCGATCTTCTGGCCTGCGTCTCGGCGCCGTCCTTCGACCCAAACCTTTTCGTACGCGGAATCAGCCAGAAGGATTACTCGGTCCTGCTGGAAAACGACCACCGCCCGCTGGCCGACAAGACCGTGCAGGGCGCCTATCCGCCCGGATCGACCTTCAAGATGGTCACCGCGCTGGCGGCGCTGGAAGCGGGTGTGATCACACCCCAGACGGGCGTCTACTGCCCCGGCCATTACGAGGTCGGCAGCCGCCGGTTCCACTGCTGGAAACGCTCGGGCCACGGCACCGTTTCACTGCATTCTGCCCTTGCTGAAAGCTGTGACGTCTACTTCTATGACATCGCGCAGAAGGTCGGCATCGACAAGATCGCCGAGATGGGCCGCAAGCTGGGTCTTGGCATACGACACGATCTGCCCATGTCCGCCATCACCGAAGGGGTGATGCCCGACAAGGCCTGGAAGCAGGAACGCTACAAGCAGGACTGGCGCATCGGTGACACGATCAACGCCTCTATCGGTCAGGGCTATGTGCTGACCTCGCCGCTGCAACTTGCGGTGATGACGGCGCGCATCGCCAGCGGCCGGGCCATCCAGCCACGGCTGGTGCGGATGATCGGCACGCAGGAAGTGCCCCTGCCCGAAGCGCCGCCACTCGATCTGAGCAGCCAGCACCTCGCTTCAGTCCGGCGCGGGATGTATGAGGTGATGAACGGCGCCCATGGCACGGCCAAGGGCTCCCGCATTGCGGATGAAACCCTGCTGATGGCGGGCAAGACCGGCACGGCGCAGGTGCGCAACATCTCGACGCAGGAACGTGCCTCGGGCGTGGTGCGCAACGATCAGTTGCCATGGAACCGGCGCGACCATGCGCTGTTCGTCTGCTACGCCCCCTTCGAAAACCCGCGTGTCGCGGTTTCGGTGGTGGTTGAACATGGCGGTGGCGGGTCGGCTGTGGCCGCGCCCATTGCCCGCGACCTGCTGCTTTTCTGCCTGACCGGCGGCATCCCGCCGCTGAGCGCCTATCCCGCCTCGCAGCGCGGCACGATCGAGTCGCGCTTCAACGACATGAAGCTGCGCGATTTCGGCGCCGACAGCACCACGCGGTCGCGGGCCTGAGGCGGAGAGACCGGCATGAGCTTTCTGGAATACCGCATCAAGACCGCCCCGACCGGGCTGCGCAAGGTGCTGCATCTGAACTGGCCCGTCATCCTGATGATGACCGCCGTGGCGGCAGTCGGGTTCCTGATGCTCTATTCCGTCTCTGGCGGAAGAATGGAACTGTGGGCCGAGCCGCAGATGAAGCGCTTCGGTCTGGGCATGGCGCTGATGTTCTTCGTCGCCTTCATCCCGGCCTGGTTCTGGCGCAACATGTCGGCGCTGGCCTATCTGGTCTCTGTCGGGCTGCTGCTCGTGGTGGAATTCTTCGGCCATGTGGGCATGGGCGCGCAGCGCTGGATCAACCTCGGACCACTGGTGTTGCAGCCATCCGAGATGATGAAATTCACCCTCGTGATGGCGCTGGCCGCCTATTACGACTGGCTCGACCCCAAGAAGGTCTCGCGCCCGCTGTGGGTGCTGCTGCCCGTGCTGCTGATCGTGATGCCGACGATCCTGGTGCTGATGCAGCCGAACCTCGGCACCTCGGTCATGCTGCTGGCGGTCGGCGCGGCGGTGATGTTCTGTGCGGGCGTCAGCTGGTGGTATTTCTGCGCGGTTGCGGGGCTGGTGGGCGGCGCGATCTACGGCGTCTTTGCCCTGCGCGGCACCCCATGGCAGTTCCTGCATGATTACCAGTATGCAAGGATCGACACCTTCCTCGACCCGACCGCCGATCCGCTGGGCGCGGGCTATAACATCATTCAGGCCAAGATTGCTCTCGGCTCCGGCGGCTGGGCCGGCAAGGGCTTCATGCAGGGCACGCAATCGCGGCTGAACTTCCTGCCTGAAAAGCATACCGACTTCATCTTTACCACGCTGGCCGAAGAGTTCGGCTTCGTCGGCGCCTTTTCGCTGCTGCTGCTTTACGCGGGTATCATTGGCTTCTGCATCGTCTCGGCCCTGCAAAACCGCGACCGTTTCTCGCAGCTTCTGATCCTTGGCTGCGCGGCGAACCTGTTCTTCTACATCGCGGTGAACCTGTCGATGGTGATGGGCATGGCGCCGGTGGTGGGGGTGCCGCTGCCCTTGCTGTCCTACGGCGGGTCGGCCATGCTGGTGCTGCTGGTGGGCTTCGGGCTGGTGCAAAGCGCCCATGTCCACCGCCCGCGCTGACGGCGGATCAAGGCGAGGAAGGAAAGCGGATGACTGTGACGGTGCTGTTTGCGGCGGGTGAGGCGCTCTGGCCGGAATATGCCCCGCATTTGCGGGTGGCTTTCGCCGGGGCCGGGCTGGATGCGGCACTGGTGACTGAGGCCACGCCCGGAGAGGTCGATTATATCGTCTACGCCCCCGGCAGCGCCTTGCAGGATTTCACCCCTTACACACGCTGCCGCGCGGTGCTGAACCTCTGGGCCGGGGTCGAACGGATCGTCGGCAACCCGACACTGACGCAGCCCCTGTGCCGCATGGTCGATCCGGGTCTGACCGAGGGCATGGTGGAATATGTCACCGGCCATGTGCTGCGGCACCATCTGGGGATGGACCGCTACATCAAGGGCGCCCCGGGCTGGCAACAGATCGTGCCGCCGCTGGCGCGGGAACGTGTCGTGGCAATGCTGGGCCTGGGCGAGCTGGGCCTCGCCTGCGCCCGCGCGCTGAAAGCCCTGAACTTCGCTGTGGAGGGCTGGAGCCGCTCGGCCAAGACCGGGCTCGACATTCCCGCGCATCACGGCGAAGCGGGGCTGGAGGCGCTACTCCGCAAGGCCGAAATCGTGGTGACGCTGCTGCCCCGCACCGCTGAGACCGAAAACCTGCTGGATGCCCGGCGTCTGGCCTGGCTGCCGCAGGGGGCGGTGATCGTGAACCCCGGTCGCGGCGCGCTGATCGACGATGACGCGCTGCTGGCCGCGCTGGACAGCGGCGCGCTGGGGCATGCAACACTGGATGTCTTCCGCATCGAGCCGCTGCCCGAGGATCACCCGTTCCGCCGCCACCCCGGCGTTACCGTCACGCCGCATATCGCCGCCGATACCCGCGCCTCTTCCGCCGCGCGGGTGGTCGCGGAAAATATCCGGCGCGGTGAAGCGGGCGAGCCCCTGCTGCATCAGGTGGATCTTACCCGCGGCTATTGAAGATCGCCCTTCAAGCGGCCATATTGGCCGCGCGCGTCATGCGCATGATGGAGAGTTTATGTCAGAGACTGTGCGCAAGGGCTGACCCCTTGGCCTGACAAGGGGAAGCTGATCCGCCGGGCCAAGCCTCGCGCGGATGGTTTGCCTTATCTGACGGACAACCCCATGAATATCTCCAGACCCGAACAACGGGTTCTGCATGTGCTGGCCAAGGGTGGCCGGATCGAACACGACCGCGCCACAGGCAGCAAGATCGACAGCGTGCTCTGCGTGACCCGCGAGGGCATGATCCTTGCCGATTGCACCTTGCAGGTGTTCCAGAGCCTGCGCCGCAAGCGGCTGATCGGCTCGGAAAACGGCGCGCCCTACCGGATCACCCGGCTGGGGCGGATCTCGGTCCGCGCGCAGCCTGACAACCAGTAGCGACGCAGGGAACGGGGCGGTAAAAATCTTGCTGAAGATTTTTGCCGCTCACCTCGGGCGGCGGAAGAAGCGGGAACGATCGTAAAGCCCTTCCAGCCGCTTCAGCCGTGCCTCGGTCGCGTCCCAGCGCAGGGTCTGCACCGAGGCGAGCAGGGTTTCGACCAGAACTGTAATGGACACCATGCTGTCCCATGCGCTTGGCGCCTCGATGTGGGCGGCAAGCGTGTGGCGGGCATGGGCGGCGGCGGGGCTGACCCAGCGGTCGGTGATCAGAACGACCTCGGCCCCCTGTTCCACCGCCAACTCCACGAGCTGCAGCACACTGTTTTCATAACGCCGGATGTCGAAGACCAGCAGCACATCGCCGCGCTTCATGTCCAGCAGCGCGGGCGGCCAGGTATTTGACAGGCCGGAAAGCAGCGTCACATCGGGGCGCACCACCTTCATCAGCGTGACAAAGTAATCTGCAAGCGCATGGGTGATCCGCCCACCCATGGCAAAGATCGCGCGGTCGCCATCGGCCAGCAGGCTGGCCGCCGCATCAAATTCCGCATGGTCAATCTGGCCCAGCGTGGCTTGCAGATTGCCGACCACCGTATCAGCGAAACGGTTGAGGATATGGGTATCCGGCACACCGCCCGCCCAGCGATCATGCTTGGCGATAGGCGACATCAGCATGGCCTCCACCTCGCCGCGCAGCGCGGACTGATAGTCGGGATACCCCTTGTAGCCCAGCTTCTGGCAGAGCCGCACCACCGTAGGCGTGGAGACCTCTGCCGCCTTGGCCAGCGCGGTGATCGAGCCCAGCGCGGCCACAGGGTAGTTCTTCAGCACATGGGTGGCCAGTTGCCGTTCCGCGCGGGTCAGATCGGGCAGCGCCGCGCGCATCCGGTCCTCAATGGTGATCTGTTCGTCCATCGCGGCCCTCCGGCTGCCGGTTCGGGGCCATTCTGCACCCGTTTGGAAAAATTTGTAACAGAAATTACGCAGAAGAAAAATTCTTGACAGAACCGGGTCGGCGGTGAACCCTGAAGGCAACAACAGGGATGACTCGCAGCAATGACTGCACAGCCAGACATGCAGGCCGGGGCCGTGGCTCCGGCGATTTTCACCCCCGTGATCACCGGGCGGGCCGAGGCAGGCAGCGACCTGATCCTCGTCTGTGAACATGCCGCCAATACCTTTCCGGCGCCCTGGGGCGATCTGGGGCTGACGGCAGAACAGCGGCAGGCGCACATCGCCTGGGACCCCGGCGCGCTGGGGCTGATGCAGGGGCTGGCGGTGCGACTGGGGGCGGCCACGGTTGCCGCCACGGTCAGCCGCCTGATCTATGATTGCAACCGCGCGCCTGACATGCCGGGCGCAATGCCTGCGAAATCCGAGGTGTACGAGGTTCCGGGCAATGCGGCGATTACGCCCGCGGAACGCGCAGCGCGGGCTGCGGCGATCTATGTGCCGTTTCACGACGCGCTGCACGGGCTGATTGCCGAACGGATCGCGCTGGGGCGCCGCCCCGTCCTTGTCACCATCCACAGCTTCACCCCGGTTTACTTCGGACAGAAGCGCGCGGTGGAATTCGGTGTGATCCATGATGCCGACGACCGGCTGGCCCGCGCCATCCTCGCCGGGGCCGAGGCGACATCGGGTCTGGCCTGCGGGCTGAACGCGCCCTATTCGGCGGCCGATGACGTGACCCATACGCTGCGCCTGCATGCCACGCCCTATGGCCTGGCGAATGCCATGCTGGAAATCCGCAACGACCTGATCGCCTCGCCCGAGGCGGAACAGGCGATGGCCGACCGGCTGGCACCGGTGATCGCCGCCGCCCTGACCGACCTGAAGAAGGAGGGCTGAGCCTTGCCGCGCTGGATCGTCGCTTTCGTGCACGGGGTCGAGAAGCTGAACCACGGCATCGGCCGCTTCGCCATGTATCTGCTGTTCGCGCTGATGGCTGTTCTGGCATGGTCGGCCATTTCCAAGGCCGCGTTCACGCCCTCGATGTGGACGCTGGAAATGGCTCAGTTCATCATGGTCGCCTATTACATCCTGGGTGGCCCCTATTCGATGCAGATGGGCAGCCATGTGCGGATGGATCTTGCCTATTCGCGCTGGAACGCCCGCACCCGCGCCGCCTTTGATGCCTTCACCGTGCTGGCGCTGATGTTCTATCTGGCCGTCATGGTCTGGGGGGCCTGGGAAAGCCTGGCCTATTCGCTGACCCTGAAATGGCCTGAAGGCGCGCTTCTGCCGCAGATCGGCCGGCTGGAGCGGTCGCCGACCGCCTGGCGCCCCTATCTCTGGCCAATCAAGATCACCATGTTTCTGGGCTTCATCCTGATGTTCCTGCAATCGCTCGTTTATCTCATCCGCGACATTGCCACCCTGCGCGGGGAGGAGATCTGATGCCGCAGGAGATGATCGCCCTTCTGATGTTCTCGACCATGCTGCTCCTGATGATGACCGGGCAGCGGGTCTTCGGCATCATCGGCTTCGTCGCCGTGGTAGCCTCGCTGGCGCTTTGGGGCACCGGCGGGCAGCAAATGGGCTTTTCGGCCGCCATGAAGCTGATGAAATGGTATCCGATGCTGACGCTGCCGATGTTCGTCTTCATGGGCTATGTCATGAGCGAAACGCGGCTCGCAGAAGACCTGTACCGGATGTTCCACGTCTGGTTCGGGCCGGTGCCCGGCGGGCTTGCCATCGGGACGATCCTGCTGATGGTGCTGATTTCCGCGATGAACGGGCTTTCGGTGGCGGGCATGGCCATCGGCTCGACCATTGCCCTGCCCGAACTGTTGCGGCGCGGCTATGACAAGCGCATGGTGACCGGCGTCATTCAGGCCGGGTCGAGCCTTGGCATCCTGATCCCGCCCTCGGTCGTGCTGGTGCTTTACGCGATGATCGCCCGCGCGCCGGTCAGCCAGCTCTGGCTTGCCGGGATCGTGCCGGGGCTGCTGATGGCGGCGCTGTTCATCCTTTACATCGCACTGCGCTGCCGCCTGTCGCCGCGCCTTGGCCCGGCCCTCGATGCCGAGGAACGCGCAGCCATCACCAGCGCCGAGAAGATGCGCCTCCTCGGGGCCGGCCTGCTGCCGCTGTTCATCTTCGCCGCCATGATGGTGCCTTTCGTGAAGGGCTATACCTCGCTGGTGGAAAGCTCGGTCATCGGGGTCGCCACGACCACGCTGGCCGCCGTGATCAAGCGCCGCTTCACCCGTCAGGTGTTCGAGGTCGCCACCCGCAACACGCTGGGCATTTCCTGCATGTTCATGTGGATCATCCTCGCGGCCCTGTCCTTCGGCGCGGTGTTTGACGGGCTGGGGGCGGTGAAGGCCATTGAGGGCCTGTTCGTCGACCGCCTGCACATGGGCCCGTGGACCATCCTGATCCTGATGCAGCTTTCGTTCCTGCTGATGGGGATGTTCCTTGACGATACCGCCATGCTGGTGATCGTGGCGCCGCTTTATGTGCCGCTGGTGGCGCAGCTGGATCTGGGCCTGCCGCCCGATCAGGTGCTGATCTGGTATGGCGTGCTTTACACCATCACCTGTCAGATCGCCTATCTGACGCCCCCCTTCGGCTACAACCTGTTCCTGATGCGGGCCTTCGCCCCGCGCGAGATTACCATGCTGGACATCTACCGTTCGGTGACGCCCTTCGTGGTGATGATGGCCATTGCGCTGGCGCTGGTGATGATCTTTCCGCAGATCGCGCTGTGGCTGCCACAGACGATCTACGGCCAATAACAACCCGGCGAGGGGCGGCCGCACCGCCCCCGCATCCTGACAATCCCAACGGAGGTTCACGATGACGACGAGACGGAAGTTCCTGACCACCGGCGCGCTTGGCGGCGCGGCGGCCCTTGCCGCCCCCTCGGTGGGGCGCGCGCAGGCGCCGATCAAATGGCGCATGCAGACCTATGCCGGTGCCGCCCTGGGCGAGCATGTGGTGAAACCGGCGGTCGACGCGTTCAACGAAATCGCGCAAGGCCAGATGGAGATCGAGCTTTACTATTCAGACCAGCTTGTCCCCACGGCAGAGCTGTTTCAGGCCATGCAGTCGGGCACCATCGACTGTGTGCAGTCGGATGACGACTCCATGGCCTCGCCCACCGAAGTCACCGTATTCGGTGGCTATTTCCCGATGGCGCTGCGTTACAGCCTCGACGTACCGGCGCTGTTCAACAAATACGGTCTGAAGCAGATCTGGGAAGAGGAATATGCCGCCGTCGGGGTCAAGCATATCTCGGCCGGATCGTGGGATCCCTGCAACTTTTCTACCAAGAAGCCGATCAACAGCCTTGAAGACCTGAAGGGCCTGCGCATCTTCACCTTCCCGACCGCCGGGCGCTTCCTTGCGCAATTCGGCGTCGTGCCGGTCACCCTGCCGTGGGAGGACGTGGAAGTCGCGCTGCAAACCGGCGAGCTGGACGGTCTGGCCTGGTCGGGCATCACCGAAGTTTACACGGTGGGCTGGGCCAATGTGACCGACTACTTCCTGACCAACAATATCTCGGGCGCGTGGATCGGGCATTTCTTCGCCAATATGGACCGCTGGAATGCCGTGCCGCCGCATCTGCAAAAGCTGCTGGAAACCTGTTTCGAGCAGTCGCACTACTATCGCCAGCACTGGTATTGGGCGGGCGAGGCCGATCTGCGGATCAATGGGGGCAAGCTGAAGCTGACCACCATCCCCGATGCGGAATGGCAGACCGTTCAGGATGCCGCCGTGAAGTTCTGGGACGAGGTCGCGACCGAAAGCGAAACCAAGGCCAAGGTCGTCGAGATCATCAAGAAATACAACGAGACCATGGTGCAGGCAGGCCCGCCCTATCGCTACTGATACCTGGCCGGGGGCGCCATTGCGCGCCCTCAACCGCCGATATATGATCAAATTCCGGTCCCTTGTGACCCGGTGGAGGAGAGAGATGGCCTTGGCCCTGCGCCCCTGTTGCTGGCCCAGAAAGCCCGAGTTCGGCGGCGGAGCTTTCCGCACCCGCCTGAACCCCCTCCCCCTTTTCTGAGATACGAGGCCAGACATGCCCGCCAACCTCACCTTCGACGCCCTGAAAGCCGCCGTCGCAGCCGGAGAAATCGACACCGTTGCCACCTGCATCGTGGATATGCAGGGGCGCCTGATGGGCAAGCGTTTCGTCGCGCAACATTTCATCGACGGCGCCCATGACGAGACACATTGCTGCAACTATCTGCTCGCCACGGACATGGAGATGTATACCGTGCCGGGCTATCGCAGCACCTCCTGGGCGGCGGGCTATGGCGATTATGTGATGAAGCCCGATCTGGCCACGCTGCGCCGCCTGCCCTGGGCGCCGGGCACTGCCATGGTGATGTGCGATGTTCTGGACCACCACAACCACCAGCCGGTGCCGCATTCCCCCCGCGCCATCCTGAAACGTCAGGTGGACCGCGCCAAGGCCATGGGCTTTGACGCCATGATGGCGACCGAACTGGAGTTCTTCCTTTTCGACGAAACCTTCGCCGATCTGCACGACCGCGGCTTTCCGCTTCCCACACCGAAAGCGCGTCACAATGTCGATTATTCGATCTGGGGCACCTCGGCGGATGAGCCGATCATGCGCGACATCCGCAACGGACTGTGGAACGCGGGCATCCCGATCGAATGCTCCAAGGGTGAGGCCGATGCCGGGCAAGAGGAGGTCAACGCGAAATATTCCGACGCGCTCGATACCTCGGACATGCACGCCATCATCAAGCTGGGGGTGAAGCAGATCGCGCTTCGGCATGGCGCCAGCGTCACCTTCATGGCCAAATATGACCACCGCAAGGCCGGGTCGAGCAGCCATATCCACCAGTCTCTGTGGCAGGACGGCAAGCCCGCCTTCCGCGACGAGGCTGATGCGCATGGCATGAGCGCGCTGATGAAGCAGTATATGGCCGGGCAACTGGCCCATGCGGCGGAGCTGACCTATTTCCTCGCCCCCTATGTCAACAGCTACAAACGCTTCGTCGTCGGCATGTTCGCCCCGACGAAAGCAGTCTGGAGCCGCGACAACCGCACCGCCGGCTTCCGCGTCTGCGGCGAAAATACCAAGGCCGTGCGGGTGGAATGCCGCATCGGCGGCGCCGATCTGAACCCCTATCTTGCCTGTGCCGCCCTGCTGGCGGCGGGCCTTGCGGGGATCGAGGGCAAGATGGAACTGGAACCCGAAATGACGGGCGACATGTATGCCGCCGACAATGTGCGCGAGATCCCGAACACGCTGGGCGCGGCTGCGGCGGCGCTGCGTGGGTCGGCCATGCTGCGCGCGGCCTTTGGCGATGAGGTCATCGACCACTACGCCCATGCCGCCGAATGGGAATTGCACGAACAGAACCGCGTGGTGACCGACTGGGAACGCCAGCGCGGCTTTGACCGGGCATAAGAGACAACCGGCGCCTGCGGGCGCGCTTGAAGGACGACGAGGATGAAACCGATTCAACTGATCTCGCCCGTGGACGGCTCGGTCTGGCTGGAACGCCAGCCACTGTCGCGGGACGATGCCTTTGCCGCCACCGCGCGGGCGAAGGCCGCGCAAAAGGCCTGGGCCGCGCGCCCGCTGGAGGACCGCATCGCGCTGGTCAAGGCCGGTGTCGACAAGCTGATGGAAAAGAAGGACGTTCTGGTCGAGGAACTGGCCTGGCAAATGGGCCGCCCGACCCGGTTCGGTGGCGAATGGGGCGGCGTGATCGACCGCACCAACTACATGGCCGAGATTGCGGCCAAGACCCTTGCGCCCGTGGTGGTCGAGGACAGTGACCGCTTCACCCGCTACCTCGCGCGCGAGGCAGTGGGCGTGGTCTTCATCATCGCGCCGTGGAACTACCCCTACCTCACCACCATCAACACCCTCGCCCCGGCGCTGATCGCCGGCAATACCGTGGTGCTGAAACATGCCAGCCAGACCCTGAAGGTTGGCGAGCGTCTGGCCGAGGCCTTCCATGCCGCAGGCGTGCCCGAGGATGTATTCCAGAATGTCGTGCTGGATCACGCCACCACCGAGGCGCTGATCGGCGCACGCGCCTTCAACTTCATCAACTTCACCGGCTCGGTCGGTGGGGGTGCTGCCATCGAGAAGGCAGCGGCGGGCACCTTTACCGCGACGGGGCTGGAACTGGGCGGCAAAGACCCCGGCTATGTCCGCGCCGACGCCGATCTGGATGCGGCAGTGGACAGCCTGATGGACGGCGCAATGTATAACGCCGGGCAATGCTGCTGCGGGATCGAGCGTATCTATGTCCACGAAAGCCTGTATGATGCCTTCGTGGAAAAGGCGGTGAAATGGGTCGACGGGCTGAAGCTTGGCAATCCGTTCGATGCCGCCAGCACGCTCGGGCCGATGGCGAACAAGCGCTTCGCCGCCACGGTGCGCGCGCAGGTGGCCGAGGCCATCGCAGCAGGGGCCAAGCCCCTGATCGACCCGGCCGCCTTCCCCGCCGATGACGGCGGCGCCTATCTCGCGCCGCAGATCCTCGTGAACGTCGATCATTCCATGCGGGTAATGATGGAGGAAAGCTTCGGCCCGGTTGTCGGCATCATGCCGGTGAAGGACGATGCCGAGGCCATAAAATTGATGAACGATTCCCCTTATGGCCTGACCGCCTCGATCTGGACCGCAGATGCGGAAGCCGCCGCCGAGATCGGCGCGCAGATCGAAACCGGCACCATCTTCATGAACCGCTGCGATTTCCTTGATCCGGCCCTGTGCTGGACCGGCTGCAAGAATACCGGGCGCGGTGGCTCGCTGTCTTTCCTTGGCTTCTATTCGGTCACGCGGCCGAAATCCTACCATCTGAAAAAGGTGACGAAATGACCCATAACGTTCCGAACCGGAACTGGTCTTACCCGACGGCCATGAAATTCGGCGTGGGCCGGATTTCAGAACTGGCCGATCATTGCAAGGCAGCGGGCATCACCCGGCCCCTGCTGGTGACCGACCGCGCGCTGGCCAGCCTGCCGATCACCGCCGAGGCGCTTGGCATTCTCAAGGCCGCCGGTCTGGGCGAGGCGCTGTTTTCGGACGTGGACCCGAACCCGAACGAAATCAACATGGCCGCAGGGATCAAGACCTATCTTGCGGGCAACCATGACGGCGTGATCTGCTTTGGCGGCGGCTCGGCGCTGGATCTGGGCAAGATGATCGCCCTGATGGCGCATCAGGACGCGGGTCTGAGCGTCTGGGATCTGGAGGATATCGGCGACTGGTATACCCGCGCCGATGCCGACAAGATCGCCCCGATCATCGCGGTGCCCACCACCGCCGGCACCGGCTCCGAGGTCGGACGCGCGGGCGTGCTGACCAATTCGCAGACCCACAAAAAGAAGATCATCTTCCATCCGAAACTGATGCCAGCGGTCACGATCTGCGACCCGGCGCTGACCGTGGGGATGCCGAAGTTCATCACCGCAGGCACAGGCATGGATGCGCTGGCGCATTGCCTTGAGGCCTATTGCAGCCCGTTCTACCACCCGATGTCGCAGGGCATCGCGCTGGAAGGCATGAGGCTGGTGTTCGAAAACCTTGTGGAAGTCTATGAAAATCCCGGCAACCTGGACGCCCGTGCCCATATGATGAGCGCGGCTGCCATGGGCGCGGTGGCCTTCCAGAAAGGGCTTGGCGCCATCCACTCGCTGTCGCATCCGGTGGGCGCGGTCTACAACACCCATCACGGCACCACCAATGCCGTCGTCATGCCGATGGTGCTGGATTTCAACCGGGCTGCCATCGAGGACCGGATCGGGAAAGCCGCCGCCTATCTGGGCATCGCAGGCGGGTTCGATGGCTTCCGCGCCGCCGTGATGGACCTGCGCACCAAGCTCAACATCCCGGCCAACCTGACCGCGATGGGCGTCGAGGCCGCGCGACTGGACGAGCTGACCGAAATGGCGCTGGAAGACCCGTCCTGCGGCGGCAATCCGATTGAGATGACGCGCGAGAATACCCGTGCGCTTTACGCCGCCTGCATGTAAGGAAAGCGCCGGGTGACGCGTACGTCACCCGGCCATTCCGGGGCGAAGATGACCGAACACCACACGACCGACATCGCCGTCCTGGGTGCGGGCGCCATTGGCATGGCCGTGGCGCTGCAACTGGTTCAGGAGGGGCGCGAGGTCGTCATCGTCGATCCCGGTGCGCCGGGAATGGGCGCGTCTTACGGCAATGCGGGCACCATCGCCGATTACGCCGTGCAGCCAGTCGGCACGCCCGATGTGCTGAAAAACCTCCCCGCCCTGCTGTTTGACCGCAATTCGCCACTGGCGATCCGCCATGCCGCACTGCCGGCTCTGGCACCGTGGCTTTTGCGTTTTGCCCGGCAGAGCCTGCCCGGCGCAGCCGCGCGCAATGCGCAGGCAATTGCGGCGCTGGTGGGGTCCGCCAATGCGCGCTGGCGCGATTTCGCGGCCGAGATCGGCGGCAGCGCGCTGTTGCAGCATCGTGGTTGCCTTTACCTTTACGAAACTGCCGCCGCTTTCCGCGCTGCCGGGCGCGACATGACCGCCCGCCGCACGCTGGGGATCGAGGTGGAACTGCTGCGCCCCGAGGCGTTCAGCGCCATGGAGCCGGGTCTGCCGGTGGTAGAGGGGGGCGCGGCCTATTTCCCGCAGGCCACCTTCCTGTCGGACCCCGGCGAAATGATGCGGCGGCTGGCGGCACGGCTGACCGCGCTGGGGGTGCCGCATCTGCACCACCGGGCCGAAAACCTTTCACGGCAGTTCGACGGGATTCTGGTGCAGGGACCGGGCCTGCGGCTGCATGCGCGACAGGTGGTCATCGCCGCCGGAGCCCATAGCCGCGCACTGGCCGCGCAGGCCGGCGACCGGGTGCCGCTGGATACTGAACGTGGCTATCATGTGGAATGGGACATGGAGCGCCCGCGCCTGACCCGCCCCAGCTGCCCCACCACGCGGGGCTTCTACCTGTGTCCGATGTCGGGGCGGTTGCGGGTGGCGGGCACGGTGGAACTGGGAGGGCTGACCGCACCACCTTCGCCCCATCGCATCGCCCGGCTGGTGGAGGGCGCTCGCGCGATTTTCCCCGATCTGGGCACGCCCAGCCGGGACTGGATGGGTTTCCGCCCTTCGATGCCGGACAGCCTGCCGGTGATTTCGCCCTCGCGCGCAGGCAATGACGTGATCCATGCCTATGGTCATGGCCATATCGGCTTGACTTTGGCCCCGATCACGGCGCGGATCGTGGCGGATATTGCAGCGGGGCGGCAGACGGATCTGGACGTGGCGCCCTATGCGGTGACGCGGTTCTGAGACGGAGGCCCCGGGGCGCTGCCCCGGACCCCGGAGTATTTGTGACAAGAAGCAGGGGCAAGGCATGGCGGGCAAGATTTTCATCACCGGATCGGCCGGATTCATCGGCTATCACCTGAGTCAGAGGTTGCTCGACGCGGGCTGGCAGGTGTTGGGCCTCGACGGGATGAGCGATTATTATGATGTGGCGCTGAAAGAGCGCCGCCACGCGATGTTGCGGCAGAATAAGGGCTTTCGGGCGGTCGAAGGGCTGCTGGAGGCTCGTGGGCTGGTGCGCGGCCTGGTCGAGGAGTTCCGCCCCGATGTGATCGTGCATCTCGCGGCGCAGGCCGGGGTGCGTTATTCCATCGAGGCACCGCGATCCTATGTTGATGCCAATCTCATCGGAACTTTCGAGGTTCTGGAGGCCGCGCGGGCTTTCCCGCCACAGCATCTGCTGCTGGCCTCGACCTCTTCGGTTTTCGGCGCGAATACCGAGATGCCCTATGCCGAAACGCATAAGGCCGACCATCAGATGAGCTTCTATGCCGCGACCAAGAAGGCGACCGAGGCAATGGCGCACAGCTATGCCCATCTGTACGGGCTGCCGACCACGATGTTCCGCTTCTTCACGGTTTACGGGCCCTGGGGGCGGCCCGATATGGCGCTGTTCAAGTTTGTGAAGGCGATCCTCGCGGGCGAGGCCATTGACGTTTATAACCATGGCGATATGCGGCGCGATTTCACCTATATCGACGATCTGGTGATCGGGATCGAGCGGCTGATCGCGGCAGTGCCGGGAACTGAGGCCGCAGCCGCGTTCGACAGCCTGTCGCCTGTGGCTCCGTGGCGCGTGGTGAATATCGGCAACGGCGCGCCGGTACAGTTGATGGAGTTCGTGGCAGCCATCGAGGCCGCGACGGGAGCCGAAGCGCGGAAGAACCTGATGCCGATGCAACCCGGCGACGTCCCTGCGACCTGGGCCGATGCGACGCTGATCGAGGCGCTGACCGGGCCCTTGCCACGGACCGACATCCGCGAGGGGGTGCGGCGCTTCGTCGACTGGTATCGCGATTACTACCGCGTCTGAGCGGTAACCAGCTGCAGCAGGTGATCGCGTGCGGCAGTCAGATGCGCTGCAAGCAAGGCCGCGGCGCTGGCGGCCTGCCCGGCCTGCCATGCGTTGAATATCTGGTGATGGTCGTCCAGCCAGCGCGAGGTATTTTCTGCAAGTACTTGATATTGTGCCAGATGAAGCGCTGCGGTGTCACGCAGTTCGTGGACCAGCGCAATCTGGCGCGGGCGTTGCGCGGGCGCATAAAGTGACAGGTGGAAGGCGCGATCTCCCGCCTCCCACCCCGGGCGCCCGGCTTCGAGGTCTGACCGGGCCAGCACATGCGCAGCCTCATAGCGCTGCGCCTCTGTGGTGCGGCGCGCCGCGCGGTGGATCAGATCACATTCCAGCAGGATGCGCAGATCATAAACCTCGGCCAGTTCCTGCGGCCCGAGGCGGATCACCCGCGCCCCCTTGCCCGGCACCACGGTCACCAGACGCTCCGCCGCCAGCGCCTGCAAGGCATCGCGCACCGGAATGCGGCTGACGCCAAAGCGGGCGGCCAGTTCGGTCTGCATCAGCAGGCTGCCGGGTGGGATCGTTCCGGCGAGAATATCGCGGCGCAGGGTTTCGATCAGGGTCATGGCTGTTCTTTCGTTGTGTATACATGTATACACGATTCGACCAGGGAGGGAAGCGACCATGACGCATGACTACACCAGCCATATCCGCTGGACCGGCAATCGCGGTGCCGGGACGGCCACCTATCGCGGCTATGACCGGACCTGGGATATCGCGGTGCCAGGCAAGCCGGTGGTGCATTGTTCCAACGATCCGCTTCTGGGCGGTGACCGGGGCAAAATGAACCCGGAGGATCTGCTTCTGTCCGCACTGAGCGCGTGCCATATGCTATGGTATCTGCATTATGCGGCAGAGGCCGGGGTTATTGTGACCGGCTACGAGGATGATCCGGTCGGCCAGGGCGAGGTCGGGCTGGGCGGCGCCGGCCGGTTTATCGCCGCAACGCTGCGCCCCCGCATCCGCGTTGCGGCGGGCACCGATCTGGCCCGCGCCGAAGCCCTGCATCATCGTATCCCGGAGGTGTGTTTTATCGCGCGATCGGTGAATTTCCCAGTTCATCATGCACCGGAATTCGCGGTGGAACCCTGACCCGTCTGCGACATTTTACGTCGCAGACAAGGAAGGCCGGCGTCAGGCAAACCGTTAGTCTTGCCTGAAACGGCAGGGTGACGGCGCCATGGACGACAGCGATTTCATTATCGTAGGGGCAGGCTCAGCGGGCTGTGCGCTGGCTTACCGCTTGACAGAATCCGGCAAGTACCGTGTCACACTGATCGAAGCGGGTGGAACAGATCAGCGTTTTTATGTCCAGCTTCCATTGGGTTATGGCAAGCTCTTCTATGATCCAGCCGTGAACTGGCTTTACAAGACCGAACCTGACCCAGGTTTGGCGGGCCAGCGCGATCACTGGCCGCGGGGGCGGCTGGTGGGGGGATCATCCTCGATCAATGCGATGGTCTGGATCCGGGGGCATCACGCCGATTACGAGGAATGGGGGGAAGCAGCACCAGGTTGGGGCTGGTCCGATGCCCTGCCCGCCTATCGCGCCATCGAGGATAACGAGGCCGGGGCGGATGTGTTTCGTGGCCGGGGCGGGCCCTTGTTCATCTCCGCCAACCGGAAGGGCCTGCACCCGCTGGTCCATAATTATCTGGAAGCCTGCGCCGAGGCGGGGCTGCCCACCACCCCCGATTTCAATGGCCTGTCACAGGAAGGTGCCGGCGTCTATCAGATGACGATCAAGGGCGCGCGGCGCAATTCGGCGGCGCGGGCCTTCCTGCGCCCGGCCATGAAGCGGCCAAACCTGCGGGTCATCACAAAGGCGCAGGTGACACGGGTGCTGTTCGAGGGCCGCCGCGCGGTAGGGGTAGAATACCGGCAAGGTAATGCGACCCGCAGCCTGCGCACGAAAGGCGAGGTGATCCTGTCAGGTGGCGCGGTGAACTCGCCTCAGCTTCTGCAACTGTCGGGCATCGGGCCGGGCGCATTGTTGCAGGGGCTGGGCATCCCGGTCCTGCATGACAACCCGAATGTCGGCGCGCATCTGAGCGACCATCAGGGCATCAACTACACTTTCCGCATGAAGGTGCCGACCTATAATGACGAGCTGCGCCCATGGTGGGGCAAGCTGCGGGCAGGAATGCAGTATTTCCTTGGGGGCGGCGGGCCGCTGGCGAAATCCATCAACCATGCGGGCGGTTTCTTTCGCACCAGCGCCGCCGAGCCGCGCCCGAACATGCAGCTTTACATGCAGGCGTTTTCCACGCTGCTGCCAAGGGACGGTGAGCGCCCGATCCTGACGCCCGATCCCTTCCCCGGCTTGTCACTGGGTCTGTCGAACTGCCGTCCGACCTCGCGCGGGCATATCCGGCTGAAATCGCCCGATCCGCTTGCCCATCCTGAAATCGTCGCCAATGCCTTCAGCACCGATCACGATGTGGCGGAGATGCTGCTGGCGGTGAAATACCTGCGGCATCTGGCGGCACAGCCCGCCATGGCGGCGGTGATCGCCGAGGAACTGCGCCCCGGGCCGGAGGTCCGCACCGATGCGGCACTGATCGAGGATTTCCGCAAACGTTCGGGCACGGTCTATCACCCCTCCTGCACCTGTCGGATGGGCAGCGATGCGGCGACCAGCGTTCTGGACCCGCTGCTTCGCGTGCGGGGGGTAGAGGCGCTGCGGGTCATCGACGCCTCCAGCTTCCCCAATCTGATCGCAGGCAATACCAATGCGCCCGCCATCCTCATGGGCTGGCTGGGCGCGCAAAAGGTCATGTCGAGCGTTTGAAGGTTGCCCAGGTCGGGCGCGGCATTTCAAACGTGTCCTGGCTGCGGATATAGGTCGCGCCGAAGCCACGACCGACGAGGTTCAGGCCGGGCGTGTCGACATGGCCGCGCGCGGCGTCCTTTACAAAGGCATCGGCGATATGGATGGCGAGCACCCGACCCACCACAAGCGCCTGATGCGGGCCGGTCACCACGGTTGAATGGTTGACGCATTCAAAGCTGACCGGGCTTTCGGCAATGCGCGGCGGCTTCACATGAGCGGACAGCGCCGGGGTGAGGCCCGCGAGTTCAAGCTCGTCCACCCCCGGCGGGGCATCGACGGCGGTCACATTCATCTGCGGCGCCAGCGCCTCGGGCACGAGGTTCACCACAAACTCCCCGGTGTCGAGGATATTGCGCGCACTGTCCTTGAAGCCACGCTGCGCGTCGCCAAGGATACCCAGCGCCACCACCGGCGGCTCGGTCCCCATGACGTTGAAAAAGCTGTAAGGCGCGGCGTTGATCCGGCCTTCGCGGTCCAATGTCGTAACCCAGCCGATCGGCCGGGGCACCACCGTCGCCGCCATCAGCTTGTAGGCGACGGCGGTGTCGATCTTGTCGAGGTCAAAGCGCATTCATTCCACCTTTGTCACGGCGCGTTTCGGGCGGGTATCCACCTCCAGCCGGAACACATCGGGACGGGCGTAATGGCCGATGACGTCGAAGTCAAACTTGGCGCGCATCACTTCGGCGGTGTCGAGATCGGCGTAAAGGATGGTCTCGCCGTTGAAATCCGGCCCGGCCAGCACCTGCCCCAGCGGCCCGACAATAGCCGATCCGCCGCGCATCATCACCGTATCGGGGTCGTCACCCAGCGCGCTTTCATGGTCCGGCCCGAAGGCGGCGCGGGTGATGTGCTGGCAGGCGGTCAGCACAAAGCAGCGGCCTTCCATCGCGATGTGGCGCATGGTCGGCAGCCAGGTGTCGCGGTCGTCGGCGGTGGGGGCGCAGTAAAGCGTGACGCCCTGGTCATACATATGCATCCGCAGGGCAGGCATATAGTTTTCCCAGCAGATCACCGCGCCTATGGTGCCAAAATCGGTCTTGAAGGCGGGCATGGTGGAACCGTCGCCGAAGCCCCAGACCAGCCGCTCGGCGGCGGTGGGCATCAGCTTGCGATGCTTGCCGACCACGCCTTTCGCGCCGTCCAGATAGACGGCGGTGCAGTAAAGCGTGGCGCCATCGCGTTCGATCACGCCGACCACGACGAAGGCGCCGGTCTCGGCGCAGGCTTCGGCCAGCAGCGCCAGTTCCGGCCCGTCGAGATCAATCGCCGCCTCATGGTAGCGTGCGAAGGCCGCGCGCCCCTCGGGTTTGCGCATCCCGATGGGCGCGCCGAAGCTGGCACCCTTGGGGTAGCCGCCCAGATAGGCTTCGGGAAAGACGATCAGGCGAGCCCCCTGCCCTGCGGCCTCACGGACAGCGGCAGCGGCCTTTTCCGCGGCGTTCAGCGCCGACAGCGGATCGGAGGCAAGTTGTGCGACGGCGACTTTCAGGGTCATGCGGTGGTTCCCGTTAAAAAAGGCCGGGGGGCTGTCTGCCCCCCGAGACCCCCCGAGGATATTTTTGAAGAGATGAAAGGGGCAAGGATCAGAGGTTGATTGCGTCGATCACCGGGTGGCGCAGGGTGCCGATGCCTTCCACCGTGGCCACGATGGTATCACCGGGCTTCATCCATTCCTGTGGCGTGCGACCTGCGCCCACACCTTCCGGCGTGCCGGTCGCGATGATGTCACCCGGCTCCAGCGTGATGCCCGCACTGATGTCGGCGATCAGCTCATCAACCTTGAACAGCATGTGCCGGGTGTTGGAGCGCTGCTTTTCAACCCCGTTCACCGTCAGCCAGAGGTCCAATGTCTGCGGGTCGGGGATTTCGTCGGCGGTGACGATGCAGGGGCCGAAGGGGGCGAAGCTGTCCATGCCTTTTGAGACGATCCATTGCCCGGCGCGACGGTTGTCGCGGGCGGAAACGTCGATCATCACCGAATAGCCAAAGACATGCGACAGGGCATCGGCGCGCGCCACACGGGTGGCGCGGGTGCCGATGATGCAGGCAAGCTCCACCTCCCAGTCAAGCTGCTGGGTCAGCTTGCCATTGTGGCGGATCGGCTCGCCCGGCGCGATGACCGTGGTCGGCGGTTTCGAGAAGATCACCGGCTGTTTCGGCAGATCCTTCGACGTGTCCAGCGACTTGGCGCTTTCGGCGACATGTTCGACATAGTTGAGGCCGATGCCGAAGATGTTCTTCTTCGGCCGCGGGATCGGCGCCAGCAGGGTCACATTCTCAACCGGCAGTTTTGCCTGCCAGGGCGCGGCGGGCAGCGCGTCGCGCAGCGCCGCGGTGGCAGCGGGGCCGGCCTCGATCAGGCCCAGCATGCTGTCGGGCAGGCCAAGCCGGCCCGCATCCACCACGAAGCCGCCGTCGATCACGCCCAGGCGCGCTGCCGCCTCGACCGAGGCACGGTAGGTCACAAGTTTCATTCTTTCCTCACAGTATCGGCTGATGGCCGCCGTTTTCGCCGAAGGCCTGTTCGCGGTAGAGACCGAGCGCCCGCATCATCGGAATGTCGGACAGGCAGAACAGGCAGGCATCGTCAGAGGCCGAGGCATTGACATGCTCGTGCCAGGCCCAGGAGGGCACGCAGAAGATGTCGCGCTCCTGCCAGTCGAAGCGTTTGCCGTTGATGATGGAATGCCCGCGCCCCTTGGCGACGTGGTAAAGATAGCTGCCGGTATGGCGATGCGCCTTCGTGTGTTCGCCGGGACGCAGCATCTGCATGCTGGCGCCCATGGTCTGCATCACCGGGCCATTGGTGACCGGGTTCACATATTCCATCATCACCCCGTCAAAGGGAGAGCCATCGGTGCATTGCGCGCGTTTCAGAAGCGCCTCGTAGGTCGGCGCCCATTCGTATTTGAACATGGGGCTGTAGCTTTTGGTCCAGCTCTCGCCATAGGGCGTGAGGCCCGGATTGCCCCAGGTTTTCGTCATGTCGTCAACAGCATAGCCCACGGCCTGCGAAAGATCGGGGTGGACTTCGTAGAAATTCGCCTCCATCGCATTGACGAAGGGAATATCCAGCCCGTCCTGCCAGATGCAGGGGCTGCCCTCGGCCGCGACGCCATGTTCGTGCCAGGTTCCATTGGGCGTCAGCACGAAGTCATTGGCGCCAAGCGTCATCTTGTGGCCATCGACCACCGTGTAGGCCCCTGCCCCTTCCATGATGAAGCGGATCGCGCTGGCGGAATGGCGATGCGCGCTGGCCTGTTCGCCCGGATGCATGACCTGAAGCCCGGCGTAAAGCCAGCCGACCGCCGCAGCCACATCTTCGCGCCCCGGATTGCGCAGATAGATCACCCGGCGCCCCGCCTTTTCCGGCGTCACCAGATCGACCGAGCGCAGAACCTTGTCCCGCAGATCATTGTAGCGCCAGACTACCGGAACCGACTGGCTTTTCGGCTCCCACGGTTCGATCTTGTTGGCCACCGTCCAAAGCGCGCCCGCGCTGAAACGGTTCAGATCGTCGTAATAGGCCAGCAGTTCCGGCGTGTCTTCGACATTGGCGCGACCGGCCACGTCTTCGCGGTGGTTCTCGTGCTTCATCGCGGAGCCCCTCCTTCAAGGCTGCCGACAGACTGCGGCATGAAATTTGCGATGTAAACATAAATTTTCGAAAATTTTGTTGTGGCGGAGACTGCCGCAGCGTAGCAATGTCAGACAGGAGGATGCCATGACACTCGCCGATACCGCCTATGACAGCCTGCGCCGCGACATCATGCGCGGCCATCTGCCGCCGGGTCAGCCCCTGCGGCTGGAGGCGCTGCGCGCGCGCTATGACATGGGGTTCTCGCCCCTGCGCGAGGCGCTGAACAGGTTGCAGTCCGAACGGCTGGTGGTGTCGGCCTCGATGAAGGGCTTCATCGTGGCGCCGCTGTCGCTGCCCGAAATGTGGGAGGCCATCGAGGCGCGGGTTCTGGTGGAAACCGAGGCGCTGCGCCTGTCGATCCTGCGCGGGGATGACGCCTGGGAAGCGGGCGTTGTTGCCGCACTGCATGCGCTGGGTCTGGCGGCGGCACGGGGCGAACCCGAAACGCTGGAGGCCCGCCATGCCGAGTTTCACCTGTCGCTGATTGCGGCCTGCGGATCGGGCTGGTTACTGGATTTCGCGCGCAAGCTTTCGGCCGCGACAGAACGATACCGGGCGCCTGTTCTGGCAGGCGATACCGCGCCCCGCGACGTACAGGGCGAACATGCGGCACTGGCCGAGGCGGCGCTGGCCCGGAGGGCGGAAGAGGCGCCGGCCCTGCTGGCCGCGCATTACCGCCGCACGGGAGAGCGGATCGCCGCGCGCATGGCCGCCTGAGCCTTAGGCGGTCCGCGCGTCCGGTCAGTCGATGATTTCGCCGGGGTCCACACCCCAGAGCGCGGCCTTGATCACCCAGCCCTTTTCGCCTTCGGCACTGATCCTGCACCAGTCGGGCGCGCATTGCTGGACCCGCGCCACGACGCCCCGTTCGGCCCGCGCCACCACTTCGGCCTGCGGATCGGGCGCTGCGCGGAAATCGGCCAGCTCCGCCACGATGACCACGGACCGCACCCCGGACAGCAGGGAGTAATGCACCCAGCCACCGAAGCCTTCCTGATCCTCGACGCGACGCCAGTTCTCGTATTCTGCGGTGACTTTCAGCGGCATGCCCGCCCGCTTGAAAACCCAGTCGATCCGATGGCTGAGCCCCGGCCCGCGCCGGGCATTGCCCTCGCCGGTCTTGAGCGTGACATAGCGCGGCAACGGCAGGTTGGTGACCTGCCCCCGGCCCGGCAGTGCGACCTGCGGCACCGTGGCATCGGCAGGCACCGCATCGGGCTGTGGCTCGGGCGGCGCCGGTTCCGCAACAGTGTCGCTGCCTTCAACCGGCTCAAGTCCACCCTCGGTCGAACTTTGCGCCCAGGCCGCCTGCCCCAGCACCATCCATCCCGTTACCAATACTGCCGCTGCCAGCCGCATGCCGCCACCTGATCGCATATCCATATCGTCCAGTTCCGCCCGCCATTCGTGCCACCGGGACCGGACGGGCCGCCCCCGGCAGAATAATCTGCCCATGTTTCGCGCATATCGACGCAACATTGTTACTCGGGGCTTGTAGCCCGCCCCGTAAGTCGGCACTTTGCCAGCAAGAAGACCGATTTGGAAGTGCCGGTCTCGAAAGTCGAGGGAGGATCCATGCCCGCCAAACGCCTGAGCGTCATCGTGACGCGACGACTGCCCGAGGTCGTCGAAACCCGGATGAAGGAACTGTTCGACGTCGAATTGCGCGACCCGGACATTCGGATGTCGCGCGATGAACTGGCCGATGCGATGAAACGCTGCGATGTGCTGGTGCCCTGCGTGACCGACCAGATCGACGCGGGCCTGCTGGGACAGGCGGGCGAGCGGCTGAAACTGATCGCGAACTACGGCGCCGGGGTCGATCACATTGACGTGGCCACCGCCCGCTCGCGCGGGATTCTGGTGTCGAACACCCCCGGCGTCGGGGCTGAAGATACCGCCGACATGGTGATGGGGCTGATTCTGGGCGTGGTGCGCCGCATTCCCGAAGGCATGGCCGAAATGCAGGCCGGACGCTGGAGCGGCTGGTCACCGATGGCGCATCTGGGGGGCCGGATCGGCGGGCGTCGCCTTGGCATCCTCGGGATGGGGCGAATCGGACAGGCAGTGGCGCGGCGGGCCCGTGTCTTCGGCATGCAGATCCACTATCACAATCGCCGCAAGGTCCACCCTTCGGTCGAGCAGGAACTGGAGGCAACCTATTGGGAAAGCCTCGACCAGATGATCGCCCGCATGGACATCATCTCGGTCAACTGCCCGCATACGCCCTCGACCTTCCATCTGCTGAACGCGCGGCGGCTGAAACTGCTGAAACCCACGGCGGTGGTGGTGAATACCTCGCGCGGCGAGGTGATCGACGAAAATGCCCTGACGCGCGGGTTACGGGCGGGCGAGATCGCCGGTGCCGGGCTTGACGTGTTCGAGCATGGCCACGAGGTGAACCCGCGCCTGCGCGAGATGAACAATGTGGTGCTGCTGCCGCATATGGGGTCTGCCACCGTCGAGGGGCGGATCGAGATGGGCGAGAAGGTTCTGATCAATATCAAAACCTTCGCCGATGGTCACCGCCCGCCGGATCAGGTGGTGCCGGGGATGCTGTAAGACGCCCCCCCGGCGGTGCGCGCCTGGCGGCCGCCGGGGAATTTTGAGTATTTTTGCAAGAAGCAAAGGGGGCGGTCAGCGCCCCTTCCAGACCGGATCGCGTTTTTCAGCAAAGGCGCGCGCGCCTTCCAGTTGATCCTCCGAGGAATAAAGCCGGTCCACCGTGACGAATTGCCGTTTGGTGATGCGGTTCAGCGCATCCTGAAAGCGCAGCGCCTCGGCCTCGCGGACCACCTCCTTGATGGCGGCATAGACCAGCGGCGGGCCGGATTCGAGCAGCCGCGCCAGATCCCAGGCTTTCGGCAGCAGGTCTGCCGAGGTGGTGATTTCACGCAGCAGGCCCCAGCGCAGCGCCTCGTCGGCGTCGAACCAGCGGCCGGTCAGCAAGAGGTCCATGGCGACGTGATAAGGAATACGTTTCGGCAGCTTGATCGAGGCGGCATCGGCCACGGTGCCCGACCGGATTTCCGGCAGCGCGAAGGTTGCGTTGGCGGAGGCGAGGATCAGATCGCAGGAGAGCGCGAGTTCCAGCCCGCCGCCGCAGCAGATGCCATTCACCGCAGCAATCACCGGCTTGTTGAGGTTCGGCAGTTCCTGAAGCCCGCCGAAGCCGCCGACGCCATAATCGCCATCCACCGCATCGCCATCGGCGGCGGCCTTCAAGTCCCAGCCGGGACAGAAGAACTTCTCGCCTTCGGCGCGCAGGATCGCCACGCGCAGGCTGTCGTCATCGCGGAAGGCACGGAAGGCGAGGCCCATGATGCGGCTGGTGGCAAGGTCGATGGCATTGGCCTTCGGCCGGTCGAGCGTCACTTCGAGGATCGCACCCTCGCGCCGGGTGCGGATCGGCCCCTCGGTCAGCATGGTCATTTCGGTCATTCGAGCCTCCGTATCAATGCATCCACCGCCACCGCCCCGCTTTCGCGCAGCAGCACCGGGTTGATTTCGATTTCCTCAAGCGTATCGTCGCCTGCCATCAGTGCGCCAAGGCGCAGCGCTATCTGGGCGAAGGCGGCGGTATCGGGGCGCGGGCGGCCGCGATAGCCATCGAGCAGCGGCCAGAGCCGCAGGCCCCGCAGTGCGCTGTCGATCTGTGCGCCAGTGACGGGCCAGACCAGCGTGGCGGTATCAGCCAGCACCTCAGCGGTGACGCCGCCCATGCCCAGCGTCAGCGTCAGCCCGTAGACCGGGTCGCGCCGCAGACCCAGCAGCATTTCAGCCAGCACCCCGGTCACCATTTCCTCGGCCAGATAGCCGGTGGCGCCGGGCATTTCGGCCTGGCCCTCCAGCGTGGCAAGACCAAGGCGCACGGCCCCCGCCTCGGTCTTGTGGGCGAAGCCAAGACCTTTCAGCACGAAAGGCGCGGTAAGCGTGCCGGTATCGAGATCGGCGAGCCGGGACGCGCTGACCGCGCGCGGCACCGGAACGCCCGCCTGCGCCAGCAGGGCCTTGCCCGCCGCCTCGTCAAGCAGGCGGGTCTCCCTTATGGCGAGCGCCGGGACCGGGCGCCAGCCGGGCTGACCCGGCGCAACCTGCGCCGCTTTCAGCGCTTCCAGCGCGGTCTCAAGGCCCATCATCGGCACGAGGCCGCGCGCCATGAAATCCACCGCCAGCGCTTCGTCAAAATTCTCGGGCAGCGAAGCGACGGGGAAGGCCGGGCGGCCGGTCGCCGCCTGCGCGGCCGCCACGGCCTCAAGCGCGGGCCGGAAACTGGATGGGTCACAGCGGTCGGGGCGTGGCGGGTCGATGATGAAGATACCGGCGTCATAAGCGGACAGCATCGTGCTGAACACATCGGTGGTGCGCGGTCCGTCCCCCCAGATGAAGGTATGATAATCCAAAGGGTTGGATATGGTGACAATCGGGCCAAGAATATCGGCCAGCCGGGTGCGGGTCGCTTCGGGCACCGGCGGAAAGGTGATCCCGGCGGGATCGGCCAGATCGGCGACCAGCCCTGCCTCACCGCCCGAGCAGGAGAGCGAGCAGAGCCGTTCACCCAGTCCGGGGCCATGGGTGTGGAATACTTTCAACACCTCCAGCAGCGCGGGAAGGCTGGCCACTTCGGCGACGCCGCATTGCCGCAGGAAGGCGCTGGAGGCAGCCCCGCCCCCTGCCAGCGAAGCAGTATGGGAGGCCGCAGCGGCGCGCGATGCTTCGGTCTTGCCGGATTTGACCGCGACGATCCCCTTGCCCGCCACCCGCGCCGCTTCTGCCAGTGCAGCGAAAGCCGGGGCGTCGTCTATGCCCTCGATGTAAAGGCCCAGCGCCGTGACCCGCTCATCGGCCAGCAGCGCCCCGGCCAGTTCGGCCAGCCCCACCTGCGCGGCATTGCCCAGACAGGCAACATAGGCCACCGGAAGGGCGCGCCCCTGCATCGTCAGGTTGATGACGATATTCGACGATTGAGAAAGCAGTGCGACGCCCCGCTCCACCCGCTGCCCGCCGTGCTGGTCGGGCCACAGCAGCGCGCCGTCAAGGTAGTTGATGACGCCATAGCAGTTCGGCCCGAGGATCGGCATGTCCCCCGCGGCCGTCACCAGATCGGCCTGCAAACCGGCCTCTCCCGCCTCTTCCCAGCCGCTGGCGAAGCAGATGGCACCGCCGGCCCCCATGGCGGCCAGTTCGCGCACGACCTCTACCGTGGCGAAACGGTTGACGCCAATGAAGGTGGCATCGGGCGGTTCAGGCAGGTCAGCGAGCGAGGGATAGGCTTTCAATCCGCCGATCGTCTCGCGTTTGGGGTGTACCGGCCAGACCGGGCCATCAAACCCCATCTTGCGGCATTGCTCGATGACATTCTCGGCCCATCCGGCACCGAGAACCGCAATGGAGCGCGGGCGCAACAGGCGATGGAGGCGCGTCATACCCGGCCCCCCGCCCCGTGCCCGAGGCCGGGGGCTGTCTGCCCCCGGTCCCCCGAGGATATTTTTTGACAGAAAATGGAAGCACCCCGCTCGCCCTTGGCAAACGAGGTGCCATTTCCTGTCACGGCCATCGGCGTCCCCGCCTGTTCCGCAAGGCCACACTGGCCGAATCCAATGAAGAAGTGGTTAACGCGCAAGATCAGGCTCATTTTCTGTCGGAAAATATCCTCGGGGGGTGAGGCGCGCATGCGCCGAGGGGGGCAGACAGCCCCCCTGCCATGGCCTCAGCCGCCAACCGCACGCAGAAGTTCGCGCGAAATGATGTGACGCTGAATCTCGGATGTGCCCTCCCAGATCCGTTCGACGCGGGCGTCACGCCAGATCCGTTCCAGTGGCAGTTCATCCATCAGCCCCATGCCGCCGTGAATCTGGATCGCCTCGTCGGCGATCATCGCCAGCACCTCGGTCGCCTTCAGCTTGGCCATGGACATGTCGGCCTCGGTCACCGAGCCCTGGTCAAACTTCCAGGCTGCCTCGCGGGTCAGGAGCTCCGCCGCCTTCAGCTCCATCGCCATATCGGCGAGCTTGAAGCTGATCCCTTGAAACTTGCCGATCTGCTGGCCGAATTGCTTGCGTTCGGCGGCATAGCTGATGGCATGTTGCAACGCCCGGTCGGCGCGACCGAGGCAAGTGGAGGCGACTTGCAGTCGCGTCGCGCCGAGCCAGGTGTTCGCCACCTCGAAGCCCTTGTGCACCTCGCCCAGAACCGCCGCTTCCGGCAAACGGCAATTGTCGAATTCCAGCACCGAATTGGTGTAACCGCGGTGGCTGACATTGCGATAGCCGTCACGCACGGTGAAGCCGGGCGTGCCTTTGTCGACGAAGAAGGCGGTGATCAGCTTCTTCTTGCCGCGCGGGGTGTCTTCCTCGCCCGAAGCCATGAAGACGATGGCGAAATCAGCCAGATCGGCGTGGCTGATGAAATGTTTGGTGCCGTTCAGCACCCAGTCGCCGCCCTCGCGCTTTGCACTGGTGGTCATGCCGCGCAGGTCCGACCCGGCACCGGGTTCGGTCATGGCAAGGCAATCCCACTTCTCCCCCCGGATACAGGGAAAGAGGTATTTCTCGCGCTGTTCGGCGCTTCCCGCCAGCAGGATGTTTGAGGGCCGCGCCACGCAGGTCCAGTGCAGGGCATAGTTCGCCCGGCCCAGTTCACGCTCGTATAGCAGCCATGACAGCGTATCGAGACCGGCGCCGCCGACCTCCTCGGGCATATTGGCAGCATAAAGCCCGGCCTCGATCGCCTTGGCCTGAAGCTCGCGGATCAGGTCCATCCGCAGATGGCCGGTGCGTTCCACCTCGGCCTCATGCGGGTAAAGCTCGTTCTCGACGAAGGCGCGGGTCGTTTCCACGATCATGCGCTGTTCTTCGGTCAGTCCGAAATCCATCTGTTTGCCCTTCGGGTCTTGAGGAAAGAAGCGGCCCGTCAGGCCCTGCGCTGGCCGACAAAGCGCCCGGCGGCCTCGGGCCGGGGCAGCGCCTTGTGGGCCTGAGTGATAGGATCAAGCTTCGCAAGCACCTCGGGAGCGGCGGCGCAGGTTTTGTTGGCCTTCATGTCCACATGCAGCAGCATCTGTTCAAGGCTCGCCACCACCTCGTCGCCACGCTGGATACGGATGAACACATGCAGCCGCTTTTCATCGGCGCCCAGCACCTGAAGCGTGCCGGTCAGCCGGTCGCCCAGCTTGCATTCGCCCAGATGCATGATGTGCGTTTCGGCAGTGTAATAGCTGTGTCCGGCGGCAACGTAATCCATCCCGGCCCCGATCAGCCGCAGGAAGGCATCCGAAGTTTCGGAGGCCGCGAACAGATAGCGGCTTTCGGTCATGTGGCCGTTATAGTCGATCCAGCCGGGCAGCACCTGCATCTGTGCCATGACCAGCGGCGCACCCGTCGGCGCCGCATCGTGGAATGCCACGGCGCGGCGGGCGTCATGGTCACGCAGCACCTTGCCCGCGCCCCAGTTGCGATCCTTCAGCGCCCGCAGGAAGCCGATCAGGTTGCTGTCGCGGATGCGCTCCAGCTCGCGGATCGTGTGGTGGCCGGATTGCGCATCGGACTGGCCGGCGATCAGGTCCACGAGCTCGTCATTGAATTCCGGTACATCCGTCAGCTTGGTCCAGGGCCATTGCAGGCAGGGCCCGAACTGCGCCATGAAATGCTTCATCCCGGCTTCACCGCCCGCAACGCGATAGGTTTCGAAAAGCCCCATCTGGCCCCAGCGCAGGCCAAAGCCCATGCGGATGGCCTCGTCGATCTCCTCGGTGGTGGCTACGCCGTCCTTCACCAGCCACAATGCCTCGCGCCAGACGGCTTCAAGAAAGCGGTCGGCGATATGGGCGTCGATTTCCTTGCGGACATGCAGCGGGAACATGCCGATCTCACGCAGGATTTCCTTGGCGCGTTCAATGTCCCGGGCTGCGTTCTTCGGGCTGGGCACCACTTCGGCCAGCGGCAGCAGATAGACCGGGTTGAACGGATGCGCCACGAAGATTGTGCCGGGATTGGCCGCATGTTCCTGCAATTCCGAGGGTTTGAAGCCCGAGGTGGACGATCCGATCAGCGTTTCGGGCGCCGATTGCTGGATTTGCGCAAAGACGCGGTGCTTCAGTTCAAGCCGTTCGGACACCGATTCCTGAATATATTCTGCCCCTTCCATCGCTTCGGTGATGGTGCCCGCAAAGCTCAGCTTTCCCTCGGCAGGCATCGGCACATCCGACAGCGCCGGCAGCGCGGCGCGGGCATTGGCCAGAACCTCGCCGATCTTGCGTTCCGCCTGCGGATCGGGGTCGAAAACCGCCACATCCCAGCCGTTCAGCAGGAAGCGCGCGGCCCAGCCGCCCCCGATCACCCCGCCGCCAATGATTGCCGCCTTGCGCGCCATGTTCGTCCTCGTCCTGATGGGTTCGCGTCAATCGACGCAGATGCTTTGCGGCTGGCCGGTCTCGTCAAGATAATCCCGGCAGCCGAAGGGGTTGAGCGTGGGGGCACAGGTCCGGCTGGCCGACAGGCAGTCACCCGCGCAGTCGCTGGCCCTTGTGCAGGACTTACCTGCATCCGGCGCGCGCTTGACGCAGAACTCGCCGCCCAGAAGGCCCGCGACACCGACCTGCCCGCCCTTCGCGATGCAATCGGCCTCGTCGGCCACCGACATGCTGGGACGCGGTGGCGCTTCGGCCTCGGGCTGGCAAGCCGCCAGCACCAGAAGGACCAGCGCCACCCGTCGCCTCATTTCGCCACCGGCGCGCGCTTCTCCAGCTTCAGCTTCGCGCGCACCTCGGCGGGCGTCAGCACCCGCGCACCCATGTTGGAAATCACGGTCACCGCGCGTTCCACCAGTTGTGCGTTGGTCGCCAGCACACCCTTGTCGAGCCAGAGGTTATCCTCCAGCCCCACGCGCACATTCCCGCCCGCCAGGATCGAGGCTGCCACATAGGGCATCTGATGCCGCCCCAGCGCGAAGGCCGACCAGTGCCAATGCTTCGGCACATTGTTCACCATCGCCATGAAGGTATTCAGGTCATCCGGCGCGCCCCACGGCACGCCCATGCACAGTTGCACCAGCACCGGATCGGGAATGATGCCCTCTTCCGCAAGTTGCCTGGCGAACCAGAGATGGCCAGTGTCGAAGGCCTCGAGCTCGATCCGCACGCCGCTCGCCACCATGCGCGCTGCCATGTCGCGCAGCATGCCGGGGGTGTTGACCATCACATAATCGGCTTCGGCGAAGTTCATCGTGCCGCAGTCGAGTGTGCAGATCTCGGGCCGACACTCCACCACATGCGCCACGCGCTCCGCCGCGCCCGCCATATCGCTGCGTGCCGACATGCGGTTCATGTTTTCCGTGCCGTCGAACAGCAGGTCGCCGCCCATCCCGGCAGTCAGGTTCAGCACCACATCGGTCGCGCTGTCGCGGATCCGCTCGGTCACTTCGCGATACAGTGCCGGGTCGCGGGCAGGCTTGCCGGTTTCGGGGTCGCGCACATGGCAATGCACGACCGCCGCCCCTGCCTTTGCCGCCGCAATGGCGCTTTCGGCGATCTGCGCCGGGCTGCGCGGCACATGCGGCGAACGGTCCTGGGTGCCGCCCGAGCCGGTCACGGCGCAGGTGATGAAGACTTCGCGGTTCATGGCCAAGGGCATGGCATTCCTCCTGTTCCTTCCCGGCGAGATTAGCGGGCTTGTCGGGTCGCGCTTTGCAGTTTACGAAATCCGCATGGCAAAATCCGCAACGATCTTCGCCGCATCGCAGCAGCCGCTTTCGCTGGCGCTTCTGGTGCTGCCGCATTGTTCGATTCTGGAAGTCGCCTCGACGCTCGACCCGCTGCGCTCGGCCAACCGGCATCTGGGAACCGAGGCCTACCGCTGGCGTGTGGTTTCCCCCGATGGCGGGCCGGTGCCGCTGACCTGCGGGATCGAACTGCCCTCATCGGGCGCGCTGGCCACGGCCGAGGGCGCGGATGTGCTGATCGTCATTGCGGGCTACCGGCAATCCGAAGTTACCACCAAGCCGCTTCTGCGCGACCTGCGCCGGATCGCCCCGCGCTTTCGCGCGCTTGGCGGCATCGACGCCGGAGGCTGGGTGCTGGCGCGCGCCGGGTTGCTGGACGGCCAGCGCGCCACCGTGCATTGGGAGGATCTGGAGGATTTCGCCGCCACCTTTCCCGAAATCGAGGTCACCCCTGACCGCTTCACGCTTTCCGGGCGCTATTTCACCGCAGGGGGCGCCGCCCCCGCCGCCGACCTGATGCTCCATCTGATCCGCGCCCGCCATGGCCCGGCCACCGCGCTCCAGGTCGCGGCCAGCTTCGTCACCACCCCCCGCCCGGGAACCGAGCCGCAGATCACCGCGACCCGACCGGACCCGAGGCTCGACGCCCGCGTCGCCCGCGCCATCGCGCGGATGGAGGCGCGGCTCGACAGCCCCGAAACGGCAGCCGAGACCGCCGCCGCGCTTGGCCTCTCTCCCCGTCGGCTGGAACAACTGTTCCGCGAAAACATTGGCCTCTCGCCCGCCGCTCATGCGCTTGGCCTGCGCTTGCAGGCAGCGCGGCGGCTGCTGACCGACACCCGCCACCCGCTGACCGAAATCGCGCTGCGCACCGGCTTTTCCAGCGCCGCCACGCTGACGCGCGCCTTCACCCGAAAATTCGGTGCCCCGCCCAGCCAGTTTCGCAAAACCCGCTGACGCGCACGCGCCAACGGGTCTTGCTTCTTGCAAAAATACTCAAAAGACGTCTGCCGCCCTCAGGCCGCGTCCAGAAGCCCGCGCCCCTTCAGCAACGCCTCCACCCCCGGCATCCGGCCCCGGAATTCCAGATACAGCTCTTCCGCCGGACGCGAACCACCGGCCGACAGGATGAACCTTTCCAGCTTCGCTGCCGTTTCGGGATCGAAGGCATCGCCGGTTTCCTCGAATGCGGCGAAAGCATCAGCATCCATCACCTCGGACCACATGTAGCTGTAGTAGCCCGAGGAATAGCCGTCGCCGGAAAACACATGTGCGAAATGCGGCGTGGCGTGGCGCATGCGGATCGCGTGCGGCATGCCCAGTTCTGCCAGAATCTCGGCCTGTTTCTGCATCGGATCGGCGGGCGCCGCGCCTTCGTGAAACGCCAGATCGACCATGGCGGAGGCCACGAATTCCACCGTTGCAAAGCCCTGATCGTAGGTGCCCGCGTCCAGCAGCCGTTTCAGCATATCGGCAGGCATCGCCTCGCCGGTCTGCCAGTGCTTTGCGTGGGTTTCCAGCACTTCGGGCACTTCCAGCCAATGTTCGTAAAGCTGGCTCGGCAGTTCCACAAAATCGCGCGCCACGCTGGTGCCGCTGATGAAGCCATAGGTCACATCCGACAGCATCTGGTGCAGCGCATGGCCGAATTCATGGAACAGCGTGCGCGCATCGTCATAGGACAGCAGCGCCGGGTCGCCCTTGGCGAAGTTGCAGATATTGACCACGATCGGCCGCACATCCTGCCCCAGCCGTTTCTGGCTGCGCATCGCCGAACACCAGGCGCCCGAGCGTTTGGACCCGCGCGCGAAATAGTCACCAATGAACACCGCCACATGCTGACCCTTGCGCGTCACCTCCCACGCCCTTGCGTCGGTGTGATACATCGGCACGTCCAGCGCGTGAAACTCCAGCCCGAACAGCCGGTTGGCGCAGTCGAAACAGGCCGCGATCATCGCCTCAAGGCTCAGATAGGGTTTCAGCGCCGCCTCATCCAGGTCATGTTCGGCCTTGCGGCGCTTTTCCGAATAATAGCGCCAGTCCCACGGCTCCAGCGGCCCGGCGATGCCATCGGCATGCAGCATCGCCTCCAGCACTTTCGCATCCGCCTCGGCCCGGGCGCGCGCCGGTGCCCAGACCCGCATGAGCAGATCACGCACGGCCGCCGGGGTCTTGGCCATTTCCGGTTCCAGCTTGAAATCCGCAAAGCTCGCATAGCCCAGAAGATGCGCCCGCTCTTCGCGTAGCTTCAGGATTTCCGCCGCAATGGCACGGTTGTCATGGTCATTGCCATTGGCACCGCGCGCCACCCAGGCCTCGTAGGCCTTTTCGCGCAAGGCCCTGCGCGGCGAGAATTGCAGGAACGGCACGATGAGCGAACGGCTGGTGGTGATGACCGGCCCGGCCACCCCCTTTTCGGCGCCTGCCGCCCGCGCCGCCGCCACGGCGAAATCGGGCAGCCCTTCCAGATCGGCCTCGGCCAGTTCCATGAACCATGTGCGCTCTTCCGCCAGAATGTTCTGGCTGAACCGGGTGCCCAGCACGGCCAGTCGCGATTTCACTTCCGTCAGACGCTCGGCCTCTGCGCCGTCCAGCAGGGCGCCGGAGCGCACGAACATCTGACGGTAAAGCTCCAGCACGCGGGCCTGTTCGGGGGAAAGCCCCAGCGCCTCGCGCCCTTGCCACAGGGTTTCCACCTTGGCGAAGAGCGCCTTGTTATTGGTGACCTCGGACGAAAACGCGCTCATCCTGGGCGCCAGATCCCGCATCAGCGCCTCGCGTGCATCCGTGCTGTCGGCTCCGGCGAGGTTGTAGAACACCCCCGCCACCCGGTCGAGCGTGCCTTCCGCCAGTTCCAGCGCCTCGATGACATTGGCGAAGGTCGGCGGCTCGGTGTTCCCGGCAATCGCGGCAATCGCCGCGCGGGCCTCGGTCAGACCGGCCTCGAAGGCGGGCGCGAAATCCTCGTCGTGGATCGCGTCGAACGGCGGCAGTTCAAACGGCCCCTCCCAGGGGGCAAGCAGCGGATTGGTCATCGGCAAATCTCCTTTGGCACAGAGCCTATCAGCCCCGCCGCCAAGGTCCAGATGCGCTCGCCCTATCGTGTATCGCGCCCGCGCAGGTGCCGCTCCAGCCGCCGCAACGCCAGCGAAGCGCTGACGGTCAGCGTCAGGTAGATCAGCGCGGCGCTGTTGTAGGTTTCGAAATAGCGGAAATTCCCGGCCGAGGTGACCTTGGCAAGCTGCGTCACATCGGCAACGCCCAGCACGCTGACGAGGCTCGAATCCTTCACCATGGCCACGAAATCATTGCCCAAAGGCGGCAGGATGGTGCGGAAGGCCTGCGGAAAGACGATCAGACGGAACCTTTGCCAGCCGTTCAGACCCAGCGCCATCGCAGCCTCGATCTGCCCGCGCTCAACCGAGGCCAGGCCAGCGCGAAAAACTTCGGCCAGAAAGGCGGAATAGGCGATGGTCAGCGCGATCACCGCCCGCCACAGAAGCGAGACATCGCGGGCGCGGATTTCCGGCAAGCCCGCCCAGTTCCATGCCGCCACCAGCGCGGGCACCGCGGCGAAGGCGACATAGAGCAGCAATACGATGATCGGCACGCCGCGCACGACCTCGGTGTAAAGCCGCACCGCCTGACGGATCACCAGCCGCTTCGACCCCGCCCCCACCGCCAGCAAGAGGCCCAGCACGGCGGCGGACAGGAAGGCCACCACCGTCACCATCAGGGTGATGCCGATGCCCTTCACCAGCTTCTGCATGATCTGGGCATAGACCGGGCTGGACCAGACCTCGTAAAACAGCCAAAGGCCCGTCGCGCCCAGCACGACGAGCCACCAGGGAAAATCCTGCTCCGGGGTCTTTGCGGCCATCAGGGGCGCTTATTGCCCCATCTTGAAGTCAAGGAACCACTTCTTGTCCAGCGCCGACATCGTGCCATCCGCCTTCATCGCGGCAATGGCGGCGTTGACCGGCGCCACGAGGTCCGAGCCCTTGGGGAAGATGAAGCCGAAATCCTCGGCCCCCAGTTTCTCGCCCACGATCTTCAGCCCGCCTTCCGAGGCCGCGACATATCCATTGCCGCTGGTGCCATCGGTCAGCACCAGATCGACATCGCCCGCGCGCAGGGCCTCGACACCGGCGCCGAAGGTTTCGAACATCTTGATGCGGGGATTGGCCTCGTTGCCATCCAGCACCTCATAGACGCCGACATAGAAGGGCGTGGTGCCCGGCTGCGCCGCCATCAGCAGATCGGGATTGGCCGCGAAAGAGGCCGCATCGGTAAAGCGCGCCTCGTCACCGCGCACCATCATCACCATTTCCGATCGCATGTAGGGCTCCGAGAAATCCACCTGTTCCTTGCGGTCGTCGCGGATGGTGATGCCGGTCATGCCGATGTCATACTGCCCGCCCGAAACAGCGGGGATCATCGCATCCCAACTGGTGTTTTCATAGGTGACGGTCATGTTCAGACGTTTGGCAATTTCCGCCATGGCGTCATATTCCCAGCCCACGGCCTGCCCGTCACCATTGATGAACTGAAGCGGAGGATAGGCGTTTTCCGTCACCACCGTGACAGCCCGCCCGCCCAGATCGGGCAGCCCTTCTGCCAGAGCGACGGTGGCGGAAAGGGCAAGCACAAGGCCAGCCAGAACGGCGGTCGGTTTCATCGGACAAACTCCCTGTCACAGAGCATTTGCCGGACTATGCCGCCCCCGCCCGGCAGAGGCAAGGGCGGCGGGGGATCACGCCTTGGCCAACGACGGGCGGCGCAGGATCAGGGCCAGGGGCACGGCGGCCAGAGAGACCCACATCATCAGCCAGAAATCGTCGATATAGGCCACCATCGCCGCCTGCACGTTCACCAGCGCATCCATGCTCAAAAGCGCGGTGGTGTTGCCGCTGGCCGCCGCCGGACTGTAGGCCCAGAGCGCGGGTTTGAACGGATTGATGAAGGCGCCAAGCTCGGCATGGTTCACCTGGATATTGCGGGTCAGCATGGTCGAGACAATGGAAATCCCGATGCTCGACCCGATATTGCGCACAAGGCTGAACAGGCTGGTGGCATCGGCGCGGAAACGCGGCTCCAGCGTCGAAAAGGCGATGGTGGACAGCGGCACGAAGACAAGGCCAAGGCCCAGTCCCTGCACCACACCCGAGCGGATCACGGGAAAGGCATCCATCTGCGGGCTGAAGCCCGTCATTTCCCACAACGAGATCGCGGTGAGGCTGAGCCCCGCGATGACCAGCAGCCGCGCATCGACATGGCGCACCAGACGTCCGACCAGCAGCATGGAAATCATCGTCCCCACCCCGCGCGGCGCCATCACAAGGCCGGTGGTGATGACCGGATAGCCGAAGATCCGCGACAGCATCGGCGGCAGCAGCGCAAGGCTCGCCAGCAGGATGATGCCCACGATGAAGATGAACACGAGGCCGGTCACGAAATTGCGGTCGGCGAACATGCGGGGGTCAAGAAAGGGTTTCTCGGCATGCAGGATATGGACGACGAACATCCAGAAGGTCGCGGCCGAAACGATGGAATAGATCCAGATCTCGCCCGAGGAGAACCAGTCGACCTCGCCGCCCCGGTCAAGGATCAGTTGCAGCGCACCGATGGCCAGCGACAGCAGGGCGAAACCCGGCATGTCGAAGGCGCGCGGACGGCGCGGCACACGCGGCAGATACAGCAGGCAACCCGCCAGCGCCAGCGCGCCGACCGGCAGGTTCACCAGAAACACCCAGCGCCAGTTGTAGCTTTCGGTCAGCCAGCCGCCCAGGGTCGGCCCGATGATCGGCCCGACCATGATCCCCGCCCCCCACAGCGCCATGGCCTGCCCAGCCTTTTCGCGCGGGTTGATATCCAGAAGGAAGGTCTGCGACAGCGGCACGATGGCGGCACCGAACACGCCCTGCAACAGGCGGAACACCACCATGGAGGGCAGGCTCCAGGCCAGACCGCAGGCGATGGATGTGGCGACGAAGCCCACAATGGAAATCAGGAACAGCTCGCGCTTGCCCAACCGGTCGGACAGCCAGCCGGTCACCGGGGTCATGATGGCAGCAGCAACGATATAGCTGGTCAGAACCCAGGTAATCGTATCCTGCGAGGCACCAAGGTCGCCCGTCATCGAGGGCAGCGCCACATTGGCGATGGTCGTGTCCAGCACCTGCATGATCGTCGCCAGCATGATGGCAAGCGTGATCAGCCCGCGGTGCTTGACCTCGGGATGGGTTTCAGCGGTCTGCATGGCATCACTCGCCCGCCAGCGCCGCGAACAGCGGACCGCGTTCACGCCCGGTATCGACCGTCACCTCGGCGCTGAGCCCCGAGGACAGGCCCGCCGCCGCCGCCGGGTCATCCAGCCGGATGCGCACGGGAATGCGCTGGGTCACCTTGACCCAGTTGCCGGTGGCGTTCTGCGCGGGCAGCAACGAGAATTCCGCCCCCGTGCCCGCACCGATCGCCTCGACCTTGCCTGCGAACTTGCGGCCCGGCGCCATATCAAAGCTGATCTCGGCCTCCTGACCGACACCAATGCCTTCCAGCTGGGTTTCCTTGAAATTCGCCTCGACCCACAGATCGCCGGTTTCGACCAGCGCGAACACCGACTGCCCGGCCGAAACCATGGCGCCCGGACGGAACGAGGCCGCCTGATAGATCACGCCATCTGCCGGGGCGAGCACCGTGGTCTGGTCAAGGTTATAGCGGGCGCGGTCCAGCTCGGCCAGCGCCGCGCGCACGGTGGGGTGCGCGTCGGTTGCGGCATCCGGCGCCCCGCCCAGTGCGGCACGAGCCGCAGAGACATTCACCTCGGCCACAGACGCCTGTTCGGCGGCCTGCTTCGCGGCGTGGCGGGCGGAATCCAGATCGCTTTCGCGGCTGACACCCTTGCGCGACAGCGCCTCCTGACGGGCGAGTTCGCTTTGCTGGAAGTCCGCATCATCGCGGGCCAGCTTTTGCTGCGCAACGGCCTGAGCGTAAGCCGCCTTCAGCCGTTCCACCTGCACCCGCGCGCCATCCAGCGCCGCCTCGGCCTGCGCCAGCGCCAGCCGATACGGCTCGGGGTCAACCTGAAACAGGGCGTCGCCTTTGTGGACCGTCTGCAATTCGCTGACCGCCACATCGACAACCCGCCCGCCGATCACCGGCGCGATGGAGACACGCGCCTGATGCAGGTTGGCATTTTCAGTGGATTCGTAACGCCCCCCGGCAAACCACCACGCCCCCGCGCCTCCGGCAAGCGCCAGTGGCACGGCAAACATCAGGAACATCATCCGCAGCTTGCTGCGCCGCTTCTTCACGGCAGGGACAGCCGCGGGGGCAGCAGTCCGGGTCGGCTCTTCGACTGGTAGATCGGTCGGCAGATCACTCATCGGTCTTCTCACATACGGCGGCGGACGACAGGGCATCCGCAGGATTTCGGTTGGTTGTGTCGATACCCGACACCGGATTTCGGTTCAGCGTGTCGATGATCGACACAAGGGCCGCTTGCAGGGCGCGGCGGGTTTCATCGGGCAGGCCAGCCATGGCCTCCTCCGTGACCTCTTCGACGATCTGGCGCACGCCCGGCGCGATGGCCTGCGCCTTGTCGCTGGCCACAACGATGCGGCAGCGGCGGTCGTCGGGATCGGCTTCGCGCCGCACCCAGCCGGATTGTTCCATGCGGTCGACCAGACGCGACACGCTGATCGGTTCCACATCCAGCCGGTCGGCCAGCGCGGCCTGCGTCATCGGCCCGTCGCGCAGGACAGAGCCAAGCAGCCGCCATTGCGTCGCGGACAATCCGTGTTCCGTGGTGCGCGCCGCAAATTCCCGGCGCAAGGCGCGCGAGGCGTCATGCAGAAGCTGGGCGAGTCGGTCGATGCGATAGGTCATGAAGCATAGATATAATAAGCATGCTTAGTATTCAATCAAAGAAGGTAAGCATGCTTACCATATCCATGCAGGCTCAGCTGTGCAGATTTCCGCAGACCGGGCAATCCGGGCGTGGCTTGATGCTGATGACCCGCGTTTCAGTATAAAGCGCATCATGGATCATAAGCCGCCCGGCCAGCGTCTGCCCCGCGCCGGTCAGATGCTTCACCGATTCCATCGCCATGATGGAACCGATGACGCCCGGCAGGGGGGCCGCCACGCCTGCCTCGGCGCAGGTCGGCACCATGCCAGGGGCGGGCCGCTCAGGGAAAACGCATTGATAGCAAGGCGTTCCGCGCGCCGGATCGTAAAGCGAGATCTGGCCTTCCCATTGCGTGATCGCCCCGGCAATCAGGGGCTTGCCCAGTTCCGCCGCCACGCGGTTCACCATGTAACGGGTGTCGAAATTGTCGGTGCCATCGAGGATCAGGTCATATTCTGCGAACAGCGCGGCGGCGCTGTCCTCGTCCAGCCGGCGCTGATAGGGGCGCACCTCGATGAAGGGGTTCAGCGCGCGCATGGCTTCCGCTGCGGAATGGACCTTGGGCATGCCGATGCCCTGATCGCGGTGGATGATCTGACGTTGCAGGTTGGAACTGTCCACCGTGTCATCGTCGACGACGCCGATCACCCCGACCCCGGCGGCGGCGAGATAGAGGCAGACCGGGCTACCCAGCCCCCCTGCCCCGATCACCAGCACCTTCGCGGCCTTCAGCCGCTTCTGCCCCGGCCCGCCGATCTCGCGCAGCAGGATGTGGCGGGCATAGCGATTCAGCTCTGCCTCGCGGAACGTGCCTTGCGGTTTCGCCTCTTCCATCGGTTTCGCCCTTTCCCGCAGTGCACCCAAACCCCGACGATAGGCCAGCGTCAGAGCGGCAACACCGCCCAGCACCAGCCAGAGCCGCAGATCGCCAAGACCCGCCCGCAAGCCCCCGTCGGGAAGGATCAGCAGCGACAGCACCACCAGCGCCCAGATTACGACGATCATGCCGCCCCGCGCACGGGTGGAAGCGCCCATGATCCCGCCGATGATCCAGACGGCCGCGAAAGCTGCGAAGACCGCGAGCATCAGCGCCGCCCGGTCGATCCGAAACCGCCCGCGCCGCGCGCGGTCTCGCCCAGCGCCTCGACCACCACCATGCGCACCTGCACCACCGGCGCCACGATCATCTGCGCGATGCGGTCGCCATGCTGCACGGTGTAGGGTTCCGCCCCCAGATTGACCAGCGCCACCCCCAGCGGACCGCGATAGTCGCTGTCGATGGTGCCGGGCGTATTAGGCAGGGTGATGCCGTGCTTCAGCGCAAGACCCGAGCGCGGGCGCACCTGCATCTCGAACCCCTCCGGGATTTCGACGCGGATACCAGTCGGCACGATGAGCCGCTGCATCGGTTGCAGGGTGATGCCTGTGTCCCGCTGTTCCGGCGGCAGGTTGGCGCGGATGTCGGCCCCCGCCGCGCCGGGGGTTTCATAGGCAGGCAGGGCCAGGCTCCTGTCTGCCCAGTCTTCCCACATGATCCGCAGTTCCGGCGCCATCCTGTCCCTCCGTTTGCCCCCTTATGGGGCGCGGGACGGGGCAGTGGCAAGCCACCCCGGCGTCAGGATCGGATCACGATTTCCGCCTGCGCACTGTGCCGCAGCACGCGCCGGGCATTTGGAATATCATTCGACAGCGCCTTTTCGCGCGCTTGTTCAGGCGCAAAACCATGGTCGAGCCAGCGCCGGACCAGACGACGCTCCAGCTCTGCCTCCGGCACCTCCAGCGCGAGGGTCAGATCGTAAAGCGGCCGTGCATCAGACCAGGGGGCTTCATCCAGCAACAGATAATTGCCCTCGACGATCAGCAGCCGGTCGTCAGGCCGCACCACATCGCCGCCCGCCCGCGCGAGATCCAGCCTGCGATCGAATGTGGGAATGACCACCTCAGGTTCTGCCCGCAACCGCTGCACCAGATGCACGAAGCCCAAGGCATCAAAGCTTTCCGGGCAGCCCTTGCGCGTCTGAAGGCCCCGCGCCTCCAGCACCCGGTTGTCCAGATGAAAGCCATCCATCGGCACCATGCGGGCACCTTCGCCCAGCGCCGCGATCAGCGCCGCGGCTAGGGTGGATTTGCCCGCCCCCGGCGGACCGGCGAGGGCGGTGATGAACCGCCCCCGCCCTGCCGCCCTGCGGCGGATCTCGTCGGCCAGCACGGCCGGGGTCGTCATGCTTCCTCGCTCACGCCGTCAGGCAGCTTGGCCCCGGTCATGAAGGCCACCGCATCCGACATGCTGTAATCGCCGGGCCTGATGACACAGAGCCTGCGGCCCAGCCGGTGAATGTGGATGCGATCCGCCACCTCGAACACATGCGGCATATTGTGGCTGATGAGGATGATCGGGATGCCGCGCGAACGCACATCACGGATCAGTTCCAGCACGCGGCGGCTTTCCTTGACGCCCAGCGCGGCGGTGGGCTCGTCAAGGATCACGACCTTCGAGCCGAAAGCCGCCGCCCGTGCTACCGCGACCCCCTGCCGTTGGCCACCCGAAAGCGTTTCCACCGGCTGGTTGATGTTCTGAATGGTCATCAGCCCCAGCTCGTTCAGCTTGGCGCGGGCGAATTTTTCCATCGCAGGGCGGTCAAGCTGGCGGAACAGGTTGCCCATCAGGCCGGGTTTGCGCAATTCGCGGCCCATGAACATGTTGTCGGCGATGGACAGCGCGGGCGACATGGCCAGCGTCTGATAGACGCATTCGATGCCATGCGCGCGCGCCTCCAGCGGGCTTTCAAACCGGACGGGCTTGCCATCCAGCGTGATCTCGCCCTCGTCAGGCTGCACCGCCCCTGACAGCGCCTTGATGAGCGAGGATTTCCCCGCACCATTGTCGCCGATCACCGCCAGAATCTCGCCCGGCATCAGATCGAAGTCGCAGTTGTCGAGCGCGGTCACCTTGCCATAGCGCTTGACCAGACCACGCGCCTTGAGAAGAGGTTCTTGCGTCATGCCGATACCTTTCTGATCCACTGGTCCACGGCCACGGCGAAGATGATAAGCACGCCGATCAGGAAGAAGGTCCATTGCGGGTCGGTGCCGACAAGGCGCAGGCCCATTTCAAAGACGCCCACGATCAGCGCGCCGAAGAACATGCCGACGATGGAGCCGCGCCCGCCGAAAAGGCTGATCCCCCCGATCACCACGGCGGTGATGGACTGGATGTTGCCCAGTTGCCCGGTCGATGCAGTGGGAGAGACAGAGCCGAAGCGGCCGATCATCACCCAGCCAGCGATGGCGCAGAACAGCCCGGCCAGAGCATAGACCTGGATCAGGATGCGCTTGGTCTGCACGCCAGCCAGTTCCGCCGCATCGGGGTCGTCGCCCACGGCATAGACATGGCGGCCCCAGGCGGTATGGCGCAGCACATAGGCCATGATCGCCACCAGCGCGATCATCAGGAACACGGCGTAAAGCACCTTCACCCCGCCCGGCTGGATCGCATTCCCCCAGAATTGCAGCGCCGGAGCCTGCGCGGCAATGTCCGAGGACCGGATCGTCTCGTTCGCCGAGAAAATGAAATTCGAGGCCAGAAGGATCTGCCAGGTGCCCAGCGTGACGATGAAGGGTGGCAGCTTCACCTTCGCGACCAGCCAGCCGTTGATGAAGCCCATAGCTGTGCCGAGTGCCAGCCCGATCAGGATGGCCAGCGGCGCCGGTATCCCGTAGCGGAAGGTCATCTGGCCCATAAGCACAGAGGAAAACACCGCGATGGCGCCGACCGAAAGGTCGATCCCCGCCGTCAGAACGACGATGGATTGCGCGCAGCCCAGAATGCCCACAATGGCAATCTGTTGCAGGATGGTGGAAAGCGTGGTCGGTTTGAAGAAATTGGCCGACAGCACCCCGAAGATCACCAGCGCCACCACCAGAACGATCATCGGCACGGCCGAGGGCGTCTGGTGCAGCCAGTGCTGGATGCGTTTCAGGGCGGTCTTGTCGTCTTGGAATTCGGCGACCTTTTCCGAGGCGCCTTTCAGCCCCTCTTCAAACGTCGTCGCAGCCTTGGCGTCGGATGTCATGTCATTCCCCCTTTGCCTCGCCCGGTTCGCGCGGGCGCGCTTGCGACAAGGGCGGCGCTTGGCCGCCCCTGGAGGTCAGTTTCAGGGTTTTCGGGTTCTGGATCAATGCCGGGCCTTCAGCCCCAGCACAGTTCCGTGCCCTTGGCGGTGTCGATCGACTCGACCCCTGCGACCGGCTTGTCGGTCACAAGCGCCACGCCGGTATCGAAGAAGTCCTTGCCTTCAGTCGGCGCGGGCTTGGTGCCGTCGGCAGCATATTTGGCAATCGCCTCGATCCCCAGCGAGGCCATCAGCAGCGGATATTGCTGCGAGGTGGCCCCGATCACGCCGTCTTTGACGTTTGCAACGCCCGGACAGCCGCCGTCGACCGAAACGATCAGCACATCCTTTTCACGTCCCACGGCCTTGAGTGCCTCATAGGCCCCGGCAGCAGAGGGTTCGTTGATCGTGTAGACGACATTGATGTCGGGGTCTTTGGTCAGAAGGGCTTCCATGGCCTTCAGGCCGCCCTCCTCGTTGCCCGAGGTGACTTCGTTGCCGATGATACGGGCGTCGGTCTCGTCACCCCATTTGTTCGGATCGGCGAGATCGACGCCAAAACCTTGCAGGAAGCCCTGATCGCGCAGCACATCGACCGAGGGCTGTGCAATGGACAGATCCAGCAGCGCGATCTTGGCTTCAGCGGCCTTGTCGCCCAGCGTGGCCTTGGCCCATTCGCCGATCAGCAGGCCGGCGCGGAAGTTGTCAGTCGCGAAGGTGGCATCAGCGGCATCAATCGGGTCAAGCGGCGTGTCCAGCGCGATGACCAGAACACCGGCGTCGCGCGCGGCTTTCACGGCATCGACGATAGCCTTGGTGTCCGAGGCGGTCAGCAGGATGCCCTTGGCACCATCGGCCACACAGGCCTCGATAGCCGCGACCTGGCTTTCATGGTCGCCGTCGATCTTGCCCGCATAGGATTTCAGCGTCACGCCCAGTTCGGCGGCCTTCGCTTCGGCGCCTTCCTTCATCTTCACGAAGAAGGGGTTGGTGTCGGTCTTGGTGATCAGGCAGGCCGATACACCCTCGGCCATGGCCGGAGCCGCCGACATCAGGGCAAGCGCAGCAGCGCCCGCAAGGGCTTTGGTCTTGAATTTCATGTCTATTCCTCCCAAGGGAACGGGTTTTCACCCGATGGCCGAAGCGAACACAGCGCCTCTCACTCGCTGCGTTGGACACAGAAAGCCTGATTCCCGGTCTTGGGTCAATATAAATAAATCAGTCTTATTTAATATTGACAGCTGCGTCGCTCTGCCCCCACTCTGACGGGGACAGACACAAGCTGCCCATGACTCGGGCAGTGCGCGCCCAAAGAGGTGAAATTCCATGCTGATCGGCCTGCCTGCCCTGCTTGGGCCCGAAATGCTCTTTACCCTGCGCGCCATGGGGCATGGCGACGAGATCGCGCTGGTCGATGCGAACTACCCCGCTCTGAGCCATGCGCAGCGGCTGATCCGGGCAGACGGGCACGGGATGATCGCGGTCCTGTCGGCCATCCTCGCGGTGCTGCCGCTGGACCGCGATGTGCCCGCCCCGATCCTGCGCGCCGCGCTGAACAACGATCCGGCACAGGCAGGCGACATCCATCACCGGATCGACGCCACCTGCGCCGATCTTGCCCCGGATCATGCCGTAGCGCCGCTGGAAGGAGCGGCGCTTTATCCGCGCATCCGCGCCGCACATGCGATCATTGCCACCGGCGAGCCGGAGCTATACGGCAATGTCATATTGCGTAAGGGTGTCATCGGCCCGCAGGACAGACCCGTCAGCCCGCGCCGCTGACCTTCCTGCAAGGCACAAGGGATCGGGAGGAGGCCGGCGTGCCGCAAGTGACCACAGCGATGGATCGGCAAAGCCCCGAGGCGCCGGGCGGCGCGATCATGGGCACGGCGGGCGCACGCGGCTCCAACCAGTCAGGCATGCGCGCCCACAACGAACGTCTTGTCCTCAGCCTGCTGCGCCAGCACGGCGCCCTTGCAAAAACCGATATCGCCCGAATTACCGGCCTGTCGGCACAAACCGTGTCGGTAATCATGCGGGCGCTGGAGCAGGACGGCCTGCTCGCACGCGGCGAGCCGGTGCGCGGCAAGATCGGTCAGCCTTCGGTGCCGATGTCACTTGCGGCCGACGGTGCCTTTTTCCTGGGGCTGAAACTCGGGCGGCGGTCGGCCGATCTGAGCCTTGTGGATTTCACCGGCAAGGTGCGCGCCACCCGGCGACGGGTCTATCGCTATCCGACCCCCGATCAGGTGCTGGCCTTCGCGGCCGAGGCGGTGCCCGCACTCTGCGCCACCCTGCCTGAAACCCTGCGTGACCGTGTTGCCGGAATGGGCGTCGCCATGCCCTTCCAGCTGTGGAGCTGGGTGCAGTTCATCGGCGCCCCACAAGCCGCGATGGATGCCTGGCGCAGCACCGACATCGCCGCCGAACTGGCGGCGGTGACGGGCCTTTCGGTCACCGTGCAGAACGATGCCACAGCCGCCTGCGGGGCCGAACTGGTTTTCGGAACCGGCGAAAAGCCGAACGACTTTCTGTATTTCTACTTCGGCTATTTCATCGGCGGCGGGCTGGTCATCAATGGCCAGCTTTTCACCGGGCGCAGCGGCAATGCCGCAGGCGTGGGGCCGATGCTGGTGCCGGGCCGCGACGGGCGCATGCGGCGGCTCCTGACCATCGCCTCGCTGTCGAGCCTCGCCGCCGCCATGGATGCCGCGGGCGAGGACTCATCGCATCTGTGGGAGAACCCGGCGCCCTGGCATGTAAGCCCCACCATTCTGGACGACTGGATGACCGAGGCTGCCGAGGGGCTGGCGGCGGCCATCATCAGCGCCTCGGCGCTGCTGGAACTGGGGGCAGTCCTGATCGACGGCTGGATGCCCGCCGAAATCCGGGCCGAAATCACCCGGCGCACCCATGCGTCACTTCATCGCATGGATCTGCAAGGCATCGACCCGCCGCAGATCCGCGAAGGCACCATCGGCCCGGAGGCCCGCGCCTTGGGTGCAGCCGCGATTCCCCTTGCACAGCGCTATTTGCTCGAACAGGGTGCGGTATTGACCGAGGGCTAGGCGATCCCGGCCCCGGCGGCCGCCGGTTGTGCATTTCTGCAAAAATCGTGGTCGCAGGGGCGATTTCCGGCCCGGAAATGCTTGCTCCACCCTGTATTTGGCCCATATAGGGCCAAAGCCAGCCCGACCAGACACGACGCCCGAGAACGGCCAAAGACGGAACGCCCCCGGTATGTCACTTGCCTTGATCGCTGCGCTGCCATTTCTCGGCGCGCTCCTCCCCGGTCTCCTGATCCGTGCGGGGCGCAATGCCTGCGCCGCCACCACCGGATCTGTGACCCTTCTTGCCCTTGTGGGACTGCTCTTGCACATCCCCGCCGTCTTGCGAGGCGAGACGATCCAGACACGGATCGACTGGCTGCCCGCGCTGGGGCTGAACGCGACCTTCTTCCTTGATGGGCTGGGCCTGCTGTTCGCCGGGCTGATCCTTGGCATAGGGTTGCTGATCATCCTTTACGCGCGCTTCTACCTGTCACCGCGCGATCCCATGGGGCAGTTTTATACCTATCTGATGCTGTTTCAGGGCGCCATGGTGGGGATTGTCCTGTCCGATAACATCCTGCTTCTCCTGGTGTTCTGGGAACTGACCTCGCTGTCGTCCTTCCTGCTGATCGGCTACTGGAAGCACCTGCCCGAGGGTCGTCAGGGCGCGCGCATGGCGCTTACGGTGACCGGCGGCGGCGGGCTTGCGATGATTGCGGGCATGCTGATCCTTGGCAATATCGTCGGCAGCTATGACCTGACGGTGATCCTGCAACACAAGGCCGAGATTCAGGCAAGCGACTGGTATCTGCCGGCGCTGATCCTGATCCTGCTGGGCGCCTTTACCAAATCGGCGCAGTTCCCGTTCCATTTCTGGCTGCCACATGCGATGGCCGCCCCCACCCCGGTTTCGGCCTATCTGCATTCGGCGACCATGGTGAAGGCGGGCATCTTCCTGATGGCGCGCATGTGGCCAGTGCTGGCGGGCACGCCGGAGTGGTTCTGGATCGTGACCTCGGCCGGGCTGTTCACCATGGTGATGGCGGCCAAGATCGCCTTCTTCAAGGATGATCTCAAGGCGCTGCTGGCGTTTTCGACCGTCTCGCACCTTGGCCTGATCACCATGCTGCTGGGCTTTGGCACCAAGGCAGCGGCGACGGTCGCGGTGTTCCACATCATCAACCACGCCACTTTCAAGGCGGCGTTGTTCATGTCCGCCGGGATCGTCGATCACGAGACCCATACCCGCGACATCAAGCGGCTGGGCGGGCTGCGGCACCTGATGCCGGTCACTTTCACCATTGCCACGGTGGCGGGCCTGTCGATGGCGGGCATTCCGCCCTTCAACGGCTTCCTGTCCAAGGAGATGATGCTGGAGGAAGCCGCCCATACCGCCCCCTGGGTCATCCCGGCGCTGGCGGTGATCGGGGCGCTGTTCTCGGTCGCCTATTCCTTCCGGCTGATCGCCCATACTTTCCTTGGCCCGGTGCGCGACGATTATCCGCACAAGCCGCATGACCCCGGCTTCGGCATGTGGGCGGCCCCTGCCCTGCTGGCGGTTCTGGTGGTGCTGATCGGTCTGATGCCGATGACCTTTGCGGGCTGGCTGGTCGATGCGGCGGCAGGCGCCGTCACCGGCGAGGGCGTCAACGCCCATATCAAGCACTGGCACGGGCTGCAAAGCCCGGCGCTGTGGATGTCGCTGGCGGCCATCGGCGGAGGTCTGATGCTCCTGGGCCTGCATGCCGCGATGGACCGCATCTGGCTCGCCATCCCGCGCCCTGAGGCAAAGCGCATTTTCGACGCCATCATCGAGCCGCTGGCCCGTCTGGCCGGTGCACTGACCCGCGCGCTGCACACCGGGCGGATGGGCGGCTATCTCGGCGCGGCCACGGCCACCATCGTGGCGGTCGGCGCCTATGCCTTCTTCAGCGGCAGCCATACCCCCGGATCGCGGCCTCTGACGGTGATCGAGCCGGTGGCCGCCATCGGCTGGCTGGCACTGATGGCTGCCACCATTGCCGTGGCCACCCTGCACCGGCAGCGCCTTCTGACGCTGGTTCTGGTGGGGGTGATCGGCCTCGTGGTCAGCGTGGGCTTCGCCTATCTTTCAGCGCCCGATCTGGCGTTGACCCAGATCTCGGTCGAGGTGGCAACGGTGATCCTGCTGCTGCTGGCGCTGAACTTCCTGCCGAAATACACACCGTCGGAAAGCCCGACCGGCCGCAAACTGCGCGACGCAGTGCTGGCAGGCGCAGGCGGCCTTGCAGTTGGCGGGCTGATCTATGCGCTGATGACGCGCGATTTCGCCTTCCCCACCATTGCCGATTTCCACCTTGCCAATTCCAAGACCGGCGGCGGCGGCACCAATGTGGTGAACGTGATCCTCGTGGACTTCCGGGGCTACGATACATTTGGCGAGATCACGGTTCTCGGCATCGCCGCGACGCTGATCTACGCGCTGACCGAAGCGCTGCTGCGCCCCGGCCCCGCCAACACCCGCCTGCTGAACTGGGTCAGCGACACGCCGGACGCCGGTGACCGCCACCCGCTGATGATGGTGGTCGCGACCCGGATGATGCTGCCCATCGCGCTGATGGTGGGCATCTACATCTTCCTGCGCGGCCATAACGTTCCCGGCGGCGGCTTCGTCGCGGGCCTTGTGGTCGCCATCGCGCTGGTCATGCAGTACATGGCTTCCGGCTTTGGCTGGACGGCCGCGCGGCAGAAGATCGACTATCACGGGCTGATCGGCGCGGGCGTCCTGATCGCCGCCGCCACCGGCATCGGCTCATGGTTCGCGGGCGCGCCCTTCATGACTTCGGCCTTCGGCTATTTCAAGCTGCCGGGGCTGGAGGAGTTCGAACTGGCCACCGCCGCGCTGTTTGACCTTGGCGTGTTCCTGACCGTTCTGGGCGCGGTGATGCTGGCGCTGTCCTCGCTGTCGCGCATCGCCATCCGCGCGGGACAGACGGTCAACGTCGAGGCCTATGACGTGCACCCCGAAGATGAAGTTCCCGCACCGGCACAGGAGGCGAAGTAACATGGAAATCCTTGTCGCCTCTGCCGTGGGCCTGATGACCGCCGTGGGCATTTATCTGATCCTGCGCATGCGCAGCTTTCCGGTCATCGTCGGTCTGGCGTTGCTGTCCTATGCCTGCAACGCCTTCATCTTTGCCTCGGGCCGCATCGTGACCGGCCTGCCGCCGATCCTGTCGAAAACTGCCGCGGGCTACACCGATCCGCTGCCGCAGGCGCTGGTGCTGACCGCTATCGTGATCTCCTTCGGCATGACCGCCGTGATCGTGATGATGGCGCTGGGGGCTTTCCTCGAATCCGGCGACGACCGCATCGACCTCGCGGAGGATGACAAGTGATGAACCACTGGATCATCGTTCCGGTTGTCCTGCCCGCCATCATGGGCGCCTTCACCCTGCTGGTGCTGCGCACAACGCTGGATCTGGCGCGGGTGTTTTCCACCGCTGCAACGCTCGCCCTGCTGGCCGTGTCAGTCATGCTGCTGCATGACGCCACGGTGAACGGCCCCGAAGTCTATTTCCTCGGCGACTGGCCCGCGCCCTTCGGCATCGTTCTGGTGCTGGACCGGCTGTCCGCGCTGATGGTGGCGCTGACGGCGTTCCTCGCGCTTGCGGTGCAGCTTTATGCCATCGGCACCGGATGGGATCGGAAGGGGCGCCACTTTCACGCCCTCTGGCAGTTTCAGCTGATGGGCGTCTGCGGCGCTTTTCTGACCGGCGACGCCTTCAACCTGTTCGTCTTCTTCGAGGTGCTGCTGATCGCCAGCTACGGGCTGATGATCCATGGCGGCGGGCGTGACCGTCTGAAGGCCGGAGTGCAATATGTGGCCTATAACCTGCTCGGTTCCACCCTGTTCCTATTTGCCCTTGCCACGATCTATTCGGTGACCGGCACGCTGAACATGGCCGACCTTGCGGTGAAGCTGCCCGATCTGCCGGAAGGGGATTTCGCCCTGATGCGCGCTGCCGGGGTGATGCTGCTGATGGTCTTCGCCATCAAGGGCGCGCTGGTGCCATTGCACTTCTGGCTGCCCGCCACCTATGCCGAGGCGCCCGGCCCGGTCGCCGCGCTGTTTGCGGTGATGACCAAGGTGGGCGCCTATGCGGTGATCCGCTGCTATACCCTGTTCTTCCCTGAAGACCTGCCCGCAACCGGCCTGCTGTTCGCCGACCTGTTGCTGCCAGCCGCCCTGATCACCCTGTTCGTCGGCGCTTTCGGCGTGATGGGCGCGCGCAATCTGGGCCGGGTCGCTGCTTTTGCCGCCATCACCTCGATGGGGACACTGTTCACTGCCGTGGCGCAGTTCACCCCCGAGGCAACGGCCGCGGCACTTTACTATGCCGTGCATTCGACGCTGGCGGGCGGCGCGCTGTTCCTCATCGCGGATCTGGTGGTCAGCCGCCGCGGCACCGGCTCACTGACTGAGGCGTTGCCCCCCCTGCCCCAGAACGGCCTCATCGCCTCGTTCTTCATGGCTTCGGCGATTGCGACCGCCGGGATGCCCCCGCTTTCGGGCTTCCTTGGCAAGCTGCTGATCCTTGATGCGACCCGTGGCCCGGATATGGCGCTGGTCTGGGGCGCGATCCTTGTCAGTTCTTTCCTCGTCATCCTCGGCCTGAGCCGCACCGGCTCCACCCTGTTCTGGAAGTCGCAGGCCACCCCCGGCGATCTGCCTGCCCATCCGGCGCAGCCGCTTGCTTTCGTGGCAACCGGCGGGCTCTTGGCAGCACTGGCGCTCTGGACCGTTGCCGCCGGTCCCGCGACCGCCTGGCTGGAGGAGACCGCGCTGATGCTGCACACGCCGGATGCCTATATCGCCGCCAATAAACTGGGAGGGGAGTGAGATGCTGCGCAAGATCCTGCCGCATCCCGGCCTGTCCGCGCTGCTGATCCTGACATGGCTGCTGCTGGTCAATGATTTCAAATGGGGCAGCCTGGTCTTTGCCACCATTCTGGCTATCTGCATCCCGTGGCTGACAGCGCCGTTCTGGCCCGACCGGCCGGTGGTGAAGAACTGGCTCGCCGCCGCCGAATTCGTGCTGATCGTGCTGTATGACATCGTAAAATCCAACATCACGGTCGCGCTGATCGTCCTGTTCAAGCCGAAGTCGCAGATCCATCCGCTGTGGGTGACCGTGCCGTTGGACCTGCGCACGCCCGAGGCGATTACGGTTCTGGCCGGGACCATCACGATGACGCCCGGCACCGTCACCGCCGACATGTCGGCGGATGGCCGGTCGCTGCTGGTGCATTGTCTGGATGCCACCGATGCCGATGCCATCCGCGACGATATCAAATCTCGTTACGAGACCCGGTTGATGAGGATTTTCGAATGATCGCAGCCGCCCTCACCTTCGCTTTCGCCTGCTATGGGATCGGTGTGCTGATCTGCCTGTGGCGCGTGATCTTCGCGCCCTCGATCCCCGACCGCGTGCTGGCACTGGATACAATGGTCGTGAACATGATCGCGCTGATCGTGATTTACGGGATCGCCATCGGTACCGGCACTTACTTTGAAGCTGCGATGCTGTTCGCGATGACGGGCTTCGTCTCTTCCGTCGCCTATGCGAAGTTCATCCTGCGCGGCGACATCATCGAATGAGGGGCTGACAGATGTTTGCGGAAATCCTTGTCGCGGCCCTTCTGGTCATTTCGGGCGTCTTCGCGCTGGTCGGCAGCTATGGGCTGATCAAGCTGCCAGACCTGATGACCCGGCTTCATGCGCCGACCAAAGCCTCTACCCTGGGGGTTGGCGGCGCGCTGATCGCCTCGATGCTGCATGCGATCGTCTGGCGTAACGAAGTGAGCTGGCACGAGCTTCTGATCACGTTGTTCCTGTTTCTCACCGCGCCGATTACAGCGAATTTCATCGCCAAGGCCCATATGGCCGAGAAGCTGAAATCCGGCGATCTGCCGCCCACCGGCACTGACCGTGACTGGGCAACGCTGGACATGAGCGAAGAGCCGGTGCAGCCCGAGATGACCCCGCCCGGCCAGCCGGGGCGGCCGTCCTGAACGCGGAACGGGCGGCCGCCCGTGGTGGCTCCCTGCCCGCGGAAAGCCCTTTCTCAGAACGCCTTGAACGTCATCGTGGTCAGCGTGCGGACGATGCCCGGAATGTCGAACAGCCGTTCTGACAGATAATGGCCCACATCCTCGCCCTCGGGGATGTAAACCTTTGCGATCAGGTCATATTCCCCCGAGGTCGAATAAAGCTCGCTCACCACCTCGCGGTCGTAGATGGCGGTGGCGACGCTGTAGGTCTGGCCGGGGGTGCAACGGAACTGGACGAAAACGCAGGTCATGGGAGGCTCCTTTCAGCGCGAGACTAGCGCGGGGCACGGGCAAAAGTCTTGCAAGACTTTTGCAAATTTCTTCCTGAGGAAATTTGCGCTCAGCCCTCCGGGCGGAGGCTGAGCGGCGCGGCCGTCTGGCCGCGCAGGTCGTCGATTCCGAGCGGAGCCTGCGGGCGTCCAAGCCGGTTGCGCACCACCCAGTGCAGGCGCTTTTCGGCACGGGTGATCGCCACATAGGCCAGCCGTTTCCACAGCGGAATCCCCGCCTCGGTGCGCCCCGCCTGGGCCGCCGCCCAAAGGTCCGGCGCAAAGACCTGCACCTCGGGCCATTGCGAGCCCTGCGCCTTGTGGATGGTCACGGCCGCCCCATGCAGAAAAGTCGCGCCCATGGTGGCGGCCTGCGGGATGAAGGGTTCTTCCTCGTCCGGCTTTTCGATCTTGATGATCGAAGCGGCGGAAAGCTGCGGCTCCTCGGCGCCAATCACATGCAGACGGGCAAAGCCTTGCCGCGTGCCGGGACCAAGGTAGATCACCTGCGCCCCCTTGATCAGCCCACGTGCCTCCAGATCAATGCGTTTCTTGCGGTGTTTCAGCGGCAGTTCGATCCCGTCGCAGATCAGGGGTTCACCCGGCAGCAGTTCGTCCTCTGGTGCGCCATGCACGGCGCGGAAAGCGTTGATCAGCCGGATGCGTGTCGCGTTGCGCCAGACCAGCACCGGGCTGCGCGCCATCATCTCGCTGTCCACACGCTCCGCCCAGACCACACGGTCATCGCTGCGGGCGGCCTTTTCGACCATGCGCTCGAACTCCTCGAACCGCAGATCGGGGTCGGCCAACGCATGTGCCAGATCGAGGATCGGGTTACCCTCTGCCTGCCGGTGAATGCGGCTGAGCATCAGCTTCGCGTGCTCGCCCAGCGTATCGAACACCATCTGGCCGCTTTGCCCCACCGGGGCCAGCTGCGCCGGATCGCCGAACAGCACCAGCGAGGGGAAGATCTCGCGCAGGTCATCGAACTGCCGGTCGTCCAGCATCGAGCTTTCGTCGATGAAGCCCACGTCCAGCGGCTCTTCCCGTCGCTTCCAGCCCTTGATGAAATCGGACCCGCGCAACCCGGCCGCCGCCAGCGCACCGGGGATCGAGGCGACCTGATCGTAGAACGCCTTCGCCCGGTCGAGTGCCTGCTCGGTCAGCCCCTCGACTTCGGGGCGCTTTGCATTCCCGGCCAGCCATTCGGCGATCAGTTCGTACTGCGGATCATAGACCGGGGTATAGAGGATGCGGTGGATCGTGGTCGCCGGAACGCCCCGCATGCGCAGCACCGAAGCAGCCTTGTTGGTCGGCGCCAGAATCGCCAGAGTGCGGCGGTCCTTGCGTTTCTTGCCCTCGTAATCGCCCGAGACGATATCGACACCGGCAGCCTGCAAGGCCTTGTAAAGACTGGCCAGCAGCATGGTCTTGCCCGAACCGGCCTTACCGATCACCGCCAGAACGGTGTTCTTGCCCTCGACCGGCGGTGACAGCACACCCTCCGCCAGATCAATGCCCATGCCACGCAGGCGTTCGGCCACACGGTCCCAGGCTTCGGCCTGATCTTCGGAAAACGGCAAGGCTGGGTTCGTCATGCGGCGGACCATAGACCAGCCGCGCCGCAATGGCGAGAGGGCCTCAGTTCGGCCGCCCGCCAGAGGCTGGCCCCTGTCCCCGAAGATCCGCGCCACCGTCGGTCATCGCTGAAATCTCGGCCTCGGCCACGCGCAACGCCGTATGGATCTGTGCCGCAAAGGCAGGCAGGCCATTGGTCAGCGCGAAGTTATGCAGATCTGTCAGGACATCAAAAATCCACTCGTCGCGCATGAAGCCCCCGTCCCGTAATCGTCAATGAATCGCGCACAGTCCCGCAACTCAACGTGACACTATCGCCGGAGTGGTCAACAGATTGTCACCATCTGCCGATTTTCCAAAGCGAAACGCCGCCCGGTGGGGCGGCGTTTGCGTCGTGTATCGGCAGAGGGCTCAGCGGTCGCGGCTGGCTTCCAGCGTGTCCTCGAAGGTGCGCAGGCCGGTGCGCGGCGCCTGCACCAGCACGGCCATGTTGCCCGGCTTGTGCTGGTTGCGCAGCATCAGCGTATGCGCCTTGGGGATCTCGGCCCAGGGGAAGACCTCGGACATGCAGGGGTCCAGACGGCGTTCGCACATCAGACGGTTGGCGGCGGCGGCCTGTTTCAGATGGGCGAAGTGGCTGCCTTGCAGGCGCTTCTGGTGCATCCACATGTAGCGCACGTCGAAGGTGCAGTTGAAACCCGAGGTGCCGGCACAGATCACCACCATGCCGCCCTTCTTCACCACCAGCGTCGACACCGGGAAGGTGCTTTCGCCCGGATGTTCGAACACCATGTCGACGCTCACACCCTTGCCGGTGATATCCCAGATCGCCTTGCCGAACTTCCGGGCCTCTTTCAGCCATTCGTTATATTCGGGGCTGTTCACCGTGGGCAGCTGCCCCCAGCATTTGAAATCCTTGCGGTTGATCACGCCTTTGGCGCCAAGGCCCATGACGAAATCGCGCTTGTCCTCGTCCGAGATGACGCCGATCGCATTGGCGCCCGCCGCATTGGCCAGCTGGATCGCGTAAGACCCCAGACCGCCCGAGGCGCCCCAGACCAGCACGTTCTGGCCGGGTTTCAGCTCGTGCGGGTGATGGCCGAACAGCATCCGGTAAGCGGTGGCGAGGGTCAGCGTGTAGCAGGCCGATTCTTCCCAGGTCAGGTGCTTCGGACGCGGCATAAGCTGCTGCGCCTGCACGCGGGTGAACTGCGCGAAGGAACCGTCATGCGTCTCGTAGCCCCAGATCCGCTGGGTGGGCGAGAACATCGGGTCGCCGCCGTTGCACTCCTCGTCGTCGCCATCATCCTGATTGCAGTGGATCACCACCTCATCACCCACTTTCCAGCGGGTCACACGGTCGCCCACCGCCCAGACGATACCCGAGGCATCGGAACCGGCGATGTGATAGGGCTGCTTGTGACCGTCGAAGGGCGAGATCGGCACGCCGAGACCGGCCCAGACGCCGTTGTAGTTCACCCCGGCTGCCATCACCAGAACCAGCACTTCGTGGCTGTCCAGTTCCCAGGTCGGCACGACCTCAAGCTGCATCGCCTGCTCAGGCTCGCCATGACGCTCGCGGCGGATAGCCCAAGCATACATATTTTTCGGCACATGGCCGAGCGGCGGCATTTCACCAATCTCATACAGATCTTTTTTCGGCGCGTCATAAGCGGCGATCGCGGATTGCGTATCCAGTGCCATCGGGGCCTCCTGCCAGAATGATGCCGCGCCGCAGAATCGGCGCGGGTCTGGGCACAGAAATACATTCGTCACGCAACTTTGCAACAACAATAAAGTACATGTTGTAATTTTATGTCCGCCGCGTCGCAGCGTTATCGCATAAGCTGTGACATGGGCCACAAAGCAAAAGCGCGCCCGAAGGCGCGCCTGGTATGTCGGGTCTGCACAGGGCTCAGGCCGCGCGCCACACCAGCCTTTCGCGCAGCGCATGTTCAAAACCAACCCGAAGCGATACCGCCGAAACCGGCGCGCGCAGCAGGATCGGCTCCATCCGGTCTTCGGGGAAGGTCTGCCCGCCCTTGACCTCGGAAGACAGCAGGATCGCCGGAATACGCAGACCGCTGCCCCGCAGCAGCGACAAGGCCCGCCGCCCCGCCTCCAGCCCGCCGAAGACATCGCAATCCATCATCAGCATGCCGTATCCGGCAGGATCGTCCAGCAGCGCCGACATTGCGGCAAACAGTTCGTGCTGTTCCTCCACCAGGCCGCCGAACCCCGCCACGCGGCGCATGATCTCTTCGGTGCGGTTTGACATCGGATCTGCCAGCAACAACACACGGACCCCCCACCCGACAAGGGCGGCATCTTCTTCCATCGGTCGGAACATCTGCATGGCGGTCCTCACGGGCTGAGCTGCGGTCCTCCTGTTGCTACAGGTGGAATATGGCGGATTTGAGGGGAAAGGATGTTCTGTCCTCCCCGCTGCGGGGCACCTCTGGCGGGGCCGCAGTCGCTCTGCTTTGATGCCCCTGAACAAGGGGGCAGGGAATCATCATGTCACAGAGCGATTACCAGAAGCTTATCGACGGCCCCACCTGGGCCTTCATCCGGGAAACCGAGCGCTGGTATCCGCCGGATGCGGTTGGCCTGACCATCGCAGGCCAGCGCGAGGTCTATGACCGGATGTGCGCCGCCTTTCGCCAGCCCCGCCCCGAGGGGCTGGGGGTCGAAGACCACTCCATGGGTGGTGTGCCCTGCCGGATCTACACGCCGAAAGGCGCGCAACAGACCATGATGTATTTCCACGGCGGCGGGTTCGTCGTTGGCGGTCTCGACAGCCATGATGACGTTTGCGCGGAAATGGCGGCGGTGACCGGCTTCCGCGTGGTCAGCGCCGATTACCGGCTGAGCCCGGAACATGTACATCCGGCGGCCTTTGACGATTGTCTCGCCGCCACGCGGGCGACGGCCGCGGATTATGGCGGGGCGCTGATCCTGGCGGGTGATTCGGCCGGGGGCGCACTGGCGGCCTCCGTCGCACACGCTCTGCGCGGGGAACTGGCTCTGAACGGGATGCTGCTGATCTATCCGGGCCTTGGCGGCGACCGGACGACCGGCAGCTACCAGACCCATGCGGAGGCTCCGATGCTGACGCTGGCGGATACGGAATATTACGAAAAGATCCGACACGGCGGCCCCGCGCCGGAATCCGACCCAACCGCCTCGGCCCTGCGCGATACCGATTTCAGCGGCCTGCCGCCGGTGGTTGCCTTCGCCGCCGAATGCGACCCGCTGGCCGACGACCCGTTCACCTATGCCGCGAAGGTGCGCGCCGCAGGTGGTAAAGCCGAGGCCCTGCTGGATGAAGGGCTGGTGCATGGCTGGCTGCGCGCACGCCATAGTGTGCCGCGTGCACGCGCGGCTTTCGACCGGATTCTGGGACGTCTCAAAGCGCTGGCTTAACGCAGGAAGACCGGCCCGGTCATGCTGTCCGGCACCGGAACCCCCAGTCGGCTCAGGATCGTCGGCGCCAGCGAAAGCTGATCCAGCAGCACATCCGATGTCGGCCCTTCGGCTGCGCCGAAATAATAAAGCGCGAAGTCGCGCTGTTCATCCGCCGCGCCACCGTGATGGCCCCGCATGTCCTGCCCGTGATCGGCGGTCACGATGACCTCATACCCCGCATCCAGCCAGCGTTGCAGGAAGGGCGCGAGCTGCGCGTCCAGCGCGTAACAGGCGTGGTCCATCTCGTGGCAGGCATGGCCAAAACGGTGGCCCATGCTGTCAAGCGTGCAGGTGTGCAGCATGCCGTAGTCGATGCCATGCCGTTCACACAGACGGGTCAGCGTGGCGAAAAGATCGTGATCGGCGGGCGTGGCCTGATTGATGAGGTTATAGCCATACATCGAATGGAAGCGGCCATGGCTGATCGGGCCTTCCGGTTCATCATATTCCACATCGCGCACGGCATCGAAGGGCGCCCGGTTGAAAAATTCCGACCAGAAGCTGTGCGCCACAGCCCCGGTTTTCAGCCCGGCGCGATGCGATTCGGAAAAGATGTCGGGATGGTCGAGCCGCCGAACCGCCTCGTTCCCCCAGACGCGGGTGACCTGCGGCGGCAGGCCGGTGTGGATCGAGGCATAACAGGTGGCCGAGGTCGACGGCAGGACCGAGCGCATCTTCCAAACCCGCGCATCACCTTGCGCGACCCAGCCTTCCAGATTGCCGAACAGCCTGCGCCAGTTGGCATAGGGCACACCGTCGATGAGGATGAGAAGCAGCTTGGGCATCAGGTCGCTCCAACCCGGCGGGGCCGCCCTATGGTGCGGACGGATGCCTCCGGCGGGGATATTTGGGCCAGGATCAAGGGGCAAGGCCACGCCCTGCCCCGTCTGTTCAGTTGCCTGCGCCTTCCATCTTGCGATGGTCGAGCACCTGTTCCAGCCAGCCGAGCTTCATTTCCGGCACCGAAGACAGCAGGAGGTCGGTGTAATCATCGAAGGGCGGCGCCAGCACGTCGGATTTCGGCCCGTAGCGTTGCACCTTGCCCTTGAACATCACCGCGATACGGTCGGCGATGGCGCGAACGGTCGCAAGGTCATGGGTGATGAACAGGTAAGCGACGCCCTCCTGCGCCTGAAGCTCCAGCAGGAGTTTCAGAATGCCATCGGCCACCAGCGGGTCGAGCGCCGAAGTCACCTCGTCGCAGATGATCAGTTTCGGCTTTGCAGCCAGCGCGCGGGCGATGCAGACGCGCTGTTTCTGGCCACCGGATAGCTCGGCCGGGTAGCGGTCGGCAAAGCCCTTGCCCATCTCGATCTGGTCCAGAAGTTCCTGCACGCGCTTGCGTTTCTCGGCCCCACGCAGGCCGAAATAGAACTCCAGCGGGCGGCCGATGATGGTTTCCACCGTCTGGCGCGGGTTCATCGCCACATCGGCCATCTGGTAAATCATCTGCAATTCGCGCAGATCATTGCGCGAGCGGCCCGCCAGATCGGGCGACAGATCGCGCCCACCAAAGGTGATGCGCCCCTGCGCAGCGGGCAGAAGCCCGGTGATCACCCGCGCCAGAGTCGACTTACCGGAGCCGCTTTCGCCGACAATGGCCAGCGTCTGCCCCGGCGGCAGATCGACGGTCACGTTCTTCAGCACATCGAAATGCGTGCCCTTGTAGCGCGCAGTGACGTTCTGGACGCTGAGCACCGGCGCGACATCGGGGTTCTTCTCGGCATGGTCGATGGAACGGACCGAGACCAGCGCGCGGGTATAGTCCTCTTGCGGGGCCTCGATGATCTGCTGGCAGGTGCCATATTCCACGGTTTTGCCGTGGCGCAGCACCATGATGTGATCAGAGACCTGCGCCACCACTGCAAGATCATGGGTGATATAAAGCGCCCCCACCCCGGTTTCGTGGATCGCCCGCTTGATCGCCGCCAGCACGTCGATCTGGGTCGTGACATCGAGCGCGGTGGTCGGTTCGTCGAAGATCACCAGATCCGGCTTCGGACACAGCGCCATCGCCGTCATCACCCGCTGCAACTGTCCGCCGGACACCTGGTGAGGGAAGCGCTTGCCGATGGTTTCGGGGTTGGGCAGGCCAAGCTGGCGGAACAGATCGACCGCGCGGGCCTCGGCCTCGGCCCGGCCCATCATACCGCGCGCCAGCGTCGTCTCGATCACCTGTTCCATCAGCGGCTTCGCCGGGTTGAAGGCGGCTGCGGCGGATTGGGCGACATAAGTCACCTCTTTGCCGCGGAGCGAGCGCAAGCCGCCAGCGCCGCCCTTGAGGATGTCGCGACCGTTCAGCCAGACCTCACCCCCCGTGATGCGGACGCCGCCCCGGCCATAAGCCATGGATGACAGCCCGATGGTGGATTTGCCCGCGCCGCTTTCGCCGATCAGGCCCAGCACCTTGCCCTTTTCCAGCGTGAAGGACACGCCATGCACCAGCGTCACATCCTTCGGCGGCTCGCCCGGCGGATAGCTCGTCGCCTCGATCACGAGGCCGCGCACGTCAAGAAGCGTCTCAGGCACCGCGGCCTCCTTTCAGGCTGGAGGTGCGGTTCAGCACCCAGTCGGCCACGAGATTCACCGAAATCGCCAGCGTCGCGATGGCAAAGGCCGGGATCAGCGCAGCGGGGATGCCGTAAACGATGCCCTCCTTGTTTTCCTTCACGATGCCGCCCCAATCCGCCATTGGCGGTTGCACACCAAGGCCGAGGAACGAGAGGGTCGAGATGAACAGCACAGCGAAGATGAAGCGCAGCCCCATCTCGGCGACCAGCGGCGACAGCGCATTGGGCAGGATTTCCCGGAAGATGATCCAGCCCTGTTTCTCGCCCCGCAGCCGCGCGGCCTCGACGTAATCCATCACGGCGATGTCGACAGCGACAGCGCGGGACAGACGGAACACCCGCGTGCTGTCGAGAATCCCCATGACGAGGATCAGCACGGGGATGGTGACCGGCATGACCGACAGCACCACCAGCGCCGAAATCAGCGACGGAATGGACATCATCAGATCAACGAGGCGCGACAGCACCTGATCGACCCAGCCGCCCTTGACCGCAGCGAAGAAGCCGAGGATCGAGCCCAGCCCGAAAGACAGCAGTGTCGCGCAGGTCGCGATGAAGATGGTGGTGCGCCCGCCCCAGATCATGCGGGACAAGAGATCGCGCCCGATGGAATCTGTGCCCAGCCAGAACTGGCTGGACGAAGGCTCCCAACTGTCGCCTACGATTTCGGCCATGCCGTAAGGGGCAATCCAGGGGGCGAGCAGTGCGGCGGCGAAGTAGGCGCCGGTGAAGACGAGGCCGATCAGCGCGGCCAGGGGCAGTCGCGTCATTTCGGGTGCCTCAGTCGCGGATTTGCAAGAATGGAAACGAGGTCGGCAATCAGGTTCAGCCCGATATAGACCCCGGCGAAGACAAGCCCGCAGGCCTGCACGACCGGCACATCACGCTTGGAAACGTGATCGACCAGATATTGCCCCATACCGGGATAGACGAAGACCACCTCGACCACCACGACACCCACCACCAGATAGGCAAGGTTGATCATCACCACGTTGACCACCGGCGCGATGGCATTGGGGAAGGCATGGCGCGCGATGATGGCGAAGGGACGCAGGCCCTTCAGCTCTGCCGTCTCGATATAGGCCGATTGCATCACGTTCAGGATGGCGGCGCGGGTCATCCGCATCATGTGGCCCAGCACCGCCAGCACCAGAACGATGACCGGCAGGCCAATGGCGTAAAGCCGGTCGCCAAAGCCCATGCCGTCATAGACCGTCGAAAGCGAAGGCAGCAGCCGGTATTGCACCGCAAGGAAGAAGATCACGATATAGCCCAGCAGGAACTCCGGCACCGAAATGGTGGCGAGCGTCACCGCCGAGATCAGCTTGTCGGGCCAGCGGTTGCGATAGCGTACCGACACCAGACCCAGAATGATGGCCAAGGGCACCGCGATGACAGCGGCGCAGGCGGCCAGGAACAGCGTGTTCAGCAGACGTTTGCCAAGCGCGGGCGCGATGGGCTGGCCATTGGTCAGCGCATTGCCAAGATCGCCGTGCAACACCCCGCCGAGCCACGAAAAATAGCGCGTCAGCGCCGGCTCGTTCAGCCCCAGTTCCTGACGCAGGTTGGCCAGCGTCTCGGGCGTGGCGGACTGGCCGAGGATCGACTGCGCCACGTCACCGGGCAGGATCTGTGTACCCACGAAAATCAGCACCGAAGCTGCAAGCAGCAGCAGGAGGCCCAGCGCAATGCGCTGGGCAACCAGTTTGATCACCGGATGGACCATCGGTTACGCGAACCAGGTCTTGGCGGTGGCGAAGCCGTTCATCAGTTCGAGGTTGGAATCCTCGATCCAGCCGGCAACCGTTTCGCTGTGCGCGTCGACGAAATCGTTGAACATCGGGCAAATCACGCCGCCCTGCTCCCACAGGATATGGGCGCATTTGCTGTAGATTTCCTTGCGCTTTTCCGGGTCGGTTTCGGCGCGGCCAGCCAGCACCAGTTCGTCGAACTCCTTGTTGAAGAACTTGGTGTCGTTCCAGTCAGCGGTCGAGAGGTAAGCCGTGGAATACATCTGATCCTGCACCGGGCGACCGCCCCAATAGCTTGCGCAGAAGGGTTTGACGTTCCACACATCCGACCAGTAGCCGTCATCCGGCACACGCTTGATTTCCAGCGGAATGCCAGCCTGTTTCGCCGTCGCCTGGAACAGCGCCGCTGCATCCACCGCACCGGGGAAGGCGCCGTCGGCCACGATCAGTTCGATCGGGCTGCCGTCATGGCCGGAAGCCTTGTAGTGCTCTGCCGCCTTCTCGATGGAAAACTCGCGCTGCGGCAGGCTTTCATCAAACAGCGGATAGGATTTGTTGATCGGGATGTCGTTGCCGACCGAACCGTAGCCGTCAAGGATCTTGTCGACCATCTCCTGCCGGTTGATCGCGTATTTCAGCGCCAGACGCAGGTCGTTGTTGTCGAAGGGCGCGGTGTTGCAGTGCATGATGAACACATAATGCCCACGGCCCGAGGCATTGGTGACCACCACCCCCGGCGCCCGCGACAGAAGCTTCGCCACCTTGGGATCGACCCGGTTGATCATATGCACCTGCCCCGATTGCAGCGCAGCCGTGCGGGCAGTGGTGTCGTTAATGATGAGGAATTCGATGCTGTCATAGTGACCGCGGCTCGCATCCCAGTCATCCGCATTCTTTTCAAAGACATAGCGGACACCCGGTTCGGCCGAGGCAATCTTGTAGGGGCCGGTGCCAATGCCTTTGTTCGGGTCTTCCACACCACCGCCGGGCTGCACCACAAGGTGATAATCGGCCAGCAGATAGGGAAGATCGGCATTGCCCGAGGCCATGGTCAGCACGACATTGTCACCGTCGACCTTGATGTCGGAAATGCCCTGCATGATGCCATAAGCCCCGGATTTGGCGTTCTGGTCGGAATGGCGCCTGAAGGTGGCCGCCACATCCTCCGGCGTCATCTCGCTGCCGTCGTGGAACTTCACACCCTTGCGGATCCGGAAGGTCCAGACCGTCGAATCCTCGTTGCTTTCAAAGGCTTCGGCCAGACTCGGTTCAATCGTCATATCCGGCGCGACATTGACGATCGTGTCCCCCCACTGACGGTTCACGTTGAACGCAACCGGCCCGTCAGCCAGGCCCGGATCAATCGCATCGGTGCTTTCACCGCCGCCCAGACCCAGTTTCAGGACGCCGCCCTTCTTGGGCTCGTCCGCACGCGCCGCACCCGGCAGCAGCGAGGTGCCAAGCGCGGCGGTCAAGCCGAAGGCCGCGGTGCGCCCGAGGAAGGCACGGCGGTTCAGCCCGCCGTTATCGATAAGCTCGATCAGCTTGGCGAGATCGTCTTTCATGTAGGACTCCCTGACAGTCTTGTTGTGTTTTCCCGAGCATGATGCACAAGGCGGCCCGGCGTAAATTGTTTTCTGACCTGAAAACCTGTCGGTTTTGTATCAGAGGTGGTCGCGTTTGACAAATTCGCGGAAATCGCGGTCGAAGACCGGAGTCTCCCCCTCCCAGGCCTGCAACCTGGCGGTGAACGCCAGATGGCCGCTTTCCGAGGTCAGATTCGTCTCGGCAAGCGTACGGACCGACCAGTTTCCCCGCGAAAGGCGCTGTTCATAGGTGATCGTCACGCGCGCCGACAGCGGATCGTCGGGACGGATGGTCCAGACCTCGCGCATCGTGTCGCCACTGACCAGCCCGTGATCCAGATTTTCGGCGTCGCCTCCGTCTTCCTCTATCACCAGCGAGACCTCGCCGGAAATCAGGTTGCGCTCGATCCGGCGGGCCGTCGCCCCTTTGCGCAGCACCCGGTGGCGCCATGCCGGTGCGACTTCTGGTGCGGGCGGCGTCCATTCGTCGCCGGTGCTGCCGGAATGACGCGGCAGTTCAAGGCTGCCCTCCTGCAGGGTCAGTGTCGCCGCCTCGGCCGAGGGCCAGGCAAAGGGCCAGTAGGTCGTCGACAGCGCCAGCCGCAGCCGGTGGCCGGGGGCAAGCCGGTAGCCCATCTCGTCCAACGCCAGTTCGATGTCGAAGGGGGTGCCCACCGGCACCGGCGTCGGGTTTTCCATGCTGTCCCGGTGCCGCAGGTTCAGCATGCCGTGGCAGATGCGGACCGAACTGCCGTCGGGCGCCACATCGCACAGTCGCGCGAATATCTGGGCGAAGGGCTTGTCGCTGGTCAGCCGCAGCCGCAGCACCGCGCGGCCCAGAAGATCCATCTCTCCGGCCAGTGGCGCGCTGTCAAAACAGACCGACATTGCGTCATCCTCGCGCTGGTCACCCGGCATTTCGGCATTCAGCCCCATCGGAAAATATTCGCCGGTGTGCAGCCCCAGATGCTGCGGCGTGTTCACCGCCATCTCCAGCGGCGCGCCCTGCCCGCCCAGACGCCCCGGCGCCAGCGGCCAGACCTCGGGCGTGACACGCGGGCTGGGCCATGCGGTTTCCGTCACCCAGTGGCCTTTGCGAAATGCGGGCGCGGCCGACGGCGGCTCGGAATGCAGCATATAGGCCCGATAAGCCGCATCGGCCTCCGCCCCGTTTTCAATTCCCTTCAGCCAGCGATCCCACCAGCGAATCGCGACTTGCAGGAAACCGATCTGTGGCCCCGGCACGGCGGTATGCGGGTATTGATGGACCCACGGACCCATCAGCCCCTGCACCACCGACTGTTGCTTGCCCATCAGATGCCCGACGGTGTTCATGTAATTGTCGGCCCAGCCGCCGACACTCAGCACCGGCACCTGAATGGCTGCCCAATCCTCGCAGACCGAGCCGTGCCGCCAATAGGCATCGCGGCTTTGGTGGCTGGCCCAGCGTGGGGCGAGGTAGGGCTCGGCCTCCAGCCGCCGCAACCAGTCCGCCCGCCAGTCGGGCCGCAGCGCCGGATCGGCAGGGCGTGAGCTGAAAGACAACATCACCGCCCCCCAGCCCGGATTTTCACCAAGCATGCAGCCGCCCTTGAAATGCACGTCATCTGCAAAACGGTCGGTGGTGGAGCAGACTGAAATCACCGCTTTCAGCGCGGGCGGCCGCAGAAAAGCGGTTTGCAGGCAATTGAACCCACCCCAGCTTTTGCCCATCATCCCGACCGCACCGCTGCACCATGGCTGTTCCGCCAGCCAGGCGATGACGGCAAGCGCATCATCCATTTCCTGCTGCGTGTATTCGTCGGTCATCAGCCCTTCGCTGTCGCCATTGCCGCGCATGTCGACCCGCACGCTCGCATAGCCATGGCCTGCGACATAGGGGTGCATCAACTCGTCCCGCGGCAACGTACCGTCGCGCTTGCGATAGGGGATATATTCCAGCACCGCAGGCACCGGCTGCGTATCCGAACCCTCGGGCCGCCAGATGCGCGCCGAAAGCCGGATGCCATCGGACATGACAATCCCGACATCAGGATCGTCGATCAACCTGTGCGGAAAATCGGAAACGGTGGTGAGCGCAGTCATGGCAACTCCGGGGCCGGTTGGGTGTCGCGGCAGGCTGAGCCTGCCCGCCCGCCACGTCATGCCGAAATTCGACATTATTTTGTCGCTTATGAACCATGCCTTGCTTCTAAACGCAACCAATCCGCCAAAGCGGCCTGCGCTGCCGTCGCAGCCCCGCGCGTTTCCACCCAATAGCCGCTCTCTGCCCGCAGGATCTCGGGCCCCAGTGGCACCAGCGCACCGGATGCCAGATGCGGCGCGATCAGCGGCAGCCAGCCCAGCGCCACCCCCTGCCCCGCCAGCGCGGCCTGCACCACGAAATCATAGGTATTCATTCCCAACTCGCCGCTGCGGCGGGGCCGGGCGATGCCGTGCCCGGAAAACCAGCCCGCCCAGGTGAACCAGCGCGCCTCCGGCGGGGCATCCAGATGCAGCAGCACCGCCTGCGCCAACTGAGCGGGCGTATCCGGTGCCCCCTGCGCTTCCAGAAACCCCGGCGCGCAGACCGGCACCACCCTCTCCGGCATCAGCAGCCACGCGCCTTCCGCCAGATCCTCAACCCGGGCAAAGCGGATCGCCACCTCCCCTGCCTGCGGCGCGCGGTTTTCCTGCGAGGCGGTGATCTGCACCTCAATCCCCGGATGCAGGCTGCGAAACCGTGCCAGACGAGGCATCAGCCACAGCCCTGCAAAACCGAAATCGGTGAGAATGCGCAGCGCGGGCGCCCGCGCCAGCCGTGTCACCTCCGCCAAAGCCGCGTCAATCTGCGCCAGTGCGGGCAGCAGCGCCCGCAGCAGAACCTCCCCCGCCGGGGTGGGCAGACAGCCCCCCCGCCCCCGCGTGAACAGCGCAACACCCAGATAATCCTCGGCCCGGCGCAACTGATAGCTGATCGCCGGCTGGCTGAGCCCCAGCGCGCCCCCTGCCCGTGTCAAAGACCCGAAACGCGCCACCGCCTCAACGACCCGCAGCGCCGCCGGATCAAGCTGCATAAATCAGATCTATGCGATTCATCGAAAAACCCCGTCTTTCCTGTGATCAGCATATGGTGCTTCAATACCATTCGAAGCGAAAGGCACAGATCATGGCGGACAGGCCCAATATTCTCATCCTGATGGTCGATCAGCTGACCGGAACGCTGTTCCCGGATGGTCCGGCAGACTGGCTGCATGCGCCCAATCTGAAACGGCTGGCCGAACGCTCGGTCCGCTTCGCCAATGCCTATACTGCCTCACCGCTCTGCGCTCCGGCCCGCGCCAGCTTCATGTCCGGGCAACTGCCGCGCCGGACGCGGGTTTACGACAATGCGGCCGAATTCACCTCGGATATCCCGACCTTCGCCCATCACCTGCGCCGCGCTGGATATCAGACGGCGCTGTCGGGCAAGATGCATTTCGTCGGCCCCGATCAACTCCACGGATTCGAGCAACGCCTGACGACCGACATCTACCCCGCCGATTTCGGCTGGACCCCGGATTACCGCAAACCGGGCGAGCGGATCGACTGGTGGTATCACAATCTCGGCTCGGTCACCGGGGCAGGCGTGGCCGAGATCACCAACCAGCTGGAATATGACGACGACGTGTGTTTCCAGGCGGTGCAGAAGCTTTACGACCTGTCGCGTGGCCAGGATGCCCGCCCCTGGGCGCTGTGCGCGAGCTTCACCCACCCGCATGATCCTTTCGTCGCGCGCCGCAAATACTGGGATCTCTATACCGACTGCCTGCACCTCGATCCGCCCGAGGCGATCCCTTACGAGGACATGGATCCCCATTCACAGCGGCTGATGGATGCCTGCGACTGGCGCGGGCTGGAGGTGACGCCCGACCATATCCGCCGCGCCCGACAGGGCTACTTTGCCAATATCTCTTACGTCGATGACAAGATCGGCGAAATTCTCGCGGCGCTGGAGGCGACGCGGCAAGAGGCGATCATCGTCTTCGTCTCGGATCACGGCGAGATGCTGGGCCGTCGCGGGCTGTGGTTCAAGATGAACTTCTTCGAAGGTTCGGCCCGCGTGCCCCTGATGTTGGCCGCTCCGGGGCTGGAACCGGGTCGGGTGGATACCCCGGTCTGTACCATCGACGTGACGCCGACGCTCTGCGATCTGGCGGGAATCTCGATGGACGAAGTCATGCCCTGGACCGATGGCGAGAGCCTCGTACCGCTGGCGAAGGGCTTTGATCGCACCAGTCCGGTCGCGATGGAGTATGCCGCCGAAGGCAGCATCACCCCTCTGGTCGCCCTGCGCGAAGGCCGCTGGAAATATGTGCACTGTCTGGCGGACCCGGAAATGCTGTTCGATCTGGACACGGATGTCGAGGAACGCACAAACCTCGCGCAAGAGCCCGCCCATGCCGAAACCCTCGCCCATTTCCGCGCCATGGCGGAGGCCCGCTGGGATCTGGACCGCTACGATGCCGAGGTCCGTGAAAGCCAGGCCCGCCGCTGGGTGGTTTATGAGGCCCTCCGCAACGGAAGCTATTTCCCTTGGGACTACCAGCCGCTGCGCGCCGCCTCAGAACGCTATATGCGCAACCATATGGATCTGAACGTGCTGGAAGAAAGCAAACGCTTCCCGCGCGGCGAATGAGGCTATTTATATAGCGCGCCTGCGGCGCAAGCCGTTGATCCCGGCCCCCGGCTGCGCCGGAGGCCGCGTGCCTGCCTCCGGCGGGAGTATTTGTTCAAGAAGCAGGGCATATTTGCTTCTTGCAAAAATACTCACTTTTCGCGCTCAGGGCGCATGCAAAGGCCCGGTCAATGCGACCGGGCCCCGATATCTCGCGGCAGCGCCTTTGACGGGGGGCGATCCCCCCGGCGAAGGCCCCCCTGTCCCGGGGCAGCTCAGACCGCTTTTTTCAGCGCTTCGATGAGATCGGTCTTTTCCCAGCTGAAGCCGCCATCGGCTTCCGGTGCACGACCGAAATGGCCGTAGGCCGAGGTCCGGGCATAGATCGGGCGGTTGAGCTGCAGGTGCTCGCGGATGCCACGCGGGGTAAGATCCATCACTTCGGCCACGGCTTTCTCGATCAGCGCCTCGTCGACCTGTCCGGTGCCATGGGTGTCGACATAGATCGACAGCGGCTTCGCGACGCCGATCGCATAGCTGACCTGAAGCGTGCAGCGGTCGGCAAGGCCTGCGGCCACCACGTTCTTCGCCAGATAGCGGGCGGCATAGGCCGCCGAACGGTCCACCTTGGTTGGGTCTTTCCCCGAGAAAGCGCCGCCGCCATGCGGGGCTGCGCCACCATAGGTGTCGACGATGATCTTGCGCCCGGTCAGGCCCGCGTCGCCATCCGGACCACCGATCACGAATGTGCCGGTCGGATTGACCCACCATTCGGTCTTCCCGGTGATCCAGCCCGAGGGCAGCACTTCGCGGATATAGGGCTCCACGATGGCGCGGATGTCATCCGAGCTCTGGCTTTCGCTTTCATGCTGGGTCGACAGCACGATCGAGGTCACCTCGACCGGCTTGCCGCCCTCATAGCGCAGCGAAAGCTGCGATTTGGCATCGGGGCGCAGCGTCGGTTCCTGACCGGATTTGCGCACCTCGGCCAGTCGGCGCAGGATGGCATGCGAATACTGGATCGGCGCCGGCATCAGTTCCGGCGTCTCGCGGCAGGCATAGCCGAACATGATGCCCTGGTCGCCCGCACCGTCGCGGTCCACACCCTGCGCGATATGGGCCGACTGCTTGTGCAGGTGGTTCTTCACCTTCAGCGTCGCCCAGTGGAACTCATCCTGTTCGTAGCCGATGTCCTTCACGCAGTCGCGGACGATCTGCTCGACCCCTTCCAGCATGTCTTTCAGCTTCTTGCGGTCGGACAGGCCAACCTCGCCCCCCACGACGACGCGATTTGTGGTGGCGAAGGTTTCGCAGGCCACGCGGGCATTCGGTTCTTCGGTCAGGAAAGCATCGAGAACCGCATCGGAAATCCGGTCGCACACCTTGTCGGGGTGCCCCTCGGAAACCGATTCCGAGGTGAAAACATAATCAAGTCTGCTCATGGGGACGTGCTCCGTTGATGTATCCCCGCCACGCCAGGAAGCCGTTGTGACGGTTCGATGCCCCGGGTTATGCCTCGCCCGGCCCACAGTCAAGCAGAAGGGTGTGCGCGGCGTCTTGCGAGGGTCAGGGCGAGTCCCCCCAGCAACAGCAGGAACGGCATCATTCCGTAGCGGCTGTAGGGGGTCGGCGGCAGGGCACCAGGCAGCGCCGCATCCAGATAGCCCGGCCTGCCGAACGGCAGTTCGGCGGTGACGCGGCCCCGCGCATCCACCATCTGTGTCACGCCGGTATTGGCCACACGCACCAGCGGCAGGCCCTGTTCCACCGCGCGCAGCCGGGCTTGCGCGGCATGCTGGAACGGGCCGGTCAGCGTGCCGAACCAGGCGTCATTGGTGATCTGCAACAGCCAGCCCGGCCGTTCCGGGGCGGCATTCACCTCTTCGGGGAAGACCGCCTCATAGCAGATCAGCGGCATCGCCTTGCCCAGTGGCCCAAGGTCAAGCACGCGCGGCCCTGGCCCGGCGGCATAGCCATAACCCTGCCGCGCGGCGAAGGCAGAAATGCCGAACAGCCGCCATGCCAGATCGCCGAAGGGCAGATATTCGCCAAAAGGCACCAGATGCGCCTTGTCATAAATCGCGGTCTGGTAGCCATCGGGGCCCAGCACGGCAAGGCTGTTATAGGCGGCGGCGCCCTCCACCCGCTGCACCCCGAGCGCGACCGGCACGCCGCGCGCAGCCTCGGCCACGCCCAGCGCCGCATCACCGCCGGGCGTATAAAGATAGGGCAGCGCGGTTTCTGGCCAGATCACCAGATCTGGGCGGGGCTCGGCCGCCGTATAGCCGGTCTGAAGCCGGTACAGCCGCTCGGCCTGGGCCGGATCCCATTTCAGGCTTTGTTCGGCCGCGGGCTGTACCAGCCGGAAGGTCAGGCCCGGCGCCGCCGGATCGGGCTGCGCCAGTTGCCAGACTCCGCCGCCCCAGACCATAGCCAGCAGCAGGGCGGCGGCCAGCGTGCCCCTGCCCCGCGCCATCACCGGCAAAGCCGCCAGAACAAGCGTCAGCAGTGTCAGGCCATCGGCCCCGGTCAGCGCTGCAAGCTGCGCCACCGGCGTGTCGATCCAGATATGACCCGGCTGCGCCCAAGGGAAGCCGGTGAAAACCACGCCGCGCAGGGCCTCGGCCCCGGAAAGGCACAGCGCGAAGGCCAGAGCCTGCCGCGCGGTGGTGCGCACCAGTCGGGCAGCAAGCCCCGCGGCCGCGCCCCAGAACAGCGCCAGCCCCCCGGCCATCAGCACCAGCGCGAAGGGCGCCATCCAGCCATAGGTTTCCGGTTCCACAAAGAAGGGCTGCACGATCCAGCTGAGTGCTGCGGCAAAATAGCCGGTGCCCGCCGCCCAGCCCCTTGCCGCCGGGCGCCCGGCTGTCACCTGCCAGACGATCCCGGCGAAAGCGGGCACTGCCAGATACCATGCTCCCAGCGGCGCCTGACCAGAGGCCGCCAGTACCCCCAGCCCGAAGGCGGGGGCAAGGTCACGCCAGCCCCGCAACCTCATCAGCCCCCGTCGGCCGGAGCCGGGACCTCGGGCAGCCGCAGCCGCAGCCGCTTGATGCGGCGCGGGTCGGCATCGACCACCTCGAACTGAACGCCGGTCTCGTGGGTCACGATTTCGCCCCTTGCCGGAACCCGGCCGGTGCGCAGAAAGACCAGACCACCCAGCGTGTCGATCTCGCCATCGTCCTCGCCGGTGCGCAGACCCATGCCGATCTCGGCCTCCACCTCATCCATTGGTGCGGTGGATTGCATCAGCCAGACGCCGGGCTTTTCCTGCTTCCAGAGCATGCCTTCGGCCTCGTCATGCTCGTCCTCGATCTCGCCGATCACTGTCTCGATCAGATCCTCGATGGTGACCAGACCGTCCACGCCGCCATATTCATCAATGACCAGCGCCATATGGACCCGTTCTTTCTGCATCTTCTGCAACAGTACATGCAGCGGCATCGACGGCGGCGCGTAAAGGATCGGGCGCAGCAGACGCTTCAGGCTGAACCGCCCGCCCGCGCCAAAACCGTGCTGAAGCGCCAGATCCTTCAGCATCACAAGGCCCTGAGGATGATCCAGCGTGCCCTTGTAGACCGGCAGCCGGGAAAAGCCCTGCTGGCGGAACACCTCGACCAGCTCATCCTTGCCGATATCCAGCGGGACCGCCGCGATCTCGACCTTCGGAATGGCCACGTCATCGACCCGCAGCTTGCGAAGGTTCGCAAGCCCCGGAAGCTGCGCCGGCGCCGGGCTGAGCGCCGGCGCGGGGCTGTCGGGTTCGGTCACATCCTGCGGGGAAAAGGCCGACAGAAGCCGGCCAAAGAAACCTTTCTGGGCAGGATCGGAGCGAGACTCGCCCTCTTCGCCGGATGCCTCATCAGATGGCGCCTGTTGCGGCGCCGCGGTCGATCCTTCGTAACTACTGCCCATCTGTCCTTCTACCCGAATATCCTGCGCCGCAGCGCCTGCCCTAATATGGGTCCGCAATGCCAAGCGAGGCAAGTATCTGCCGCTCGGTCTCTTCCATCAAATTCGCGTCGTCCTCGTCGATATGATCATAGCCCAGCAGGTGCAGGACTCCGTGAACGAGCAGGTGCATGACGTGATCGTGAACGGTCTTGCCCTGCTCGGCCGCCTCGCGCGCGCAGGTCTCCCAGGCAATCGCAATATCGCCCAGCGGGGCGGGATCTTCCGGCGTTCCGGGCTCCGGCATCTCCGGAGCCTCACCCGCATACTCACTGCCGCGTTCTTCGGATGGCCAGCTCAGCACATTCGTGGGCCGGGGCTTGTCACGGAATTCGCCGTTCAGCCCGGCGATACGCGCATCGTCACATCCCATGACGACGAGACCGTAAAGGTCAGGCGACACCCCAAGATGCGACAATGTGGCGCAAGCCGCAGCCATCGCTGCCGTATCCAGCCCGAAGGCCGTCCAGCGGTCATCCTCGATCACGATGTCGACGCATGTTTTCATGCGCGCCTCATAGGGCCAAGCCGGACAAACCGCAAATGCCTTTGATCATCTGTGGTGGTGAGAAAGCCCGATCCGGTGGCCCGGATCGGGAAAGCTCAGCCCTGCGCCTCTTCGCGGTCATAGGCTTCGATGATCCGCGCCACCAGCGGGTGCCGCACCACATCCTTGGCGGTGAAGTAGTTGAAGCTGACGCCCTTCACCCCCTTCAGGATGCGTTCGGCATCCTGAAGGCCCGAGGCCACGCCGCGCGGCAGGTCGACCTGCGTGCGGTCGCCGGTGATGACCATGCGCGATCCTTCGCCCAGACGGGTGAGGAACATCTTCATCTGCATGGTGGTTGCGTTCTGCGCCTCGTCCAGCACCACGAAGGCGTTGGACAGCGTGCGTCCGCGCATGAAGGCCAGCGGCGCGATCTCGATCCGCTTCTCCTCCATCAGCTTCTGCACCTGCTTGGCCGGAAGGAAATCGTTCAGCGCGTCATAAAGCGGCTGCATATAGGGATCGACCTTTTCCTTCATGTCGCCCGGCAGGAAGCCAAGGCGTTCGCCCGCCTCCACCGCCGGACGCGACAGGATGATCTTTTCCACCGCCCCCGAGATGAACATGGTCACGCCGACCGCAACGGCGAGATAGGTCTTGCCGGTGCCCGCCGGGCCGATGCCGAAGCCAAGTTCGTTGGCGAACAGATTGGCCACATAGGCCTTCTGCGCCTCGGTGCGCGGCTCGATCGGTTTCTTGCGGGTCCGCAGCTCGATGGAACCCGCCCCGAACATCTCGATCTGTTCGGCCCCTTCGCGCGGCGTTTCGGGCATCGGACGGCCCATGCGGATCGCCCCCTCGATATCGCCCGCCGTCACCGCGCGCCCCGCCTCCAGCCGGGCATAAAGCGCATGCAGCACGGCCGCCGCCTGCTCGCGCGCGCCCTTCTCCCCGATAACCGACAGGCGGTTCCCACGTCGGAGGATATGCACCCCCATCTCATGCTCGATCTGCGCAAGATTGCGGTCATATTCACCGCACAGATCAATCAGCAGCCGATTGTCGGGAAATTCCAGCGTCGTTTCCACAACGTCTTCGGCACGGGGCGGGGGGGTCAGCGCGCTGATGCCCAAATCATCATCCTTTGCGGTTCGAGGGCTTCCTGACTCAGAATCTGCGCCTCGAAGGTTAAGGAAACAAGACAAAGCTGTTCAAACTTTCACCACCGGCGGCCGAAATTGCAGATGTTGCACATTTCCGCCACACCACCGCTAGGGCTTGTATGTCCTGCGATAAAAAATGTGGCATCCGGCAAAAGGAAAGGGCCGCGACATCGCGCGGCCCTTCCATATTCATATCCTGGCGCAGGCTGGTCAGTTACGGCCAGCGTAGGGCACATAGTCGCGCAGACCCGCGTCCTTGGTCTGGTAATTGCGCAGCACGGTGCCCGGCGGATAGTGATTGTTGCAGATCGGCAGGCCCGAAACCGGATCGAAGCGGCGGCCCGAATAGCCTTCGACGCCATCGTCGATGATCCAGCCCTGACAGCCGTCGGGATCATAGGCAATCGCCCCGCCCCCCGGTGCCAGCGGAATATTGTCGCGACCGCGATCCTGATTGGTGGCGATCACCGTATCGGGGCTTTGCCGATAGGGGGTGAGGCCATCGACACAGCCAGCCAGCGTGGTGATGGCAAGAAGGGCGAAGCCCGGAACGAAAACTTTGGTCATCCTGATCACCACCGATAGCAAACGACTTCGACGCGGCGGTTCTTCTGCATGCCCGCCGCCGTGCTGTTCGACGCGATGGGCTGGCGTTCGCCGAACCCGATCTCGCGCTCCACCATGGCCCCGACCGAACGGGCCACATCGGCCACGGCCTTGGCGCGGCGCTGCGACAGCTTGATATTGTATTCATCCGAGGCGCGGCTGTCGGTATGGCCATAGACCGCATAGCCGAAGGCCCCGGCCTGCTGGAAGAACTGTTGCAGATAGCTGCGGCCCGAGGCGGTCAGCTTGGCGCTGTCGGTCGCGAACAGCGTGTCGGTGTTCTGCACCATACAGGTATTGCGCTTCAGACAGACGGGTTTGCCGGTCTTCGGGTTCACCCGGTCCAGCATGTAGCCTTCAAGGCCGCCATCGGCCCACCAGTGCATGCAACCATCGTCATCGACCCACACGCCCCACTGGATCTTGCCGGCAATCTCGGGCGCCTGTTGCGCCTGGGCAGCCCCGGCCAGTCCGACGGCGAGTGCAACTCCCCCAATGATCATCCGCACTGCTTTGGAAATCGGTTCCACGTCGCAGCTCCCCTAATTCACACAAGACTTTCTTTAGTATTAAGCCAGAAATGCCGTTACTCTATTCTTATGTAAAGCAAAATATATGGTGTGCCGGGATGATGGCACACCAATTGTTGCGTGGGCACGCGTCAAGCCGGAACGAATCGTGATATTGGTGCCGCTGCGGAAACCGCCGGTCAGTCGCGCAGAGGCTCCCCCGCCAGCGAGTTGGGCGCAGAGCCGGTGATGCGCACCCGTACCAGTTGTCCGGGCTTGCCAAGGGAATCAGCCACATGCACCGCATGCAGGTGGTCGGACTTGCCCACCATCTGCCCCGGCAGACGGCCCGGCTTTTCATAAAGCACGCCCACCTCGCGGCCCACCATGGCCATCTGCGCCGCGCGCTGCTGTTCGGTGATCAGCGCCTGAAGCGCCTGAAGCCGGGCATCAGAGACCTCGGCCGGAAGCTCCGGCTTCTCCGCTGCGGGCGTGCCGGGACGGGCGGAATATTTGAAGCTGAACGCCGCGCCAAAGCCGACCGCGCGGATCAGATCCATCGTCGCCTCAAAATCCGTATCGGTTTCGCCGGGGAAGCCCACGATGAAATCCGAACTCAGCAGAATGTCGGGACGCACAGCCCGGATACGCTCGATCAGCCGCAGATATTGCTCGGCGGTATGCTTGCGGTTCATCGCCTTGAGGATGCGGTCGCTGCCCGATTGCACCGGCAGATGCAGGTAAGGCATCAGCTGGGGCACCTCGGCATGGGCGGCGATCAGGTCGTCATCCATGTCATTGGGGTGGCTGGTCGTATAGCGCAGCCGGTCCAGCCCGTCGATTGCCGCCATCTCGCGCAGAAGACGGCCAAGCCCCCAGGTGCCACCCTCGCCCGCACCGTGATAGCCGTTGACGTTCTGCCCCAGCAGGGTGATTTCGCGCACCCCGCGCGAGACCAGATCGCGCGCTTCGGCCAGAAGACGCGCCGCCGGGCGGCTGACCTCGGCGCCACGCGTATAGGGCACCACGCAGAAGGCACAGAATTTGTCACAGCCTTCCTGCACGGTCAGGAACGCCGTCGGCCCACGCAGCGCCTTGCGCTGCGGCAGGTGGTCGAACTTGTCCTCTTCGGGGAAATCGGTATCGACAACCTTGCCCTTCGCCTCGACCATCTCGGGCAGGCGGTGATAGCTTTGGGGCCCGACCACCAGATCGACCAGCGGCATCCGCTTCAGGATCTCCTCGCCCTCGGCCTGCGCCACACAGCCCGCCACACCGATCTTCAGATCGGGTTTCGCCTGTTTCAGCGGACGCAGCCGCCCGAGGTCGGAATAAACCTTTTCCGCCGCCTTTTCGCGGATGTGGCAGGTGTTCAGCAACACCATATCCGCCTCTTCCGCCACCTCGGTCGTCACATAGCCCTTGGCGCCCAGCGCCTCGGCCATGCGCTCGCTGTCATAGACGTTCATCTGGCAGCCATAGGTCTTGATGAACAGCTTCTTCGGCGCCTCCGCCCCTTCGGCGGTGGCAGTGGCGGAAATCTCGGTCGGCTGTTCGGTCATGGGCGGCCCCCTTCGGCTAGGCGGTTCTTCTAACGAAATCTGCCCTGCCACGCAACAAAGGGGCAAAGGCTTGCAAAGGCGGCGGTCTTCGCAGAATCTGCCGACAGTTTGCAGTGACAGCGGAAAGTGTGACGGAATGCGCTATGGCAGTCTGGCGGAATTCAGATCGACCGGCGACAAGGTGCTGGCCAAGGGGCCGGTGGCGCTGATCTTCGCCGAAGATACCGTCGAGCTGGACAGCACGTTGCGGCACCATCTGAACAGCGGTTTCCGGCAGGTTCTGCTGTTCGCGCATGAAGAAATGCCTCTGTCGGAGGATCTGGAAAACCGCATTCACCGCATCGACCACGATGTCCATGCCGATGATGCGGTGCCCGAAACCGTCAATGCGATCAACGATGCCGCACCGGCCGGAACCTGGCTGTATTACTGCTTCAATGCCGAATACCTGTTCTTCCCGTTCTGCGAAAGCCGCACTGTCCGCGACCTGCTGACCTTCCAGACGGAAGAGCGGCGCGACACGCTGCTGACCTATGTGATCGACCTCTATGCCGGCGATCTGAACCGCTATCCCAATGCGGTCTCGCTGGAAGATGCGCATCTGGACCGTTCAGGCTATTACGCGCTGGGACGCAAAGATCCCGACAAGAACTGGAAGACCAAGGAACGGCAGCTGGATTTCTTCGGCGGCCTGCGCTGGAGGTTCGAGGAATATGTAACCTGGACCAAGCGCAAGATCGACCGCGTCTCGCTGTTCCGCTCGCGGCCCGGCCTGAAACTGCGCTGGGATTTCACGTTCAATGACGAGGAATACAACACTTACGCCTGCCCGTGGCACCACAACCTGACCGCCGCAATCTGTTCGTTCCGAACTGCAAAAGCGCTGAAAACCAACCCCGGCTCACGCTTCTCGATCCACGATTTCCGCTGGCGCAACTCGACCGAGTTCCAGTGGCACAGCCAGCAACTGATGGATCTGGGGCTGATGGAACCGGGCCAGTGGTTCTGAAACGGCGCCTCTGACCTGTCACCTGCCGCCAAACTCGCCGCGATTGACGGGTTTCGGGCCGCATTCACCATTCAAGGCTGGCCGTCCGACTGCGGAAAATTGCCGAAACTGAGGGTCACCGCGTTTGCCCCCAGCCCGTCTGCGGCGGGTGCCTGGGCCCGCCACGCCGTCGACCAGGCTGCAAAAGAACAGCGTTCCGGGCGGTCGACTATTTCAGCGGCCTGCGAAAGCATGGGCGGCAGCGCAAAGCGCAGCATTTGCCCGACGCGTTCAAAGGGCAAGCCGCTGATGCAAGACCAGTCTTCTGAAATGATCTGGCGGCGTGCCACCTGTCATCCCAGCAGCCGGGCCGCCAGCGCGGGCAGGTCGGCGTAACGGTCCAGCATCGCCTCCGGGGCCAACCGCGCGATTGCCGGCCCTTCGGGGCCGAAACTGACCAGAACGCAGGGCACACCGGCAGCGGTGGCGGTCTTACGGTCGGTTTCGGTGTCGCCGATGAGGATTGACCGCCCAGGATCGCCGCCCGCGCCGCGCACGGCAGCCAGATAGGGCGCAGGGTCGGGTTTGCGCACAGGCAGCGTATCGGCGCCGATCAGGCTGCCGAACAGGCCCCGCACCCCGAGCCGGGTCATCAGCGTCTCGGCCAGGCCTTCGGGCTTGTTGGTGCAGATCGCGGTGGCGTAACCGGCGGCGCGCAGCGCCTCCACCGCCTCGGCAGCACCGGGATAAAGCCGGGTGTGGGTGTCGATCCCCTCGGCATAGGCCGCAAGAAGCACCGGGTATTGCGCGTCCACCGCCGCCTCATCCACGCCGCCGATGCGGGAAAATCCCAGCCGCAGCATCGCCCGCCCGCCGTGGAACGCGGTCAGCGCATCTGCCATCGGGTCCAGCAGATCCCCGTGACCAAGGCCGCGAAAGCAGGCATTCGCCGCCGCAACCAGATCGGCGGAGGTATCGGCCAGCGTACCATCCAGATCGAAGACCACCGTTTTCATCTGCCTGCCTCTCCTGAAACCTGTCGAAAGGATGTGTGAAGGCGCATGGCTTGCGCGCCCCGGCCATCGGGTTAAAACGGGCGCATCGCCAAGGAAAGAGGTCACATGCCTGTCTCTCTCGTCATTCTTGCCGCGGGGCAAGGCACTCGGATGAATTCGGATCTGCCGAAGGTGCTGCACCGTGTTGCGGGTGCGCCGTTGTTGCATCATGCGATGCAGGCGGG